>ERZ1673704.6-NODE-6-length-516245-cov-17.273839_pt1 | contig 516245 bp, 479 predicted proteins | sample MGYA00580234_ERZ1673704 | MGnify/ENA primary metagenome ERZ1673704 (study PRJEB41218, sample SAMN15661757) | gut metagenome | host: Homo sapiens | place: Canada: London | collected 2015-08-20/2019-03-30 | study: EMG produced TPA metagenomics assembly of...
TGTACTGTTCAGTTTTCAAAGAACCATCGCTCTAAGCGACTTCATTACTTTAGCATGAACTTTTCTTCCTGTCAAGCTTTTCATTATCTTTTTTTCTCTATAAATTGCAGGCTCTTTTGTCCGGTTTCTTTTCAGAAAGGAATCAATGCTGTCAGGAAAGCCATCAATCCAAATACCACGCCGGGCAAATTGGCAATGGCAATAGGCCAATCGCGTTCTTTTTTCAGCAATCCATATCCGACCCATAATATGCAGTTAATCGCAGCCGCAAGCGGTTGTATATAATCGCCCCTGTTTCCATGCAGATTGCCTATAATTTGCGGGATATAGGAAACATACATAACAATCGCAGCAACTGCCGCAACGCTCCCCAGCGCCTTGACTATTTTCTCATTCATGATCTTTCTCCTCCGTCATCCTATCTTATAATAAGGTATAAAATAAATTAATTTATTAAAAACTTAAAGCTCATTATATCACCATCAATAATTTTCTGAAATGGCAAAATGAAATCAATTTCATCTTTCTCCAAAACATATTAAATACTTTACTTTCCCTAAATCAGACAGAAATGAATTTACTTACAGCCCCATCTTTACTTTCCACATTTTCTAATAGTAAAATGAATATAAGAATAATGATTTATACTTAAATTATCCTTCCATTTTCACGCAGGAGGCCGCCATGAAAAAAACTTCACTTTCATTCATGATCACCGCCGGAATATTGGGTGGCATTTTCACCTTTTCCGTTTCTCCCCATTTGGCGGACGCTTTTGATTTAAGCGGCACCCTCGGTGCAGTCATCGGCGGTGCCCAGCAGTACCGCCAAATTGATGCATACATGGATCACATCAATAATACCGATGATGGCCGCAATGAATATTTTCAGGCTCTCATCAAGGACCTGGGCGTATCGGATAATGATTATTACGCCCGTCTTTTGGATGACATTATGGGACGGCTTACCCAAGGCATCGGTGCATCTGATCCTTCTATTTATAACAAACCCTACTTATACTTTTTGAATGCTGATCAGACATTTAATGCGTCCTGCGGTCTTGGTCATGTAATGACGGTGAATGAAGGGATTTTCAATCTGTCGGAAAATATAGACGAAATCGCCGTGGTCATCGCTCATGAGATGGGTCACGGACAGAAAGACCACGTACTTCACGGCACACGAAAAAAATTAAAGACAGCCATTGGCAGCACGATACTTGCCGGCGCCATAGGCGGAAGCGCTTTTTCAGACAAGGCCATGGGAGTGCTTACGCAGCATATCAATAATGTGCAGATTACCAAGAAAGCGGAATGGGAAGCAGATAATCTGGCTTTCGATTATTGTTACCAGGCAGGCTATAATCCGGGTGCAGGCGCAGCTCTATGGGAGCGGGTCATTGAAAAGAAGGGCGATACTGCCGGAAACTTTATCGGTGAAATCTTCTCTCCCAATGACCACCCCGGCCACAGGGAGAGGCGTGATAATTATGAAAAGAAAATCTCCGCACTGTCCGGCGGCCGCGTGACAATCAAGAATAATTCGGATGTAGTACAAATTAATAAAAAGGATTTCCTCAAACCCGCCCCACTTGCCGATATGAGTTCTACAGAAAGGAAATATCTCGTCATGGGCAATCTTGCCGCCGCTTATGATCATGGGCAGAATATTTATGACGCATATGTACAGAACGGTACGGTGATGCTGGGCAACCAGGCGATTTTCACTCCGGTCAGTGGAGATATTTCCGCAGAAGAAGCTGTTGCCATCCTGAATCGTATCAAGTAACCTCTCAATAAAATACATTTGCGGCCGTTTCCCCAAAAGCGGCCACTTTTTATTGATCTAAAATCAAAAAAGAAAACATCCGCCGAAGCAGATGTTTCATTCGGAAATATTTTTTAAGGATTTTATCTCAAAATGGACTGAAGGAACGAGCGCGTCCTTTCGCTTTGAGGATTTTCAAAAATTTGTGTGCTTGTTCCTTCCTCTTCCACTTTTCCGTCTACCATAAAAAGGACTTTATCCGAAACAGATTTTGCGAAAGCCATTTCGTGGGTAACGATTGCCATGGTCATATTCTCATCAGCCAGCTGCTGGATGGTTTTCAAAACTTCTCCTGTCAGTTCAGGATCAAGCGCCGAAGTAGGTTCATCAAAGAGCATGATATCAGGATTCATAGCAAGCGCCCGGGCGATGGCTACACGCTGTTTCTGCCCGCCGGAAAGACTGCCCGGATAAACGTCTTTCTTATTTAACAGTCCGACTTTGTCAAGAAGAGCGTCAGCAGTAGGAATTACATCCTCCCGCTTCATTCCTTTCACATAGACCGGCGCGGCAAGAATATTATCCAAGACCGTCATGTGCGGAAAGAGGTTAAAAGACTGGAATACCATGCCCATACGGAGAAGGATCCTTCTTGCCGTCACATCATCGGCATAAACAACTCTGCCGTCTTTTTCCTGTGCCAAGTATTCTCCTTCCACACAGATAGAGCCTCCCTGGATGAGTTCCAAATGGTTCAGGCATCGGAGAAGCGTACTTTTCCCCGCGCCTGACGGTCCGATAATGGAAATTACTTTTCCTTTTTCCAGATCCATATTCACGCCGTGAAGGATCGTATTTTTCCCAAAATCCTTCCGTATATTTCTCATTTCAATAAAACTCATGGCTTACTCCTCATAAACGGCATAGCGATTTTCAACATAGGTCAGAATTTTCGTCAGAACCGCGGTACAAACAAGATAAAAAATGCCTGCCACCAGGAACGGGGTCGTATCAAAATCACGCTGCACAAACGCGCGGGTGACACGCATCAAATCGTTCATGGCAAGAATGTACACAAGAGACGTATCTTTCAGAAGCGTGATGGTTTCATTACCCAAAGGCGGAATGACGCGTTTCACCACCTGCGGCAGGATAATATGCCACATTGTCTGTTTGTAGGTAAAGCCGAGCACTTTCGCCCCCTCATACTGCCCCCTGCTGATGGACTGGATCCCGCCGCGGAATATTTCTGCAAAATACGCCGCATAGTTAGCCACAAAGGCAAGTATGGCCGCAGGGAAATCGCTGATCTGCAGATCAAAAATCAAAGGCAGCCCGTAGTAGATGAACATAATCTGAAGCATGAGCGGTGTTCCGCGCATCAGATAGATGTACGCCCCTGCTGCCTGACGAAACAAACTGACTTTGGAAATACGTACTATGGCAAGAAGCATTCCGAGAGGAAGCGACAACACGATGGTAAAAATAAATATTTGGGCAGAAACGCCAAGACCGCTGAACATATTCGGCAGTATACGAAAAATGTAATCCATAAATCCCTCTTTAAAAACTTTATTCCAATGCAATAAGAAATCGCCATTTATTATACATCACCTGAGGATAATAAGAAACTTTTTCAAAAGAAAGAGGCCGGCGTGCATTACGCCTGCCCATTTCTTCATTTCAGCTTATTTCAGGACGATATCTTTGCCGAACCATTTCTGGGAAATCTTAGCGGCTTCGCCATTTTTGATGACCTTGTCAATACCGTCATTCAGAATATCCACAAGGACTTTATTATCTTTTTTGATTCCGATAGAAAAGGTGTCTTTTGATACTTCACCCGGAAGTTCACGGAACTTATTCGGTTTCTTTGTCATATAGTATTCAATCAGACAGGTATCCGCCAGTACCGCATCGGCACGTCCCGATTCCAGATCCATGAAGCACGCGGTCAGATCGGGGTAAGCTTTGATCTCTCCAAAAGACTTTTTCAGATTTTCATCACGATCCAAAAGCGTCTGCGCCGTGCTGGACTCCTGAATGGACAATTTCTTTCCTTTCAGCTCTTCTGCTTTTTGTACGGCGCTGTCAGCAAGAACTACATAGACTTGTACATTATCCATATACGGTTTCGTAAAAGCAAGAGCTTTCTGCCGTTCCGGCGTCATGGTGAACCCATTCCAGATGCAGTCGATGCGGCCGGATTCCAATTCAGTCTCTTTGCTCGCCCAGTCAATCGGTTTAAACTCAATGGGTATCCCGATTTCTTTGGAAACAGCTTTTGCCATGTCGATGTCAAAACCCACGATTTCACCTTTGTCATCACGGAATCCCATCGGCGCGAAAGTATCATCCATCCCTGCCACAATTTTTGTCGGCTTTGCCGATTTGTCGGCTGCCGGAGCCGCTGCTTTCTTTTCACCGCCGCAGCCTGCCACCAATCCGGCAGCGCCGCAGGCCAATGCGCCAATGACAATCATTTTTTTCCAGTTCATATTCGTTCTCCTTTTCTTTTCCACTTTATCTTGCTAAATAAATACTATGACAGTATACTAACTCACCGTTTTACTTTTGTCAAGTAAAGCGATAAATTTTTGAAGAATTCTTTTGCAGGGTATTCTTATCGTTTCCGGCGGATAGATTCCCCTTCCCGCCATGATATAATAAGCATGGAAAGAAGGGACTCTTATGACTACTCCTGTTATTTATGATATATCTATTGGAAAACATAAACCTCATTCGGGGACGCAGACAAGCTGCCCGTTCTGCCACAGAGAAACACTGACAGATATCTTAGATGAAAAAGGCGACATCATTTGGCTCATGAATAAGTATCCTGTTTTCAGAAACACTTATCCCACAGTGATTATCGAATCGGCAGTCCATGAAACAGATCTCACGGAATATACCAAGGAAAAAGCGCGGCAAGTCATTTCCTTCGGACTGGAAAAATGGAATTTGCTGGAAAGAGATCCTCGTTTCCGCTCGGTAATCTATTTCCGCAACTACGGTCCTGAATCGGGCGGATCCCAGCGCCATCCCCACTCCCAGATTATCGGACTTGAGGATTACGATTACAGAGACAATATCGACCGCGAAAACTTTCTGGGAACAATCTTTCATGAAGACGAGAATTGCTTTGCTTCCCTTTCATCATACCCCATATGCGGCATGGGGGAACTGAATGTAACACTTAAGACGGACGGCTGCACAGACACTTTTGCCGATACCATTCAAAAAATCGCAAACTACATTCTTCATGATTTCCCTATCCCCTGCAACAGTTATAATTTATTTTTCTACCACATGAAACACATCCATGTGAAACTGTTCCCCCGCTATATAGCAAGTCCGCTGTACATGGGGTATCGCATTACCCACGTCATGGATGATGAAAGCTCAAAAAATATTATCTCAATGCTTACCTCACCCAAATATTTCGGCTGATTACTTTAAGGAGAACCTATTGAAACTGTATGCCTTCAGTGATTTCCACCTCTCCGGCGACCCGCCGACAAAACCGATGGATATTTTTGGAGAAAACTGGAAAAATCACCGTGAAAAAATTCTCTCTGCATGGAAAGAAACCATTACCGCCGGCGACACGGTCATCATGGCGGGCGATATTTCCTGGGCCACTCATCTGGAAGATGCTCTTTCCGACCTGAAAACGCTTTCCGCACTCCCCGGCCGGAAAATCATCGTTCGTGGCAACCACGATTACTGGTGGAACACCGTATCAAAAATGAAACGAATGACAGACAATGCTTTTGAATTTATTTTCAACTCCGCCTTATCTGTAGAAAATATAGCGCTTGCAGGCACACGGGGATGGATCCCCGAGACATCAAAAAAAATAACGGAAGAAGATAAAGTGATTATCCTGAGGGAACAGGGACGGTTAGAACGTTCCCTCATAGAAGCGGAAAAATTTAACTGTGAGAAAATTTTCGCCATTCTCCACTATCCTCCTTTTGATGAGCAGAGAAGGCCTACAAAAATGATGGAGATCATGAAATCCCACGGCGTAACAGACTGCATTTACGGGCATATCCACGGTAAACAGAATTTTAATAACCTGCCAAAGGAGCTGGAAGGCATACAGCTCCATCTCACATCCTCCGATTATCTGGACTTTAAACCTCTCCTTCTTACAGAATGGAATGAATCATGAAAAAACTAACAGAAAGCAAATTACTTGCCGGTTTCATTTACGGTGACCATCATACAAAAGAATATGTATACCTGCCGGGAAGCGAACTGGGCGCGGACATTCCCGTCCTCGTTTATGAAACGGATGAAGGGCGGCGCGACTTATCCATGGATGAGGCTTTGGACGTTATCGAAAAAAGAAGTTTAAAGCCCACTATCCACCCGATTTTCGGGAAAAGGACACTATAAAACGCGGTGCATGATAACCCACCACGTTTTATAGTGTTTCAACTCCATGTTTTCATCCATCACTTCAACATCATTACCGCCATGTGGCGTCCGGTCCTGCCTGCCGCTTTCCTGTAAGAATAAAACAAATCATTCCTGCAATACGTACAGATGCCGCAGTCTTCAATATTCTCCGGCAGAATTCCTGCCCGCTCCATAAGCATACGGTTCGCCAGCGGTAAATCAATAAGAATCTTTCCTTCTCCTTTAGGTGCCGAAAGCCTTTTCATTTCTTCTTCATCAAATATCTTTTCAAAAGCTTCCACCACATCTTTTTCCACTTCAAAGACGGATTTTCCGATAGCCGGTCCTATCCCTACTTTTATATTCTTCGGCTCGGCGCCATAACTTTCCTGTAAATGACGCACCGCTTCCCCCGCTATATTTCCTGCCGTTCCCCGCCATCCTCCATGCGCCACCGCAATGGAAGACGTCACGGGGTCATAAAAAAGGATCGGCGTACAGTCGGCATAATTCAGTCCGAGGGGCACGTTCTTTTCGTTGGTGTACAAGCCGTCGCATGCGGGAATGGCGGAAGTGAAATCCTGCGCACCGCGTCCGCAGTCCGCCTTTCCCACCTTCTCCATATGGATGCCGTGAACCAATGCGCAGTTCACCAGCCTTTCGGGAATAATGCCGAGGACATCAAAGAAGCGTTTTCGATTTTCTCTAACTTTTTCCGGCGCATCATCCGCAGAAAACCCCATATTGAGCGAATGGTATGCCCCTGTACTGACGCCTCCGTTCTTTGTAGACACGGCTGCTATCAGATTCTCATTTTTAAAAACATCAAAAGTGAGGAAAGATACGCCGCTTTTCGTTTCAATATGCATATTTTTTCCCTCATTCATAAAAGGTTCCATATCCGCGGGTACAGGCGCAGTAAACTTCATCGCTTCTCCCGTTTCGGGATGAGTGAAACTGACCGTATGCGCATGGAGCGCCTGGCGGCTTATCAAATCATGATTCCCGCCATACAAATCATCTCCTAAAAGCGGCGTCCCCATATATCGTGCATGGACACGGATCTGATGCGTCCGTCCGGTGAGAAGATGGAGCTTTAAAACGGTATAGTTGTCCCCGTGGCGGAGAACAGTATACTCCGTCCGCGCGGGTCTGCCGTCTTTCCGTACTGTCCACTCGATAATACTTCCCTCTTTCCGCCCGATAGGCGCGTCGACAATGCCGAACTCTCCGGGAATATAACCGCCTGCCACGGCGATATACTCCCGATGTATAAGATCATGAGAACGGGTCAGCGCATACTGCGCTTTCGCCGACTTGGCGACTACCACCACCCCTGTCGTATTTCTGTCCAGGCGATATACAGGATGGATCCCCGATTTTTCTCCCTTCTTTTGGAAATATCCCGCTACCGCATTTACCAGGGTATCATGGATTCCTGCATTCGTAGGATGGATAATCATTCCTGTTCCCTTGTTCACCACAAGAAGAGTGTCGTCCTCATAGAGAATATCCAGGGGAATATCAGCAGGCACAATGTCTGACGATTCATCCCACACCAAACGGACGCGGTCTCCTTCATGAAGAACGGTTTTCGCATTATGAATCCGGGTACCGTTCAGCCAAACCTCCCCGTTCCATTTTATCCGTTTCCATAAAGCGGAAGAAAATCCTTTATGCCCCCGTATAACATCACGCAAATGGCGCCCCTCATCAAACGCATCCGCTTCAAAATCGATTTCCATAGCCATCACATTCCTATTACACATTTTTTCTATTTTACCATGAAACATGGACTCCACAGGAAATAAAAGAGGCCACAGAAAAAAATTCCATGTACCTCTCCCATTTTTAATAAATAAATCCCCACGCTTACTCTTTCAGCGCCGCCACGCCTGCTTCCAGTACCTTGCCCACACTTTCGCGGAACACCAGAGAACAGCGGCTGTCTCTCGGCGTTTCGTCACGGTTGATCATAACCAGGGAGTCGCCTTGGAAATAATCCACATATCCCGCCGCCGGATAAACCACCAGACTCGTCCCGCCGATAATCAGCATATCCGCGCGGGATATTTCATCAATCGCGTCTTCAATCGTATTCCTGTCAAGCATTTCCTCATAAAGCACCACATCCGGCTTGACTACGCCGCCGCAGCCAGGACAATGGGGAACCGGACTGCAAAGTTCCATAAATTTCTCCATGTCGTACATTCTGTCGCATTTCTGGCAAATATTCCGCAGTACTGAACCGTGCAGTTCAATGACTTTTCTACTTCCCGCCTTTTGATGAAGCCCGTCAATATTCTGCGTCACCACGGCAGATAATTTTCCCATCTTCTCCAATTCCGCCAGCGCCGTATGTGCCCGGTTCGGTTCCGCTTCCAGCATCATGCCTTCTCTCTCTTTGTAGAGTGTAAAAAATTCTACAGGATGCTCCGCATAAAAATGATGGGAGAGCATTTCTTCCGGCGACCAGGGAAGCTCTGTCTTTTGACGGTACAACCCGCCTTTCCCGCGGAAATCGGGAATATCCGATTCGGTAGACACTCCCGCGCCGCCAAAGAACACGATCCGGTTATGACTTTTCAACATTTCGATAAACTCTTCCATAGGCGCCATGAAAATTCTCCTTTCTCTGCTGTCCATTTTCTTCATTGTACCTGTTTCTTTCCCATTTGACAAAACGGAGAAAAAAGAACTACTATTTCCATAATATAAGGAGGTTACTATGAGCAGACTCACTTTAGAAAAAGCAAAGGAAATACTGAAAAAACACACCACGGAAGACCATCTTTTCACCCATGCCCAATCAGTCAGCGCGGCAATGGGCGCCATGGCCGATTATTTCCACGAAGACCGTGACCACTGGGAAGCTATCGGCTATCTCCATGACGTGGATTATGAAGAATACCCGGAGGAACACTGCCGCCATGTCTGGGAACTCCTCGCCCCCGAAGGTGTCGATGAAGAAGATATCCGTACTATCATTTCCCATGGCTGGGGCGTATGTACGGATGAATTTGAACCCGCCACTCCCCTGGAAAAAAGTCTTTTCACCGTGGACGAATTGACAGGCATCATCATGGCATACGCACTCATGCGTCCTGAAGGGATCGACGGCATGGAACTGAAAGGGTTCAAAAAGAAATTCAAAGACAAAAAGTTTGCCGCGGGATGCAGCCGTGATGTCATCAAACAGGGTTTCGACATGCTCGGTCTTGATCCGAACCTCGTGATGCAGCTCTGTATTGACGGCATGACACGTTACAAAAAAGAATTGGGACTGGAGAAATAATCCGGCAAAGACCTTTCGGAAGAGAGGTCTTTTTTTATGCACGAAGCAAGCAAAAAGAGGAGCCTCCGCTCCCCTTTATCAGTATTTCCTGCCAAGTACAATTGTTTTTGAAATGGGTTCCGCCGTCGGAAAGGACTCCGCTTCGTAAACAAGGTCTTCTGTCAGACGACCTTTGATATGGAACACACTTTCCAAGTCTTTTTCATTAATATAAACCACGTCGCTTTTCACAATCCCCGGCACCTTGCCCAGACGGGTCATCAGTGTGTTTGTCTCCCCGTCCCAGTAAGCCCCCACCTTGGCGGCGACAGACGTTTCCACTGCAGGGATCCAGATACTTCCGTCTTTACCGAGGGCCTTCTTTTTCAGCTTCCGCCCGTTGATGACAAAATCATAATGTTTTGCCACATAAGTCACGCTGCCGTCAGAGGCGATGATCTTATGATACACTTCATCGGGCGTGGCAAAGTCTTCCACACCGTAACGCGCAAGACATTCTTTTACAGACGATACGGTGAGCGGTTCCCATCCGTAACCGTCAGGATAAATATAGTAAGAAACAGTATGATCCGGAGCTTCTTCCATAATCACACGGTCATAGATGATTTCCACGGGTGTTCCCATGGGCACACTTTCAAAAAGTTCCTCCACATCTTCTTCATACATACGGATACAGCCGTGAGATACACTGCGACCGATAGACCATGGCGCGTTCGTCCCATGAATACCGTAATTCCCGTAAAGGCCCAGCCAACGGTACCCAAGAGGATTTGACGGACCGGAAGGCACGGTGATTTCCGTTTTCGGATCAGTCCATGAAGGATTCACTTCTTTTTCTGAAATAGAAAACTCCCCGACCGGAGAAGGCGTTTCAGGCGCCCCGACAGCCACAGGATAAATACGAACTTTCTCCGTTCCCTCATACAGCGTCAAAAGCCGGCTTGCCAGATTCAATGTGATTTTCTTTCCTGTTTCACTTTTCTTCGGCGCCGGAAGCGGCATCCCCGATAAACTGCCTACTTCCGTATTGATAGCAGCATCTGCCGTATATCCGCCCACCCCGGCCAGCAGAAATACGATACAGCAAAGAGCTGTTATTTTTTTATGCAGTAACATATCCACTCCATTATTCATGAAATATCATTTTGATTATACTAATTTGCTGAAATCACCCCAGCGCCTGTAAACATCCAAAACATTTATCAAGAGAGAGATACGGTTATTTCTGACAGCTTCCTCCTCTACCATGACCATGACAGAATCAAGAAATTGATTAATTGGTACGGTGAGCGTTTTCAGGGCGGGAAGGGCGCTGCCGTAATCGTACGCATTATAAGCGCTGGTAACTTCTTCTCCTGCTTTTTCAAGAGCGGCATACAAATTCTTTTCCGCCTCTTCCGTAAGCAGTTCGGGACGAATTTCAACAGCAGTCTTTCCTTTCGTAATATTCACAAGACGGGTAACCGCCTGACGCATTTCCAATTCCCCCTTCACATGGCTGTCCATCATGGAATGCGCTTTCAGGAATATCGCATATACATCATCTACCGCCCCGGTAAGGACAGCGTCTACGATATCATAATCCACCCCTTCATCAAGAAGAATGGCTTTGATACGCTGGCGGAAAAAATCCTCCACTTTATCCGCCGCCGTATCTTTTTCTTCCTGTGTCCCCGGCAGGAGCGCAAGAGCCATTTTCACACCTTTGCGGACATCCCAGTGGATCTCCCCGTCTGTCAGAATATGGACGGCGCCGATCGTCTGGCGGCGGAGCGCAAAGGGATCCTGAGAACCGGTAGGAATCAATCCGCGAAGAAACGTCGCCGCCAGATTGTCCAGCTTATCTGAAAGAGACAGCGCCCTTCCGATAGAAGATTTCGGAAGAACATCGCCGGCAAAACGGGGCATGTACTGTTCAAAAATAGCGGCTGCCACCTTTGGCTTTTCCCCGTCAAGAAGAGCGTATTCTTTGCCCATCTCTCCCTGGAGTTCCGTAAATTCCGTCACCATGCCCGTCGCCAGATCGGACTTGGACAGATAAGCGGCATGTCGGACATCTGCCTTTTCGGTATCTGTGAAATTCCAATCTTCACCGATTGCTTCCACCAGCTTCACCAGGCGGTCAGACTTATCCAGCATCGTCCCCATGCCTTCCTGATAATTGATGCGGGAAAGCGCTTCACGATGGCCTTCCAGTGATTTTCTGCGGTCGCCGTCAAAAAAGAACTTCGCGTCATCAAGACGGGCGCGGAGAACACGTTCATTTCCAATCTGTACATTGCGGATCGCCCGGTCTCCTCCGTTCCTGACCGTCAGAAAATAAGGCATAAGCGAGCCGTCTTCCTTTCTGACGGGATAGTACCGCTGATGGTCACGCATGGGAGTCACCACCGCCGGCACGGGAAGATCAAGAAATTCTTCATCAATACGGCCATAGAGCGGCGTCGGATACTCCACCAGATAATTGATTTCTTCCAGGAGATCCGCATTGTGCCAGACCTGCCCCCCCAGCTCCTTTGCTGTCTTTTGCAGCCCCGCGGTAATCAGGGCGCGTCTTTCGTCCTGATCCGCAATGACGAACGCCTTCCTCATCGTTTCCTTATATGTTTCCGGTGATTTGATTTCCACCTCTTCCTTGCAGAGGAACCGATGGCCGCGGCTCATCCGGCCGCTCCGTACATGCGCAAATTCCATAGGGACGACCGCTTCTCCCGCCAGTGCTACGATCCAGCGGACAGGGCGGATAAAGCGGGCTTCCTCATCGCCCCAGCGCATGCTTCTCGTGAAATTGAGCCCTGTGATAAGAGAAGTGAAAAGAGCGGGCAGTATTTCTTCCACCATTTTCCCTTTATTCACCACCTGCGCCCAGGTATATTCTCCCTCTTTGATCAAATCGGCCGCGGAAATCCCCTGTCCCCGGGCAAACCCCTCGGCAGCTTTTGTTACATTTCCGTTTTCATCATACGCGGTGCGGATAGAAGGCCCGCGTTTTTTCACTTCCTCATCAGGCTGCGCGTCCGCGGCGGCAGTCACGATGACAGCCAGCCTTCTCGGTGTGGCGTAAACGTCCACCTTTTCAAAAGCAATCCGCGCTTCATTCAGCTTGGCGCCGGCAAGAGCATGCATCTGCTCAACGATGCCGGACATCATATTTGCCGGCATTTCTTCCGTACCGATTTCCAAGAGAAGATTTTTAGACATTCGCGTCACTTCCTTTCAGCATGGGGAATCCCAGTTCCTTACGTTTATTCAGGTACGCTTTCGCGCACATACGCGCCAGATTTCTTACCCGGCCGATATACTCCGTCCTTTCCGACAGAGAAATTGCTCCGCCCGCATCAAGCAGATTAAACGTATGAGAACATTTCAGCACATAATCATAAGCAGGCAGGACATAGCCTTCTTTGACAACGCGGGCCGCTTCCTTTTCATACATGTCGAACAGTTTGAAAAGCATATCATGGTCAGACAGTTCATAACTGTACACCGACTGCTCATACTCATTTTCATGCCATACATCACCGTAAGTCACGCCGTCCGTCCATACCAGGTCATAGACATTATCTTTTTCCTGTATGTACATGGCGATACGCTCCAGACCGTAAGTGATTTCCACGGACACAGGATGCTCATCGATACCGCCAACCTGCTGGAAATAAGTGAACTGCGTGATTTCCATTCCGTCCAGCCACACTTCCCAGCCGATCCCCCAGGCGCCGAGCGTGGGAGACTCCCAGTTATCCTCGACAAAGCGGATATCATGCTCCTCCGGCACGATCCCCAGCTCCCGCAAAGACTCCAGATAGATTTCCTGAATATCATCGGGCGACGGTTTCATGATGACCTGAAACTGGTGGTGCTGATACAGACGGTTCGGATTATCGCCGTAACGTCCGTCATCCGGACGGCGGGACGGTTCCACATACGCCACATTCCACGGCTCCGGCCCGATGGTTCTGAGAAACGTCGCCGGATTCATCGTCCCCGCCCCTTTCTCTACATCATAAGGCTGCTCCAATATGCAGCCCCGCGCCGACCAGAACTTCTGGAGCGTCAAAATAATCTGCTGAAAAGTCATATGTCCTCCTGCAAATAAAAAATCCCCGCAACAATTAAGCTGCAGGGACGAATTACAAATCCGCGGTTCCACCCTCATTGGCCAAAGGCCCGCCTTCGTTTGACAGCTGCCCTACTCCGTTCAGGCAGCAGCTCGGAAACGCCTTCCGCACAGTGCCGGACTCCCACCCTCACCGGCTCGCTTGATCATGCGTACTCCTCTTCCTCATCGCTGTGATTATAGGAACATTCTATCAAACGGCAGCCGGAATGTAAATACGGGATAATAAAAACGTTTTGCGCGTAAATCCATTATTCCCCTCTACATTCCCGGTTCTCCATGGATCCAATTGAAATTTCCTCTGCTTCAAAGACAAAAAAGATATCTAGTCTTCCTCAGGAAGCCCTTTCAGGATACCCATGTGTTCCATGGTATCTATAATCGACTGGCTCACTTTACCTCTTTTCTTTAAATCTGCTTTAGACGTAAACAGATGCTCATTCCTGACCTTGACAATTTCTCCGGCTGCTGCATTCCCCAATGCGGGGATACAGTTGAAAGGCGGCAAAAGTTTTCCATCTTCTATTTTGAATGCAGTCGCCTCCGATTTTTCCAAACTGACAGGCAGAAATTCCATTCCTCGAAGATACATTTCCGCTGCCACTTCAATCATTGTAGCATTGTCCTTATCTACGACCGTAAGATGTTTTAGCGCAGCAATGCGGGCCAGTTCCTGTTTCTGTGATGCCAATCCATTCAGAATCACTGTGGCATTAAAGGCTCCTCCTGCATAGACAGTAAAGTAAGCGGCATAGTAAGCCAATGGCTGATACACCTTGAACCAGGCAATGCGGAGAGCTGTCATAGCACTAAATATTGAAGGCGCTTTAGGAGGCAGGTATCTTATTTTCAGACAAGAATCAATAAACCATTGTGGTACATGGGCCGCTTCCAACTCAGCCAGATAATTGGATCTCTTGCTTTCAATTCCTTTCCCTTTACGTACGTTTTCCATCACTGTGAAAGATGTCAGCGATTCCACACCATGATGAATAAGATAATTCATCACATCCTCTCTGGTGGAAATAACTTCTTCTATTTTCACCGTATCATTCTTGATGAGATCCCGGGCATTATCCGCCCATACGCCGGTACCATGGCGGAAGCCGGACACTTTTACCAATTCAGAGAAGTTCTTTGGTTGTACATCTTCCAGTACTCCTCTTGCAAAAGGTGTTCCATACCCCGGCAGTCCCAATGTCCCTACGGTAACTTTCCCATTTACAATAACATCTGCCAATTTTGACGGTGTAATGCCAAGGGCATCAGTAGAGCAAAAAACAGATAGTGCCCGGGCATCATTAAAAGGAATAGATTGCGGATTGATACCGGTTAAATTCTGAAGCTCATGAACCATAGTCAAGGCGTCATTACCATTCATGGTAAGACTCAGCATATCATCCATAATAGAATGATAATTAAACCGGACCGTACTATTAGCAGGCCATCTTCTGTCCTTTGCATTCAAACATTTATAAACATCCGGATATTTCAGGAATTTTTCAGAACCAGGAATCAGTTTATCCCCATAGCATAATACATGTTCCCGTCCCAATAACTTTTCCATATACTTGTATACTTCAGCCAGACCCGTATCCTGTACTAAAGTAAGACCAAATCCTCCAATGTTGGTGCCATCAAGTCCAAAAAGGACAGAATACGGAATATTATGACCATCTTTATAAAGTAAAGTTCCACATTCCGGACAATTGTGATCAGGAAGATCAAAACCACTCCCCACTGAGCCGTCAGTATAAAAATGATTCCAATGACATTTGGGGCATACATAATGTGAAGGCAGCGGATTGATTTCAGTAATACCGGACATGAACGCGACAAAAGAAGACCCTAAAGAATCTCTGACGCCCACCGGATGACCACCGTCATTAGAATACTGTACCAATTTATGCGCCGTATAAAAAATTGTACTATAACCGTTATCCTGAATAAATTTTAACTCGAGACGCAGACGATCTTTTACAATTTCAGGCAGAGGATCTCCATAAACAGCATGAGCCCGATCATAACATAGCTTTCCCAGTTTATCATAAACGTCCTCATGTTCATGATTTGTTCCCATTTCTACTGGGTCGTCTTGTTTAACAATCGGGAATAATCCCAAAAAGATTGTAGGCTTTGCTGCTTTAACATATCCGGGAAGTGCTGTTAAGGTGTTATTTTCTGAATCTACGACAGTATCTCCCATTTCCCAGTCCTGAATATTCTCCATATTCGCTGCCGCATATCCTATTGACCCACAGCACAGGATGTCAGCTGCTACAGGAAACGGTAAGAAATGCCCCACTTCCGATACCGTGCAGACTTTGCCGGAAGCCATCATTCGGATCTTCATCCCCGCCTTGATTTCCCCATCGACAACACGGATATGTGCAAGTGCTTTCCTGGAAGGATCAAGGACGGAATTAAAGATAAAACCACGAAAAGGCTTTTTCGAATTGTCTAATGGCGGCGGTACCTGCTCCACTATCTTTTGGAGCACAGCTTCCACATTCAGCCCCGATTCATCAGAAACAAAAACCGTATTTGCCATGTCATAACCGCTGATACATTCGAGATCTTCTATGATTCGTTCCTTATTAATTGATTCACCGGATTTTCCGATGAGAACCGGGATTAATACCAGTCCATGAGCTAATACCAGATTCATATCTGACAATAACTGGCGTTTAGACACAGAACAGGAATCAATAAGCAGAAGCCCCCCTTCACAAGTGAAAGGACTGCTGTATACGTCTTGCGCCCAATTCGCTGGCCATTCACAATGGAAACCCACCTGAGTCGGTATCTCAATAAAATTCAGCTCATAAACCTCGCCATTTCGATATTTATAATGCAGCTGTACCGGCTGCCCCTTATCAACAATATTCGAACCTGGCATATCAGGAATACAGATTCCTTCTCCGTAACCCATACTTCGGTTGCAGAACTCTATCAGCCGTTCTATCAATTCCGATTTACCGTACTGTTTATTATTGACAATCAAAATATTTCTGATATATTTCGTATCCATAGCCACTTCCCTCTGTCAAGAAAAATAAGACTTATTTTTCCCTTCTTCATTTGAAATAGAGCTACTTATCCTGTGATGGATTCCAATAGCCGCTTTTTATTATCTACCTTTATCAAATGCTCCATTAATGTTATAGACTTCTGCATCAAGCATATCTATAAAATCTGATCGACTAATCGCCGTACACCATCAATCTCTACCTTTTTCTCAGTCTTTTCAGTGAATCCACTCGCTGTAGAAATTACCCAAGGGAGAGAATCATTATCTTCGTCATCCTTTCGCTCTACATATTTCCGAATCTGAGTACAGCCCAATCATCAGCCATCCCCTTATGGCCCTTGGCTTGAACGAAAATAATTAATGAGTCTCCAACAACCTACTGTTTCAACCAACCGGCTGTCTTGAGCACGCATTATTTAAGAATTTTTAATCTTTATTCTTTGATAAGATTTTCCCACTTGGTAATGGAATCCGGCAGTATAGACTTATTGTTTTTATAAAAAGTCATCAGCTCCTCATCCGTAATTTGCATACAATTCTTCATTTTATCCGCATTTTCCACTTTAGGGGCATACAAATACACGATATACCCATCATTTATATATTGCTTAAAACTAAGTGCATCCAGAACACCACTGTACCTCGGTGACTTTACTTGTACCACAGCTTTCTGCGGATACGCTTTCCGTCTTGACCTGAATTCACACTCTACATTCATCGTAGTAGATCTCTTCGCGATAGAATTGGAAAGAACATAATAATCCTTTGCTATCTGGAGATAAGAAATCACCAATTCTTCCAAGTCAAAAGATGATAAATTGTTTAGCAGATTCCCTTCCATCTTCTCTACTTCGTATACATTTCTTCCAGCACGACTGTTAAACATATATTTGGAATATGCAACGATTTCTTTTTCCTTATCAAGCCTTTGTATAATTCCCCCATTGGATCTGTTAAAAGATCCGCTGATTTGTCCGGGAACTTCTAAGCCCACCAGATAGCTTTCTACCGGTACAACAGCTCCGATGTCCAGCGATTCATCACACTTAGGAACTGCCTCTCCTCTGGCTCTGCAAATCCAATACATTCCGTCGAGATCTCTTGTCCAGAATAAATCGTCCGCTTTTGTATACCAAAAAGCATTTAATGCCGGATTGATTCTCTTTACTCTCTTTTTCACAGCATCGTAATAATCCTGATAAGTTCTAATACTTTCTTCCTTATATATATATCTCCACCCTATTGCTACATACTGTACTCTCCCCTTGAGACAAAAATTTATTAATTCATTCCTGTCTTTTGCATCTGTTTTGAGATTAATTCTGGTCACACGCATGATTCACATCTCCTCACTATAAATACACATTAAACTACTATATTCAGTATACCACCCAGAAATTTTTTCAATATCATGTATATTTAATATTTTTATACCCATATCACAAGATTATATATCAGGCATGAATCATTAAAATTATTCTTCACGGATTTTCGAGAAATTGTAAATACACATAAAAATCACGAATACCCTATTGTATAGGAAAACGCGTCATACTGAATAAGACCGATCAAAAACTATATGCAAGAAAACAAAAAGCAACACCAAAGGTAAGGAATCCGTGACCCCATCAGCGTCATAGATTCTTCACTCTGTGTCACTATTTCGTTTCCTGTCTTTCTCACAAAGTATTTTTGCCCCGTTCAGAATGAAACCAGACAGCAAGGCATCATCCGAAGCGAATGTGAAGGGTCTGTGCCCATGGTAAGGAAGACCATAAGACATCATTCTGAGCGCAGCGAAGAATCTATGACTGTGGTGAGGAAGCCGGTAAGCTGTCATTAAAGTAATAGATTCTTCACTCCGTGTCACTATCCCATTTCCCGTTTTTCTTTCAAAGTATTTTCGCCCCGTTCACAATGACACTGGACGGCAAGGCGTCATCCTGCGCCGTGAGAATAATCTGCTGTAGTGCAGAAAGCATGCTGCCCTTTCTCCTCTGCGCAAAATTTAATTCCTTTATATCCTATGCTAAAATAAAAACAAAAGATTATCCTATACGGTCAAGAATGAGGTGAATCCATGAAGTACAGAAAAACAATCCTGCTCATTGCCGCCATGGTGCTGTCCGCATCCGTTTACGCATCGGATACCGCTTTTCCCGATTCCTATGAGCCGGCAGGAAACGGTATTTCCCAAGATGCAGAGTTTCCTTTCACTGCCGCCATAAAGCAGAACGGCAAGTGGGGCGCCGTCAATGGCGAGGGAAAAACAGTCATTCCTATTACTTATGACAAGATCGCTCTTTCTCTTTCCGATGAGGAAATCCGGGCAGCGGATCTGGCAAGCGAAGATGACCGCGCTAGTCTGGTTGAAGTGAAGCAGAAAAATCTCCGCGGTTTTTACGACAGAAGCGGTAAAAGAATCATCCCCGTTTCTTATGAAACACGTTCTTTCTGGAAGGAAGGATTTCTTGCTGTAGAGGGCCGTGATAAAAAAATCGGTTTCTACAAGAAAGACGGTACAAAGCTGACGGATCCCGTTTACGAATCGGTATCTGATTTTGAACAGGGGATGGCAATCGTCAAGTCAGGAGGCAAGTACGGCTACATTGACAAAAAGGGAAAAGAAATCGCCCCCCTGTATCAGGAGGCCCGGTTCTTTGCGGACGGACTGGCAGCGGTAAAGGAAAAAAACAAATGGGGCGTTATCGATGAAACAGGTGCCTATGTTATTGCCCCGACGTACAGCAATGCGGGCCCCGCTTATTCTGACGGACTTCTTGCTGTCCGGGATAATAAAGAAAAATGGGGATTCATTGACAAAGAAGGGCGGACAGTCATTCCTTTCCAATATAAAAGTGTCCATCCCCTTTTCCATGAAAGTATGACTGCCGTACAGGTGGAAAATAAACTTTGGGGATTCGTGGACAATACAGGAAATGTAACGGCAGAGCCGCAGTTCAAGGCAGTCCTCACACCGTTTTCCGAAGGCCTCGCCGGTGTCAGGACCATCGACGGAAAGGCTTATGCCAAAACAGACGGCACGATTGCCTTCATGGCGGACTATGATCAGCTCTATCCGTTTGAGAAAGGAATCGCCGAAGTCAGAAAAGGGGCCGTCTCCAAAGAGCATATCCGCCGCGGCTTCCCTATTTCCATCGGCATCGGCTGGGGACATTGGTTTTACCCCTGCTGTTACCATCACTCCCATTTTGGCTGGGGCATCGGATTCCCTCTCTGGTGGCCGGACTACGGCTATGAAGAAATCATTCCTGCCGTAGAGGTCAAACGGGGATATATCGACAATACGGGCAAAGTGATTGCCGCCACATCCAACGACCATGTATTTCCTGCTACGGAAAATGGCATCCTCATTTACAACAATTCCCGCTACGGCTGGGTTGACCGTAAGGGAACATACGCCGCCCACACGATTTACCGTACGATCATCCCTGCTGAAGACGCAAAAGTCCTCCTTGCCAAAGATGAAAACAAGAAGTGGGGCATGCTTTCCATGACCGATGGAAAAGAACTGGCCCCTTTTCGATATGATGATCTCAAATATAAAGGAAACGGCATGATTGCCTACAAGGAAGACGGCAGATGGGGCCTTATGGATACGGTGGGGACACCGCTGACGGAACCGCTTTATAAAAGCATCGGAAACGCGGAAGACAACCGCATTCCCGCAAAGGCAAAAGACGGCTGGCTGTATCTTGACTATGCAGGCAAAAAAGCAATTACCTTTGAAAAGGATGCGGAAGATGTCACCGCGTTCAGAAAAGGAAGAGCCGGTATCAAGACAGACGGTAAATGGGGACTGATCGACAGCGCGGGAAAATGGATCTGCCCTCCCGCTTATGACGATTTGGATATCTTGTAAACAAAAAAGCACTTGCCCTTACAAGAGGAAACAAGTGCTTTTTAATTGCCTTATTTATTTTCCAAGTCAGCAGTGATTTTTTCAAGAGCTACTTCCAGGGTATGCCAGCCGAGAGTGGCGCACTTCACGCGGACCGGCATTTGAGAAATATCTTTCAGCGTGTATGCCGCTTCCAGTTCTTCCAATGCCGCTTCGTCTTTCACATCGCCGCGGATCATGGCAAGGAAAAGTTTACACAGCCGGATTGCTTCATCTACGGTGCGGTCCTGCAGAAGCTCCGCCATCATGGCCGTGGATGCCTGGCTGATAGCGCATCCCGTACCCGTATAAGCAAGATCTTTAATGATACCGCCCTCTACTTTCACTTCCACATCGATATCGTCGCCGCAGCTGGGATTATGCCCATGCTCATGAACAGTGGGCGCTTCCACTTTTCTTTTATTTGTCTTGTCTCTGTTATATTCCAGAATCAAATCTGTATAAAGCTGCTGCAGATCCATCAGTCGTCATACCCCATTACTTTGCGTACACCTTTTAACTTTTCAAGGAAATAATCTACTTCCTCTTCCGTATTATAGAAATAGAAGCTTGCCCTGCAGGTCGCGTTGATTCCCAGATATATATGGAGCGGCTGCGCGCAATGATGCCCCGTACGGATGCATATGCCGTCATTGGACAGAATCTGCGCCACATCATGAGGATGCACGCCTTCCACGGTAAACGCCACAAGGCCTTCTTTCTCTTTCGGATCCGTACTTCCTACAATATGGATGAAAGGAAGTTTTTTCATGCCTTCTATCGCGCGGGTGACAAGTTTCTTTTCCTGTGCCCTTATCTCGTCAAACCCGATGCCTTCGATATAACGGACAGCCGCCACCAGGCCCACGGCGCCTTCCACATACTGCGTCCCCGCCTCAAACTTGGCAGGAAGTTCCGCATAGGTGCTTTCCTGCTCATATACATTTTCAATCATATCGCCGCCCAGAAGAAACGGCTCCATGTCTTTCAGCAATTCTTCTCTACCATAAAGAACGCCGATACCACCCATAGAACACATTTTATGCCCTGAAAACGCGAAGAAATCACAGCCAAGTTCCTGCACGTCCACCTTTTTATGGGGAGCACTCTGCGCACCGTCAAGAACAACCACCGCCCCATGTTTATGTGCCCGACGGATCAAAGCCCTTGCGTCGATAGAAAGACCGAGGACGTTGCTTACTTGGGCAAAAGCAAGGATCTTTACACGGGGATCGTCAATCTTTTTCAATTCTCCTTCCGGAAGACGCCCCGTTTCCTTATCCACATACATATACTCAAGAACGGCTCCCGTCTTTTTTGCCGCCCGCTGCCAGGGGACAAGGTTCGAGTGGTGTTCCGAAACGGGAATGAGGATGCGGTCGCCTTCTTTCAAATGGGTTTCCCCGTATGAACGCGCCACAAGATTCAAACTTTCCGACGTATTTCTTGTGTAAATGATTTCTTTTTCACTTTTCGCTCCGATGAAATCTTTTACCACCGTTTTAGACGTATCATATGCTTCCGATGCGGACATGGCAAAGATGTGGGCGCCGCGATGAGGATTTCCGTTATTCCGGGTTACATAATCCATGACCGCCCGCATGACAGGGAGCGGCCGCTGCGTCGTAGCGCCGTTATCAAAATAAACAACCGGATGGCCGTTCACCTTCGTTTCCAAAATTGGAAAATCTTTTCTGATTAACTCACTGTTCATTATTTCTCCTTCGTATCCAGTTTTCTCCGGACTTCAGCAAGCACTTCCTCACGGACGCTTTCATCCAATCGGTCAATCAACGGCCGGATCAGCGCCTCTACAACGATAAGCCGGGCATCTTCCAAAGAAAAGCCTCTCGTCATCAGGAAATAAATCGTATTCATATCGAGCTGGCCCGCACTGGACGCATGATTCCCTGATACATCATCTTCCGTGCATAGCAGCAGGGGAAGTGAAATATTTTTTGTCTTCGGTGAAAGCTGGATAGCGTAATCCCCCTCATCCCCCACAGACCCGCTGCAGCCCCGTTTGAAATCCAAAGTGCCGCGGAAGATTTTCTTCGCCGTATCCGATAAAGCCCCTTTCACATCAATCACCGCATTGGATTCTTTGCCGATATGATCGATGTGGTAAAAAAGATCCAAAGACTGCCTGCCTGCCGCTGCGTAAAGGGCGGTTTCCCTCATTTCAGACCGGCTGCCCGCCAGTCTTCCGTAACTGTGGACAATAACCTTCTCCCCGCCCAATTCGGCGGAAACAAAATCAAGCTTTGCATCATCCCCAAGAACCGCACACCGCTGTTCATAAAGAGAGGAAGCCGGCAGTCCCGTTTCAAGACAGGAAACGGAAAGCGCCGCGTTTTCCATCAGTTCATAAAAGGACGCTGTGGCAAAAACAGAATGCTTCCTATCTCCTGACAGCCGCCAGATCAAATTCAATTTTGCGTCCTTTTCCAGTTTGAAGATGAAACATCCCGCAAAATCTGGACGGTCTTCTTCCGCTGTGATAGAAATCGTCAGCTCAGCCTCCGTATTTTCAGGAATGATGACAGTATATGCCTGTCCTTTTCCCGCCGCCGCCAATGTTTCCGCCGATGCCCCGCAGAAATCAGCAGGAAGCGTGCCGCCTTCCGACACATACCGTTTATCAGAAAAAACAGCCGATGCCGAATTTCCTGGAAATTCAAACTGATCCGGACTGTCATTCACATGCAGGTACCGCCAGGTAATCGCCGGCAGCCGGTTTACTCTTATTTCTTCCATGACTGCCTCCTTACCCGATAGCCCCTTCAAATTCAAGATCAATAAGACGGTTCATTTCCACAGCATACTCCAGGGGCAGCGCTTTGGAAATCGGTTCGGCAAACCCGCGGACAAGCATCGCCTTCGCGTCTTCTTCCGACATGCCGCGGCTCATCAGATAATAAATATCTTCTTCGGAAATCCGGCCGATTTTCGCCTCATGTCCGAGATCGATATCAGAATTTTCAATAATAATGGCGGGAATCGTATCAGAGCGGGATTCATTATCCAGCATGAGGGATTCACAGCTGATTGCGCCTTTCATCCCCGAAGCCTCCGGCCCGATGACTACAGCGCCCCTGTAAAGCGCGGTGCCGCCCGCTTTGGAAATGGATTTCGAATTGATGGTCACATGCGTATTCTTTCCCAAAGCTTCCACTTTCGATCCTGTATCAAGAAACTGTCCTTTTCCTGCAAAAGTGATTCCCGTAAATTCGCAGGTCGAATGATTTCCTCTGAGGATCGTATCCGGATAAAGACAGGACGTATGGGACCCGAACGAACCGCTCACCCATACCATGGATCCGTCTTCTTCCACGACAGCTTTCTTCGTATTCAGGTTGTACATATTTTTTGACCAGTTTTCAATTGTCGAATAGCGGAGACTGGCCCCTTTCTTCACGAAAAGCTCCACCGCTCCTGCATGAAGATTGGCCACATTATACCGTGGCGCCGAACAGCCTTCAATGAAATGGCAGTCTGCCCCTTCTTCAACAATAATCAGGGTATGCTCAAACTGGCCTGCGCCGGGCGCATTCAAACGGAAATAACTTTGCAGCGGCATACGCACATGAACGCCTTTCGGCACATAAACAAAAGAACCGCCCGACCATACCGCATAATGGAGCGCTGCAAACTTATGGTAATTCGGAGTAATCAACTGACCGAAGTACGGTCTGACCAAATCTTCATATTCTTTGACGGCCGTTTCAAAATCTACATAAATGACACCCTGCTCTTTCAATTCTTTCTGCACATTGTGATACACCACTTCAGAATCGTACTGGGCGCCTACGCCGGCAAGAGATTTCTTTTCCGCTTCCGGAATACCGAGGCGGTCAAAGGTATCCCGGATATTCTGAGGCAGATCTTCCCACCGCGCCTTCATATCCGTTTTCGGACGGATATATGTGTCGATGTGATCCATATCGAGCTCAGAAATATCGGGCGCCCAGGGCGGCACGTCGAGAGACTCGTAAATACGGAGCGCCTGAAGACGCTTTTCCAGCATCCATGCGGGCTCTTCCTTTTCCGCAGAAATCTTTCGAATAATGTCCTCCGTCAGTCCCCGATCCGCTTTGTAAGAAAATTCCACCTTATCCTTGATATCGTACACGCTCCGATTGATGTCATCGACACGGCTTTTCTTCTTTTCTTCAGCCATGGCTTACACCTCTTTGCGATACGCGTCAAAGCCGTTCGCTTCGATTTCACTCACCAGTTCAGAACCGCCTTCCTTTACAATCCGCCCGTCAATCAGCACATGGACGAACTCGGGACGGATAAATTTCAGGATCTGGTTCAGATGGGTAATCAGAAGCAGCGAATTATTTTCATTATGGAATTCGGAAATATTTCTGGAAACGATACGCACTGCATCCACATCAAGTCCGGAATCGGTCTCGTCAAGCATAGCCAGTTTCGGCTCCAGGATACGCATTTGAAGAATTTCACTCTTCTTCCGTTCGCCACCGGAGAAACCGTCATTCAGATAACGGTCTCCACAGGACGGATCCATGGCAAGCCCCTCCATACGGGACTTCAAAAGACGTTTGAAAGGAAACAGGCGCTGCTGCTTTCCGGAAATGGTCGTCTTTGCCGTACGGATGAAATTTTCTGTCGTAATCCCCGCAATGGAAACAGGATTCTGGAAAGATAAAAAAATACCAAGCCTGGCCCGCTTATCCGTGGAAAGTTCCGTAATATCTTCCCCTTCAAAATAAACATGCCCCTCGGTAATTTCATAGGCAGGATTTCCCATAATGGCATGGAGCAGCGTAGATTTTCCCGCCCCGTTCACACCCATGATGACATGAACCTCACCCGTATTTACCGTAAGGTTTATGCCGTGAAGGAGTGTCTTGCCGCCTACTGCCACGTGAAGATTCTCCACGCGAAGTAACTCGCTCATATAATCACCTCTATATTGTAAACATGCATACACATATTCGTATATACAATTAAAATCTTTTTTTATTTTACAGTATTTTTCGATATATGTAAATAAACTGCCCTGACAGGAATAAAAAGGTAATGTCTGAAAATATTTCCTCTCTCCGCAAAAACGGATCATCACAGTGAAAATCCGCGCTGCACAGAACCGTTTCCGATTCCATACAGCGCGGATTTTTAAACTTCTTTTACATAGTCGTATTATTTACCGCTGACGGATACATTGAACCATTTATGGAACAGCTGGTCATATACACCGTTTTCCATCACTTTCTTCAGTGCGCCATTGATATCCTGCTGCATTTTCACGTCTTCTTTATTCATGAGAATAACAAAACCATCGTCAGAAGGCACTGTCGCAACCGTCTTTGCCTTCTCCGCTCCGCCATGCCCTAAATAATAATAGGCAAGCGGTTCATCAGTGATCACCGCATCAGCCTTTCCCGCTTCCAGATTTTTAAATATATCCGCATTATATTCGGCTTCTACAATTTGAGCCGCCCCCAGTTTCTTTGCCAAGGCCTCGTTGGTTGAACCTTTAACGGCGGTTACCGTCTTTCCTTTCAGATCATCTGCCGCATGAATCTGATCGTCATCTTTCCGCACAAGGATACAGTACACGCCTTTCTTGTAATACACATCGCTGAACGCCGCTTTTTCAGCACGTTCCGCCGTACCTTCCACTGCTGAGATGACCACGTCTACCTTTTTATTTTCCACTGCTGTCATAAACTGGGAAAACGGCATATCTGTATAGGCGACCTCGGCGCCGATTTCTTTTGCTACCGCCTTAATAAGATCCATTTCGAATCCGACATAGTGTCCATGTTCGTCTTTGAATAAAAAGGGCGGATATGTGGCTTCACCCCCTACACGAAGTACTTTTTCCATTCCTGCTTTGGAAGCGGGTGCCTGCTTTTCCGCCTCTGCAGATTTTCCGCAGCCCGATACGCCCAATAAGAGACCTGCCGCCATTGCTACTGCCAAAGTGATTTTCAATGCTGTTCGCCCCATCATAAACTCCTTCGCTTAAATAAATCCGCCAAAAATAATCTGTCTGCTCTCCCTCTAATATACTCATTATTTATTATATTTTCAACAGTTAAAACTAATTTATCCTTTATTTCCCCATAATATACAAACCATTCGCAGATAAGCATCCTCTGCATCTTCTATACAGAGCTAATTGTTTTTGTATTTATAGGAATCGGTTTTCCAAAAGGCGGAAAACAGGAACGCAAAAAACCGGTACTTATAACATACCGGTCCCTATAAAATAGAATAACAATCTCTTTACGAAATAATATAAACAAGCCTGACCGTCTCAGCAGATGCGTGGCAGTCCTTCTCCCCTAAGCGGGAGGACACGGCGCAGTCCGCCAAGAGCTGTCCGCAGGTATACGCCTTTCCCCTCCAGCACCTGCCCCGCAGCAACGGCATTTCTTCCATATTTGTTTCTTCTTAAGATACCCACCGCTTTTTCCGCATCTCTTGGGGGAACGGCAATGATCATTTTTCCTTCATTCCCCATAGTAAGCGGATCAAGGCCAAGAATCCCTGTAATCCCCCGCACAATATCCGAAACGGGAATCATGCCCTCTTCCAGTTCTATCCGCACCGATGAAGACACGGCCAATTCATCTGCCACAGTGGCAAGTCCGCCCCGCGTAATATCCCGAACGGTATGGACAGATATATTTCCCTCAAGCAGTTCTTCCACCATGTGATTCAACGGCGCGCAGTCGCTTTCGATTCCACTTTCAATGCCCAGGCGATTTGTCAAAACAGCAGCGTGATGATCTCCCAGTGTTCCGGTGAGAATAAGGGTATCCCCCGATTTCATATTCCTGCAGGAAATATCCCGCGAGGAAGGACGTTCGCCGACACCTGCCGTATTGATGTACAGCCCGCCTTTCCCTTCTATTACTTTCGTGTCTCCCGCGACGATACGCACACCTGCTTCTTCTGCCGTTTCTTTCATAGACTGCACAATCTTTCCTAAAATATCTGTATCCAGTCCTGTCTCCAGTATGAACGAAACCGTCAGATAAAGAGGCCTCGCGCCCATGGATGACAGATCATTCACCGTACCGCAGACGGAAAGTTTCCCGATATCCCCGCCTTTGAAAAAGAGCGGTTCCACGACAAAGGAGTCGGATGTGAGCACCGGATTTCCATGCAGGGGAGGAAGAACCGCGCTGTCTTCCATTTTCAGAAGTATCTCGTCATCAAAAACGGAAGCGAAAATGTCTTTGATCAGCCTTCCGCTTTCCTCTCCGCCGCTTCCATGCTTTAACGTAATTTTCACAATCCCTCCACCCCTTCTTCCCGCAGGGTAATGCAGCACGCCCCTTCTGAGGAAACCATGCACGCACCGACAGGATGGGAAGGCGTACAGGTTCTCCCGAAATGGGGGCAGTCCTTCGGCATATTCTTTCCCAAAAGTATATTTCCGCACCGGCAGCCTGCGGGAATATGGTCTTCTACCAGACCCCTGCTTCCTGCATCATATAAATTATATTTTTCTTTCAAGTAAAACCCCGAATTCTTCACAATCCCCAGACCGCGCCACAGGGCATCTCCTTTTTCAAAAAAGGCTTCTACCCGTTCCCACGCTTTCACATTTCCTTTTTCCGTGACCACGCTTCCGTAATCATTCCAAAAACCGCCCTGTCCCTTATTGACGGCAAGGACAAGCCGAGCCACAGCGCTGAGGAGAAGATCGGCAGTAAATCCGCCAATGACCATGGGTTTACCATATGTTTCTGAAAGTGCCCTGTACCGTTCCGCCCCTGTAATGACCGCCACGTGTCCCGGACAGAGAAATCCGTCGATATTTCCTGCGGTACAAAGCTCTCCCAGTGTTTCAGGCATCGTTTTCAGCGCGGTGAGAAGTTTGAGGTTTGAAATATGTCTTTCATCCGCTTCTTTCACGACAGTCGCCCAAATGGGTGCTGTCGTTTCAAATCCCACTGCTGCCAGGACAAATATTGTTTCTTTTTCCCCTTCCGCTTTTTTCAAAGCGTCTTCGGGATTATAAAAGAAATCAACAGAAGCGCCTCTGTCCCGCGCCTCGGCAAGAGACATTTCCGTTCCCGGCACAGCAAGCATATCGCCGAAAGCAAGGACTCTGTGTCCGCTTCTAAAAGAAATTTCCACCAATTTATCAATGTATGCAGTCGGTGTCACACAGACAGGGCACCCCGGCCCCGACAGAAGCTGTATCTTCGGTGACAGGATCTGGCGCAGTCCGGTCTTGTACAGAGCGGATGTATGCGTGCCGCAGACTTCCATAATTTTTACGGGTCTGCCGTCATACTCGCGAAGCCAGCGGATGATTTCATTTTTCTCCACGGCGCAGTTCCTCTATTTCTTTAAAAAGCCCGATCCAGTCAAGAGCTTCTTTCTTTTCCACTTTCTGTATCGCCATGCCTGCATGGACAAGGACATAGTCACCTGTCTCCACGGAAACCATGGACAGGTTCACCCGTACTTTATTTCCTGAAAAATTAACGATCCCATGTGCCCCCTCAATGGTTTCCACACGACCCGGATATGCTACGCACATATGATTTCCTTTCGTTTGCTGTATTCATACCATACCATGCCTGGCCGAAAGCAAGCCCTCCGTCTCCGGGAGGAAGCGCCTGATTCCAATACACAGCATGGCCTTTTCCCTTCAAAGCTTCCACGCAGCCTTCCAAAAGAAGACGGTTTGCAAAACATCCTCCCGAGAGAATAACTGTTTCCACACCTGTTTTTTCCGCCATCCGTTCCACAATCCGTATGACTGCCTCATGAAAGCCAAGAGCGGCAGCAGCTTTATCTTCTCCCATGACTTTTTCCCATAGCGGGGCAGGATCAAAAAATGTAACGCTGCCGTTTTCTGTTTCCACGACTTCCTCGTTAAAGGAAAGCTCTGTCGGTATTTTTCCTTCACGTTTCGCAAGCGCCGCCTGATTTTCAAGAAGCATGGCACACCGCCCCTGATAAGTATTATAATCGGCAAGCCCCAAAGCAGCGCTCACCGCATCAAAAAGACGCCCCATGCTTGAACTTTTTACTGTATTCAACCCGCCTGCAACAGCGGCTTTCACGACAGCCGCCCTCTTGTCATCTGATGGTATACCGCTGTGTACCAGGTGGCATAAAAGACTTTTCCATGCTTGTCTGACGGATTCGTCACCGCTTATCATCGAAATCGGTTTCACTGCGCCGACACGGATAAAAGATCGGTCTTCACAGAGAAGAAATTCTCCGCCCCACACGGTACCGTCCGTACCGAATCCTGTCCCGTCAAAGATTACGGCAAGACATTTCCCGTCCAAATGATGTTCGGCCATAACGGAAAGAGCATGTCCATGATGATGCTGCACTTCCAAAACGGGAACATCCAATTCCTTTGCCAGCTTCCGTGATTCTTCCGCCGTAGTGTAGCAGGGATGAAGGTCACAGACAAGGATGTCGGGACTGATATGGAGAAGTTCTTCCCAATCAGCAACAAGACGGCGGTAAAAAGCGGATGATTTTTCCAGCGTGAGATCCGAAGGCACCTGGGCAGAATAAATCAAATCATTCACGGAAAGCGCAAAAGACGGTTCCACTTCGCCGCCCAGTGCCAGAACGCGCATCCCCTTCTTCTCTACAGCAACCGATTCCGGCATATACCCGCGGGTACGGCGGAGAATCTGCACAGCTCCCGCCGCGATACGGGTAACAGAATCATCAGCAGGACGGAGAATCTCTCTTTCATCGTAAAACAGAGCGGAAATACTTTCATGACTTTCATAAAAAGCAAAAGCATCGGCCTGTTTGTAAATGATAGGCTCTCCGGTGAGATTGCAGCTGGTCACAACGAGAGGAATTTTTATTTCCGCCAGAAGGGCATACAATCCGAAAGGCGGCAGAAACACGCCGAGACTTTCCGTAAGCTCCGTTACCGCAGGGCTGATGAGCGGCATACTTTCCCTTCTTCTTTTTAAGAGCACGATTGGCTTTTGCGGCGACTCAAGGAGTTCCTCTTCTTCCCTGCTTATATGGCAGAGTTTTTTCGCCTCTCCCACGTTTGCAACAAGAAGCGCAAAAGGCTTGTCCCGTCTTTGTTTCAGTATTCTCAAACGCTGAACGGCATCATCTCTGTCTCCGCGGCAGACCAGATTATATCCGCCGACTGATTTCACCATGATAATTTCCCCATGAAAGAGTAAATCTTTGGCTGATTGTAAAAGTTCTTCCCGGCTCCATGGTCCGGCAGAAGGACTTCCCCTCATTTTCGCCAAAAGCCGGGGGCCGCAGTCATGACAGGCGATGGTTTCTCCATGACACCGTCTGTTATTCATATCCCTGTACTCCTCATAACATTGATCACAAAGAGGATATGCATCAAAAGCGGTATTTTCCCTGTCATAAGGAAGTTTTTTCAGAACAGTATACCGGGGACCGCAGGCGGTGCACGAAATGTAAGGATAATGACAGCGCCGGTTCCCCTGCGTCTTCATTTCTTTAAGGCAGGCGGAACAGATGGAAATATCAGCAGGTGCAAGCATTTTATTTTCGCTTTCCCTGCTGGGAATGGAAGTAAAATCGGAAAAAGGCGTAAGCGGTCTTTCTTCTCTCTTTACGCACTCCACAAGGGCAGGCCGTTCCATTTGCTTAAGCCCGCAAAGGAAAGCGTCTATCTTTTCCCTTGTCCCGGTGATGTATATTTCCACTTCGCCGCCGAGGTTCTGTACCGTGCCTGTCAGTTTCAATTCTTTTGCCATGCGGCAGACGGACGGACGGAAACCGACACCCTGCACTCTGCCGGCCACGCTGAGCCGTTCCGTCACCTCATGTTCCATACACGCCTCCCAAAAAATTATTTCTTTGAAATTTTCATCAGCCATTCCGCCGCAGCATCATATCCTTCTCCCGTTTTCCCGCACACTTTAAATACGGGAGCATCTTTATTCAAATGGCGTATACCTTCCATAAAAAACTCTTCATCAAAATCAAGATAAGGAAGCAAATCCACCTTATTGAGCAGAATCATATCCGCTTTTTCAAAGGCGAGCGGATATTTATAAGGCTTATCGCTTCCGTCCGTCACCGAAACGATAAGCATTTTTATATGTTCACCGATGGAAAATTCCGCAGGACATACAAGATTCCCTACATTCTCAATAAAAAGTATGCCTCCTTCGTCCATCTCCATATTATGAACAGCATTGTGCATGAGAGGCGCATCAAGATGGCAGGCGCCGAAGGTATTGATCTGTGTCGCAGAAATCCCCTGTTTTTTTAACCGTTCCGTATCTATATCCGATTCGATATCCCCTTCAATGACATAAGACTTCACCGGAAGGGCGCGGATCAGGTTTTCCAGGGAGGTGGTCTTTCCTGCTCCCGGCGCCCCCATAATATTTACCGCAAAGATATGCCTTTCTTCCAGATGTTCTTTTACATGCTGCGCTATATGGTCATTCCTGCCGTTGATATCAAGCAGGACCTCCTTTTTCACCATGTGCATCGCTTTCATCCTCCACGAATAATTCCACATCTTTTATATAAAATTCTTTCCCTGTTTCCGTCGGGGTTCCACTCCCACCGCAGAACGGGCAGGTGAAGGAAAACCGTTTCCGTTCAAAAAGTTTCCCGCATTTTTCACAGGACAATTTCGGCTTTACACCTTCAATTGTCACCTGCGCACCCTCACACAGGGTTCCTGCAGCAAGGACATCAAAGTACATCTGGATCGATTCTCCGATAAATCCCGAATCTTCTCCGATGACAAGGTGTATCCCTCTGACCCTGCCATGATTTTCTTCCGCCGTTTTTTCCGCCAACCTGATAATTTCCAGAGTCACGGGATATTCATGCATCAGGTTTCACCGCAGGCTTTCCCGGGGAAGACCTTTTCCGCTCCGGCAAAGCGAAAGAAATCGGTTCGGGTATATCATCATCCGCCCCAAGAACGTATTCTTTATTCATGGACAAACATTGCTTCGGACAATTCTCCACGCATATGTCGCACTGCACGCAAGCTGCCGGATCAATAGTCCATGTACGATTCTTCCTGTCGATCTCCAGCGCGCTTCCGGGACACCCATCAGTACATTTCCCGCAAAGAACGCATTCTGAAACGTCATTGATGACAGGAATTTTTTCCGTTTCCTTTCTTTCTGTTTCTTTCCCAGACAGAGTTTCTTTCGGCGGTTCCGTTTTTACCGCTTCCTCCCGCTTTTCTTCCTCGGCATCCGCTCTATCTGCCGCAGCAGTTTTCAAAGCGGGCCGCGTTCTTTCAGGCAAATGGAATGTAACCGGTTCCGGTGAATCGCCGTCCGCCGTAAACGTATATGCCTCATTCAGGGAAAGGCACTGTTTGGGACAATGCTCCACACAGACACCGCACTGCACGCAAGCTGCCGGATCAATAGTCCATGTACGATTCTTCCTGTCAATCTCCAGTGCTCCGCCGACACAGCCGCGAAGACACATCCCGCAAAGAACGCATTCTGAAACGTCATTGATGACAGGCGCCTTTTTCAACTCTTCTTCCGTCACCACCGTCTTCGGCATTTCCGCAGGAACCGACTTCCCTTTCGGCGCTTCCGTTTTACCGGGTTCCGATTCCGGTTGCGGATGCGCTGCCGGCAATACTTCTTCCGCGTTTTCAGCCGCCGCATCCATCGAAATTTCTTCCCGAATATTCTCTTCCGCTTTTATTTCTTTTTCTGCCGGAGGTCTTGCCGCCGGTCCCCGTCTCGGTTTGGGCGGGGGCGGCGTGTGGACGATCTCCAACTTTTCTGTGGAAGGTTCCGTATACATGCCTTCCATGGCAAGACATTTCATAGGGCACTGTTCTACACAGGCACCGCACTGCACGCAGGCATAGGGATTGATAATCCACTTTCTGTTCTTCCTGTCAATCCGTATCGCTCCCGAAGGACATGCCCGTTCACAGGCGCCGCAGAGAATACACTTTTCCCATTGATTGACAATGTGTCCGCGGTCGATAGGAAGCGGCGTCCGCGGCTGCAAGGGATAGGGGGATGTCACAGGCGGTTTGAAAAGATTGGCAACTATCCTTTTCACAAAAGTCATATAGCCCATAACGCTCTCCTATCTTTCACAACAACTGATACAGGGATCAATGGTCAGGATAATATTCGGCACATCTGCCAGGTCACAGCCCTGAAGCATCTTTACGAGTGCAGGCAAATTGGCATTTGTCGGTGTCCTCAGACGGAACCGTTCCAGGAATTTGGTTCCGTTTCCTTTTACATAGTAAAGCGCTTCTCCTCTCGGCTGTTCCACACGGACAAAGCATTCTCTTTTCGGCGGCACGCCCCGCACTTTCACGTCAATAGGCCCGTCAGGGATATTATCGATACAGCCCTCAATAATCTCAACAGACCGGAGTACTTCTCTCAGCCGTACTCTTGCCCGCGCGTAACAATCTCCGTCCGTTTCAATAACGGGCTGGAAATGAAGCTGTCCGTAAACACTGTCTTTTTCAGCAGCACGAATATCGGTGAGAATGCCGGATGCTCTTGCCATGGGGCCAATGCAGCCCAGTTCCAGAGCCTCTTCCATAGTAAGCTTTCCCACACCCTTCAAACGGCTGTGAACGGTATCGTCATCCATAAAAACATTCAGCATGGGAAGGAATTTTTCAGATAAATCTTTTAAGACCCGTTTCATTTCCTTTAACACAGCACCGCCAATATCACGACGGACGCCGCCCACTTTACAGACGGAGAAAATAATACGCCCGCCGGTCGTCTGTTCAATAAGATCCAAATCTATCTCCCGAAGGCGCCAGGCTTCCATAAAAAGACTTTCAAACCCCATAGCATCCGCAGCAAGGCCCAGCCAGAGAAGATGGGAATGGATACGGGACAATTCGTGCCAGATGGTGCGGAGCCATTCCGCCCGGGGCGGCACTTCTATTTCCATCATTTCTTCTACAGCGCGGCTGTATCCCCAGCCATGGCCGAAAGAACAAATCCCGCAAACCCGTTCCGCCACATAGACATACTGCTGGAAGTCACGAAGTTCCACAAGTTTTTCCAGCCCGCGGTGTACATAACCGATAGAGGGAACCGCACGGACAACCTTTTCATCCTGCAATTCCAGATCCAGATGGATCGGTTCGGGAAGAACGGGATGCTGCGGACCGAAAGGAATCACTGTGCTTTTACCCATTTTCTTTCCCTCCTTCCGGTTTCACCCCTGCCACGGCGGAAGCGTCTATCCCGAGTCCGCTGCGGAGCTGTACTTTAATCGCCTGATCGGCATGTTTCTCACCGGGCAGGTCATGCCATGGTGTCTTTTCCGCCAGATGGTAGAAATGTCCGCCATAGTCCACATCACGTTCAATGAAGTCTATCTTCAATCCGAATAAATCGTGTATTTCATTTTCCCATACAAAAGCATACCAGTACTGCCCCGTGATACTCATGACGGAACGGTAGACCGGAACGAGGCAGCGGAGATGGTACATGAAATAGTCCTTATCAAATGTATAAGTCAGTTCATATCCTTCTTCCACGCGGGTACAAAGTATCTGCACCAGACGGGCATGTTCCCTTTTAAAGCGGCTTACCTGTTTTAAAATATCCGCAGATTTGATTTCAATTATTTGCTGGTTCATCAGGTTGCCTCCTTTCGCTGCGCCGATTTTCGCCGGGCAACGAGCCTTTTATATTCCACCCGCTTTTCTTCAAGAATCCCCAACCCTTTCACAACGCCGTCAATGATGGCTTCCGGACGCGCGGCACACCCGGGAACATACACATCTACAGGAACAGCGTGATCCATGCCTCCGATCATGTTGTAACAGTCTTTGAAAATGCCGCCTGTACAGGCACAGGTCCCTACGGCCACCACGACCTTCGGTTCCGGCATCTGTTCATAAATCTGGCGCACCACCGGCAGATTCTGTATATTCACGCCGCCGGTGACAAGAAATACATCAGCATGCTTCGGATCCCCTGTATTGATAATGCCGAAACGTTCCACATCATAGAGAGGCATAAGACAGGCAAGGACTTCAATATCGCAGCCGTTACAGCTGGAGCCGTCATAGTGGATGAGCCAGGCGGATTTTCTGATATAAGCCATGTTTCCTCTCCTTTCAGCGGATATACATTAAAAAGACAATATTGATAAAACCTGCTACCAAAGTAACGAGCCAGGCGGAACCGAGGAGATGCCGCCATTTCATACGGGCGGTGCAGTTATCTATAAGGGTGCTGAGGAAAAGAACCGCCGCGCATACAAGAATGCCCGTAACACCGCTCCACGGATCCCGCCATTTAAAAAACAGATAAACGAAACCAAGAAGAAATATCTTTTCATACCATTCGGCAATTTCAAAAAGAGCAAGCATGCCGCCGGAAAATTCCGTCTTGATTCCCTGCACGAGCTCCTGATGAATTTCATGGCTCATAGAAAGATCAAATGGCGATTTTCTGAATTTAATCTGGAGTATGAAAAGGAACCCGATGAAAATCCCCGGCATGTAAAGAAAATTGCTTTCCGGCGAAGCCATGATTTTTGAAAGATCGAAAGTGTTGCATTTCAAGTAGAAAGCAATCGCCACAAAGAGAAGCATGGGTTCATACGCCATAATCTGAAGAAGTTCCCGTTCTGCCCCCATCTGGCTGCAGGGTGACGATGATGAAAAGGACGCCACCGCGAGGCAGATGCCCGCCATAGTGAGAGTGAAAATGACAAGAAGGATATCGCCCTGCGCAAAAAAGAATATGCCTGACAAAATCATGAAAAACAGGAATCCTGCCAAATAAAAGCCTTGCGCTTCATTCACGGCAATCCGTTCTTTCTCAAAAAGTTTCAGTACGTCATAGAACGGCTGGACCACAGGAGGGCCTACCCTGCGCTGCATACGGGCCGCCAGCTTGCGGTCAAGACCGGCAAGAAGCCCTCCACCGACAGGCGCCAAAAAGAGGTAAAGCAGCGCGTATAAAATATTCATTCCCATTTCATCCACGATACACACCTCCCAGTATAATGGCAAACTGAATGAAAATGCACGCCATGCAGAGAGCAAAGCCGGACAATTTCATTTTCTTTTCGCCGAACCATTCTTCCATGTACCAGTTCCGAAGCTCCACAGGAATGATATTATCTCCCGCGCCGCGATAGTTACGATCATCCCCCGTATTAACCCCGGCAAGAAGAGCCCCTACTTTCCTTTTAGGCTGTCCTTTCCCGTAGCGGGAAGGAAGAATAACAAGAAGCACCACCATAAGCGACATAATGATCAGGTTGCTTTGGGCAATAACATCACGGGTAAACCCGTAGGTGATCCGCAGGTACGGCAGAACGCCATAGCTTGAAATCAGAGGGAAAAGGATACAGACGATGATCGTCATCCAGGAAAGTGTCTTCAGGGTAAACCATTCTCCTTTGGTAATCCCCTGCTCCCGTCTTTCCTGCCCGTTCATGACGGATAGGATTTTTCCGAGCCACTTGGCCCAGTAAAATATGGTTGTCGCTGAACCGAAAACTAAAAGAAGAAGCAGCATAGGGTGTCCTGCATCAATAAAAGCTTTCATCGCCGCCCATTTAGAAATGAGCATGCCGAAAGGTGCGAGGAACATACCACTGATACCGATCACCATGCAGAGGCACAGATGGGGCATCGCATTGAAAAGTCCGTCAAACCTTTCAATGTCGCGGCTGCCGAGCTGCTGCTCCGCCGTCCCGACAGAAAGAAACAAGAGCGATTTGGCAACCGCATGGAAAATAACAATCATAATGGCTGTCCATGCCGCCTCATAAGAACCTATACCCGCACAGCAGACGATCAGTCCCAAATTGGAAATTGTGGAATAGGCAAGAACCTTTTTCCCATCGGACTGTGAAATAGCGGCACAGGACGCAAAAAAGAAGGTAATGCCGCCGACAAACATCGCCATCGTTCCCGCATGATTATTTCCAAGGGCGGGACAAAGTTTGATAATCAGAAACACCCCCGCTTTCACCATCGTAGAAGAATGGAGAAGCGCAGAAGTGGGTGTAGGCGCCACCATCGCCCCAAGAAGCCAGCCGGAAAAAGGCATCATCGCCGATTTGGTAAAACCGCAAAGCAGGAGAAGCGCAAGAATAACTGTCACAGGCATTCCCGCCAATGCCAGCCCTACCAGATGGGAAAGCGCCGTACTGTGGTAAGTCAGCCCCATGACGATAATCGCTGCCGCAAAAGCCGCCCCGCCGAGCAGATTCATCCAAAGCGCCTTGAACGAATTATTTACAGCCACACGGGATTCCGTATATCCGATGAGAAGAAAAGAACAGACGCTGGTGATTTCCCAGAAGGTATACATATATAAAAGATTATTGGAAACAACCAATCCGAACATGGCAGAAAGGAAAAGAAACAGGACGAAAAAGAAAAAATTCCTTCTGTCACGAACATCACGATGTTCCTTTTGAAAGGCCTCCATGTACCCCAGAGAAAAGACAGCGATCAAGCTGCCGATGACACCGGCGATAAGAATCATGATCAGGGTAAAGTTGTCAACAACGATATCGGCATAATAATCAAGCGTCCCATGGCTGACATATTCAAACCATAGAACCGCTCCCAGCTGAATTGCTTCCAAAAGCGCTATCCAATATCGATGAAACCGGACGCAGGTATAATAAAAAACCGCAAGAGCAACGAGGATATCCACTAATATTGCACCTTGCGCCAGAAAAGAATCTCCCAAACGGAAGACTGTCTTATTTCCAAAATAAGTAAATGCTACGAAAAGGGACAGCATGGCAATAGCAGCAGCTGAAACTTTCACCACCGCATCCCGAAGCCTGTCCCCCTGTATAAAAAACAGCAGACCTGCCGTCAACAGAGGCAAGAAAACTAATAATCCCAGTACCCACATAATCCCCACCCCTTTATGATAAGAGTATACTATATATGTTTAATTGTAATTTATAAATGAATATATTTTATATAGTATAGACAAATTACCCTGAGTTCGCAACACTTTTTTTGATTCTAATTTTATTTCCGATCTTTGATAAAGCAGGATTTTTTTTCAGCTTGCTCTACCAGATAAACATTTTTACTATTTTTGATACCATATATTGCACTATATTGCACTGAAAATTATCCTACAGCTTGCAAAAACAGGCAGAAATCTTTATCTTCCCACTTCCTTTCACTGACACTTTACTCCTGAACTTTACATTTCTCTAAATTGCAGTATTAAACCGCCTCTACATTTTATAAATGCACCTGTGATTTTCTTCAGGACATTTGCAAGACATAATTATACCAATGGTATAAAGTCACACTTTCTTTCGGTTAAAACCGAACCAGCTTTATATATAGGAATTGCATTAAAATTAATATATAATTGAAACATATTTAACATTTAAATGGTATTCATTTAAGAAAGGACGCCTATGGATTCCATTATCACCGTAAACAATATAAGTTTTTTCTATAAAAACCTGCAGGCGCTGAAAGACATTTCCTTTTTGGTGAATCCCGGCGATTTTATCGCGCTCATGGGCGTAAACGGCGCAGGAAAATCTACGCTGCTGAATATCCTCCACGGTACACTTTCTCCCTGCCGGGGAGAAGTATATTTTAACGATAAATACATCAGCCGGAAAAATCCGTATGCCTCTATCGGATTCAGTGCACAGCGTCTTGTTGCAGATTGGTTTTTAACTGCTCGGGATAATGTATTTATGGGCTGCATATTAGCGGGAATCTCACACCGGAAAGCAAAAGCAATGACGGAAGATGCCTTAAGCCAGGTCGGTCTTATAGATAAAGCAAATTGCCAGCTGGACGCCCTTTCCGGAGGCCAGCAGCAGCGTATTCAAATCGCACGTTCTATTGTACATAGACCGCAGCTTTACATTTTAGATGAACCGACCACAGGGCTTGATGCGCAATATGCGGAAGATCTCTTTTCCTTTTTGGAAAAAGAACGGTTCCGGGGAAAAACCATCATTGTGTCCTCTCATGATTTGTATCTGTTGGAAAAATACTGCACCAAACTGATTTATCTGGAAAAAGGGAAAATAAACTACTTTGGCGCCCTGGATAAGTTCCTGAAGGAAAATACGCCTATTATGAGATACTACATCTATCTGAAAGAAGATTACCGGCCGAATGACAACATCTCCGCTTCCTATTTTGTAAGAACTCCCGAATCGGGCAAAAGTTCCAACTGCATAGAAATCGAATTGAAAAAAGGCTGCTCATTATCAGAAGCGCTTGCGGAAATCGCGCAAAAAAATGATATCCAGAACATAAAGAACTTGGCAGAAAACGGACTGCGAAGTTTCTTTACATCCGTCACGAAGGAGTAATCATGACCATGAACCCTTTATTATTCAAACACTACGCGGCATTAAACATACCTGCCATTCTCTCCATAACGTACATGGAAGCAAAAATTTTCTTCCAGACGCGCCCCATGTTAATCTCCCAATTATTGACCCCTTTACTCTATTTCATTTTCATCGTGACCGCGTTGTCCGAAACGATCGGAAATATATCGGTGAACGGTGTCCTGATCCCTTACAATGAATACGCCCTTGTCGGTATCCTGACCATGAGCATGATGGGACAGATGTCACGAGTCATTTACCGCATGACTGTCGACCGAAGATACGGTTTTTTCGCCTTGAAGATGCAGGCTGGCATAAAACCATTTTTCTATATTCTTTCGATGAGTACCGGTGCTATTTTAGGCTACGTCACGCAAGCCGTTGTCTTCTACCTCATTATCCTGGCTTTTCGCCTGCATTTTACTTTATTTTCTTTTATATGTATGTGGGGAATCGGACTGATCAGTTTATTTTTCTGGATCAGTTTGGGCACTGTCATCACAATGTTTATAAAGACATATCAGATGCGTGACATGGTTCTGACCTTTCTAATCATGCCTCTTTCTTTCAGCGCCCCCTCTTTTTATGTGTTGCACGATGCCCCTTCTTTTATACAGGTACTTGCCCTGATAAATCCGCTGACTTATCAGTTAAGCGCTATGCGGGCGGCCGCGTTCGGAACGGTGAGTGAAGTTTCAGCCATGTATGTCCTGCTTTTCAGCTTAGCGGGACTGTTGCTCGCCGCAAGGGTCGTCAGGAATACGGATCTTTTAACCAATGAGCTTACTTGATCCCGGCATATTCAAACAAAAATAAAACCCTCATAAGTCAGATTTCAGGTCTAACGTATGGGGGGCTTTATATTTTTATAACAGAAATCTTTCCCGTCCTTATGCCTGAAAAATATCAAGCAGGTCGGACACGCTTTTCTTTCCGAAATGCACTTCGTCATCATTGATGATGAGACAGGGAACGCTCATGATATTATATTTCTCTTTAAGGCTTGGATAGTACTGGAGATCATAGACGTCGGCCGTTACATTTTCATTATCCGCAGCAATACGCTGCGCCGCCGCTACAAGGTCGGGGCACATTGTGCAGGAAAGAGATACGGCAATCTTCACATGGAGAGGCCTGCTGATGCCTTTGATGCGTTTCTGCAGTGCTTCACCCACGTCCTGCCCCGGACCTGCCGCATTATACATGGCAAGAATAAAGGAATTAAATTCATGTCCGCCGGGTACGCCGTGGAAACGAAGTCCTTTTTCATTGCCTTCCGCATCACAGATAGAAATGGTATGGTTGTCTTCTTCTCCCGCGGACGGGACAAATTCCGCTTCCACCTTATCGGAAAGGGAAGCCAATTCCGTCACCATGCGTCGGTTTTCTTCCGTCATTTGGCTGTCATCCGTATACAGGCGGAGACGGATCGGACGGGTAAAGCGGGCAAGTACGGGAGCCAGCGCCTGACGGGTCACATCATCAAGAAAAGCACCCGCCTCCGCTTTCGGGGCATTTTCCGCTTTGGCAGCTTCCTTCATTTCCCTTTTTACATAAGTTCTCTTGATGCCTAACTTTCTGTAGAGCTGCCCAAGGTATTTTTCCATAGATGTGGCCGCCACGGCTCCATCCGAAACAGCGGTAACCACCTGGCGGAGATTTTTCACGCAGATGTCGCCTGCCGCATAAACGCCATCAATATTCGTTTTCTGATCACGGTCAGTGATGATATACCCCTGGGGATCCAGTTCCACTTTTCCCTTAACCAGTTCGTTTTCCGGCGCATAGCCGACAAAGACAAATACGCCGCAAAAATCATTTTCTGGGGCAGTATAGATTGTTTCTTTCCCGGTCACCCGGTTTCTCAAAACAACTTTACGGATGGCGGAATCGCCTTCCACTCTTACCACTTCAGTGTTGAACATCATTTCTACATTCGGATGTTCTTTCAATTCATCGACTTCCGCATTTTCAATGGAGCAGCGGTCGCGTCTGACGACCATCATGATCTTCTTTCCATACCGGGTGAGGAAGAGTCCCTCTTCCACCGCTGCATATCCCCCACCGATGACAAAAATATCCTTGCCGGAGAAAAATTCGCCGTCGCAGGTCGCGCAGTATGCCACACCGTGTCCTCGGAATTCACTTTCCCCCTCAAATCCGGCCAGCCGGGGATGAGCGCCTGCCGCATAAATGATGCCGGGCGCCTTGAAATCTCCCCGATCGGTATGAACTGTTTTATAGTCGCCGTCCAAATCAAGGCCGGTTGCTTCCGCCGATAAAAACTCGGCTCCGAAATTTTCCGCCTGCTGACGCATCTTACCGGTCAGCTGTTCCCCGTCTGTCATAATAATGCCGGGATAGTTCACCACTTCAGATGTGATAGTGATCTGGCCGCCGACTTTTTCTTTTTCAATAACCAATACGCGGAAACGCGCTCTTGCCATATAAATAGCGGCGGAAAGCCCTGCAGGACCTCCGCCGACCACTATGGCATCATACATTTTTTCCATGATGCCCTCTCTTATTAAAGTTTACCGACAAGATCGAAGGACGGTTTCAATGTCGCCGCCCCCGGTTCCCACTTGGCCGGGCAGACTTCATCGCCATGTTCATAAACAAACTTGGCAGCCCTTACCTTGCGGAGCAGTTCATCAGCATTACGGCCGATATTGCCGGCGCTTATTTCATAAAGAACAACTTCTCCGTCAGGATTGATAACGAAAGTGCCGCGCTCGGTCATGCCGTCAGCTTCAATATATACATCCAGATCTTTTGCAAGCTGTGCCGTCGGATCGCCAATCATCGGATAGGTAACCTTGCCAATTTTTTCCGAAGAGTCATGCCAGGCTTTGTGCACAAAGTGGGTATCGCAGGACACGGAATAAATCTCGCACCCTTCTTTTTTGAAATCGCCATAGAGTCTCTGGAGATCTTCCAGCTCAGTCGGGCAGACAAAAGTAAAATCCGCCGGATAAAAGAAGAGAACACTCCATTTCCCCTGCAGATCCTTATCGGATACCTTGACAAATTCTCCGTTAAGATATGCATCTGCTGTAAATTCGCTTACTTTTTTACCGTTTAAAGACATTTAAAATTCCTCCTTCAAATATTAAAACAGTTTTAACTTGCTTATGTGCTCATTGTATCAACCATATCTAAATATGTCAATATTTAGATTGTCTTTTTCGTATCGATATTTTGCGAAAATAGTATTTCTCTTTTTCTTTTGTAAAATATTTTTCTGCTGTGTTTTCCCTTTTCGTCCTTTCCCTTTATAATAAGAAAAAGAAAGATATTACTAAAATGACAGGAAGGATGCTCATGGGACTCCATTTTATTTTCGGCGCGGCGGGAACAGGCAAAACGCGGCGCTGCTGTGAAGAAATACGCGACTATGTCACCGGTAAAAAAGGGCGCTCCGCCTTTTTCCTCGTGCCTGATCAGGAGACATATACCGCAGAACGTATGCTGGCGGATATTTTCCCGGGCCACGGTTTTATCGATGCCACGGTCTGCGGTTTTTCGCGTCTTGCCTACCGCGTTTTTAATGAGCTCCGCTCCCCTGTGCAAGATGCTCTTTCTCCGCTGGGCCAGCAGATTATCATCAGCCGCATCCTTGCGGAACACAGGAACGAGCTGCAAATGCTCATGAAAATTTCCACTCAGCCTCATTTTGCGGAAAATCTCATGAACCTTTTCCATCAGCTTGATATGTTCTGCATTTCTGAAACGGCGCTCCATGATGCCTCTCTTGCCGAAGAAGGGACACCACTGGGACGCAAACTGGCGGATCTTTCCCTCTTATATAAAAATTACCATGACTACCTCCATACCCGCTTTTCTTATGAAGGCAGTCTTTTTGACCTGCTTGCCGGGGAAATACCGAAATCGGAAATACTCCGCCGATCCCGTATATGGATTGACGGCTTCAACGGTATGACACCCCAAAAGATACGCATCGTATCCGCCCTTATCCACACGGCGGAAGAAGTGACATTCACACTTCCCCTCCCGGACGCAAAAGAAGGATTGTCCAATGAAATATTCGCCCGCCCTGCCAATTTATATGCTCTCCTTTCGGAAAAAGAGCCTCACTTTGATTCCGTCACACTCCCCGAAATGAAACGGTTCCGCTGTCCCCGTCTCCGTTGTCTCGCAGCAGACTATTTCCAAAATGTTCCTTCTCCCTGTCCGCTTCCGAAAGAGACTTCCCCGGTTCCTGAAAAGGGCATCCATATCGTTTCCGCACCGGACAGCCATGCGGAGGCGGACTTCATTTCCCGCCGGATTCTGTCACTTGTCCGCGATAAAAATCTCCGCTGGCGGGATATCCTCGTCCTTCTTCGTTCCGCCGACACTTATACGGACCCGCTGGAAAGAAGCTTTTCACGCTACGGGATTCCGGTCTTTACAGACGAAAAACAGCCCATGAATAACCACCCCCTTGTCATGCTCCTTGACGGGCTTCTCCATTTCATAAAAGCGGAAAGCCGGGGCAAGAACAGGGGATTTACAAGAGAGCATATTTTCCGCATCTTAAAAACGGAAATATTTCCTTCTTTCCCTACGGATATGATAGATAAGCTGGAAAATTACGTTTTGAAATACCATATCCGTTTTTCCACGTGGCAAAAGCCCTGGGCCTTCCGCGATTACCGGAGCATTGATCAGGAACCGGCCCCTCTTTCGGATAAAGAAATTACAAAGCAGAATACCGCCAATACATGGAGAGAAAAGGTCCTTTCCCTTTTGAATCCTTTTCTCGCAGGCTGGAAGGGAGCTCTCTCCGCAGAAGATAAATGCGCCTTTCTTTATCGGTGGTTAACAGAGCAGCAAATCCCTGAAACGCTTTCCGTCTGGGATGAACTGGAATTTGAAAAAACAAAAAAGCGTCCCCATCTCCAGGTTTGGAAAAAAGTGCTTTCTCTTCTTGACGAAATCGTCCATGTCACAGGAAAAGACATCCTCCCCGAAGAGGAACTTTGCGGTATTCTTGCTGATGGTCTTTCCGCCCTTACCTTCTCCATGATTCCTCCCACTCTTGACCATGTGACGGTCACCTCCATGGACAGAGGATACGCGGCAGAAGCGAAAGTGGTCTTCATCCCCGGCGCATTAGAAGGCTCTTTCCCTAAAAAAATTGATGACTCAGGATTTTTCACGGAAACGGAAAAACAGGTCCTTCTGAAATCCGCCCGCATCAATCTTGGAAACAACCTGATGGAGCTGGTACAGGAAGAACAATTTTATACGTATCTCGCCCTGACACGGGCATCGGACACACTCTATCTGTCGTACCCCGCCGCTGCTGCCGACGGAAGCGCCGCAGAACCGTCCTTCCTGCTGGAGCGGTTGAAAGCCCTCGGCTATTATACGGAAAACATGGAAATACTCCCGCCCTCTCCCCATCATGACGACCCCTCGTTTTTTGCCAACCCCAACCAGGCCCTGTCCCTCCTTCCCGAAATACTCCGTGAAGGCCGTCCCTCACCGGTGAGCAACTGGGCAGCGCTTAAAGACTGGGCAGAAGGAAATGAATACAGAGAGCTCATGGAAAGTAAACTGGCAGGGCTCCGGTATCAAAATACCGCCGCCCGTCTGCCAAAAATGCTTGCGCGCAAACTTTTCATGAAAGGAGGACGCTTTTACGGTTCCGTCACAAAACTGCAAAATTACAGAAGCTGTCCCTACCAGTACTTCCTCCGCTACGGAATTGGCATAGAAGAGCGGAATACAGGCGAAGCGGATTATTTGGACTATGGCAATTATCTCCACGCGGGGATCCACCAATTCGGCGAAATCCTGAAATCGCAGAACCGCCAGTGGCGCCAGGCGACGGATGAAGAAATTGAAAAGATTTCCGAAGACATCACGGAAAAAATCACGCCGCGCATCAAGGCGGATGCCCTTTCCTCGGATCAGTCGGCAAAGTATACCCGCCGCGTTCTGGATCAGACCTTCCGGCGGGCACTTCAAAGATTCCGTCAATGGAGCCGGCAGAGCAGTTTCGATACGCTGGATATGGAAAAAGAATTCTATCTCCGTATTTCCGCAAGTCCCACTGACAGCTTTACCCTTACAGGGAAGATAGACCGTGTAGATACAGACGGCAGGTATGCCGCGGTCTGCGACTACAAGACAGGCTCACCGAAGCTCTTCCTGAATGAAATCATGGAAGGCCTCTCTCTCCAGCTTATTACCTACCTGCTGGCGCTTTCAAAAACAAAGGATACGAAAGATCTGCTTCCTGCCGCCATGATGTATATCTATCTCCACGGGCGGCCGAAATCCATAAGCGTACCGCCCAACGGAATTCCCCACGCCAAAGAAAAGGAAAACACCAACGGTATTTTCTTAAATGACCCGGATGTGCTCCGCACGCTTGACTCCCAGTCAGGCACAGACGACGGATTTATCGGTGTTTCTTATGTAAAAGACGGCAGTGTAAAGAAAACCTCTCCCGTCCTTACGGCAGAGGAGTTTGAAGCACTGAAAGCACTGACGGAAAAAACACTGATCAGGCTGTACAGCCGCCTTGAAAGCGGGGAAATTGCCATCCATCCCGTCAAGAACGGAACGCTGTCGCCCTGCTCATACTGTCCCTATCGGAGTATCTGCCGCTTTGATCCTGCACTGCCTGAAAACAGTTTTGATTACATTTCCAAAGTTTCTGACAAAACGATCCGGGAAAAACTGGACGAGGAAATGAAAAGGACCAGAAAGGAGAACCTATGAGTCAAATGACATGGACAACCGCGCAGCAGGCAGCTATTGACGCCCGCGGACAGAACCTCCTCCTTTCCGCCGCCGCCGGAAGCGGTAAGACGGCGGTACTCACGGAGCGTATCAAAAAACTGATTACCGATATGGATGATCCTGCCGACATTACGGAACTTCTGGTTCTTACATTCACCCGCGCGTCGGCAGGGGAAATGAAAACCCGCATTTCTTCAGGCATTGCAAAGGCCCTTTCGGAAGCGGAGCAGGAGCAGAATACGCCTCTCGCCCGCCACTTATCCCGCCAGCTCGCGCTGATGTCAAGCGCACAGATTTCCACACTTGATTCATTTTTCCAGACCCTAATCCGCCGGTATTTTTACCTGATCGACCTCGATCCGAACACGAAAATGCTGACAGACAGCAATGAAATATACGCCCTGGAGCAGGACGTGCTTTCAGAAGTCCTTGAAACGTACTATGAAAGGGGTGAACCCGCCTTCCTTGACTGTGCGGATCTGCTTTCCGGCGGGTTTGAGGACAGCGGTTTTAAAGATACCATCCTTTCCCTCTATCACTTTTCCTGTTCCATGCCTTTCCCGGGAGACTGGCTCGGCAGCCTTTCCCGTCCTTACGGCGAAAACGGCGCAGCTGCCTTAAGCGATCTTCCATGGACAAAAGACATTCTTGAAGATTTCCGGCGCCGTGCCCAGAGCTGGGCTGATTCCTACCGCCAGATTTTCACTTTTCTGGAAAACGAACCGGCCCTCGCACCGTATGCGGAAACGCTGTCTGATGAATTTGACGCCTTCACCATCCTCTCAAAAGCAGAAACATGGGATGAATGGTACCAAGACGCGCCGAATATTTCTTTTGCCAAACTGAAGGCGGTGAAGAAATCCTCTTCTGAAGATCCTATTCGCTTTGAAGAAATAAAAAACAATGTCCAGGCAATTCGAAACAGTGTGAAAAAAGAAGTTTCCGAAAAGCTCATCCCTTTCTTTGCAATCCCGGAGGAGCAATGGCTCCATGACGTGATCCGGATGTATCCCATCGTCCGTGCCCTGTCGGATGTAACCATTGCTTTTTCCCGTGCTTACGCCGACCGCAAAAAGCAGGAAGGCCTTATGGAATTCACCGACATGGAACATTACGTCTTGGACATCCTTGTAGACAAAACCGCGGAAGGATTCACGCCGGATCGGGCGGGAGAATTCCCGTCATCGGCGGCACGGGAGCTGCAAAAAAAATATAAAGAGATCATGATTGATGAATACCAGGACACCAATGATGTGCAGGAACTGATCGCCACGCTTCTCTCCAATGGCAGGAACCGTTTCATGGTAGGCGATGTCAAGCAGTCCATCTATCGTTTCCGCCAAGCTGACCCCACCATTTTCCAAAAGAAATACAGAAGTTTTTCCTCTGATGAGAATGCGGAAGACAGGCGCATTGATCTCAACCGGAACTTCCGCAGCGACGCCGCGATTCTCGCGTCAATCAATTATATTTTCCGCCAGCTTATGAGTGAAAAGCTGCTGGAACTCGATTACGGCGATCGAGAAGCGCTTTATCCGGGGCGCCATGAAGACTCCCGTCCCGCTGCCTACGCAGGCGGTGCGGTCGAAGTGGAATTTATTGATAAAGTAACCGATGAAAATACTGTTCCCATGGATGAGTCTGTCAATGATATCACGAGCATCACCTTTGAAGGCCGGCTCATTGCCAAAAAGATCCGCGCCCTTATGGAAGAAAAGCGGCAGGTCATGAACAAAGACGGCACCTTCCGTTCCATAGATTACAGCGATATCGTCATCCTCCTCCGCAGTATCGATAAAAAAGCGCCTGCGCTCCTCAAAGTATTGAACGAGGAACATATTCCTGCCACCGCTGATAAAGATGATGATTTTATCCGCTCCATGGAAGTGCAGATCCTTTGGTCGCTCCTGAAAATTTTAGACAACCCGCGGCAGGACTTGCCTCTTCTTGCGGTGCTCCGCTCTTTTCTTGCGGGACTTGACGAAGAAGATTTCGCCCGTCTCCGCCTTGCCCTCGCGCCGGAGGAAGATTCTCTCTGGGATATTCTCCCGCGGGCCAAAGGAATTATCCCCGAAGAAAAAGCCCTCCGTCTTTCCCGTTTCCTTTTACTTTATGAAACGTGGAGGAAAGAGGCACGAAAAGACGGCGTCGCCCCCCTTCTCCGCAGAATCATTGAGGATACGGACTATCTGTCATGGGTGGCGGGACTGCCTAACGGAACCGCCGGCAAATCCCATGTCCTTTCCTTCTATGAACTGGCAAAGACAAGAGACTCCGCTACGGTAAACGGCCTCTTTTCCTTCCTGGAATATTTACGGCGGGCGCAGAAAGATTTTAAGACAATTTCCACGTCTGCTAAAGGGAATGCCGTACAGATCATGTCCATCCACAAAAGCAAGGGGCTTGAATTCCCCGTTGTTTTTCTGGCGGACGCGGCAAAGTCTTTCAATGTGAAAGATCTGGATCGGACCGTTATCTTTCATCGGGAAATGGGACTCGGTATCCATTACTTTGATAAAGAACATATGGCACACTGGCCGTCTCTTTACTGGATGGCGATCCGTACCGCCGCCGGCCGTGAAGCCCAGGCGGAAGAAGCGCGCCTTCTCTATGTCGCCATGACACGAGCGCGGGATTTGCTCTGTATCACCGCTTTCAGAAAAAACTTCATTCCTTATATTTCTTCCTGTCTGACCCCGCTTTCCTCCCTGACGGAAGCGGAAAGCCGCCTGCCAGCCCACATAATGGCCGGCGGGAAATCTTACCTTTCCTGGATTCTTCCGGCTGCCGCCCGCCACAGAAGCGCTGCCTGTCTGTGGGACATGACGGGAAAGATCCCCTCTTATCTCGCACCTGACATAAACGACAGCCCATCTGCGTTTCATTTCACCATCACACCGTGGCAGGAACTGCTCACCGTGGAAGAGCTGCGGACAGAAGAAATGAACGGAGAAATGAACTTCGAAGAATGGGAAGAGAAAAAGAAACAAAAAGAAGCAAAAGATATTGACAACATAAAAGCTTTTCTTACGGCTCCCGCTTCAGACGTGCCGGATTGGATGGAAAAGCAGCTGCGCTGGCAGTACAGTTTCAATGGAGCCGTTCAAACACCTGCCAAGCTCACCGCTACCGCCGCGGTTGCCCTGAAAGAGCAGCAGGAATCCGGCGCTGAAGGCATAGAACCCTTTTCATCGGAAACGCTGGCTCCTGCCATGGAAAGCATTCCTTCCGGCGAAGAGTCCTCCCTTCTGCCGGGCTATGAAGACCCGCCCGCATTCCTTGCAGAAACTCCTGCCTTCACGGGTACATCTTACGGCACCCTCATGCATAAAGCCATGGAACTCATAGATCTCACCAAACCGTATGACGGCATTTCAGATCTTAGGAAAGAAGTGGAACGCATTTATGAAGAAAAAGGTTTTACGGAAGAAGAAAAGAACGCCCTGCTCCAGGATTCAAAATACCGCGCGCCGCTCCGTGATATCCGGCGGTTCACGGAAAGCGCCTTAGGCCGCGCCATGAAAAAAGCCGCGGTAATCCGGAAAGAAATGCCTTTCTCCCTTCTTCTTCCGGCGAAACGTTTCTACCCGGGCTGCGAAGAAGGAGAAAAAGTTTTCATGCAGGGCATCATGGACTGCCTCATTGAGCGTGACGGCCACATCGTCATCATTGACTATAAAACGGATCGTACCGACTCCGTTGAAGAACTGCAAAGCCATTACAGAACCCAGCTTCTCGTCTATAAAGACGCGGCACAGCAGCTTCTCGGCAAGCCGGTCATCGGCGCATACCTGTGGTCTTTCCACTTGGGACAGATGATTGCCATCAAATGATATTTCAAAAAAGAATATTTCCAAATAACGAAACTGCCCCTATAAGTCAGATCCGAAAAATTCGGCTTATAGAGGCAGTTTCATTCCTATTATATTTTCTTTTTGCTTTTAGGTACAGGGAGTTCATCAAACATCGCCTTGAATAATCCCGTTAAATACTTCTGATCATCTGCATGATCCACCAGTAACATTTTCCCCGCGCCTTCATAAGGCAGCGCATACTCCGCATCCGGCATATACCGTACTGCTGATTTTACAGGTTTTACAAGCAGCCTGTCATCATATATCCCTCCAACAATTTTGCCCTTGTAGTACAGAATATATTCTCCCATCATGGCCCTGCAGCTTACATCCTCCAAATCAGACAACTGTGCCAAAATAAAATTTAAATATTCTTTACTCGATGCCATATCATCCCTCCTTCATTTCTATCCAGCAGGAAACACCTTTCCCTTTATACAAATTTATCCGTCTGCTTATACTCTCATATGCTTTTTACAATCACCGCACCACATCAATTTCCGGACGGCGGTCCCTGAATACATGGATGGTATCCCTGATCTGCCGGAGCACATCCGTATCTATTTCCCCGAAAGCAATCCCTTCTTCCGTTCCCAGACGACAGACGTCATTCCCCCAGGGATCGAGAAGCACCGAGTTTCCCGCGTACTCCGTTCTCCCTGAAATTCCGCCTTGGTTGACGGCACACAGGTAAACCTGGTTTTCCACCGCTCTTGCCTGTCCCAAAAGCGTCCAATGGAAAAGACGCGCCTTCGGCCAGGCGGCAGGGACAAAAAATAAATCCGTTTTCCCTTCCAGGACAGAACGGCGCACAAGCTCGGGAAAACGGATATCATAACAAATGACCATGGAGCAGGAAATATCATCCAATGTAAAGGAAACCGCATGATCACCGCCTTTGAAATACATCGGTTCATGGGCATAGGAAAACCCGTGAACTTTATCGTATTCAGCAATTTTCCGTCCTTCCCTGTCAAAAACGAAAGAACGGTTATATACATCGTCCCCACAAAGAACAGCTGCCGAACCGCCTACGACATTCACATGGTGTTTTTTTGCGAAAGAAGACAAGAACGTTTCCGTCCGCTTTCCACCTTCATCAGCAATTGATTTCAGTTTGCGGGAAATATAAAACCCCGTGTTCCACGTTTCAGGAAGGACAAGAATATCCGGATTTCCCTCCATCGCCTGTTCCATCAATTCTTCCGCATGGCGGTAATTCGTTTCCACATCGGCAAGAACCGCCTGCATTTGTATAAGGGCTATTTTCTTTTTCATGAGATCTCCTTACGCTGCTGCATTTCTATTTCTTCATTATAAATAAAACAAAAACAAAATAAAACCGCCTGTTTCAAAGAACAAACGGTCTTATCCAAAATTTATTTTTAGAAAGAGTATCGCGCAGAAAGGGTAAATGTCCTCCCGTCACCCGCATAATACTTATCAGAGGCGGATTCCTGATCATAGTATTCCCTGTCAAGGATGTTGTAAATGCTGAACTGGACAGAAAGATTTTTGTTCACCGCATAAGCGGTATCCATGTTCAAAAGGAAGTAGGCATCACGGGATTTGAATTTGCCGCTTTTCCAGCCCGGCTCATTCCTTGCGGAAACGAACATACTGTCCACATTCACGGTCCAAGGATGATTTGTGTACGTCACACCGGAATGGAAAAGGTGGCGGGGAATTTCATAATCTCTTCCCATGGCATAGCCATTATCCGCATCGGCCACTTTGCCAAGCTGCCAGGTATAATTAGCATAAACCGACCACAGACTGCTGAACTTATGGGTGACGGACAGTTCCGCCCCATGGGTCCTTGCCTCTCCTACATTTTTATATGTCTTTATATCAGCACCTTTAGCAGTTTTTCCGATAGTAACGAGGTCAATGTAGTCCTTTGTCCTCGCATAGAACAGGTCTGCGGAAATTTTTGTTTTTCCCAGGTCTTTTTTGATTCCCAGCTCCCAATTCGTCGTAGTTTCTGGTTTTAAAGAAGGATTCGGCTCATAACGGCCGCCATAGGACGGTTCCGCATACCGGTAGAGCTGGTAGAGAAGGGGCGGCGCAAACGATTTCCCAAAAGACAGGTACAGATTGGTATGATTATCCAACGCATAACTGGCAGACAACTTGGGCGAGAACTGGTGGTAGGAATCAGATTCCAGTCTTGTCGGCGCCTTTCCTCTGTAATAATTATAACCGCCATATTTTTCATAATAGTCGTACCGTCCGCCGATGTACGCTGCCCAGCGGCTGCTGAGTTTCCATTTGTCCTGAATATATAAAGCCCAGGACTTCGCCTTGCCGCCGAGCCATTGGTCATCTTTATTCCCTCTCACGGCACTGTCCCATGATTTCCAGTCGGAAACAGTCTTCCAAATGGTTTCATCAAACCGATCCTTCCCGTAAGAACCGCCGAAAAGGATGGTATGGCTGCCTGCGGTCCAGCGTTTATTCAGATCAAAATCCCACGATTTTGAAGGATAGGATGTCTTGCTGCCGGCACCGTCAAAAGTGCGGCTTGCCTTGACCGTCTTATCAGGCGTAATGTATCCGCTTTTTGTGTAGTCGGTCATGCCGAAATGGGCATGGATTTTATCCTTCTGATCATTGTAGGTAAGACTGTGCATGTCATAGACGCGCCAACCCCTGTTGCCGAAAAACGTGGACGCCGGTACGCCTGACGGTTTGCTGAAACCCGCAGACAGGTACGAATGGGGATCCGTATATTTCCATGTATAGTTGGAATGGGTGAATTTATAAGTGAGCTTTCTGTCTTCCGTGAAATCATAGCCCAGATTGAAGCCATAGCTTTCGGACATGACTTCCTTCTTCCCCCGGTCGCCGATGATATATTCTTTCCCGTCAGCAGTCGTGTCCAGAGAGGAAGTATCCACGCCGGTAAAATTATTTTTCCCCTTGCTATTCTTTATGGCATAAGAGGAGAGGTACGAACGCCAGCCGTCCGTTATTTTACTTTCATAAAAGATGCCCCAGTTCAATCGATCCTTCCGTCCGCTTGCCATGTAACTCTGCTTCACCGTGTTGTGGCTGCCGTAGCCCAAGTTTACAGCACCGTGGACGCCATTTTCTTTCGCCGACTTTGTCATAATATTGATGACGCCGCCAACCGCACGACCGCCATAGAGCGCCGACTGCCCGCCGCTGACCACTTCCACTTTGCGGATATTTTCCACAGGAATCATATTCCAGTCCACTGTGCTGTTCCAGGCGGTATTCATCTGCTGTCCGTCGACGAGGACAAGGATATTCTTGGAATTATATCCACGGAGGTTCACGCTGCCTTCTACCGTAGTATCCACCTGCACACCGGTCGCCAAAGCGACGGCCTGTGCCGCATTCTGCACATTGCGGTCCTTAATTTCCTTTTCTGTCACGATCTGTACATTCGCAGGAACATCCTTTGTCGTTTCTGCCTGCCGGGTCGCCGTGACGGTGAGCCCTTTCAGTTCATACACCGGCAAAGGCGCCGCACTTGCGCTTACACCACCCGCGGCTGCCAATACAGCCAACATAATTCCATACTTTTTACTTTTCATCTCTTTATCTCCTTTACTTTTGCTGACAGGATCCTTAGATATAAAATAGCACAACAGCACATGATTGTTAATACTTAATAAATAATCAGACATAAGATATATTTATTTCCACGTCACGCAGTTTACACACCGCCGTCTCCCGAAACAAACGTATTTATTCTTTCGCGCGCTCTTTTTTCAAGCCGCCATCGGCGTAAGGGATATAGATGGAAAGGATCCCAAAAATGGCCAGGAGCCAGCAATACCACATATGGGGAATGATTTCCATCGCATTTATCACAGTACCATTTTTCGACGCCAGTGCGGAAGCGGTCAGAAGCTGGGCACCATAGGGAATAATTCCCTGAAACACACAGGAAAAAATATCCAAAAGCGACGCACTTCTGCGGGAGTCTATCCCATATTCATTGCTGATATCTTTTGCCACACCGCCGCTGATAATGATTGCCACCGTATTATTGGCTGTAGCACAGTCCGTCAGGGACACGAGCGCCGCAATCCCCAGCTGGGCGGATTTATTCCCTTTGATCATTTTGCGCAGTTTGGAAATGAGCCATTCGATACCGCCGTAGTAAGCGATCATTTCCGAAATACCGCCGCAGAAAAGAGCGAGGAAGAATGCTTCCCCCATCCCCATAAAACCGTTCCATATATTTTGTGCAAAGGTAATAACCGTAAGCTCTGCCGATGCCATGCCGATAAATCCGGCAAGGAATATTCCTGCAGTGAGTACGAGGAATACATTTGCCCCAAGGAGCGCCAGTCCAAGAACGGCAATATAAGGAAATACTTTAAGCAGGCTGTAATCAAGCTCCTGCAAATCAGCTGCCGCTGACGGCTGGCCAATAACAAGGAGAAGAAAAATCGTGAGAACTGCCGCCGGAAGGGCAATTCTGAAGTTCATTTTAAATTTATCTTTCAATTCACAGCCCTGCGTCCGTGTCGCTGCAATCGTGGTATCAGAAATCATGGATAAATTATCTCCGAACATAGCGCCGCCCACACAGGCCGCCACCATGAGCGCTTCAGAAATTCCGCTCTTCACGGAAATTCCCGCTGCAATGGGCACGATGGCCGCAATGGTTCCCATAGAAGTCCCCGTGGCCGTCCCCATAAACGCAGAAATAATGAAAATGCCTGCCGTCAGGTATTGGGCAGGAACAAAACTGATCCCCAGATTTACTGTCGCGTCACGGCCGCCCATAGCGGCTGCCACGGCGGAAAATGCACCGGCAAGGATGTAGATCATGAGCATGGTCATGACATTTTCGTTGCCCGCGCCTCGTGAGAAAATGCCGAATTTTACCTGGAGTGTTTCATCTCCCATAAAGAAAGCGGAAAGAACCGCAATAAACATGGCTGTCACCGATGGAAACTGGTAGAATGCCATTTCCACGCCATGAATCTGAAAATAAATCCCCGCGCCGAGATAAATGACGATAAAAATTAAAAAAGGCAGAAGAGAGAGCGCTCCTTCCTTTTTGTGCCGATACCCCATCCGAAAATCCCCCTTTACGTTTTCACCCATTATAACAAGATTTGCCCTAAAATAAAAACAGCTTGAAGCCTTTCGCCCAAAGCTGCATCGATAACAAAATATTTCTTTCGGTCTGCTACAGCAGCACCATTTTCAATCCGATGGAAATGAGAATAATTCCGCCGAGGACAGCAGCTTTATCCGCCAGCCTCACTCCGAATTTCCTGCCGATCATCACGCCAGCCACACAAACCGCAAATGTTACTGCCGCAATAATGAGAGCACAGACAAATGCGGCCGCCAAGTCCATTTTCTCATTGGTAAACCCTACGGAAAGCGCATCGATGGAAGTCGCGACGCCTTGCAGCAAAAGCGCTTTTTTCCCCACGCCGGCCTGGATATGTCCCGCATCACCGGAAAATCCTTCTTTCACCATGCTTACGCCGATAAAGCAAAGAAGAAAACAGGCAATCCATGGGATATAGGACGCAAAGAATTGGAATACCTCCACAATGATATGCACACAGATCCATCCCGCCATAGGCATAAGCCACTGGAAAAATGCAAAAGTGCCAGCCATAAAACTGATTTTTTTCCATCCCATGGCCGGTTCATGAAGACCGTTCGCCAGAGAAACGGAAAAGGCATCCATCGCAAGACCGGCACCAAGGAGCACGCTGCTCAGCAGAAATACAAAGTCCATATTTTCTCTCTTTCGGAAAATAAAAAACCGGAACGCTATGCCCGGTAAATTTCCTAATCAGAGATCCCGTGCATAGCTTTTGCTAAACACGTGAGTCTCGCATTTTAAAGTAGAGCCAGACCATAAGGTCAGCATGTTGACTTACTGCACAGGATGCTTGCTACTCCCCCACTTATTGAGAATAATATCACCAAATCCGCCGTCTGTCAAGGAAAAAAATCAGTATTCATCGTATTTCTGACGCTTGAAACACATTATCATTTAGAAATTTTTATTTCGCTTCATCTAAATATCTTTTTAGCTCTGCCGTCATTGTACGCAGTCCTCTGACACCCGGTACGCCCCGCTTTCTCATCTCGGACAGGGGACAAAATGACCGGTCATAGGTTTTATTCCGCCTGATACGCATACAGTACCGTTCCCGTTTCTTATCTTCTTTTCGGCAGAGAATATCGACTTCCACCGCTTCACAGCGGTACAGGATAGCAGAATAAGGCGCCGCCATATACATGTACACTGTGTCTCCTTCCTCGATATGTCCCGCCTGCTTCCATTCCACAACATCCGTCTTCCGGAATGCGGAAATGATGTCATAGTAATACGGATTGGCAGGTATGATCCATGTATGGGGCGCGGTGTCCTGTTTTGACCCGCTCTTCTTTTTCTGCGTCAATCGGTAACTTTCATACAGAAATTCCATAATCTGACCATCCGGCAGTGTATCATCCAGAATCAGACTCACCCAGCTCTTTTTATTCATATGCCAGGCGGGATAAATACCTTCCGTTCCGCAGAACTTTTTTCCCTTTTCCGGCGGAATTTTCACATTGATCACTTCTATGACCGCCCCGTCTTTTCTACCATCCAATTTATTTTTCGGAATTGCCACAATGATTCCGTACCATTTTTTATTTTCATGATTTCTGAATACGCCATATCCGGGATATTTTTTCCACGGAAAATCTGGACGGTCGCCGTACCGCATCCTAATCATCTCCGCAATCCGCTCCGACTGGTCAAAAAGAAAAAGTCTGTCAGTAAAACATCCGGCGCCTATCGTTTCCAATATTTCCACATAACGGGCCCTGACCGTATTCACAAAGGCCCCCGTCTGATACGCCACATGGACGGGCAGGTACTCCTCTCCCGCCGCCGTATCGAAAACGCGTCCGAAAACGTTCCCTTCAAGGCTGATAGAAATGTCCGCCCTGAAATCTCCATCCATAAATAATTGGGAATAATGGTACCCTTCTTTGTCCTTATGAAAACCGAACTCCGCCAGTTTCTCGAAATCCGGTCTTTTCCGTTCAAATACTTTTGCTTCCAACCCCATATCTTTCTCCTTGAAAATATGTTTTCTGTAATTACACGCAGAGAGCCGTCCGTAAAAAAGAGATTCCCGAAAGAATCTCCTGATCACACTATTCCCTTTTAGCCGGTTTGATCCCTTTCTCATAACTGGAGAAATCTTCCTTTATCCATGCCAAAAACTCTTTACATTCCGCCTTGAACGCAGGAGAAGGTTTCAATGCCAGGGCGCATCGGAACTCTTTTTCCGCACGCCGGCTCAATGTCTCCGCTTTTTTTACATCTTCTTCCTGCTCCGCGCAGTAATACAGGGCGAACCCGAGCCGGTAATGCCATTCATAGTTTTCCCTATTCCGATCCATGCGTTCTTCCAGAATTTCCAGCGCCTTTTCATACTGCTCCGTATTATTATAAGCCACGGCCAGCTCACCCATCAGGAGATCCGTCTGTTCTTCTTTAGGAAGAGAGGTAATGGCCTTTATAACTTTTTGCGGTTCGTCATCCACATACCATTCTCCAATCTGTTCCAGAAACGGCCGGTTCTTATCAAAATAAGCCTCCTCTTCCGGTGTATACTCCTCCTCCGCTTCACAGCAGATATACTCCATGACCATCCGGCAGAGATTTCCCGCCCTGTCGTAACCGAAGTACACGGGATAGCAGCCGTCTCCGAATCCGCTCTGTATCATGGGAAGCCGGTATGAAGTCCCCGGTATCGTGAAATTGATCCAGTCGCCCCCTTCTCTCTGGAACCGGGGCGCTGCTTCATAGCTCTTTGCAAATATATCTGCAAAGAAATCATCATATATATTTCCTTCCGGATTCTTTTCATACCAGTCACTTTCAAATTTGCAATAAGCGTCCCTTACTTTGACATCTGCCACGGTCGCCAGCCCTGCATCGACAGCGAATCCGATATAATCAAAATTTTTCCAATCAGACAAATCTTCTGTACCGGTCAGCGCCAATTCATAGTAAGCCGCTTCTTCCTCAGCGAAACGGATCCGTGTGGCAATGTAGCGGAAATTTCCTTCTTCCATTTCTGCCGCCAGTGTCTCCAGCATAAACGTTCCAACAGGAACTTTCTCCCTGTATGGCACAGCGTTTTTATCCAGATACACAAGAGGGTCGCATACAATGATCTTCCCTGTAGGGAAAGTTACGGTTCCCATGGAAAATAAAAATAGTTTCTTACCCTGAAACTCACTTTTTGCAAACAACTCTTCATAATCGACAGAGGGTGCCAGCATTCCTTCCTTCTTTAATTTTTCATATGCTTTTACCCATTTTTCTTCATCCGACATCCCTATCCCGCCTTTCCGATATCATCTTTATTATATGATTTAATTCTATCATTCTCTTTTCGCGAATGTCCACGCCCGCAAAAAAGAGCCTCCCGAAGGAGACCCTTTTCATCAAAAGTAAGAACTATCCCTTAAAATATTTCACGCCTGCTTCCAGCAAAGGCTGGAATTTATTGCCGTAAATATTTTTCGCGATATTCGCGCCGTTTCTTTCCGTATGCCCCATCTTTCCCAGAACTCTGCCGTCAGGACTAGTAATGCTCTCAACGGACCAATTTGACCCGTTCAGGTTGTACCGGCTGTCATAAGTCGGATGGCCTTCATGGTCCGTATAAAGTGTCGCTACCTGTCCATTGGCAATAAGCGCTCTGATCTGTTCATCAGACGCAATGAAGCGGCCTTCCCCATGGCTTATGGGAATACTGTGCAGATCACCCGGCCGGCATAAAGACAGCCATGGAGATTTCGTGGAAACCACTTTTGTCGTTACATAATGGGACAAATGGCGTCCGATGGTATTGAATGTCAGCGTCGGCGCCTCTTCTGTCAGTGGTTTAAATTCACCGTACGGAACGAGCCCCAGTTTGATCAGAGCCTGGAACCCGTTGCAGATACCGAGAACCAATCCGTCTCTTATATGGAGAAGTTCTTCCATAGCCTCCATGAGTTTTGCGTTGCGGAATACGGCCGCAATAAACTTGCCGCTTCCATCCGGTTCATCCCCTGCGGAAAAGCCGCCGGGAAACATGACAATCTGTGATCTGGAAATACGTCTTGCCATTTCCTCCACGGATTCTTTCAGTTCCGCCGCATCTCTGTTTCTCATGATGAAGATGTCTGTATCAGCGCCTGCCCGTTCAAAGGCTCTCGCACTGTCCACTTCGCAGTTGGTACCCGGCATCGTGGGAATAAATACTTTCGGTCTTGTGATGGCGGTTTTCACGGCAAAACGGAATTTCGGTTCCGTTTCGGCGATGACCGGAATAGTTCCCGTAAGATTTTCCGCACGCCTTGGGAAAATAGGATCCAAAGTCTTCTCATACGCACGAAGAAGGTCTTCCAGAGAAATTTCCGTATCCGCCACTTTCATCACCTCTCCGCCGATGGTGCCGAGAATTCTCGTATGCGGCTGCTTTGCGTACTCTTCTGCCAGTTCCGGCGCAGTTTCCACAATAATCGCCCCATAGAAGTTCCCGAAATACTTCGGCAGAGGCAAAGTCCCCGTCGTGAAGTCCACCCCCAGCTTATTGCCGAAAGCCATCTCCGCGGCAGTCACAGCGACACCGCCGTGTCCTACGGCTTTCATGGCCGCAATATTTCCTTTCTTCACTTCCTGGTACAGGAAATCGGCATGCAGCTTGAATATGTCAAGGTTCGGCATTCCCGTCTCATCCTTGGGCATCCCGAAAAGCATGAGGATATTTCCTGCCTGTTTCAACTCCTGGCTGACCGCTTCAGAAGCCTTTCCGGGAGCAACAGCAAAGGAAACAAGCGTCGGCGGTACATGGAGATCATTAAACGTACCGCTCATGGAATCTTTGCCCCCGATGGCACCGAGACCAAGAGCCGCCTGCATATGGAATGCACCAAGAAGAGCAGCAGCAGGTTTTCCCCAGCTTGTCCTGTCTGTCAGTTTTTCAAAATATTCCTGGAGCGTGAGGTATGCCCTGCGCCAATCCGCTCCCATTGCCACGAGGCGTGTCACGGAAAGAAGAACCGCATATACGGCGCCATGGAAAGGACTCCACTCCGCCAGATCCGGATCAAAGCCGTGTGCCATGAAGCTTGCGCTGTCCGTCTGGCCCCGGCGTACAGGAAATTTAGCCGCCATTCCGTCAGCGGGCGTCTTCTGGTACCTGCCTCCAAAAGGCATGAGAACCGTCCCCGCTCCGACAGTAGAATCAAAACGTTCCACAAGTCCCTGCTGGGACGCATTATTCAGGTCACCCATAGCTTCTAACCACATCGCACGGATATCTTTGATTTCAGGACGGACAAAAAAGCCTTCTTCATCCGGTTGGGTAATATATACATCTTTTCTTTGGGACGCCCCGTTTGTATTAAGGAAGGCACGGGAAATATCGACGATCTTATCGCCCCGCCAGGTCATGACAAGTCGGCCGCTGTCATTCACATCGGCAATCACTGTTGCTTCCAGATTTTCTTCCGCCGCATAGGAAATAAAGCGGTCAGCGTCTTCTTTTCTGACGACCACCGCCATTCTTTCCTGCGATTCGGAAATCGCCAATTCCGTACCGTCAAGGCCTTCATATTTCTTCGGCACACTGTCCAAGTTGATGGAGAGTCCCTCTGTCAGTTCGCCAACAGCAACAGAAACGCCGCCGGCGCCAAAGTCGTTGCACCTCTTAATCAGACGGGTCACTTCGCCTCGGCGGAAAAGACACTGGATTTTTCTCTCCGTCAGTGGATTACCTTTCTGCACTTCCGCACCGCAGGTTTCGATGGATTCCGTATTCAATTCTTTAGAAGATCCTGTCGCGCCGCCCATGCCGTCACGGCCTGTCCGTCCGCCCACGAGGATGACCACATCACCGGCTTCTGGTCTTTCACGAATGACATGGCTTTCCGGAGCCCCTGCTATAACAGCGCCGATTTCCATGCGTTTTGCCATGAATCCGGGGTGATAATACTCTTTCACTTCACCTGTAGCAAGGCCGATCTGATTCCCGTAAGAGCTGTATCCTTTCGCCGCTTCCACAACGATTTTCTTCTGCGGTAATTTGCCTGTAAGCGTTTCGGAAATCGGTGTGTGCGGATCCGCAGCACCGGTGACACGCATCGCCTGGTATACATAAGAACGTCCGGACAGCGGGTCTCTGATGCAGCCGCCGAGACAGGTCGCCGCACCGCCGAAAGGTTCGATTTCCGTAGGATGGTTGTGTGTTTCATTCTTGAAAAGAAGAAGCCAGTCTTCCTCTCCATCGACAGTGTCAATCGTCACTTTGATTGTACACGCATTGATTTCTTCGGAAGAGTCCAAATTCTCCAGGCGGCCTTCTTTGCGAAGCACCTTTACGGCTACCGTCGCCATGTCCATAAGTGTCACGGGACGGTCGGTATTTTCCCCGTACACGCAAAGACGGGTATCTGTATACTCATCCCATGCCTCTTTAATCGGTTTGGTAAAAGTGCCGTCTTCAATCCCCACTTCGGTAAGTTCCGTAGAAAACGTGGTATGACGGCAGTGATCGGACCAGTAAGTGTCAAGTACACGGATCTCAGTGACCGTCGGATCACGCTTTTCTTCCGTCCTGAAATATTCACGGATCATAGCCAGATCGTCATGGCTCATGGCAAGTCCCATATCTTTAATCAGCCTGTCAATCCCGGCATCATCCAATTTACGAACACCCTCTACAACCGCTACAGGTTTCGGCTCTTCAACGGGCAGATCCAGGGTTTCCGCTTCTTCCAGAGATGCTTCTCTTGATTCCACAGGATTTACAAGAAATTTCAAAATTTTTTCCCGATCCCCGTCTGTAAAATCACCATGGAAAACATACACCAGAGCACACCGTACACGGGCACCGTCACGGCCTGTAACAATAGCAAGGCACTGCTCTGCCGAGTCCGCCCGCTGATCATACTGGCCGGGAAGGAATTCCACGGCGATCACCATATCCCCTTTCGGTAATTCAGTCTGCACAGAGTCTACCGGCGGTTCGGAGCAAACGGTCGCCACCGCCTTTTCATAATCGTCACCACTCAGATGATCCACATCATAACGGTGGTAAATGGCCGTTTCATGAATCCTTTCACCGAGAATTTCTTTCAGCTGGGCAGTCAGACTTTCTTCTCCCTGCCGGAAGTTTTCTTTCTTTCTCACATAAAGCCGTCTAATGTCAGACAAAGCGCACACCTTCTCTTTCATATTTTCCAAATGACAGAACGAAAATAAATGGAACAAACCTGTTTATACACACTTATATTACCACAAAGCTTTCCCTGCCGTCCTCATGTTTCCCCGCATGCGCCTTTTATTTCCGCAGAGAAATATTTCTCTTCTCTATCTAAAGGAAAAGATAGTTCTGTCCGACAAAAAAAGTACCCGCCGGGAATAACGAATACCTTTGCATGTCTTATTGCAGGAAGCATTTCCTCTCTATACGGAAATAAGATAATAAAGAACAGTATACAGGCGGCTGTACCTTTCCGTACCGATACCGCTTTACCGCCTCAGTGAAATTCATTCAAAAAACGCATCCCTATTTTTTTATATATGGAAAACCCAATCCTATCCATCCGTCATCCGGCAGGGAATCCCCCGGGACTCCATCAATTGAAAAAACTCTTTCAATTTTTCCTCGGCACTTTCATAATTGTAATACTTAAATCCCTCTCCCCAGATTATCATACCTGTCTTCCTGCCGTTTTTTCGATACAGACGAATAAAGTACTTGGCGCCCCCACTCAGCGGGCGGCGGTATAGTAGTACTTTCCTTGCTTCCACCCGTTCTATATCGGACAGGGGACAAAAAGTTTCAAACACATTATGGATATACAATATCTCATTTTCTATATGATAAGCGGTAAACGCTGTCCCCTGCCAGATATGGCGGAGCAGACGCCAGCCGTAAAAGGCAAGTACAAACAAAATACCAAGAAAAAATGCACTCTCTGCAAAGATTACAAATCCCACAAGCCACAAAAAAGGATCCATGATGTCCCTTCCCTTTCTCAAATCCGTTCTGATATCGGTACCCCATTCCGGCTACGTTCTTTTGCAGAAAATATATCCTCCGCTTGCGGGGCTAATTTCTTTTCCTGATCTGTTTATCCAAGAAAATCCCTGCCCCCTGCTGCATAAAATGAAGTTTTTCCATATCCAATTTATACTATGTCTTGTTTTTCACATGTTCCCATGCTGTATGAAGAAAACTCCGCAAAAAAATCTTTTTCACTACCAAATGCAGAATAAAGAACATGGCCGGAAGCGACAGGGATGAAGCAAACAGTCTGACTCCATAACCACTATATAAATCGGGCATCTCTGCCGCAGAATCCGCAATATATCGCAGCAAAGGGAAATACACTTCCACAAACCATTTCCACGCCGCAGGAAGGGCAAGCAGCAGAATCCCCGCCAGCAGGATCAATACAACAAGAACAAGTATCCTGATCTTCCATACTACTTCATCATAAATACGTGCTTTTTCTCCTTCTGTAAACTCCTGCAATTCCGGCATGATCTGCTCCCACTGGCGAAATGTTTTTTCCCGCCCTGTTCCCAGATGAACCAGATTCCGCGACTGCCTGCGCCGCACCCACAGCCCCAGAAAGAGACTCATTACCCCCAGAAGAAAAGGCAGCCCCGCATAAAGCAGAAGATAACCGGGAGGGAATGATACCTCTGCCGCAGACAGCACGGTCAGTCCCATCACCGGCAAGATGATGAGCAGTATCCCCATGAGCAGAAAAGGAAGCATGAAATAGTTGGAATACATCTGCCTCGTAAGACGCCGCCCTTTCCCATACCCCATTGGCTCCGGGGACTGGATTCCACGGTCTTCCGCTATCTGCACACGAACGATATATTCCGTTCCAAAAAGGCCCTTTCCCGTTACACATTGGTATTTTGAACCGATATGATCAACAAACAGCCGCTGGCGCCACGCATCCGCCACATAGGGCCCGCTTTCCTTAAACCAGAAAAAATGCATATTTACATGACGGTAATGTCTGCCCCTCATCCTCCGCGTCTGATAATCACGGAGCGTAACAATTTTGCTTTCTTTCCCATGGATACAAAACGGATCCACCCAATGGAGAAGGATATCACGCATGCAGAACACGGAAAGGAAAGCACACACGGCCATCAGCCACAATGACTCCATTCCAAACAGGAAGCGGCAGAAAAGTACAACCGGAACTGCCAGCAGTATACTGGCGAAAAACAGCTTCCTCCGATCATATTCCAGATCTGTAGAAAAAAATGACGTAACATACCGCGGAGCAACTTTACGGCCAAAATACGGTCTATGGCTGGCCAGGTTCAATACGCCCAGCAGACAGATGATGCCTCCCGCAGTGCTTTCTCCCGTATCCATGGCAATGACAGTACCGCCTATTATAAAAGAGATGATGGAAAAGATCTTCCCGCCCGGCCCTTCGATGACATACCGGCAGGTAAGACAGAAAAAGCAAAAATACATAGTCAGCACAAGCCAGGATGTCATAGGCATACAATCTCTCAATGCAGCCATCATAAGACAGCCCCTTTCGTCCTATACTTTAATCCGTAATAACCGTCATAACTTCTATATCATATGATATGCGCCGGCCTCCGTCAAAGATGCAGGGAAATCCCCAAAGAAAGCAGGTATATACGAAGCGAATGGGAATGGAGAACCCCATAACGCCACAGTCCGTAATCCGTCTTCCGCTTTTCTAAAACCGTACTTGTTCCAGTTATCATAAAAAACCGGCCCCTTTATGGAAGCCGATTCTTTGCATGTTCTTCAATTATCCGAGAAAACCTCTCGTATTCTGCGCTTCTACCACACGCTGGAGCGCAAGCATATACGCGGCAAGACGATAAGTGACTTTATATTTTTCTTTCAGTGCCAGTACATCTTCATAGCCCTGGCGCATTTTAATTTTCAGCCGTTCATTGTATTCGTCTTCTGTCCAGTAGTAACCGGTGCGGTTCTGTACCCATTCAAAGTAAGAACCGACCACACCGCCTACATTGGACATGACATCAGGCAGCACTTCGATGCCTTTCTTTTCAAAACAGATATCCGCTTCTTCGGTGGTCGGGCCGTTAGCGCCTTCCAGTACCAGTTTTGCTTTCACCAGTTCCATTGTCTTTTCATTAAGCTGGTTTTCCATCGCCGCCATAAAGAGCACATCCACATCCTGAGAGAAAAGATCCATATCCGGAATGATGGTTGCCCCCGCTTCGGTATAGCCTTTCAGGGATCTGCCGTGGGAATTTGCGTATACATACATCGCTTCGATATCAAGACCGTTCGGGTTGTACCAGGTACCGTTAATATCGCCGACACAGACCACTTTCACCCCCTGCCGGTGGATCAGGAGGGCCCCGACAGAGCCTACATTGCCGAATCCCTGTACGGCCATGGTGAGTCCGTCCATTTTTTTATGATTCTTTTCGCACCAGGTCTCCAGTGTAAAGAGAAGTCCTCGTCCGGTCGCTTCATTTCTGCCGAGAGAGCCGCCGGTCGCCAGCGGTTTGCCGGTAACGACCCCCGGTTCCCATTTACCCGAAAGGGCGGCGTATTCATCAGCAATCCATGCCATGATCTGACCGTTTGTGTTTACATCAGGCGCCGGCACATCTTTGTCAGGTCCGATAATCGGGAAAATTTTGCGCACATAGCCGCGTGCCAGACGCTGGAGTTCGCGTTGGGACAGTTTATGGGGATCTACCTTGATACCGCCTTTAGCGCCGCCGTAAGGAATATTTCCGATCGCGTTCTTTATGGTCATCCATGCGGCAAGAGCTTTTACTTCATTCTCGTCAGAAGCGGGATGGAAGCGGATACCGCCTTTTGCCGCGCCGCGGGCTGTATTGTGCTGTACCCGGTACCCCGAAAACACTTCCACATGGCCGTCATCCATGGTAATCGGAATGCTCACGGTCAGTTCCCTTTCCGGATAACGCACAAATTCATAGTCATTCTTTTTGTAACCTAAAACTTCGGCTGCCTTGTCCAAAACATGGAGCATATTTTCATAAGGATTGTAGTTTGCCATTTCATCACCTCAAAGATAAAAATAAAATGAACATCTTAGATAAATATACCACTTTGCTTTCAGGATTACACTTAAATCGTCACATTATACCTTATTTGTATAATATAAATGTTTATGATGACAGAAAGTCAATCAGACACTCCCGCATGGGTTTCATGAGCCGAGCCGAACCCGCCAGCGGGGAATGCCATCCTCCGTCTCTACCCGTTCCAGTCCTTCGAAAAAATAATGATCGCCTAAATCTTTCCCTGCCAGCTGGTTGTGCACTTTCATCAAAAGCTCCCCGCTCGTGAAAAAGCTTCCGTTATTTGCGGACAGCAGGGCTTCTATATCCGCCTGAAACAGGCCGTCTATCCGATTCTCCTCGTCCAAATCAGATTCATCGATCACCATTTCATTGGCAAGCAGTTCTTCTTTTCCGGAAAGAAACGCTTCATAGACAATATAGACTTTTCCCGCTTTCACAGCGGTTTCCTCCGGTTTCCAGTTCTTGCGGTTGTCTTCTATATAATTTTTCACATCTTCAGAAAAGGCAGCCGGTGATGTATATGGTTTTTCGTCAAAGGCCCAATAAATATAATTCAGCAGTTCTCCCTCTTCACGAAATTTATGAAGGAATGTATCTGCTCCATCTTGTCCGCTTGCAGGCGTATGAGCCGGCTCCCCGCCATTTCCTTTATCCGGTGTATCTTTAAGTGTGTACAGCTTTTCCCAACCGGAGGTATCAGGAATGATATTCCGGTTTCTGTAATTTTGCAGCGCATACAGTACCTGATCCCCAGTCTGCCTCGCTTTTCCGTAAATGACGCTTCCACCTTCTTCCGCCTTGCTGATTTCCAGCGTAAACAGATTCCCCTCATCATGAGCGGTCTGCATGAAAAGGCTGCCCATGACGGGCGCAGGCGGTGTCAGGATCAGATACTGCACATCATCTTTTTGCAGAAGCTCCATTGTTTTTTTGATGTCTTCCGAGGCAAACTGCACAGTTGTATTCACATCCGTTTCCAGGCGCCACCGTTGTGATAATTTCCCCGCTTCCCTTCTCAACAGCGGCTTCTTCAGAAAATAAACGACGGCAAGCGCTGGAACCACGATCGGCAAAACAAGGGGAAGCACATAAGGAAGGCTCATAACAGCCGCACCTTGCCGCTTTGCCATGGAATGCACGTTTTTATGAATCTCATTCACTTTATCCGCGCTGTGGTTCAACACATCAAAAAACGCCGGATCTTCCAGCGAAAGGAAAGAAAGACAGCAAAGGGCGGCACCTGCCAGAATCCCTGTTAAAACCAATAATTGGAAAGTAACACGCCGGCATATCTCTTCTTTTTCCTGCTGCGTCAGGCACTCCATTTCCGGTATACCCCGGCTCCATTTTTCAGCCCGTTCTTCTTTTGTCATTCAGCACCTCTTTTTCATAAACAGGATAAACCATTTATTTTCATCACTTTAAGTATACCCTATCAGCAAAACAACCCCCCCTGAGGAGAGTTATGAAATCAAATCATCCGATCAGACTGCGCGCTGCAATGACCGTAATCAGAAGCGGCAGGACAATTTGAAAATACGGTTTCAGCCAGCGGGGAATCTTCATGCCGTCGCCGATATTCACTTCTTTCAGATAATGGTCGAATCCCCAGCCGTATTTCGACACGCAGAAAAGGGCAAAAATCAGGGAACCGATGGGAAGCACAAGATTACTTACAATGAAATCTTCTGTATCAAGGATCCCTTTTGATCCCAAAATCTGTACATCAGACCACATATTAAATCCGAGAACACAGGGGATACTGCCGAAAAATACAAGCGGTAAAAGGATATAAACAGCCTTTTTGCGGCCCCATCCGAAGTTATCCATACAGTTGCCGATGAGTGCTTCAAATACAGCAGTCACCGTGGAAAAACTGGCAAAGGTCATAAAAACAAAGAACAATCCGCCCCAGATCTGCCCCATAGGCATATTGATAAAAATATTCGGAAGCGTAACGAAAATCAGGGACGGCCCCTGATCCGGTTCCACACCGTACGCAAAGCACGCCGGAAAAATAATAAGGCCGGCGAGAAGCGCCACGAAGGTATCAAGCGCCGTAATTCGTACCGCTTCTCCGCCAAGACTGTTCTTCTTATCCATGTAACTCGCAAATATTTCCATGGAACCCTGGCCGACAGACAAAGTGAAAAATGCCTGATTCATGGCGGCTGCCGCCACATTACTGAGACCGGCCTCAACCGCCCGCCCCCAGTCGGGAAGCAGGTAAAACGCAATCCCTTTTTCACCGCCGGGAATCATGACACTGTTCACCGCCAAAAGGATAATCAGCCCCAAAAGTCCGAGCATCATGAACTTTGTCACTTTTTCGAGACTGCCCTGCACACCGCCTGCACAGACCACAAACCCTACAAGTACAGTAAGTCCCATAAAAAACATGAGTTCCATCGGACTGGAAACCATCTGTCCGAAAATATCCGCTACCCTGCCGGGCGATGCTTCCACAAAGGAACCGCTCAGGAATTTCCAGAAATAATCAACCATCCATCCGGAAATGGTGGTGTAATAAACCATAAGGATATAGCTGCCGATGAGACACACCCATCCGTGCAGATGCCAGTACGTTCCTTTCGGTTCCAACGTTTCAAAACCGCGGAGCACGCTTTTGCGGCTCGAACGGCCGACAGCCAGTTCCATCGTAACCACCGGAATCCCGAGAAGGATTAAAAACGCCAGATAAAACAGTACAAAAACAGCACCGCCATATTCTCCGGTAATATATGGAAACTTCCACACATTCCCGATACCGATGGCACAGCCCGCACTGACCAGGATGAAACCGAGGCGGGATTTAAAACTGTCTCTTTCTTCCATACTTCTTTCCTCCAAAATGCTTTTCCATAACCGGCTTTATATTTCCCATCCTACATCAGTCCGCGGATTAAAATGACAAGGATCAGCACCGGCAGGACATATTGGAAGTACGGTTTCATGGCACCCGGCATTTTGATGCCTCTTCCTTTATTCACTTCCGCCAGATAATGATCAAAGCCCCAGCCCCATTTGGTGACGCAGAATAAAAGATAAACCAGCGCACCGCAGGGAAGAAGCAGGTTGCTTACCAGGAAGTCTTCGCTGTCCAGCACGTCACGGCTGCCGATGAAATGCATGTCTGCAAGAACATTGTACCCAAGGACACAGGGAATGCTGCACAGGAAAATGATGATTAAATTGACAAGCACCGCTTTCTTACGGTTCCAGCCAAAATTATCAATGGAACAGGCGATAAGGTTTTCAAAGACCGCCGTCACCGTAGAAAAGCTGGCAAAGGTCATGAAGACAAAAAACAAAGCGCCCCATAACTGGCCGAGAGGCATATTTACAAAGATGTTCGGAAGAGTAATAAAAATGAGAGCAGGTCCCTGATCGGGCTGGACACCGTATGCAAAGCACGCGGGAAAAATAATGAGTCCCGAAATAAACGCCACGAAGGTATCAAGCGCGGTAATCCGCACCGCTTCTCCCGTCAGCGTAAACTCATCAGACATGTAGCTGCCGAAAATTTCAATGGCCGCGATACCGAGGGACAAAGTAAAGAATGCCTGATTCATGGCGGCTGCCGCCACATTACCGAGCCCGGCCTCAACCGCCCGTCCCCAATCAGGAAGCAGGTAAAAGGCAAGGCCGGGGGCACCGCCGTCCAGCATAAGGCTGTTGCCTGCCAGAAGAACGATCAGCCCAAGAAGCCCCATCATCATCACTTTTGTCACCTGCTCTACGCCGCGCTGTACGCCGAACCCGCAGACAGCAAATCCGAGGAATACGGTCATCGCCATGAAGATGCCCATTTCCAGCGGGCTGCCGAGAAGGGACCCGAATACGGCACCTACAGCTTCTTTGGAAGCGCCGCTGAACGTGCCGTTGATAAACTTCCAGAAATATGCCAGCATCCATCCGGAAACAGTGGTGTAATACATCATAAGAAGATAACAGCCAAGGACGCAGAACCATCCATGAATATGCCAGAGGCTTCCCTGCGGTTCCAGCTTCTTATAGCCGAGCACCGCGCTTTGGCGGCTGCCGCGTCCTACCGCCAGCTCCATCGTCATGACGGGAATCCCCATAAGCACTAAAAATGCCAGGTAAAACAGCACAAAAACAGCGCCGCCGTACTGACCGGCAATATAAGGGAACTTCCACACATTCCCGATGCCGATGGCACAACCTGCGCTGACCAGAAGAAATCCCATGCGGGACTTAAAACCGTCTCTCTCTCCCATAATCCTATACTCCGATAATACTGAAAACAAATTAAAAACATGTACCCGTTTATAATAACTCTATTCTTCCATTCTGCCAATACCCATTTTTTCTGTCCGAAGTGACATGAATTTTTTGCATCCCCTTATCCCTTTCCTCCCGGGAAAGCAAACCCGATCATTTTATGACAAAATTTTTGTTCCCATCAGGGAAATATGATTTCAGAAAAGGAACGTTTTCCGTTGTAAAGGTCTGCCCGTCAAGATAAGACAAAAGATGCCCGCTTCCTTTTAAATGAAATGTGATTTTCCATGCATGAAGAAGCTGTCCCTTCTCCCCATATCGGCGGTTTACTTCTTTGCTGCCGTACTTGTCATCTCCAATAAGCGGATGTCCGATATATGCCATCTGGCTGCGGATCTGGTGTGTCCGTCCGGTGAGAAGCGTACATTCCAGAAGAGACAAATTCTGACCTGTCTTCACGATGTGATAGGCTGTAACAGCAGACTTTGCCCCTTTTTGCGGAACATCAGACAAAAATACTTTTCCCTGTTTCGCGTCCTTAAATAAATAATGAGTGAGGTGTCCTTCCTTTTTCTTCGGAACCCCGGATACGATGCAGAGATAAACTTTCTCCAATTCCCGCTCTTTGATCATACGGTCAAGGATTCCTTTGCTTTCTTCATCTTTGGCAATTACCATGAGCCCGCTCGTATTAAAGTCAATACGGTGAACCATGTACGCGGACGGCTCTCCTTTGTCCGCCAAATATTCATTCACTTCACCAATAAGCGTCCGCGTTGTTTTTCCTGTACTGTCCATGCAGAGGAGTCCTGCTTTTTTATCGGCAATCAATATGTGCTCATCTTCATACACAATCGTGAAATCGCGCCTTTTTTCTTTCGGAAGGACATAGGAAACCACCCTGTCTCCTTCACAGAGCCGATACGTTCCGTCTTCCTTTTTCCCGTTTACTTTCAGCTTTTTTGTGCGGACCGCTTTCACCACCATACCATGGGGCCAGTGCTCTATTTCTTCCATGAAACGGTCAAGGCGTTTCCCCGCATGACGCCCCTCTATTCTGAATTCCTTCATGCGAACTCCCCTCCTGAAGAAATTACCAGTACTTTATAAATAATATGCCCAAGATCCAAAATATAATCATAATGGCGTTCCATCGCCATAAATGATTGTCCGATACATATCCTTCCGGTTTTATAAATTTTTCCTGAACCGACTCTTTTTCACAAGCCCGACTGTCTTTCTCCAACCGGAATAAAGTCCACGTATCCGTCTTCACTTCATATTCCAGCGCATATACTGCCCCGGCTTCCACTGTAACCACCGGCAGTGTTTCCACCGTATAATGGAACCAGACGGCCTCATTGTGCCATGTATGCACAGGCCAGTCCGCACGAACCTCCATGCTGTGCATCCCCGGTCTCACATAGACCGCATATCTCCACGGCCATTTATAGAGGAACGTATCTGCTTTCTCTCCGTCCACTTTCAGGATCCGTACGGAAGAAGTACAGCTGAATCCCTGAAATGATTTTGTCCGCAGCCGGATGACCGCGCTGTCCCTATGCCGCTCCGCCAGCTGATTCCTCTGCCGGACCTTCCAGCGCCAATGTAAAAAAAGCACCAGCACGCTGGCAGATATAACGCACGCCAGGAAAATAATCTGATATTGATCTGGATACATAACTTTGATTTCCTTTCCTCAGACAGGGAAACGGTGCCGGACGACACGCCTGTACATATCCATGAACAGGTATAGCCGCCTTTCCCCGGCTTCTTTTTCCGGCGCAGATCCGCCTTGTTCATCACAGGCCCCCGGTTTTTGTATATTCTTCCAAGTGGAAGCAGCCATATTTAGAAGAAATACTCCCAGCACAGGCAGCAGGATCCTATTTTCCGCCGCCATCCGTGCAAAACCGGATTCATTCATATCTGCCAGAAGTCTGCAAAAGAAATACATGCATCCGACGATCAGAATAATATTCCACAAAACTTCCGCCCATTGATTCCATTTCTTCCTTTTATCTTCCGCCATGATTTCCTCTTGCACTGCCAAAAGTCATCTCTCCTCAAACCCATGCAGCAAGTCCAAAACCTGCCTGTCCGCCGCTTTTAACCACGCCGCGGAAAATACAGCCTCCCGTCCATACGCTGCCATAAAGAAACCGAACAAAAAAGAATGATAGAAAGACTTCCAATCCCCCAGCACCCGGTCGGCAGCGTCCAGCAGGCGCTGTGTCCCTTCCGCTCTATCTCCTGTCTTTCTTGTGTACAGAAGTACCATTCCTGTAAATACATCAAATCCGAAAGGGGTGAAATCTTTTCCAAAATACCGGGCAAATGTTTTGTACTTTCCCTGCTCCTCTTCCAGACACCGGTCATAAGAAGCGGCATAGGTTCCTCCGTTTTCTCCCAATACCAGCGGCGCCGCCAGTGTATCAAGGCAGCCCTTCCCGTCTGTGTCACAGAGAAACTTTTTTTCATCCTCTTCCATGTACGTATTCAGCAAAAGGAAAATCATATTTTCCAGAACTTCCCTTTCTTCTCCGCAAACCTCCATGGAAGAAATCTCATTCCGGAAATCTTTCAGCACCTGCTCTGCCGTTTTCAGAAGTTCTTCATCCTGCCGGCGGTGAAGCCATTTCAGAAAAATCATTTCTTTCCTTTCTATTTTTATCAAGAGTTCTCGAATTCCGCATTTCCATATCACTCCAATTATATATCACCGACATAAAAATAAAAAACAGCCTGCCCGAAGCAAACTGTTTCACTTGAATCCCGTTGGATCATCATACCATAGTCCTGATCCCCACAGCAGCATCATTTCCCGCCGGTATGTTTTTCTTCCGGAAGGATGCTGAGCCGCTTCCCGCAGTAGGGGCAGCAGTCCTCCACCGCACCCGGAAGCAGATGGAACCGTTCGTTTCCGATGTTCTGACTGATTTCCACCTTGTACGGCAGTTCCCTATGGCAGAAAGGACAGGTCCAGTATTTCAGAAGCACATGATCCATGGAATGGAAAACGGTATTTTCCACATACCCATATCCACAAAAAGACAACCCGAAAAACAGAGATGTCAGAATCTGGTCCATACCGCGCCCCAGCCATTCCCGGGACGATACGCCCAAAACAGCTTGGCACAGCGCATCCCATATGAGGAACAGAAATGTGCCCCCTATGATCCCCGACAGGCACATGCCCAACACATGATTCCTGTGATTTCGCATAATTTTATCATACGCCCGGCTGATAAAGGGATTCTCCAGAATCTTTGGTTCTGTAGTTCCCCTGTTGATCCGGTTCCGGTTCTCTTTTATTCTCTCGAACAACCGCCTGTACCAGGGCTCCATTTTTCTGATTTTCCTATTTCTCCGCATCGCCTGCGCTCCATCATATTGATCCGATTTCCGTCACTTTACAGGAAAATCGGATCATTCGTCTCAGCCTGATTTCTTTACCAGACGGTACATATTCAAATATAATTCCTGCGCATTTTCCTGTGTGTCTTTCACATCGGATGCAGCGGGCACGGGATTTCCGTTCAGATCATATGACGCCACATTCTGATCCAGCAGGCGGTATCGAATTTCACTGCCCAACTGATCCGCACCCACAGCCAGCTCTGATTCCACAATCGCTTTTACGATGCGGCCGTTGCCCAGAGCGGGATAATCAAGAGGTTCCGCATAAACCTCAGTGTATACCTTTCCGCGGATAACAGGAAGCGTTCCCGCGGGAGCATAATCCTGTTCCACCGTTTCCGTATCCGCATAGATACGCTTCGTGCCGTCCATGTATACCACAGCATACCGATCATAATCATTAAATAATTTATCCGATTTCACAAAAGCGGCGGACACCGCTCCCGGAAGCAGGACAGCGCCTGCCAGTAAAAAAGAAATGATTTTTTTCATCGCTTTCCCTCTCTCAACACTTACTTTATACTTACTTTTTGCCGACACGGACAAAGCCGCCGCCAAACAGGGTCGCATGAAGCCATTTTTCCAAATCAAAAGGATACTCTTTCCCTTCATCCCAAAGAGTGCAGATCGTTCTGCCGCCGTTTTCTTCCATTCTTACAAGAATCATCCAGTGCCAGTGATAAGGAATCGGCTCTCCCCCGCTGTGGAGATTTAAAAATCCGACAGGCCAATCTCCGGCAAGACCCTCTTGAATAAATTTTTTTACTTTTACAAAAGACGGTGCCAGCATACGGATAGAAGGAATGGAAATCATTTCCGCTTCTGCAGAGAGGTTTTTATCATTAAAATAATGATTCAATCCTTCCATAAGCCATCTTGTCTTGTACAGGCCGTGAAGATGAGGTGTTGCATACGGCCATATTTCAAGCATCTGCTCCACAGCCCCGTCTTTCGTAGTGATTTCCCTTTTCTCCAGTTTCCTTTGCGTATAAGCGGCCATCATGGATCCCACCGTCGGCCCGCAGCCTGAAATCTGCTGCCGCTTCCGGGGATACCAGTCCTGATCATACCCTTTATGCGCACTTCCGTCCGCTGTCACCGTAATCCACTCAGGATGACAAATTTCTGTCATACTTTCCTCTTTCCTGCTAAAACTGCGTTATCATTCATTTCGTAAGGGAAATCCCCTTATCCCGGTTTCCCCTATTATACCATTGCAAAAACAGCTTCTTATCCCTGTTTTGGCATATGCTCTTCCAGCAGTTTCCGCACAGCGTATCCCGCCATCATCATACCGGACACCGGCGGGACAAAAGATACGGATCCCGGCACATGATCTTCGCCAACTATTTTACAGGGAACTTCTTTGGAGTACACCACGGGCAGATGGCGGATTTTCTTTTCTTTCAGTATCTTCCTTATCTTTCGCGCCAGATGGCATACCGATGTTTTATAAATATCCGTAATTTCAAGCATTTCAGGACGAAGACGGTTGCCTGTTCCCATGGAAGAAATCACAGGGATATGGAGTCTGTCGCACTCACAGACGATGGAAATCTTTGCAGGCACATCATCAATGGCATCAATAATGAAATCGGCATGAAGATTTTCAATAAATGACGTATCATCAGGGCGATAGTACACAGGCAGCACCTGTACATCACAATCGGGATTCACCCGAAGCGCCCGCTCCGCCATCACATCCGCCTTCAAGCGGCCAAGCGTGCTTACATCCGCCACAAGCTGCCGATTTACATTGGAAATATCCACACTGTCCTTATCAATAAAAATCAAATGCCCTACACCTGCACGAACGAGTGCTTCCGCCGCATATGAACCCACGCCGCCGAGTCCGAAGACCGCCGCCGTTTTCTGCGACAGCAGTTCCACCCCATCTTCGCCAATTATCTGCGCCGTCCGTTGAAATACAGGATTCATACTATTTCTCCGGAATAATTTCAATCCAGTAATGATCCGGATCGGAAATAAAATAAATGCCCATGGAAGGATTTTCATAACAGATACAGCCCATTCCCTTATGGAGCGCATGCGCAGCTTCCATGTCCTCTACGGCAAGCGCCAGATGAAATTCATTTTCCCCCAGATTATACGGTTCTTTTCTGTCGCGCAGCCAGGTGAGTTCCAAAGTGTGTCCTGTCACACCGTCACTCAGATAAACGAGTTTAAAAGAACCGTCATCGGCCACCTTTTCCCGGACAGGCTTTAACCCCAGCGCCTTTTCATAAAAAGAAATGCTTCTGTCCAGATCAAGGACATTAAAATTGTTGTGATTAAAAGTGAATTTCATAAATCCTCCATTTATCTATATCGAAAATATTCATATGAAAAGTATATCACAATTTCCCTCTCCTAAACAGCGGACATCATGCTTTTCCATACCATCATTTTTCAAAATATGCTATATTAAATAAGATTATTATTGCAACACTGATTACTATGTAACCGGCACAGAAAGGCGGAATTTGATGAACATCATTGATGAATTGGAATGGCGCGGCGCAATTAACCAACAGACAGATGCGGAAGGACTATACAAACTGGTAGACCAAAAATCCATCTCCCTGTACTGCGGTATCGATCCTACGGGAGACAGCATGCATATCGGCCACCTGATCCCTTTTATGATTTTGAAACGGTTCCAGCTCGCCGGCCACCATCCCGTCATCCTTATCGGCGGGGGCACGGGCGCTATCGGCGACCCCAGCGGGCGTACCACGGAGCGTGTCCTCCAGACCGCGGAACAGGTAAAGCATAATGCGGATTCTCTTACAGCGCAGATGAAAAAACTCTTCGGTGAAGACGGATCCTTCACCATGATGAACAACTATGACTGGCTCTCAAAAATCAGCCTGCTCGACTTCCTCCGAGACTACGGCAAACTTTTTAATATCAATACCATGCTGGCGAAAGACGTAGTCGCCTCCCGCATGGAAACGGGCATTTCCTTCACGGAATTCTCCTACCAGATACTCCAGTCCATCGACTATAAAATGCTTTATGAAAAATGCGGCGTCCAGCTGCAAATCGGCGGTGCCGACCAATGGGGCAATATCACAAACGGCATCGAACTCATCAGAAAAACAAATGAAACCCATGAAGCCTTCGGACTAACCATCCCCCTCATGCTCAAAGCAGACGGCACAAAATTCGGCAAGACTGCCGGCGGCGCCGTGTGGCTCGACCCGAAAAAGACCTCGCCCTATGAATTCTATCAGTTCTGGTTCAACCAGGATGACAGGGATGTCGTCAAGTACCTGAAATATTTCACTTTCCTTACAAAAGAAGAAATCGACACCCTTGATAAAGAGGTGCAGGCACATCCGGAAAACCGCACCGCCCAGAAACGTCTGGCGGAAGAAGTCACCCGCTTCGTTCATGGAGAAGCAGGACTGGCACAGGCTCTTAAAGTCACCGCCGCCCTTTTCTCCGGTGATATTGCCGAACTGACAGGTGAAGAAATCGAAGGCGCTTTCCGAAACACCAAAGGCGGTGAAGTAGCTTTTGCCCCCGTCAATATCGTAGACGCCCTCGTAGAAGCAGGTGTGGAAAAGTCAAAACGCCAGGCAAGAGAAGATATCACCAACGGCGCTGTCCGCGTAAACGGTATGCAGATCAAAGATACGGAAGCATCCATCTCCGCCCATCCGAATACGAACGGCCGCTTCATCATTATCCGCAAAGGTAAGAAAAATTATTTTTCCATCGCAGTCAAAGAATAAAACCGGCTGCTGTCCGGCAGATTACAGCAAATAGAAAAAATAAATTCACAGTATGCAAAAAGGAAGACTTGTTGTCAATAAAGACACCATCTCTTCCTTTTCCCGTTACTGGGGCAATAGTATCCCCAGCGTCGCAATAAAAATAAATCATCCCCGATACAACCGCCACCTATGTGAATTTTTCTAAACACCCACAACAAAGTAGGAACAGCACATACCACGAAATAAATTAATATGTATCCATCCACTTATCCCATCTCAAAAGCCGCCGTGCTCCCCGTCTGTGTTTTCGTCACGCGCAATTTAGCGGGAATACGTTCTTCCAGTCCTCCCACATGGGAGATCAGTCCGATCAGACGGTTCTGCCCTTTCAATTCCTGCAGTGTCTTCATGGCAAGATCAAGGGACTCGGAATCCAGACTGCCGAAACCTTCATCAATAAACATCGCATCCAAATGGACCCCGCCGGCATATTCCTGCACCACATCCGCCAAGCCCAGAGCCAGAGAAAGGGAAGCAAGAAATGTTTCCCCGCCGGAAAGAGTGGCCGCCGGTCTTGCCCTGCCCGTATTGCCGTCAAAGACTTCCAGATCGAGCCCCGCTTTCTTTCTTCCATCAGATCGCTCTCCCCGCTTGCGGAGAAGCTCATAGCGGTTCCCGCTCATTTCCATCAGGCGAAGATTCGCTTTTTCCGTTACAGCATCAAGAAGCGCCCCCAGAACGAATCGTTCCAAATTGATGCCCGTTTCTTTTCCCTGGGCAATTTCCCAAAGATGCGCCACCAAGCTGTACTTTTCACTGATTTCTTTTTGCGTTTCTTTCAGTTGGTAAAGTTTTTTCAAAGTTTCTTTCTGTTTCTTTAATTCCGTTTCCTTCTCTGCTTTTTCCGCAACGAACTGTTTCATACTTTCCAGCAGTTTCGTCCGTTTTTCATTCCAGTCATTCATATCCGGCTTTGTTTTGCCTGCTGTCTTCTCTTTTTCCCCTTTAATTTTTTCTTCTTCCGCATGGACACTTTGATCGTAAATCTTTAAATCATTTTCATATGCTTCCAGCCGGGGAACTTCTTTCATGTACCGGCTGCACTCAAACCAGTCGGTAAATCCCGCTTCCGCCACTTTTATTTTCAAGATGCAGTTTTTCTCTTCCGACACTTTTAAAAATTCTCCCGCCTGTTTTTCTAAGAGTTCTTTCTGCTCTTTCAGCGCCTGATAAATGGTCTCCGCGTTTTTTCGCTTTTCTTCCGCCTGCTCCAGTGATTTTTCAAAGGATGAAATACGGGTTTCCAGATCTTTGATTTCTTTTTCCAGAGCAAGCGAATCTCTGTATGCTGCAGGCAGATTCTTTTCCAATTCGGACAGGACGGTCATTGCTTTATCAGCGGATTCCTTTGCCGCTGCCAGCTCCCTTGCCTGATATGACTCCGCTTCATGGCGGATTTTCTTCTCCGCGTCTTCCGACAGGTGCATCTGCCGTTCCGCGTCCTTCACATCTTTTTCCATTATCCTGTCCTCTCCCGCCGCGGCAGGTGCAGGATGGGAAAGCGATCCGCATACGGGGCAGGGCTGTCCGTCTGTCAATTTCTCCGCCAGTACAAAAGCTTGTCCTTCCATGAAAATCCGGTTTCGGCAAAGCCAGTTCTTTTTGTCTTCCGCTGCTTTTTTCTCCGCTGCCGACACTTGTTCCCGAAGCCGTTCCGCCTCCTTTTGTTTCACCGCGTATATTCCGGCCAGACGTTCCGCTTCTCTTTTCGCAGTCCCGTAGGAACGGGAAGGATTCCGGTACTGCTCCAATTTCCCCTTCATTTCAATCCGTTCTTTCTGCTTCGGTTTTTCTTTTTCAAAAAGCGCAAGAGCTTGCTCCGCCTCTGCCTTTGCCTTTTCTTTTACAGGCAGATCGGCGGCTGCTTTTTCTAATGTTTCCGCCGCAGTGCGCTGCTGCTTTTTTGCATTTACCGCTTCAGACCACTCTTTTGTCACCGACTGGGCGGCACGAATCATTTTTATATGCCCGCGCAGCTCTTCCTTTTCTTTCTTCTTTTCTTCCATCTGCTTCAATGCCGTTTCCGCCGTTTCCAGACGGAGAAAAGCGCCATGAAGCACATTCGCCTCATCATAGGCGCGTAAAAAGACCTGCTGCTCTTTGTCCGCCTGCATAAATTCCGTTTCTTTTTCTTTCAGAATTTTTTCATTGGTTTCCGCCTGTTTCTCCAATTCTTCTTCCGACTCAGACCGGCAGGTTTCCAAAAGAGTGGTTCTTTGCAGTTCTCCCCTGCTATATTCCGTCTTCAGTTTCTGGGTTTCTTCCTGCAGTCTTTTTTCAAAAGCAAGGTAAATGCCTGTTTGGAAAAGTTGTTCCATGATTTTCTGCCGGTCCGACGAATCCGCCAGCAGCAGTTTACGAAAATCTCCCTGGGGCAGCAGGATAATCTGCCGGAACTGTTCCAACCCGACACCGAGCAGCTCTTCTACAGCACTGTCTACCCCTTTTGAAGTAATATGGGCTTTTTCTCTTCCTTCTTCATCTATTTCATAAAAGTCCGCTTTCCCTTTATGCTCTACAGGCCTGCTCCTGTCCCCCTTCTGCCGCTCCAGCAGCTGCGTGGGACTTCGATAGATACGGTAATGCCTGTCTCCTATGGCAAAATCGAATTCCACATAGGTTTTTCGGTCATATCCCACATAGTTGCTCCGCAAATCTTCTCCCGATCGGACGGCGCCGCTGGTTTTTCCATAGAGCGCATAGCACATGGCGTCAAGGATGGTGGATTTCCCTGCGCCGGTAGGACCGCAAATGAGAAAGAGCGTATGATTCCCCAAAGCGGAGAAATCCAAATCCTCTTGGCCTGCATAAGGGCCAAAAGCGCTGATCCTGAGTCGTTCCGGTCTCATCAGTCGTCCTCCTTCCGCAGATCTTCCCACAATTCCTTCATGTAGTTTTCCTCTTCTTCCGTAAATTCTTTATCCTGGAATTCCTTATAAAAAACGCGGAACATATCCAAAGGATCCACCTTTTTCATGAGGTCAAAGCTTCTTTCCCCGCTTCCGCTGTTCATCCTGCGACGGGACTGTATCGTCATCATGCGGGGATATTTTTGACGGAGACGCGCCATAGCGTCAATGACAGGGCCCTCATCCAACAGCTCCGCCATGAGGAAATCCTCACTCTCTCCTTTGATAAGATCATCAAAAAATCCTTTTATGACACGCACCTCATGACGGGGCGCCAGAGAAGTGAATTTAGTTTCCACCTGCCCCGCTCCGTCTATTTCTCCTACAATGACTCCTTTTTTCTGAGCGGCTTCACTGAAAGAATATTTTAAAAGACTTCCGCTGTAGCGGACATTTTCTTTTCCCCCCGCCTGCTGTGGGCCATGGAGATGTCCCAATGCCGTATAATTGTACGGTGCAAATATATCTGCACTGATAAGATCCGTCCCCCCGATTGAAAGAGGCCGCTCCGAGTCACTCGCAGAGCCGCCCGCCACAAATTCATGGGCAATGGCGATTTTCCTTGCCGCATGTCCCATCTGCCGTAAAAGGAAATCCGAGAGCGCCCGTTCTGCCTCCTCATGGGTATGGACATCAGTGGAAAGCGCTTCCCGCACCTTCCCCGGTTCCGCATAGGGAAGAGGAGCAAATGCCACTTCACCATCATCGTCCTTCAATATGACCGGCGCTAAAGTGTGGTACAAGTCACCGCAAAGGAATAATCCGGTTCCTCGGAGAATGCGGCTGGCAAAAGACAGCCTTTCAGCACTGTCATGGTTGCCGCTGATTACAATAAAAGGGATTTTCCGTTTTCCTGTGATTTCAGAAATCATTTCGTCAAAAAGCTCCACCGCTTCCGCCGACGGGACGGAACGGTCATACACATCTCCTGCCAACAGGATGACATCCGGTTTTTCTTCATCTACCAAAGGTAAAAATTGATTTTTCAGAAGCCATTCCTGTTCTTCCGTAAGATACTCCCCGTAAAATAATTTTCCCAGATGCCAGTCGGCGGTATGGATAAACTTCATAATATTCCCATCCTTATTTTTCCAATAAGTAACCTTCACTCATAAAGTGGGGATCTTTCCCCCAATGATAATTGATCCAGACAAAATGGAGAATCCGGTTTTCATTTACACGGTAAGTCATATTTTCCGCCGTCTCCTTTTGTTCGCCCGATCCCTTTTCCTTTATTTCCTGCAGATACGGCCGGATATCCAAACAAATTATTTCATCCCCATTCGTGATAAGAAGCTCCCCATGGTTTTCCGTTGTATCCGATCTGAAATGAATGAGCCGCCGGTATCCGGTGACAGGAATTTCATTCCATTCATAGCTGCGGATCACTCTTCTTTGATCATAGGCAGGTCCCAGGAGTTCTGTAAAGCGGTCATCATTTTTCAGCTGTTCCACTACGGGAAACCGCCATGCCCCTTCACTGTATTTCAGATAATTATAAGCGCTCCGCAGTACTTCTGCGTCTTCTTCAGTAATAGAAACCGGCGGCTTTAGATTTCCGCTGTTTATCATTTGATTTTTTATCAGTACCCTTTCCATGCGGCGGCCCTGGTCATAAACAGGCACATCAATGAGATTCAGCGGTGTCATGCTGCACAGGACGCCAATAATCCCCGCCAAAAGAAAAAGCGGACAGGCGGCTCTGCGGAAAAAGGCAAACGCGATGACCGCCAGACCGAATCCGCTGCATATCATCGAAGCATACCGCGCCGCCGTCAATCCATACGCCTCAAAACGGATATAAATACCAAGCGCCTGCACAACCATGACGGGGAAAAGCGCCAACGCGCCATATTTCAGAAAACGTCTGCTGCCATTGTCCGTTTCTTCATAAAGACAGAAATAAAATAAACTGAAAACAGCGACAGCAAAAGAAGCATACCAATTCATTTTCCCCACAGGCATTTCCCAAAGGAACAGGATTTTCCCTATATATCCGTAAAGAATCGCCAGCAGAACTGCATAAGCCGGCAGAAACACCCGTTTCAGCAAGTACAGAAAAGAAGCGAAACGCGGGCACTCCTTTTCACAGGGAAAGCAGGACAAAAATACGTTGATCCCTACAAGCACAAAAGAAAATGCACATAAAGCATATCCCCAGCTCCAAGCTATAGGGACAAGGAGCGCGTTAATGCCCAGAAGACAGATTCCACCCAGCCCCATCGTCAAAACAGCAATTCCGAACGCTTGGACAAAAGACACAAAAACGTGAGGAAACAACCCTGTTGCCATCTGCCTTTGCAAGAGGAAAAGACACAGACAGGGCAGAGAAAAGGAAAGACCTGCCACATACATGGCAAAGTAATGATTCATCGGCATCATATGCCAGAGAAAATAAAATCCTGCCAGTGCGGGAATATTTACCGCCTCATAAAGCAGGGAAACCTTATGCTTCCATTCAAGCAGAAGCCGCCAAAGTACGGAAAATAAAATTGTAGATCCAAGGGAAATCAGAATATATCCCAGAGAAACAGGAAACAATTCATCAAAGCTCGTTTCGCCGGGCATGTACGCCACACGGCAGAAAACGATAAGAAAAAGAAACAGGGAAAAAAGAAATGCCGTGCGGAAACGGAGCAGCCCTTTTGCGCTGCGGTCCAGCATCTGTTTCACTTTTATTTTTATTCTTTCATTCATCTTATTCCTCCTGCCGAAGAGAACGCAGCAAAGCAATTTCCTTTTTATATCCCGGAAGTTCGTTAGGTGTTTCCAGAAAAAACGGCAATTCCCTCATGGCCGGATGATTGATGATCCGCGCGAAAGCCTCTGTGCCGATCGTCCCTTCTCCTATTTTCTCATGTCTGTCCTTATGGCTGCCCAAAGGATTCTTATCATCATTCAGATGGACTGCTTTCAACTTTTCCAGTCCGACAATTTGATCAAACCGTTTCAGAACGCCGTCCAGATCATTCACGATGTCATAGCCGCCGTCATACACATGGCAGGTATCCAGACAGACACCGACATGATCTTTTCTTTCCACACGGGAAATTATTTCCGCCAGTTCCTCAAATGTACGGCCCACTTCCGTCCCTTTTCCCGCCATCGTTTCGAGAAGCACCGTGGTATTCAAATTTTCCTGATCCATAGCATAATTCACCATATCCGCAATGAGAGGAATAGCGATATCTGTCCCCTGTTTCAGATGGGCGCCGGGGTGGAAATTATAAAGACACCGCGGCAGAAGGGACACCTTTGCCAGATCTTCCCTGATAGCGGTCCGCGCGAACTCTCTGACTTCTTCTTTCGTTGACGCGCCGTTCATCGTATAAGCGCCATGGCAAAGTATCTCTCCGAAACTGTGGGTATCCATCCATTCTTCCAGCTGCCTTATATCTTCCTTTGCTAACGGTTTTGCCGCCCCGCCCCGGGGATTGCGGGGGAAAAACTGGAACGTATTCGCTCCGAGTTCCGTCGCCGTCCTCGCCATATGGTAAAATCCTTTTGTAACCGACAAGTGGCACCCTATGGTAAACATGGCCACCTCCATTTTATTTTCTTTTTATTATATCAGAACTTTCCTTTCCCTTGACAAAAATGACAATCTTTTCCTGATGTTGTAAAATAAGAATGTTATATTATACTCAAAAATGGACATCCAAAAATTTGTCAAAAGTGAGGTTATTATGAAACATACAAAAATGACTGCTCTTCTCTGCATGCTGGCTCTTTCCGGCTGTATTTCCGCCACTGCCGCCTCACAGGCAGGCAGTACACCGCTGGATCCATACCGTGCCGCTGTTCAAAAAATGAAAGACTTGGAAAAAGCGGAAAAGAAGGGAGAGCAAAGCACTCCTGCTCCTGCTTCTGCTCCCGCTGCAGCGGCCCCTGCGGGTGATGTGAATTATACAGACGCCCTGCTGAAAGGTCTCGATCTGACTGTAGCTGATGTACAGGCTTCTGTAGCATCGGGTACCTTTAAAAATCTTTCCCCCGAGGCACCGAAGCCGGTTGTCGAACAACCGGCCGCAGAACCGGAACCGGCAGAAGAACCCGAACCGGAAACGGAACCCGAACCGATTTCCCCGCCGGTAAAAAAATATACCATCAGCCAGGGCGAAGCCGCCAATGAGCTTTCCAGCGACGGGAACTATGAAAATGGGGTTTACACTTCTGATAAAGCAGATGAAAATGCTCTCCGTGTCCCCATGGCATACATTACCGCCCCCAACGCACAGATTACAAAAACAGGTGATTCTACCGATGTAGACAGTTCCAGGCTTTACGGACAGAATGCCGCTTTCCTTGCCACCCACGGCGGACGCGCGACGATGACGGGCGCCCGTATTTCCTCTTCCGGCATTGGATCGACAGGCGCTTACGGTTACAGCAAGAGCACCTATATCAGCCTGAAGGATTCTTCCGTTGTTACTACGGGAAATAATTCCGCCGGCACCGCTGTTTCCGCCCGTGCCATGATGAAAGTGGAAAACTCCACCGTTTCTACCACAGGTGACAGTTCTCCTGCCATCATGATTGCTGACGGGGGTGGTATCCTCATCGCGGACGGCGGCTCCTTTACCACTTCCGGCGCTATGTCGCAGGGCATTTATTCCAAAGGCGACGTTACCGTCACCAATGCTTCCGTAAACGCACTGAACGCAAAAGCAGCCGTTCTTAAAGGAAATAATACAATCACCCTTTCGGGCACAACCCTTGAAGGAAAAGAAACGACGGACACTGTTCCTTACAATATCGTTCTCTTCTCTGATGAAAAAGATATCGGCACCATGGGCACCCAGCATTTCGATGTCCGCGGCGGTTCTCTTATTTCCCACAAAGGCGGCATGTTCTATGTAACCGCCACCCACGGTAAAATTTCCTTAAACGGTACCGCGATCACCATGGACAACCCTGCGGCAAACCTTATTACCGTCGCAGGCAATGACGGCGCAAACGGCTGGGGTACGCCGGGACGCAATGGCGGCCATGTGGAACTTGTCGCAGACAATCAGGTTCTCACCGGAAATATTTCTGTCGACTCCATTTCCAACATCAACATGACGCTGAAAAACAATTCCACCTTTAACGGAATGATTTCCATCGTCCCCAATGTGGAAGGCGGCGAAAAGTACAAAACAAACGCCGATGTCTTCATAGCGGCAGGCTCCACATGGAACCTTACGGGCAACTCCACGCTGACAAGCCTCTACAACTTAGGTACGATCAACTACAACGGTTATACCATCACCCTGGCTGACGGCACAGTCATGAAAGAATAAATACAAATGCACAAGAACGTCTCTCTTCACGGGAGGCGTTTTTGATTGCTTTCTTATAAAAAATCCTGCTCCACAAGAATGGATGCAGGATCGTACACTTTATCCTTATCTGGTTTTCAGGAGCTTTTCCTCAATTTCATTTTTTGCTTTCCGCACAAAAGCAAGTATTTCTTCATTAAGCGGATATCGGATCACACAGCCGGGAGATAAAATAATTTTCCGTCCCCCTGTCTGCCTGAGCGTTTTATAAATGCGGTATTCGATCTCATTCTTTCTGCCGCCGGTGATATCCATCCGCTCCAGCCCTGCCATGATGCATTTCCCCGTAAGCGCCTGCGCCTCACCGATTTCAGGCAAGGATTCCCAGGCATGCCAGTTGAAAATCTGCACCGGATACTTCCTGAGCAGGGGAAACATGATGTCTTTCCCGTGAGCGTGGAGCACATTGCACCACCCTGATGATGCAGAAAGCACCGCCAGATCATAAGGCATACCGTACTCGCGGTAAAAACTCTCTTCTCCGGCCGCATATGATGAAAGCTGGGTTGCAAAGAAAATGCCGTCCGCCCCCATTTCAATGACCCGCTGCACCAAAGCGCAGGTACTCTCCGTAATCGCCCGAAGTCCCACCTTGACTTCTTCTCCACATCCCTCTGCCACGTGTCCCATTAGGTCGGGACAGAGTTTATATGCCGTCGTCAAAGGACTGAACACGGTAAAAATTACCGGCACTGTGCCTCTTGTCTTATCCAGAAGAAGCCGCAGGTATTCCTGTTCTCTTGCCAGAGCACCCGCATTGACCGATACCGGTTCCAAATCAAGCCAATCCTTTGGTCTGTGAACAGGTGTAGAAACGATTTTTGCCGCGCCGCCCCCGGCGATTTCCGAGTAGTCCGCCACGGCACCGAAATCTTCAACGCTGTACATGCCGTTATTCATCGTCTTTAGAATATCTACATCGTACGTTTTATAAAAACCGTAAGTCTGCTCTGCATTTTTTACCGGATCCAAATCAATAAGCGGCAAGTGGGACCACAAAGAATACGGAACCGTATCGACAGCGTCCCCGCGGATAGCGGCGGCAATTCTTTCCATTTTAGTCATCACGGTGATTTTCTTTTTCATATTTCCTCCAAAAGGGAACCGGACAATTCATTTGATTTCTTTTATTATAACGATTTCTCCTGAAATATAGAATCTTCCCAAATGAAAACGCCCTTCCCTAGGAAAGGCGCTTTGTCTTACTTATGTGCTTTTTCCCAGTCCGCTTTAAAACGGGCAATGCCGATGTCGGTAAGCGGATGCTTAAGAGTGTCCATAAGCACCTGGTACGGAACAGTGGCAATATCTGCCCCCGCCAGGGCACATTGTGCCACATGCTGCGGCTTGCGGACAGAGGCAGCAATGATTTCCGTTTTGATCTTGTGGAGACGAAATATATCGGCAATCGTCCGGATCAGTTCTACGCCGTCCCAGCCGATATCATCGATACGTCCCACAAAGGGACTGACATAAGACGCCCCTGCACGGGCTGCCAGCAGTGCCTGCCCCGCTGAAAAAATCAAAGTCACGTTAGAACGGATCCCCATGTCAGACAGGGCACTCACCGCTTTCATGCCTTCTCCCGTCATGGGAATTTTCACGACCACATGGGGATCAAGTCCGGCGAGAACCTGTCCCTCAGCAATCATCTCTTCCGCTGTTTCAGAAAGGACTTCCGCCGATACCGGACCGTCCACAATCGATGCGATTTCTTTAATCACCGTATGGAAATCCTTTCCTTCCGCCGCGATTAGTGACGGATTTGTCGTTACTCCGGAAACGAATCCCATCGCTTTCGCTCTGCGGATGGCCTCCACGTCAGCCGTATCAATAAATATTTTCATTTTCTCGCTCCTTCATTTCCCGCCGGAGCCTCCGGCTTGTCATAATATCATTATGATACTGCTTATTCCTTTTCTTTGCCACTCCGGATTTTCAATTAATTGTATTGCCTTCTCAATTAATAGATTATCTCATGACTTATGAAATATTCATAACCTTTGATAAAAGGATTCCATGAGCTATTGGACATTTATAGAGTAAAGCGTATAATTTATATATAAGTAACAAATTATATATTATGCCGAGGAGGCTTTTATGAAACTCACGCTTCTTGCATTGACCTATTTCCAAAAGACCGCAGAGCTCCAGCATCTGACCCACGCGGCGGAAGCGCTTCACATTTCCCAGCCGTCTTTGTCCCACACCATTAAAATGCTGGAACAGGAGTTGGGCGTCCCCCTGTTTCGCCGATCCGGAAGAAACATCGTCCTCACCAAGTACGGAGAAATCCTTCTCAGCCATACAAACAGGATTATGAGCGAACTTAAGCATGCGCAGAAAGAGCTGGAAGACGCCAAAGAAGCACAGGACATGACGGTGACGATTTCCATTTTCGCCGCATCCATGATTATTCCGGCATTCCTTACAGAATTTAAAAAAGAACATCCCCATATCCGTTTCGAAATCATCCAGCAGCGGGATCGTCAGGAAATAAACCATCACTCCCGTGTGGATCTGTACCTGTCAAGCAGTATCAACCCCATTGACACGGATCATTCCATCACACTCCTGAAAGAAGACATCCTTCTTGCCATGCCCGATACAAATCCGCTTGCCTCCCATGCCTCGGTTAATCTGGCAGACTTTGAAAAAGCCGATTTCATCACGCTCCAACAAGGCGTCGCTTTAAGAAATATTACAGACTTTTACTGCAGGGCGGCAGGTTTCACTCCTCATGTCATTCTGGAGAGCGACAACCCCGGCACCGTACGGGAATTTATCAAAGCGGGTCTCGGCGTCTCCTTTGCACCGAGAATCACCTGGTACGGCGTCGGCGGCGACCATGTAGCACTTGTTCCCATCGCCACACCGGGCTGCCAGCGGTACATCAGCCTGTCATGGGACAAAAACACCCCCCTTACCCCGCCGGCGGAAGAACTGAAAAACTATTTCATTAAAAACTTTAAACGTTTCGCCGAACAATATGCCGGTGTAAACAGTCCTATATAACCATCTGCCATAAAGGAGATTTCCATGAAAAAATTTTTCGCCGCCATTTTAACTGTCTTTCTTTCCCTCGGACTCCTTACCGCCTGTGGAGGAGGACAGCAGCATGGCGCCTCTTCCGCGCCGGCCGTTCAAAGCGTTGAAAGATCAGATACAGGAAGTGCAGATAAATCAAAAAGCCGCATCAGGCAGAATAAAATCTACACGGATTCCGATGCTGTTCAGAGCAGTGAAAATGCTGACAAAGGGAGCACGAACAAAGAAAAAATCAGTCGACAAAGTTACACAGGCTCCACGTCAGTTTCCCAAAGCGGTGAACAATTCAGCGCAAAAAGTCCGGGCAACGCGGAAATCCGTGTAGAACCGGATCAGTCCTATACCGACAAAGACCATGTAGCGGCATATATCCATATCTACAGGAAACTGCCGCCCAACTATATCACCAAGGCGGAAGCCAGAAGCTTAGGATGGAAAGATAAGGGGACACTTGATCAAGTCGCTCCGGGAAAAAGCATCGGCGGCGACCGCTTCAGCAATTATGAAAAAATCCTACCTGACGCTCCGGGGCGCAGCTGGAAAGAATGCGACATTGACTACGTCAGGGGGAACAGGAACGCGAAACGTATCTGTTTCTCCAACGATGGACTTATCTACTACACCTCATCCCACTATCAGGATTTTGAAAAAATATATTAAGAGATTGTCCTATGCAGATCAGACTTGCTCCTGAAAACTTCAAAACAAGAGAAACAGCCCACACCTACCTGAAGGAAATACTTCATCTACCGGACTATTACGGCAGGAACTTAGATGCCCTCTACGACTGTCTCTGTGAAATCATTACGAAAACCACGATTACCGTTCCCCGCGTAATCGCTTCAGACGGTTACCTTGGGGAATATGGAAAAACAATGATTGCCGTTTTTCATGACGCTGCTAAAGAAAACAAAAAATTACAAGTAAACTTCGAGTAATCCTTTTCTACATCCGGCACTGCCCCTGCCGGATATTTTTTTGTGAAATACTTTTAAGCAGCAGGAGATATTCTGTCCCATATGGATGACGGAAACCGGTTTTATATTTCCCCTTTGCTGCAAGTAAAACTATCTTTCAGATTATGGTAAAATATAATAGATATTTAGATTTCCTTAGTCTTTATTTATATAATTTCTTATATTTGAGGTATCCATGAATAAAAAATTGGCAGACAGCCGGTTCAGTCTTTCTGCACGTTTCACCATGCTTGCCGTCTTTCTCATTGCCAGCATGATTCTTTCTGTACGTTTCGGTTCTACAAATGTTCCGTTGTCAGATATTCTTTCAGAAGTTTCCGCCTTTATCAGTACCGGCCGCCCGGCAGAGACCGCTTCTTCCATGATTTTGTGGCAGATTCGCATTCCCCGCACCATTTTCGCCGCCTTTTGCGGCATGGGATTGTCCCTTTGCGGACTCGTACTCCAGACGATGACACGAAATGATCTGGCCGACCCCTATGTGCTGGGTGTTTCTTCCGGCGCAAGTACCGGTGCAGTTATCGCTATTATTTGGGGATGGTTTTCCTTTTTCGGAAATTATAATGTTTCCGCAGGCGCATTCATCGGTGCAGCGGTATCTACGATTATCGTCACTATGTGTGCGGGAAAAAGCACCAGTCCCATTCGTCTTATATTGGTAGGCATGGGCGTATCTGCTCTTTTTTCCGCACTTACCATGATGATCATTTACGGAGCAAAACATGAAGCACAGGTAAGGAGCGCCATGTTCTGGCTGCTGGGCAGTTTATCCGGTATGCAGTGGAGCAGCCTCCCCACCGTAGCCGCTGCCGTTTTTATCATGCTTGCTGCTGTCTGGATCCTCCGCAGCGATTTGGACCTTATGCTTTTAGGCGAAGGAGAAGCGGAATACTTGGGTATGAACAGGAAGAAACTTCAGCTTTTCATTGTCATTTTATCTTCTCTGATCGTTGCCATACTCGTATCGAAAGCAGGCATCATCGGATTTATCGGTCTTATCACACCTCACTTGGCACGTACCGCAGCGGGACCCTCCCATGGAAGACTCGCTTTATTCTCCGCCCTTATCGGCGCCATTGTCATGATTTGGGCTGATGTCCTTTCCCGTGCCCTCTTTGCACCGGAAGAAGTGCCCATCGGCGTGCTTACTTCCATTGTAGGCGCCCCTATCTTCCTTTGGATCGTAACCCACCGTTATGGGGAGGTACAGCCATGATTGAAATAAAAGATTTATCCTATACCATCGGGAAAAAAGAAATCCTGAAAAATATTTCCTTTACCGTAAATAAGGGAAGCATGACCTGCATTGTAGGCCCGAACGGCTGTGGGAAATCCACTTTGCTCGCCCACATTTCCCGCCGCTTTCCTTCCCGAAATTCCATTTACTACAAGGGCCGTGCGGTAGAAACCATTCCGCGAAAGGAATACGCAAAAGAAGTGGCTGTCATGGTACAGCAGGGATTTGGGATGGCAGGCGATCTGAAGGCAGAGGATGTGGTTCTTATGGGGCGGTATCCGTTTAAGGGCCGTTTTTCGGACTATACCAAAGAGGATCATCAGATTGCCGAGCGTGTCATGATTGAGACAGGCGCTTCCATTTTATCGGGCAGAGAAATGCAGCATATGTCAGGCGGAGAAAAGCAGCGTATTCTCATCGCCAAAGCCTTCACACAGAAACCGCAGCTCCTGCTCATGGACGAGCCGACAAATCATTTGGATGTAAAGTACAAACTGTCTCTTATGGAACATTTAAAACGGTTCCATCAACAGGGTACCGTCATCGTAGTACTCCATGACCTGTCCCTTGCCGCGCGTTACTGCGACCACGCAGTCGTCATGAGAGCAGGAAAAGTCATTGACTTCGGAAAAGTAGAAAACACGATTACAGCGGAAAAGATGAGCCGGCTTTTTGAAGTGCCTTTTTATAAAGCTGTTCATGAAGACCAGCAATTCCTTTATTGTTAGTCTCCATTTTATATTTTATGAGGAGGAAATATGATGAATTTGAAAACCAAGAAACTGATTGCCGCCCTGTTGATTGCCACATCCGCAGGTTTGTTCACCGCAGGCTGCGGTACAGATCAGTCCGCGAAGAAAGCGCCCCCGAAAACCGCGGACGTTACATGGACAGAGTCACTGGACGGAAAGAAAGTGGATATGAAAGTAACAGCACCGCCGAAAAGAGCTGTTTCCATGTCCTTTGCCACGACAGAAATGATGCTTACGCTCGGATTGCAGGATCAGATGGCCGGCACCGCTTTTAAAGAAGAAGAAATTTACGGACCTCTCGCTGATGCTTATGCAAAAGTGCCCGTCCTTGCAGAAAAATGGCCGTCCTATGAAAAGCTTATGTCTGTAAACCCTGACTTTCTTACAGGCTGGGAAGTACCTTTCACGAAACGCGCGATTCCTGCCGAAAAGCTGATTGCTGCAGGAATCCCCATTTTTGTTCCCGATTCCATGCAGGATACAAAGGCAACCTTGGATACAAACTTTGACGATATGCTGGAATACGGAAAAATTTTCGGAAAAGAAGATAATGCCAAAAAATGGGTAGACGGTCAAAAGAAGAAACTGGAAGCTGTCCAGTCTAAGCTGAAAAATCTGCCAAAGGTAAAAGCCTTTGTCTTTGATTCAGAGGACGGCGATCCTTTTACAGTCTTTGAAGGATACACGACAAACATACTGAAACTCATCGGCGTGGAAAATGTCATGTCAGGACAGAATGTAGATAAAACATGGGCAAAAACAAGCTGGGAATCTTTCGTGAAAGCGGATCCCGACTACATCATCATCGTAGACTACTCCACCAGCGACCGCACAGAAGATGATTTTGCAATGAAAGTGGATAAGATGAAAAACAATCCCCAGCTTGCAAACGTGAAAGCTATTAAAGAAAATCATTTCATCCGTGTCAAGCTGTCTGAAATCACACCGGGTGTACGAACAGTAGATGCGCTTGAAAGACTGGCAAAGGAAATGCACCCCGACATGAAATAATAAACTATGAAACTCCTGTGAAAGTTCCACGGGAGTTTTATATTGGGAAATATGTTTTGCTAAAAACAGTTCCCCCTTCCGCCTATCCATGATATGATTGACTTATATTCTGATAGATGGGAGTTTGCTATGTCACAGAATCCTGATTTTGAAGAGACTTCTCTCTTTGATCTTTTCCCGGCAGAAGAAAAGAAAACTGACAAAAAAGAACAAAAGAATGAAAAAACGGAAGATGCCGCACCGAAGGACGGAAGAGGGAAAGAATCGGCGGTAACGGCTGTAAAAGCAATCAAACCTGAAACGGCGCCCGGAAAAGAAGAAATACCGGTTCCGCAGCTGAAAGACTGTCCCGTTTCAGCAACACCCGCATGGACGGAAAAATTCTGGGAGTATGATATTACAAAACCGTCACAATGGATCCGTGACGATATGAAGGAGCACATGGTGGCAGAAGGATTCACCAAAAGAGAAGCCAATCACATCTTCAGGGGTCTTGTATTTAAAGAAAAAATCTTCAATACCAAAAACCAGGCTCTTGCTTATTTGAAAACGGTTCCTACCACGTATGCGGTCAAGTATAAAATCGGAATCGAACCGTCTCCCCGGATGGTGTCTTTAAAAAAACGGCTGGACGACAAAAAGACACGCCTTGAAGAATATAAAAACGATCAGGCCATGCGGAAGTTTCGTACGGAATTTGTTTCCTGCCCCGTATGCCGTTCAAAAATCAACAGCAGATATTTTACACCGCCCGCCTGTCCGGTCTGCCGCTGTGACATGCGTGCCGAATCAGTCATCCATACTTTGGAATCGCTGGAAAAGGCTGTCGCCGATTTGAATAAAAGATACGAATACGCTGCCGAAAAGCATAATTCCAGATTTACCGGCGGCGAAAAATGGATTATCCGCACGGTAAATACCCCTTCTCAAGAGAAAAAAGGATAGCTTCCTATTATCCCAAAAGTAAAAACCTGTTACCCGAAATAAAAAGGGTAACAGGTTTTTACTTTTATGAGAAATTACCAGTTGCGGAATTTTGCCGGCGGATTATAGAGTCCCCCGGACCAATCCACAAGGTCTTTCATATTCTTCGCGGCAAGAAGTTCCCTTGTCGCCGTTGAACGGTCAATGCCCAAATCTTCCGGCAGCTTCACAATGCCCTCTTTCCTGAGACGCAGTGTCTCAGCAGAATCTTCCAGCATGCCCACTTCCGTCTTGCCGGCTATGGCCCGGATAGCATTCATCCGTTCTTCCATGTTGCGGCACTTATGGAGATACGCGATACCGATTTCGGAAACAATATGGGTCAGGTCGTCAGAGTAAATCATAACCGGTTCCAGATCCAATCCCGCATTCTTCTTCAACTGGATCGCATCCAATTCCTGCACGAAGCCGGGGAATCCTTTTTCAGATACAGTCGTAATCACCTGTACGACAAGTTTTTTACCGCGGAGACATTCACCCGTAAGTTCGGCGCGATTTGCCACCTCATTGCCGCACTTGAACCATGCTTCTGTCACATGGCGCCGGCCCTTGGCATCACACCCCATGTTCGGAGCGCCGCCGAAGCCTGCCACATTGTTCTTTGTTGCTGTGGAAGAATTGCCGTAACGGTCAATCTGCATAGTGGATCCGACAAACATATCTGCCGCATAGTGGCCTGCCGCCTGGCAGAAAGCCCTGTTAGAACGCATCGTGCCGTCCGGTCCGACGGCAAAAACATCAGGTCTTGCTTTAATATATTCTTCCATGCCTACTTCAGAGCCGAAAGAGTAAAGATTTTCCGCCCATCCTGTTTCAATCGCCGGGATCATGGTGGGGTGCGGATTCAGTACCCAGTGTCTGCAGATCTTTCCCCGAAGTCCAAGGCTTTCCCCATAGGTCGGAAGAATAAGTTCAATGGCACTTGTATCAAAACCGACTCCGTGGTTCAGTACCTGAACGCCATATTCGCCATAAATTCCCTTTATAGCCATCATGGCTTTTAATATTCTTTCATCGCTGATTTTCGCCGGATCACGGGTAAAAAGCGGATTCAGCATGTACGGCGTTGGACTTTCAATCACAAAATCGACCCAGTCTGCCGGAATATCCACGCGGGATACTTTATCCACCAGTTTATTCACCTGCACAATGATGATCCCCTGATTGAATTTTGTCGCTTCCGCAATCGCCGGTGTATCTTCCGTGGAAAAGCCGGAATAAATATTTCCTTCCCTGTCCGCTTCATCAGCTACAAGAAGAGACACTCTCGGAATCAGGTCGATAAAGTAGCGGCTGTACATTTCCAGATAGGTATGAATCGCGCCCAATTCGATGCTTCCGTCCTGTACCATTTGCGCCAGGCGTTTGCCCTGGCTCCCTGCATACGCGAAATCCAATTTCTTTGCAATCCCTTTTTCAAACACATCCAAATGTTCAGGGATAGACAACGTGGATTGGATCATGTGGAGATCATGGACACGGGACGGATCGACCTTGCAAAGTTCACCCGCCAGGAAATCCGCCTGCTTTTGATTATCTCCCTCTATATTGACATTGTCACCGGGATGCAGGACCGCTTCTAAAAGAGCAACCGTATCTTTAGCGTCAACAATCTTTCCTTTTGCTAAACAGGCAGCGGCATCCAGTCTTGCTTTAGTATCATCACCTCTGGTATGCCAGTTCTTATTGTTCGGTCTGATTTCCAACATAATTATTCTCCTCTTTCTGATGAAACATCTTGTTTTTCAATATTTTAATTATATAACGATTTATTTCTTTTCCAAAGAAAAAGCACCTACCCAATCAAATCAAGTAAATGCTTTTAATTTCTCCATCTGCTCAGAAAACCATCCGGGTCATGAAATAGAACACTGACGGAAAAAGCAGGCATCCGAGTCCCGTGTAAAAGGTCGCTGTCATAGCCGCGTAAGGAACGAGTTTCGGATCAACAGCCGCCATTCCTGCAGCGGTACCGGATGTAGTACCCATGATTCCGCCAAATGCCATAGCAGACTGGGGATTATTAATACCAAGCGGTTTTGCCACAAAAGGTGTTACAACCATGACAAGTACGGATTTCACAACGCCCGCCGCAATGCTGATGGCAATAACTTCAGAAGAAGCACCGAGAGCCGCCCCCGTTACCGGTCCCACCACGAAAGTCGCCACACCTGCGCCGATAGTTACAAGATCAACCGCGCTGGTATATCCGAGCGGATAAGCAACCGCTATACCTGCCACCAGGCAGATGAACTCTCCGATAAAAAGGGAAGCCACACCCCGCAGGCCGATCTTCTTAATTTCGCGGAGATCCGCCCCGAAAGCGGTAGACACGATAGCAAAATCACGGAACATGGCCCCGCCGACCAACCCCATCCCTGCAAAAAGCGGTATATCAGCAATACCTTTGCTGCCGCCGGTTACAGAACCGCCGAAGTAGGCCAGAACAAGTCCCAGAAAAATGGCGATAGCGCTGCCATGTACTCTTCCCTTTGTAAGACTGCCCATTTTATAAGCAATAAAAGTGATTAACCCCAGCACCATGAAAGACGCTACCATTCCATTTTTGGTAAACAGCTTGACTGCCATTGCTAAGATATCCATAACCTTTTACCTCGTTCTTTCCTTACTGCTTACCTTCATTCAGAGCCACCTTACTGTCCATTTTCTGTTCGGAAGAATGATGCGGAGAAAGTACCGGAATCAGAAGAAAACCAAGAACCACTGCCAGAGCACCGCCCAGGATTGCGACCATCCCGCCGGAAAGCGCCGCAACGACATTCTGGATGGAACTCATGGCTACAACAATGGGAATATACATGGACGCCCAGAATTTAATTCCCGCCTCTTCAGGCCCTTTCATAATCCCTTTCTGCTCAGCCCAGGTGGAAATAACAATCAGGAGAAGCATAGCAAATCCCACACCGCCGATATTTGCATTGACCCCCAATGCCATACCGAGAACATCACCAATCAAATTGCCTGCCATGTAGCAGCCTGCCAGAAGTGCAACTCCGTAAATAATCATTTCTTTCGCTTCCTTTCTTTGCTCTCTTCATTCTTCCCGTCTGATTTTGCCTCTGCAGGTACAAAACCTTTTCATACTTGATATAATACAGAGGAACGGTTCTGATAAAGATAGACTCTTGCAGCTTTCCCTTTTGCAGCCTTATTATACTTAAAGCCATTTATAAAAAAATGGTTTTACCGGTAAGATGCAGGTAACGGGGGGTAACATGCAGATGTATATTCTTCATTTTTATCAGTAAACACTTTTATACGCTTAATCTTACTCAAAGGTGAACGTGATGTATAACACATTTATAAATGGCGTACAACATGTATGGCTGGGGATCTCCATCTTCCTGCTTCTCATTCTCTCTTTCAGCCGCACAACAATTTTCCGGAATGCTTTAACTGCAAGATACTTTGACAGAAAACGCCTGGTTCTATTTATGGTTCTCTTCTCCGCCATGGCCGTTTCAGGAACCTACTGGAGTGTCAGTGCCGGGGGCGGTATTATTAATTTTCGCGCTGTAGGTATTATGCTGGCAGGTTTCATCGGAGGACCTGCCGTCGGTTCCATTACCGGCCTTATTGCCGGTCTGCACCGCGCCTTTTTCATTAATACGGATGCATCATATATCCATGGCGGGCTTTCCATTCTCCAAGGCATAGCCGCAGGCTTCACCACGAATTACCTGAAATCCAAGCACCATCGGTTATGGCTTTGGGCACTTATTTATGCCTTGCTTCTTGAAGTTCTTTTTTGGGCATTTTTCGCACTTCTCACCTGGCCGGAAACCGTAGCAAATCCAAATGCGCTGGCTCTCCTCTCCCTTCCGATCCTTATCACGAATACCATCGCAGTCAGTCTTTTTATCGGTGTTCTTGAAGTATCCACCTACATTTGGGACTCAGAAAAAACAAAGACTACAAAAAACACTTTTGATGCCATCCAGATGATTTTCAGCACTCTGCAGGCCGGTTTCAAAGACCTCACTGTAACAAAAATTACGGAAATCATCACTACCGCCCTGCCTTCCCTTATCTGGACCGCTGTTATTTATAAAAACCGCGTATATATCCGCGGTGCTTATAAAACAAAAGAAGACCGAACACAAGGCGAAGCGGAAACTTCCATACTCCGGCTTCAGAAATCACTTCCCGATATGCCCCACGTACTCACATTGCCGGTTCGTTGGCAGAATGAAATTATCGGATACATCATTGCCGCAAAAAGCAAGGGCGATACTTTTACAAAAATGGGAATTGAATTTTTGAACGGTGTCTGCCATATCGTAGAAGCCATTTACGAATATGAACAGATGAAAGAAGAAAAAAATCTTCTTGCTGAAGCAGAAATACGGGCACTCCAGGCACAGATCAATCCCCATTTCCTTTACAATACGCTGAATACCATCAGCTTCTATGTGCGGAGCGATCCTGAAACAGCACGAAAACTGATTAAGTATCTTTCTGATTATTTCCGCCACAGTTTAAACAATCCCTCTAAATTTATTTCTCTTGCCGAAGAAATGCGGGTCATTGACTGCTATATCCAGCTTGAACGGGCACGCTTCAGTGACAGGCTAAGCGTAACCTATGATTTTTCAGAAGACATGCTGGAAAACCTGCAGATACCGCCGCTTCTTCTCCAACCTCTGGTAGAAAACGCAGTTATTCACGGAGTCATCAAGCGGGAAGAAGGTGGTACGGTCCGCGTAGGACTGATCGAGCATAAGACATATAATAAAATTTACGTCATTGATACCGGCGTAGGTATCTCGAGAAGAAAACTGAAAACACTTTTAATTGACCGCAAACGGCGCGACCATATCGGCCTCATCAACGTACACCAGCGCCTTGTTTCTATTTTCGGCGAGCGCTGCGGGCTCCATATACTGAGTAAAGAAGGAAAAGGAACCATCGTGTTCGCCAATGTGCCAAAAGTGGAAAAGACGAAAGGAAAGGATAACGAACATGGAAATTAAAGTCCTTGTGGCAGATGACGAACTGCCTGCCAGAGGAGAACTAAAGTATCAGCTCGCTTCCATACCGCACGTAAATGTTATCGGAGAATGTGCCAACGGGAAAGAAGTTATTTCTTTTCTTGAAACCCACCCGCAGGTGGATCTCTTATTCCTCGATATAGAAATGCCTATCATGAATGGTTTGGAAGCAGCACAAAAAATCATAGGCATGAACCATTCCGTGAAAATTGTCTTCGCTACCGGTTACAGCCAATTTGCGCTGCAGGCTTTCGAGCTGGAAGCTTTCGACTATATTCTGAAACCTTATGATGAAGAGCGTATCGCGAAAACCATCCAGCGCCTTTTCGACAGTATTATACAGCGGGAAAACGGTACCGCCTCCGGGGAAATCATAAATGCCAGATCCAGGATTTCTTTGCAGACGAAAAACAAGACACTCATTCTTTCTCCCGCAAAAGAAATCGTCCTGATTTCTACCGAAAAATCGGATAATTCCCTTTTCTATACCACCGAAGGCATCATACGCTCTAAAATGACTCTCCGTGATGCGGAAGCACTTCTTGCCGAGCAGGGATTTTTCCGGACCCATAAAGGATATATTGTTAATCTTTCCATGATTTATAAAATAGAAACCCAGGATAACGGGACGCTCCTTCTTACAATGAACCATTATCCGAAAGAAAAAGTACCCGTTTCCCGCCACTATATTAAAGACTTCCGAACGGTCATGCATATGAAATGAACTTTCTTACTCATATTCCGGTTATTTTTCAATCCGTCCGACAATCACAACGGGGCTGTGACAAAACACAAAAATGTTTCGTCACAGCCCCGTTTCCTTTTTACAAAAAAGATGGCGGACGCTCCGATACATTTTTTTCTGTTTTCGCCGGACAAGAAATACCTGCCTTGCTTACTTCTCCTTATTATACAATGATTTTTAAGGGAAACTTTTTGTGTTAGGAGCGTCAGTATAAAGTTTTAGCAGATGCTTTTGCGCAATAGAAAAGAAGATCTCTTTTGCAATACAATAAAGTTGCTGATTCAAGAAAGAAAAGAGGTCTTCTTTATTAGTGTTATAGAACTTAAACCATACCTTAGCCCAATAAAAAATGAAATTTCTGAAATACTTTTAAAAAACACCATCAAAAATCAGAATAAGTCGCTGTGCGATCCCGTTCTGGTCAGATATAAAATCAGTTCACGGTCATATATCTCGTAAATCAGCAGCCAATCCGGGGTTATATGACATTCTCTGCATCCGATATAGTCTCCGGACAAGCTGTGGTCTTTATTCTTTTCCGGCAAAGTTTTCCCTTCTGACAATTTTCTGATAATTTCAGTCAGCAGAGAAATATCATAACCTCGCCGATGCATTCGTTTCAAGTCCTTCTGGAACCTTGCGGTTACCCTTATATTATATTTCATCCCAGTATGTCTTTCATCATAGTATCCACATCAGTATAGGTTTTCCCACGCACAGGATCAGATTTCATTCGTTGAACTTCTTTAATGGCTTCTTTGGTTTCCGCATTCGGCATTTCCGCTCCAATATCAAAGGGAATTCGATAGTCTCTAAGAGTCCTTTGTATAAAGATATTAAACGCAGCCGTCATTGTCAGACCAACCGCTTCACAAAATTCTTCAAATTCTTTTTTCCTATTTGCATCTATTCGGATATTAATATTCGTTTGTGCCATTTCTATCACCTCTTGTGTATATTATATATAGCTTTATTGATGTTGTAAATAAATTTATACACAATATAATGAAGACATCTTGCTGTCCAATTATTTTTTTTGCAGCTTATATTTAGCAAGTTACAATTACATTCCCAATTCCACCAAAAAGATAAAGAAAAAGATGGCGGACACACCGCCACCCGTAAAGAGAACCATTTCATCTGCGCAAATATTTCTTCAGGAAAGCAAAGCCAGCATAATACCGCCGGAAATCGCCGTCCCAAATACACCTGCCAGATTCGGCCCCATAGCGTGCATGAGAAGAAATACACTCCTGCTTTCCTGCTGTCCCACCAGATGGGAAACGCGGGCAGCAATCGGCACGGAAGCAATCCCTGCCGAACCGATAAGCGGATTGATACGTCCGCCGGAAAGCTTATTCATAATTTTTGCGCAAACCACACCGGAGCCTGTACCGAAAGCAAACGCCACAAGGCCCAAAGCAATAATCAGGATCGTATCTCCGGTAAGGAAGGTCTCCGCCGCCATAGTGGAACCGATCGCTACGGTGAGAACAAGCGTAACCATGTTCAAAAGGGTATTGGACGCAGTTTCCGCCAATTTCGTCACCACGAGACATTCGCGGAGCAGATTGCCCAGCATGAGCATCGTAATGAGAGGTGCCACGGGGGGTAGAAAAATATTAACAATAAGAGCCATAACTACAGGGAATGCAATTTTCTCCAACCGGGAGACATAGCGCGGCTGTTTCATCATTATTTTTCGTTCTTCCTTACTGGTGAGCAGCTTCATAATCGGCGGCTGGATAAGGGGCATAAGAGCCATATAGGAATAGGCCGCCACAGAAACCTGAGGTAATAGATGAGGCGCCAGTTTCATGGTAGTATAAATGGCCATTGGACCGTCAGCACCGCCAATAATCCCGATAGACGCGGCTTCCTGTAAAGAGAAACCGAGTGTCTGTGCGCCGATGAGCGCCACAAATATCCCAAGATGGGCAGCCGCCCCCAAAATAACAAGGCTCGGATTGGCGATCATCGGGCCGAAATCCGTCATTGCGCCGACACCTAAAAAAATAAGCGGAGGGAGAATCAGATTTTCTACCCCCTGATAGGAATACCAGAAGAGTCCGCCTTCCTTTGTCAGTGTTGAGCCGGGGATATTGGCAACAATACAGGAAAACCCGATCCCCACCAAAAGAAAAGGTTCATATTTCTTAACAATCCCAAGATACAGAAGCACCATTCCGGTGATAATCATCACTATATTTCCCGGTGTGATATCAAGCAGGCCTGTCTGATGGAGAAGCTGTCCCATCAGCGGAATAAAAAGCGTGTCCAATTTAATCCTTCCTTTCCAACACTTCGCCCAGCTTATTCAGAAGCGGGAAAAAATGAAGTACGATTCCGATAAAGGAAATAAAAACGAAACTCAGGAAAAAGTCCACCACGCTCAAAAGAAGCGCGCCTGTAAAATTATCAGGTAAACTCATCTTCTCATCTCCTCAATCTGCTTGTTCGCCTGGCGGACCATAAGCAGCTTTGTCCGTTCTTCCGCTTTATCCAGCACGGTCTGTTTCAATACGATAGATCTCTTATGCGTACCGTGGCCTATTTCCCCCTGCTCGTCCCAGGCTTTCACACTGAGCGTCACATCATGATCCGTAATCGCGATAATAGATGCATGGACAGTCACCGTCATCCCCAGACTGGTGGGCGCGGTATGGACGAAATTGACCGACAGACCGATACTCGCATATTCATCAGGAAGATAAGGATCAATAGCCTCAATAGACGCGTCAATCCCCCAATGGATCAATCTTGGCGTAGCCAGCAGGTTCTTAAACGCATTGGAATAATTATCCGAAGCATCAGAGTGCTGCACGACACGGCGGGCAATAGCATTCTGTCCGACCGCTAAAAAATCATTTAAATTAATCATCTTTGCACCTCGTTAAAAAACACTTTTTTCATACCCCCAGTATAAATCCGATATTCATAGATTAAAAATACATTTTTTCTCTCATACCATAGTATATAATGCATGATATATGGTGCAATGCATAGATAAATGATTATAAATGCATGGGTTCCAATAAAAAAGAGCAGCCTCCCTGCTTATAGAGATGACTCCTCCCAATAGGTCTCAATTCGTCTATAATTGACGGCTCCTGCGATATTATTTCCTGCCTTGCCCAGCAACACTTTTAATACGCCATAAACACCGCCATTCATTTTTTCTACTTTGTCATCCAATGGCATACAAATACAGTCTATTTTTTCCTACTTCCATCATACCCGCAGAGATTCTGCTTAAAAAAAGATGCCTGCCGTGAATATTCCACACTGACAGGCATCTTTTCCCTTTTCACTCCTATTTATTCACCTAGAACCGTAACGACCGCTTTCCGGCAAAGTTCCACCGCCTTGTCCAAATCCGTTTTTTCTATATTCAGCGGTGGATTAAAATAAATAATGTCTCCCATCGGTCGAAGAACCAGTCCCATATCCATAGCTCTCCGGAAGATATGCCAGCCGATACGCTTTTTCGGATCAAAAGCTTTTTTCGTTTCTTTGTTTTCCACCAGTTCGATGGCGTTAATTAATCCGATATGGCGGATTTCTCCCACATGCCTGTGATTTCCCAGGGCTTTCATGAGCTTGTCATGGAGATAGATTCCATTTTCATTGACTTTCTCCAGAATATGATCCCGCTTCATGATTTTCAGTACGGTCAACGCAATGGCGCAGCCCATAGGATTGCCTGCGTAGGTATGGCTGTGGACGAAAGCCTTATGGGTTCCGTAATCATCATAGAAAGCATCGTATACTTTGTCCGTGGTGATGGTAAGAGACATGGGCATGTATCCCGCCGTCAGCCCTTTTGATGTGCAGAGGATATCCGGAGAAATACCGGCATGTTCTATGGCAAAAAGTTTCCCCGTCCTGCCAAAACCGGCGGCAATTTCATCATCAATCATAAGCACACCGTACGCATCGCAGAGCTTACGGAGCTTCCTTAAATATTCGGCAGGATAGATACGCATGCCTGCCGCCCCCTGAAGGATCGGCTCCACAATGACTGCCGCCGTTTCTTTTCCGTACTGTTTAAATGCTTTTTTCGCACTTTCAAAGCATTCCACGCCGCAATGATTCCGCGTTTTCCCATAAGGGCAGCGGTAGCAGTCCAGACCGTCAAAATGAATATTGTCCATAAGCATGGGGTGAAAGATCTTCGCATAAAAATCCATTGATCCGACGGACAGCGCGCCGATCGTTTCCCCATGGTACGATTCAGGAAGGCACATGAACCGCGTCCGTTCAGGATGGCCGGTCTGGTAGTGGTACTGGAAAGCCATCTTGAGCGCCGCCTCTACGCAGGATGAACCGTTGTCATGAAAGGTAAAGCGGGAGAGTCCTTCCGGCAGTACCTTTTCCAGTTCCTGCGCCAGTTTAACAGCAGGCTTATGGGAAAAGTTTGTAAAAATCACATGCTCCAGTTCATCGACCTGCTTTTTCAGGGCTTCATTGATTTCTTCATTGCAATGCCCAAGGAGATTGCACCACCACGATGAAATAATATCCAGATATTCCTTCCCGTCCGTCCCGTACAGGTAAGATCCTTTCGCATGGTCTATAACGACCGGCGGAAATACTTCATTGTCCTTCATCTGCATGGCAGGATGCCATATATATTTTTTATCTTCCGCTTCCCAATAATTCTGTTTCATTTAAGTTCCCAACTTCCCTAATTTTAAATACTCCCTTATTCATACAGCGATATAATCGTTTCCGGATCGATATCCAATGCCGTATCTCCTTTTTTCACCCTTGCCAGGACTTTCATACCGATGATTTCTTCAATCATTTCCACATTGTCTTCTTCCATCACACCGCCTTTCCAATGATTCAGGATAATTCCTTTGACAGAAATATTCCTGCGGCGGATATATTCGCAGGTAGTCACCACTCGGTTGATTGTCCCCAGTCCCGCGTCGGCGATGACAAGGACGGGCAGGCAGAGCCATCGGATAATATCTTCCAGATAATACACCGCTTTTTCATCATGGCGGATAGGGCACATGATTCCTCCGCTGCCTTCCATAGTCACATAGGGGTACGCCGCTGTCACACGTTCCCAGGCACTCATAATGACATCCTTCTCCACGGGATTCCCTTCAATTCTTGCTGCCAGATGGGGCGATACGGCATTCTGATACAAGTACGAAAGGAGCATATCCTCAGGCTCACAGATCTGCGCGAAACGATTTACAAATCCTGCATCGCTTTCCTCCACCGTCCTCGCCCCGCTGATGGCCGCCTTGTAGTAGCCCACATCATACCCTGCACTTCTCAAAGTTTTTACCAGGAGTGCCGTCACATAGGTCTTGCCGACATCCGTATCTGTTCCTGTGATAAAAAGCCCCCTGCCCATCCTATTCCTTCTTTCCTTACCAAATAAAAATGGAAATGGCTCTCTGCACCGCCGATTTTCCCATTTCCTTACCACGCATGTCCTGCGCGGTATAACTTTTTCGCCAGCACTGCCGCCAGAACGCAGAGGCAGATATCGCCCGGCACGGCCAGAAGGAAACAATAAAGCACCACAGGCCAGATACCGATAGGCGTATTTAGGTAATAATTATTTATGATGTATACATAAACCATTCCAAAAAGGTAGACCACAAGAAGTCCTGCCAGGTTCGCAAATAAAATGCGGACAAATGACAGTTTTTCCATATGCTCCGACAATTTCCCCGTAAGCCAGGCTCCCGCGATGAACCCCAAAAGATAACCGAAAGTAGGCTGGAAAATATATCCCGGCCCTCCGCCTTGCGTAAAAACGGGAACCCCCGACAGACCGAGAGCTACATAAACCGCCACGGAGGCCGCTCCTTTCCTGCTCCCTAAAATGAGCCCTGAAAGGGTCGTGAATAAAAGTTGCAGCGTGAACGGGCAAAGCGGTACAGGCACACGGATAAATGCACCAATCGCCGTAAGCGCCGTAAATAAAGAAAACAATACCAGTTCTTTTACCTTTCCCTGATTTCCTGCGGATATCTCTTCTCTTTCCACATTATCGCCTCCATTGTTCACCTTTTTATACATCCAAATTTACATTATATAAATAATATAACAACTCAACGCTTAATTCAAGGTTCACAATGCACCGTTTTATTTATGGTTTCCCTGTATCGGATACGCCCTCCCCTTATGCAAAGCAGCCGGATAAGTTTCATATTTTCTATTTCCACCCTTTCATTTTCCCGACATGCTTTTCATAGATTTCTATCGATATTTCCATTCTTTTCCCATGCATGATATAATGCACAAATGATATTATTTCGTCAACCCGGAGGTTCTTTATGACACAGATAAAATGGAAAGCCGCTTTCCTCGCATTCCTGCTTGCATCATCTCTGCACAGTATATATACAGTACAGGCGGAAAAAGGCGTCACCACCGCCACACATATCCGGCGCCACGAGTCCAGCACGACAATTTCTACAGAAACAGTGAAAACGGAAAGCAAGTCTTCTACAACCACAAAGGGTGTTTCCATCACACCCCCTTCCATCGGAATCCTCGTCTTTCCGGATAAAGAAGATGAACCGCTTATCGGTCTTTCCCGACCCAAAGCGCTTGCCTCCTATACAGAAGCCAAAGCGAAGCGGGATGAAAGTTTCTACCGCCACGGTATCCTTGCCATGATAAGGGACGGAAAAAAATGGGGGCTTATCGGCACAGACGGGACGGTTCTTTTACCACCCACCTATAAATTCCTGATTCCGGAAAAGGACGGGCTTTTCAAAGCCGGCGATAAGAAAAAAGATTTACGGCTGATTGATAAAAAAGGAAATCCCGCCACAGCAGTAAAAACGATTCCCTCAAACCCTTTCAGTTACTCTGAAAAAGGTTTGTACGGATTTAAGAAGCCTGACGGCAGTGTGCTTATCGCTCCCCGTTACAAAGCGGTACTTGCCGGATTCAGCGAAGGAATCGCTTTTGTAAAAACCATGCAGGGGGAAAAAATCGCCATTGACGAGAATGGAAGGGCTCTTTTTAAAATCCCCTATGACGGTATCTGCCCCTATAAGTACGGTGTCGCGGAATACAGACGGCGTGTGAATACTTTCAGCGGCAAGTCGTTCCTCGGCATCCTGGCGGCCGATGCCATCAACTCGCAAAAGGTGGAAGACTTTGATAATTATCATACGGCTTACAATGGCATCAAAAGAGGATATATTGATCAAGAAGGGCATATCGTCATAGACAGCCGGAATGATGAAGTCTATCCCATGACCCCTTACGGAACGATTGTCAAGAAAGACGGGCTCACAGCCTTTCTTTCTCCCGAAGGACGCACACTGATTCCTCCTTCCCGTTACACCGTGGGTTCTATTGATATTGAAGACGCCTGCCTCGTGCTCAAGAGCGGCTATTCCGGGAAATGCGGCCTTTTTGACCTGTCAGACGGAAAGCAGGTTATCGATTTCCGTTACGACGATATAACACTTCTCGGATTTAACAGGGCATTGGGGAAAGACGGCAGCCGCCGTTACCTGCTCGATACCTCCACGGGGGATGTCATAGCTTCTCTCCCGCCCAATATCGGAGCCGCCCATTTTAATGAGACACCTGTCACCTGGATTTTCAGAGCTAAAAGCTACTACGGCATTATTGATGAAGAAGGAAATATCCTGTACGAAGATGCAAAAGATCCGCTTACGGGTGTTACAAAATTCCGGCACGGTTTCAGCGGCGGACAGAAGGACAACAAAAAGTGGGGCATCCTTAAGAGCGACGGCACCTGGCTTGTACATCCCACCTACGATTACATAAAACTGCTGTAAACAGTAAAATGACGATTCCCTCAATTCGGATCGTCATTTTTTATGTTCCTCTATTCATACCGGATTCATGTAATAAATGTTGTCTGCGGGTGAACTGCCTTATTCTGCGGCAGTACACTTTCACCTTCCATAAGCGTTGCCATAAAAGCGTGTGAAAGTTTTACGTTCCCTTTGCCCCGTCCCTCTCACCACACGATGCAGCATATGCCGATAAAAGAAACGACGATTCCCAGTGCCTGCCGGCGGGACAGCTTTTCCCCATACAGAACCGCCCCCGTTAAAATGAGGCAAAGCGTAATGAGGGCATTCGTCACAATAAAGGAAGCATTCATCGTCCAGCCCGCCTTATAAATGAAAATCGTCCCTATTTCAATAAACGCAATGGAAAGGCCTAGGGCAAGGGCAGCAGGACGGAAGCTCATGATTTCCTTCCATTTCTCTCCCTTTTTTCCTGTAAACGCATAAATCAGAAAAGATGTAAGCGACGCCACAAGGTATGTTACTACAAGCGCCGCCAGCGGATCCGCGCCGCCCGCCACCTCTTTTGCCGACACCTGGTATCCGACGCCCGCCATGACCACAAGACCGACAGGCCACCAAAATGAAAAATTCATGCGCCCCTCACAATCATATACATCCCCGATGATGTGATTATCAGCCCTGCTATGGCGGTAAACGAAACCGCTTCACCGTAAAATACCGCCCCCACAACAAGGAGAGCCGCCACAATCATTGCCGTATAAAGGATGAATCCCACATTCATCGCCCAGCCCGCTTTATACATGTACACACAGCCCACTTCAAGCCCTGTCACTGCAAAGCCTATTCCTGCCGCTGCCAGCCGGACATGGGACATATCGGCAAGCAGATCCATTCCGCCCGTCCCATAGTAGAGACCGGTGCAAACCGCGGCGCTTACAAGATAAGTCACCCCCAGCGCAGCCAGAGGATCCGCCCGGGAAGATATTTTCTTCGCACACACCTGATAAATCACATCCGCCAGCACCACACAGGCTACGGGCCACCACATCTGAAATAAATTGTCCATGCTCTTCCTTTCAAAAAACGTTTTGCACTATTTTTTCGGCCGGTGCCGCACCTGCGGGATATTTCCACTTTTACACCTTCCCGCCCGACGGCAGAAAAAAGAATCCTGTATTTGTAGGATTAAAATCATCAGGAAACGGGTTCTTCCTGCCAACCTTTGCACACATCCACCCATCCTTTCGCGCCCGCGTATTTCTCCATCTCTTCAGGTGTAAGCTTCACTGCGCTGTGGTCTGTCCCCGCCGCGGGATAAATCACATCAAACCGTTTTAATGATATATCAAGATAGACATCTGCCGTGGGCGGAAGACAAAACGGGCAGACACCGCCAGGCCGATGGCCGATATACTTTTCGCATTCCTCTCCGGGAATCATTTTCGGTTTCTTATGGAAAAGCATCTTATACTTATGATTATCAATCCGCGCATCTCCTGCCGTCACGATAACCACAGGCGCTTCTCCCACAAGAAAAGAAAGCGTCTTTGCAATGCGCGCCTCCTCTGTACCGAGAGCAAGCGCCGCAAGCGCCACTGTCGCGCTGGACTCCTTCAAATCCATGCAGCGGTCTGCCATACCGAACCGTTCAAAATAAGCCTGTACCGTTTCAAAAGACATCATAGCCTCCTTTTTTCCACTATACCATGAATCATCGGTAAATAACAGGATATATTTGTTTCACCGATGCCTTTTGCGGTATAGTATAAATATATCATTCATGTGTAAATCAAAGGAGGCTCTTATGAAAACCATACACACCAAACACGCGCCCGACGCTATCGGCCCCTATTCACAGGCAAAGCAGGCAGGCGGATTTATATTTCTTTCCGGACAAATCGGTATCGACCCAGCCGCAGGAAAAATCATCGTCTCCGACATTGCCGGACAAACGGAACAGGTCTGCAAAAATATAAAAGCCATTTTAAAAAAAGCAGAAACTTCTATGGACAATGTGGTAAAAACGACCTGCTTCCTCACAGACATGAAAGACTTTGCCGCCTTTAACGAAGTCTATGCAAAACACTTCCCGGGCAAACCGGCAAGAAGCTGCTTCGCCGTCAAGGATCTTCCCGCAGGCGCACTCTGCGAAATCGAAGTCATTGCCGTTAAATAAGGCCTGTGCCATGGACTTCCATACACTTTGCATCGGCTGCCGCACATATCGCCGTTTCAAGCGGAAACAAATTCCTGAAGAAATACTTGATGAACTTCTGGAAAATGCCCGTATCGCAAACAGCGCCATGAATGGGCAGCCGCTCCGCTATGTCCTTGTAAAAACCCCTGAAGCGGTGCGGAAAATCCAGCCATGCTTCCACTTTGCCGCTGCCCTTCCCAAAGAGCTGGGACAGCCGAAAGAAGGCGAACAGCCTGCCGCTTTTATCATTCTATGCACAGAAGGGCCGGAAACCCCGTGGACAGGCATAGATATCGGTATCGCCGTAAGGACAATGAATCTCAATGCTTATATCCACGGCGTAGGTTCCTGTATCATAGGAAACGTGGAATTTGAAAAAGTAAAAGAAATACTTTCTATCCCTGAAACATGGATACCCAGGCTGGCTCTCGCTCTCGGCTATCCCTCCCATAAGAGTACCATCGTGGAACTTCCCGAAGACGGCTCCGTAAAATACTACCTTGATGAAGAGCGCCAATACTACGTACCGAAAAGAAAACGGAAAGACATTTCCATAATCAGGTAAAACAAAAAGAGAGAGTACCCGCTTCCCGGATATTCTCTCTTTTCATAAAACAATTACTATATTTCAGCAGAGCTCCTCTTTCCTGTCCAGAATCTCTCTTCCCGGTGCACAGGCAGGACAGTCGCACCACTTGCCGCCTTTCGCCTTCACTTCCCGGGCATGTGCCGCATAAGCCGCCGCCTGTTCCGCGCCAAATGTTTTTTCCCCTGCATCCGATTCAAAAAACGCAAGGACATCATCGATAGAAAGCACATCCGCTTCCAATTCCGCTACCAGTTTCCGTCCGGCTTCCTTTTCCCGATCACTGCCAAGAGCGGCGATATACTCTTCCGCGATTTTCTTTAATCCCGCATAGCAGCTGGGAGCCGCAATCAACGCCTTTACTTTTTCAACAATGGCTTCATTCATCATAAAATCCTCTCTTTCGTTCAAACTATTAATTAAACAATGATATGATTCTCTGAAAAAACCTTTTGATTCTTTATTTTCAGGGCGGACAAGCAGTAAACCGAAAAGGCTGACCATCTTTTCCCACCCGTCAGGCGGTAATCATTTTTATACGCCGATGCTTGTTTTCTATTTATCACTTCCAGTATACCAGAAAATGAAAATCAGAAAAGAGACATAGAGAAATCAAAGTTATTCTTACATGCAGAAATACCATTGTTTTCCTATTTCGCAGAGGCAACTGCACCCTGGTACTTCAGGAAAGCAATGGTATTTTTGTTACTTCTTCCACGCGGGAGCGGTCTGCACGGATCAGCCATTTTTTATTTTTAGTATGACCGTGTAAATACAAAGAAACAAAATATATGTTCACCAAATCTGCATTTATTCTTCTCCGAGTTCTTGTTCCACTACGGAAACAATGTCATCAATCACCCGTTCCAGACGGTCTTTATCACTGCCTTCTCCCATGACGCGGATGAGAGGTTCCGTGCCTGACGCACGGACGAGGATACGCCCGTCATTTCCCAGTTCGTCTTTTGCCGCCGCGATAGCTGCCCGGATCTGTTCATTTTCTTCCCATCCGTTCTTGCTGTACACTTTTACATTTTTCAGCAGCTGGGGATAGGTGGTCATGAGATGATTTAATTCAGAAAGGGGGCCGTCATGGTCACGGAGAACCATAAGCGTCTGCATGGCCGTGATAAGACCGTCACCGGTGGTATTAAATTCAGGGAATATAATGTGTCCCGACTGTTCACCGCCAAGGGAATATCCGTGCGCCTTCATTTCTTCCAGCACATAGCGGTCGCCTACATTGGTCGCCACGGTACGGCATCCATGTTCTGCCAGTGCCTTGCCGAAGCCCAGGTTGCTCATGACGGTGCCTACGACCATATTCGCATTGAGCCGCCCTTCTTTCTTCATACGCAGGGCGTTAATCACCATGATATGGTCGCCATCCATGATATCTCCCTGTTCATCGACGAAAAGACAGCGGTCCGCATCGCCGTCATTGGCAATACCGCAGTCCGCCCCCATTTCGACAACCATTTTCTGTAAAGTTTCCATGTGGGTGGAACCGCAGTCTTTATTGATGTTCACACCGTTCGGTTCGCAGTAGAGGGCGGTTATTTCCGCACCCAGTTCACGGAGGATGTCGGGAAGGAATCCGCTGGCGGCGCCGTTGGCGGAATCCGTTACGATTTTCATCCCTTTGAAATCCCCTTTCACTGTGGAAAGGATATAATTTTTATATTTCCACGCAAGCTCGTTGCGGTGGCGGATAAATCCGACTTTTTCGCCGGTAGGCCGTGCCAGTTCTTCGTCATGTCGAAGGATATTCTCTATTTCTTCTTCCGCCTGATCCGGCAGTTTATGCCCGTTCCTGTCGAAAAATTTGATTCCGTTATCGGGGAACGGGTTATGGGAAGCAGATATAACGACACCGGCATCATAGTTTTCTGTCCGTGTCAGGTATGCGATACCCGGTGTGGGAATCACGCCTGCCAAGTCCACATTCACCCCCGACGCGCACAGCCCCGCCGATAAAGCGGCTGCCACCATGGTTCCTGAAATCCTTGTATCCATGCCGATAAGCACGCGATGGGTTCCTTCCTCCCTACAGAAATAGGCGCCTGCCGCCCGCCCCAGCTGGAATGCTAATTCGGGCATGAGTGTGGAATTTACCACGCCGCGTACGCCGTCTGTTCCGAACAATGTGACCATTCTAAATCCTCCGCGATTGATTTCTTACTATTTTGCACTGCAATTTTCAAATGATACAGCGAATATATTTTCCCGTCAAGCCGTTTATTCTTTTTCTATTTTCACATGTACCGTAACGGCTCCGGGAATAATCATACCGTTTTCCGGTTTCGGTATGTCAATCTTTTTGGTAACGCTTTCCTTTGCTCCGGTGATATCGATTTCTTCCAGTTCCACCACCGTATTTTTATCGAAATAGCTTTCCGGTGCCTTGACAGTGGCCACCGGCGGCGTCACCGTGATTTCAGAGACTTTGTATCCTTCTGCCGGTTCCCCTTTTACTATCGGTTTGAAAGGAATATTTCCCGTCTTCTGGTCTTCCGACATATGTACGGAAACACGGACACGGGTAGGCATGATGTCAATCCCCGTTACCGTATTTCCATCTGCATCAAGAATATTCACCGCATCAAACTCGTCGAAATCTTTTGTTTTCCCCGCCACATTGACAGAGATAATGGCACGGTCGGCAAGAGCCGTGCGGCTGCTGGCTCCCGCGACAGTAATATATTCCGGCGTCGTGGATTTCCGCTCCGCCTTGAAACCTGCCGGAAGCGCTCCGATAAATTCCACTTGTGCCGGCAGCGATTTCACTGCATAGGTGTCGATAAATAAATCGAAATATGTCTGATCCTGGGAAATCACCGTTTCATTTCCCGGTACGGAAATATGGATGGGTGTGTTCGGATAATCGCCGTCCGTAAATCCGTCAAGATCGACATAGGCTTTGATATTATCACTCCGCATGCTGACCAGATCGCTGCGGTTCATGCGGATCTTCACTTTCACCCGCTGGGGTACATTAAGGGCTACGAGAGAACGATCCAAATTACGCACTTCGACCGGAACGGTATAAGAGTTTTCCACAAGAGGATTCTGCTCATTCATGACATATACCCAGAAAGCAAATGCCGCCATGAGGCAGAGGAATTTAGGAAGCCACCACCGCAGATTTGTATATTTCATTTCAGCGGGCTCCATTTCTGCAATACATTACCGACGCCTTTCGCTTTATCCTGCACAAGGAAGTTCCGCAGGATATTCCGCAAGCCGTCTTCTTCGAGATGGCGGTAAATATGGCCGCCGTAAGCATAGGAAACCGTTCCCGTTTCTTCACTGACGATGACCACGACACAGTCCGCCTGTTCAGACATGCCGATTCCCGCGCGATGGCGTGTCCCCAGTTCAGAGGAGAGGCTCCTGTCACGGGTAAGCGGCAAAAGGCAGCCTGCCGCCATGATGCGGTTGTCGCGGATAATGACGGCGCCGTCATGGAGCGGTGTATTTACGATAAAAATATTTCCAAGAAGCTCTTTTGACACGAGGGCCTCCAAACGGATCCCTGTATCAATACGGTCGTCAAGCCCTACTGTCCTTTCAAAAACGATAAGCGCTCCTACTTTATTCTTCGCCATGGTCATCGTCGCTTCCACCACATGATCAATGACGGCATCTAATTCCGCTTCATCCATGATGCGGGAAGAAATATAAAATTTGCCGCGGCCAAGCTGTTCCAGAGCACGGCGGAGTTCCGGCTGGAATACCACAGGGAGCGCGACAATGAGCACTGTCATAAGTTTATCGAGTATCCAGCTGACTACATGGAGCTGGAGCCAGCCTGCAAACAATGTGAAAAGTCCGAGGAACACGAGCCCCTTCAAAAGAGCGGTCGCCCGCGTATCACGGACAAGGATATACATCCGGTAAAAGAAAAACGCGACAACAAGTATATCCAGCGCATCCCAAAGGCGCATTGTCATCAGCAGTCCCTGTATTTGTCCAAGCATAAAAACTCCCGTCGCCAAAGCAAATAATACATTATTGATAAATAATTACAGTCGTCATTTATTGTATCACGAACCTTAAGTTTTTGCAGTTATGTCCCGCTGTTTCATAAGGCGGAAAAATAAACTTCCAGTAGAAATATAAAACGGCAGCCGGAAAAGCCGCCGCTTCATACTATCTTTTGTCATACACATCCCATTCCAGCTCCATGATGCGGAACTGATAATCCGCGCTGGATTTCTGAAGAGAATAAATATCCTTCTGTTGTTCTTTATTTTGCTCCAGTGCCAGTGTCGCCGCCCATTCGATATTGTTCAGCTGGTCATCATACCGGCTGGCCTCCACATTCATCATCCGTTCCTGCAGATCCGCAATAAGGGACTGCTGCCATGAAATGAAAGCGAGAAGGAGAAAAACACACAGATAAAGATACCATGTATGTTCCAGACAAAGTTTTTCTTTCCACCTGTCCACGAAAATTATCCCCTTATTTCGTCATCAAGTTTTTCTTTGTTGAGAAGAGTCAAATGATCTTTTGTAAATTCAATCCACAACCGGGCCGCTCTGGAGAGGTAACGCCCTTTCTTCCAAATCGCATACAGGTGGTGGGTCATTTTCGGTTCCGTCAGCGGGCGGACAGCTATATTTCCATCTGCACTGTTCGGCGGACAAAGGCGGCTCGGCAGGATCGCCACTCCAAGTCCCGAGGAAACGGTCTGGAGCATGAGATCGCGCTGGCTCGTCTCAAAAACAATTTTCGGCGTAAATCCGATCTTCTTGCAGTTCGACAGGATATCATCATGTAAATTGAAATCATCGCGATAGAGGACAAGCGGATAATCGGCAAGAAGTTTCATGGGTATTTCTTTTCTCTCTTCCAGCGGATAACCTTTCGGCATGACGACGCACATTTTATCATCCGACAGGAAAAACGATTCAAAATCTTTATTTGGAATGGTGCAGATGATGCCCACATCAATGCGTCCTTCCTGCACGGAGGTCTCGATTACCTTGGAGCCGTATTCGTAAAGCTCAATGGAAATCTGCGGATAGGTTTTTTTAAATTCGCCCAGGAGCTTGGCGAAAACATGCGCGTCCGTAATCGGCGGCAATCCGATCTGGATCGTGTCCTTTTTCAGATTGAATTCATTTTCAAAGTCGCTCTTTAAATGTTCAAAAGCGAAAAGGCAGCGCTTCGCGTAGTTCAGGAAGATGCTTCCCGGCGCAGTAATTTCGACTGTCTTCGCATTGCGGATAAAAAGGATGATCCCCAATTCATCTTCCAGCGATTTGATCATGCGGCTGATGGCGGACTGGGAAATATGAAGATTCCTCGCCGCTTTGCTGAAACTTTTTTCTTCCGCTACTTCCATGAAATACTTCAAGTGACGATAGTCCATAATACACGCTCCTTACTTTTGAAATATTTTCTTAAAAAATGTACACCTTGTCATTCTTGTGCAAAAATCGTATTTCCTCTATAATGAACATAGATTTCATAATTTCCTGCCGAAAAATTATGTGTAAACAATTATGATTATATAGCATTAATTGACTTAACTATGCGATTTTCTCATAATGTAATTGTACATAATTTTTTTATATCTTGCAAGGAATATTTATGAACCGAACCCGTATCCGTCCCGCATGGGAGTTGCCCGGCGGATATTTAAAAAAGGAAGTGTTGAACTGTGAGAAATGTAAAGACAATGGACGGCAATACAGCCGCGGCGTATATTTCATACGCATTCACAGAAGTAGCTGCCATTTACCCGATTACCCCTTCGTCACCGATGGCAGAATCTGTAGATGAATGGTCTGCCCATGGAAAGAAGAATATTTTCGGCGACACGGTCCATGTGGCGGAAATGCAGTCTGAAGGAGGCGCGGCAGGCGCATTTCACGGCGCTTTGCAGGGAGGCGCGCTTACCTCTACCTATACCGCGTCACAGGGAATGCTTCTCATGCTGCCGAATATGTACAAAGTAGCCGGCGAACTTCTTCCCGGCGTCTTCCATATCGCCGCCCGCGCCCTTGCAAACCACGCCCTTTCTATTTTCGGAGACCACCAGGACGTAATGAGCGCGAGAGCCACCGGCTGTGCCATGCTTGCTGAATCGAACGTACAGGAAATCATGGATCTTGCCGGCATTGCCCACCTGGCGGCCATTAAAGGCCGCGTGCCTTTCATCAATTTCTTCGACGGATTCCGCACAAGCCATGAAATACAAAAAGTGGAAGTCATGGAGTACGACGAACTGGAACCTCTCATCGACAAGGAAGCTCTCGCCGCATTCCGCGCCCGTGCACTGGATCCGGACAGGCCCGTCATCCGCGGCACGGCGGAAAATCCCGATATCTACTTCCAGCACTGCGAGGCGGCCAATCCGTTTTATAACGCGCTTCCCGATATCGTGCAGGGCTATATGGATAAGATCAGCGCCATTACGGGACGGACATATCACCTCTTCGACTACTACGGCGCGCCTGACGCGGACCGTGTCATTGTCGCCATCGGTTCCGTTTCCGATATCTGTAAAGATGTGGCTGACGCCGTCAATGCCGCCGGCGAAAAGGTGGGGATTGTAAATGTCCACCTGTACCGTCCATTCTCTGTCAGCCATTTCATAAACCGGCTTCCCGAAACAGTAAAGAAGATTGCCGTCCTCGACCGCACACGCGAGCCAGGCGCTATCGGCGAACCGCTTTTCCTTGATGTGCAGAGCGCCGTCACTGCGGCAGGAAGAGATATCAAGGTTTGCGGCGGCCGTTATGGATTAGGTTCCAAAGATGTCATTCCGGAAGACATCATGGCCGTCTATGAACATCTGAAAGCTGAAATGCCGCGCCATAATTTCACTGTATCCATCAAAGACGACGTAACCGGTTTGTCTCTCACCCCCGTTCCTGTTCCCGAAAAAGAAAGCAAACTTGTTTCCTGCAAATTCTGGGGGTTCGGCTCAGACGGCACCGTCGGCGCCAACAAGAGCGCCATTAAAATCATTGGCGACCACACGGATATGTACGCCCAGGGATACTTTGCTTACGATTCCAAGAAATCCGGCGGCGTGACCATTTCCCATCTCCGTTTCGGTCCCGATCCGATCCGCAAACCCTACCTCATCCGCAAAGCGGACTATATCGCCTGCCACCGCCCGTCCTACGTGTATAAGTATGACTTGCTCCGCGGCTTTAAGCCGGGCGGCATCTTTCTCCTGAACTGCCAATGGCGACCGGAAGACCTGGAACACGCTCTTCCGGCAGCGCTGAAAAGGAAGCTGGCCTCTCTCCATGCGAAATTTTACATCATTGATGCTTTTGAAATCGCGAAGAAAATCGGTCTCGGCGGACGGATCAATATGATTATGCAATCCGCTTTCTTCCATCTGACAAAGATCATTCCCGAAGCAGATGCTGTGAAATACCTGAAAGACGCCAATGAACATTCCTACGGGCGGAAAGGCCAGAACGTAGTCGACATGAATAATGCGGCTGTCGACGCGGGTATCGCAGGAGCCGTTGAGATCCCCATCCCCGAAGAATGGGCGCATGCAACCGAAGGCGGCTTTATTGCCAAAATAAACCGTCCCGATTTCGTGAGAGACGTTTGCGACGTCATGAACCGGCAGGAAGGAGATGATCTTCCCGTTTCCACATTTAAAGGCTGGGAAGACGGCACGTTCACCACAGGCACATCGCACTACGAACGTCCTGCCGCGGCCATCCAGGTTCCGGAATGGATCCCTGAAAACTGTATTTCCTGCAATCAATGCGCTTTTGTCTGCCCCCATGCCGCCATCCGGCCCTTCATTGTGACCGAGGAGGAAGAAGCCCGTGCGCCGGAAGGATTCATCTGCAGAGATCTGCCGGGGCCGAAAAAGGGATTGAAATACCGCATCATCGTCAGTCCTGAAGACTGCTACGGCTGCAGCATCTGCGCCAATGTATGCCCCGCCCCGAAAAAGGCTCTCGTCATGAAACCGATTGAAACGCAGCTTGACAAGCAGAAATATTGGGATTACGCCATCACGCTCCCCCGTAAGGAAAACCCAATGAATAAATTCACTGTCCGCGGTTCCCAGTTTGAACCGACATACTTTGAGTTTTCCGGTGCCTGCGCAGGCTGCGGTGAAACGCCTTACGTCCACCTGGTCACCAATCTCTTCGGTGACAGAATGCTTATTGCCAACGCCACAGGCTGTTCCTCCATTTACGGAGCAAGCGCTCCTTCCATGCCTTACTGCACCAACGCGGAAGGCCAGGGACCCGCATGGGCAAATTCCCTCTTTGAGGACAATGCGGAATTCGGCCTCGGCATGCATCTGGGCGAAATCAAACTGCGCCGACGGGTGGAGGAGAAACTGAATGAAGTACTTCCTTCTTCTGATGAAAACACAAAAACGGCTATAGAAGAATGGATTGCCGGAAAGGATGTGGGGGACGGCACTCGGAGCAGGGCGGAAAAACTGGAAGCCGCGCTGAACGCAAAAGTCTCTTCTCATCCGGAATATAAAGAAATCCTCGCCCTGAAAGATCATTTTATTAAAAAGAGCCAGTGGATCTTCGGCGGCGACGGCTGGGCATACGATATCGGCTTCGGTGGTCTGGACCATGTCCTTGCATCTGGAGAAGACATCAACGTCCTCGTACTGGATACGGAAGTTTACTCCAACACGGGCGGCCAGTCCTCGAAATCCACCCCTGCCGCAGCTATCGCTAAATTTGCGGCAGCAGGCAAAAAGACTAAGAAAAAAGACCTCGGCATGATCGCCGTGTCTTACGGATATATTTATGTAGCACAGATCGCTTTGGGAGCCGACATGAACCAGGCTGTAAAAGCCATCCACGAAGCAGAATCCTATCCCGGTCCGTCCCTTATCATTGCTTACGCTCCCTGTATCAACCACGGCATCAAGGCAGGCATGGGCGAAGCATCGGCAGAACAGAAAGCAGCCGTGGAATGCGGTTACTGGTGCAACTGGCGCTATGACCCCCGGCTTCTGGATGCAGGAAAAAATCCTTTCCATCTGGACAGCCGTGAACCAAAAGGCGACTTCCGTAAATTCCTTTTAGGCGAAGTCCGCTACGCAAGCTTGCAGAAGCTCTTCCCGCAAGAAGCGGAAGCCCTCTTTGAAAAAACAGAAAAAGATGCCAGGGCACGCAGACAGAGTTACGTCCGTATGCAGAAGTCTTTTGATCTGGAAATGCAGGAACACCAAGCCGCGGCAGAATAGAGATAAACCGGGCAAAACAAAAGAGTCATAATCGGGAAACATATTTCCGCTTATGGCTCTTTTTCTATCTTAAATCAGACGTACCGACATGGGCAGACGAAGATAGGACAGAAACTCCGACATGTCCATATACAGCTCCACATCATCAAAAAAGAATTCCGCAATATCATGAAAATCCGTTTTCACACCGTCATTAAACGCATACTCCAGATAGTAAGGCATCCAGCCCGCCTTGTGGAAAAACGCCTTGATATCATTTACGCCCTCTTTCGGTTCCAGACAGGCTGCTTTCAGCAGCTCCCCGCCCGTAATTTTTTCAAAGCCAAAGTACGATGCCAGCGACAAAACGATCAGACGCATTCTATAATCTTTTTCCAGCAGGTCGAGGACATCCAGATTCACATGGAGTCGGGCGGCAATCTGCCCAAGTTCTTCCCGCTTTTCACGGTATTCCTCTTCTGTCATATCAATGCGGTAACCACCTTTTAATTCATAAAGCAGTCCCCTTTTTTGCACCTCTCCCATCAATTTCCTTTCCTGACCGCGGTACTCCTGCCGGCGGTCATTCCTTTAAAATTTCATTTCCGCTCCGATTGCCCATTCCCTTCCGCCAAGGTAAAGATCATCTGCCTTCCTGCCAAAGATATTGTAGAGTGCCAGTGTAGCAGAAAATTTTTCGCCCCATTTCTTCCGGGCAGAGATATCCAATGTGTGGTAAGAATAATCCTTTCCGTCAAACTGATAATCACCAAGGAAATAACTCTTTACTGATCCGCTCCAGCCGTATTTCTCATGATCGTCATAGAGAAAACAGGTGCTGAAGGTATTTCTCGCGCGGTTGTCGAGACGTGCTTCCGCCTTTCCTGTCATAGCACCTTTTGCGTCAAGGTACACGTGGCCTACTTTAAAGGTAAGGCGGTCGCTCACATGGTAGCCCCATTCCGTTTCTACCCCATGGATATCCCCGCGGCTGATATTTTGATAGAACCAGTCATTATTCCTTCCTGACGGCTGCGCATCAATGAGATTCTTCACCCGGTTATCAAAATAAGTCACCCTGCCGAAACTCCTGCCCCGTTCCCATTCAATGCCGGCGTCCCAGCTGCGGGATGTCTCCGCCTCCAAATCCGGATTGCCGTACACATTCACAAAATGACGGAGCTTGATGTACAGTTCACTGATAGTCGGCGCCTTAAATCCTTTCCCGTAATTTACCTTGAACCGGGTATGGCTGTCCGGTTCATAAGTCAGCCCAAGACGGGGTGACAGAGACGAACCGAAGCGGTTATGATGCTCAAAACGCAGAGACGGCGTAATGAAAAGCCGGTCATTTGCCTGCCACAAATCAGAAACATACACCGCCACATGATCTGCGGAGTGGGATTCCCTCTTTTTGGAGAGACCTGCCGCATTATCGGCAAGACGCGTCCCTTCATAAGCAATATTCCGATAGTCCCCGCCGAACGTAAAAGTATGACGTTCCGATTTCACCGTATCCTTTGCCTCAAGGAAATAAGTGCTGTACCGCGCATTGTCGCTGTTTTCTTTCGGGAAATACCGATTCAGGTGTCCTGCAAGAAACGGCGGCAGTCCTTGCAGGTGCCTTCCGTTATAGGAATAGGAATCTTTCTTCATACGGCTCATACCCGCACGAACCATATAATCATTTTTTCCCGTGCGGCCCGTATACTCCGCAGAGAAATCAAATCCATCCCGGCTGATATTTTCCCGCCGTCCTCTATATACAGGCACCTTCATGCCCCTCATGCGCAAATCAGCATCAGCATACGATGAATGAACAGATTCATTGAAATATCCTGCATCAAAACGCAATCGGCCCTGCACGGAATTTTCAAAATCATAAAGTCCTGTCCAGTGGAACAGCCGGCGGTTTCCCGCATCCGGTGTATTGATCCCTTTTGTCAAAACGGCGGCCCCCCCATGAGACGGCGGCATACCGGGAAATGTGATAAACATTTTGCTGTCTTCTTGATAAGAAACAGGACGTATTTTTACGAAAGACACATCAAAAGCATTGCTCCACCGTCCTTCTTTCCCTAAATCAAAACGATAGCTGTTTTTCAATTCATTTGTCCCTGCTGCAGCACTGACAGTCACTTCCCGTTTTTCCGGCTTCTTCGTGATGATGTTGATGACACCGCCCATGGCATCAGAACCGTAAAGGGCGCTCGATGCTCCGCGGACAATTTCCACCCGATCGATACGATCCATGCTGATCCGATCCAAAACATAGAAATTCTGTGTCACACTTGTATCCTCATCAGCCATACGTTTCCCATCCACCAGAACCAGTGTGTGATTCGTATTCATACCGCGGAGCATCACCTGATGGCCGCCCATTCCCGCATTTTTTGCCGGACGTGACCGCTCCACGCTCAGATTTAAAACGGATGAAAGGGCAGATCTCATATCATACGCTCCGGAACGCTTTATGTCTTCCGATGTAACGATCTCCGCAGACTGCGGTTCTTTCCTGATTTCCGCTTCCGTCCGTTCCGCCGTTACCAGAACTGCAGGCATTTCATAAACCGATGCCGCAACAGACATCACAGGCAGAGACAACGAAGCAAAAACGGAAACAGCCAAAATTGTTTTCATATATTCTCCTTTGCAGGGATACCCTGAAATAAATTAATGAAAATCAGTATCAAATAAATTGTAAATGATTTCTTTTCGAATTTCCACATAGGAAAGAAAACTTTCAAAGAAACCATGATTTTCCCATGAGCCGCATTTACAAACCTGCGAAAAATTATTGACACAACCTCAAAAACCTGTCATAGCGGTTCACGAATACCGTTCTTGATAAGCCCCCTAAAAAGGCATAAAAAAATGAGACCCTTTTCAGAGTCCCATCTTCAATGCTGATAAAATGATTATTTCATTTCTACCGTTGCGCCTGCTTCTTCAAGCTTCTTCTTAATTTCTTCAGCTTCAGCCTTAGCTACGCCGGTCTTTACTTCTTTCGGAGCGCCGTCGACGAGGGCTTTGGCTTCTTTCAGACCCAGAGCCGTGATTTCACGAACAGCTTTAATAACCTGAATCTTCTGAGCACCTGCTTCTTTCAGGATTACGTCAAATTCGCTCTTTTCTTCAGCTGCTGCTGCGCCTGCTGCCGGGGCCGCTGCTGCTACTGCTACCGGTGCTGCCGCGGATACGCCGAATTTTTCTTCAATTGCTTTTACGAGTTCGCTCAATTCGAGAACAGACATTTCGCTGATTGCGTTAAGGATTTCTTCATGTGTCATTTTTAGTTCCTCCAATGGAATAAATTTTTAGGCGCTTATGCGCTTTCTTTCTGTTTACGCACTGCTTCGAGAGCATATGCAAGGTTCTGGATATTGCCGTTCAATGCACACGCCAGACCGGTAATCGGTGCCAGCAATGCAGATGCGACCATACCAAGGAGCTGTTCCTTGGACGGCAGATCCGCCAGGGCTTTTACAGCTTTCGGATCAATGACTTTTCCGTCAAGAACGCCGGCTTTAATTGCAACGGCTTCACTCTTTGTTTCTTTCAGGAATTCTTTCAGCGCCGCTGCCGGTGCTACGGGATCTTCCTTGCAGGTAGCCAGGCCGTTCGGCCCCTGGAGCAGATCATCAAGATTATGGATCCCGATATCATTGGCAGCGATACGGGTCAAAGTATTCTTAATAACTTTGTACTGCACGCCATGCTTCAGGAATGTGCGGCGGAGCTGCATAGCCGTCTTCACATCGAGTTTGTTGTAAGCAACGAGTACCACGCCCTGGGAAGACAGCTGTTCTTTCATTTCTTCAACAACAGCAGCCTTTTCCGGCCGAACCGTTACTTCATAATTTCCTTCGCTCATAGTACACCTCCTCTGCTTATAGAATGTTCAGAACGCGGTGCCGCGCCCTTATTATATTTATCACGTTAGCTAAAACGACCCCGCTTTGCGTCGCGAGGTCGTGTACTGTCATTACAGTACTCAGCCTCGGGAGGCGGGCTTTCGCCCATTATGGATACCGCCGGTCTTAAGCTAAGTGTAAATAATAAAATTATTCAGCTTTCGGTGCCGCCACTGTGGACATGTCAATATGAATGCCGGGTCCCATTGTAGATGAAAGAGTCAGACTCTTCATATACTGTCCCTTGACAGTCGTCGGGCGTGCTTTCAGAATGGTGTTGTAAATAGTTACAAGGTTTTCTTTGATCTTATCAGCATCAAAAGACGCTTTGCCGATAATAACCTGTACATTGCCCGCTTTATCGGTACGGTACTGCACCTTGCCGCCTTTGATTTCGTTGACAGCTTTGGTGACATCTGTTGTTACAGTGCCGTCCTTCGGGTTAGGCATGAGTCCTTTCGGTCCCAGTACGCGGCCAAGACGGCCGATAACTGCCATCATGTCCGGTGTTGCTACAACTACATCAAAATCCATCCAGCCCTGGGCAATTTTGTCCGCCAGTTCTTTTCCGCCTACATAGTCGGCGCCGGCCGCTTTGGCATCCTCTTCCTTCTGGTCTTTGGCAAATACGAGAACTTTCTTGGATTTGCCTGTACCATGAGGAAGAACCGTTGCGCCGCGGAGCTGCTGGTCAGCATACTTCGGGTTGATGTTCAGATTGAACGCAAGTTCGACAGTTTCGTCAAATTTTGCAGTTGCCGCTTCTTTTAAGAGCTTAACAGCTTCGTCAACATCATAGAACTTATGACTGTCAACGATGGCTGCGGTTGCTTTTTGTTTCTTTGTCAATTTTGCCATTGTTTCCTCCTTCGTGGTCATCGGATAAATATCCTGCCACTGACAGTCATCAGTCTGTTACTTCGATGCCCATAGAACGGGCTGTGCCTTCTACAAGGCGCATTGCTGCTTCCACTGTGTTGGCATTCAGGTCGGGCATCTTTGTTTCAGCGATTTCCTTAACCTGTGCCCTGGTGACTTTACCGACTTTATTTTTGTTCGGCTCACCGGAAGCTTTTTCAAGGCCTGCCGCCTTCTTTAAAAGAACGGCTGCCGGCGGAGTTTTACAAATAAATGTAAAGCTTCTGTCTTCATAAACGGTAATTTCTACAGGGATGATAAGGCCGGCCTGCTTGGCAGTACGGTCATTAAAATCCTTTACGAAAGACATAATGTTCACGCCTGCCTGGCCGAGGGCCGGACCTACCGGCGGAGCCGGTGTGGCTTTACCTGCGGGAACCTGCAGTTTTACCATTTTAGTAATTTTCTTTGCCATGTTGTTACACCTCCTTTTCCGTTATGTGGAATGTGGTTTTCGGGCTGTAACGGGCCCTCCCACTTGTGAGACAAGCCAAGTACAAGACAGTCTCACAGAGTTATTTATGGAGGAGGTCGAAATAACCTACCTCTAACTCTATAGTTGTCGTTGTGCCGAAATTACTGATATCAGCTTTAATCTTGCTTCTGTCATCAGACACGTCCAGCACCACGGCGCTGCGGTCGGCAAACGGTCCGCGGGTGATCTTAATGGTATCGCCCACTTTAGCATCTGTCTTGGCAGTTTGTTTTTTATCCTTGCCCTCAATAATACGTTTGGCCTCTTCATCAGAAAGAGGGATCGGTTTCGTCGTCGTACCGACAAAGCCTGTAACGCCGGGCGTATTTCTTACGACGTACCAGCTTCTGTCATTGACTTCCATCTGGAGCAAAAGGTATCCGGGGAACACTTTCCTCGATACAACCTTTTTTTCGCCGTCTTTTACTTCCTCCTCGTCATGCATGGGAAGGAGAATCTGGATAATTGTATCATCCATTCCCATAGAGTGCACTTTCCGGGTAAGCGTATCCTTAACCTTATTTTCATAGCCGGAATACGTATGAATGACATACCAGCGGATGTCCTTTTCAGAACCTTCCTTCGGTTTGCCGATTTCAACCGGTGCACTGACCGCGGATTTTTTTATCTCTGTTTTTTTCTTAGCTTCGCTATCCGGCATATGTTCTCTCCTTTCATCCTACAGTATGAATCAAAACTTTGGAGAGCTGCATGAATATGAAGTCCACTACGATAATCAGAAGAGACACAAGAACGACCGATACGAGAACTGCAATGGTGTAACGCACCATCTCATGTTTTGTCGGCCAGATGACTTTTCTCATTTCCATTTTTGTTTCACGGAAAAAACGGGTCCAGGCACTCTTGTTTTCTTCTGCAACCTCTCTTTTGGTCGGTTGTTTACGCTTCGCCATCCTCACACCCTCATTCTAAAACTAAATTATTTCGTTTCTTTATGCAGGGTATGTTTATGGCACCATTTGCAGTATTTCATCATTTCGATACGTTCTGCATTATTCTTTTTGTTCTTGTTTGTACGATAATTGCGGCGCTTGCATTCCGGGCATGCAAGAGTAATTCCTTCACGCATTCTTTACACCTCACTCAAATCTCTTCTCGGCTTTCGCCATTGCAACATGCTTACACAGTATAGCATAAGCAGATATGGCAGTCAATAAAAAGCACTTAAAAAAGCCGGGTACTTCCCGACACATTGATTATATCAAAAACGTAACTTTGGTGCAAGGGAAAATCTGTAAAATCCGGTAAGAAACCCGAGAGCCTTCCCCCGGGGTTCTTACAGTCTATTTTTCACATTATTATATAGGAATTATATTAGAAGTAAAAATCACACAATCTCAAAAACCACTGTCACATGACTTTCAAAATCTGCTGTTCCCGCTTCTATGGGAGTTGCCGCATTTTCCACCATGCTGTCACCGGCTGCTTTCATACTCATGGCATACCGCGGCATGATCTCCGTATGGTTTTCGCCGACAGAAATGATGTTCACTACCGGCCGGCCAAGAGTCTTTGCAATAACGTCCGCTTTCCGTTTCGCATCGGCCACCGCGCGGCGGAGAGCTTCATCCCTGTATTCCTGTTCATTCCTCACAGAAAATATCACACTGTCGATATGGTTCGCACCCGCGTTAATCGCCGCGTCCATTACCTTGCCCGTCTGATCCAAATTATGGAGGACAATCTTCATACGGTTATCCGCTTCATATACGGTAGATTTCATACGGCCTTTGTCATCATACTGGTTGTTCGGATACAGATTATACCCCATCGTTTCGATATGATCCGCCGTCCCGCCAGCTCCAAGAACTGCGCTTCGCACCGCCGTCATGATATCCGCGTTGTCACGGGCAGCTGCTTTGGCATCGCGGGCCATCGTTTGTACAGATAAATTTACCGTGGCCATGTCATTTTTTGCCGTCACTGTGCCCGTCCCCGTCACGGTGATGGAACGATGAAACGGTTCTTCCGCATGGATTATCATACAAGAAGCAGCCAAAAGACACGCTGTCAAAAGCATTGCTGTTTTTTTCATACTTCCTCCTCAAATAAAAGTTTATTAATTCCACGTACATCTACGGGAATCACTCTGATTATAGCACCGACGTAAAAAAGAAACAAATCCTCTGCAGGCGATTCCTTTACCCCCCTACAGCGTCAGAAAGGAAATAACCCCATATCCGCCATGATCCACCCCTCCGAATAGGGTGCGATATCATACTGTTGGAAAATGAAATACAAATGGCCGTTATTCCCTATATAGAATTCTTTCGGGAATTCTGTGATTTTCTCCGCCTCTTCTGTAGAAATGTGCCGGGCTGTGCATTCCCTGGCTGCCGCATCCCGAAGCGCTTCTACGGAAAGAGAAGGCATGGCCGCCTTCAGATCGGCAAGCGTCACCACCTTTCCCGCGGCGTTTAGAGTAATTCCTTTTACATAATTCAGAGGATGCGCCCCTCCTTCATAGGTCATCGTTTCCAAAAGCACCACACTCACATAAGGTTTTACCGTGCCGGCCTGCCAGTCCATCCAGCCGGACAGGCGATGGCTGCTTTCCTTATTCAAAGCCTGCAGGTACCGCTCTGCCGCCCTGTCCATTTCTTCATTAAAGAATACGCGCAATTCTATTGGGAGCTCTTTCCCGCTGTGCGGAATTTTCGCCGTACTCAGCCCGAGCCGTTTTTCCACCGTTTTAAATAAAGGAAAATCATCCGAAGGAGTAAGACCGGGCCCTGCCGTCCACCCCGCCGCCGATGCATTCCCAAGTGACAGAAGCAGAGAAAAAACAAGAAGACAAACTATTCTTAAAATTCCCATAATACCTCCTAACTATAGTAGAAATTCTCGTTTTTCAGTATACCATAGAGAAAAACAAACCAAAAACCACCCCTGCAGATCCCCTGTATCTTCAGTTCGAATCTGCATCGGATTACCCGCAGGAAACTATTTTCATGATGATTGTTTCCCGGCCGCCAAGAACACACCATCTTCCATTTTCAGCAGAACCAGATCCACTACAGGATCACGTTTGGCGTCAAAGCTGAATGTACCGCAGACACCGTTAAACCCCTTCATCGCCGCCATGGCATCACGAATCTTCCTTGTATCTGTCACGGAGCCGGCCCGCTGTACCGCATCCATCGCCATGTACACGCCGTCATAAGCGGCGGCGGCAAACTGGTCAGGTGCATGCCCGTACTTTTTCGTATAATTCTCCACAAACGTCTTCGTTGCCGCCGTATCTCTTGCCGCTGACCACATAGATGACACATACACATTATCCGCGGCGGCGCCCGCCATCTTTCCCAATTCGGGAGAAACAAAGCCATTATCCCCAAGGACAGGCTGGTTCATTCCCATCTCACGCATCTTCTTTAAAATCCGCGCCCCTTCCTGATAATAACTGCACACAATAACCACGTCCGGTTTTGCGTTCTCTATATTCGTCAGTTGGGCAGAATACTCGCTGTCCTTGCTGCCGAAGGTTTCCACATCCACAATCTTGACTCCTTCCTCTTCCAGAGTCTTTCGGAAATATTTCTGCGCCGTTACATGCTGTTCATTATCATGGGCATAGAGAATCGCCGCCGTCTCGTACCCTAAAAGACGGTGCGTCTTTTTTGCCGTCTGGGGAATATTCATCGACTCGGGTACGGAATTTCTGAAAATATAATCGCCAATTTCCGTAATTCCTTCCGCAGTAACCGATATTTCCAACGAGGGAATTTTAGCATTTTGTATGATCGGTCCTGCCGCCTTTGCCTCATTCGATGTCATCGGCCCGATAATCACCGCCGCCTTCTTTTGGATTAACCGCTTTGTCACATTCATGGCATCAGACGGAGACCCTTTGGAATCCTCCACAAAGAGCTCAATCGGTATCTCCCCTTTCTGATTGATTTCTTCTACAGCCATACGGATTCCTTCCTCCTGGGACTTACCGTATGCCGCTGCCCCTCCGGTAAGCGCCGCGATGAATCCAATCTTCACGCCGCTCTTTGACGGAGAATCAGCCGCTGTCTTTATCCCGCCGCAGGCAGTAAGACCTGCCGCTGCTATTGCGCCTGTAAAAATGATTACTGCTGCTTTCATTGCTTTACTGAAATTCATTTTGACCTCCTGATTTGAAAATAAAAAAACGCCTCCATGGAAAATATCCATGCAGAGGCGCTCCTGCGCGGTACCACCCTGATTTATCACTCATGTCCATAAGTAGAATAAAAGCGCCCCGCCTGAAATACTCAGACAAGGGCGCATAGCGCTGTACCACCTTGCATTTATCACTCTGCCTCCGGGTAATATAAAACCCTGCCCGAATAAATCGGACAGGGGCGAATTCATCGCGGTACCACCCTGCATTATACTTATGGCTCCTGTCCGTAACGTGGATGACGCCTCCATCTACTTGATTCAACGAGGAGCTTGCGGAAGAGTTCGACATATCCTTCATACCGGTTTCCACCTGCCACCGGCTCTCTGTCATCTCAGAAACATGACTTTTTTCCGTTCATCGCTTTTTATTTTTAAATTAAAGCTATCATACAGACTTCAAACACTTCTGTCAACCATCAATTTCATTTCAGACGGAAATATTTTTCACAACCCCCCATTTCATAACCGCCTTCCTGCACTGCGGCCAAAAGTCATGACTGGCAAGTCCTTCACACTTTCGCAAATACGGCGCATCGTTCACACTATTTTACATTCAAAACCGCGTACTTTCCATTCTCCACTTTCACCAATATCGGAGCTATGGAAATCCGGAATCATTCAATATCACAGAACGTCAAAATCTTAATTTCCTCTGATTTCACCGCACGTTTTATATTCAATATCATTCAGTACCTTGCATTACAGAGTATCGTGTGTTATAGTATTCATAACCCGAAGTTAATTCTTCCGGAAATGTGTTACTAATATATTTCCATCTGAAAGGAAGGACTATGAACATTCAGCTGAAAAAGGGCGTCATGGAAATCGTTGTTTTGTCCATGCTGCGTAGGAGGGATTTCTATGGATATGAACTCGTTAGCGAGATTTCCAAATATATAGAAATGTCAGAAGGAACTATCTACCCTTTGCTGAACCGTTTTAAAAAAGACGGCCTTGTAGATACCTACCTGGCCGAATCTCATAACGGACCGCCGAGAAAGTATTATAAAATTACCGAGGCCGGCCGTACTGAATATATCGAATCGGTAAGAGAGTGGTCTGATTTTACAAAAGCAGTCAATATGCTTCTCACCGAAGGAGGAGAACCTAATGAATGAGAGAGAGTTTTTAGATCTTCTGCGGTACTACTTCCGTAAGGTAAAACCAGAGGATGTGGAAGAAATTCTATCCGATTACAAAGCCCATTTCACAGAAGCCAGAGAACGGGGTCTGTCTGATGAACAGATTGCAGCAGAACTGGGGCACCCGGAAGATATTTATGCATCTTACCAATCCGAAGGCATCGTCAGCGAAAAAACGAAAATGGAAAAAATTTCTGACAATGCAGAATACCTGGCCGACAAAGCACAGCAAAAGATGCAGCAGACATGGAATGAAGTCAGCCCTCACATTCCGGACGCTGCCAGTGCAACAGCATCTGTCCTTGCCAAAGCGTTTTTTACCCTTTGTACGGTTCTGTCCATATTCCTTTTCGCGGCCACGCTGCTTACCATTTATCTATTATCTATGCATTTTACTCCCATTATGGATGCGGATCCCTTACCGGGACTCCACCCGCTGACCATGGTCGGTCTGGGGGCAACCGGATGTTTTGCCAGTCTTTCCATCTTCTTCATGGGGACGTTGGGCAGAAAGTTTCATAAAAGCAAGAAGCTGAACAGAAAGCAAGATTCTCCGTCCGGTTCTATGCCGCAGGCAGACGATTCAGAAAAGGATGGTAAATACAATGAATAAGATAGTCGTATCCATAGTCCTGGCAGTCCTTTCACTCATGGTGACCATTGTATCTTTCATCATCAATGATATCGCGGCTTACCGCCAGTGGACATGGGATAACCGAGGGCAGATTTCCGAGCATTTGGAAAATAAGGGAAAGACGCCTCCCCCCGGAGGAAATCGTTCCCTGCCGCCCGGAAAGACAGAACATCATGAAAGAATATCGCCTCCAGACAGGCGCCCCTGAAAACAGAGCAGCAAAAGTACCTTCCCATGGAAGGATAAAATCGGCTCATCTGCCCGGATATCGGGCATTTCCGGAAATGTCTGGCCCGGGCTGATTTTATATATAGCTATTCCATTCATAAATATTGTTGCAAAGGAGAATTCTAAATTATGAAAAAACATACAAAATTAGCGCTTATCGTGGCTTCCTGTCTCTCAATCGGTGCCACATTCCTGATGATACATCCTTCACAGGCTTTTTTCCTTGACCTGCCCCAGCAAAAAAACGGCATCCGGCAGGATACAGACAAACAAATGAATCAGCCGGGAAAAGATGTCCAAGATATCCGGATTATCAAAGAAGAAACGCCTGATAAGCAAGATAAAGCAGATGAAAAGAAAAATCCAGCCCCGGATAATACGTCGAAAGAAAAATCAAAAGAAAAACAGATGCCAAAAAAAGACTCTACGAAGAAAACTCCGGAAAATAACAAAAAGGACATGCCGGATACTCAGTCAAAAGTACCACCGGTGGAAGGCAACATCCCTCCGGCCGTACAGAAATGAGGAAAAACCTTAAATGAGAACTATCAAAAACCATGCAATTCTTTTCGTGATCGGGCTTACAATTTCCACCGGAGCCTTTTCCTTCTCCGGCAACACAGCTGCGGCGGAAGAACCACCGCAAATGCGGGATTACCGACTCTCTCTGTTCCAATCAGGAACACCTGCTGTCCCGGAAAGGAAGATTTTTTCCCAAAAGCAAGAGTCTCCCTGTATAAAGAAGTCTGATCATCAACCCATGAAAGGAGGTGATGCAGAAGAAGAATGGCGGCTCTGCAATGACAGCCCCGAATCTCGGGAAAGGCATGAAAAGGACGGATGGAAGCCGATGAAAGACCCCGATAATAACCGCTTTCCGCCGGCCGGACATGGCAAAAAGGTGTCGAAACATGAGAGCCGTACAGATGATAGCTGTCCCTATCTGCTCAAGAAACATGACAGCGATGTATCCAGACATGAGAAATATACTCCCAAACATGGCTGGCATCACAAAGATCATGAAGTGCAGTGATGGGAAAAGCCATAGCTGATCCGTTCTTCTACACGTATTGATTTTATGTTCATTCTTTACTCCATTATTTTTCATACTTTACTCCATTATTGATTTTATTTTATGATTCACCTCTCTCTAAAAAGGGTACTCCCATACCCTCCCCCCTTCTTCCCCGGAAGGGGGGTTTTAATATACACATTTATTCGCACGTGACACAAACGGGAGAACTATTATATAATTAAGTTACAAATTATGGGATGAAATTCTCGGTTATAAAATAAGGAGGCTATTTATGAAAACATTGGTAAAAATCGCTTTTCTGTCCGCAGCGGCACTCACCATTGCAGGCATCGCCCACGCTGACCATCGCGACTACCGCATCGCCCTCGCCAACCAGGACAAATACGGACATCCCGTCTATGACGAAACAGCGGCAAAGCCGGAGGAAGCCCCGCAAATCAAAGAAAAAACCTATAATGTAAGCGCTTCTGACGTAAATACCCAAAGCGGCCGCGACTATAGAATCGCTATCGTTAATTCCGGCCACGCAAGAAACTGATTGCTCCCGCAATAAAAATATTTCATGAAATACCTGGACATGCCCCGATCGGCATGTTCTTTTTTGTTTCCCTTAAGCAAAAATTGTCATTTACATTTTTTCAAGGAAAATATATCGGCAGAAATCTGCATTCTATTCTATAGCCACAAGGGGACGCCGCTCCTTTATTCATCTGCCGCGCCTGGAACATACATGCCAAGTCAAAAAGTGCTGCGGAGACTTCCGCCTCTTCAAAAAGCATGCTGTGCTATAATAGTACCATCTGTATTGTATGTAAAAGGAGTTATCCTATGATTTCTATCGTCACCCCGGTGTACAACGAGGAAGACAATGTCATTTTTTTTCACGATGCCGTCACCCGTGTCATGGAAGAAACGGGTATGGCCTATGAACTGATTTATGTGGACGACGGCTCTCACGACCGTACCAATGAACTTATCTGCGGTCTTGCGGAAAAAGACCCTCATGTACGGGCGCTTACCTTTGCACGCAACTTTGGACACCAAATAGCCATTACCTGCGGCATGGACTTCGCCCGCGGCGACGCTGTCATCACCATGGACGGCGATATGCAGCATCCTCCCGCCCTTATCCCCACACTCATCGGAAAATGGAAAGAAGGATATGACATCGTCCAGACCGTGCGTACCGCCACTGAAGACGCAGGACCCATAAAGAAAATCACCTCTGCGGGATACTACACCATGATCAATTCCATTTCAAAGACCCCTGTCCTTCCAGGAGGTTCCGACTTCCGTCTCATGGACAGAAAAGCACTGGACGTTTTCCTTAAGTTCCGTGAACACAGCCGCTTCATCCGCGGCATCGTGGGCGGGCTTGGATTTAAAACCGCCAGCGTCAAATTTGAGGCGCCGGCAAGGCATGCAGGCGTATCCAAATTTAACATGAGGAAAATGCTCCACTTTGCCGTAGATGGTATCCTCACCAACTCTACCACCCCCCTTCGTGCCGCTTTTTACGCAGGCATCTTTGCAGGTATCGCAGGCATCATCCTGATACTTCATGTTCTTTACGCCTACCTCACAGGCGCCGTCGTTCCCGGTTGGACAACCCTCACCATCCTCGTTTCTTTCTTTGGCGCCGTCAACCTTGTAGGCCTCGGCATCATCGGCGAATATATAGGACGCATTTATGAAGAATCAAAAAACAGGCCCCTCTACTGGCTCTCCGGTGACACAGGAAGCACAGAGAAAATTGAGAAAAGCCGCCCGGAAGTATCCCGCGAAATCAAAAAGAACTAAGGAAAGCAGGTATATTGAATGGCATCAAACCCCTTTTTTGAAAGTGAACTCTTTAACGAATTAAATGACGCATTGAAACACTCCTCCCGCTTTACCGCCACCTATCGGATCGCGGCAGGCGACTATGCCGAAGCGAAAAAAATCGCTCGCGGCATCGCTGTGGAACAAACCGTAGAATGCCCTGACAAACTCTTTGTAAACACCTGGATTGAAGACACCGTCATCGGCCAGATTGAAGACCTGAAAAAAGCGGACCCCGGCTCCTACTACGCCATCATCTCCTACAGTCCCGACACCGTCGAAGGAGAAATGACAGAACTCATGAACATGCTCTTCGGAAATACAAGCCTCCAGCCGGGCATCCGCCTTATGTCCTTTGAGCTTCCCGACAGCATGTACCGCCACTATCCCGGTCCGAAATTCGGGCGGCAGGGTATCCGTGAGCTTTGCGGTATTGAAAAAGGCCCCATTCTCATGTCGGCACTGAAACCTCTCGGAAGAAGTGCAAAAGACTTCGGAGAAACCGCCTATAAACTTGCCCTTGGCGGCTGTCCGCTCATTAAAGACGACCACAGCCTCTTCAATCAATCCTACGCTCCTTTCAAAGACAGAGTAAAGGCCTGCGTAGACAGTGTGAATAACGCCAATGCAAAAACAGGAGGCCGCTCCCTTTACATTGCGAACTGTACCGCAGACAGCATGGAATTTCTTGAACGTGCCATGACCGCGCAGGAATTAGGCGCCGGCGGCATCATGGCAGCTCCGGGGCTTTTGGGGCTCTCCATCATCAGAGAACTCTCCTCCGCTCCCGACTTCCATCTGCCCATCTTCCTCCACCCCTGTTTCTCCGGCCCTCTTGTCCTCAGTGCGGATTCCGGCGTTTCCCCCTTCTGCTGCTACGGCCAGTTCAGCCGCCTGGCAGGCGCCGATGCCGCCATATTCACCAGCTTCGGCGGACGCTTTCCTTTCACCGAAGAAGTATGCCGGAAAATCTGCGACGGTACGGAAACAGAAATGGGCGGGCTCCGCTCTATCTTCCCTGTTCCCAGCGGCGGCATGAAATGGCAGCTTTTTAAAAAAATGGTACAAGTCTACGGTCCGGATGCCATCTTCCTCGTAGGCGGCGCCCTTCTCACAGAAAGCGACGACCTCACAGCCAATATGCACTTCTACTTCGAAAAGCTGAACGAAGCGGTGAATAAATAGCGGAAAGCGGCTATCGGAAGATAGGTATAAAGATTCCGCCACAAAATGTACGATGATACATCGAAAGTCCCCTGTCAAACAACAGGGCTTTTTTATTTCCCTATTCTTCCTCTTAGAACCTCTTTTTCTAAACACCGATTCGTGTTAAATGCTTTTAAATATGGCAGACAAGACGTTTCCTTGCTTGTAAAGGAGGAAACCACGTCAGTGGCGGAGGATACTCGCATATCATAGTGAATCACATGATAAGAGAGAACCTGATTTCCGTCTTTCTCATCACGGCAGCAGATTCTTCACATTTGTTCAGGATGACGTTTTACCGTCTTATACAAGAATCATGGAGTCGGCCGCCGGAAGGAGCTCGCTGACGCACGTAGTGCGATTGAGGATACTCGTTTGTCATAATGATTTAAATCGTAAAAGAATATTTAGATTGTGGCTGACAGCTCACAGCTTATATTAATGGCTGACAACCAAAGACACGAAAAAACAGCGGCATTCCACCGCTGTCTTTTTTCTCTTATGAGTTAATACTTCCCTGTCCCTGAATATAGGTGGAGTTCCCTATATTCCATTTTGCCCCTGTACGGATACGGGCGTCGTTTTCTTCGCCTTTTGTCCAGCGAACTCTGGCATCACCGCTGATTTCAATAATGGGCTCTTTCTTTTCTTTTTCATCACTGTACCCGAGGGCATCCAATTCACGGGCATATTCTTTTTTCAAACGAATAAGTTTTTTCTTCTCTTCCTCTGTAAAAGCAGCCCCTTTTTTCTCCGCTTCGAGAATATTTTTCAGAACGGAGGCAAGTTCATACCTTGTAAGGCCTCCCCTGTCGAAAAAGTTTCTGTCATAGTCCGGTGCGCGGCCTTTTTCACAAAGGTCGTAAACGGCCTGATAGTCCCAGGCTTCTTTTTTTACAATATCCCAGGAATTCGGCGCATAGGTATTGTAGGCAGCAGCTGTCAGTCTGAAAGAAAGGAGACAGATTGCCGCAAAAATAATTTTTTTCATAGGTCACCTGCAGATTTTTTCTTCAATGAGTGCCAGGAGCTTATCCCGCCCCGTGCCGGACAGTGATGAGTAGGCAAGGGGAGCTGTGTCCGCGGGAAAGGTTTTCTCCAATATGCGGAGATTTTTGTTCATTTCATTTTTCCCTGTTTTATCGACTTTTGTCCCGATGATTTGGAGGCCCGGCGCAATTTTTTTCAGCCATTCGTAAGCTTTCAGATCGATGGGAAGACCGGGATGCCTCAAATCCACAAGAAGCCCTACCATGACGAGATTCTCCGAATTCCTGATGTATTCGTCAATAAAACCGCTCCAGGAATCACGATTCGCCTGGCTTGTTTTCGCAAAACCATAACCGGGCAGGTCGACAAGGTACCACTCCTGCCGTTCTTCTCCACTGCCTGTATCTCTTCTGGATTGTACAGCGTAGTAGTTGATGGTTCTCGTTTTTCCCGGTTCACGGCTGACGTAGGCAAGCTTTCTCATACCACTTAAAGAGTTGATGAGAGAAGATTTTCCCACATTTGACCGCCCGATAAAAGCGATTTCTTTTTTTCCGCCATATTCCCCTGTCTTCACCGTTGACCCTATATAGGCGGCAGAGAAGATGTGAAACTTTTTCTTGTCTTTGATTTCAGCCATGTCCGTTCCTCTATTTCATCAAAGCATGCGCCAAGACATCATCCACATTTTTCACGTAGATAAATTCCAATTTTTTTCTTACGGACTGCGGTATTTCTTCCATATCTCTTTTATTCTTTTCAGGAAGCAGGATCTGCCTGATCCCGAATTGGCTGGCGGCAAGAACTTTCTCTTTCACTCCGCCGATGGGGAGGACTTCGCCTGTGAGGGTAATTTCGCCTGTCATGGCGGTATCGCCTCTGACTTTCCGTCCGGTGTAGGCGGATGCCATCGCAGTGGCCATGGTAATCCCCGCGGAAGGTCCATCTTTCGGCACGGCGCCTTCGGGAAGATGGATATGGGTATCCAGCGTTTCATAGAAATTTTCCACAAGCCCTAATTCTTTAGCACGGCTGCGGATATAAGTATATGCGGTTTCTGCCGATTCTTTCATGACATCGCCCAGTTGGCCCGTAAGGATCAGATTCCCCTTTCCTTTGATGGTGATTGCTTCGGTATCGAGAACTTCACCACCTGCCGCTGTCCATGCAAGACCGTTGACACGTCCCACCTGCGACTCATGTTCTTCGGCAAGGGGCAGGAATTTTACAGGCCCCAAATATTCCTCCAGTGTCCTGGCAGAAAGCGGGGAAATCGTTTTATCGGCAAGAACGATTTTCTTTCCCACCTTGCGGCAGAGGGCGCCGATGGTCCGTTCCAGTTCACGGACGCCAGCTTCCCGGGTATAACTTCTGATGATTTTCCGCAGGAGGGCGTCCGTAAAATGAAGATCTGCAGTTTTCAGCCCATTTCTTTCACGCTGCCTGGGTATGAGGTATTTTTTTGCAATCTGTACTTTTTCTTCTTCCGTATATCCCGAGAGCTCGATGAGTTCCATACGGTCAAGGAGTGCCGCCGGAATGGTGGAAACGGTGTTCGCCGTGGCTACGAAAAACACTTTTGACAAATCGAAGGGGATATCAATGTAATTATCGTGGAAAGCCTTGTTTTGTTCCGGATCGAGCGCTTCCAAGAGCGCCGAAGCAGGATCGCCGCGAAAATCAGAGCCCACTTTATCGATTTCATCCAGAAGAAGAAGGGGATTTTTTGTTTTTGCATGGGCAATGGCTTCGATGAAGCGCCCCGGCATGGAACCGATGTAGGTACGGCGGTGCCCGCGGATTTCAGCTTCATCATGGATACCGCCCAAAGAAATACGGGCGAATTTTTTGTCCAGCGCACGGGCAATAGAGCGGGCAAAGCTGGTCTTACCGACACCGGGCGGTCCCACAAAGCAAATGATAGGCGCCTTTGCTTCCGGAGCAAGGATACGGACGGCAAGATACTCAAGGATACGTTCCTTAATTTTTGCAAGGCCGTAGTGGTCTTCATCCAAAAGTTTCGCCGCTTTTTTCAAATCGAGAAGGTCTTTGCTTTCCTCTTTCCACGGCAGGGAAAATATCCATTCCAGATAGTTTCTTGCCACAGTGGTTTCCGCCATCATGGGCGGCATAGTGGCTAAATGGGCGATTTCTTTTTCCAGTTTCTTTTTATATTCATCAGGAATTCCGCTTTTTTCGAGTTTCTGCCTGTATTCTTCCGCTTCCGCATCCTGAGAAATCTCGTCGCCGAGGCGGTCGTGGATGCTCTTTATTTTCTGCCGGAGGTAGTAATCGCGCTGCTCCTTTTCCATACGGCTCCGCACTTCCCCGTTTATTTCCGCCTCCAGACGGCCGATTTGTATTTCTTCATCAAGAAACCGGCGAATAAGAACAAGTCTTTCCATAACGTCGTTTTCTTCCAGAACAGCCTGCCGTCTTGCAGGGCTGATAGGCATTTGTGTAGAAATGAAATCAGCGGTGTATCCCGGCGTGTCGGAAGCTTTCAGCTGCTCCATCTGCTCATCCGAAAGATTCTGCTGGGCATTGTGAATCCATTCAAAGAAGGATTTCAAAAGGGCCCTTCTGTATGCTTCCCCACGAAGCGCGTCCGACGGCTCGATTTCCGGCACATCCTCCACCTGGGACACCAAGCAGTTTTCTTTTCGCAGGACGCTGTGAACACGAATGCGGGAAATCCCTTCCGCCTGTATGCGGATGAGGCCGCCGGGCAGCTGGAGCATTTGTTTTACTTTTACAACGGTGCCAAAGGAGTAGAGATCTTCTTCCTGCGGTACTTCCACTTTTCCATCACGCTGCATGATCATAGCAAGATATCGGTCACTGCGGCCTGCGGCGCGGACGGCTTCAATAGATTCTTTTCTCCCGATATCCAGGTTCACTGTCATATGGGGAAAAACAATGATATCGCGAAGAGCTACGACAGGCAGTGTCAAAACGGCTGCATCTCCTATATCTGTATTCTCGTTCATAAAAATTCCTCTTATCTTATAATTCAGTGTCTTTGTAAAGAATCAACACTTCTTTATATTTTACCACACAGCCGATAAAAAAGCAGATTTTTCAAGAAACATTTCGCATTTTCTCGATGAAAGCCTCTCCCGAATCAATAAAAAACACCGCAGTAAACACGGTCTTCTATGCAAGGGAAGATAACTCTTCTGTCTATTCAAACAAAAATACGTCCTGTCTTACGGCAAAACGCATTTATATTATTACAATTTATTATAATTTCATTTCTTTTTTCTTTCCAGCAGGGGCGGTTCGCCTTTGAGAACAGTATCTTCCGTAACGGTACAGCGCACCACATCTTTCATTCCGGGAATCTCATACATCACTTTTGTCATGATCTTTTCAATAATCGCACGGAGCCCGCGGGCACCCGTATTCCTTTCGATGGCTTTCTTCGCAATGGCACGAACCGCTTTTCCCTCAAAAACAAGCTCCACATTGTCCATGCCGAGAAGTTTCTGATACTGTCGGATAAGAGCGTTTTTCGGTTCCGACAGGATTCTGATAAGCGCTTCTTCTTTCAGCGGGTGGAGAGCTACGATGACAGGAAGTCTGCCGATAAATTCCGGAATAAGTCCGAATTTCAGGAGGTCTTCAGGTTCTACGTTTTGAAGAACTTCCGCAATGTCTTTCTCATCGGCTTTCTTGATATCCGCGCCAAATCCCATCGTGCTCCTGGTCGTTCTGCGGGCGATGACTTTATCTATGCCGGCAAAAGCTCCGCCGCAGATGAAGAGGATATTTGACGTATCCAGCTGGATCATCTCCTGGTTAGGATGCTTGCGTCCGCCCTGCGGCGGAACACTGGCTACGGTCCCTTCAAGGATTTTCAGCAGGGCCTGCTGTACGCCTTCCCCTGAAACATCCCTTGTAATAGACGGATTCTCCGATTTTTTTGCGATTTTATCAATTTCATCAATGTAGACAATGCCCCGCTGCGCTCTTTCAAGGTCGTAATCCGCTGCCTGGATAAGACGGAGCAGGATATTTTCCACGTCTTCCCCCACATAGCCCGCTTCTGTTAAGGTAGTCGCATCGGAAATAGCAAAAGGAACATTCAAAAACCTCGCCAACGTCTGGGCAAGAAGAGTTTTCCCGCTCCCTGTGGGTCCCAGCATGATGATATTTGACTTTTGCAGTTCCACACCGTCATCGTCTTTTTCATAGCGGATACGTTTATAATGGTTGTACACGGCTACGGCAAGGGCAACTTTTGCATCATCCTGCTCGATAACGTACTGATCCATGTATTCTTTGATTTTTTCAGGTGTCGGAAGTTCAAAATCGGGAAGCCCCTTCTTCTTCGAAGTTTTCATTTCTTCTTCCAATATGTTCCGGCAGACTTCAATGCATTCATTGCAGATAAAGACGCCCGGTCCCGCAATCAGTCTTTCGACTTCGTCTCCCGACCGTCCGCAGAAATTGCATACCGGCGGTTGTTCATTTTTATTAGCCACAGAGCCTCCTTATTTCTTGCTTAATTCAGATTTCCCATTTAACTCGGCCAGTTCATTTCTGGTAAGGATCTTATCAATGAGCCCATATTTCAAAGCGGCGTCAGCAGTCATAAAATTATCCCTTTCGGTGTCTTTCATGACAGTTTTCAGCGTCTGTCCGCTGTGGGCCGCGATGATTCCATTGAGCTCGCTGCGGAGACGGATAATTTCTTTGGCATGGATTGCAATATCTGTCGCCTGTCCCTGCGCACCGCCGAGGGGCTGATGGATCATAACGCTGGCATGAGGCAGGGCGTAGCGTTTCCCTTTTTCGCCGGCTGTCAGAAGTACGGCCGCCATGGAGGCGCAGGAACCGATACAGATGGTAGACACATCAGGGCGGATATACTGCATCGTATCATAAATCGCCATGCCTGCCGTCACAACGCCGCCGGGGCTGTTGATGTAAAAATGGATATCTTTGTCGGGGTCTTCCGCTTCCAGAAAGAGAAATTGGGCAATAATCACGTTGGCGGTATGATCATCAATGGGGCCGTCAAGAAATACGATACGGTCTTTTAAAAGACGGGAATAAATATCATAGGAACGTTCCCCATGAGAGGTCTGTTCCACAACAATCGGCACATAAGGCATAGATAAACATCCTTTCTCATAAATACTATTTGTACTTTCTAATTGTACCACAATCTTACAATTTATAACGATAAAATTCTATATTTCTTTTTCATACATCAACAAAGAGACGCGGAACATGCCTGCGCCTCTTTAGGTTATGAAATAAAATTCATTGTATGAAGTTGAACGGATTACTTTCTTTCAGCCGCTTCGATCGTAGCGATGATGTCCGCTTTCTTTGCGCGGGAGTCAAGGGCAATACCCTTTTCTTCAGCGTAAGCTTTCAGTTCTTTGACTGTCTTTGCAGCCAGCGGAGATTCTTTCTTTTCTTTTGCCGGAGCTTCTGTCTTCTTGGCTGTTTCTTCTTTTTTACTTTCTTCCTTTACCGCCGCGCCGTAAATGAAAGCAGCCGCTTTCTTGCGGAGTACGGAATTGTAAAGCATCCCCGCGCGGTTTTCATCTCTGATGATTTTGATGACATCTTTCGGTTCCGCATTAAACTGGCGCGCCATGCTGTAAACTTCCATATTCAGATCCTGATTGGTCGCTTCCAGTTTTTCAACATTAGCGATTTCCGCAAGCACCAAGCCTTCGCGTACCTGCTGCTCAGCAGTCTTATTGTAGCTCTGACGGAATTCTTCCTCCGACTTGCCCATGTTGGAAAGATACTTATCAAAGTCCATGCCCTGGGCTTCCATATTCAGTTTAACTTCCTGTTCGATTTCATCAATGCGCTGATCGACCATTTCCTGCGGAATATCCACTTTGGAATTTGCCACCGCCTGATTAATCAGGGACTGGTGGTAAGCTTCTTCCGCCTGCTGGAATGCCCGAAGCTGCATCTGCTGTTTCAGGCTTTCCTTCAGTTCATCCAGTGTTTCATGACGGCTTACGGATTTGGCAAAAGCATCATCAATAACGGGAATTACTTTATGCTTCACATCATTGATATGTACAGCAAATTCCGCCTCTTTGCCGGCAAGAGTATCCACAAAATAGTCTTTCGGGAAAGATACGGAAACTGTTACGTCATCGCCCGCCTTGTGGCCTTCAAGCTGGTCTTCAAACCCCGGGATAAAGCTCTTTGAGCCGATTTCCAGCGGATAAGTTTTCCCTTCACCGCCTTCAAAAGCTTTCCCGTCAACGGTACCTTTGAAATCGATAACGGCGATGTCGCCTTTTTTAAGGACAGTACCTTCTTCCGCCTTTTCCATTCTCGCATTCTGCTCTGCAGCCTGCCGGATCTGTGCCATAACCTGGTCATCGGAAATCTCCGGTTTCACATGTTTGGCGGAAAGTCCTTTATATTCGCCAAGCTTTACTTTCGGCTGTTTAACAAAAGTAGCGGTGAACGCAGCACCTTCCGTTTCAGAAAAACGTTCCTGTTTTACTTCGGGAGTGGTGACAGCAATGAGCTTTTCCTGCATAATCGCGTCATTCAAAGCCTGGTTGATAACAATATCCTGCGCTTCTCCAGCAACAGCTTCTTTGCCGAAATGCATCTCGATAATGCGGCGGGGCGCCTTGCCTTTACGGAACCCGGGAATCTTCACCTGGTTGGCGATACGGGCTACTGCCTGCTTAAACCCCTTGACCACAACTTCAGCCGGTACATCAATGGTAAGCTGTACCTTGTGCTGATCCAGTGCTTCTGCTTTTACGTTCATAAAAAATATTCCTCCTTATACCGGTAAAAGGGTCCGTCCTTTTATTTACCGTACACAAATTGCAGGTTATATTATACTACAACTTACAACATACCTCAAGAACCCTATGCATTTATCTCAGCACGGATCTCTATAGTAATCAAACATTTGTGACACACTCTTAGAAAATATTTCTTTAAGAAGACCCCTTTACACCTCTTTCCATAAATACATTTCTGCTATAATAGTAAAGAAATAGAATTGCAGGAGGAGGGCCTGGTTTTGGAAAACGTAAAACGCTGTCTGGTCATTGTAAATCCCACCTCGGGACGGGAACGGGCGCCGAAGTACATTCCGCTTTTATCTTCTGTTCTTTCCAAACGGTATGACGATGTTTCCATCAAGCTGACACAAAAAGCGGGAGATGCGAAAGATTTCGCCCGCCGCGCCGCAGAAAAGAATAAAGACATCATCTGCATGGGCGGCGACGGTACGATTAATGAAGTCATTAACGGTATGGTTCCTGTCCGCAGCGATTCATGCTTCGGTTTTATTCCTTTCGGAACGGTGAATGATCTGGCACGGGCGCTTCATATCCCCCGTTCACCCCAGGGCGCTATACGGATGCTGGAGCAGGCAAAACGCACCACTATCGATGTAGGGAAAATCAATGACCGCTACTTCATCAATATCGTTGCCGCAGGACTCATTCCGGAAGCGGTCAGCGAAGTGACAATTAAGGAAAAAACGCTTTTCGGCTCTCTTGCGTACTTTATGAAAGGGTTTCAGGCTCTTCCTAAACAGCATTCTTACCATTTCCACATCCGGGAAGAAAACGGGACGGATATTCATATTTCCTCCCCTTTGGTGGCAGCCATGCTCACCGATTCGGCAGGCAGCTTCCGCAACCTTGTCCCGCCGGAAGAAAGGAACAAAGGCGTCATCAAACTGGCTCTTTTCCATAATTTCCAATGGCTCCGCACCATCCGTGAAGCTCCGAAACTTCTCACAGGCCTCCAGCTGGGGCCGGAAATATTGACTGTGGTCGGTGTAAAAAAAGCCCATATTTCCATCAGCAATGAAGAAGAACTCATAACAAATGTAGACGGTGAAAAGGGGCCGTCCTTCCCTATTGATCTGGAAATCCTGCCTGACCGCCTTTCCGTTTTCGTTCCTGAAAAAATCAAGGAAGACAATTCGCTCTTTCCCCACCTTCTTGAGGGAATTCAGCCGAAGCTTCGTCTGCCGTGGGCGGAGTCGGCAGATGAGGATATGGAAAGAATTCTTATGGGAGAAGAATCTCTTCCTCTTAAATAAGGTACACAAAAACCCGCAATACATACTGCGGGTTTTTGTGTGGAGTGATTGAACCGTAGAAATTATGCATCCGCTTTCTTTCTTCTCAGGAACTGCATAAAGAGGACAAAGGCAAGAATGCCGATGCCTGCCGCATCTGTCATGAGACGGGGATCAATGAGCATAAGGCCGCCGGCAAGGAGCAGGAGCCTCTCAAACATATTCGTCTTTGCCGCAAGGTATCCGATCATCGCCGCCGAAACGCCCGCCATACCGATAAGTGCCGTACAGGTGGTCAAAATAATGCTGCCGGCGGAAGCATCAATCCCTAAAATCTGCGGTGACAAAACGAAGACGTAAGGAATAATGAAAGCCGCAATGCCCAGCTTCGAAGCGTTTACCCCTGTCTTCAGCGGATCACCGCCGGAAATAGCGCTTCCTGCATAAGCCGCCAGCGCCACAGGCGGAGTAATATCGGCAATGATGCCGAAATAGAAAACGAACATATGCGCCGCCAAAATCGGCACGCCAAGCTGGATAAGGGCCGGTGCCGCAATAGTGGATGTAATGACATAGTTTGCCGTCGTAGGCACGCCCATGCCGAGAATGAGGGATGTAATCATAGTGCAGAACAGAAGAAGCATAAAGTTTCCTGCCGCCACATCGACAAGAGCAGACGCCAGCTTCAGCCCCACTCCCGTTTTCGTCACGATACCGATGATCATACCGGCGGACGCACAGGCGATGAGCACCCCCAAAGCGCCGCGGGCGCCTTTAACCAGACCGTCAATAATATCATTGAAATCCATCCGTGTATTCGCGCGGAGCATGGCGGTGGCAATGGAAATAATGATCCCTGCCAGTGCCGCCTTCATCGGGGTGTACCCGGAAGCAAGCAGCCCGATAATCGCAATCAGCGGAATTGCCAGATGCCCCTCTTCTTTCATGATCTTAACCCATGGCGGAAGTTCATTTCTCGGCGTCCCTTTCAGCTTATTTTTCTTCGCTTCAAAATGAACGCCCAAAAATACGCCGAGAAAGTAAAGTACCGCAGGCACGATAGCCGCTTTCACGACTTCCATGTAAGGAATGCCGACAAATTCCGCCATGAGAAACGCCGCCGCGCCCATGACCGGAGGCATGAGCTGTCCGCCGGTAGAGGCTGCCGCTTCTACTGCTCCCGCAAAGTTTTTATGATATCCCAATTTCTTCATCATGGGGATGGTAAAAGAACCGGATCCGACAACGTTTGCTACGGATGAGCCGGAAATCGTCCCCTGCAGGGCAGAAGAAATAACCGCCACTTTGGCAGGACCGCCCGACGCCCACCCAGCAATGGCATTGGCGATATCAATAAAGAATTTTCCGAGACCTGTTTTTTCAAGATACGCCCCAAAAAGGATAAAAAGGAAAATAAAGGTGGACGATACGCCCATGGGAATACCGAAGACACCTTCCGTAGTATAGAAGAGATGCCCGACCATCTGGTTCACGGTGAGCCCGCGGTGTGCCAGAGGTCCGGGCATATAACGGCCGAAGAAACCATAAGCCAGGAAACAGAGTACTACAATAACAATCGGCAGGCCTACAATACGGCGCGCCGCCTCGATAACCATAAGCATCCCCAGCACTCCCATGAACGTATCCACAGGTGTCACTGTTCCTGCCCGCAAAATAAGCTGCTGGTAATTCACCAAAATGTAAATCGGTGGAATCGCCGCGATGATAGCAAGTGCCAAATCGACGGGATGCACACTTCCGCCGCGAATCCACTCCCGTTTAGTGGGGCATAAGAGATATACCAGAGAAATACCGAAAGACAGATGGATACACCGCTGGATCATAGCGTCCAGTGCGCCGAAGAAACCAGTATAAATCTGGAAAAGAGAAAAACAGATGCAGATGACAGCGATCACTTTCGCCCACGTGCCGCTGTATTCCATCGTATTTGATTCCTTATCCAGTTCTTTCAGTTTCTTCTGCAGATGGTCATCCATACCTTTTTCCACAGCAGGATTTTCCTTTTTCTCCAAATCGGCCAATATAATCAACTCCTTATTTCTTTTTTCATCCAGTAAGCCTTCCATAACGGCGCCACATAGAGATGAAGTTCTTTTTCAAGAGGCATGAGTTCCGCCAGCGCATAGTCTTTATCGCCCACGATAATGTGTTCATCATTGGTTACGCCGTTCCGGATGGACAATTCCGGACAGCGGCGGTTCATTTTATCCATGATGAACCATTCCCCTTCCTGCCGGAATTCACCGTCTTCTTTCGAAAAAGGCAGTCCCACCCCCATGGATTGGTACTTTGTCGATTTCAAAATAAGACCGTCTTCCGTTTCATTCACTGCAAGATATTCGTAAATCATCGTTTTCTGTACGGAATGGCGGTACGCCAAAGTCACCGGCGTCCCCGCTTCCACTTCCTGCCGAATAAGAAATCCGTCGGAAGTCTGTCCGTAAAGGTAAGGCGTTCTGATGTAGTAGCCAAAGACGGCAATACAGACAGTAATGACGATCCCCACAGAGGCGATAACGTTTTCAAGCCGGCCGCCCTTGTTTTTCCTGATCATGGCAATGCGGCAAAAGCCGCTCCTTTCCTTTATGATAATAAAATGATCCTTCCTGCAGACACAAGGAGTGAATGACAACGGTTTCCTGCCCCGGCGCCATCCACTCTCTTCCATGTCTTATGGAACTTTCAGCCATTTCCCTACTTGGCTTTCAGATACTGTTCGGCGCCCGCATTCATAGGAATGGACATACCGTCAAGGGCGGTATCTTTTGTAATGTACTTGCCCACGGCATGAGCGGCTTTCATGCGGTCCAGATGTTCATAAATCGCCTTGACTACTTCACCGCCCAGTTTGTCATCCATCTTGTCGGTAGTAACGACAACACATTTGACGGCAACAGAATGAATATCTTCTTCCTGCCCGGGATAAGTGCCTTTCGGAATGCTTACCTTCGTATAGTACGGATATTTCTTCATCAGTTCATCTGCTTTATCGCTGTCGATGTTGATAATAGCCGCAGATTTATTGGCAGCCAGATCCTGAATGGCGGCAGTCGGGAACCCCGCCACAACGACGCCTGCATCTACGTTGCCGTCTTTAAGCGCATCGGCCGCTTCGCCGAAGGACAGGAAACGTTCATCAATATCATCATAAGTAATACCGTAAGCAGCTAAAATCTGGCGGGCATTTGCTTCCGCACCGGAGCCTGCCGCACCGACGGCAACTTTCTTGCCTTTCAGATCCGCAATGGATTTGATCCCTTTATCAGCCGTGGTCACGAACTGGATCGTTTCCGGATAAAGCGCTGCAAGACCCCGGAGGCCGGCCACTTTATTATCCTTGAACATTTCAGAACCGTTGACCGCGTAGTAAGCAATGTCATTCTGAATGAAAGCCAGATCGACAGAACCATCTTTGAGCATATTTACATTTGCCACAGACGCTCCGGTGGACTGGGCGGAAGCGTTCATGCCCTTGATATTGTTATTCAGTAATTCAGCAAGAGCGCCGCCAAGCGGATAGTACGTCCCTGCGGTACCGCCGGTCGCGATATTCAGGAACTGCTTTTCTCCGCCGCTTTTGGAACCGCTGTCACCGCCGCATCCTGCCAGCAGCGCCGCACCGCATACACAGGCCATTCCTGCGATAAGCATTTTCTTCATTACTTTTTTCATAGCCTTAGACCTCCTTGGAAAATTCCTCTTTGATACGGCAGCTTCGTGTACGTTATCTGTAGCCATTTTATTCCGCCGGGACTTGCTAAACTATTCTTTATCTCTCCGGAATAAAAAAAGCAGCTGAGCGCATGGAAACCCAAACGTCTGCTGCAAGCGTCTTCGCTCGAAGTGCTGTAAAGTTAATAATAGTATACTACTTTTCAAAATCCTTGTAAAGTAAACTCGGCTGGATCCCCTGATTATTCTGGTACTTGCCGCTTATATATTTCTCCGCCTCTCCCAACACCGTATGGAAATAAATCTGGCAGATTTCTACACCCGAGTAAATACGGATCGGCTGGACACAGAACATTTCCAGTGTCCAGTAGCCTGAAAATCCGACATCCCCAAATCCTGCAGTAACGTGAATAAAGAGCCCAAGACGCCCCACTGAAGAACGGCCTTCCAGCATCGGGACAAAACAAGTGGTTTTTGTATATTCATGGGTACGACCCAAGTAAAGCTTATTTGGCTCCAGCACATAGCCCTCTTGTGGAATCTTTAAAAGATGTCCTGTATTTTTCTTTTTCATGTCCAATTCATAATTGTCGTACACCATGAGTTCATCAGCCAGTGTCAGGTTGTAGCTGTTCGGATTCAGCCGCTTCGGATTAAAAGGCGTAATCATGATTTCCTCACCTATGTGGCGGGCGATTTCTTTACCGGATAAGATCATTTTTCTTTCCGTCCCTTCTGATTAAAAATTCTGCGATGGACCGCCATACGCCTTCTGCTGAAAGTATACCGCGCGTCCATTCCCTTCGTAAGACCAAATTGTTCTTTTTCTTCTTCCGTCACCGATGGAGACACAAGCACTTTTCCCCGGTCGCTGAAAGAAATAAGATGTGCGGCAAAAAGCGCCGCATGAATCGGACAAAGAACCAGTCCTTTATGTTTCATGCCGCCTTCTCCGTAAGGCACCGCTTTCAAAAGAGACAGGCGGTGAATCCCGCAGACACAGCATTCCGCTTTTTCGGAAAGTGATTTGCGGAAAAAACGGCTTCTTTCCTCAAGAACCTTCCGTATCTTCTCTACTGTTTCATCAGCGGTGGAAGAGAAAAGATTCCCTTCCGTACCGAAAGAGGAAATATCCGCCGCCAGGGCTTCACGGACAGAATTTTCCGCTGACACTTCCGCTTCTTCCAATTCGCGAAAAGCTGCAGCCATCTCCGGTTTCAGTATCCAAAGATACGCGCCATACTCATCTTCTTCCCCGTCAAAAATATACTGCCACGGCGCCATTTCCGACAGAGCTTTCCCCGGCACCGCCTCCTCCGCGGTAAGGGTAAATTCCTTTTCCGCTTCCACGGCAGGCGGCACTTTCTTTTTTTCTGCCGTCCGCGCCGGTTCTTCAAAAAAAGCCCCGCTTTCGTAGCGGTCGCGGATTTTATTTCCTGCCCACCCGACAGCCGCATTCAACGCCCGGTATTCCATAGAAAGAGTATCGGCGATATGCTTCGCGTTGTCTGTGTAATCAGGCGCATGGTACAGGGAAGAAATAATCGTCATCATCAGGTCCGACATAACTGCAGGGTCGGCAAAAAGCGACAACCACTGAGAAGATGATATTTCATTCCATCGTTTGGCGCCTTTTACGCGAGCCATGCCTTCACCCCTTTGCCGAACTTCACAGACTTTGCAGATATTATAGCATTTTACATATATTTTTAGAATATTCTCCAAAGAAAATCCTCATGAAAAACTGTGCATGGAAGGAAAGCAGAAATCTCTGTATAATAGGCAAAGAATATAAAGAGGAGAAGACAATGGACATACTGAAGAACGAAAACATAAAAAACGCTGCCGCTGTACTGTGGCACAAATTTCTTCTGGCAGAAACCGTAAACGACATCATCCTTTCGGAAATAAAAGACCGCCTGTACCTGCAGAATGTGGATGAAGACTGGCTCATGTCCCCGGAAACATCTCCGCGCGACACCTTTATGGCACGTATCACGGATCTTGCCTTCGGCGATGTCGTGGAAGAAGCAGTTACTTCGCTCTATGAAAACAAAGAGGCCCTCCTCCCTTACTCAGATCTCACCGAAACAAAAGATCCCGGCCGTTTATACGATTTGATGATGGAGACGGTCATGGAGCAGCTCATCTGCCAAGACGGAAGTACAGTGAAAAAGAATCCGTACTACGAACAAATCCATATTTCTCCCGATAAGGAAAACTGCATCGCTCTTGCCACAGCAGATTATCTTCCTTATGAATTTTTCCAGACCTTCCCCCGTTACAAAAAAGAAAATCCTTTCCTCTACGGGGAAGCGGGGTTCTTCAAAGAACGGATGACCTTCCCTGTCATCCTGGAAAACAACCGCGTGTGGATGAGCGTCGTCCCCAGTGAGATCCGTTCTATGGAAAAAGACATTGAAGCAGCAAAAGGAAAAGTAATCACCTACGGCCTGGGGCTCGGATACTACGCCTTCATGGCATCAGAAAAAGAAGAAGTGGAATCAGTAACCATCGTAGAAATGAACTGCGATGTCATTTCCCTTTTTAAAAGAAACATACTGCCTCAATTTCCAAATAAAGAGAAAATCAGAATCATTGAAGCCGATGCCTTTGCATTTATTGAAAAGCAGGAAGACGGCATCTACGACACGGCATTCAGTGATTTCTGGAGCGACGTGGATGACGGACTCGATCTTTACCTGCGGTTCATGGCAAAAACAGCGCGTTTTGCAAAAACAAAACATTCTTACTGGATTGAGACATGTTTCATGGAATATTTTTTCCGTCCCGTCCTGATCCGAGTCCTTATGGAGCAGATTACGGAAAAGAAAATCATCATGCCGGAAGTTTCCGGCCGCATTCGTAAAGTGCAAAACCGTTTTAAAACATATCTGAAAACAAAAAATGACAGAATCACCTCGCCAAAAGAACTCACGCTCCTTTTCACAAACGAATCCATGATTTCCCTCATGCGTGATTTCGCCGTAAAAAATCCGATGCGGCCATAAATACGGTCTAAGGAGACTCCGCAAAATGTATCCTGCCCATGTTCCGAAAAACATTTACCTTATCCTCCGATTTCCTGTATAATAAACGAGTATTGTTAGTTGAGGTGCAAAATGACTGATTCAGAAGAAATAAAAAGACGGCGTACCTTCGCCATCATCTCCCATCCTGACGCCGGCAAAACGACACTCACGGAAAAGCTCCTGCTCTACGGCGGCGCGATCCACCTGGCAGGTTCCGTCAAAGCAAGAAAGACCTCCCGCTATGCCGTATCCGACTGGATGGAAATAGAAAAACAGCGTGGCATTTCCGTCACCAGCTCCGTTCTCCAATTCGATTACAACGGCTGCCGCATCAACATTCTCGATACCCCGGGGCATGCAGACTTTTCGGAAGATACTTATCGTACACTCATGGCGGTGGACAGCGCCGTCATGGTCATCGACGTGGCGAAAGGCGTGGAAGCCCAGACGAAAAAACTTTTCAAGGTTTGTTCCGACCGGGGTATTCCCATTTTTACCTTTGTCAATAAAATCGACCATTTCGGCAAAAATCCTTTTGACCTGATGGCGGATATTGAAGATGTCCTCGGTATCCGTTCATGTCCTATGAACTGGCCTATCGGCGTTAATGGCGACTACACAGGTATCTACGATCGTGAAAAGAAACTGTGCCATCTTTTCGTCAAAGACAACGCCCACGGCGTAAAAAAGCTGGAAGTCATTTCAGGCAGGATAGACGATCCTGAAATCGTTTCCCATCTCTCCGAAGAGGTTCTCAGTTCCCTCAAAGATGACCTGGAGCTTCTGGAAGAAGCAGGCGACCCTTTTGATAAAGACAAAGTATCCAAAGGCGAACTGACCCCCCTCTTTTTCGGCTCCGCCATGACAAACTTCGGCGTACAGACTTTTCTTGAAAAATATCTGGAACTTGCTCCGCCGCCGGAAGAAAGAGAAACTCTGGAAGGACACGTTGCGCCGGAAGATCCTGCTTTCTCCGCTTTCGTTTTCAAAATCCAGGCAAACATGGATCCCAAACACCATGACCGTATTGCTTTCCTGCGTATCTGTTCCGGCATTTTTGAAAAGGGCGCTTCCGTACTCCATCGGCAGAGCGGCAAGATGCTCCGACTTTCCCAGCCGCAGCAATTTCTCGCCACAGAGCGGCAGACTGTAGAAAAAGCCTATCCCGGAGATATCATCGGAATCTTTGATACAGGAGAACTCGGCGTGGGCGATACGGTATGTGAAAAAAAATCCCCTGTCACCTTTATCGACTTCCCCGTATTCCCGCCGGAACTGTTCGCCCGTCTTTCTCCGGAAAGCAGCATGAAGCGGAAACAGTTCCTCAACGGTGTCAGCCAGCTTGCCCAGGAAGGCGCCATCCAGATTTACAAGCAGCCTTACATCATGGAATCCTTCATTATCGGCGCTGTCGGCCAGCTGCAATTTGAAGTCATGAAGTACCGTCTGGAAAAGGAATACAATGTCACGGTAAATGTGGAACCGATCAGTTACACCTGCGCCCGCTGGACGGAGGGCGATGTCCCGCCGGAAGAACTCATCGGTCTCGACAACGCCATGGTCGTTTATGACAGAAGAGAACGTCCCGTCTACCTCCTCCCGAATGCATGGCAGGCAGGCTGGCTGGAGGAGAGAAACAAAGACGTCGTCTTCCTCCAGTCCCCGCCGCTCGGCGTCGCCCGGCTGGAAGGAAATTAAAAATAAAAAGAACGGTTTTTATCGGCCGTTCTTTTTATTTTCCCATCCCAAAACGGCATTCCCCGCAAATAATCTTGTGAGAAATGCCGTTTTCTGCTGTTTCATGGAGTTTCCTTACTCAGTTCATCCAGTCGGTATGGAAAGCTCCTTCCTTATCAATGCGTTCATACGTGTGGGCACCGAAACAGTCACGCTGTGCCTGAAGAAGATTCGCGCTTCCCCGTGCAGTACGGTAAGAGTCAAAGTAAGCAAGCGCGCTGGAGAGAGCGGGAACAGCCGCGCCTCTTTCCACCGCCAGGGAAATAATGCGCCCCCAGCCCGCGCGGGCGCCGTAAAGAACTTGGGAAAAATATCCGCTTGCCAGCAAATTGGTCATGCCGTTTTCTTTTTCAAAAATTTCACTTACGGTATCCAGGAAACGGGCGCGGATAATACAGCCGCTCCGCCAGATTTTTGCAATACGCCCCATCTGCAGATCCCAGCCGTATACTTTCCCCGCTTCTTCAAGAAGATTGAAACCCTGGGCATAGGCACAGATCTTGGACGCGTAAAGAGCCTGCCGCAAGTCTTCAAGCACAGCCGGGCGGTCTACTTCCGTCCCTTCAAAAGCAAGATCCCGGTACCGCTTGGAAAGCACCAGTCTTTCCTCTTTTTGTGAAGACATAGTTCTTGCAAAAACGGCTTCCGTAATTGTCGGAGCGGGAACACCAAGCGCCAAAGCGCTCATACTTGTCCACCGTCCGGTTCCCTTCTGTTTCGCCACATCCAATATGACATCTACCAGAGGCTTCCCCGTCATCTCATCGGCTTTCCGCAGAATACGGGCAGTGATTTCCACCAGGTAAGAAGATAACTCGCCTTTGTTCCACATTTCCCAGGTGTCCGCCATCTCTTCCGCCGTCATGCCAAGAACGTTCTTCATCACAAAGTATGTATCGGCAATCATCTGCATATCAGCGTACTCGATGCCGTTATGAACCATCTTCACATAATGTCCGGCACCATCAGGACCCATGTAATCCACACAGGCTTCTCCTTCCGCCTTCGCCGAGACCGCCTTCAATATCGGCGCAAGAGCATCGTAGGCCTCGCGGGTGCCACCGGGCATAAGGCTGGGACCGTGGAGCGCCCCTTCTTCACCACCGGATACGCCCATGCCCACAAAGTGAACCCCCAGCGCTTCCATTTCCCTGCTCCGACGCCGGGTATCTTCAAAGAAGGAATTCCCACCGTCAATAAGGATATCGTCTTTTTCAAGAAAAGGAACGAGCTTTGCCATCATGGCATCCACTGCTTCGCCCGCCTTGATCATAAGGATAATCTTCCGCGGTTTTTCCAAAGAATTGACCAGCTCTTCCAAAGCAGCCGCGCCGGAAAGGTTCGTGTCACTTCCAAATTCTTTAAGAAAATTTTCCGTCTTGTCATGGCTTCGGTTATAAACGACCGTGGAAATACCATGCCCTGCCAGATTTCTCGCCAGATTGGCACCCATCACGGCAAGGCCGATCAGTCCTATTTTTCCTTTTGCTCCCATTATTCTTTCACTGCCTTGTTCCATGCTTCCAGGAGACGGGCACGGTTATCGCCGGACCACTGGAAGTTGTAATCAATGAGTTTCGCATCCTTAAATTTCATAGCTTCTTCCGGCGGGTTTGCTTCCGGATTGGTGAGAAACTGGTAGGAATTATTATGCTGTCCGATTTCCTGCGCTTTCTTGGTAAGAGCCCAGTCGACAAATTTCTTTGCTGCTTCCATATCCGGTGCATTCTTAATAATCGCTACGGCGCCCAATTCATAAGCAGTACCTTCTTCCGGCAGCGACAGGCGGACGTTCGTATTGCCTTCCTTGATCAGACGGATCCCGTTATGGAGATAAGTGATGCCGATGGCTGCTTCGCCAAGAGCCGCGCTGCGTGCCGGAGCCGCGCCTGCCTTGGTATACTGCTTAACCTGTTTATTCAATTTGGCAAGGTACTCCATGCCTTTTTCCTCACCCATGCTCTGGACGATAGCGGAAACCACTACATAACCGGTAGAAGCGGAGCCCGGATTCCCCATGACAATCTGGCCGGTAAATTCCGGCTTCAGCAAATCATCCCATGATGTCGGCGGCTGCAGCTTATGTTCGTCAAAATAACGGCCGTCGAGTATAAAGCCGAGATAGCCCTGATAAATGCCTGTCCAGTATCCATCTGCATCTTTAAACTCCGGTTTGATTTTTTCTGCATTGGGCGACTTGTATGCTTCCAGAAGTCCTTCCTTTTTCGCCATAATGAAAGAATCGGCGCTGCCGCCATACCATACACTGGCCTGGGGATTATTCTTTTCCGCGCGGATACGGCTCAAGGTCTCCCCGCCGCTCATACGGACAAAGTTCACTTTAATGCCCGTATCTTTTTCAAATTCGCTGGCAACCACTTTCGCAGACTGTTCTACGACTCCCATGTATACGGTGATTTCTTTTGATTCCTTCTTCGCCGCCGGAGCTTCCGCTTTCTTCTCCCCTCCGCAGCCTGTAAAGCTGAATGCCATAGCGCCTGCAAGAACGGCAAGTGCCGCCTTCTTCCAAATACTTTTCATCAAAATGCCTCCTTAAAATGAATCTTTCCTCTATACTCAAATACCCGTGCCGGGTATCCAAGTTTCGTTCAGTTCTTCACAGCGTGGAGCGCGCCTCGCTGAATGCGGAGCCATACTTTATCTCCCGGCCGGTAAATACGCTTCCCTTCCGGATTATACTCTTCCGTTTCAAGTTCCTTATCACCGGCACGGACGACATATTCCTGCACAGCCCCCATATAAGTCGAAGAAATCACCTCCGCTTCCACGTCGCCGCTGTCCGCCAGCCTGATCGCTTCAGGGCGGAGAACGATCTGTACCGTATCCCCCGCTTTCACCGGAAGTCCGGCATAATGGACATTAAAATCTTCATTTAACATACGGACGGGAATCATTTCCCCTTCACTGTCCCCTTCACCCACTTTTGCTTCCACAAAGTTGGCGCTGCCAATGAAATCGGCAACAAAACGGGAAGCAGGATGCTGGTATACTTCATGGGGCGTTCCCACCTGTTCGATATGTCCCTTATTCATGATGATAATTTTATCGGAAAGGCTCATGGCTTCCGCCTGGTCGTGGGTGACATACACGCTGGTAATGCCGATCCGCTGCTGAATTTTTCTTATCTCTTTGCGCATGTACACCCGGAGTTTCGCATCCAAGTTAGATAAAGGCTCATCAAAGAGCAGGACAGCCGGTTCCATGACAAGCGCCCTGGCAAGAGCCACGCGCTGCTGCTGGCCTCCGGAAAGCTGATTCGGCATACGGTGTTCCAGCCCTTTCAGTCCCACAAGTTCCACCATCTGCATGACTTTTTCCCTGATGGTCTTCTTATCCATTTTTTTGTTTACAAGACCATATGCTACATTATCATACACATCATAATGGGGAAATAAGGCATAACTCTGGAATACCATAGAAGAATCCCGCTTATCCGGTGTCATTTCATTGATCCGGATCCCGTCCAGAAGGATATCTCCGCCGGAAACAGATTCGAATCCGGCAATCATGCGGAGTGTCGTCGTTTTTCCGCAGCCTGACGGCCCCAAGAGCGTTACAAATTCACCGCTTCCTATATTTACATTAATATGGTCTACCGCGAGGAACGTACCGGTTCCTTCATGCGTCACATATTCTTTTGTTAAGTTTTTCAATTCGATGCTTGCCTGTTTTGCCATCACATTTCTCCTTCACTTGCCGTTTCTTTATTATGGGAGCCGAAGCGTCCGAGAAGAAGCTGGATTCCCACAATGGCCGCATATACAATCAAGATCAATATCGTTGAAAAGGCGGACGCCACACCGAACTGGTTATCTTCCACCTGGTCCAGAATAAGAACAGTAAGCAGACTGTACTTGGCCGACACCAGGAAGATGACCGCGCTGATGCTCGTCATGCTTCTGATAAATGAATACACAAGACCGCCAAAGAAAGCGCTTTTAATCAAAGGAAGCGTCACCGTGGTAAATACGCGGCCTGCGTTGGATCCCAGGTCAGCCGCCGCTTCTTCAATACCGGGGTCAATCTGCTGCAGACTGGAAACACCGGCACGGATACCGATAGGCAGCGCGCGGATGACAAACGCCGCAATAAGAATGATTGCCGTGCCTGTCAGCTGGAGAGGATAATCATTGAATGTCAGTATATATCCGATGCCGATAACCGTACCCGGCACGGAAATACTGAGGAGCGACGCAAAATTAATGAAGCCTCTGCCGATGAACTTCTTCCGCACCACAAGGTACGCGACAACCATACCGAGAATACCGGCAATCGGCGTGGAAACAACAGCCAGAAGCGTAGTATCCCGGATCGCATTCCGTCCCACTTCGAAAGCGTACTTGTAATGGGCAAGAGTAAATGAATAATCGACGCCCCACATTTTTATCAGAGAAGCAATCGGAATCAGGACATAAATCGCCAGCACCACGGCAGTCACAAGGAAGCAGAAGCCTGCCACCGGAATCACTACGGCGGGATCCTTAATCATCGCCCTCTCGCGGGAAGCTTTTCCCAGCACGGTCACATAGGTCTTTTTCTCCACCCAGTATTTGGAAAGAATGAAAAGAATCATGGCGATATCCAGTAGGACAACGGCCACCGCCGCGCCGCCCTGCACATCATAACTCCCGATAGCCTGCAGGTACACCTGCGTCGCCAGTGTGGAGAAATTCCCGCCGATAGCCATAGGGTTCGCAAAATCCGCCACCGATTTAATAAACACCAAAAGGAACGCATTGGCAATCCCCGGACGGACAAGAGGAACCGTAATCGTACTGAATGTACGCCATTTAGAAGAGCCCAGATCACGGGCCGCATCCTCAATAGAGGAGTCAATAGACCGCAGCATGCCGGCTAAAAGAAGAAAGGCGATAGGAAAATAAGAAATCGTCTGTACAAAAATCAGGCCTTTCAGCCCGTAAATATTTGTATTCGTCCAGCCGAGAAGATTGTAAGTGATCAGACCGCGGCTACCAAAAAGCATGATAATGGACAATGCCACAGAAAACGGCGGTGACACCATGGGCATCATCGCCATCAGATTAAATATTCTTTTCCCGCGGATCTGCAGGTGGGACGTGCAGTAGGCAAAAAGAAACCCGATCACCGTCGCCAGAATACCGACAATGACGGCCAGCATAATGGTGTTGCAAAAGGCCTTGTATGTTTCCTTCATCGTAAAGATATTCTTATACGCCTGGAAACTGTAATTGCCTGCCGTATCCACAAGACTCTGCTTCACGACTTCCAGCAGGGGCCACACCACAAAAATAAGAAGCACGGCAATCATAGAAACCGTGACTGCCGCAATGATCGGATCACGGAATGTATTCCGCGTAACCTTCAGCTGATTAACTGCATAAGATTTAAGTTTATTCACTTCCTGACCCTTTCCGTGCCATACCGGGAACGACAAAAGGCTCTGACCTCCTTTGTCCATTCCCGGTACTCGTTTTTATGTCCTAATTATATATGTTCCCTGTGAATTAGTATACTATATATCACCATCTATCCCGATTTCAGAAGCACAAGACGTTTATTCATGCATTTACAAGATACAAGAACCATGAAAATAAAATTAACACTTTTATCGGTTCTGTTTTTATCGGTGATTCATAAATTCATCCATCTGTTTCTAATCATTTTAAGAAATATATTTCTATCTCAATGAGTATATACTCTAATTTGTATATAAAATTTCCCAAGCAAAAAGGAACTGATCCATAAGTTACACCTATAAAATCTAACTTATGAGGCTGTTCCCTCTCATTATTACTTTTGTCTTCTTTATATTTTTCAGGATATTCACAAGCAATTCGGCAAAATTTATAACTAACTCAGTATTTCCCTAAAAAGTGAAGCTCATTTTATCGCAATTAACAGCTCACAGCTTATAACTTCATCCTCATATTTCTAATTTTCCCAAGGACGTTCCTCTTTGGCTTTCTTTAATATATTTTCCATCAGTTCAATTTTATCGAAAATATTGTTTTTATCATAAGTAAAATAGCCAACATTCGTGGTCTTCCCTATCCTTAAATTTTTATGCTTAAATTCCGGTGTAGCATTCACAAAATAATCTCTTAACATTTTGCAAAATTTACGAGCTTTATACTTTGTATCATCACTATTATGAATGTCTTCTTTTATTTCTACTCTCAGGCATAACTCGTTCACACGCTTTTCTTCCCCATCTATTGCTTCTACATGATTTTCAAGCTGTAAATAGATGTACTTCACATACTCTGAAACTTCTCCCCATTCTCTCCAAGAGAAATAAAACCCCATAAATCCTCCTTTAGGATTATTTACATACCCCCAGGAATTCCACTGGCTTAAAATACCCGGAGACAATTCTTTCAATCCTGTCAGTTGTTTTAATCGCCCTATTATCCATTCCTCTTTTTCTAAATCATCAGTAAATTTTCTACCATTTCCGAACTCTTTTATCAGCAGTTCATCTCGCAAATATTTATAGAACCCCAAGTATTTCCAATAATCCCAATCTTCTGACTCCACATCTTTCCAGGCTTCTATTTTCTGGTCAATGTCTTCTAAATATTCTACATAGTCCTGAAATATAGGATTATCTATATTTCTATATTTCCTATATATAGATAACAATTTCCTGCGGGTAAATTCACAATTAACATTCTCCGGCCATGATTGTTCCTCAATTTTATAGTACACCGTTTTTATATCTGCTTTATTTATCCCACTTTCTACTAAAATATCCACATAACGATTAATTTGATCTCCATGTTGCTGAGTAAAAGTTTTATCTTCAACAATAACATGAATATTTCCGATGATGATTAATACATCAATATGCTTATATTGCTTTCTTATTTCATCAATATATGTAATATTCTCCAATCCTGGAATTTGATGTAAAACTTCTAATGCACACTTTGTAACCAAGGGATTTTTTTCTGTACATCCTTTTAAACAATGAGATAAAAGCCAACAGATAAATGCATCTTGAGAAAGCTCGCTTGTCGCATAATAAAATAAATTTGTTTTCTTCATATTTCCCATGAAAATCCTTCTCCATTAAACTTTATGACCAGGTATCTAACCAGTACAAATTTATTGCATTTCTATCTTTTACTCATAATCTCCTTTATAAATATCTATTGCCACACAAATTGCCTCAGCAGAATCTTTTACATCTCCCTCTCTTATTGCCTCCATCATTTTTTCCTTATCCTTATCATCCTTTAAATAAGATAAAACTTTCTTTATAAACTCAGGATTATCCCACACCTCTCTCAAATCCTTCTCAAGTAATCTTCCTATCATTTATATCCACCTTTTATTTATATATAATTATAAGAATTTAAACTAAAATCAAATAAATATGTAGAAAAATATTGTGAATAACTATGAACATTCGAATCGATTATTCATAGCATTTTTTTGGGGCCAGCCTTTCTATATCCCAAAAGGCTAGACCCCAAAATCGCTAATTCATTATGATACGATACCAATTCATGTATTTGCCTATCACCTCCTTAAATCTCTCTATATAGAAGCGTTTTTTCATTATCTTCTTAAAAACTGTTGTCTTATCTTTCCAAAACCACTACCGGCTTAATCACGTCCGCCGGTTTATCTTTCATAATCTGAAGCGCTTCGGGAAGCTTATCCCAGCCTTCGTATACATGGGTGGAAAGAAGGCTTACGTCCAGTTTTCCTGCCGCCACAAGGGCGCCCAGCTTTTCCATACGGAGTCTGCCGCCGGGCATAAGTCCGCCAACGATGGCTTTATGCCCCATGCCTACTCCCCATTCCACACGGGGGATACGGATACTGTCGCCGCTTCCCAGATAGTTCACAGAACCGATTTTTCCGCCCGGCTTCAATGCTTTCACTGCGGACGCAAATGTATCCACCGTACCGCCCGCGATAATGACACGATCCACACCTTTGCCGTCGGTGAGCCGCATGACCTGGTCTTCAATGGAACCGTTTTTATAATTTATGATATCTGATGCTCCGTATTTCTTTGCCGCTTCTACGCATACGGGGCGGCTGCCTACGGCAATAATCCGGGCAGCGCCGCGCATATTCGTTCCGGCAACCGCCATGAGCCCCACAGGGCCGATGCCGATGACAAGCACCATATCGCCAAACTGCACATCGGCCAGTTCCACACCGTGGAATCCGGTAGGAACCATATCGGAGAGCATGCACGCATCTACCACATTAATTTCTTTCGGCAAGTGCGCCAAATTTCCGTCAGCATCATTCACATGAAAATATTCCGCAAACACACCGTCTTTAAAATTAGAAAATTTCCAGCCTGCCAGCATGCCGCCGGAATGCATCGCGTATCCGGCCTGGGCTTCCAGTGAATTCCAGTCGGGGGTGATTGCGGGAACAAGAACACGGTCGCCCGGCTTGAAATCTTTTACATCCGCGCCGACTTCCACCACTTCCGCGCAGCATTCATGTCCGAGAATCATGTCATGCCGTTCGCCGACAGCCCCCTCCCATACGGTATGTACGTCGGAAGTGCAGATGGCGATAGCCAGCGGCTTACAGATGGCATCCATGGCGCCGCAGGCGGGTCTTTCTTTTTCAACCCAGCCTACAGAGCCGATTTTGAGCATTGCATAACCTTTCATCAGTGAATCCTCCTTTTCCGTTTACGGATAATCTCTCCGCCGGGGATCCTCTCTTTACCAAAGCTTATACCTTCAGTCTTTTTCATTTTCATTCACTATTGATTCCCGGTTTGTCTTCTTTAATTATATAATTCTGCATCTGATTTCACAAGAAACGCTAAAACTCCTTTCATTTCTCCGAGCAAAAACGTCTGCCTGTTTAAGCAGATCATTTTCCCTCATGATGATTACACAATACAGACGGATCAGCCACAGTCACGGCAGGCAATAATCAGCCTTCTGCATGGAGATACTTCAATCCCCATTTTTCTGCTCTTGATTTCTTTTTCCATGAAAATCCTTCTTTGTTAAGGAAGTAGCCTCATACCACTTGAGGGAGTATAATTGGACTAAACTATTATTTGAAAGAACATCAGTTCACAAAGGAGAAACAGGAGGATAGAAGAAATGGCAATTAAAACAAGAAAAATCGGCATCATCGGTGCGGGAAACGTAGGTTCCCACTTGGCACTCCAGTTCGCAGTGCAGGGACTGGCTGACGAAGTGGTTTTCTATGATATTAATAATGACAAGGCCCATGGAGAATCACTTGACCTGCTGGACGCAGTAAGTTACCAGCCCCATCATTTTGAGGCGTACGCAGGCACCGTAGCCGACATGAAGGATGCCGATATACTCATCAATGCGTCAGGCACACCCCGTCTTCCGGGACAGACACGCCTTGACATGATGGACAGCGCCGTCGCCACAAGCAAAGAATTTATTCCGCTCATTAAAGAATCGGGATTTGACGGAATTATTATTTCCATTTCCAATCCCTGTGATATTATCGCCGAATACCTCCAGTACAAACTGGACTGGCCAAAGGAAAAAATCATCGGCTCGGGAACGGCTCTCGACTCTGCCCGGCTGCAGATGCAGCTGTCTGCCCAGCTGAAAGTAAACCGCCGCTCCCTCACCGCTTATCTCTTAGGTGAACACGGGGACAGTTCCATGATTCCCTGGAGCCATGTAACAGTCGCCGGCAAACCGATCGATGAACTCCTGGCAGAAAAACCGGGGCTTTATCATATGGACGCCAAAGAAGTCATTCTCGACAAAGTCCACAAGGAAGGATATATCGAAAATACGACAAAAGGCTGCACTGAATTCGGCGTCACCTCGGCGACAGCAGAGCTGGTCCGCGCGATTTACCATAATGAACACAAGATCCTCCCCTGCTCCGTTTACCTTGACGGTCCGTACGGCATAAAAGACAGTTTCGCTTCCGTTCCCGTCAAAATCGGAAAAGACGGCGTGGAAGACATCATTGAGCTGCATCTGACAGATGACGAGCAAAAAGAACTCCAGGCATCTGTCAAGGTCCTGAAAGAACATTTCGCAAGAGCGATTGCCTTATAATACAGAACGACACCTGCATTCCATAAACAGCCGTTCCTTTTATCAGAGGAGCGATTGGATTGTCCAACCCATGCCCAAATTCTATAAGATAATAGATGGAATTTTTTCTATTCTTGATTTATAATAGAGAAAAGATTATCTGCAGAAAGGAGAGACTGTTATGAAGAAATTGTTATTCACGGCAGCACTGCTCACCGTATTCAGCGGAGCATATTCTGCCCAGGCGCTGATTCCCGGCGTACCGGTTCTGGAAACGGAAGTCGGCTATGGCTACAACGGAGCAAAAGACGGTATCCACAGCGCCCATATCGAAATTTCGCCTGTCAGTAAAGTTATTGTCGGTGCGGAATACAGACACTGGAATCATGGCGGAAATGAAACGGATATTTACGCCAAGTATAAACTGGGCCATGTGTACCTTGGTTTAGGCAACAGAAATTATTATGATAGAGACGCAAAAGTTTACGGACTTCTGGAAGGAAGAACAACTGTCATAGGTCCTCTTGATGCGTATGGCGGACTGAAATTATCTTCCGAGGAAAGAGAATATAAAGTGGGTCTCCGGCTTGGCCTCGTTCCCACCTCTTTCGACCTTGACGTGAACTATACCTACTATGACAGAGATAAGACCTCCAGCGAAGACGGCTTCGGTGTCGGCTTGAATTACCATTTCTAAGCAAATGAAAAGAATCCTTATGAATGAAAATATTCGTAAGGGTTCTTTTTTTAGTGCCGTCAGCAGCAAAATCTGCTGACACCAGGTCAACTCCGCTTTTCTGCGCAAAAAAACACAGGCTTGAACCTGTGCTTTCTATTATTCCATATCTTCCGGAAGTTCTGCGTTGGTGTACACGTCCTGCACATCATCCAATTCTTCCAGTTCACTGGTAAGCTTATTCATGACGTCCGCCGCATCGCCTTCAAGGGAAACAGTATTATCCGGAACCATGGTCACTTCCGATGCTTCTACGGCAATCCCTTCTTTTTCCAGTGCTTCGGAAACGGTCAGGAAATCTTCAGGAGCCGTCGTAATTTCAAAACCGTCTCCGTCTGTCGAGACGTCTTCGGCGCCTGCGTCAAGAGCGATCATCATGAGGGTATCTTCATCAGCGGCTTCTTTGCTCACCACAATTATGCCTTTTTTCTTGAACATCCACGCCACACAGCCCGGCGTACCGATGCTGCCGCCATGGTGGGTAAAGGCATGGCGTACGTCCGCTGTCCTTTAATAGAAAAGGTAAAACACAAAATGCTGGTTCTTCTTGCCATATTTCCTATTTGGAAAATCTGATGTTCCATGCTGTTTGCCGCTTTCCAGATTTTTCACTTCCTATCTCTGTCTATATATTTCGTAATTAAAACTGCAATCACTCCACCAATAATTCCTGTAAATAACTGAGGCCAACTCATACCTGCCTGCATTACATTTATATCTCCCCCATTTAAATGAATAACTTCAAACATGTACACGCCTGACATATACAGACATGACATTCGTAAAAATGATGCCGCTCCAATCGCAAGGTATAAGCTCTTTTTGTAAAAAGTATTATATACCAGACAATATGCGATGTTAATTATCGCTATGGGAATAATCATTAAAGGAAAAATAAGCGCACCTTCCACAAAGGCTATAATCGGAGCCAAAATTGACATCATGACCGTGTATTTAAAACCCACATATTTAACAGCAAGCAGAAGACAGGCATTAACTGTACTTCCTACAATAAATATCATAATAAAAACAGGGAGCGGCGCAACAAGGCGTATGGACTGGAATATAATCATAAGCGCCAGCAGAAATCCTGCCAAAGCTACATTTTCTCTCATCCTGCCTCCTTAAAACTTTGCCCGATAACCTACATATACCTGAGTACCGGAATATGACAAATAATCATCCTTATAGTTCCCTATGTCTTGCACCCCAAAATATATCGTCTGATTGCCAAAATGCCGATTTATATGAATATCCGCCGTCGTAAACGACTTCTTCACCCTTTCTCCAAAACCGGTCTCACAAAGCATGTCCATCATAGTATTTACAGTGATATTAATATCCCAGGCATCATTGGGGCTGTACGAAATTCTCCCTGAAATTGTTTTATCTGCCCTATCGGACAGCTTTTCGCCACTTACGGCATTTTTAGCGGCGAGTTGTGTATAATGGATTCCCCAATTTATTTTGTTTGAGAATTTTCCGGTTATATCCGCTTCGACCCCTTTTAGTCTTGTCTTATTGATATTTTGGTATTCCTTGGCATTAGGTCCGATCCAGACTTCATCAATCATGTCTTTTACATGATTGTCAAAATATGTGAGACTGCATTCCAGATTTCTCCAATGATATTCTGCTCCGATATCCCAAGATCTTGATTTTTCTGATTTTAATCGGTCATTTCCATTAAGGTAAGTCATTCTCCCATTTCTCATAACAAGGAGCTTTAAAAATCGTTGGTTAGGTGTCGGAGCTTTAAATGATTTACCGGCATTAAATTTCAAAGCCCATTTATTGTTCACTTTATAATTCATACCGAATTTAGGTGATATATTCCCTTCCAATTCACTGCTATCATCATACCGCAGCGCACCTACAACAAATAATTTATTATTTACACTCCATTCATCTTGAAAATAAATACCCCAGTAGCTATTTATATCCTCAGAACCTGCATAGGTTCTATCATGGTACGTCTTGGTAAATACGCCTCTTCCTGTTGTAATTCCCGTCCCTTTAAATACCTCTCTGCGGATTTCGCCGCCAAAAGTCATTGTATTGTGTTCATTGACATGACGAACATGCTGGATATCAAGACCATCGATAGCATAATATCCATAAATTGCATTCAAATAATTGTTTTTATTGCGATTTTTTAAATCATTGTATTTCTTTAAAACGGAACGGTAGCCCATAATTTTCCACTCATCCCCGTCCGAGCGTTTTCGATAAAGAGCCGAATACTCCTCTCTGCTGTCGTCATTATATAAATCAGTTTCCAATAATCCTGTCATGCTTTGGAACATGCCATATTCATGATTCCTTTCTTTCATATACGTACTTTCCAAAAGAAGTAATGAATTGTCAGATATTTTATACTCTGCACTCACTGCCAGCACATCTCGGTAACCAAATGGATAATACGTCGTAGAATCTGATTTTAGAGACTCCCCCGTTTTACTTGTTTCCCCGGAAACAGTCAAGTTCCATCTGTTCCTTTGTCCCGTCCCTACAGTAAATCCGTATTTCCCACTATAAGCACCGCTATTTGCATTCCATGACGGGCTAAGGTCAATTTCAACGAGCGGTTTTTCATGCTTCGCTGTAATCACATTGATAACACCACCCAATGCGTCACTTCCATAAAGACTGCTCATTGCCCCTTTTACCACTTCCACTCTTTCCACATTCTGTAAAAGTATGCGATCCGCCTCAAAATCTTTTTCCGGTTCAGACGGAAGTCTCTTCCCATCTATTAATATCAGGGAATATCTTGCATCAAATCCACGAATAGAAAAATATTTTCTATTATCCTTCCTTTGTAAACTCATCCCAGATACCCCTGTCAGCAACTCCCCCAAATCCCTGGCACCGGATTTTTCGATCTGATCCTTATTAATAACTGCTATCCCATTAGGTATCTTCTCTATAGCCTGCTCTGCTCTTGTTGCCGTTACAACAATTCCATCCATTTCGTAAACCGGATTTTCCATTGCCGCCACAGAACATGACACTCCGACAAACAAAGACAGATTGACACAAAGCTTTTTTCTATTCATTATGCATTTCCTCCATTTTATAAATTTGTGATAAAAAAGATTGGGTAAATGTTTGAATCCGCCTTTCTGTTATAAAAACAAAATGATTAGCAAGAATAATTCTCTCCAATTCCTTTTGCGCCACCAGTAAATTGGCATTTTTCAATCGTCCCGGAAGCCAATTAATAACAGCCCGTTTGGGTGCAGTAAACGTAGAATTGAAATCGCATGTTACCAAATAAAGATATCCTTTTTTATTTAAGGCCCTATATATTTTCTTTATGAAATTATCCAACTGGCCTGCAGCAAAATCCATAATTCCTGAAGCAACTATTACATCATAATTTTCCCCAAGAGGATCTCGTAAAAAATCTCCACCGATCGTGTTTAGCCGTTTCTCAACTCCATATTTTTCAGCCAGTTTCTGGGGCAAATGGATAATGGACGGCTGGTCAAACACCACCGCTTCCGCTCCGGAAAATCCCAGAAGCAGATCTATGCTTAACATTCCTGATCCACCGCCTAGATCCAATACCCGGAAATTCTTATTTTCAAAACCCAATCGGTCTAAATCTTCCAAAAAAGGAGGCGCCCGTTTCTGGTGAATTTCATTGGCTGAGATTTCAGCAAGATCGGCGAATGCATACGTTGTATCCGGCTGCGGTATTGATTCTCTTTCGTATAGCAATTCTTTCAGAGAAGAAAATCCCTCCTTATTAATCCAATATAGAATATAATCCCCTAAATATCCGCCTTTGGTAGGATTTAAATATTTTTCCGCCATTTCCGAATTACGATAAAGCGATTCTTTTTTTCTTAGAAGCCCCATGGCCGTCAAAGCATCCAGCAGTAAAGAACTTTTCCTTACATTGATCCCGCTCTCTGATGCGAGAAATTCACAAGAGTGAGAATCCTCATACCATTTAAAAACATGAAGCTTCAAAGCTTCCGTAAGGATATGGATTTCCTTGTACTTAGCTATTCCGTCAAAAATTTCTTCAATTTTCATTACTCCTCCTTTATTGTATGCCAGGCATACAATTTGTGTAAAAAAATAAAGACTGAACTTTGTCTTGTAAAAAAGAATTGCTTTTAATAAAATAAAAATATGAATAAAGAACAACAGGTCATGAGCGACTTCAATCAATTTATTGAACTGGTGTCTCATTGGAAAAACAATTGCATAGACTTTGGAGAAGGCATCATCCTGTATCGAGGAGAAATCCATATTTTATTTATGATTGGAAATATTCCGGGAATCTTTTCCTCTGAAATAGCTCGCCGTTTTGGGGTAACGCGAGCTGTTATTTCTAAATCTATATTAAAACTTGAAAAGCAGGGCTTTCTAAAAAAGGAAACTGATTCCCAAGATAAAAAACGCTATCAACTCTATTTAACAGCAAAAGGGAAAAAAGCGTATGCCGCCCATGAAAAATTTATGAAAGCCCATGACAGTTATATGTATGACTATCTTCATACGCTTTCCCAATCAGAATTAAATACTATTATCACTTTTCTTTTATATGCGCAAAACATGATAAAAAACCATTTTTGATTAGTATAATACTCTACCAATATAAAATCAACGTTATAAAAATCAAAAGTGTTCTATTCTTTTGAATATTATGAACATTACACGTTTATTAAACGATTCCTTCTTAGCAACTTCTATAACAGCCCTCTATCCTATATTTCCATCTACGAAACTGTTTTTATCATAATATTTCTTTATCTGATACCTGACTTCTAACGACTACTTATATAATTCAAAGGCACTTTTTATAATGTACCCCTTTGTCCATTTATATACTCCAGTACGATCATGCGTTTAAATTCAAAGCTGTATTTTGCCATAACAAAACCGACCTCCTTCAGTTAGATTCTTGGGCTAACTGTTGGGGGTCAGTTTATGAACCTGTGCTTTCTATTCATTCCATATCTTCCGGAAGTTCTGCGTTGGTGTACACGTCCTGTACGTCATCCAATTCTTCCAGTTCACTGGTAAGCTTATTCATGACGTCCGCCGCATCGCCTTCAAGGGAAACAGTATTATCCGGAACCATGGTCACTTCCGATGCTTCTACGGCAATCCCTTCTTTTTCCAGTGCTTCGGAAACGGTCAGGAAATCTTCAGGAGCCGTCGTAATTTCAAAACCGTCTCCGTCTGTCGAGACGTCTTCGGCGCCTGCGTCAAGAGCGATCATCATGAGGGTATCTTCATCAGCGGCTTCTTTGCTCACCACAATTATGCCTTTTTTCTTGAACATCCACGCCACACAGCCCGGCGTACCGATGCTGCCGCCATGGTGGGTAAAGGCATGGCGTACGTCCGCCGCCGCACGGTTTCTGTTATCCGTATTGCACTCAACGATAACCGCCGCGCCGCCGGGTCCGTACCCCTCATAAGTAATTTCATCAAAGCCCGCACCGGAAGCAGCGCCTACACCTTTGGCAATAGCGCGCTGGATATTATCTTTCGGCACATTGTTCTGCTTTGCTTTTGTCAAAGCCAGTTTTAAACGCATATTTCCTACAGGATCTCCGCCGCCCATACGGGCAGCAATCGTGATTTCTTTGGAAATCTTTGTGGTAATTTTCGCGCGGATGGCATCCGTCTTGCCTTTCTTACGCTTGATATTTTCCCACTTGGAATGTCCGGACATAATTATTTCCCCTCCTTTGTATTCCACCAGGGCTCGCCCAAAAGGCGGTCAAGGATAATAGCAACGGCACTTCTCACACAGAGGTGGTTGTAGCTGCCGGCACCATATATAGGTTCTACAATATAATCAAACTGTTTCATCATTTCCCTGGTCATGCCGAAGCCTGTCCCAAACAGAATGAAAACAGGTTTTTCTTCTTCATGGATTTTCTTCCGCATAGCGGTATAGGAAACCGTGTTCGGGTAGACACGGGCATCCGTAGTCACAATGATCGGCTTTTCTCCACAGTCTTTTTCTATCTGCCGGACGGCCTCCTCCAAAGACGGTACAAGGGCCGTTTCTTCAAAAGCTTCTTTCCGGTTCGGGTTATAATGGACCCCGCCTCCCGTTTTCCAGTGGGTCATGATACGGAAAGCCATTTCCCGCTGGCTTTCAATGGGATGGATAATAAAATAGGTGCGTACGCTATATGTTTTCGCCGTCCGCGCAATATCATGAAGGTCATAGTTCGTGAGGGCGGTCGTGACTACTTCCATATGTTTGTTATAAATCGGGTAATGGACAAGTCCTATATACACGGGCGCCACTATGATTCCTCCTCTTCCCCGGCTATTTCTGCCATGAGTTTTTTATCTTCCGCCGTCATCTGTAATTTTGTCAGAAGATCGGGACGGCATTTCAGAGTCCGCCGAAGCGCCTCTTTCCGCCGCCAGCGGGCAATATTTGCATGATGGCCGCTCACAAGTATCTCAGGCACTTTCCAGCCACGATAATCCACAGGTTTCGTGTACTGGGGATATTCCAGAATCGGTTCATAGAAAGAATCTCCTGCCGCGCTACCCGCATCCCCAAGGACACCGGGCACCATACGGGCAACCGCATCGGAAATAACCATAGCGCCAAGCTCTCCTCCCGTAAGGACATAGTCTCCAATGGAAATCAATTCATCTGCCAGGTGTTCTTCCACGCGGTGGTCTACTCCCTCATAGTGTCCGCAGATCAGAACCAGATGGTCATAGTCGCGGTAAAGCTCCTTGACTTTATCCTGGGTAAAAGGGATCCCGGCAGGAGACAGGAAAACCACCCGATCCCGCGGCCCCTTTTGAGGAAGTACCGATTCACAGGCTTCAAAAAGCGGCCCGCACTGCATGAGCATTCCTGCACCGCCGCCATAGATGGTATCATCCACCTGATGATGCCTGCTGTGGGAAAACTCCCGCGGATCTGTCACCGCCATCTCTATGAGCCCCGCGTCCAGAGCGCGTTTAATCATGCTCTGTCGGAAGAATGCTTCTATAAACTCGGGAAATAAAGATAAAATATCTATTTTCATGTTTATTCCCATTCCGGTAAATGCACCGTCATCGTCTTTTCCTCCGGTTGAACGGAAAGGACGCAGGACGGTATGGCAGGAAGGTATATTTCCTTTCCTTCCGCCGTTTTTACCGCATACACGTTATTCGCGCCGGTTTCAATAATTTCCGTGAGCGTCCCCACAGTATCCCCCGTATCGGAAACCACTGTCAGGCCGATAAGCTGGAAGTAATAATATTCCCCCTCCGGCAATTTCGGTAATTCCGCCACAGGTATTTCCACAGGCGTTCCGACAAGCGGCTCCGCTCCGTTCCGGTCTTCCACCCCTGCCAAATGAATGATGTATACATTCTTATGAGGACGGGAAGAGCGTACATCATAGGTTCTGCCGCCAAGGAAAAGTTTTTTCAGCTTTTTGAACATGGCCGGCCGTTCCGTCTCCGGAAGGACACGCAAATCACCCCGCACGCCATGCGGGGCAACAATTCGGCCGACAGTAATCCATTTGCCGGAATTCATATCATTCACGGAAAGCGATAATCTTTCCGTCTTCCACCAGAATTTCTCCCCCGGCGACAGCATTCATGTCGTCACCGATATGAAGAGTCACAAGGCGGTTAAGCGGCTGGCGTGGCAATTCTGCGCCAATAGTCAGTTTTTCCAGATGTTCTTTATCTGCAGTGAGTTTATCCTTTACCTGGATCATCTGTGCTTTCTGCGCGTCATACTGGGCGCGGAGAGGAGCCACTGCCTGCATATTGATTTTTGCCTGTTCCGCCAGCTTTGCGTTCGCTTCAAATTCAAGCTGTGTCATGTCATTTTCAACACTCTTGATATTTTGATTGATCTGGTTCAGCAAAGTTGTCTTTAATGCCTCTGTCAGCTTAGATTTTACAGCGACAGGAATCAAAACCTGAATTTCATCCATTAGTGTACCTCTTCCAGAATGTCAACAGCGACTTTTTTATTTTCCTTTAAAGCCCCTGCTTTTACCACTGTTCGGATTGCATTAGCAATGCGGCCTTTTCTGCCAATCACCTTGCCCATATCTTCAGGGGCAACCTGGATCTGATAAATCTCCAGGCTGCCCTTATGGACAACGTTCACAGAGACGGCGTCGGGGTTCTTCACAAGAGCCCTGGTGATATTTTCCACCAATTCATTCATAGCGCGCCTCCCTTATTTCTTCGCTTCAGCAAACTTTGCCATGATGCCATTTTTACGGAGAAGGCTGCGGACTGTATCAGTCGGCTGTGCACCTTTGCCAAGCCAGGAAAGGATTGCTTCTTCATCAAGCTTGACAGGAGCGTCAGCCTTAGCCGGATCATACCAGCCTACAGTCGCGACCGGAGTACCGTTGCGGGCTTCCTTGGAATCAATAACAACTACACGGTAGAAAGGATTTTTCTTTGCGCCCATGCGGGTCAAACGAATCTTTAACATAATTTCACCTCCTTGAAATCATAAATTCTTTACTTGATTTATGAAATAATCGGCCTTTCCGGCAGCGCGGTCAGGCCGGTATTCTTGCAAAAAATTTCAGGCTTACGCCGCTTTCATCTGAACATGCCCGGAAATCCGCCGAAACCGCCAAACCCGCCGAGACCGCCTGTCGGAGGACGCATCTTTCTGCCTTTCAGCTTTTTCATCTGCTTCTGCATTTCCTTAAACTGCTTCATCATGCGGTTTACATCCTGGATCTTCACACCGGCGCCGTCCGCGATGCGCTTCCTGCGGCTGCCGTTGAGCAAATCGATATTCGCCCGTTCCGCCGGTGTCATAGACAAAATAATTGCTTCGATATGTCTGATCTCCTTGCCGTTTAGATCAACATCTTTCAACTGCTCTTTATATTTCCCCATTCCCGGAATCATGCTTAAAATGCCGGACATGGAGCCCAATTTCTGGATCTGTTTCAGCTGTTTCAGGAAATCGTCCAGAGAAAATTCGCCTTTTTGAATTTTCTTCGCGCCCTCTTTGAGCGTATCCTGATCCATATTTCTCTGGGCCTGTTCAAAGAGAGATTCCAGATCGCCCAGGTCGAGAATGCGTCCTGCCATACGGTCGGGATGGAAATCCTCCAAACCGCCGTCCAGCTTTTCACTGACACCGATCATTTTTATCGGTTTGCCGGTGACCGCCTTGATGGAAAGAGCCGCGCCGCCGCGGGCATCGCCGTCCATCTTCGTCAGGATCGTGCCGTCTATACCGAGATTTTCATCAAATGTCCCAGCTGTTGTTACCGCATCCTGTCCTGTCATAGAATCCAGGACAAGAAGGATTTCATGAGGATGGACTTCGGATTTTATATTCCGAAGTTCTGCCATAAGTTTTTCGTCAATTGTCAGCCGGCCCGCCGTATCAAGGATAACCACGTCCCGTCCGTAAGACTTTGCCGCATCCACTGCGTACCGTGCGATATGGACAGGATCCACATTATCAGGCATGCGGTATACGGGAACATCCACCTGCTGTCCGAGAACCTCCAGCTGCTTGATTGCCGCGGGGCGGTACACGTCGCACGCCGCCAAAAGAGGTTTCTTGCCGCGCTTCTTCAGCATAAGGGCCAGCTTGCCTGCTGTCGTCGTTTTACCGGCGCCCTGCAGCCCCACCAGCATAATCACTGTCAATCCGGAGGACGACATCGTAATCTTGCTCTGCGTACCGCCTAAGAGCTCCGTCAGCTCATCACGGACGATTTTGATTACCGTCTGGTCAGGCTTCAGGCTCCCGAAGACCTCTTCACCCACCGCCTTTTCACGAACCTGGGCAATAAAATCTTTCGCAACTTTGAAATTAACGTCCGCTTCCAGAAGAGCACGGCGCACTTCACGGAGCGCGCTGTCGATATCGCTCTCAGAAAGTCTGCCCTTTCCCCGTAGATCCTTGAAAGCAGACTGCAGCTTATCCCCTAAATTTTCAAAAGGCATCCGTCCACCTCAATCTGTCAATACTTTTAAAAGCGGCGCCGCTTTTTCCCTTGCCGTATGGGACAAGAGCAGAGAAATCTCTTCTGCCGCTTTCTTACGCTTCAGCCGTGCAGCCGCCACATGGAGCGCCGCTTCATAATTTTCCAGCTGCTCCTCCCCATGGCGCATGGCATCATGCACTGCCTGGCGGGAAATATGGAAATACTCCGCAATCTCCGCCAATGTGAGATTTTCATTATAATAAAGCTCAAGGCATTCCCGCTGCCGCACAGTCAATAAAGCGCCGTAGCAATCAAGCAGCTCGCCTTTCTGTACGATATTTTCTAAAAACATATCATCACCATACCGGAATGATTATATAAGAAACAAAACAGTCTGTCAAGAAAAAATACTTTACATAAAGAACATATTATCAGCTTCTGATCTTTAGCGGCAAACCGATAAACTGCCTATACCTGATAGATTTATCTGTTTGACCGTTATGCTCAAATGCCCTTCTTCTTTACAGCTGCCTGTACTGCCAATCGGCAAAAAGCATCTTTTATATCTTCAGCCGATTTCATCTCCACCAATGCAGACTGTATGCCATAAGCTTCTTCCGTCATTTGCAGGAGCTTTTTTGCCATGCGGCATACCTCTTCATTTCCCGCCAGTCCCCACCGATATTCGTCGAGGAGCTCCGCCAGGAAAGATGATATGAATACCATTTCGCTGCCCCGGTCTATTTTTCGCCAGAGATGGCGCCATTCTTCTTCAATGCCGTCTTTTTTATATTCCCTGAAATACGAATACAGGACTTCCTCTGTCACCCCATACCGCCTCAACCGTTCTGTCACGCTGTGCTGCGTAGAGGGATAGAGATGATTTTGATTCCCTAATGCCTTTTTCACTGCCTCTTTGACCGTCTTCCCGATCAGTTCCCCCAGTTTGTTATGTTTCCCTGCGCTGCGGAAATAAAGCGACGACTTCGGATCACAAACGATAATTGTCGAGTCTGTCCCCGTTCCTGTGGCAGGATTTTCCGAATACCGGCTTCCCACCAAGAGTTCCCGAAGCGCTGCCGTCTTCCCTTCCGTACAGGTGACCAGAGCGCGGGTTAATATTCCCGGCGGCATATCGGCATTGATAAAAAGCAGGATATTAATGGTTCCCGGCCTGTATATTTCCGGACGCGCCCCCGCCCCGTAATATCCCGCCGGATCTCCTGCACACCCTGCGTTTCCTTCCACTCCTGCCGTCACGCAGGCTGCCACCTTAAGTTCTTCATAGGTTTCTTCCACGATGGCCGCGTTCTCCATCCGTGCCGCCGTGCCGATTCCCGTGGAACGGGCAGGATCAAGCCCCATAACTGCTGCACATTTTCCCAGATGCTCCTCATATTTTTCAAGGCTCATGCAGGAACCGGGCCCGCAGCAGGTATAGTTGAAAAGCCCCTTGATATCTTCTCTGTATCCGCCATTCAAGAGAGAAGTGCTCAAGACCTTTTTAGGAGCATTAAAACGGACTACGATGCTGTGTGTTTCAGGAACATGTACGATTTTCTCATCTGTACTTAACCGATACAATTCTATTTCTTTCATTTTACGTGCACCACCTCAAACGCTCTTGAGCGGATCCGCATTTTCTCTTCATCCCACTCACAAAATAAAACCGCTGGATCGCCTTTATAGGTAAAAAGCCGCTGTCCTTCCACGATGACCGCGCTTTCCGCTTCTCTCATATCCATTCTTTCATGATATCCCGTCTGGTTGCAGACAATGACTGGAACACCGCATAATTTTGAACAGGTTTCCCAGACAGACACAGGATCGGAGCAGCATTTCCCCGGCGGCCAGGCTGCTGTAACAAGTACCATATCCGCTTTCTTCTTTTTTATTTCCAAACAGGGCTGTTCGTAATAGGAATCTGCGCAGACAAGCAGACCCACATGGAGCGTGCCTATGTTAAACACATGGGTTTCTCTTCCCAGGGACAGCCACCGTTCAAATCCCTTCCGGTGGGAGCACATCTTCCTGTGCTTCCCCAGAAGCTTTCCTTCCCTGTTTATGACAAAACAGGAATTGTATCCCTTTCCATCCCTTTCATCATATTCTGCTGCGGAAAGAAACATATCCGCTTTATTCCTTCCGGCAAAAAACAGGTACCGGGACAGCTGCTTTTCCGAAAAGGAAGGAAGCTTCCCATTGTTGTCATAGAAGAAATATCCCTGAAGCGCTGTTTCAGGCGTGACGATCCAGTCTGCTCCGCGGGAAACTGCCTCTCCCGCCGCAGAAATGATACTTCTTCTGTTTCTTGTTTCCGGTCCTTCCGCCACATCCAGATGAAGAAGTGCGATCTTCATTTTTCTCCTTTTTATACTTGTATTAATTTCATTCAAATTTATTTCAATACAATTTTATATCAAAAATATATATTTAGGCAAAATTTTATTATATTTTCCGATTCATATTCAATTTGGTCCGCCCTCTTCATTCCGCCATGCTAAAAGCCCTCATCCGCATGAGGGCCTGATGCAAAATCATTTATAAAGATATTTTCCTTCCCATTCTTATTCTATAAACGCGTTCGCTTCTTTCCATTCTGCTGCCAGTTTTTTCTGCCTGTTGACTATCTTTTTCGCTTCCCGCTGCTGGCGCTTCACCTGCTTCGGTCCGGTACCGCCGTAACTATCCCTGTTCTTCACGCAGTTTTCAATTTGAAGGACTTCGTAAATATCGGTTTCAAAAAGAGGACTCATCTTTTTAAATTCTTCCATGGTGAGGGCAAGCAGCACTTTTCTGTTTTCAATGCAGTAAGCCACCGCGTTTCCCACCACCGCATGGGCACGGCGGAAAGGAAGTCCTTTCTTTGCCAGATAGTCCGCCATATCGGTGGCATTGGAGAAGTCATTTTCCAAGACGGCTCTTGTACGCGCGCCGTTGACGGTCATGGTACCCAGCATGCCGGCATAAATATCCAAAGCGAACCCCAGTGTATCTATGGCGTCAAATACGCCTTCCTTGTCTTCCTGCATATCCTTGTCATAGGCAAGAGGAAGTCCTTTCATCACGGTCAGGAGCGCCGTCAAATGTCCGTATACCCGTCCTGTTTTCCCGCGGACCAGTTCACAGATATCGGGATTCTTCTTCTGCGGCATGATGGAACTGCCTGTACTGTATCCGTCATCAAGCTCAATAAATCCGAATTCACCGGTACTCCACAGAATCAATTCTTCCGACAGGCGGGACAGGTGCATCATGCAGATGGATGCGAAGGAAAGAAACTGGAGAAGGTAGTCACGATCGGAAACCGCGTCCAAACTGTTTCCATAGCATTTTGAAAAATGAAGTTTCTCCGCCGTCTCCTGCGGCATGGTAGGATAAGTCGTCCCTGCCAGAGCGCAGGCGCCCAAAGGCGAGACATCCGCCATTTCATAGCAGCCGGTGAGCCTTTCAAAATCTCTTTGCAGCATGGCACAGTAAGCCATCATATGATGGGCGAAGAGCACGGGCTGCGCTCTCTGCATATGGGTATAGCCGGGCAGGATGACGTCCTTGTATTTTTCAGACACCCCCACCAGCGCTTCTTCGGCGGCAATCAGCTTCTCCGCCAGCTTCGCGATATGCCGGCGCATATACATATGGAGATCTGCGGCGCACTGGTCATTCCTGCTTCTTGCCGTGTGGAGTCTGGCCCCCGCGTCGCCGATATCATCGGTCAGACGCTTTTCCACATTCATATGGACGTCTTCCAGTTCCACAGAAAATGCAAACCGGCCTTCGTCTATTTCTTTTTTTATTTTCAAAAGACCCCCGGTAATCTTTTCCAGATCCTCTTTGGAAATAATGCCGCGGTCCGCCAGCATGAATGCATGAGCCAGCGAGCCGGCAATATCTTCTTTATACATACGGCAGTCATAGGAAACAGAAGCGTTGAAATCAAGCGCGCTTCTTTCCTCCGCCTTCTGAAAACGGCCGCCCCACATCATTTCACTCATTTTTCATTCTTTTCCTTCATCAGCGCACGAATGGTGAGAGGCAGCCCGAAGAGGTTGATGAAACCTTCCGCATCCGCCTGGTTGTATACTTCATCTTCACCGAATGTGACAAATTCTTCATTGTAGAGGGAATAGGGACTTTCCGCGCCATTGGAGAGGATATTTCCTTTATACAGGCGGAGGGATACTTTTCCCGTCACTGTCTTCGAAGTTTCATCAGCAAATGCCTGCAGTGCTTCACGAAGAGGAGCGAACCACATGCCGTCATAAACGAGTTCGCTGTATTTGACGGCCGCCACTTCCTTGAAATGAAGGGTGGCGCGATCCAGACAAAGGCGTTCCAGCTCACTGTGGGCATAGAAAAGAATAGAACCTGCCGGATTTTCATATACGCCGCGGGATTTCATGCCTACCAGTCGGTTCTCCACAAGATCATCAATGCCGATGCCGTTCTTTGCGCCGATTTCATTCAGCGTATTGACCAGTTCCACGCCGTCCATTTCCTTCCCGTTGACAGCAATCGGTTTTCCTTCCTTAAATTCGATGGTAACAAATTCCGGCTGATCAGGAGCGTCTTCGGGATCACAGGTGACAAGGTACATATCTTTGTGGGGCGGATTGGCGGGATTTTCCAAATCATCCCCCTCATGGGAAAGGTGCCACATGTTCCAGTCCATAGAGTAGGGATATTTCTGTGCCGCTTTTTCTTCTTCCGTCTGCTTTTCATCAAATTTATCAATAGGTACGTTGTGTGCTTCTGCATAAGCCATCTCATCTTCACGGGATTTCATATCCCACAGTCGCCAGGGAGCGATAATCTTCATGTGGGGCGCCAGTGCTTTCACCGCCAGTTCAAAACGGACCTGGTCATTTCCCTTGCCGGTGGCACCGTGGCAGATGGCATCCGCTCCGTATTTCTTTGCCATATCCACAAGACACTTGCCGATCAGCGGGCGGGCAAAAGACGTTCCTAAAAGATACCGACCTTCATACCTCCCGCCGGCCTGCAACACTTTGTAGGCGTACTCTTCAATAAATTCCCTGCGCACATCCAGCGTTTCTGCCACAGACGCCCCCGACTTCAGCGCTTTTTCATGAATCGCATCAAAATCTTCCGGCTGTCCCAGATTGATTGTACAGGCAATGACTTCACAGTTATAATTTTCTTTCAGCCACGGAATGATAACGGACGTATCCAATCCGCCGGAATAGGCAAGAACCACTTTTTTAATTTCATTCATTTTACATGCCGCCTTTCTTCATCAACTGATTTTCATATAATTTCTTTTTATGGGATATGATATATTATACGGTTATATGAATAAATAATCAACCTTGTTTCGGAATATTTTTGTTTCTTTGCTTTAAAAAACTGCTTTTTCCCAAATCAATTCAGGATGATTTTGACTGCATTTTTGTTTTTCCGTCGGCGCCATTATTCACTTTATGCAGAATTACATCTCTTCCCTGTTATCCGGCGGAAAAATCACTTATAATAAAGATATATCATTTCCTGTTTTAAGAAAGGAGCGCCGCAATGAACTTTTCCGAAAAACTTCCCGCTTTTGCGAACCCGCAGGGCGCCGCCGGAAAGCTGCTGATTGCCTCTATGAATATTTTCCATACTCCCGTATCCCTCTGGGGGATTTCCCATCTGGATCTTGCCGGTAATGAAAAAATCCTCGACATCGGATGCGGAGGCGGCATCAACCTGTCCCGCTTTTTAAAGAAAGTTCCCCGCGGTCACGTGACAGGCATCGATCTTTCACCGGACTGCGTGAATTATTCTTTTATGCGCAACCGCGATGCCATTGCGGAAGGACGGTGTTCCGTTTATGAAGGAAGCGCCGAACTCCTTCCTTTCGGCGCAAATCATTTCGATGTCATCACCGCCTTTGAAACGATATACTTTTGGCCCAATCTGCCAAACACACTGAAAGAAATCAAAAGGGTGCTGAAGCCGGGCGGCACCTTCCTCATCGTAAATGAAGCGGACGGCTATGGATTTCTCGACAATCTGTACCCGAAAATCATCAAAGGCATGACTCTCTACAAAACGGAAGAGCTTTCCGCTATTCTTACCAAAGCAGGTTTCACAAACATTGAAATCGATACAAAACTGGGATGCGTGACCGTTTCCGCGAGGCGTCCCGTCACTGCCCTGGATAAGGTAAAAACGGCAGTCCGTTTCGACAACGTCCGCAAGTGGGGACGGGCCGCCCTCTTTGCGGCAGGAACGGCGGCAGCTGTTTGCACGGCAACCTGCCTTCTAAAAAAGAATAAAAAGCAGTAAGTGCAAAACGCTGTTTCCCCATCAGGAGAGACAGCGTTTTTACATAAAAAGAAATCTGCCCGATTAATAACAAAAGCCATATTATCAGAGCCGCTTTATATTTCCTGAAAAAAAGAAACAGTCCTGTAAGAACCGCTTCCTTTTCATTCCTTATTATATTTCAGATACAGCCTGCTGTGTTTCATCTTCCGCTTCATCAGTTTCCGCTTCTGCTGTATCAGCTTTTACTTCTCCTTCAAAAAGATCGGCAGAACGGTCATCCAGCGCTTCGATGGGCAGTTCCATTTCCTCGTCCTGTCCTTCCGGCGCTTTTACAATCTGCGGCTCCGGCGTATTCTTTGCAGATTCGATGAGAGCCATCGCCGACTTGAAATTGGCCAGAATCTTTTCAATATAGATCTTGACATCGCCTTCCGTTTTGAGCAGATCGGTGTTCAGTTTGCGGCGGGCCGCTTCCGCATCGGAAATGATATGATGGGCTTCATTCTGCGCTTCCCGAACTGCCAATTCCGCCTCTTTCTGTGCGTTTCTCTTCACATTTTCAGCAGTTTCCTGCGCCATGACCAAAGTGGAGGACATGGTAGATTCCATTTTTTCATAATTGCGGAGTTTCGTCTTGACTGTATCCATCTCCTCTTCCATCTCACGATGTTCGCGGTAAATACGTTCATAGTCACTTGCCAGCTCCTGCAGGAATGCGTCCACTTCTTCCTGGCTGTACCCCCGCAGTCCGCGGGAAAACGTTTTATTATGGATATCCATCGGTGTAATCATAAATAATCCTCCTGTTTCATATCAACGGTTTCATTTCTTATTTATAACGGTCAATCAGGAGCCCTGTCCGGCCTTTCCGGCTCATCCCCGTGACTTCCCTGATTTCAATCCGTCCTTTGCCGCGGATGGAAATAACATCTCCTGCTTTTACGGTTTGCGACGCGCTTTTCACAGGCTGCCAGTTAATTTCCGTCCGACCGCTCTCTACGCATTGTACCATTTTGCTGCGGGAAATGCCAAATCCTGCCGCGCCGACCGCATCTAGCCGAAGCGAAGCGACCGTGGCCCGCACCTCTCTGGCTGTCTTTTTAGGCGGCTCTAATTCTTCCAGAGATATTTCTTTTATCTGCACAGACACCATGGCGACTTTCAGGAAATTCCGCTTAATCCATTCCGCCATGGAACTGTCTGCCACAATCTGGCACCCCGCCCCCTGCATGAGGATATCTCCCAGAACCGCTCTGTCGATGCCCAGTCCCATAAGCGCCCCCAGTACATCACGGTGGCCGATGAGCCTGTATCGGTCATCCCAGGTCACTTTCAATGCGGTCAGCCCGAAATCCACGGGACCGTCATAGTCATTACGGGCAAATGCGACACGGATCCGTTCCGCTTCATGATATCCGCCGGAAGTTTTCACCGCCACCGTTTTCATGTGAGCCGCAATCGTCTGTCCGACCTGCGCCGCAAAAGGAGACATAAAGGGGCCGACGGCAAATGGCCGGCCTCTGTCCACGGAATCAGCAATATCCAGCAGACGGATCGCCATATCTTTCGCTTCTTCTCCGGTTGCGGAAAAGTAGCGGAGAATTTTTTCTCTGTCTTTCATTATTTTCTGCCCATTTCATCAGATTTCGCAAGAGCCGCCATGACGGCGTCCATGAGAGCGGCACGGATGCCGCGCGCTTCCATGGCATGGATGCCTGCAATCGTCGTACCGCCGGGACTTGTCACCCCGTCACGGAGTTCGGCGGGATGTTTTCCTGTTTCCAGCACCATTTTGGCTGCGCCATACAAAGTCTGCGCCGCCGCTTCAACTGCCAGCTTCCGCGGAAGTCCCGCGCGCACTCCGGCATCCGCCAATGCATCAATAATCACGAAAACGTATCCCGGCCCCGCTCCTGATAAAGCGCCCATCTCGTCAAGCTGGCGTTCGGAAACCACTGCCGCTTTCCCCAGGGCGGAAAATATTTCTTTTGCCGTTTCGATAAAATCCGCGTCAGCGTACCGCCCTGCTGTAATAGCTGTCATACCCTCCCCGACCGAAGCAGGAGTATTCGGCATGACACGGATCACCGGCGTCTTTTCGGGAAGGCCGGCTTCCAAGGTCGCTGCTGTCACTGCCGCCGCAACAGAAATCACCCGCCTCGGACGGTACGGATTTATTTCTTCCAAAACAAAAGGGATAATGTCGGGCTTTACTGCCAAAAGGACAAAATCCGCTTCTCCGATATCTTTCAGAGAAGCTGCAGATACGCCATATCGCTCTGCCTTTTCCACCGTTGACTTTTCCGTGCTTGCTTTAATGTATACTTCTTCTTTCGTCCAGAGGCCTTTGGAAAGGCACCCTGAAAGTATGGCGCCGCCCATAGCGCCGCAGCCGATCATCATAATCTTTTTCATACGCCCGGACCTCTCCACAAAGGAATCCCCGCAAGGCGGGGCATGCTGTCCATCTCAATATGCACCGCCGATGGCGCGCACAAAAGCACCTGCCCGTTCAGAAGTTCTACCTCTCCCTTGCCGAGATAAACGGCACCGCTCATGAAATCCACAAAACGGCTCGCCGTTTCATCATCCACATTGCTGCCAAGAACCACAAGAACTACAAGTCCTTTTTCCATGGCATCCACCGCACGGCGGGCATCACTATAAGCACGGGGAACGAAGATGACAGCATCCAACGGACGGACAGCCCTCGCAGGCAGCGCGCCTGCCATACGGGGACCCGCCTCTTTACCGTCTTCTCCCGCAGAATCTATATACTCTTCTTCCTCCGGCTCCGTAACAAAAAGATCATAAAACAGCTCGGAGATCTTCGAAAAAAATGACATTATGCCTTAGGGGCCTGCGAATCCCATGCTGGGGCTTCCGCTTCCGGAAATGCCGCAAAATTCTCACGGGACACGCTCATATTATTTGGCGCGCAGAGGTAAATGTTTTCAGAAACCTGGTCAATGCGCCCGTCCAAAGCATACATCACACCCTGAATAAAATCCACGATACGCTGTGCTTCATCGGCATCAGTCTTTTCCATATTCATTACGACCGGACGGGCAGCCTTCAGATGATTCCCGATTTTTTCGGCATCCTGATAGTCTTTCGGATTCACAACCACCATGGTATACGGTTTCGCCTGGCGGGTCGCTACTGCCGCACGGCCTGCTGCCGGACGGGGAGGAACAGGCTGCGCCGTATCTATCGACGTCCCCTCTTCTTCGTATTCTTCATCCTCGTATTCATCATCACGATCTGTAAACTGTTCCTTAAATTTATCCAGTAAGCTCATTTTGTTTCTCCTTTCCCATTTGCATAATTCCGCTCGCCAAAAATAGCGGTGCCGACGCGTACCATCGTAGCGCCCTCTTCTATTGCCGTTTCAAAATCCCGGGTCATCCCCATGGATAAAACAGAAACCTGTCCTTTAGGAAAATATGTTTTCAGTACTTCCCACATTTCATGAGCCCTGCGGAATACAGGACGTGTCATTTCCACATCCTCCACCATAGGCGCCATGCACATCAGACCTTTTACACGGATATGCGGGAGCATTCCCGCCTTCGCTGCAGCTTCGTCCAGACTTTCCGGCGGCAGGCCGTACTTGCTTGTTTCTCCGGAAATATTAAATTCCAGAAGCACATCCTGCACTTTGCCGGCCTGCCCGGCCCGTTTATCTATCTCTTCCATGATTTCCACGGAATCTACGGACTGGATCAAATCAGCCGCCGCCACTGCCTTTTTCACTTTATTTTTTTGAAGATGTCCCTGCAGGTTCCAGACAACAGGCATTTTCAAACGGCTCCGTTTGTCTTCCAATTCCTGCACACGGTTTTCTCCCACCTCTTTCACGCCAAGTCGGAGAACCTCCTCCATATCTTCCAATGGATGAAACTTCGTCACCGCCACAAGAGTCACGTCCTGCCTGTAAGGAGAACGGGCCTTCGCAGCCGCTATCCGCTTTTTCACAACTTCCAGCTTTTCTTCTATAGCTGACATCCTAATTCCTTCTATTATTCAATAAGGTATGTCGAAAAATATAAAAAGATATACCTTGTCCTATTATAGCATAGGTATATCCTTAAAAAAATAATCGTTTTTTATTTTCAGGCGCCAAACAAACCGAGGCGTAATCCACATACCGCAAAGCATGATAAAATGCAGTTCACGGCCCTGCCATACAAGGCAGGCACGTAAAGCGGAACATGCCAGTATCTTAATCATTGGTATAAAAGCATTTCCTCAATTCAATCTGAATTCTACCGGGAATGTAATCCGGCAGGGGACAGGCACCCCATATTTATCAAGTGCAGGAGAAAATGTCCATTGATAAGCCGCATCGATCGCCGCCGCATCTAAGACACTGCTTCCTGACCCCTGCGCCACATAAGCGGAATCCACCGTCCCCGATGCATTGACCAGAATCGTTACATAAGTAATACCCGTCGTTTCCTTCATCTTTGCAGACGGCGGATAGACAGGAAGCACTTTATTTATCACTGTCGGCGGCGTAATAGGAACGCCGGCTCCCGGCCCGCTTCCATTGCCGTCACCTTCACCGGTACCGGTTCCGCTGCCGTCACCCGTACCAGTGCCGTCCCCGTCTCCCGTTTCCCCGCCGCTGCCGCTTCCGTCGCCCTGTGTATTCATCCCTTCATTTCCTGCCGCGGCATCAGAAGCAGACATACCTGCCGTGTCCGCTGTTTCTTTCTTATCTGCCCTGTCCTGCGGCTCCGGCTTTTCTTCCGCTGCCTTTTCATTAATTTCTTCATCAGGCATTTCCACAGGTTCAGCAGCATCATTGATTTTTGCTTCAGATGATTTCGCCGCCGGCGCCTTTCTCCCTTTGCTGCCTCCCCCGCCCCGGTTTCCTCCGCCCGCATCGAGCGATACCTGCAATACTTCCCCACGAAACGGAACTTCCATATATTTCACACCGAACAGTCCCAGCATGACAGCGGCAAATAAATGGACAAGAACAGCAACGGCAATGCCGACCGTATACCTCTGCCGGTCATTCATCCGCCTGCCTCCTGCTCCGTTGCTAACCCAAACTTCGTAATACCGGATGCTTTAAACCGATCGAGAACGTGGATGACCTTGTCATAAGCCGCTTCTTTCTCCCCACGTATAACAACGGAATAATTCTCATCAGCGCCGCTTCTTTTCTTCACTTCCGCCACAATCGCGTCCAAAGGCATTTTTTTATCATCCAACCAATAACTGCCGTCTTTTCTTACGGTGACGAGGCTGCTGCTCTTATGCACGACTTCCGCATTCTGTGCTGAGGGAAGCGCGATAGAAATAGTACGCACTTCCGTCATATACATCGTACTGATGATGAAAAATGCAAGCAGCAGAAATATAAGGTCAAGCATGGGGCTGATCATCAGTTCCGGCATTTTATCCGCCTGCCTCTGTCTTCTCCTCATAATGCCCCCTCACTTCCCGGACAGTCCGGAGATAAGCGCATCTGCCACCGCATCCAGATCAAGCATCGCCTTTTTATACCTCGCGTTCAAATACGCATGTGCCAGCATGCCCGCAATCGCAATAACCAATCCGAAAATAGTCGTAATCAGCGCTTCAGCCAATCCGGCGGTAACACCGGCCGTATTCTGCAGCTGTCCCGTCATGGAAGAAAAAGTTCCCATCATTCCGGTAATCGTCCCTAAAAGCCCAAGCATAGGAGAAAGCCCGATGATAACCCCTAAATAATCAAGATGGGCCGACAGCTGATTCAGGTAACGATCCGTCTTTTCATAGGTAACAGATTCAAGTGATTGACCAAGGCTGTCCTTTTCGGACAAAATATCCTTTGCCAGTTTTGCAGCGCTGCCTGATTCCTTTTCCGCCAGCCCTGCCGCTTCAGAAACTTTCCCCCGTGTCATTTCCTTACAGAACATCATCACAAATTTCGTGTCGGAGATTGCCTGCCGATAATACACATACCGCTCCACCGCCAGAAATATAACTGCCAGTGAACAAAACAGCAAAGGCCACATACACAGGCCTCCGCGAACAAAATATCCTACTGCCGAATCAAAAATCTCCATCGTGTTTCCTCTTCCTTTCTTCCCGGCACTCTGCCGTCCATAAAAATTACACTCATCATAAAAAAAGCACAGCCAAACTGAAATGAGAAAAATTTTTCCCATCTCCCATCCGGCTCATGCCTCGCGAGTCTTTTGATGATGAAATTAAACGGCACCCTGGCTCGGTTCATTGTCTGCCTGCCCCTCTGTGAAAGGACCACAGCAGGCCGACTTCCCTTACAGTTGCGAGACAGCTCCGGCTTTTCACCGGATTCCCCGTTATTAGATTCCGTTATCTTGTTTTTTAATTATCAGCTAATTGAATTCTATCATAGAATTTTTACATATTCAATTTTATTTTGTAACTTTTTGTGGATTTATTTAACCCCTATCCAATGTTATTGATTCTTAAAAAAATGCAAAAAGAGTATCCCGGGGAAGCAATCCCGCCGGATACTCTTTTATCGTTCTGTCATTATTTCATATTTGCTTTTACAGCATCTGTCAGATCGATACCGCCATAAATAACGTCTCTTGCATTGATGACCATATCTACGCCTTTATCTTTAGCCGCTTTCTCCACAGCCGCCCGGAATTTTGCCTGGATGGGAGCCATGACTTCATTTTCCTTTTGTGCCAGCTGCTGGTTCAGTTTCTGTCCGAGTGCCTGTTTATCCTTATCTGACATATTTTTAGATTGTTCATTGAACTGATTCTGCAATTTCTGCTGTTCAGAAACCACAGTCTTCCCTGCCTGCATAAAAGCCGGCGTGGAAGACAGGACATCCTCCACATTGACATAACCGGACGCTGCGTCAGCCTGCGCCATCATTCCAAGAGAAGCAGCTGCCATAATCATAGAAATAAGAATCTTTTTCATATGTAAACCTCTTTTCCAAAATAAAATACACGTCTCTTTCACTCTTTATTTCTTCCAGAGCTTTTCCATAATTGTCGGATACACCGCATTTAAATGCCCCTGGATCTGGTTCAGGATCGCCACAACGAGCGGCGCATCAAAATGATCAAGCCCCGCAGGGATACAGCAGGTCAGCAGCACGTTGCCGGCTTCATCCACACTGTATTTCAGCATACGGTACTGGTCATTCAACGCATTCAGCTCTTCACAAACGGTCGCCTTTTTCTCTTTTGTTACAATCGCTGCCGCCACCTGTACCTGGATGATCGTGTAAACACTGTCGTCAAACAAAATCATGAAAGGAAGGTTCTGTCCGGCTACAGGAAGGTTACTGCGGAAAGCCTGGGAATGCACGTCATCCTTAAAATCCTGAATACCGAACCCGCTGATTTTCGCATCTTCCAGATGCTTCTTAAACAAAGCTACCTTTTCAATCCCCACCTTTACTTCCGGCACTGCTGTTTCCGCTTTTACCGTATTCTTATTCTCCGCCATTTTGTACGCTCCATTTCTCTGGTCACGCCAGAACTCAAACAATAATTCTGTGATATCCCTGTACACCTTTTCTTTCGAAGGAAGATTCCAGTCATTTGCCATATGGGCTTTAAAACGCAATAATTTGATTTCTTTCAGCAAATTCAGATATAACTGTTTGCTGACAGGAACAACATTGCCTTTTACCGCTTCCACCCGTTTAATCTCATCCTTTAGTTTGATCATGAATGATCTCTCCGATTTTTAAATACATTTGCTGATTATTTACTATCCTGCCGGCATTTGGGATAAATAAAAATCTGCGGGACAAGCCAGACAGTTACCGAATGTACAAGTATCTACTGCCCCCTATCCTGCAGGTCATTAGAAAATTGAAAACAAGCGGCATCCGACTGGGGTTTCTCACCCTTCACGGCTGTAAAACAGTTCCGGATTTCCACCGGATTCTCCACAAAAGCCTTTCGACTTTGTCTTCTCTCTGAAATTGTTCTGAACAAAGGTTGTTCAGATATTATTATATTATCATAAGGCATATACTATTTGCAAATAATTTTTACTTTTTCTTTTCTTCTTATGGTAATTTTATTTTCATTATTTTTAAACTTTCTTTCATCTTGGATGCCAAGGGACGATAAATCCCTGCCGGGATTCCGACCGCTTTTTGCCTACCGGTAAAGTGTCACTCATGTCAAAACGTCATCCGGAAGGCCAGCAAAGAATCCATTACCATCACACTGAAGCCGGTAAGACGTCATAAAAGTAAATAGATTCTTCGCTCAGTGTCATATTGCTGCTTCCCATCTTTCTCACAAGATATTCTTACCCCTGCTCAGAATGACGGCGGACGGTAAGACGTCATCCGTAGCGTCGGTGAAGGATCTATTACCGTGATGAGGAAGCCGGTAAGGCGTCATCAGAATAATAGATTCTTCACTTAGTGTCATATTGCCGTTTACCTGCTTTCTCACACAGCATTCTTGCCTCCGTTCTAATGACAGGGTACGGAAGTCGTCATAATGACAGAAAACGTTAAGCGTCATAATGACGGGAAACGGAAGGCGTTATCCGGATCGCAAGTGAAGGATCTATACCCGTAATGTGGAAAAAGGTAAACAGAAAAGAACTGCCTTCCCATACCTAGGAAAGCAGTCCTTTCATTTCTTCTTATTCAGTTCTCATAGCAAAGCTTTCTTCTATTCCCCTTTTGGAAGCATTCATCATCCTCAGAAGCTGAAGCGGATGCCTGCGTCTATTCTCCACTTGCTGGAAACATCAGCCCCGAAGTTTCTCGTGTAGGTTCCGTACAGATAGGTGTTCCTGTTCACCAGCCAGCTTCCTCCTACTTCTACGTCTACCCAGCTGTCTTTCAGGTCTACTTCTGTCCCGCTCGTCGGTTCGTTTTCCGCACTGAAGATGCTCTTCACTTTCCCTCCGAATTCATGGGCCAGCGCTATCTTCGCAAACAGGTTGCTTCTTTCTGTCTCTTTTCCTATCCCCAGTCCGATTCTCCCTATCACGCTGTTTATTCCGTCCTGGTGGATGTGCATTTTCTTCCCCCCTGCATAGTCGCTTACGGCGTCATAGTCTTTTCCTCCTAAGTGTCCTGCGGTGAGTTCAATGCTCGGGTCTATGTAGAAGCCATTTTCTCTTGCTATTCTCTTACCGTATTCCACGCTCACCGACAGGCCGCCTGTTCTGTACTTCCCGTCCAGACGGTGGTTCATTTCGTTGTATACGGTGTAGTCGTTCTTTATACGGCTTCCTCTAAGGATGATGTCAAGGTACTGTCCGTCTTCTTTCTGCATGGCTCCGTACAATGCCAAACTTGCCAGTTTTTCTTTCCCTGTTCCATTGGCATAGGTGTCTTTTCCTGTTCCGTAGTCCAGAGCTGCGCCGATTGTCCAGTTTCCTTTTTTCTTGTCGTAGCCTACCTGGGCTATGTTGTAGGTCTGTTTGAAGCTGGCGTTCTTTTTATCCAGTTCGTTCTTCCCGCCCAGGTATCTTGCCCAGATGCCGTTTTCTTCTTTGGCCAGTCTTATGTCTCCCATTCTTCTCTGCAGGTCGTTGTTGTTTCCTCTCCACAGAAGGACGGCAGAGGTCATGGCTGTTTTGGCGCCTTTCATCATCTGGGTTTCTTTGCTTCCGTAGATAATGGGAGGCTTGGGATCCGGATTGGGGTTCGGATTTGGGTTGGGATCCGGATTGGGGTTCGGATTTGGATTGGGATCATCCTCTGTTGCCGGGGTATAGAGGTACTGGCCCTGCCCATTCGCATCTTTGTAGGTGATGTCTTCAATCCTCTGGCTGGCAGACTGGGCGGTCAGCCCTTCGGCGATCTCCACTTTCCCTGTCAGGTTTTTCTCGCCTTTTGTATAAGCTTCATAGTACAGCTTGTTCGCCAGTTTGTTCAGTGTAGCACTCACAAGGTTTTTATCCGCTGCTTTTGTGGATGAAGTATTGAGACCTTTGTTATCTGTACGGAGAGTAATATGCGAGCCTTCACCGGCATGTTTTACCACAAAATCTCCCCCGATAATATTTCCATCAGAGCTGTGGTCATAATATACCATTTCATATCCGTTATAATTTTCAACCGTAATAGGCTTGTTTTCTTTTTGATGGATGATTCCCCGCTCTGCTTCCGAAGCTCCGCCAATCAATTTTCTTACCTTGCTCCCCGTATAAAGATATGAATCTTTATTCTCTCTTTTCTGCACTGCTGCAGCACGCTCCGTGCCAATCCATCGGTTTTCCCATAGGCCACTGTTCTTCAAATAAATATCTATACCTGACTGATGCGGATTATTTCCATTTTCAGCAAATTCATTCAGCACGCCGCCAGTCAGTTTAGATTTACTTGTAGTGAGTGCAATAGAAACAAGAGAAGCATGGTTCCCCGGATTGGGATCCCAGCCGTAGTTTTTGTTGATAACACCAAGATTACCATAAACTTCTACATCTTCCGTACCCGGCTCATTTCCATTAATACCGGTATTCATAAATACCGAACCTTCTTCAGCAAGCATTGCATATGTTTCGGATGTCTTAATTTCATGGGTTTTGATCTTTCCGCCGCGAACCGTAATAAATCCATCCTTGTTTGCCTGAAGAGCAACTCCGGTAACGTCCATATCTACATTGCCGTTAACTGTGAATTTCGAGTCTCCATGGTTTCCATCACCCGTTTTTCCGCCATAACCGGCATAAATCCCGCTCATATAATAATGGGCGACATCTGCCCCTAAAGAAGCCCCTCTGGTGGCAGGCACAGCATTTCTTAGTGTCAGTTTCAGATTTCCGTTAACTGTCACCTGTCCTCCATCCAACAAGTATATCCCTGTCACATTATTATTTTCTTTTCCATTTGCAACACCGGAGCCGGAGACATCAACAACCACATCTTCATTCCATGTCTCCTTCTTATCATCTCCCACATAATATCCTATTGTTTTTCCCTGCCCATGCTTAATAATAGTCTTTGGAAGCTTTGGATCAACTGCTGGGGTATAGAGGTACTGCCCCTGTCCTGTCTCTTTTTTATAGGTGATGTCCTCTACTCTCATGCTGGCAGACTGCGCAGTGAGACCTTCGGCAATTTCTACTTTCCCTGTCAGGTTATTCTCACCTTTTGCATAGGCTTCGTAGTATAGCTTGTTTGCCAATTCATTAAGCACCTCACTTACACGATTTTTATCTTCTGCCTTCACGGAATCCATAGGAAGCCCTTTATTATCTGTAATTAAAGAAATTTCTGAATTCTTCCCCTCTCTCTTGTGCGCTTTTGCAATGATGACATTCCCTAATTTTCCAAATATTTTCTTTTGTCCGGCATCTTCATTCTTAATCTTATTTCCGTCTTTATCTACTTTATCACTTCCATCCGGATTTTTTGCAAACTCAGGCACGACATAATTCAGATCATGCTCCATAAAAAGTTTTGTACATCCGTCTAAATTGTCAATGTACAGATCAGAAGCACTGTTTTGAATAATATTGCCTGCGCTGCTCTTATCATTCCCTCCATGAAGCCAGGTTACATGACTTGAAATATCACTTATATAGTTAGAACCGCTCCAAGGATTGTATACAATTCCTGTATTATTCCACACCGCACCATTTCTTAGCCACATATTCTGCGTACCGGCTCCGGCAAATTCACCGGTAAACTTGGAATCACCTGTAGTCAATCCGATATTAATTATACCGCCCGTACCATACCAGGTCGTCATGGTCGTCGCATGTCCCTCGATTTCCACAGGATTATTTCCGGCATCTGTTACGTTACCATCTGCATCAGTTATCATATTGACATCAATACGGGCTTTTTCACTGTTGGTCCACATAGAATCATAATTTTTGGCAATTAATCTTCCGCCGCCCACACTGATATAGCTGCCGTTCTCCCTTGCGAACATAGTGGCTGCTCCGCCTTCGGTTTCTATATCCACAAGGCCTTTAATAATTATAGAGTTGCCCGCACTTTTCGGCTGCGTGAATACCTCCAGCGCGCGATAATTCATTTCATAACCGGCAGATGAAATGCCTCCACGGATTTTTACAGCATGTTCCGGTTTGTTATCATTATTGATGATTACATGAGAACCATGGTCGGTAGGTTGCGCTGTCGATACACGAATACCGCTTCCATAATAATAATTAATATTGGTATTGATATTGATAGCACCGGGATTATCAAATGTAATCGTTCCCTCTCTGTATGCAGCTATTCCTGCAGAAGTCCACATCGGCTGTGATCCGGTTGTTCCTTCCTCTGGAGAAATATCTGTCTGGATATGTAAATCATGTCCTGTCATATCTATCGTATAGGAAGGTCCGCCTTTAGACTGTGAGCTTTCTGCTCCGAATCCGCCGGCATATTTATCGTCGCCAAAATTATTGATAGTTCCTATGTACAAACCTCCCCAGCCAAAAGAACGAGGATCCTTTGTCATCTTATTGATGATGGTTGTATCATTATCAAATCGGTAGATTAACTTGCCATTTTCTTTTTTTATATTCTTTTCGTACGTCTTATCGTATTTCGGATTACCAAAAATAAGAGCTGAGTACGGGTACTGTATCAATTTAGCTTTATGTCCCTGACCTGTCGACTTATCCCAATCAACATCACTCAAAGACTTTGCAACAGATGCGGAAGTCAGCCCTTCCTCGATCTCAACCGTTCCTTTTAACTGATTTTCTCCTGAAAGAACACCCAAATAGTAAACCTTGTTGGCTAAACGTTCCAGCACAGATTCTACCAACCCATGATTGGATATATCAATGCCTTCCGCAGATGTGGAAATCGTTACCGTCGAATTTACGGAACTGTATTCCGTCTTGGTATCCGATCCTGTTCCAATTCCCTCCTGAGAAGTTATGAGCGGCTCCGCCTTTTTTATATGAACTTCCCCACCAAGAATCGTATCAGGTGCATTTTTATCATGTTGATAGCTAAAAGTAAATTGTCCGGAAAGTTTATCGATATGTAAATCAGCCTTTCCCATATTAATATAAGAACGTTTTACTGAAGATTTACTTCCTGTCAAAGTTCCAATAGATGGGATTTTAACTAAATCAGGTATATTCCAGAGAGCACCGGAATCCATCTTCAAATTATTGATAGATTCATTAGCAGAGGAACCGCCCCAAACACCGTTGCTTCCAATTATCAGATCCTTGGTACTGTTGAAATTGCCGCTCCAATTTCCATTAACCGTCAAATTGACATGTCCAACTGCATTGCCTGTAAAGGAACCCATGACATTTGCTGTCACCAGGCTCTTTTCATCTTCATCAGTCCTGATATCACCTTCCACATCACCCAACCTGGCTTTGATAACACCGCCGGTTTTTGCCAGTACAGCCGTACCAAATCCATTGGTTTTCAGATTGGCCGCACCTGCATTATCAGCCCAGAGAATCTGTCCTCCATCATGGGCATACAATCCCAATCCTTTTTTCACATCTATATTTGCCTTAACGCCGGGATCTTTAAACTGAATAATCCCTTGGCGTTTTGATTCAATACCGACAGATTCTTCATCCTCATCCGACTCAACAGTTATTAAATAAATTCCATCCCTACCGCCTAAAAACAAATGACTTTTTTCATTCTCAAGCCTATTTCCTACAACTATTCCTTTTGATACATTCCCTTTGACCAGAATATCCGTTTTGGAACTTTCTATCGTGATCTTTCCCTTGCCATCATGATAAATGCCATAAGCCTCTGCTCTTCTATCACCGCTATTTGTTGTATCAGAAATGATTTTCAACTCATTGTTTGAAGTCGATGCCTCTCGCTTATGGCTTAATATAAGATCCTTTTCTCCTCCACGGATTCCTGTATAAATGTGGTCTTTCCTTTTCTTGGAATGATCTGGTTGGATGATATATCCATCCCCATATGCAAGGAATAATTTACCATCCGCACCCAAATCATACTCTGTTCTCTGGGCATCCGCTTCCAAAGTAGTTCGATACAATGCGCTTGTCAGATCCGACAACTTGCCAATCGTATCAGAAGGATAAGACTGACTGTCATAATCGAAATTTACATGATCGGTATTAATATCATATTTCCTGAGAACTGTCCCATCACTTCCGACAATTTCCACATAAGCAGTGACATGATATCGGTCTTTCGGAAGTTTATTAATAACTTTTCCTGCTAACGCCTGTGTCGCTTCCTTGATATCTGACGGTTCAAGACTTTCGAAATCGCTTTCTTTTAGTCGTAAATGCAAAGAAATATAATTCCCGTTCTTATTACTCCCAACATTAATAACCCCACCGGTTAAGGTCTTATTTGCTTTATTCCATGAATAACTATAAATATTATTGACCTCTGCAGCAGGATCTGCAATTTGCACACCGTTGGCGTTGTCAGGAGTTGTCATATCTATTACTTCCGCATGAGATATTCCTCCGACTCCAACAACTCCTATGGTAAGTAAAGATAACACACAACTCTTCAACCACCTTTTCCGCATACTACTCTTCATAATATTCTCCTTACACCACAAAATACACACTGATATATACCCACTAAGTTATTCTAATGATACTCTCTTATTATGATCCAAAGGGATCTCTCTATATAGCTGAAGATCCCCTTAGATCAAAATATTGTATTCTTTAATCACTCAAACACTCAGAAGCTGAAGCGGATGCCTGCGTCTATTCTCCACTTGCTGGAAACATCAGCCCCGAAGTTTCTCGTGTAGGTTCCGTACAGATAGGTGTTCCTGTTCACCAGCCAGCTTCCTCCTACTTCTACGTCTACCCAGCTGTCTTTCAGGTCTACTTCTGTCCCGCTCGTCGGTTCGTTTTCCGCACTGAAGATGCTCTTCACTTTCCCTCCGAATTCATGGGCCAGCGCTATCTTCGCAAACAGGTTGCTTCTTTCTGTCTCTTTTCCTATCCCCAGTCCGATTCTCCCTATCACGCTGTTTATTCCGTCCTGGTGGATGTGCATTTTCTTCCCCCCTGCATAGTCGCTTACGGCGTCATAGTCTTTTCCTCCTAAGTGCCCTGCTGTGAGTTCAATGCTCGGGTCTATGTAGAAGCCGTTTTCTTTCTTCATCCGCTTCCCGTATTCCATGCTCAGCGACAGGCCGTTTGTCCTGTACTTCCCTTCCAGGCGGTGGTTCATTTCGTTATATACGGTGTAGTCGTTCTTGATGTGGCTTCCTTTCAGGATGACGTCTATGTACTGCCCGTCTTCTTTCTGCATGGTTCCGTACAGGGCAAGGCTTGCCAGCTTCCCTTTTCCTGTCCCGTTTGCATAGGTGTCCTTCCCTGTTCCGTAGTCCAGGGCCGCCCCGATGGTCCAGTTTCCTTTTTTCTTGTCGTAACCTACCTGGGCTATGTCATAGGTTTGTTTGAGGTAGGTGTTCTGTTTGTCTATCTTGTTCTTTCCGCCCAGGTATCTGGCCCAGATGCCGTTTTCTTCTTTGGCCAGTCTTATGTCTCCCATTCTTCTCTGCAGGTCGTTGTTGTTTCCTCTCCACAGAAGGACGGCAGAGGTCATGGCTGTTTTGGCGCCTTTCATCATCTGGGTTTCTTTGCTTCCATAAATAATGGGAGGCTTCGGCTTGGGGTTCGGGTTGGGATTGGGATTGGGGTTCGGATTGGGATTCGGGTTCGGGTTCGGGTTCGGATTCGGGTTCGGATTATCTTCTGTTGCCGGGGTGTAGAGGTACTGGCCTTGTCCTGTTCCGGCTTTGTAGGTCATGGTTTCCAGTCTCTTTGTTGCTGATTGGGCTGTAAGGCCTTCTGCAATTTCTACCGTCCCTGCCAGGTTCTTTTCTCCGTTTTTGTAGGCTTCGTAGTACAGTTTTCCTGCCAGTGCGTTCAGGGTTTCGCTCACCAGATTCTTGTCGGCCGCCTTGCCCGAAGAGGTATTCAGGCCTTCGCTGTCTGTCAGCATTCTGACTTTGGATCCGGCAGCAGCTTTGCCTATATGGAAATTGTTCCCTTTTATATTTACAGGGTTTGCATTGTCATGGGCATAAACCAGGGTCACGCTTCCATTGTATTCTCCTATTTCTGTTTTTCCTTCTCCTGATTGTGTCATGTCTACGGTTCCGCTTCCGCCCAGTTTTCTCAGTTTTGTCTTTCCTGTGTTTTTCCAGATGCTGTCGACTGTCACGTCTGCTTTTCCGTTATTGCTCTTCCCTTCCCAGCGGGCTTTGTCTCCCAGGGTCAGTTCTACTTCTCCTGTTCCGGTGATGTCTCCTATCAGGGCAGCTTTTCCTCCTTCAAGGGTGGCGCTGACGGATGATCTTGTTCCTGCTTCTATTCCCTTGATTTCTGTTTTCTTGTCCGGGTTGTTTATGAGGGTCAGACTGCTTCCGTTGTCTGCTTTCAGTTTCTCTATGTTGTATTCTCCTCTTCGGAGCGCTATCGAACTTCCTGTCCCTTCTGCTTCCACACGGCCGCTTTCTATTTTTCCTCCTGTCATGGAGAGGAATCCGGCTCCGGATGTTTGGATGTCTCCTTTGGCTTCTACGTCTTTGGTTTCAACTCTTCCTCCTGCCGCACGGATTTTCCCTTTGATGGTTCCTCCATTGGTCAGGCTGACTTTGCTGTTTCCCAAGGCTTCTATAGCCGTATCTTCTGCGGTGATGTCACTTCTTCCGTCTATGGTAACGGTGCTTCCGTTTTGGGCTTTGATTCCGTCCCTGCTTTCCATTCTTGTGTTTCCATGGATTTTGACGGTTCCGTTACCTGCTGTTACGGCTGTACCGTTTGCCGCCTTCACATCCAAAGTTTTGGCTGTGATGTCCACATTGTGGCTTTCGGCAAGGATTCCCCTGTCTTTGGCAGCCAGTACCAGCCTGCCTTCTGCATTTACTTTCAGGTCTTTGGTTCCTGCCGATATGGCGGTATCTGCCTGTATTTCTGCCGGGTCTTTTGTAAAGCGGTAGGTGTTTTCGGCGGCTTTATAGATGCCCGCGTCTGTATAGGCTTTTTCTGACGGGGCACTTCCATCCATGGTTTGTTTCATCGGATTGATGATTTGTTCGTCAGGAATGTCTGTTGCCGGGGTATAGAGGTACTGTCCCTGTCCGTCTCCAAACTTATAGGTGATGTCACCTATTCTCAGGCCGGCTGCAGATGCGGTAAGTCCTTCGGCAATTTCTACTTTGCCGGTGAGATGATTTTTCGACCCTGTCCACTGGCCGGGGTAGAAGAGTTTACCTGCCAGAGAGTTTAACGTCTCACTCACAAGGTTTTTATCTGCCGCTTTATCTGAAGACGTATTGAGTCCTTCATTGTCTGTACGGAGAGTAATTACACTGTCCTCTTCGGCGCTCAGGATCGTCGTATTCCCACCAAGGACCTTCGGCGCATTCCCTTCAATTACATGTCGGTAGATAACTGTGCCGTTTCCGCTGTACTTTCCAATGATCAGATTTCCCGTTTCCGTACCGGGCATTTCTGTCAAGGACGAGCTCGGCTTTCCTCGCTCACCCGTCCAACTCCCCATAAATGCCCGTGCGCCGGTCATATCAATGATGCCCTTGTCGCTGACAAGGTTTTTTACTTTGCTGTCCGCCGGATTATCCTTGAGATCCTTCTGATCTTTGGTAATGGCATTGTACCAAGTCGCTCCATTCTTCAATATCAGATGCATATTGTCGCCCATATTGAAGCCGGTCCAGCTGGAAGCGCCGTCTTCTATTGTGACATGCATGACCCCGTCGCTGAATCCTTTCCAATATGCGCCGTTTTTGATGAATAAATCCACAGACCCCAATTGTTCCAAAGGCTGGTTAAAGGTATTTTTGTCCGGGTAGCTCCCCAACCAGTAAGATTCCGGTGTCGACAGCCCTAAATAGATACGTCCTTTGCCATGGGTAGCACGAGTGGAAACATCCCCTTCAATGATCGTGCGGTTTTTTCCGGCGCCAATCACATTTCCGCTGCTGTCTCTTTCCACATTCATACGGATGATTCCGTCATTGGCGCTCTGGAATTCCCCATGGGCCCAGAGGGCGGCAAAACCATGACGAACTTTGACCGAACCTCCGCCGATATTGATTTGACTGCCCGTCGCGCTCACTCCTGTCCTGCCGTTAAGCGGATGGCCGTAACCCGGCCGCGATCCTGCCGTCTCGTTAGAGATATCTCCGTCGACTTCAATATCCACCAGGCCGTCCACCTGAACGGTAGAATAGACTCCTTCCATACTATTTCTGGCCTTTATCCCCGCACTTCTCATCGTCCAGTCCGGTTTATAAGCCGATCTGATCCGAAGAACTTTATCCTCCTTATTTTCTCCACCGTTATGTATATGGACCACGCCGCCGGTATTGACAAAAATGCCTGCAGTAAAGAAAGCTTCATCATGTCCCGGGGATGTATAGGACTCCAGCTGGATGTCAATGGGTCCTGCGTTATTGATTTCGACACGGCTTCCTTTCGTAGTCGCCGCGATTCCACTGAGCGTGTCCCCTGCGGCTATGCTGAACTTATCGGAATGAATATTCAGCCGATGGTGGTTCATATCAATAATAGTGGGTGCCGTTTCTGAAGAATTGGAAATCGAGGCGGCTATCTTACCCAGAGGTATGGCTCCTCCGCTGATGACTGCGTGTGCGTCGCGGATCGTTGTGCCATCCCTGGTAAAGGTATATATGTTATTTTTCAGCACGCCATGGGCGACATATGCCTCATCCGCCACCGCATCTCCTGTAATGGCCGTATCAAATGTATCGACATCCTGCTGGTCCGCCGGATCGACAGCGGGCGTATACAGGTACTGTCCCTGTCCATTCTCATCCTTATAGGTGATGTCCTCTACTCTCATGCTTGCAGACTGGGCTGTAAGCCCCTCAGCGATTTCCACTTTGCCTGTGAGGTTTCTTTCTCCCTCTTTATAGGCTGTATAGTAAAGTTTGTTTGCCAGTTTATGCAACGTCTCGCTCATGATGTTCTTGGCGGAAGCCGGGGAATTGCCGGTTAATCCCGCATTGTCTGTGCGGAGAGTGATCACAGCGTTTGTTCCGTTCGCATCTTTATGGGCGTGGTCGATCTGTACCTTCCCGCTGTCGATGGAAATCTGTCCCTTTTCATCTACGGAATGATCCATCAGCACCAGTGTATGGCCGCTGTAATTTTTCAGGTACAGGTCGGAAGCACCCTTTTCCCTTTCCGGCTTCAGGCTGTCTGCCGGAGCGCCATACTTCTGGTAGATGACGCCCCTTGTCTCCTCTGTCCCGCCGCCGATGAAGTGTTCCACCACACTGTCTTCTTTCGTATTGTAGTTCCACTTATCTCCATACTGGAATCCGCCGTCTTGGTTCGTCCAAGTAGCGCCGTTCTGCAGCCACAGGCTTGTCCATCCTGCCTGTTTCGCATAAGAGCCGCTGTCCGCCCTGCCGTTAAAGGTAGAATCTGGCGTGGTCAGCGCCACATTGATATAGCCTCCCGATCCAGCACCTACCCATTGCCCCTGCGTACGGAGGTTCCCTTGAATATTCACCTTGTTGTTTCCGGGACGGTACGCTTCTCCTTTTTGCTGTCCGTTGGCGATATTGATATTGACAGTTCCGTCACTATAGGAATCCACCGACGTATAATGCTTGGCATTCAGACTGCCGCCACCCAGGGAAATGATGCTGTGCCCGCCGATGCCGCTGACGCACCAGGCGTCATTGGTATCGATATCCACCAGACCGTCGATGAATACATTGCCGTGGTCGAATGTCTTGATCCCCGTAAAGTTGATCCAGAAAATACTGGAGGTATTCGTGGGAGAGCCATTCGGCATCCCCCATACCGTACCAGTGATTTTCACACGATGATCCCAGCTGTTGTCATTCATAATATGGACGGTCGCCCGGTCTTCCTCTTCATATGTATTGAACCTGCCGCCGGCAGAAATCCCTCCGGCATAGTAAAAGTCCGTCCAGTTGGATATATCCATGAAACCAGGATTCTTAATGGTCAGTGTCCCTTTCTGCATCTGAGAAATACTGGTGGATGTAACCTGCGACATCCCCGGCACCGCCACTTTGACATTCAGAGCCAAGTCATTACCCTTGAGATCGATCACATGGTCACCTGCATTCCTGGCCCATATGGCGTTGGCATAAGCCATATTCTCCGGTATAGGCGTCCCTTGGGCGCTGAAATCCACATTCATCTCCACCTTTTCAGGGAAGGTATAGGCACTGTAATCCGCAGAGGCGATACCATACGTCTTATAGTCTGCATCATCTTCCGTGAATGTAATCGGCTTGGTGAAGGACAAGACACCCGACGTATTCTCCAGTTTGGCACGCCCCGTGACTCTGTCGAAATAAAGATTGGCCCTGGTGTCAAAAATGGACGCCGATGTAAGTCCTCCCGCGATGACCGCCGTTGCCGTGATATGTTCCTCCCCATTCATGTATCCCTTGTAGTAAAGCTTTTCTGCCAGCCCCCTGAGCACTTTCTGCATCACCGCTTCTTCAGCAGATTCCAAACCGGTACGGTCGGTGAATATCGTGACAATGGAACCGGCCGCCGCCTTATCGATAATGACCGTGCCTCCCAGGATGCGGGTCGCATCGGCTGCATCCCTTTCAAAAGAAAAGCCTGCTTTCCCTTCCAGGCTTCCGACAGACAGATCACCGCCGCCTCTGTTCATATGGATATTCCCATTGCTTCCCGAAAGAACTGCCAACCGTATATTTCCGGCTCTTCCCACATGCCAGACGGAATCATTTCCCAGCGTCAGATCTGTCAGGGATGAGGCACTCCCTTCCCAGGACGCTTTCGCTCCCAGTTCCATTCCCACATGTCCTAAGGCATCGCCTTTCATCGATTTCAGGATAGACGCCCTGATATGGCTGTTTTCATCCCCGTCGGTTTTCAGGTTCCCCGTATACGAATCGGTTGCGAAAGTGATCCGGCCGCCTCTTTCCGCGTACACCGCGTCGGCCAGTCCGGAAGAAATGGTCGCCTTCCCCAGACGGATGACCCCGCCGTCATGGGCATAGAGGCCGTACCCGTGGGGGGAGTTGACGTTGACATCAATAGAAACCATAGCAGGGCCGGCCCATTCCAGATACTCATGGTCTACGACTTCCCCGTTCTTTCCCGCCTCTACCCCTGTCGTCCTGCTGCCGTCCAGGTTGAACAAAAGATTCCCATAGACTTGGATGCTGCTTTTAACTCCTTCTCTGTTATTTCCAGCATAGATACCGGTCGCTTCGGCACCTTTCACGTCAAATACAGCTAAGCTCGGACCAAAGTGTATTTCTTTGGAAGAATCATTATAGATACCGTAGGCTCTTCCGTCAGGATGCATGGAAGCATCGCCCTTAAGGTTCATTCGGATCGGACGCCCCCACCAGTAGCAGTGGGGTTCATCCCTATGACCACCGTGCATCCAGGTAAGCACTTTCAGATTTCCGTGATCTGTGGTCCGCACGAGCGCGTAGATATTGTCCTCCGCCTTATTTGAAAAATCCGGGTATACATCCATGTCGCGGACCGGAAGCCTGTCGTCATTATAGGCATTCTGATCATACTCATGAACAGTTCCGTCATTGATGAGAGGAGAAAAATACGTCTCTTTCAGCGTCCGATCAATGCGGTACTCATGGGACCAATGATGCGTCCCGTCAGGATCATCGCCTATCCAGTTCGACACATCATACCTATATAACTCTTCCCCCTTTTCATTCCTTATGGAAATAGAAACAGGATTCGTTTGTTCATCCGACTCTGTAATCTTTTTAATCAGTTCATTCGCCGCCCGGCGGGCTTCCCTGGCATTCAGATTCGGAAAATCCGAGGCATCGAGTACCAGGTATGAATATATCCATATATCTTTATTCTCTATTCTTACTTTTTTATTGAGTATAGTTCCGCCGATAACCTTCCCCGTCGCAGAATCCCATTTATAAAGGTATGTGTTCTTTACCGTAGACGTGAGATTGTCTATGACGACTCCTCCTAAATTTTCCGGTGCCGTCATATCGATAACCTCGGCATAGGCTACCGAACCGGCGCACCACATTCCCGCCAGCAGAGCGGAAAGTATACTTCGCTTCCACATCTTTTTATTCATTTCATTCCTCCTTTGTCATAACTCACAGTTTTTTTATTCTGTTACTGCTTCTGATTTTCATGGCGGATGCGGCATTCCCATACACCTCGTCTCCTCTCTTTTCCCTTACCGGCGCCGAGCTCCTCTTCTCTGTCCCTATAATCCATCTGTTACTTTTCGTATTGCCGGAATTAAAAAACGACGCATGAAGATAATGTTTGAAATCGATTCTATTTCAGACACTTCACTTATGCATCGTAAGCTGTTGGATGGTCAAAAACAGGCGGCACCCTGACTTAGTTCGTCATCCCGTCATATCCTTGTGAGAGAACTGCTATGGCGGGACTCCCCATACAGTTGCGGCACAGCTCCGGATTCCCACCGGATTCCCCGCACTCAGCCTTTCGGCTTTTGTATGACCTTTTATTTAATTTTTAATTCTTATTTATTTTATCATTTATATTTTATTTAATCAAGTGAAGTTCATTGTTAATGAATCAATGAATCTATAGTAATCAAACATTTGTGACACACCCTTAGAAAATAGTTTTAAACCTAACGCTTTTTATGCTACCCTGGACAGATACTCTTTTAATACTTCATTGGGACTTTTAAACTTTAATATCTTCCGACATATATTATTTGTCCTGGTGGCATACCTTTAAAAGACTTTATATGTTTCCTCCCCGCTTGAAAATCGTCCCCTTGCATAAAATATTTCATTATCCGCCATATGGCTCCGTGCAAAGCCGATATATTTCTATCACTTGGTGACAATACATAATTTATTTATTCCTTAATAGTAAGGATCTGTAATCAAAATCAAGTTTTGTACAACACCGCCATTGTATTTGAATGTGCTGTGTATAACAGAATATAAGATTCCCGATTTTGAAAGCCAAGCTGTATTCTTCGGTTTCAATTCCTTATTCCTGATATTATGTGTCCATCAAAAAAGAGCTGTGGGAATGAGAAATCATTCACAACTCTCTTTTAATCACCGGTCTGTAAAATTTTTTTGAAATACCAAATCTTTGTGACATGGGACAGAAAATGCTTTATGCCGGATTGATCATTCCGCATATCGTATCCGTTTTTTATTTTCCCGTTCCACTTTTGCTTTATCCCACCATCTTCGCATTCTTATATTCTTCAGGAATCACAAGTCCCAAAGTTTCCGCCGATTTTTTATTGATGATGACTTCCAGCACTTCAGGGTCCTCTACGGCAGTGTCCTGTGTTTTGATTTTCCCGTCAAGCACATCCGCCGCCATGTGTCCTGCCTGTACGCCGGACTTGTAGAAATCTACGGAGAGCGAGCCAAGCGCACCGTCTTTCGCCATGCTGTCCGCACCTACGAATACGGGAATCTTCGCAGGATCTGTCACCTTTACTAAAGTGGGAATGGAAGAAGCGATCACGTTATCCGTAGGAACATAGATGAAATCCACCTGACCTACCATGGATTCCGCTGCCTGCTGGATGTCATTGACAGAGGAAACGGTCCGTTCCACCACGGCAAGGCCGATGGATGCCGCATGGGCTTTCGCCTGGTCCGCCTGGATCTGGCTGTTCACTTCACTGGAGGAATAAATCAGTCCGAGGCGTTTCGCCATGGGAAGGAACTTAAGTCCCATATCCACCTGCTTCTCTACAGGGCCGCGGTCATTGACGCCGGTCACGTTCGTTTCCGGCCGGCTATTCGATTTTACCAGTTTCGCCGTTTCAAAATCGGTAATGGCGCACCCGATAATGGGCAGGTCATGAATTTCATTGGCTACCGCCTGTGCGGCAGGTGTGGAAATCGCACAGATAAGATCGGGACGATTGGCCTTGAAACGGGACGCAATGGTCTTTAAATTTGACTGGTCTCCCTGGGCATTCTGCTGGTCTACTGAAATTTTGTCCGCTCCGTAGCCCCTTTCCTTCAAGCCGTCAAGGAATCCTTGATTGGCCGCATCAAGAGAACCATGCTGCATCACCTGCACCACAGCAATCTGTTTCTTCCCGTCATCTGTCTTCTTTTCTCCGCCACCGCTTCCTCCGCATCCATAGAGTAAAGCTGTTGCCACCACTGCCGCTGCTGTAAGTTTCATCCATTTTTTCATTTGAGAGCCCTCTCTTTCTACTGCACTTCTATCCTATAAAAAATGTCCCCTGCCAATTGCAAGGGACGACGGGACTCATCGCGGTACCACCCTGTTTACCTGATGAAAAAGAAACAAAAAAGGCGGCAACCAAGGGACGGATATTCCGTGGTACCACCCTACTTCATCAGATCAACTCTCAGCCGCTTAACGTGAGCCACTCCGGCAATGCCTACTGTTATTTCAGCAAAGCAGTTCGGGAAAGAACTTCGACTTCCTGCCCGCACCGATTTTCACCATCCATCGGTTCTCTGCGCCGGGTAAGGAAATTTACTTTTTTCCGTCAGCACTTTTAAATATTGTGATTATTTTAGCGAATAGAGATTTTCTTGTCAATAGTTTTGGTGAAAATATTTTAAATTTGAGCGCCCCTCTTTCTTTAGCAAAGGGCAGCAGTCACAGGACTGACATGGCAGGAGGCACCATTATGTATATTAGCGAAGAATCGGCTGCCGTAGCAAGGAAAACGGTAAAACGTCATCAAGGTAACAGATTCTTCGCTTTGTGACACATTGCTGATTCCCATCCTTCCCACAAAGCATTCCTGTGTCCGCTCTGAATGACGGGGTATGGAAGTCGTCATAATGAGGGTAAACATTAAGCATCACTATGATGGAAAACGTTAAGCGTCATCCTGAGCACGAGCGAAGGATCTATTACCGTGGTGGGGAAAGCGGGAAGATGCCATCCGGGTAATAGATTCTTCACTCTGTGTCGCTGTTCTATTTCCCCATCCTTCCCACAAAGCATTCTTGCCCCCGTTCAGAATGACGATTTTGGGAAAGCACGTCACCAACAATGGGGAACGAAAAGTGTCATAATGAGAATGCTCGCTGCCGGTACATGTTCACCGGACATTCTCAAAAGAAAAACACCGCCCCTGTAAAGACGATGTTTTCTTTCTATTACTTATTTCAATACACCGATTTTCCTGTAGTATCTTTCAGCGCCGGGATGGAGCGGCACGCCTGCGATATCTTTCACCGCATCTTCCGGCTTGAGGCCTTTCAGGTTCTTCTGTGCCTGCCCCAGTTCGTCGATATGTTCCCAGAGTGCCTTCGTCAGATTATACACCACATCTTCCGGCATATCCCCGCGGGTGAACATAACCATTTTAACCGCTGTGGTACGGACGTCTCTGTCCTGATTCGGATAGGTACCCGCCTTGATGGTATAACTTGCATACCAGGGATATTTCGCTTTCAGGTCTTTCACGAGCTGATCATCAATATCTACCAGGCGTGCGCCGCCGGTTAAAGCCTGGGTAACGGCGGAAGCAGGCGCGCCGCTCATGATCCATGCGCCGTCAATGGAACCGTTTTGAAGCATATCGGCCGCATCGGTAAAGGTAATGTACTCCGCCTGGATGTCATCAGGAAATTTCAGTCCCGCCGCGGTGAAGTGGGCATTACTTTCGTTATATACGGAAGAGCCTGCCGATGCCACGGCAAAATGCTTTCCTTTTACATCAGCCAAAGTCTGAATGCCCGACTTGGCAGTGACCACCACCTGGTTCGGATTCATGTAAAGACCGGCAATCACTTTCAAATCTTTATAAGGATGATCTTTGAAACTGTCCGTCCCGTTGAGACATTGGTACACATTGCTGGAAATAGCGATGGACACCTGCGCTTCGCCGTCGGAGACCATATTCAGGTTGGCAATTCCGCCTGCGGAAGCCTGGCTCGCTGCCTGCACACCGGGAACGTTATTGTTCCACATATTGGTGATTGCCGCCCCCACCGCATACAGGGCACCTGACGCGCCGGCCGTCGGAAAATTAATTTTCACCGTCTGCGCTGCCGGCTGTGATGACGGCGCCGATGCTTTCTTTTCTCCGCCACAGCCTGCTATCATCCCTGCTGCGGCTAAAGCCGCCAGTGAAACTGCCGCCGCTTTTTTCAAATGCTTCATGTTCATTTTTCCATCCTTCCATGCTGCAGAAAATAAATGATTATCATAAGTATACCCCTGTGTCAGGGGAAATCAAGTTTCTTTTCTCCGCTGCAGGAACTGGAATCCTATAACCGCGGCAATCCCTGCAAATCCGGCAAAGTCTGTCATCGTTCCGGGAAAAAGGAGAAGCGGCGAAGCAATGAAAAGTACAATCCGTTCCGCCCATCCGCACTTGCATAGAATCCAGCCTTCCAATGCGCCGACGAGGGCAAACGTCCCCACCGCCGCGCTGAAAACAGCCCAAAGGGTTTCCACTGCGGTCGCCGCCGGATCGACACCGATGAGAAGAACGGGATTATCCAGAAAAAAGAAAGGAATAATAAAACCGATAAGCCCGAGACGCACCGCCATAAGTCCCGTCTTCGTCTGATCAGAACCTGCAATCCCAGATGCCACATAGGCTGACATGGCCACAGGCGGCGTGATATTGGAAAGGCAGGCATAAATCAGGCAGAACATGTGGGCGATAAGAGGCAGCACCCCCGCCTTGATAAGGACAGGAACAGCAACCGCCTGGACAATGACATACGCCGCAACGCCGGGAACGCCCATCCCCAAAACAGCGGACATGATCATGACAAGGAAACCGGCAAGGTACACATGATTATCCTGCAGAAGAGACAAAATAAGGTAGCCCATGTGGAGTCCCATGGATGTCAGTGTGACTGTACCGATAATGACGCCGATGATGACGCAGCACACCCCTACGGAAACGGCGCTCCGCGCCCCCTCAATAACAGCGGCAATAATCTTATCTCCTGTCATTCTTGTTTCTTTACGGAGCCAGCTTGCCGCCACAGTGATAAAAATGGAAATAACGGCTGCATAAAGCGGCGTGAATCCCGTAAACATCAGCCCGATAAGGCTCACCAGGGGAAGGACAAGATGTCCCTGTTCTTTTATCACCGACAATGCATCGGGAATATTTTCCCTGGCGATTCCCGAAAGTCCGAGCCGCTTCGCTTCAAAATGAACCGCCAGAAGCAGGCCGATATAGTAGAGCAATGCCGGTGTGACAGCTGCCAGTGCCACATAGGTGTAGGACAGGTTTAAAAACTCCGCCATGACAAAACCGACCGCCCCCATAATCGGCGGCGTAAACTGTCCGCCGGTAGAGGCCACCGCTTCTACGGCGCCTGCAAATTCGCTTTTATACCCTGTCCGTTTCATGAGCGGAATCGTAATCGTCCCCGTCGTCGCCACATTGGCAATGGCAGAACCGTTAATCATCCCCATAAGGCCCGACGCGATGACCGCCACCTTCGCGGGACCGCCGGAAGTCGTTCCCACAAGGGTCAGCGAAAAATCATTAATGAATTTGGAAAAGCCCGAATATTTCAGAAACGCACCAAAAACGACAAAAAGAAATATATAAGTCGCCGAAACGCCGATGCCCGTGCCGAGAATGCCCTGCGTTCCCCAGAATTGGGTAATCAGCACGCGCTTCAAAGTGAAACCGTTATGACCGAGATAGCCGGGCAGGTACGCGCCGAACCAATTATACGCAAGAAAAATTCCCGCAAGTACCGCCAGATTTCCCGATGCCCGCCGGGCCGCTTCAAAAACACAAACCACCGCGACTAAGGCAATGGCTGCCTCCATATCGGAAATACGTCCTCCCGTCCGGGCGATACGGGTATAATTCAAAATGAGATAAAGGAGACTGCCTGCGGAACAAAGGATAAACGCCACGTCCCAAAGGGGCGGAAGCTTTCTTTTCCGCGTTTCTTTTTTAAACGTCGGAAATAATAAAAATGTAAAAACAAGAAGAAAGATACAGTGGATCGCCCGCAGATTGACGGCACTGATTGCTCCGATGGTCGTGAAATACAGCTGGAATGCCGTCCACACGCACAGCAGTACGGCTACCGCCCTGCCTAACGGTCCCGTATATGTCCTCATACGGGAGTCCGCTTCCTTCTCCTCAAGTATTTTCTGCGCTTTTGCATCAAGTTCTTTTTTTGCTTCCAACGCTTCTCCCAGCTTTACGCCGGACTGATGTTCATCCATTCTGATTCCTCCTGCGCTGCTATCCTTCGTATAAAATTATCCTCATTAAGGCATATTAGTCATTCCATATAAAGCAATTGAGAACTTATTGCCCTCTATTTAGAACCTATTTCTTACCTTTCTGCTGCATCCCCAATCTACAGATACCGCTTGAATCAAAAACTAGTCATTCTTCGGAGAGAACACATATATTCCATCCTTTTTACCCAATGCAGCCGCTTTTCGATCTTTTTCTGCCCATTCCTTCTTTCCCAACTTATCGTAAAAACCTGCACGCATGAGAAGTGCTGATGCAATATTGGGATTAATTTTTAAAAATTCCGTAATATCTGCCACCGCCTTTTCGTATTCCCCCATTTCCGCATACACTTCTCCCCGAGAGCGATAACTTTCTCCATAACCGGGATCCATTTCTATAGCTTTATTCAGTATGCCCAACGCCTTTTGATAATTCCCTTTCAATTTATAAACATATCCCAAGTTATTGTACACATCTGCTTTTTTATGCCCCTTTGCAATTGCCGTTTCAAACGCAGTAATCGCTTCATCATACCGTTCTGTCTGGCTGTATACAAGCCCAAGCATCATGTAATAGTATCCTTTATCCGGCTCCAATGCTATCGCTTTTCTTATATCTTCCAATGCCCCGCCAAAATCATGCAACTTCATACTCGCATCACAACGCTTCGAATAGAAATACGCATTATTCGGATAAATGGAAATCAAATGCGTTAAATCATTTCTCGCATCGGTAAATCTTCTATGCTGCATATAATACATATTTCGTAATAAATAAGGAATCCCATCTGTTTCTCCAACCACGTGCCCCTTGTTAAAAGACGTCAATGCTTTTTCATCCTCATGCAAATCCAGAAGTACTTTGCCTCTTTTCATCCAAGCAAGAAGATTAGATGAGTCCGCTGCCACCGCCCTGTCAAGAAAAGGTAATGCTTTTTCCGGTGCATGGTAATGCAACCACTGCAGATCAGCAATCGATATAAGCGCTATTACATCCTTGGTGTTAATAGATAATGCCTTCTCAAAATCAACATAACTCTTATCCATCTCGCCAAGAAGCAGATACGCAAGTCCTCTTTTGCTATAGACCTTTCCCTTTTCTTCTCCTTTTAGATACTTCAACGCTTCATCAAAATCATTAAGACAAGATTCTGTCTCCCCGAGTTGCACATAAGCAACCCCTCGCCCCAATAAGATATGCCCCCTCATTTCCGGTTCAGGATTCTTTTTCAACGCTTTATTGTAATCCTGTTCTGCTGCATAAAAATCCTCTTCCAAACTATATGCGGTCGCCCTTGCATAATAAGCCAGTGCGGAATCAGGATTCAATTCTATAGCTTTAGTATAATCCTTAATTGCCTGCTTATATTTATGCTGATTTATTGCTACCAATCCCCGAAGCATATAAATTCCTTCATTCCCCGGACGCCTATACACTAATTCATCTGCCGCCCTGTAGGAATAACATTTTTTTCTGATGCTGCCTCTGCATCTTTTCCTGCCCTATCTGAAAAATATTGCGTAAATTTTACAGGCAACTTTTCCTGTACAGAAAAAGTATCTCCCCCCGCAGGCATATCTTTACCCGCCGTCCCTATTGTTACATTTGAAAAAGCTATTCCCAACACCAACACCGCTATCAAAATCTTTTTCTTCATAAGCCACCTGCCTGACATATAACTCATAGTGCTTCCTCATTATAGCACTTCCGATAAGATATAACCGTCTTCTTCCATATATACGCATATGTTTCCATATTAAAAGATATGGAGATAAAAATGTTTTTTCATTTTGACCCTTGCAGTAAATGCTAAACTTTAATGCATTTATCTCCCCCCTATATCCATTATCAAATCATACAATGCCTTACAACCACATCTTCCACACATTTACATTTTCCATTGTAGATTAATAATTAACCATCATGTATAAGTATTTCCGATGATGTTCATTAAACCCTCACTTTTCAATGACATCCATTTTTTCATCACGACTCTATTATATTTTTTCCCACGAAAAAATCACCGCCCCTTTCGAGACGATGATTCCCTCTTTTCCTTACCTGCTTTCAAAGAATGCCTTGTACGCCAGGTACGTTTCGTAAGCGTCCGCCTTGGACAGCAGGTCGCAGGGAGCGTGCATGGACAGCATGGACGTGCCGCAGTCTACCACTTCCGCGCCCCAGTTCGCCATCATGAAAGCAATCGTTCCGCCGCCGCCCTGGTCGACTTTTCCCAGTTCACCGATTTGCCAGCATACACCGGCATCATTAAAGATTTTTCTGACCTTCTGCAAAAATTCCGCATTGGCATCATTGCTGCCTGCCTTGCCGCGGGAACCGCCGTACTTGGTCAGGTTAACCCCGTATCCCAGGAAAGAAGCGTTGTCTTTTTCAGAAACTTCCGGGAACATAGGATCAAGACAGGAATTCACATCAGCAGAAAGCATCTCGCTGTTTTCCATGGTTTCATAGAAATCAAGAAGGCTTCCCTGTCCCTGCAGCGCAAGGAGTTTCATCACAAATTTCACGAAATAGGAAGATTCCATTCCCGTATTTCCATAAGATCCGATTTCTTCCTTATCCGTAAGAAGAGCGGCCTGGGCCTTCACACCGGGTTTTGCGTCCAGGATGGCTTCCAGATTCGCGTAAGAACATACGCGGTCGTCCTGTCCGTAAGAAGCAATGAGGGAACGGTCAAATCCGACGTCGCGGCTCTTTGTGGCGGGAACAAGTTCCAATTCAGCGGCAGCGAAGTCTTCCTCTTCGATTCCGTATTCCTTTTTCAAAAGCGCCATGATGGCGTCTTTCGGTGTCTGCCCTTCTTCAGAATGAGTACCCGCGACAGCCTGGAGCTGTTCTCCGGTAATCCCTTCTGCCAGAGTCTTCTTCATCTGGTCCTGCGCCATGTGGATAAGCAGGTCGGATACATAGAAAACCGGATCGCTGTCTTTCAGTCCGATATTGATATCCACTTTTTTACCGTCTTTCGTGAATACGACGCCGATGAGCGCCAGCGGAATGCAGGTCCACTGGTATTTCTTAATCCCGCCGTAGTAGTGGGTACGGAAGTACACAATGCCGTCCTGTTCATGAACCGGATTGGCTTTCAGATCCAGACGGGGCGAATCAATATGGGATCCTACGATTTTGATGCCTTCATGGACGGGTTCTTTCCCAATCACCGCTAAAATAACGGATTTATCTTTCTGGTTCCAATATACCTTGTCTCCCGCTTTGAGTGACTTCATGGTATAGACAGGTTTAAATCCCTTTTCTTCCGCACGGCGGATAATTTCCGCTGCCGCCAGTCTTTCCGTGCGTGCCGTATCAAGGAACGCCTTGTATTTTTCACCGTATGCCATGGCGGCCTTGCGCTCACGGGCATTCATCCGCTGCCAAACGGATTTGCTTCTGCTGTATGTTTCTTTCATTTCTGCCTCCTAAAAGAGAATTATTTTCACATAGGTACAGTATAAAACTTTTTCTCCCTCCCCGCAAACCGCGGCCGGAAGGAAATCCCGCTTCTTCAGTCTCCGGGAAATACCCTGCGCAGGAAGTACGTCAGTCCCATAAAAACAGCCATCACTACGAAAAGCAGGGGATATGCGATAACCAGAAGATAAACGGAAGCGTCTAAACTTGACATGGTTCCTCCTTTATGACAAAACGGGAATAAGAGCAAGCACAAGGCCGCCGGCGACGACGGAAGCGACCTGTCCCGCCACATTGACGCCCATGGCATGCTGGATAATAAAATTGGAAGGATCTTCTTTCAAAGCCATCTTGGCAACAACGCGCCCCGACATGGGGAACGCGGAAATACCACAGGCGCCGATCATAGGATTCAGTTTTTGCTTGAGGAAGAGATTTGCCAGCTTTGCAAAAAGCACGCCGCCCACCGTATCGAAAATAAACGCCGCCGCACCGAGGATAAGGATCTTCAGGACATCAAGGGTAAGGATATTTTCCGCCGTCATCGTAGCGCCTACCGTAATACCGAGAAAGAGTGTCACCAGATTGGCGAGTTCATTCTGTGCCGTACTTGCCAGAGAATCCACAACGCCCGATACTTTCAGCATATTGCCGAACATGAGCGCGCCGATGAGCGGTACGGAAATAGGAGCCAGAATACCTGCAAAAAGCACCACCATAAAAGGGAAAAGGAAACGTGCTGTCCATGACACGGGTTTCTCTTCTTTATATGCCATGCGGATACGTCTTTCCTGCTTTGTCGTCAGCAGTCTGATAATAGGCGGCTGGATAATCGGGACAAGGGACATATAGCAGAATGCCGTCACCGTGAGGGGCGCCAGAAGTTCTGTAGCAAATTTCTGCGCCACAAAAATCGTTGTCGGACCGTCCGCTGCGCCGATGATGCCAATCGCCGCCGCCTGGTTGAAAGGAAATCCAAAAGCTGATGCCAGAAGCGCCGCTGCAAAAATACCTAAATGGGCCGCTGCCGCAAAAAGCATGACATAAGGCTGGCGGATAAGCGGCGTAAAATCACACATCGCGCCTACCGCCACAAAAATCAGGACAGGAAACAGCTCATTGGCAATTCCCGCTTCATAAAGAACCTGCAAAAAGCCCGGCTCCCCGCCTCCCACCGGGATAACGGCAAAATGCCCCGGTATATTTGCCAATATACAGCCCACTCCCATAGGAAAGAGAAGCACCGGCTCATAATCCTTTTTCACTCCGAGCCAGATCAGAATCCCGCCGATGGCGAACATAGTCCAGACAGCGGGATCCGACATCTCCATAACCCCTGCAAAAAGTTCCTTAAAAATTGTTTCCGTGCTTGTCATAAATCTCTCCCCGCAAATAAACAGCCTTACAAAAAACGGACCCGGAAAATACCAGGTCCGATACTATTTCCTGCCCCTGTGCCATACGCAGAAAACATATTTACTTAATAAGGAAAAACAAGGCTTACACATGATAGCCGAGTACCGGAAGAATCATAAAGATAAGCAGCGCCCACACAATACCCGCCCCGATGAAAATACCTGCCGTAATGGCAAAGCCCATCTTGGAACGGGGGACGCCGAGCAGGCTGAAATTCCCAAACCAGCCGCGGCGGACCATGAACCCGTTGTCACTGCGCTGTCTGAACCAGACCAGCTTTTTCTGAGGGTCGATATTGTATGCCACGAGAATGGCAATGACTGTCGCTACCAGCCAATAAATGAGAAAACGAGCGGCATTGAAGTCCTTGACGCCGGACAAATCGATCATCTGCATATTTTTACCCTGCCTTTTAAGTATAACTGCTTTACCAGTTTATATATTATACCGCAAGGCACGGTTTAGTCAAAAATATTTCTTAAAATTATAAAACGCCGGACAAATAACCATAGCCTTCTTTTTCCATATCCGCTTCGGGAATGAACCGGATCGCCAAGCTGTTGATGCAGTACCGGAGACCGCCTCTGTCCCGGGGACCGTCATCAAACACATGCCCCAAATGGGATTCTCCCATACGGCTCCGCACTTCTGTACGCCGCATATTATAGCTCAGGTCTTCTTTGTAATTTACCACATCGGCAGAAATCGGTTTCGTGAAACTCGGCCAGCCGCAGCCCGACTCGAACTTGTCACGGGAGGAAAAAAGCGGCTCTCCCGTCGCCACATCTACATAAATGCCGCGATCAAATTTATCGAAATATTCATTGGAAAAAGCTCTTTCCGTCATACCTTCCTGCGTGACAGCATATTGATCTGCCGTTAAAAGGCTGCGGAGGGTTTCCTCGTCAGGCTTCGGGTACAGGGAACCGTCAATCACGGGATCCGCCGCCCTGCTTACATCGATATGGCAGTAACCGCCGGGGTTCTTCTTTAAATAATCCTGATGGTACTCTTCCGCCGGCACAAAATGACGGAGCGGTTCCACCTCGATAGCGATTTTACCGGAAAGTGTTTTCTGCTTTTCATCAAGTACTTCCCGGGCCACCGCCCCTTCTTCATCAGTGGTGTAATAAATGCCTGTCCGATACTGGCGCCCGCGGTCATTTCCCTGACGGTTCACACTTGTAGGATCCACCACCCGGAGGTAGTAAAGCAGCAGATCCCTGTAGGAAACTTTGGAAGCATCATAAGAAATATGAACCGTTTCCGCGTGATCTGTCTGCCCTATATGTTCGTAATCCGTCTTGTCCGTTTTCCCGTTGGCATAACCGGAAACCACGTCCACTACGCCGTCCACACGGGAAAAATATTCCTCCAGTCCCCAGAAACAGCCTCCCGCCAGGTACATATCCCGTAAATTTTCCTTATTCACTGTTTTCACCGCCATTTCTTTCTTCATACTTTCTTCAAGGCTTACCCCCACAGGCGCTTTTTCCCCGCTGCCTGAAGATGGAGTCATTGCCATCGAATACCAGCCGAAACCGGCTGCCGCAATGATCGCAAGACTTCCTAAAATTCCTGCCGTTCTCATCATAATCCTCCTTTACGAAATCCCCTTCATCTCCATGGCAAGCGATTCTTTGTTCATATGTCCCGGACGGAGCATCTTCACATTTCCTTCTGTATCAATCAGAGCCGCCGACGGATAGAAACGAATACCGTATTTCTTCGTCACCGCGCCGCCTTCGTCAAGAAGCACGGGGAGATTATTATAGCCGAGACCTTTATACCATTTTACGAAATCCTCTTTTTTCATTTCACCGCCAAATCCGGGCGCCACAACGGAAAGAACGACAAAATCCTTATCGTCACTTCCCGCCAGCATATCCGTATCAGCCAGCGTAGCCATACATACAGAACACCAGGAAGCCCAGAACTTGATATACACCTTTTTCCCCCTGTAATCGGAAAGTCTGTGTTCCTTTCCATTTACATCGGTCAGCATGAAATCCGCATCCTTTGCATCCATAAAATTCTGTGTGCGGCCGGCTGCCTTTTCCTGCTGCATCGCCGCGGGGCGGGCCATGTCATTTGCATCCGCATTCATACCGGATCCGCATCCCGCCAGAATCCCTGCCAAAACGGCTGTTGCCGCAAACGCTCCAAACTTTTTATAAGAAATTTTCATCATGATAAACCTCCTGTTTACAAATCCGTGAAATATTTCATGAAATAACTGCTGCCAACATATCCAGCTTGCCAAGCATAAGCAGGACCCCCATAAGAATGATCAGCACGCCGCCAATCTTCTTTAGCAAGACCATATGGCGCTTCACGTGACTGCTGTACTTCAAAAGCCAGGAAGATGCCACTGCCAGAATAAGGAAGGGGACCGCCATCCCCGCAGCGTACACCGCCATCAAAAGACCGCCATACAGAGCGCTTCCATTTTCAGAAGCCACCACCGCAAGCACCGCCCCCAGCACAGGTCCCACACAGGGCGTCCAGCCGAAGCTGAAAGTCAGTCCCAGAAGAAACGCGCCGAGAATACCGCCTTGACGCTTCCCGTCCAGCTCGATCTTCTTCTGCCGCTGGAGAAAATTAATATTAATCAGCTCCATCTGATGCAGCCCGAGAAGTATGACGATACCACCCATGACATACGGCGTATAGGGATGATAAAAAATGTGGCTGAAAAAACCGGTTCCAAATCCGAGACTGAAAAACACCGTTGATAACCCGGTAATAAAGCAAACGGTTTTTACCAGTGGAGATACATATACCTTCAGTCCGAAAAAAGAAAACGACCTCGTCCCGGGATCCTCCGCCAGCTTTCCCAAGTAAACCGGAAGAAGGGGAAATACACAGGGCGAAAAGAAGGACAGCACACCGGCCAGAAAAACAGCACCTGCAAATAAATTATTGATTCCTTCCTGCATAAAGCACATCCTTTCATTAATAGATAAAAATAAATATGAGAATCTATATCATATTCACTTTTATCTATATGATATTTTATCTTTCTTCAAATTGCAATATTTTATCTATACGCCTTCATGACACTTATATGATATTTTTATATGAATAAAAATCGATTTAATAATCAAAAACGGAATCCCCGGCAAAATATCGGTTAATCACCGCCCGCCTTGAATATCGTTCCCGACGGGTATACCGCTTAGTGTCATCAGGGCTATGCAGAGGACAAGTATCTGTATTTATGACCCTCTCCTTGCCTGTCATCCTTGCAAAATCAAAGCAGGAATAACTGTTCCGTATAGGCAGTCAGTCGATTTATCGAATTCAGATAGTCAATCGCTATTAGCAGCTAGCAATTAGCAGCTAGCAGCTAGAAGCTAAGAGCGGCAGCGAAGGATCTGTTACCGTGGTGAGGAAAGCCGTAAGCTGTCACCAGAGTCATAGATTCTTCACTCCGTGTCACTGTCCCGTTTCCCGTCTTTCCCACACGGCATTCTTGCCCCCGTTCTGAATGACGATTTTGGGAAAGCACGTCACTAACGATAGGGAACGGAAAACGTCATGATGACGGAGAACGAAAGGCGTCATGATGACGGAGAACGAAAGGCGTCATGATGACGGAGAACGAAAGGCGTCATCCAGAGCGGCAGCGAAGGATCTATACCTGTGGTGAGGAAAATTGGTAAGGCGTCATCCTGAACGAATGTGAAGGATCTATTACCATGGTAAGGAAAACCGGTAAGGCGTCATCCTGAACGAATGTGAAGGATCTGTTACCGTGGTGAGGAAAGCCGTAAGCTGTCACCGGCATAATAGATTCTTCGCTCCGTTTCATATTTCCATTTACCTTTTTCTCATAAAGCATTTTTATAACTGCTCTGAATGACATTTTACGGAAAGGTGAACCTTTTCCGTCTTTTATCAACTGATTTCCGGCTTCCGCCAATCATCCAAAGCATCAGCAAACGAGCTATCACGCCAAAGCCTTGAGGACGAAAGAATCGGCACCCCATCACTCCAACCGTCCCGTTTCCCCAATTCCTTTTCAAAATTTACACAGCAAAAAACGCCCCATAAAGGAGCGTTTTCGTTTTGATTCAATCAGACTAATCAGCCGCCGAATTGTGCCAGCATGGTGCCTGCCGCTACGGCAGTGCCGATAACGCCTGCTACGTTCGGGCCCATCGCCTGCATCAGCAAGTAGTTGGACGGGTTATCTTTCAATCCTACCACCTGGGATACACGAGCTGCCATCGGTACGGCCGATACGCCTGCCGAACCGATGAGCGGGTTGATCTTGTTGCCGGAAGCAATTCTCATGATCTGTCCGAAGAGGACGCCGCCTGCCGTGCCTGCCGCAAAGGCAATCAGACCGAGCACGATGATTTCAATCGTTTCCAGACGGAGGAATTTGTCGCCGGACATTGTCAAGCCTGTGCCTGTCGCCAGGAAGATGGTGACGATATTGATCAGCGCATTCTGCGCGGTATCGGACAATCTTGCCGTTACACCGGACACTTCGAAAAGATTACCGAGACACAGACATCCCATCAGCGCCGCTACCGGAGGCAGAAGCAGGGATACGACGATGGCTACGACAATCGGGAATACCACCTTTTCAAAGTGGCTTACCGGACGAAGGTTGACCATCTTGATCTTTCTCTGTTCCTTGGTCGTGCACATTTTCATGATTGGCGGCTGGATGAGCGGAACCAGGGACATGTAGCTGTATGCCGCCACGGCAATAGCGCCTAAGAGATGTGGTGCCAGCTTGGATGTCAGGTAAATCGCAGTCGGGCCGTCAGCACCGCCGATGATGCCGATGGATGCCGCTTCCTGCACATTGAAGCCGAGCATCATAGCGCCTGCCAGCGCAACGAATACGCCGATCTGGGCAGCTGCGCCGAGAAGCATGGTCTTCGGATTGGCGATAAGGGGACCGAAGTCGGTCATCGCGCCTACCCCCATGAAAATAAGGGGCGGGAAAATTTCATACTTAATCCCGAAACCAATGGCCATCATGACGCCCATTTCATCATTGAACCCGGTATTCGGGAAGTTCGCCATGATGCAGCCGAATGCGATCGGGAGCAGCAGCAAAGGTTCATATTCCTTCGCAATTGATAAATAAAGTAAAACAAGTCCTACTAAAATCATGACACAGTTTTCCCAGGTCAGCGCGGCAAAGCCGGAATCTGTCCATACGGAAACAAGTGCTCTCATAAAACCATCCATTATTGTACCTCCTATACGGTATTTGTATTCACTAAGCTCTTACTTCTTATTTCTTTTTCTTGGTCGGATCCACCACGTGGATCAGTTCGATGACAAAAGCCAGAAAAATAAGAACACCAAATACGATAACCATGTTAGTGATACAAATGGAAAGTGGGCCTGGAGTATCCATGAATAAAATCCACCTTTCTCTTCTCATATCCGTTTATACGAATACAAATAGATAAAATTAATCAAATTTCTACTTTCAGTATGTAGACGGACAATAAGATTATGCTGGGAAAAACGGCCAGAAGATTGGAATAATGATAACCGACGCAATGAAAGTAACAATGCAGAGCGGAAGACCGACCTTCACATAGTCATTAAACGTAAAACCGCCCGGTCCCAGTACAAGAGTATTCGGAGGCGTTGCCATCGGTGTGGCAAATGCCATAGACGCTGCGATACCGATAGCCATCAGAACCGGTTTTGGGTCAGCACCGATGGACTGGGCAATGGAAATACCGATCGGTGCCAAAAGAGCTGCCGCAGCTGTGTTGGACATGAACTGGGTCAACACATTGGAAATTAGGTACAACACTGCGCACAAAACGACCGCATTCGGATGTTCACCCATTGAACCAACAACCGTATCGGCAATCAATTTTCCTGCTCCAGTTTTTTCCATAGCAGTGGCTACGGAGAGCATACCAGCAAACAGAAAGATCGTTACCCAGTCAATGCCCGCATAGGCTTCTTTTTCTTTCAGGCAGCCTGTGATAACGCAGAGGATAGCCCCGGTTACCGCCGCGGTCTGCAGTGGCAAAGTCTTCAAATCCAGAGCCATGCAAATAACTACACCAATCATGATCAGTCCTGAAATCCACATCTTTGTGGTGCTCTTCGGTTCGCTGTCTTCGCCAGAAGCGCCCGCTTCTTCAGCAGCAGCCCTGATAGCTTCTTCATCCATTTCTCCGGCAGCATTTGCAGGAAGCAGGTGACGGCCGATAAACAGGGTAAAGAAGAAGACAATAATAGACAGCGGAATGCCGATATAAGCAAATTCAAAGAATCCGAAGGTCGGCAGGCCTGCCGCAGACAGAGCGCCCGTGACGATAACGTTTGGCGGGGTACCGATCATGGTGATGGTACCGCCTACGTTGGCAGCAATCGCCAGAGGCATCAGCTGACGAGACTGAGAAATTTTGGCTGCCTGGCAGATACCAATAACTACGGGCATAAGACAGGCTACTGTACCCGTATTGGAAGATACAGAAGACAAAATGATGGTAACGAGCATAACTGCGCCCATGAGTGGCACTTCTTTAGTACCCGCTTTTTTGACTACACCAAGACCAATCGCCTGAGCAAGACCAGTTCTGAACATAGCAGCGCCGATAACAAACATACCGCCAAAGAGTACCACGGTGGAGTTGGACAAACCGGCATAAACCTGTTTTGACGGCAGGACGCCCAAAATACCTAATGCAGTACAAGCTGCCATGGCTGTGACTGCTAAGGGAATCAGTTCGGTTACGAACAAGAAACACGCTACTGCTAGGACGCACAGTGTGACAACGGCTGGATCCATAAAATTCACCTTCCTTAAAAATATCCCACAGCCTGATCGGATTCAGGTGCCTGACACAAATCAGAGTATGGGCATTTCCCGGAAACCTCGGAATTCATAATGATTGTAAATAAAATTAATGCGGTTTTCTCCATGAATTCCTTCTGCCGGAAAACGAACTGTATCCCCTCCTACTTCTCATGACCTCCTTTCTGGACAGTCCCGGGGCAGGACTCGCATTCATACATAGCCGCAAATACATTGCATTCTATGTAAAAGCACCTGTGGCTATTGTAATCAGTCAAATATAAATTTTCAATGAGTCTACAGCTGGAATCGTTTCGCAATATTTATCATTTTAATATATTTACTTTATATATTTTATTTATAATTTATATAAAGTATCTTGGACTATCTGTCATTCCGCTTTTAAACAGGAATTATATTTTTTCCGGAAATGCACAATATGTACTACGGTTATCCCTCCCATAATATATAGTCATCTATGTATTTTAATGTAAGTGGAACATAAATTATGTCCAGTAGTATTGCTTAGCATTCCCATTTAATCTTGCCATCTTTTATATTCTTACCTTTGAATATGCCCGCCCCTGTTTTACGTAAATATTTCTTTTGTGAATTTTTGATTAGAAATAAAACTTCATGCTGCGGAAGATACTTTCCATTTCTTATTGGAAGAAAATACCCCGCAATAGAAAAACGCCCCGTAAAGGAGCGTTTTCGTTTTGATTTAACCAGACTCATCAGCTATACTGATCAGCCTCCGAACTGTGCCAGCATGGTGCCTGCTGCTACGGCAGTGCCAATAACCCCTGCTACGTTCGGACCCATCGCCTGCATCAGCAAGTAGTTGGACGGGTTGTCTTTCAATCCTACCACCTGGGATACACGTGCTGCCATCGGTACGGCCGATACGCCTGCCGAACCAATGAGCGGGTTGATCTTGTTCCCTGATGCAATTCTCATGATCTGGCCGAAAACCACGCCGCCTGCTGTGCCTGCCGCAAAGGCAACCAAACCGAGGCAGATGATTTCAATCGTTTCCAGACGGAGGAATTTGTCGCCGGACATCGTCAAGCCTGTGCCTGTCGCCAGGAAAATGGTTACGATATTGATCAGCGCATTCTGCGCGGTGTCCGAAAGTCTTGCCGTTACTCCGGATACTTCGAACAGGTTCCCCATGCACAGGCAGCCCATCAGTGCCGCTACCGGAGGCAGAAGCAGGGATACGACGATGGCTACGACGATCGGGAATACTACCTTTTCAAAGTGGCTTACCGGACGAAGGTTGACCATCTTGATCTTTCTCTGTTCCTTGGTCGTGCACATTTTCATGATTGGCGGCTGGATGAGCGGAACCAGGGACATGTAGCTGTATGCCGCCACGGCAATAGCGCCTAAGAGATGTGGTGCCAGCTTGGATGTCAGGTAAATCGCAGTCGGGCCGTCAGCACCGCCGATGATGCCGATGGATGCCGCTTCCTGCACATTGAAGCCGAGCATCATAGCGCCTGCCAGCGCAACGAATACGCCGATCTGGGCAGCTGCGCCGAGAAGCATGGTCTTCGGATTGGCGATAAGGGGACCGAAGTCGGTCATCGCGCCTACCCCCATGAAAATAAGGGGCGGGAAAATTTCATACTTAATCCCGAAACCAATGGCCATCATGACGCCCATTTCATCATTGAACCCGGTATTCGGGAAGTTCGCCATGATGCAGCCGAATGCGATCGGGAGCAGCAGCAAAGGTTCATATTCCTTCGCAATTGATAAATAAAGTAAAACAAGTCCTACTAAAATCATGACACAGTTTTCCCAGGTCAGCGCGGCAAAGCCGGAATCTGTCCATACGGAAACAAGTGCTCTCATAAAACCATCCATTATTGTACCTCCTATACGGTATTTGTATTCACTAAGCTCTTACTTCTTATTTCTTTTTCTTGGTCGGATCCACCACGTGGATCAGTTCGATGACAAAAGCCAGAAAAATAAGAACACCAAATACGATAACCATGTTAGTGATACAAATGGAAAGTGGGCCTGGAGTATCCATGAATAAAATCCACCTTTCTAAATAGGAAGATGTGTCCTCCCCGGTTCACCCGAAGAGAACACTCCCCTGTAAAACCTATTGATTTGTGACCATAATTTTAGAACGGCCAGAAAATCGGAATGATGATAACGCAGGCTACCAAGGAAATCAGGCACATCGGAACGCCGACCTTGACATAGTCATTGAAGGAGAATCCGCCCGGTCCCAGTACGAGGGTGTTCGGAGGCGTTGCCATCGGTGTGGCAAATGCCATGGAAGCCGCGATACCAAGTGCCATCAGAACCGGTTTCGGGTCAGCACCTATGGACTGGGCAATGGAAATACCGATCGGTGCCAGGAGCGCTGCCGATGCCGTGTTGGACATGAACTGGGTCAGTACGTTGGAAATGAGGAACAGCACCGCTGTCAGCACATAGGGGTTCGGATTGTCACCCATCATACTTACAACAGCGTCAGCAATCATTTTCCCTGCGCCTGTCTTTTCCATAGCAGTAGCTACGGAGAGCATGCCGGCGAAGAGGAAAATGGTTACCCAGTCAATCCCCGCATAGGCTTCTTTTTCTTTCAGGCAGCCTGTAATGACGCAGAGGATAGCGCCGGTTACCGCCGCGGTGTGCAGCGGCAGATTCTTCAGCCCCAGAGCCATGCAGGCTACTACGCCCAGAAGGATGATGCCGGAAATCCACATCTTTGTTTTGCTCTTCGGAGCACTGTCGCCGGAAGCACCTGCTTCTTCAGCTGCCGCTTTTACCGCTTCTTCATCCATTTCACCGGCCTGCTTATCAGGAATGAAATGACGGCCGATAAACAGTGTGTATACAAGAATGATAATAGACAGCGGAATGCCGATATAAGCAAATTCGAAGAATCCGAAAGTCGGCAGACCTGCTGCAGACAGAGCACCTGTGACGATAACGTTTGGCGGGGTACCGATCATGGTGATGGTGCCGCCTACGTTGGCAGCAATTGCCAGAGGCATGAGTTCTTTCGATGGAGAAATTTTAGCTGCCTGGCAGATACCGATAATAACCGGCATGAGGCAGGCTACTGTACCCGTATTGGAAGATACAGAAGAAAGAACGATGGTAACGAGCATGATTGCCGCCATGAGCGGAACCTGGTTGGTGCCCGCTTTCTTAACTACGGCAACACCGATCGCTTCCGCAAGGCCTGTTTTAAACATGGCAGCGCCGATGACAAACATACCGCCGAAGAGAACTACGGTGGAGTTGGACAAACCGGCATAAACCTGCTTTGACGGCAGGACACCCAAAATACCTAATGCAGTACAAGCTGCCATAGCTGTAACTGCCAGCGGGATCAGTTCGGTAACGAACAGAAATGCCGCAACAGCGAGAACACACAGCGTGATAACGGCTGGATCCATAATTTCACCTTCCTTATAAACCTCCCATAATCTGATTTGAAACAGGTGTATATTCAAATCAAATCATGAATATTTTCCGGAAGACAATTCATATTTAATTGTTAAAAAAATGAATGCTGTTTACTTTATGAATTTGCCTTACGAAAAAATAAATAACAGCCTCCCTTTTACTCCACAGGCCTCCTTTCAAAACAGCCCCGGGACAGGACTTACACAAAATGCATAGTATACAATGTATATGCCATTGCATACTGTTTGCATCAACACCTTGCCTGTATTGTATCTTTTATTCTCTGAACTTTCAACGATTTAGGAGATGGAAATATTTTGCATTATTTATATCTTAGACGTTTTTACTTTATACATTTTATTTTTAGTTTATTATAAAGGGAATTTATCGTCTGATAAACCATACAAATTTAATTTTCACTTTCTGCATTTTTATTGCATAGCATACAATGAATATATCTGATAATACATAGTACTTTATCTATTCCCGGCTGCGGCAAATGCATATTATTTACAATAGTACACTATGTAAATAATTTTACTGTTTTTTCTTTCCGTCCAGTCATGTCCAAATACTTAAATTATGTGACTGCATATCATTACTATCCGTTTCTTCCAATCTTCATATTTAACAGATTAGATATACATCGTCTGTCTTATCCATTTATTTCTTTTATAAAAGTTTAGTTAGAAAATAAATCTTTATACGAAAGCAGACATTTCTTGCCCGCTTTACCTGCCTGCTTTGTGAAAATACAAATCGGGGATGTCTCTCCTTTCTTATACCCATCATTTAATTAAGATTCAATAGAAAAACGCCCCGCAAAGGAGCGTTTTCATTTTGATTCAATCAGACTAATCAGCTACTAATCAGCCTCCGAACTGTGCCAGCATGGTGCCTGCCGCTACGGCAGTGCCGATAACCCCTGCTACGTTCGGACCCATCGCCTGCATCAGCAAGTAGTTCGACGGGTTGTCTTTCAATCCTACGACTTGGGATACACGCGCTGCCATCGGTACGGCGGATACGCCTGCAGAACCGATGAGCGGATTGATCTTGTTGCCCGAAGCAATTCTCATGATCTGTCCAAAGAGGACGCCGCCTGCCGTGCCTGCCGCAAAGGCAATCAACCCAAGGCAGATGATTTCAATCGTCTGGATTCTGAGGAATTTGTCGCCGGACATCGTTAATCCTGTGCCTGTTGCCAGGAAGATGGTGACGATATTGATCAGCGCGTTCTGCGCGGTGTCGGACAGTCTTGCCGTTACTCCGGAGACTTCAAACAGGTTGCCCATGCACAGGCAGCCCATCAGCGCCGCTACCGGAGGCAGAAGCAGGGATACCACGATGGCTACGACGATCGGGAATAATACCTTTTCAAAGTGGCTTACCGGACGAAGGTTAACCATCTTGATCTTTCTCTGTTCCTTGGTGGTCATCAGCTTCATAATAGGCGGCTGGATGAGCGGAACCAGGGACATGTAGCTGTATGCCGCTACGGCGATAGCACCCAGGAGATCGGGAGCCAGCTTGGATGCCAGGTAAATGGCTGTCGGGCCGTCAGCACCGCCGATGATGCCGATAGCGGAAGCCTGCTGTACATTGAAGCCAAGCATCATAGCGCCTGCCAATGCGACAAATACGCCGATCTGGGCAGCCGCGCCGAGAAGCATGGTCTTCGGGTTAGCTAAAAGCGGACCGAAGTCGGTCATCGCGCCTACCCCCATGAAAATAAGGGGCGGGAAAATTTCATACTTAATCCCGAAACCAATGGCCATCATGACGCCCATTTCATCATTGAACCCGGTATTCGGGAAGTTCGCCATGATGCAGCCGAATGCGATCGGGAGCAGCAGCAAAGGTTCATATTCCTTCGCAATTGATAAATAAAGTAAAACAAGTCCTACTAAAATCATGACACAGTTTTCCCAGGTCAGATTGGAAAATCCGGAATCTGTCCATACGGAAATGAGTGCTCTCATAAAACCATCCATTTTATACCTCCTATAGGTTAATCATATTTAACTTATGCTTATTTCTTCTTTTTTGTCGGGTCAACGATATGAATCAATTCGATGACGAAAGCCAAAAAGATCAAAACACCAAATACGATAACCATATTAGTGAGACAAATGGAAAGTGGGCCTGGAGTATCCATTAATGAAATCCACCTTTCTAAATACAAGTGTCCTTCAGACACTGTGCGGAACAGAATCGTTCCGCAATACATAAGCGTTTTGTCCTCCCCGGTAAAAACGCCGGGAAGGACAGAACGTTCAGATTGCAACCATTACTGCCAAATCTTAGAATGGCCAGAAAATCGGAATAATGATTACAGACGCTACCAAAGAAATCAAGCACATCGGAACGCCGACTTTAGCATAATCATTGAAGGAGAATCCGCCCGGTCCCAGTACGAGGGTGTTCGGAGGCGTTGCCATCGGTGTGGCAAATGCCATGGAAGCCGCGATACCAAGTGCCATCAGAACCGGTTTCGGGTCAGCACCTATGGACTGGGCAATGGAAATACCGATCGGTGCCAGGAGCGCTGCCGATGCCGTGTTGGACATGAACTGGGTCAGTACGTTGGAAATGAGGAACAGTACCGCTGTCAGCACATAGGGATTCGGATTGTCACCCATCATATTTACAACAGTATCCGCGATCATCTTGCCTGCGCCTGTCTTTTCCATAGCGCTTGCTACGGAAAGCATGCCGGCGAAGAGGAAAATGGTTACCCAGTCAATCCCCGCATAAGCTTCTTTTTCTTTCAGGCAGCCTGTAACTACACAGAGAATGGCACCGGTTACCGCCGCGGTGTGCAGCGGCAGCGTCTTCAGACCCAGAGCCATGCAGGCTACTACGCCCAGAAGGATGATGCCGGAAATCCACATTTTTGTTTTGCTCTTCGGAGCCCCGTCTCCGGAAGCGCCTGCTTCTTCAGCTGCAGCCTTTACCGCTTCTTCATCCATTGCGCCGGCCTGCTTATCAGGCACAAAATGACGGCCGATGAACAGTGTGTAGAGCACAATGATGATAGACAGCGGAATGCCGATATAAGCGAATTCGAAAAATCCAAAAGTCGGCAGACCTGCTGCGGACAGAGCGCCTGTAACGATAACGTTTGGCGGGGTACCGATCATGGTGATGGTACCGCCTACGTTGGCAGCGATTGCCAGAGGCATAAGCTCTTTCGACGGAGAAATATTCGCCGCCTGGCAGATACCGATAATAACCGGCATGAGGCAGGCTACCGTCCCCGTATTGGAAGATACGGCAGAAAGGGCAATGGTAACGAGCATGATTGCCGCCATGAGCGGAACCTGGTTGGTGCCCGCTTTCTTGACTACGGCGATGCCGATCGCTTCCGCAAGACCTGTTTTAAACATAGCGGCGCCGATAACGAACATACCGCCGAAGAGAACTACGGTAGAATTGGACAAACCGGCATAAACCTGCTTTGACGGCAGGACGCCCAAAATACCTAATGCAGTACAAGCTGCCATGGCTGTGACTGCCAGCGGGATCAATTCTGTAATAAACAGAAATGCCGCAACAGCAAGGACGCACAGCGTAATAATGGCTGGATCCATAAGTTTCACCTTCCTTATAAATCTTCCACGGTCTGATTTGAGTCAGGTGCCTATTCAAATCGGATCGCAGAACTTCCCCGGAAGATAATTTGCATTTAATAAAAAAAGAATATTGCAGTCTGCTTTATGAAATTATCTAAACGGGAACAAATAACAACTCCCTCTTACTTCCACGACCTCCTTTCAAAACAGCCCCGGGAGCGGACTTTCAAGAAATACATCGCATGCAATATATATGCAATTGCATACTATTTGCATTAACACCCTTACATATTGTACTTACCGTGCTGTAAATATACAAACAGAATACTATGTATTTTATCTTCCTTCTTAATATATATAAACTTCTTTGTTTATTATTTTTATCTTCAAGATATAATTTATGATTCTGAAATCAACGATATTATCCTCCTCATCATAAAAACCCGCGGATATGCATAAATTGCAATCAATGTATATTGCTTGAATACATAGTATTTTATATATCTATCTGTAAAACGCTTATATATAGGCTTTACCTCCTCTGCCATTCTCCTTTTCCGACTTATAATTTTCTCTCTTTTCCTCAAGTAGAAATCCATTCATTGATTTCCATTTTCAATAAGCCGTAAGAATCTGCAGCTTGCTTTTTATCAACCATCAAGTATTCCATAATGGAATTATTTAGTTGTTAAAAAGTTCATTAGAATTTTTTCTGCTTGTAAGTACGAGATCTTCTTCTATAAAAACTGAAAATTTCAAAAACAGACAATATAAAATCTCCGCCCATGAATATTCATCCATAAGCGGAGATCCTGTCTTTTATTATTTTTTCGTATTCGTTTCAGCTTCAGTCTTTTTCTCTGCCGCTTCCGTTTCCGCGCTGTCATGCTTTGCCGTGTTATACTCTTCTTCGTTGAAGCCTTCTTTTTCTTTGATGTCTTCCAATGTCACTTCGTAATCGCTGCCGCCCATATCGGTTCCTTCCTGACGGAGCTGTTCGATCCCTTCTTCAAAAGTCATGTCATCTTCTGCATCAGCTGCCTCCGCTTCTTTCAGCTTCTTCAACAGTTCCGGAGGCACTTTCCCCGAAGCGATCAGTTTTTCTCTCATTCCCTGGTATACATAAGCAATTACCTCTTCCTGCGGAATTGCCACCCGATCAGGAAGGCGGAGCGAAAATTCATGCCAGAAAGCGGCAGACCCGGTCATCATAATGCGGCCGATTTTCTCCACTTCACCGATATCATAAAGAAGCGACCATATTTCCCTGTTATCCAGCTGGCTGTACATATGGCGGGTATAACGGTAAGTCGCCGGTTTCATAAGCTGGTTCTTAAAATGGTGGACACCGAAGATATCTTTATATGCCACATAGATCGTTCTGTTTTGGAATAGGCTCTTTTTTTGGAGTGTAAGGCCTTCCTCTCCCAAAGTATAGGTGCATTTCGCCGTGACTACATTTAAAAGGAAACAGGCCGCGATGATAAAAAGAATAATCCCCTGGAGAGGAAGTACATGGTACGTCATGTAGACCCATGCCAGGCGGGCGGCATACCCTGCAAGTGCCAAACCGCCTATGTATGCCGCGATCAGATATTTCCTACTCGGTGTGGAAGATGCTGAAAAATCCTTTTCACCGGCCTTCGTTTTTTTTGTCTGTGCCATAAAAGAAAAAACTCCTTGCTAAATAAATATTTATCTGTTATAAGTCCATGCAGCCGGCGGTATATCCAGGAGATAAAGGCCTTTCCCTGCTGCATAAACACAGATGCCGATAAGGAAAAACTGGAATCCCACTTTCAGGCACCCCTTCGTAATGGAAAAAACATCATTCATACGGGGATCCATAAATGTATAAGGATATAAATGGGACGTCCCGTGTGTCACGATGGTCACCCATGCCCGCCAGTAAACGAATACCACATAAAGCGCGGGATATATCATCCAGGAAATCATAATATGCCAGTGAAGTTCCGTCTTATCCACAAAGAATAAGTAGTCCGTCGTCATCAGCACGGGAATGAAATAATGGAATATATAGTTATAGAAAGAAAAATGTTCATAGCTTATGTCATTCAGCCTATGGGTACGTATCGCACCGGGGCGGACGATGATGTGATACATGACCGACAATGTCACCAGTCCGGCAGCCACGATATAGCGGCAGTCCGCCGTGTAAAGAAACGGGATGTCAGCTTTGAAAAGCGTGGCGCCCAGCCAAATAAAGAAAAGCGTGAACGTGGAAAACGTATAATACTGTATCCGCGACCAAAACACGAAAGGCGTAAGCACCCCGTGCTTCATGAGCAATATAAGTCCTAACACCAGCAGGATAAAAACGGCCCACCGGTAAATCAGCGCTATTTCCATCAAAATCTCCCAAAGCGGCAGGAACTTTCAAAAGGAAATCATCCTGTCCGCCTTACCCGTTATTTTTTATGTTTTTTCCCCTGCTTCCGCCGGGCTTCCGCACGGATACGGCGAATCTCTTCTTTTTCCCTGATTTTCGCCATGACTTCTTCCTGCTGCGCCTTTTTCTGATTATTATTGTAAATATTGATGACCAGGCAGATTATGATCAGCAGTGCAATCGCTCCCGACCGCACGCTGAGTCCATTGTTCAAAATATTCCAGCCGGCAAAAACGACGGCAACACCAAATAAAAGGCTTTGTGCACGGGACATTGCTGTGCCTCCTTTATCCTGTAAAATAAAAGTACATCACTGCTATTTTATACTGAAACCTATCCAATAGCAATTAATAAATTGCCCCTGCCCCTTCTTTCCGGCTATGTATTTCATTTCTTTTATTATGGAAACAGAAAACTTATAAAAATTTTTTCTGTCTCCATGAAATATATTTTCCATTGCCGTTTAAATAATCTCCCCTATAAAAAAAAATTATGCCATGGTATATAAATTAAATTCCTTAAAGTTATTGAACGTTTCATTTTCATCGTATATACTTGTAGATAATAATTGTTTTATTCATAAATTGTAATCTATGGATCTGAAAATAAATACATCGTTCTTTGGTTGTCTATAATGGGGAGATGGGATGATGGAGTTTAACAGCAGTTTTTATTTTTCCATTTTTATTTTTCTATTGACCTATGCGGGGATCATGTCCGAGAGGATTCCCCGTTCTCTCTGCGCTCTTCTCGGTGCGGGGCTGGTCGTATACAGCGGATTGGTCACACAGGAGATGGCGCTCCGGCATTTCATCGATTTCAACACCATCGGTCTCCTGGCAGGCATGATGATCTTAATCGGCGTCGTAAAGAAATCAGGCTTCTTTGAGGCGATGGCGCTTTGGTCCGTAAAGATTTCGAAAGGTCGCCCGAAAGAACTCCTGATTATCCTCGGCTTGATTACCGGCTTCTGCGCCTCTTTCATGGATGCCGTCACTGCTGTACTCCTCATCACTCCCATGACGATTTCCCTCTGCCGCCGTATCCATGTCACCCCGATCCCCACTTTGATCGCAGAAATCCTTCTTTCCAATATTGGCGGTTCCGGCACGATGGTCGGCGATCCGCCAAATGTCATGATCGGTTCCGCGACACATCTCGTATTTAATGATTTTGCCATGAATACCGGTCCCATCGCCCTGCTTAACGTAGCAGCATGCATTATTTATCTGGAAATCATTTACGGCAAGGAGCTCCCGAAAACAGAAATGACCGCGGAAGAACTGGGGAAGATCAGTATTTCTTCCGTCATTACGGACTATTCCATTCTCAAGAAATCCGTCACCATTCTGGCTTTGACCATTTTCGGCTTCATCGTCCACAATCTTATCGGTATCGAATCGGCAACGATCGCCCTCACAGGCGGTGTGCTTGCCATCCTTGCCTGCAGTGTGGATCCTCATGAAATATTCCGTGATGTGGACTGGGATTCTCTCTTCTTCTTTATCGGTCTCTTCATTGTCGTAGGCGGCCTTGAAACGACAGGCGTTATCAACGCCCTCGCCCAGGCAGGCATCAGTGCGGTCGGCGGTGACCCGGAAGCCCTTACGTTTACCATTCTCTGGCTTTCCGGCATCGCTTCCGCATTCATCGATAATATCCCTTTCACGGCTACCATGATCCCCCTAATCCACAATATGCAGGATCTTTTAGGTTTGGCCCACGCGGACTATATGTGGTGGGCGCTTTCTATCGGCGCGTGCTACGGCGGCAACGGCACCATCATTGGCGCTTCCCCGAACGTCATCGTCGCCGCTCTTGCGGCAAAAGAAGGGTACAATATTACTTTCGGCCACTTCATGTTGAAATGTTTCCCCATGATGCTCGTAACTCTTCTCACATCCACCATTTATCTTTATGTCAGGTACTTCCTATTCGGCACTCCGTAACCAGCAAAGGCTCCGCTTCACGGCGGGGTCTTTTTTATTTCCCGTACTGCCCGCCGTCTATGCTATAATGGATACAAATAATAACAGGCGGAAAAGAAATGATCCGCACCGCGTCAAGGGGATATTCCCCTCTTTTGGCGCATCCGTTTGCAGAAGGAGGAGTGAATATGGATGAAATTTTCAAAAGAGGCACCTGCCGCCACTTCAAGGAACTGACCCCCGTTGCTAAAGAAGACCTGCTGACCCTTGTAAAAGCAGGTATGCAGGCTCGTGCCTGCGGCAACCAGGAAGCCCGCGAATTCATCATCGTCACAAGAGATGACCTGGTAAAAGCGATTTCCCACAACAGCCTTGTAGCGGGCCCTGCCCGTAAAGCAAGTGCCGCCATCGTCATCGTCGGCAAAAAGGAAAATATCTCTTTTCCCGAAGAATGGTCCTTTGACTGCGCCGCCGCCGCGGAAAACATTCTCATCGAAGCGGAACATCTGGGTCTCGGATCAATCTGGCTCCAGGTATATCCCTATGCTGACCGCAAAGCACATCTTTTAAATATTCTTGATATCCCCGCGGAAATGGAACCGTTCTGTATCATCGCCATCGGTTACGCGGAGCGGAAACCTGTCCGCATGAACCGTTATAATGAACGGATCATTTATAATGACCTCTACGGATCACGCAAGAAATAAAACGACAGCAAAAGACCTCCTGCTCCATTCCGGTTCAGAAGGTTTTGTTATAAAAATCCCGGCAGGAAATCCTGCCTTTTATTTTGCTCATACCTGTTTATTTCCCCAAGTTTCAGGAAGCAGGAATCCGCCGATCACCGACGCCGCCAGAACAGCGTACTTCACTTCGCGGGGCATAAAGAAATCAGATACCCCATACATGAGGATAAGTACCGCCGCCAGCGCTGACCCGCGGGGATAGACGCGGTACCGCTGGAAAAAGGAAGACCCGAGAATGACGCTGTTGCATACTGTCATAAAGAATTGAACTGCACCAACAGCAGCGAAACGGACCTCCGGTTCAAGCCGGATAAAATATATTCCCGTCATAAGGGCGATCCCCAGAACGGACACAAACAGCACCAGCAGCAGACGGCGGAAGAAAACCTTTCGTCCTATCTGTCGCCGGATATCAAGCGTCCCCCGCTGCCACGTGCAGAGAAGCAAAAGGAGCGCCACCAATGCATATTCCGCGGCATAAAACAGATCAGCCTGATTGATGGTAAGCATGCTGACCTCCTTTTCTGTATTCCGCAATTTCCACCAGATTTCCATCCGGATCACGCAGATACAGGCTCCTCATTTTCCCCAGGGCGCCATGCCTTTCCACGATATCCGTCACCAGCGGCGCCTTTTCTTCTTTCAGCTCATCCAGAAGCCTCTCCAATGGTTCCTCCGTCACGAAACAGATATCCAGACTCCCCGGCACAGGCCTTTCCGCCGCCGGCTGGAATTCTCCGGGACAGGTATGGATATTGATTTTTGATGTGCCGAACCGAAGAGCAAACCGGCCGTCTTTTTCTTCCACTTCCATATGAAGCAGATCCCGATAAAAGGAAACACACCGGGATAAATCGCTTGTCACCAGCACCAGATGGTCCAGCTTTGAAATACGCATGATCCATCACCTTTACAAATTCCTTTTTCAAAAAGCAGAAGATATGCCCATCCTTTTCTCCCGGACCTCTTTTAATTCTTCCAGCAGATCAGGAGGCGTATCGCTTTTCCACACCCAGCCGGGCACGGCTTCCGCAGCCCTGTCTTTTGCCGCTTTCAGGTCATAGTAGACCTGCCATTTCGCTTCTTTCAATCCCTCTCCCGTCTGGCGGAGCAGGTATGCCGGATGGAAAGTCGGCATGACGGGGATGCCCTTGTAATCAATCCAATGGCCGCGGGAACGGATAATACCCGCATCATGCCCCAGAAAGAAACGGAGCGCCACTTTTCCGAGAGCGATGATAACTTTCGGCTGCAGGAGGCGTATTTCTTCCGCCAGCCACCGTCTGCCGCATTCATTTCCCTCTGCAATAGTAGGCGTGCGGTTTCCCCTGGGGCGGCATTTTACGATATTTGTGACATATACATGGTCACGCGTAATCCCTACCGACAAAAGAGCTTTATCCAGCAGCTGTCCTGACGGCCCGACCAACGGCCCGCCGTACTCATCTTCCACACCGCCGGGGCCTTCGCCAACGATCATCAAAGGCGCGTCAACCGGACCGGTAGACAGCACGGGACCGCGGCCGCCCTCATCGCAAAGAGGGCAGAGCCGGCACCGATGGATGGCGTTTTCCAACATTCCGTAATTCTCGAAATGATAAGACGAACTGAATATTTCCGCCCGTTTCCGCGCTCTGTATTCGTCTTCGTCTTCATTCCCCCAAAGATCCATTGCCCCCTCCTTTCCCGGCTATGCCGGCGCTTTATTCCACATCCGGCGGCGCTTCCTGATTCGTCGCCTCATAGAAAAGTGTATACTGCCCGGCAAAAAACATCTTAATAATTCCCACAGGACCGTTTCTGTTTTTAGCCAAAATGAGTTCCGTTTCATTCTGCCGGGGATCTCCTTCTTCAATTTCCTTGTTATAGTAAGCCTCGCGATAGAGAAAGCAGACCAGATCCGCATCCTGTTCAATAGAGCCGGATTCGCGCAGATCGGAGAGCAAGGGACGGTGGTTCGGTCTTGCGTCAGGTCCGCGGGAAAGCTGGGACAAGGCGATAACAGGCACTTCCAGTTCTCTTGCCAGGCTCTTTAAGGAGCGCGAGATCTCTGAAATTTCCTGCTGGCGGCTGTCATTATTCCTTACATTCCGGCTCGTCATGAGCTGGAGATAGTCAATCATGACCGCATCCAAGCCATGTTCCGCTTTCAGGCGCCGGCATCTGGCGCGGATCTGCGCCACTGTCACGGCCGGAGTATCATCTATGTACAGCGGCGCTTCCATAAATACGCTCACTGCGGAAGAAAGGTTTTTCCATTCCTGCTCCGTATTGATGCGGCCCGTCTTGAGCCGCTGGCCCTCAATCAGCGCGGTGGAGCTCAAAAGACGCTGGACCAGTTCATCACGCCCCATTTCAAGAGAGAAAAATGCCACTGTTTTCCGCGCGGAAGAAAGGCTCATATTCTTTGCCATATTAAGAACGATCGCCGTCTTCCCCATGGACGGGCGTGCCGCCACGATAATCAGATTTCCTTTTTGGAAACCGTTTGTAAACGCGTCCAATTTGGCAAATCCCGTCGCCAGTCCCGTGATCAGCTCATGGTTCTGGTACTTTCTTGTAATATCTTCCAATGTATGCTGGACCGCTTCTCCCACAGGAGTAAAGCCCTTCACATTTTGCTCCCTGGCAACCTGGAGAATAGCGCGTTCCGCATCATCTACAATTTCTTCCACCGTATTTTCTTCGGTATACGCAGCTTCCGCAATATCCCCTGCCGTATCGATCAGACGGCGGAGTTTCGCTTTCCCCGACACGATATCCACATGGCGTTCAATCCCCTTCGTGGTGATTACGTGCTCCGGCAGCTCATTGACATACATAATGCCGCCCACATCATCAAGGCGTCCCATGCGGCGCAGCTCTTCCGTGACCGTCAGGATATCTGCGCTTTTCCCTGCACGGGACAAATTCAGAACCGCCTGATAAATGATCGCATCCTGCTCACGGTAGAAATCCTCGGGATGCAGCATGTTTTCCGCCACTTCAATGGCATCTTTGTCCAGAAGCATCGCGCCGAGAACTGCCATTTCCGCTTCTATATTCTGTGGAGGCATCCGTCCCAATATGAGCGTTTCGGTATCATTTTTCTGTTTGCCCCGGTTTTTGCCTCCGCGTTCTGTTGCAGCCATAATCTTCTCCTGTTATTTCACAAGTATTTTATCCAATACATCTTCAATCGTCCGTACTGCCGCCACTTCCATGCCGAAATGGGTTTCCCCGATATCTTCCTTATTTTCCGCCGGAATAATAAGTCCTTTCATCCCCGCCTGATGAGCTCCAAACGCTTTCTCATAAACGCCGCCTACCGGTTTGATTTCTCCGGACAAAGAAATTTCCCCCGTTACAGCCCAATCCTGGCGAAGCGGTTTTTGTTCCACCGCGGAAATAATGGCTGCCGTGACAGCGCACCCTGCCGAAGGACCGTCAACATTCCCTCCGCCGATCACATTCACATGGAGATCGTAATCGCCCAGATTTTTATCGGTAAGCCTGCGTACCACCGATGCCGCCGTTGCCACAGAATCTTTTGCCATAGATCCTGCTGTATTATTAAAATGGAGCGTCCCCTTCCCCGCTTCTTTGGCAGGATATGCCGCCGCTTCGATCTCAATAGTGCTTCCTGAAAATCCCGAAACGCCCAGACCGAAAACATGCCCCACTTCCGGCACGTCCGATGCCATCTTATGATGCGATACGGTAAGGCGGCTTCCCCTTGCCGTGCGGCGCATGATTTCTCGGGAAATAAAATTTTCCCTCGCCCCGCCCGCTTCATATACTGCCAGACTGTACGCATCGGCAAGAAGATTTACCGCTTTTCTGCCTTCCATGGTGTATTCACTGATCATTTCCGCCACACCGTCTTCCAAAGACACTTTCAATTTCTCCGCCGCATTTTTTACGATGGTTTCTACATCTTCCGGCCGAAGCGGTCCAAAGAATACTTCCGCGCACCGCGAACGGATAGCGGGATTGATTTCCTGCGGCTCCCGTGTAGTCGCACCAATGAGAATGAAATCAGCAGGTGCGCCGTCGCGGAATAATTTTTTGATATACGCCGGCACATAGGGATTTTCTTCATCATAATACGCCGATTCGAAAGGCACCCTTTTATCTTCCAGCACCTTAAGAAGCTTATTCAGAAGGATAGGATCCAATTCCCCTATTTCATCAATAAACAGAATGCCCCCGTGGGCATCCGTCACAAGCCCCGGCTTCGGTTCGGGAATACCGTCATCTGCCAATTCCCTCTGCGCGCCTTGGTAAATAGGATCATGGACGGAACCGATAAGAGGATTCGTAATATCACGGCTGTCCCAGCGGAGCGTCGTACCGTCGCATTCCACAAAAGGCGCATTCTCTCCGAATGCTGACCAGGCCGTTTTCTTTGCTTCCTCAAGGACAAGACGGGCGGCCGTCGTCTTCCCCACACCGGGCGGTCCGTAAAGAATTAAATGCTGGGGATAGGGAGAAGCGATTTTGGATGCCAATGCTTTCACTGCGTCATTTTGCCCGACAATTTCCGACAGGGTGCCCGGCTTTACCACATTCATGACCGTTTTCGTCAAACTGATTTTATCCAAAGCTTCCAGCTTTTCCATTTTATGCCAGCTCTGTGCTGTTTCCACATCGTCTTCGTCTTCTTCCAAAAGTTCGCGCTTCACTTCATCCACATATTCTTTATGCTTTTCTTCCAGGCGTTCAGAAATCTTCCTCTCCAGACGCTCCTCCACCGCCCGGCGTGCCAGGAGTTCCGCCAAACGATCTTCCAGCCGGTCAAGAATAGCAGGAATTTCTCCCTCCTGCGGTTCTTCGGTATACTCCCTGCTCTCAAAAACCAGCCGCTCAATCCCCAAAAGACGCTTCCCCGGATTTTCATGATGAATATATTTCAGCGCGTCATAGCGGCTTGCACGGATAATCAGCTCCTCCGGACCGACAGCGCCGGCGTAGATTTCGTAAATCACATCAAGACGTCTTTTCAGTTCCGGTTTATCCGCTGCGCCGCCGCTGATAATGCGTTTCTTCAAACGATCCATTAAATCCTTTATATCTTCCATCTAAGATCCTTCTTCACAACCATTCCATTGAAAAGATAATGACATATTTATATTTTACAACATAGAACGGCAAATGATAAGGACAACGGAAAATGCCTTGCTGTCTCCCACCATTCAGAATAAGTGCAAAAATACTTTGCAGAAATAACAGGAAACGGCCATATGACAAAGAACAGGCAATTCTGCTTTTATCAGCAAACAAAAACTGTCAGCTTACGGACGACAGAATCCTGTTGACAGAAAAAACTTTTATTCTAATCTTTCGCGTCATCACTATAGCAGATTCTTTACTCACGTCCCGGATGACACCTTGTCGTCTGCTGTCATCTGAACGGAGTCGAGAATGCTTTGAAGGAAAGGAGGGAAGCGGGTACTGCTACGGCCCGATTGAATTTTACATGCCGAAATATATTTCCCCATGCCGCGCTGTCCGCGTTCATCTCTTTCCTCTACGCAGTGGCGGAAATTCATTTTTTCAATTATACTTTTCACAATAAATATTTTTTTGCTCTTTTCAAAATAAAGGAGGCTCTACAGCATGCAAATACTAAAGAAAAAGCTTCTCCCGTTTTTTTCCGCTTTCTTAGTCGGCCTTGCCCTGACGGGCGGCACCGTCCTGGCACATACGATGCCTTTTTCTGAGACTACGCTTATCCTGGAGAAAGGACACGGACTGCACGCGGAAATCCGCCCCGGCGATCCTTTGTCCAAAGTGCGGGATATCCTGGGAGATGTTTATCAGGAAAACGTTAAGGATTTTGGACCGTTTCGCCGCGTCATATGGAACTACTACGGCTCAGAATTTTCTGCCGTTACACTCACATCAAATACATCCCCTTCTGAAAAGCTGCCCCTCCACGGATATACACTGGCAGGAATATCCTTTCATACCCCCTCCGGCTTTGTAATAAGCATGTATTATGACAAAATCAAAGATAAGTATGGAGAAGCGACATCACAGACGGAAACGGAAGATGGACTTACGGCCTATACTTACTCCTTCAGCGACAGAGCCGCGGAATTGGTTTTTGATGTGGATCAGGAGAACCGCGTACGGAGGATACACTGCCGGCAGGAAATATAAAAACGGATTGGCACTGGTGCAGAAAAAAATTCAGCACGGCTGTTTCCGTATATATTGCAAAATAAAAGGATTTGGCTCAATCATGTACCGGGTCAAATCCTTTTAAGTATACAAATAATTTCTCCCTTTTTATGTTGCGTTCCGGTCATTCCGGAAACCCGGTTTCCGACACAGAAGTAAGTGAACCATTTTTCTATTCTTACCATTAGTGTTCTTCTAAATACCGGTTCATATTAAATGCTTTATGAAGCGAAAAGAGGACTCGGCTGACAGCTTATATTTTCCTCATCACGGCAGCAGACCTTTCGCTGGCATTCAGACTGACGTCTTCTGCCTTTTATCTATCTTTTCCTTATCGACCGGACACGCTTCAACACCCCCGCAACGAACCAGGCCGTAGCCGCCGTGAACGCCATGCCCGGCAGAGCCGCCGCCACCATGGCATAAAATCCTTTTCCCAGAAGAAGTGTCATTGCTCCCCTTGCCGCGGTTGTCCCTATCGGTCCGGAAATGATATAAAACAATCGGGACGAACCGAGCAGGAGCCATACCGCGCCTACAGCCAGCCGGAATGACATGGAGATCGTCACATTCAAAATCGTGTGCGTTCCCAGCGCCAGACTCAATAGAGACGCCAACACCCCTGCAATGATGTATTTCTTAAAACCGAAGACGCCGCAAATGGCAACGGCGATAGGCGCCGATAATTGAAACTCCGTCCCCGGTACTAATCCGGGGATCTTAAAAGAACCGCTCACCCCGATAAGCGCCGCCAAAAGCGCTGTTTCGCAAACATCGACAATGACTTCCCTGCTGCCTGCCGCTTCCGGCTTGTACGCTCCTGTTTCCAATTCTCCGTTCATTTTGACCTCCAATGTCTGATTAAAATAGCTGCTGCTTTTTTCATTTCTTCTTTTGTATGCATCGCCGTTACCGTCAATCGGATGCGGCTTGTTCCCACGGGTACGGATGGCGGACGGATGGCGGACAGCAGGACTCCTTCTTCCCTGCATGCTTCCGCCGTTGCGAGCGCCTCTTTTTCATCTCCCACCACCACCGGAATGATCGGCGTATCCCCTGCAGCAATGTCCACTCCCGTTTCTGTCAGGAGATTTCGCATATAAGCCGTGTTCTCACGAAGACGGCCCAGATATTTCTCCGGATCCGCTTTTAACAAGCGAAGAGCCGCTAAGGCCGCCGCTCCCGTGACCGCGGAAATGGCTGTGGAGAAAATAAAAGGCCGCGATGTATTCCGCAGATAGTCGCAAATTTCCCGGCTTGCCGCGATGTATCCCCCTTCCGCACCGAAAGCTTTCGACAAGGTCCCCACCTGCACGTCGATCCCTGCCATACGGAAGTACTCCGCCGTTCCCCGGCCGGTTCTGCCAATGACACCCGATGCATGGGCGTCATCCACGATGAGACAGGCCCTGTAGTCCTTCTTCAGTGCCGCCAGAGCGGGCAGCGGACAAATATCCCCATCCATGCTGAATACGCCGTCCGTCACAATGAAGCGCTGCCCTTCGCAGGGAACGGTCTGCAGCAGTCTTTCCAGATCCACCATATCGCTGTGCCTGTAAACTGCCGTTTCGGCTTTTGATATACGGCATCCGTCGACAATACTCGCATGATTCAGTTCATCACTGAAAATGACATCTCCCTTTCCGGCAAGCGCATACAGCACTCCCAGATTCGCCATGTATCCTGTATTGAAGATGACTGCGTCTTCGGTATGTTTGAAATCGGCTATTTCCTTTTCCAAATTGGATAACTCAAAAGCTGCCCCCGAGGTAAGACGCGCCCCGCCGCTTCCCGTACCGAAACGAACCGCTTTCGCCGCCGCCTCCTGTACTTCCTTCGCATGGGTCATGCCCAGGTAATCATTGGAATTGAAAACGATATACTGCTTTCCTTCACGATCTACACCGAGAGACGCCGTTTCCATGCGCAGATCCTGCACCTGCCTGAGCCGCCCTTCCTGCCGCAGCGCGGAAAGAGCGGAGAAAATATTTTCCGGCTTCATTTGACCCTCACCAGCACTGTCTGATGCTGCATATACTCCACATACCTGTCCATATCCGTACCGTGCTTTACAAAAAATACGCGGCCGCCGATAGGATCCCCTTTCTCTTTCATCACCGTAATCCGACCGTAGCCAAACTTCGGCGAACCTACATAGCCTGTCACATAAAAGGGATCATCCGACCAGCAAAGTTCCGCCACCGTCCCCGGCGCCGCCGCCACTTTCGATGCCAGAATGAGCGCTTCTCTCGGATGTTCTCCGCCCAGGCCCTTCGCCCCCATCTGTGCTTCGTATGTGCACGTATCTTCGCAATCCATACAGCTGCACCGCACGCCGCGCATACCAAGTCCGTCCAGGCGCTCTCCTGTTTCCGCATCAACGACTGCCGCGCCGCGCATACTGTCTGTCAGCGATTCCAAAAGGGCAAATCCTTTTCCTATAGCAGTTTCGCTGACTCCGGAACGGAGCAGTTCTTTTTTCGCCGCCGCCCGTCCTTCCTCCTTTGTTGCCGTGTCAATCTGGTACAAAGGCAAAAGCGGGCAGCAGGTGATTCCCTCATGCCTGACCGCTTCCACCTTGAACTGGATAAAATCCGCCGCGCCGCGGTCATGTTCCCAGGCACGGTGCAGCATGGAAATCATCTCCTGTTCCACGCTGTTCTTTGTTACAATCCTCTCCGCTCCGGAAATATGCTGTCCGCCCACGCCGTGGGCACCGCCAAGACTGGAACGCATTTTCACGCTGTACAATACCTTTTCTTCTCCCATAATACTCCCCCTTTATTTTCCGCCCGTTTCCGGACAGCCAACATCTTTTCTAAGTGTAGTAGCCGTCTTCACTTTTGTCAATCATAATCTTTTATAAAGTTTACAATAAAAGCAAGATTTTTTCCAAAATAAAAATCTCCTTCCCCGGTTAAGGGAAGAAGATCATTTTTTAACTGCCGCTTTTATTTTCTGCGGCTAAAGAATCCCCTGCAGGAACAGGAAATTTTTATTCCGCAACTACGGAAATATGTACTTCGCTGGTGACCTGCTGGTGTACCCAGACTTCCACATCATATTCTCCTGTGGTCCTGATCGGATTTTTCAGCCTGATATTTTTCTTATCCAGTTCAAACCCATACTGCTCTTTAACGGCATCACAAATATCTTTTGCCGTGACACTGCCGAAAACCCGTCCGTCCTCACCGGACTGCACTTTGATAACCGCTTTTACTTTTTTCAGCTGGGATGCCATGATGACCGCTTCGTCCGCAGCCACTTTGGATTTAAATTCTTTAGATTCACGGCGCTGTTCCGCCGTATTCAGATTGGCTTTCGTTCCTTCCGCGCCAAGTCCGCGGCGAATGAGGACATTACGGCCATAGCTGTCCGCTACTTCGACAACATCGCCTCTTTTCCCCAATTTCTTTACATCCTGAAGCAATACTACTTTCATTCTTTTTCCTCCTCCGTTTGTTTACGAACATTGGCAACAACCACCTTTGTTATATCTTCTATATTACCGTCAGTGCCGAACTGCGCTCCCGCCACTGTCTGATGGCCGCCGCCGCCAAGCTGTTCCATGACAATCTGCACATTAACAGACCCGTCGGAGCGCGCGGAGAGGCAGAGTCCGTTCTCCGTATAGTAGAAAAGGAAGCTGCACCGTATCTTCTGCACGGTAACAAGGAAATCCGCCACCTGTCCTGCGATAATCTGGGAATCCGCCGTGCCCTCCGGACATACGGCAAAGGCCATGTATTCATCCACCTGTTTCATATCGGCCAAAATCATGGATTTAATCTTGATGGACGCCAGGTCCATCGAAAAGAGCTTTTTAACCAAAGCGGTGTCTGCGCCGCACCGCCTGAGATAACTTGCCGCGTCGAACGTACGGACACTTGTCTGGACGGTAAAGCTCTTCGTGTCCACTACCATCCCCGCATAAAGGCAGGATGCTTCCAGTGCATTCATTTCTTCTTCGCTGCCATAGTACTGGATCAGTTCCGTCACCAGTTCCGAAGCGGAAGATGCCGACGGTTCCATGTACGTCAGAAGCGGACTGTCGATAATGCTTGCCGCACGGCGGTGATGATCGATAACGACTTTCTTCTGCACTTTCCTCAGCAGTTCCGGCGCCGCCACCAGTTCGGGGATATGCGTGTCCACGACAATAGCCACCGTCTTATCCGTCACGAGGCTTTTCGCCTTGCCCTCATCAATAAGAAGCCCTTCCGCCAAGCCGCTGGATTGTATAGCCTGGATCATTTTCCTGGACGTATCATCCTGTTTGGAAATGACGATGTGCGCTTCCACCTTGGACACTCTCGCCAGGTGGGAAACACCTACCGCGGCCCCAAGCGCGTCAAAATCTTCATGGGCGTGCCCCATAATGAGAACCATATCCGCTTCGTTAATGATCTCACGGAGCGCCTGCGCCACCACACGGACGCGGACGCGGGTACTGCTCACTGAAGCGGGCGCTTTGCCGCCAAAGGCTTTTACATCTTTCCCGAGACGGACGATGGCCTGATCCCCGCCGCGGCCAAGAGCCAGATCAAGCGCCACCTGGGCTTCTTCATACTGGCGGTTAAAAGATTCGTCACTTTTTACGATGCCGATGGACAAGGTCACGGGAATACGGTTCACCGTATGGATTTCCCGCACCCGGTCAAGTATTTCAAAATTAGAATCCATCATATCCTGCAGGGCCTTTGACGAAATACAGGCCACAAAATCAGACGCATTGTACTGCTTGATAAATCCGTCATGGCTGTTGAACGTAGCAAGCACTTTCTCCGTCACATCAGAGAGCAGGGCGGACCGCTCCACATCACTCATCTCCGCCGTCACTTCCTGTATATTGTCTATGCGGATCAGACAAAAGACAGGGCGTGCCTCTTCCGACTCTTTCAAAGATTTCTCCACATCGCTCCTGTCCATGAAGTAAAGCACCATGAAAGATGCTCCGTCCGGCTCATCAGAAGGAACCCATTTATGGAATACACGGAAAAACGTCCCTCCCGCATGGCAGTCAAACCACCCCGCCTTCCCCCAGAGCTTGGCTACTTTCTGTCCCTGGATAATATCCCGAAGAGGCGTCCCCTCTTCCGTACCGGCAATCCATGAACGGAATACGCCGTTTGCCCAGACGAGCTTTTTCTTCTCGTCCACAACGGCAATTCCCAGCGGAAGATTCCGCACCGCATAGACCGTACCGACTGAAACACCTGATGATAAATCATCAAGGTACCGCATGAGAAGCCGCTCCTGCATAAGGTCGGAGCGTTTCACCCAGACGACAGCCGCCGCGGTCACGATAAACATTAAAAGCCCGAGGAGCCAGTTCTGTGTGGCAAGCACCAGGACCGCCGCCAAAAGGAGGCTTATCATGACTTTTGAAGTTTTCTTATATACCCAAATATTGCTGAGCATAGTGCTCCTTTCATTCAACGCAAACCGGTTCCGGAAACCGATGCTTTATATGTAATCGTACCCTATGGCAGTTCTTATTGCAAACAGGCTGCTATTCGTAATTTCTCTTCTTCCTGTATTGAAGCACCATATCGGACAATCCCAGGAGAACGACGATCATCTGCACCATTCCGATGATAACGGAAAGAACTGCGATGATCCAGCGCAGCGGCCTCACGAAAGGATATTTTCTGGGCATCCACCAAAGCGCCGCCAGCCCCTGAAGCCAGAAAACGAGAACACAGGCAAGTCCCAAATTGTACTGGATCATTTCGAGCGTTGCATTTCTATTCGTGATGTACTGCATGGCAAATGCCAGAACATAAAGTCCCAGAAAGAAACGGGGCAGTTCCCATCGTTCCAGGGGAGGCATTCCGGGGATATCCTTCATGCCGAGACGGGTAAAAATCTTTTTCCCAAGCATCATGGACGCCCAAGTATAGAAAAACGCGGCGCTCACCGTGATGACAGGAATGGATCTCCGTATATCATCTATCATCTGCTTCACATTTTCCTGCGTCTGCATGAGCAGTTCGCCGGAATAAAACTGCGCCATCTGCGCCATCATCTGCTGCTCCATGCTGTCCATCGCTTCACCGCCAAAAATCATGGGCGGCACATTCAAAATATACATCGCCGCAAATGCCTGCCCTATCCAAGAAGCAAGCACCACGACCGCTCCCGCGGCAAGCGTCGCCGCCGCAGGAACCTTATTTCTGTAACAAATCCCCAGTACCACGCCAAGCACGCCGAAGATGGCGCAAAGGAAAGCAGCGGAAATGAACCCGAAAAAGACAGAATCCAAAATCATGATGCCTGCCGTGACAATAATCGACCATGAATCCCCCTCTTTCATCCCCAGGTACGCGATAGGAAGAGGGATCAGCAAAAACACCACCAGGGAAACTAGGGGCATGTAAAATCCGATGACGGAAAGCACCACCGCCAGGGCGGTACACTTTACCGCCAAAACGACGGCGCTTGTTTCTCCTGCTCTGTATTCGTCCATAACTACTCCTGTCCTGTTAAATATGTTCAGTATTATTCTATATTTTATCATACAGAAACAATAAACGCGGCCAATAAAAAACTGCGATTCTATAAAAGAAATCACAGTTCATTATGTTCACGCGAGGCTTATCTGACTTCCTGAATGATAGGAAGAATCATCGGCCTGCGCTTCGTCTTTTCAAAGAAATACCTGCCCAAGGCATCGCGGATCTGCGTCTTGATAGCGTTCCATTCGGTCACATTCCCCGTGTTGCACCGTTCCAGCACATTTTCGATACGGCTTCTTGCGCCGGACATAAGCTCCTCGCTGTCACGGACATAAACGAATCCCCGTGATACGATATCGGGACCTGCCGCGACCTGGCTGCTTCCCTTTTCAAGAGCAATAACTACGATGAACACTCCGTCCTGCGCCAGCTGCTGGCGGTCGCGGATAACGATATTTCCCACATCACCTACCCCGAGGCCGTCCACAAAGACAGCGCCGGACTGCACTTTGCCGGTGATCTTGCCGCTGCGGTTCGTAAATTCGAAAACGGTCCCGTTGTCGCCGATAAGAATATTCTGCTTCGGCACGCCCAAACTTTCCGCCAATTCCGCATGAGAGCGGAGCATTCTGTATTCTCCGTGAACCGGTACAAAAAACTTCGGACGGACAAGCGAGAGCATCGTTTTCAGATCCTCCTGGGAACCGTGTCCCGACACATGGACGCGGCTCGTCCGGGACGTAATTACCTTTGCTCCCAGACGCATAAGATTATCAATCGTCCTGCCGACGCTCGTTTCATTTCCCGGAATCGGCGATGCGGAAATAATGACCGTATCTCCGGCATGGATCTGCACCTGCCGGTGGCTTCCGTCCGCCATACGGGACAGTCCTGCCATAGGTTCGCCCTGGCTCCCCGTCGTGAGGATGCAGATTCTGTCATCGCGATAATGATTGAGCTCCTCCGGTTCAATAAATGTGCCTTCCGGAGCCTTAAGGTAACCCATTTCAAGCGCGATACCCACCACATTGACCATGGAACGGCCGAAGACACAAACTTTTCTTTTATTTTCAACAGCCGCATCAATCGCCATCTGTACGCGGGACACATTGGACGCGAATGTGGCAAGAATGATACGTCCCCTGACTTCGTGGAAAGCATCTCTAAGCGACTTGGAAACCACTGCTTCCGACAAAGTATATCCCGGATTCTGGGCATTTGTGGAATCGGCGCAGAGGACAAGCACACCGTTGCGGCCAAGCTCAGCCAGCTTGTGCATATCCGTCTGTTCCCCGTCCACAGGGGAATGATCAAATTTAAAATCACCTGTATGTACTACGGTTCCTACCGGCGTACGGACATAAACACCGCAGGAATCCGGAATGGAATGACATACATGGAAGAAACCGAACCTGAAAGAACCGCGTCTGAATTCATCGCCTGTCTTTACTACATTCAAATTGTACTTTCCGATTTTCTGTTCCTTCAGCTTGCCTTCAATCAGGCCGCAGGTCAGCCGCGTCGCATAGACCGGAGCGGAAACATCACGCAGTAAATAAGCCAGCGAACCGATATGGTCTTCGTGTCCGTGAGTAATGAGAATGGCCTTGATCTTGTCCCTGTTTTCAATCAGGTAACTGAAGTCGGGGATAACGATATCCACCCCCGGCATTGTTTCATCAGGAAAAGCCATTCCTGCATCTATTACGATAATTTCGTCGCCGTAACGGAATACAGTCATGTTCTTCCCGACTTCCCCCAGGCCTCCCAAGGGAATGATCTGTAATCTGGATTTTGCCAAGATTAACCTCCTATTCAATTGTAGCCGTACATTTCATTTATTACATAAAATATAAAAATTGCCGTACCATAGTCGCTTCTGTTATTATACCATGGGACGGAAAGGATTTGTTCCCTTATTAAAGAAATAATATATTTTTTCATTTTTATGTGCACCCATAGTATAATGAATGAAATATGAAATCCCGCACAGGAGGCGCCATGGCAAAAGTAATTAATTTCAATCCCGGCAAAAACGTAAAAGCCGGCATCTTCGAAAAATACATGAAAGACAATGACCTGAATTTCTTCCAGCGCAGAGATACCCATGATGAAAAGGATTCCGTGGCTTTCATCACCGCCATCCCGGCGGGCAGCCACCGCCTTGTAGCTGCCGTCATCACGGACAACAGCATGTATACCCTGCTCCGCATCCATCTGGGTGTCGCGCCTGCAGGCCCCGCCCGTAAAACTTTCATCCGTTTCCTGGAGCAGCTGAACGCCGCCCATTCCATTTTCAAGTACAGCATTGCCGAAGATGACAACACATTCCTGGATATCTGCGTCACCACAAGGCCGGAAAGTTTCGATCCGGAAGTAGTCCGCACCTCTCTCAACCTCATCATCTTCCATTTAAAAGACAATTATGAAGACATCGCACGGCGCCTCTCCAAACCCGGTGACGCTTCTGACGGCTTCGAACTGTAACATCAAAAACAGTATGATCTGTCCTATCGTAAAAGATATTCTATTTCTCCTTAAAACAGCATTGTAGACTTGAGCTGAATAACGAGGAACATCAGGCGTCATAGCGAAGGATCTGCTGCCATAATGAGGGGAACGTTAAACGTCATCCTGAACGAACGTGAAGGATCTGTACCCGTGGTGAGGAATACAGTAAGGTGTCATCTGCAGCATCAGCGAAGGATCTGCCATCATGAAGAAAAAATACAGAAGATCCATCTTTCAAACTTCACCGCAAAAATCATCAGCATGAGCCGGATAATCTCGATTTAACTAAAAAACTCCGACAATATATGTTACTGGACATATATTATCGGAGTTTTATTTTTATCCGGATTTCTTAGTCATCAAAACTTATAGTCTACCGTGACCATGTAATTTCTGCCTTCTGAGTAATACCCGCCATCTGTCAGGTTATCTCTGTCGAATATATTATCTACTGCCAGAGACGCAGAGAATACATCATTGATGTGATGGGTATAAAGGAACGTGGAGTTAAGCATGAGTCCAATATCCTGGATATTACTGTTTGTACTGGTTCGATTTCCGATCCACGCCAGAGAGAGGGATACTTCATCCTTATCACCTTTCCATGCCGTACCTGTGGATAACTGCCAACGGCTGTATGTTTCTTTCCAGGTGGAAGCTGCCGTATTTTTCTTTTTAGGATTACCAAAAATACCGCCTACATACCAGGACAGCTGATCATTGGCCTGTACGCTGTAAGACAATTCTACACCTGTATTTTTGTATTCCGCCGCATTGTAAGACTGGGCTACGGTATTTCCGCCGACAGTAATTTTACGGGAAGAAATCATGTCATTCAGATGAATATGAAATACAGCCGCTTTCAATATACCTCGGCCGATTTGCTTTTTATAACCGGCTTCATAATTCCACCCGTATTCGGGATCTAAATTCGGATTGGCAGCAAGCATGCCGCTGCTGTAGTAAAGCTGGCGCATGGTCGGCATGCGGAAAGATTTACCTACATTAATGTAGATGCTTTCTTTGTCATTCAATTTCTTATTGATTTGAACCTGCGGCAGGAATGCGTCAAAGTTTCCCCGCTCCGTATGGTAAGCATCCCAACGAAAACTTGCGATACCTGTCATCCCATGTCCGAAATCATGTTCATAGGATCCGTAGATGGCGTAATTGTCTGATACGAATGTTCCAAATTTCGCCGCATCCCGCAATGTACCCGTATTACTGTTCTTAAATTTTTGGTTATGGTCCACATAAGATTCTCTTTTGTATAGAGCGCCAATCAGAGCTGTGTCATCCCCGATAAAAAAACGCTTCTTTAAATCGGTTCCCCAGTAACGCTGTTTGCTGGTCTCCCATTCGCGGGCTACCGGATTATGGACATAATAATCGGGATTGTCGATACTTCTTTCCTGATAAAATATATTCGCGGAAAAATCATTTCTATCATAAGAAAGATTTAAGAAGTCCTCTTTATCCTTATAGTCAAAATGCTGGATTTTGCCCACTTCCGGCGCACGATGGGCATCGTATTCGATGGAGTATTTCTTTTCTATATGCATGTAACTTGCTGACAGAGCATCAGTGAATCGATAGGAAATCCCCATCGCCTGTTTTTTACTTTCTCCAAATCCTGTATCATACTTGTATTTCTTTCCATTCACTGTTTTCATCGAGGAGGATGGGACCGCGGTCATGATTCCTTGATCTCCCATGCGGTCATAAGAGTAGAATACTCTTAATTTATTATTGCCTGCAGCCACACTGCCCACTCTCTGACCGTCACTCCCCGCACCAAGACGCACGGAACCCTGCCCGTCTTTTCTGGTAATTACATTGATAACGCCACCATAAGCAGAACTGCCATAAAGTACGGCACCGCCGCCCTTTACGACTTCCACTTTTTCAACAGCACCGACCGGAATCATATCTAAGTGGCTGACACCATTCCAGTTGACAGGAATACCGTCAATCATCACCAGTGTGCCACCGGTAACGCCACGGAGATTGACCCCTGTATTTCCCGTAATCCAGCTTTGGTCATGCGGGCCCATGGCGCTGACCATAATTCCCGGTTCATATTTTAATGCCTGTGCTATATTTTCCCGACCGGAAGCCTGTAATTCCTGCCTGGTGACAACGGTAACATCTGCAGGCGTATCCAATTCTTTTTTCTCATACGCCTGCGCCGTGACATTCACCGTATCCAACATATAGACGGGTGTTGCTTCTTCGGCCGAAACGATACTATTTCCCATAGCTCCCAAAACACATGCAAGCAGCCATATTCTTTTTGACTTTTTCATCATGACACACTCTCCTTAAAAACTGAATTTATTCATAAAGGCCTTTATAAATGGCATCTATGCTTTCCCCGGTCTTCACATTCGTGGCACAGACGTATTTATATTCCAACGGATAAATACGTCCCATTTGTACAGCGCGCAAATAGAACAACGGTGCCTCTTCAAAGTGACTCTTCGCAATTTCTCTGTCTGTATTCCCGCCGTGGTAAATCAGGAATATAACATCCGGATCAGCAGTCCTTAATTCTTCCGCACTAATAAAGGGAACTTCATAATTTATATTGAAGCTGCCGAGACGTTTAATAATATCTCCTGAAAGCAGCTTGTCCCCGAAAACTTCTATTTTATCTCCCATAAACTCTATGGTCAGCACTCGGACAGGTCTTTCTCCTTTTGCTTTTTTCTGTAATTCCCTTAACACAGACTCGATTTCATCAATGACCTGTGCCGCCGTTTCTTCCTTATCAAAAATTGCTCCCATATTTCTTATAAAATTCATTTCACTGTCTACGGTACATGGCGGAAATGGATCCACGGCAGGAACAGGCCCCGAATTCTCTTCAATATATACAGGGATGTTTTTCTCTTTCCAGAAGGAAACGTCACCTAATGCTCCCTCCCGAAATGACATCCGCCAGCCAATAATGAAATCGGGTTTTTGTATCAAAGCAGTTTCTTTATCCAACTCCCCCTCAACTATCAATGCATGAGGAATTTTTTCTTTATAATAGGGAATCCTGTCTTTCGCATTCATCGGAAAAGAAGCGGCAACCACCTTGTCGCCGACCCCCAGGCGGATAAGAACATCCAGTATTTCAGGCCGCGTCACAACAACCCGCTGTGGTACTTTTGAAAAAGTAAGCCGAGACGGACTCCCATCAAAAGTAAAATTGATGATGGAAACCGGCTTTGGAAGGAGAGATTCCGAAACTTCCATTTTCTCCGTCTTTCCGCCGCAGCCTGAAAACAGAGCGATCCCTGCCGCTATAATGCCGGCCGTGACTATTTTACTCCAACACATCAAAGTGTTTCCTTTTTCCAATGGCGCGGAAGGTATACAATATTCATCCGGCCCGTAGATTCTTCTATATCTACACGGCTGTCCACGCCATACAGCTTTTTGATAAATTCTGCCGTCAGAAGTTCCCTGGGAGTACCGATACCTGCTACTTTTCCCCCGCTGATGGCAATGAGGCGGTCACAGTACATGGCAGCAATGTTCAGGTCATGAACGGCAGCTATGACTGTCACATCCAGACTTTTCACGATATCCATGATTTCAAGCTGATACTTGATATCCAGATGGTTGGTCGGTTCATCAAGGACAAGGCATTCCGTCTGCTGCGTGAGCGCTCTGGCAAGTATGACACGCTGCTGTTCCCCGCCGGAAAGAGTGGAAAAGTTTCTTTCGCCAAATTCTTCCAGTCCTACGACACGCAAGGCGTCCCGCGCAATTTTATAGTCTTCCGCATTGTCCCGCTCCATCATTTTCTTATGGGGCGAACGTCCCATGAGAACCACGTCCAAGACGGAGAAATCAAAATTGTAAAAATTATGCTGCGCCACGACGGCCAGTTTCAGCGCTGATTCACGATAGGAAAATTCATCTAATTTTTTCCCGTTGAAATAAATTTTTCCCGTTGTCGGTTTCTGCACACGGTAGACGCATTTCAGGAAAGTACTCTTCCCGCTGCCGTTCGGCCCGATAATGCCTAAAAATTCCTTTGGCCGCAATTCCAGGTCAATCCCCTGGAGTATCTGTCTGCCGCCGGCAAAAAACCGGACTGCTTCCGCAAGTATTTCCATCAGTCATTCCCTCCGAATCCATAGGTTCGTTTAATCATGAGATAAATAAAGCACGGCGCGCCGATCATGGAAATCAGGATGCCGATGGGCAGTTCCGTATGGGGGATGATGATACGGCAGAGACCGTCGCATATGACAAGAAATATAGCCCCTACAAGGGCGCTGGCAGGAATGAGTTTCTTGTGGTCAGGTCCCAGGAACATACGCATGACGTGGGGAATAATAAGTCCGACGAAACCGATCATCCCCGCCGCGTAAACGGCGAATCCCACAATGAGGGAGCTGATGAGAAGATACCACTGGCGGTAAAGGTGGAGATCCGTCCCCATCGTGATTGCCGTTTCATCGCCGAGGAGCATAAGGTTCAGCACACGGCTCTGTGTCCAGAAAAAAAGGACGGACACAATGATTACTGGCGCGATGACGGCAAGTTCGTTCCATTTCGCCCCCGCCAGACTTCCCATCAGCCAGTAAGCAATGCTCTGCATGCCTTCCTTATTATTGGCAAAGTACACGATGAAGCTGGAAAAAGCGCTGCATACCGCCGAGAGTGCCATGCCTGCCAGGAGGAGTTTCATGGAATTTGACCGCCCCCCAAGGTTGGATATGAAGAGGACTGCCAGTGACAGAACAAAAGCGCCGATAAATGCACTGATTCCCACGAAGTTCGGTCCCAGAGACGCCCCGATCCCCAAAAGGATGGCAGAGGTGGCTCCAAGGGACGCGCCGGAGGATATGCCTAAAATGTAGGGGTCCGCCAGAGGGTTTTTTACGATAGCCTGCATAATGACGCCGCAGACAGCGAGTCCGCAGCCAATAAGCGCTGCAAGGACAAGGCGGGGCAGACGGAGAAGCCATACAATATCATGAACCGGCCCACGGCCCACAGCCTCAATGGGCAGATCCCCCATAAGCTGCTCCAAAACAGAATTGTAGATCTGATCAAGCGGCAGTTTAACCGTGCCGATGCTGAGCCCCCAAAAGAGCGCTGCCGCGAGGAGGAAAGCAAGCGCAATAAGAATCATGGTAAACCCCAGTGTTTTTAAAAATTTCATTTATTGCTCCTTATATAAATCGGGATACAAACCTTTTCCTATATATCGTATGCCATCAAGAGTCCTTATCCCCGATGAGTAGACAGAATACAGGGGCAGCGGATAAACCCGTTTCTCACGAATACAACGTACATCCCGGAGCGCTTGTTCATGATAGAGCATATCCAGTTTCTGCTTTGGATGATCATAATCCCCTTCGATAAGGATGACGAATATGGCATCCGGATCCATTTCTATGATTTGTTCCTTGCTGATTTGCTGCTGTCCGGATGCAAGCAGTTCGCCGTTCATTCTTCTGAGGATATCGCCTGCAAGGGTTTCCTCCCCGTAGACACTGATATCCGATCCCATAAATTCGATAATAAGTCCGCGGGGATGTTTTCCTGTAAGAGTTGCCTGCCCGGCGGTGCGGGAGATTTCATCTTTCATTTCTTTGACAAGGCTTTCCGCTTTTTCTTCCCTGTCAAATATTTTCCCCAGATTTAAAATATCGGCATACTCATTTTCAATGGTGCGGTTCCTGTTTGCCGGATCGGAGTTTTGGGAAATATAGGTATGCACGCCGCGTTCATTCCAAAATTCCGTACTGCGGAGAACCTTGTCGGTAAAGGTGGAACTCCAGCCTGCAATGAAGTCAGGCCTCATCATCATGATTGTTTCCGGATCAAGGTTTTCCAGGCTTTTATAAGGAATCGCTTCATAACCTGCCTGATACTCCTCACGGATATACTTCCTGTCAGGGACGCCCATTCCCGCAATGATACGATCCCCTACACCAAGAGCCAGCAGTGTTTCTATGGAGTTCTGCCAGACTGCCGCCACTCTCTTTGGCGGAGAATAGAACACCTGCCGTTCCTTCTCCCCATGAGAGTTCAGTGTCTCCACGGCAAGAGGATATTTTTCCCTGTTCCATTCTATTTTCGCTTCTCCGTCGATACGGGGCATTGTTTTCCCATTTTCTTTCACAACCGGCGCGCAGCCTGAAAGAAAAATCAAACCCGCCGCTATAACCGGTAGCCATTTCACCATTATTCTCTCCAATATTATTTAAACTGTTTATATTTCAATCTTAATCAAAAAACATTTTATCCTCGCTAATTATATCATAATATAAGCCGTGATATATTATATTCATTCTCCAATAAATAAAACGGTACGCAAAAAAAGAATCCCACTCTGTTTCCAAAGCGAGATTCTTTTCATATTTATGCTATGCACTGATTAAGCAGATTATTTTGTAATCTTGGCAACAACGCCTGCGCCTACGGTTCTGCCGCCTTCACGGATTGCGAAACGCTGCCCTTCTTCCATCGCTATCGGGGTGATGAGTTTTACACTCATTTCAATGTTGTCCCCCGGCATGCACATTTCTACGCCTTCCGGCAGGTTGATGTCACCTGTTACGTCTGTCGTTCTGAAGAAGAACTGCGGACGGTATCCGTTAAAGAACGGCGTGTGGCGGCCGCCTTCGTCTTTGGTCAGGACGTATACCTGCGCCGTGAATTCTGTATGCGGGTGTACGGTTCCCGGTTTTGCCAGTACTTGTCCTCTTTCGATGTCCGTACGGTCGATCCCGCGGAGCAGGGCTCCGATGTTGTCCCCTGCCATGGCCTGGTCAAGGGTCTTTCTGAACATTTCTACGCCGGTGATTACGGTCTGGGTCGGTTCGTCCTGCAGTCCTACGATTTCTGCAGCGTCCCCTACTTTGACGGTGCCGCGTTCTACTCTGCCTGTCGCTACGGTGCCGCGTCCGGTGATGGTGAATACGTCTTCTACAGGCATCAGGAACGGTTTGTCGGTGTCACGCTGCGGTGTCGGTACGTATTCATCTACGGCTTTCATCAGGTCACGGATTTTCTGTTCGTCTTCCGGGTTTCCGTTCAGCGCTCCCAGTGCGGATCCTACGATGATCGGCACTTCATCGCCGGGGAAGTCATAGGAGGACAGCAGGTCGCGGATTTCCATTTCTACGAGGTCGATCAGTTCCGGATCGTCTACCTGGTCCGCTTTGTTCAGGAATACGACGATAGCCGGTACGCCTACCTGCTTGGCAAGAAGGATGTGTTCACGGGTCTGGGGCATCGGGCCGTCTGCTGCGGATACGACCAGGATTGCGCCGTCCATCTGTGCCGCGCCGGTGATCATGTTCTTTACATAGTCGGCGTGCCCGGGGCAGTCTACGTGTGCGTAGTGGCGGTTTTCGGTTTCATATTCTACAGTGGATGTATTGATGGTGATACCGCGCGCTCTTTCTTCCGGTGCTTTATCGATGGACGCGTAGTCCAGGAAGTTTGCCTTGCCTTCTTCAGCCAGTACTTTGGTGATGGCCGCGGTCAGGGTGGTTTTACCGTGATCGACGTGTCCGATGGTACCGATGTTTACATGCGGTTTGGTTCTTTCATAATGTGCTTTTGCCATTTTTAAATTCTCCTTTTAAATTATTTCTTACCCAGACGTTCTTCAGTAATCTGCTGAGAAATTGCCTTCGGAACTTCTTCATAGTGATCAAATGTCATTGTGAAGGTGCCGCGCCCCTGTGTAGCGCTGCGGAGTCCGGTCGCATAACCGAACATTTCGGAAAGCGGAACGAACCCTTTGATTCTGGATTCACCGTTTTCAGATTCCATGCCTTCGATACGTCCGCGGCGGGAATTGAGGCCGCCGATAACGTCTCCCATGTATTCTTCGGGAACATCTACTTCTACGCTCATGTACGGTTCGAGAAGAACGGCATCCGCCTTCTTCGCGCCTTCCTTGAACGCCATGGAGCCTGCCACCTTAAATGCCATTTCAGAGGAGTCGACATCATGGTAGGAACCGTCATAAACGGTAACTTTGATATCGACCATCGGATAGCCTGCAACGACACCGTCTTCCATAGCCGCTTCTACGCCGGCCTGGATCGGGTTGATAAACTCTTTCGGAATGACACCGCCGACGACTTCATTGGCAAATTCAAATCCTTTGCCCGCTTCCATCGGTTCAAGGCGGAGCCAGCAGTGGCCGTACTGACCGTGTCCGCCGGTCTGGCGGATAAACTTGCCTTCCGCTTCCACCGTTTTACGGATGGTTTCACGGTAAGCAACCTGCGGTTTGCCTACAGTACATTCTACTTTGAATTCACGTCTCATGCGGTCAACGATGATGTCCAGATGAAGTTCACCCATACCGGAAATAATGGTCTGGTTGGTTTCCGGATCTGTATGCACTTTGAATGTCGGATCTTCTTCCGCCAGGCGTTGAAGGGCGGTGCCCATCTTTTCCTGGTCAGCTTTTGTCTTCGGTTCAACGGCAACAGAAATAACCGGTTCCGGGAATTCCATTTTTTCCAGAATAATCGGATGGTTTTCATCGCAGAGGGAATCCCCTGTGGTAACATCCTTAAACCCTACCGCAGCGGCGATATCACCGGAGTAGGCACATTCGATTTCCTTGCGGTTGTTCGCATGCATCTGGAGGATACGGCCTACACGTTCCTTCTTTCCTTTTGTGGAATTCAGGATGTAAGTTCCCTGCTTCATAATCCCGGAGTATACACGGAAGAATGCCAGTTTGCCGACAAACGGGTCAGCCATGATTTTGAATGCGAGAGCCGCCATCGGTGCCTCGTCACTGGATTCACGGGTTATTTCTTCACCGGTCTTCGGGTCTGTCCCTTTAACAGCGGGAACATCGGTCGGTGCCGGCAGATAATCCAATACCGCATCCAAAAGCATCTGGATGCCTTTGTTCTTGTATGCGGAACCGCAGAATACGGGGAACAGGTCACAGTTAAGAGTCTGCCTGCGGATAGAAGCTTTAACTTCTTCAATACTCGGTTCAACGCCTTCAAGGTATTTTTCCATCAGGGCGTCATCGCCTTCTGCAGCCTTTTCAATGATTTTGTCACGGTATTCTTCCACAAGGTCTTTCATATCTTCCGGAACCTCACGTACTTCGTACTGCGTGCCGTCGTCGGAAAGGTAGACTTCAGCCTTTCTTTCGAGAAGATCGATAATACCTGTGAAAGTATCCTGTTTACCGATCGGCAGCTGCATAGCCAGCGCATTGGCATGAAGACGGTCTTCCATGGTCTTTACCGCACGCAGGAAATCTGCGCCGACTGTATCCATCTTGTTGATGAACGCGATACGCGGTACATGGTAATGGTCAGCCTGTCTCCAAACGGTTTCAGACTGGGTCTGCACACCGTCTTTCGCACTGAATACAGCGACAGATCCGTCAAGTACGCGGAGAGAACGTTCTACTTCTACTGTGAAATCTACGTGCCCGGGGGTATCAATGATATTGACACGATATCCTTTCCAATGGCATGTCGTAGCAGCGGAAGTGATCGTGATGCCGCGTTCCTGCTCCTGCTCCATCCAGTCCATGGTGGCTGCGCCGTCATGAACTTCGCCGATCTTATGATTTACGCCGGTATAAAACAGGATACGTTCCGTGGTGGTTGTTTTGCCGGCATCAATATGAGCCATGATGCCGATATTTCTTGTTTTTTCAAGCGGATATTCTCTGCCCACGATATTTGCTCCTTATCAATTACCAGCGATAATGGGCAAAAGCCTTATTGGCTTCAGCCATTTTATGTGTATCTTCTTTCTTCTTTACTGCTGCGCCCGTATTGTTGAAAGCATCCATCAGTTCTCCTGCCAGACGTTCCTCCATGGTACGTTCGCTGCGCAGACGGGAATAGTTGACCATCCAGCGGATACCGAGGGTCAGACGGCGTTCTGCGCGAACTTCAACCGGCACCTGGTAGTTGGCACCGCCGACACGGCGGGCACGTACTTCCAATACCGGCATTACATTATTGAGAGCCTGTTCGAAAATTTCGATTGGTTCTTTGTCCAATTTGCTGCGGCAAATATCAAGGGCTCCATATACGATAGATTCTGCAACGCCCTTTTTGCCGTCAAGCATAACTTTATTGATGAAACGTGTAACTGTCTTATTTCCATACACTGGATCCGGCAGCACGTCACGCTTCGGAACAGCACCTTTTCTCGGCATTGTTAATTTCCTCCTTATAATCGTTTGTTAATCACATTAAATGGCAGAGATTACTTCTTTGCTTTTTCACGTTTGGCTCCGTACTTGGAACGGGCCTGCTGACGGCCGGATACACCTACTGTATCAAGCGCGCCGCGGATGATGTGATAACGAACACCTGGAAGATCCTTAACACGGCCGCCTCTGATGAGGACGACGCTATGTTCCTGCAGGTTATGGCCTTCGCCCGGAATATAAGCGGAAACTTCGATTCCGTTGGTCAGGCGCACACGGGCTACTTTACGAAGAGCGGAATTCGGCTTCTTCGGTGTAGCTGTGTAGACTCTTGTGCAGACACCGCGTTTCTGCGGGGACTGTTTCAGAGCCGGTGTCTTCGCTTTGGTTGCCAAAACTTCGCGACCTTTGCGAACGAGCTGATTAATTGTCGGCAATGGGGCACCTCCTTTCCATAAAGGGATATTTATAATTGATCTGCCGAGATATTATCTCTTGGAAAACGGATCCGTCCTCTGACAGGATTGCCTTTCTCCGCAGATGTTACCGGGATGCAAGTACGGCGGCGGATGCGGCTTTTACCTTAATACCGCAGGCTCTGCCGATTTCTTTTTTCGTGAAATCATCTGTCACGGAAATTCCCGCTTTCGCGCAGACATTGCGAAGGGGCAGTGAAATACGGTCATCACAGTCCGACGCGATGAAAACATGGCCTGCCTCGCCTCTGTCAATGGCCCGCTCTGTTTCTTTCAGCCCCACTACGAAAGCGGATGCCTTTAATTCATCTAATGTCATGAACTTACCTCTCCTGTTACTTTCAAATTTCACGCAACATTGGAATTATATCATCACGATTATGCAGTGTCAACAAAATGACGGTGCATTTCTCCTGTATTCATGCCGAACTCTTTTACAACGGTCTCGGGCGTATCATTTATGTGTTTATCCCTTTCTATCCGGAAAAGAGTAATAGAAACCGTCCCTCCCGATTTTTCTCCACGTCTTACGTATTTAAATAAATGTAAAAAATTTTTAAAAAAATAGAGAAGACCACATCAAAATTTATTATCGATATTTTTTATACACACATATAAATTGCTTTGCAAAATATTCGTATTCTTTCCGTATCCGCTGCAAGTTGCAAAGTTTATCTCACTCCAGTAGGATAGAAAGAAAGTATTTCAACGATAAAGAAAGGTTTTTATATGGAAAAAGGAAAAAACGTATCCGTCTACTGCGGTTCGCGTTACGGAATCAATCCTGCCCACACAGCCTTTGCCGGAATGGCAGGAGAGCTTTTGGCAAAAAACGGCTATACCATGATTTACGGAGGAGGAAGTGTGGGCCTCATGGGTATCGCTGCAGATGCCGCCTTGGCAGCCGGCGGAAAAGTCGTAGGAATCATTCCCGAAGTATTCATTGCCGCTGAACAGGCGCACCGCCTCATTACGGAACTCATCGAGGTGCCTGATCTGATGGCAAGAAAACGGAAAATGATTGAAGCCGGCGATGCTTTCCTTATCCTTCCCGGAGGATTCGGGACACTGGAAGAATTTGCAGACACCGCTGTTCATTACCATATTTACACGGAAGAAACAAATCGCCCGCCTATTATCATCGCGAATATTGAAGGAATTTATGATCCTCTCCGCGCACTTTTTGAAAACTGGAAATCTGCAGAATTTATCACTGCCGATGAATGGGAAAATATCCATTTCATCAATTCCATCAAAGAGCTTCTTCCTCTTCTTCCCTGAAAAGTAAAATCCTTACGCCTGTCTTGCGGCAGGCATTTTTATTTGTCCGAATTTCGGTGTCCACAGGAATTTCCAAACATTCCCTCTCATTTTGTTTTCATTCTGTACATTTTTCTGTTCCAGAGACTTATTTTTCATTTTATACGCCTGCTTCTTTTTACTATTATTTGTATTTTCTCAGACAATACCTTGTAAAAACGGATAATAGCGTTCTATATACCCTTCCGCTCTGTTATAATTAAGTTAACCGGTTTCGCATATGCGAATCTATCATAAGTTATTGTCACGCGTTTCCCGTCTCTGCCATTCCTGCAGGAAGCGCCGAAATTTATAAACATACGGCGGAAATTGTATTATGACCTGTTCCCGCCCATTTCTTTACTTCTTTTCGCAACTTCGGGATTCTTTGGGAGGCTATTTATGAAACCTGTTCTCCATGTAGGTATCGATATCGGCTCCACTACTGTCAAAGTAGCCGCCCTATCTCCATACCTTAAGCTGGTTTTCGGGCGATATGCACGGCATATGTCGGATATCCGGCACGCTACGGAGGCACTGCTTTCCGAACTTCAGCAGACATTCCCCGGATACCGTATCACAGCCTCTGTCTCCGGAAGCGGCGGCATGGGGCTGTCCCAACTGATGGGACTTCCTTTCTGCCAGGAAATTCTGGCGGAAACAAAAGCCATCCGCACATTCCATCCCGAAACGGATATCATCATCGAGCTCGGCGGAGAAGATGAAAAAATCACATATCTCCGCGGCAGTGTAGATCAGCGGATGAACGGCGCCTGTGCCGGCGGCACGGGTGCTTTTATTGACCGCATGGCATCCCTGCTTTCAGTCGATGCGGCGGGTTTGGGCGCACTTGCAAAAAATTTCCGACGGATCTACCCCATCGCCTCCCGCTGCGGCGTCTTTGCTAAAACAGATATCCAGACCCTTTTAAATGAAGGTGCCGCCCACGAAGATATCGCCGCTTCCGTTTTCCAGTCCGTGGTCAACCAGACGATTTCCGGTCTCGCCTGCGGGCGGCCTATCCGCGGGAAAGTCGCTTTTCTCGGCGGGCCTCTGACTTTCATTCCCGCCCTTCGTGACCGTTTCCAAGAGACCCTGTCCATCGCAGATGAAGATATGATCATCCCTGAACACGGTGAACTATATGTCGCCATCGGCGCCGCTGTTTCTGCCATGCACGACCGTCCGCTGGACCTGGAGCGCGGGCTTTCCGATGTACGAAAGAAAACCGATGTGGATCTGGGATCATCTAAAACCATGGATCCCCTTTTTGCTGATAAAGAGGAGTACCGCCGCTTCACGGAGCGCCACGCCCGTTTCCATGCACCGAGGGGAAATATCGCGGACGCGAAGGGACCCTGCTGGCTCGGCATAGATGCCGGTTCCACAACGATCAAAGCCATTCTTCTTGACGAAGACAACCGCATTCTTTATGAATATTACGCGGGAAACAAGGGCACCCCTCTGGACAGCACCAAAAAGATTCTTCGTGACTTATATGATAAACTTCCCCCCGCTGCTTATATCTGCGGTGCCGGCGTCACCGGCTATGGAGAGGAACTCATCCGTCAAGCTATCCGGGCGGATACAGGAGAAGTAGAAACCATGGCGCACTACCGCGGCGCCCGCCACTTCCTTCCGGATGTCACCACCATTTTGGATATCGGCGGGCAGGATATGAAATGCTGCCGCATCAAGGATGGCGCTGTTGATGAAATTCTGCTGAATGAAGCCTGTTCGTCCGGCTGCGGATCTTTCCTCGATACATTCGCACAATCATTGGGGATGGACATCAGGGAATTTTCAAAACTGGCTCTCACCGCCGGCCACCCTGCCGATCTTGGCTCCCGCTGTACGGTATTCATGAATTCCCGTGTACGGGAAGCACAGAAAAACGGCGTTTCTATCGCCGACATTTCCGCCGGACTTTCCTACTCCGTCATCAAAAACGCGCTGTACAAGGTTATCCGTCTCCGCGATGCTTCCGAATTGGGTAAAAAAATCGTAGTGCAGGGCGGCACTTTTTATAATGACGCCGTTCTCCGCGCGCTGGAAAAACTTCTTGGCTGCACAGTCGTCCGCCCTGACGTGGCAGGACTCATGGGCGCTTACGGAATTGCTCTCATCACACGGGACCGCTGCCCTACCGGCCACGCCACGACCCTTATCGCACCGGATGGCCTTGCCTCCCTTTCTTTTTCAAAAGAGGCGAAACGCTGCCCCGGCTGTGGCAACCACTGCATGGTCACGATCATCCGCTTCCATGATGGCCGGTCATTTGTCACGGGCAACCGCTGCGAAAGAGGCGCCTCTATCATGCTCACCGGAAAGACAGCGCCCCATTCCTCCCTGCCCAATATATACCGCTGGAAATATGACAAAATTTTCAACCGGAAGAGCCTGTCCCCCAAGGAAGCCGCAAGAGGAACCGTGGGTATCCCCAGGACGATGAATATGTACGAGGATTTCCCTTATTGGCATGCTTTTTTCACCGGTCTCGGCTACCGTGTCATCACTTCTTCCGGACAGATCCGCGGCATCCCCACCGAAGCCATGGAAACCATCCCTTCCTACTCCGAATGCTTCCCCGTCAAATTGTCCCATGCCCACATCTATGACCTGGCCGGGAGAAAACCGGATTTCATCTGGTACCCCTGCGTCGACAAAGGCCCCGATGAAGGCGGAGCCAACTCCTTCCACTGCCCCATGGTCACATCCTACCCGGAAACCATCCAGGCCAATATGGATGAAATCTTCACGAAATACGGCACCCGCTTTCTCCATCCCTTCCTGCCGCTCCATCATCCTGCAAAACTGCATAAAATATTGAAACGGATTTTCAGACCCTTCAAAATATCCGGCAGTGAAATTGCCGCCGCCCAGCGTAAAGCAGAAGCCGCTAGAGAAGAATACAAGATGCAGCTGTATCTGGAAACGCAACGTATCCTGCAGGAAATCGAAGAGAAGAAACTTATCGGGATCGTGCTGGCCGGCCGTCCCTACCATGCAGACCCTGCGATCAACCACAGCATCCCCGATCTGATCAACCAGCTGGGAATGGCCGTCCTTTCCGAAGACGGCATTGCCATGATGCAGGACAGCAAGTTTCCCCCTCTCCGCGTACTGAACCAATGGACCTGGCACAGCCGTCTCTACCGCTCCGCCGACTATGTCACCCGCCATGCCGATCTGGAACTGGTGGAACTCAATTCCTTCGGCTGCGGCCTCGATGCAGTTGTCACCGACCAGGTGCAGGAGATCATGTCTAAAAGAAACCGGCTCTACACCTCCCTGAAAATCGATCAAAGCATGAACCTCGGTGCGGTCCGCATCCGCCTGCGCTCGCTCAAGGCCGCCATCGGAGAACGGATGCAGGAAAAAGGATCTGTGGCGCCCATCCTGTATCCGAAAGCGGAATTTACCCCTGAAATGCGGGGCACATTCACTATTCTGGCGCCGGAAATGTCCCCCATCCACTTTCCGCTTATCCGTGACGCTGTCCGTTCCGCAGGGTATAATGTAGAAGTGCTTCCGCCGGTCAGGGCGGATATCGACACCGGACTCTCTTTTGTAAATAATGACGCCTGCTATCCGGCCATCATCACCATCGGTTCCCTGATGCGCGCCCTGCTTTCCGGAACATATGACCTAAGCAGGACAGCCGTCATACTTTCCCAGACGGGCGGCGCGTGCCGGGCATCCAACTATATCGGCTTTCTCCATAAAGCAATGGATGACGCCGGACTTTCCCGGATCCCCGTCATTTCCCTCAACACCCGGAATCTGGAGCCGCAAAGCGGATTCAGGCTCACCTTTACGCTGATCCGCCGCCTCATCAAAGCCGCTATTTATGGAGACGCCCTCCAGCAATGCCTTTACCGGACACGGCCTTATGAAAAATCCCCGGGCAGCGCGGAAACGCTCTACCGGAAATGGCAGGATATCTGCTGTAAATCACTGATAAAAGGATGCTCCTTCCATCGCTTTGCACAAAACATTTCCCATCTTGTCAAAGACTTTGACCGCCTCCCGTTAAATAAAATGGAACGGCGGCCCCGGATCGGTATCGTGGGAGAAATATACGTCAAATTTAGCCCCATCGCTTCCAATGATATCGTCCGCTCCATCGAAGCCAACGGCGGTGAAGCGGAAACAAGCGGCATGCTGGATTTCTTCCTCTATGGGCTTTTAGACAGCCATTTTCAATGGAAGCACCTGGACGGCACATTCAGCGACAACTTGAAAGATACCTTTGGCCGCTATCTTTTGGAATGGTACCGCCGCCCTCTGGAAAAAGCAGTCAAAATTTCCAAACATTTCCACGAGATTACCAATATCACGCGGCTGGCCAAACGAGCCGCCCGGTTCCTCTCTCTCGGCAACCGCGCCGGCGAAGGATGGTTCCTCACCGCTGACATGACGGATCTTCTCCATCATGGATGCCGCGGCATCATCTGCCTCCAGCCCTTCGGCTGCCTGCCGAACCACATCACGGGAGAAGGCATGATCCACAAGCTCCATATGGCTTATCCGGAAGCCGTATTCCTTCCGCTGGACTGCGACGCCAGCGCCAGCGAAGCCAATCAGGAAAACCGGCTGAAACTGATGATGAACTCCCTTACAGAAAAAGAGACTCATGAGAAAACTCTTCCCTTTATCAGAAATACAATCAGCACCAGGAAAGGAAAAGTATTATGACTCAAAAAAAACTCACCGGCAAAGGTGAGCAGATGAAAGAAAAGATGGTCGCCATAACCGCCCGCATCCTCCGTGAAAAAGGATTCAAGGCAGCCACCGTGCGAACCATCGCGAAAGAAGCAAATGTAAATATCGCCGCTGTGCGTTACTACTTCGGTTCTAAAGAAGAACTCATCGGCGCCGCTTTGGAGTACATGATGAGTGCCTTGGAAAATGTCGTTTCCGTCCTTGATGATTCCCGGCTTTCGCCGACAGAACGGATGAAAAAGTACATCCTCGGATACTTTGCCCTCGCCCATAAGCACCCCGCCCTCTTCCGCTCCATCTCCAGCCCATCCAGCACTGACGCGAGGGAGACCTATTTCATTTATCTGAACCTTCTCCACGACCAGAGCTGGGAGAAAGTCATTGAAAATATGGCGGCCATCACAGGATATACGGACCGCCGTGATCTGGAATTGAAATGTATGCAGATTTTCTCTGCTGTGGAATTCCCTATCATTTTGGAAAGCAACAGTAAAAATTCTTTTATTACCCGCTATACCGATGCGGCCACACTGGAACGGTATGTGGACATCCTCCTGGACAATGCTTCCCGTCCGCAGGAAAAAAATAACGAATACCTGAAAGAAATCCTGCACGGCGCCAAATAATTTTCCATAAGATCCGGCTGCACTTCGTGCAGCATCTTTTCTATTCCATCGTTTGTTTATAATTGATTTTCGGCGGGGAAAAGAAATTCATATACGAAAGGAGCAGCTGCTATGAAAGCCACCGTCCTCGCGGACAATATCGGAGAAGGTCCGCTGGCAGGTGAATGGGGCCTGTCAATCTATATTGAGTATGAAAATAAAAAGATTTTACTTGATACCGGTGCATCGGCTCTTTTTGTGGAAAACGCGAAAGCCATGGATATCCCGTTGGAAAATATAGACTTCGGCATTCTTTCCCATGCGCACTATGACCACGCCAACGGCATGGAATATTTCTTTAAAAGAAACAGGCATGCCAAATTTTATCTGCAGAAATCATGCGCAGAAAACTGCTACGCCTATGAAGAGGGCCGTTTCAGATACATCGGCATCCCCAAAGATCTTCTTACCGCCTATCAGGACAGACTGATTTATGCAGACGGCGATGCCGCCCTGTGTGACGGCGTATATGCAGTCGCCCATAAGCGGAAGAACCGGGAAAAAATCGGTGAGCGGGAGCAGATGTATCAGAAGAAAAACGGCGGCTTCCTTCCCGATAACTTTGACCATGAGCAAAGTCTTGTCCTTGAGACGGAAAAAGGACTCGTCATCTTCAGTTCCTGTTCCCACGCCGGCGCGGCGGACATCATCCGGGAAGTTTCAGAAACCTTCCCCGAAAAAAAGGTTTTCTCCCTGATCGGCGGCTTCCACCTGTTCAACAAAACTGATGAAGAAATCCTCAGGCTGGCAGAGCAAATCAGAGAAACAGACATAGAATCCGTCTATACAGGCCACTGCACAGGTGACCGCGCTTTCGCCATCCTGAAAGGAAAACTGGGATCCATGGCGGAACAGCTCAAAGTGGGGCTCTCCATAGAATTTTAAAAAAGAAAAACCGATGTGTACTTATTTTCTTCGTACGCATCGGTTTTTATCTTGCCTTCCTGCGCCACAGCACCGGTGCAGTGAGCCCTGTACTGCCGGGCACATGCGTCCTCTTCACTGCGAACTTTTTCAGCGGCAGCTTCAGACGTGCCATCATTTCTTTTATTGTCGCTGCCTCCGTCTTTTCTACTGCTTTCCGCACGATCATTTCGCAGGCGCGTGCATCATCCAGCGCCTGATGGTGATTGAAATCATAGCCAAGACTGCCGGCTACGGTATCCAATTTATGATTCGGCAATTCTTTCCAAAGCATTCTGGAAACCGCCACCGTATCTCCATACAGGAAATGAATATCCGGCAAATCATATACATCCAGCACTGACGCAAGGACGCCCATATCGAAGCGGGCATTGTGGGCGAAAACGATACTTCCTTCCAGCCGCTCTGCCACCTCTTTCCAAAACGCCGGAAAAGCCGGTTCCTTTTCCACGTCATCAGGATAAATTCCATTCACCCGCATACAGATGGGATCGAAATTCATGCGGTACGGTCTGATCAGACGATACCATTCTTCCGTAATTTCATTGCCGTCGCTCACGGAAATACCGAGCGAGCAGGCGCTCCCCGGCCCCCAGTAAGCCGTTTCAAAATCGATAGCAGCGTATTTCATAATTCTTCACGGAATATCTCGAATTTAAATTTCCGTAGTAAATTCCGTCTCCTTTCCTTCCAGCCAGCCCACTTCCACCGCCCTGTCAAAAGCGGATTTCATGCGCCGTGCCAGTTCATTTCTCGCAGCCGCCACTTTTCTGCGGTTCCCTTTCATTCCTGTGATGAGGACAAGAATATTTTCCGTATCTTCCATAACCGCCCCTGCTTCTTCATCACGGCAGAGCCAGTCGGCCGTGCAGACTTTATCTCCCAAATTGACGGAAAACGTACGGCCTGCTTTCTGTATCTCCAAAGGAGTCTTCCTGTTTCCCATATCATAAGCATGAATTTCTACATGAAATTTCAGCATGCCGCCCCGAATGATATCCATAATCGGATTGACCGGCGGCAGCGCGTCGGAGCCCGCCAGCTCATCAAGGGTCGCTTTCTTCGGCTGCAAAAGGATCTCCGGATCTTCGGGCACGCCCTCCGCAGCAGAAACACCGAGAAGTTTTCTGTACTCGGCAAATACTTTTTCTACAGCCGTCCTGCCTTCTTTAACACCGGCAGCAGAAAGAATCTCCCTGTAATCTTCCACTTCCTTTTCCGCCAGGGCGGGATCCATTTTCAGCAGCAAATTGGCTTCCGTGCAGCAGCGGCGGCGAAAAGCTTCTGCTTCCATATTTGCTGCCGCGTTATCTGCCGCGCGGACAGCGACGATTCCGATACAAAGCCCGGGGATCCGGTCAAATAAGGATGGCGCAACTCTTATTTTCATTAGAATATCCTCTCTTTCTTTATGAATTCCAGTGTATTACAAAAAAGCTGAATTGACAAATATAGTATTCCGCAGGCAGCGCCCCGGAAATATTTCTCCCATGAAAGAAATCTTACTTCCGGAAGACACTCTTTCCACAGAGCTCCTTTCCTTTTTAAAGACAGCCATTATTCTTTCTCTATATAATATAAAGGTACTATTATTCACCCGTTCAGTTCTTTAAAATATTTTTATAGTAATTTAATGTCCAATAATGGTTGAAATCTTTTACAAGACGTATTACTATATATTTAATATCTTTTTTGATTATTATTGTATATATTTACTTCATAGAAATTATTCATTTGAGGCTGTTCTATGGAAAACAAAAAAGAAAATGCTGTGGAACGGCTGCTGAAAAGCTACCGGCGTTTTTATAATATTACGCGTTTTGACGGAGGCATCTCACCGCCATTGGAGGAAGGCCGGAATCTCAGAGAAGCGGTAAAGCTCTCTCCTTTCCGGGAAGATGAAAGAAACGGTCTCGCCGCTGTCTGCGAATATTATGAAAAAACAGGCCAGCACTTATTTCTCAAATCCAATGAAATCTGGTCCGCCAATCAGGAAGAGTTCATATTTCTTTTCACCGCCGATCATCTGACTGCGGATCTTTTTGAAAGGTGCCGCGATTACGCTTATAATGCCGGCATGGAAATGGCCCATATCGGTTCGGGCCATATGTACACCTATGTCTCACCTGTCTTTATCTGCGGCAAGGTGGACGATGCGGCACGGAAAGCGGTAGAAAACTGCCGAATCTATAAAACATTCCGCTTTTCACTCCATGGCTGGCTGGAATTTCACACAGGCTGCCTGGATATGGAAAAGCGTTCGCTCTATTTTAATAAAAGCGGACGATGCATGGAAAAGAACCTAAGAAATATTTTTCAGGAGTTAATTACAAAGGGGGAGTAGCATGAACACGCTTGTACTTTTGCTGATCAGTATCGCCGTTCTGTTCTGCGGCTACGTTTTCTACGGCGGCTGGGTCGCCAGACAGTGGGGAGTAAACGAAGGAAATCATCCTACTCCCGCCCACACCATGGAAGACGGCGTGGATTACGTTCCCGCCAAAGCACCCATCCTCATGGGCCATCATTTCTCATCCATTGCCGGTGCGGGACCCATCACGGGGCCGATCGGCGCGGCCATGTTCGGCTGGCTGCCGGTCACTCTCTGGGTACTGATTGGCGGCATCTTCTTCGGCGGTGTCCATGATTTCGGCGCGCTTTTTGCCTCTATCCGCCATCAGGGCAAATCCATCGGTGAAATCATTTCCCTGAATATGTCAAAAAGGGCAAAACAGCTTTTCATCATCTTCTCATACCTCACACTGATCCTTGTAGTGGCCGCTTTTGCCGCTATCGTGGCTTCCACCTTCGGCGCGACTTATAAGGACGGCGTTCTCGACATGGCTGCCAGCGCGACAAAAGCATCTGTCGCCATGGTTTCCATCATGTTTATCCTCATCGCTATCATTTTCGGTTTTGCCGTATACCGCCGCCACACGCCGATGGTCATTTCTTCCATCCTCGGCGTCGGAGCGATCGTTCTGTGCATGGCCGTCGGCATGAATTTCCATCCGTTCTATTTCTCCATGAATACATGGATGGTCCTTGTCGGCATTTATATCACCATCGCTTCGGTCACCCCTGTCTGGATCCTTCTCCAGCCTCGTGACTACCTCAGTTCATTCCTTCTCTACGCAATGCTCATCGTCGCTGTCATCGGCATCGTCGGCGCTCATCCGACCATTGATGAAAAGGTCTTCCCCGCTTTCGCGGGCTTCACCATCAACAATGCAAACGGAACGCAGTTCCTCTTCCCGATTTTGTTCACTACCGTTGCATGCGGTGCTATTTCCGGCTTCCATTCCCTTGTTTCTTCGGGGACGACGTCCAAACAGCTTGATAAAGAATCGGATGCAAAGCCTATCGCTTACGGCGGTATGCTTTTGGAATGCGTACTCGCCATCATCACTCTCTGTGCAATCGGTTATGCCCGTGTCACAGGCCATACCCATGGCGCGACGGATATCTTTGCGGGCGGGATCGCCGCCATGGTCGCTGCCATTCCGGGATTTGAAGGACTGAAAAACATCATGTACACCCTTCTTGTCCTTACTTACTCCGCTTTCTGCCTGACTTCTCTTGATACCGCCACCAGGCTGGCACGCTTCATGTTCCAGGAATTCTGGCTCGAACCAGGTGAAAACCCGAAAGATGTCAAGGACGGGTTCCGCAAACTCATGGTGAATCCGTATTTTGCGACCATTATCACCGTCATTCTCGGCATCTCTCTCGGCATGGGCGGATTTGCCAAGATTTGGGGACTCTTCGGCGCGGCTAACCAGCTTCTTGCCGCCATCGGTCTCCTTGCTGTCGCCGCATGGCTCGGCAACGCAGGAAAGAACAATAAAATGTTTCTCTTCCCCATGAGTTTCATGCTCCTCGTCACCATCTGCTCGCTTTCCCTTATCGTGAAAAACCAGATTGGCATCATCATGGCAGGCGCCGCCGGCTGGGGACCCTACGCACAGGTCATCATTGGTTCGCTCCTCGTCATCCTCGCCCTGATTCTTGCCGTGGAAGGCTACCGGACCATCGCCCATCCGAGAAAAGAAACGGAAATAAACCATTGAATTTAATCAAAAAAGGGTACCTGTGGTTTCAGACATCAGGTACTCCTTTTTGCTGCCAAGATGTTTTCAGCCGGCGAAGGCCGGATTCCGGTTTTTGGAAATCAACAATGCCTTCTTGAAAAAAGGCTTGCCTCATCACGGGTGCAGATCCTTCACATTCGCTTCCAGATGACGCCTTGCTGTCCGCCGTCATTCTGAACAGAGGCAAGAATGCCTTGTGGGAAACTTGGTAAACGAGACAGTGACACGGAGTGAAGAATCTATTACGCTGATGACATCTTACCGATTTCCTCACCACAACAGCAGATCCTTCACATCCGTTCAGGATGACGTTTTACCGTTCCCTATCATTAAACGCAGTGGCAAAAATGGGAAACGGGACGGTAAGATAGAGTAAAAAATCTATTACGCTGATGGCGCCTTGCCGTCCGCCGTCATTCTGAACAGAGGCAAGAATGGGACTTACAAGGATAAAACGTGTTATGTTCTATCACCCAAAACTGCACACAGCAAAAAGTGCTTTCGCCCATCGCCCTGCGGCGGTAAGGGAAAGCGCTTTTTTGATGGAATTTCTATTTTTCCGGCACTCAAAAAGCGTATGTCCTTTTTTCAGACATACGCCTCTGAGGTTTCATGTTACATAACCTTGCGGGAAACATCCTCACCCGAGAGATTTGCCCAGGCGCCCGCTTTCATTTCATTCACCATGCCGTTCATCAGGTTGTATTCCCCTTCCATGCGGAGAAGATCTTCTATCTTTCTCGTCCGCAGGAGCCTGGAATAAATGCGTCCCGCCTCGGAGTAGAGCATGATGGCCGGATGTACGGAATCATCATTGGTGTAATCAATGCCGTTTTCCTTCATGTAGCCGGCAAGATCGTCAATCAGTCTTTCATACACGCCCAAGAGCTGTTCCATTTTCATAACTGCATCATACATGGTATTCATGGCCTTTCTCCTTTCTGTATCTTTCGATACACTTCTGTTCCTTTGTAATTGACCGGTCACGAAGGATTATCTTCTTCCTTCTGTTTTGATTATAGAGCGGATATCTTTAAATATCTACTATTTTTTGCAAGTTATTCCTATCTGTTATATGTTGCTTGTTTTTCCTCGGATTTATTCCGTTTTTGAGTAAACTTTTGGGGAAGCAGGAATAATCACACCACACTCTTTTTGAACATTTTCTTTTCATTGCACCGGGAAAAAATAAATTTCTTTTCAGGAATAAAATATTCCAGCGACCATAATTCGCCATGTCCCACTTCTACGCACAGATGATGCGGACCCGCTTCATATTCCTTAAAACGTTTTCCGCGGATATGCCGTGCCCAATGGGCATTTACCTCGATATTATGCTCCCCCGGCGACAGATAGACCGCCTGCACGCCGACACAGTAAAGGAAAGCTTCCGCCCTGAGCCCGTCAATGCGGCAGATTTCAGTGCTGCTGGAATAGTTCGGATTGCCTGCATGCCGTTTGTGCAGAAGCACAATGGAGGAATGTGTATTTGCCGAAGAAAGACGGCTCATCTTTTTCTTCTGCATTTCAAAAACCACGTAGAGAATGAGCACCGATACGATAAGTCCCAGAGCCCGCCAGTAATAAATCGCCGAACTTTCTCCGATATATTCCATCACACCACCTCTTTCCATTTCTTTTATTCTACTTTTATTCCATATAATAATAAAATTCTTTTCATTTATATGAAATATTCCTTTAAGAAATATGTTTCCTGCCGATTACTTTTTCTTACAGACGGCAAGGACGGATCCGCGCAAAAAAAAGACACTCCCTTTCAGAGAGCGTCCTTTCCCCTGCTGTGAATTATTTCAGGGCCTGTCTCAACATCCATCTGTTCTTGCTGAAGCTTGCGATGTAGTCGTCCATCAGGGCAGAGATGAAATAATTCTTTTCTTCTTCTGCCGCTTCCTTGACCACAATGACTTCTTTAAGAAGATATTCAAAGTCTGCCAATACCCGGGTATATGCTTCTTCCGATGTCACTTCCTCGTTTTCGGCCTCATGGATGCCTGTCTTTGCAAGGAACCCTTTCAGTGTCGATTCCGGTCTGAGCTTCTGCTGGAGCATGGCTTCCGCTACGGCATCGACCGCTTCCGCAATTTCATCATAGAAACTTTCCAGTTTCGCATGGTCATCAAAGAAATGACTTCCTTTCAGGTACCAGTGGAAACTCTGCAGCTTATGGTACTCCACCACCAGATCCGATAATAATGCATTTAATTCCTTTTCCATTTGTAGTTCCTCCTTATATATTACAATGACTACTTTTTTGAAACATTCTGTTTCTATATTCACGTTTATCAATATTTCTGATATAATAATAGTATAGTTTTTATCATTTGAATATAAATATATTCCACATTTTTATAAATATCGTACATTTCCTTTAGAAATTGTTCTCACACTTTGTAAAAATTGCAACCGGAGGTTTTTATGATCAGTCCTGACGTATTGAAAAGCGCCGCCGCAGTCATCCCTTCTGCAAAGGGAACTTTGCCTCCGATCCAAATCACCACCAGTACCATATCTTCCCAGGCCCATCTGCAGATGATTTCCCACTGGCATGATGAACTGGAATTTATTTACATACTGGACGGAAAAATGGATTTCCATATCGAGGAAAAGATCCTCACCGCTTCCCGCGGAGATTTCCTTGCCATCCACGCTTCCGCCATGCACCGAAGCGCGCCGCACAACGGAGAAGACTGCCGCTTCATACGGGCGCTTATCCACCCTTCCCTCCTGACAGAAAATCAGTCCGTCAGAAACAGGCTTCTGTCTCCTCTTCTGGGAAATACGTCCCGCCGCTGTTTCCTTGTTCCCTCCGCCTCTCCTGACGCGCCGCGGCTGGGAGCGCTGCTGCAGGAAATCAATCGGACCAATGAAAAGCACCTCCCCGGATTCGAGCTGGAAAGCATCGGCCTTTTACACATTCTCCTCGCCCGTCTTTACGCCCTTTTCCCTTCCGAAAAGCAGACGCAGGAAGAGATGCCCGGTACAGATATAAGCGCGCAGCGCCGGATGGTCGCCTATATTTCCCACCACTATCCTGAAAAAATCTCTTTAGCCGGTATTGCCGCGGCGGGGAGCGTATCCAGAAGCAAGTGCTGCCAGCTTTTCAAGAAATATATGCAGCAGTCCCCCATAGATTTCCTTAACCGGTACCGTTTGGAGATCAGCCGCAACCTCCTAGACTCCACGGAAAATTCCATTTTGGAAATCGCAAACGCCTGCGGATTCTCCAGCCAAAGCTACTATACGAAAATGTTCTCCGAGAAATTCAACTACACGCCGACACAATACCGCAGCCGCCTGTCTTAAAGCCTCCTACACAAAAAGACCTCCATAAGTTAAACTTCACGTCTGACTTATAGAGATCCTCATAAATAGCCGGAGGCTTTCGCATCCGTTCCTATTCAGTGATTTCCAGCTGGGTGGGGACGGATTTTTCCGTGGCGTCAATAGCAACGGCGACAGCAGCGTCACCAGTGATATTCAGCGTGGTACGGAACATATCCAGAACACGGTCGATGCCTGCCACGAGAGCCAATCCTTCCAATGGAAGCCCGACAGACTGGAGCACCATGGCAAGCATGATCAGACCCGCGCCGGGGACGCCTGCTGTACCAATAGAGGCAAGCGTACCGGTAAGAACGATCATCATCATCTGATCCATGGTCAGGTGAATACCGAATACATTGGCGATGAAAAGGGAACATACCCCCATGTAGAGAGCTGTACCGTCCATATTGATGGTCGCGCCGAGAGGCAGGACGAAAGACACGATGTCCCGTTTCACTCCCAGTTTTTCTTCCGTATTCTTCATATTCACCGGAAGCGTGCCTGCGGAAGAACAGGTAGTAAAAGCGATAATCATGGCTTCCGCCATGCCGCGGAAAAACCGGACAGGACTCATATGTCCCACGACCGCCGCCACAGAGGAATACACGCAGACCGCGTGGATCGTGCAGCCGACAGCCATAGCAATAATCACGGAGAGCAGCGGCAGAAGAACCTTCGGACCATTCTGCACGACGACAGGTAAAAGAAGGCAGAAAACACCGATAGGCGCCAGGCGCATAATCATGGCGATGATTTTATAGCAGACCTCCGCCCCCGCATCAAAAAGATTGATCAGCAGCTTGGAACGGCTTCCGCCGACGGAAATAATTCCTGCCCCAAGAAAAAGAGAAAATATAATGACAGGAAGGATATCCGCTTTCGCCATGGAAGCAATCGGATTTGTCGGAATCATATTGACAAATACCTGCATGATCGTGGGCGCTTCCTTTACTTTCGGGGCAGCCTCGCCGGGAAGAGCCATACCAATACCGGGCTGGACAACACTTGCCACTGCAAAGCCGATAACGATAGCAATCGCCGTAGTCACCATATAGAAGCCCACGGTTTTCATCCCGATGCGCCCCAGTTTCTTCAAATCCCCCATAGATGTCATGCCCACGACGAGAGAACAAAGAACGACAGGAACGATCATCATTTTGATAAGATTAATGAACATGGTGCCGACAGGCGCGACCCATGCTTTAACAGGACCGATCGCGCCATCTCCAAGGACAAGACCTACAACGACAGAAAGCACCAATGACGCAAAAATCTGAACAGATAAATTCAACTTCACTCCTCCTATGCTACAATAGATTCTTTATATTATACACTACACCCCCCGGCAGGTACAACAGAAGCCGGCATCCCCTTTCATTTCCCGTTATACAGAACGGAGGCAAAATGCTTTGAAAACAGCTCTATGAGACACGAAGCAAAGAATCTATTACTCTGTTGATGTCTTACCGCTTTCCTCACCACAGCAATAGATCCTTCGCTGCCGCTCTTAGATCTTAGCTTCTAGCTGCTAATAGCTAACAGCTAACAGCTAGTGCCCAACCGGCTGATACAAAAACGGTACCCGCCGCATTTGAGGGGTACCGTTGTTTTTTCATACTTCTATTTCCTTATTTCAAATGAATCACCACGTATGTCGCGCCTTCCGAATAAGGAGCCAGTTCTCCTGCCGCATAGAGCAGCCCCAGTTCTTTCTTCCCCAGGAGGAAGCACTCCGCCTCCATGTATGCGGTCGGCTTGAAGAAAGAGTCATAAGATAACTTTTTCCCATTGATGTTATACAGGTCAAGCTTTCCCTCTTTCAGCAGGTTCACGATTTCCGCGCTGTCTACCTTCACGCCGAATTTAGATTTGTCCAGCAGATCACCTGTCTTTTTATTATACACAAGGCCATAGGCTTGCGCATTTCTATCCGCCATTCCTTCATTTATAGACGATGTTTCCAGAACGATAGACACCAGATCTTCATCTTCATACTTTGTCGTATAGGTCATGTACACTTCCTGCTTTTCGCCGCTTTCATACAATTCCTTCATACGACGGACATACCCTGTAATATCCTTATTAATCGCATTCTCCGCCGCGACATTTTTCGTATGTACTGCCGGATAAATAAGGCTCATGCCAAATCCATCCACCAGCCCCGCTTCCCGTACTTCTGCCTGCGCTGTAAACGGCATGGCCAGCAGTGCCAGACCTGCTGCTATATGTTTCATTTTCATAAAAATCCCTCTTTCTGCTTTTCAAAAACCAGGGAAACCGGCACTTTTCCCTGATGTCGGCAGGGTATTCCGTTTCCCATCTGTAAGGCACGAATCCATTATATAAGATTTCTCCCCTGTTGTAAATGCCTTTCAGTCGCATATTTAATTTTGCTTATTTCATGCAGCCAAAACATTGATTTCTTTTTTCCCAATAAAAATCCCGGGCATTTTCTCAATGCTCGAGATCTTTTCACTCTTATCAGATATGGAGTATTTCCTCATTCTTCTCCGGCAGAGCCGCTTTTCTCTCCACCTTTTCTTTTGCAATAACCGCTTCAAATCGAAGAACTTCTTCTTTAATAACAGGAGCAAGAATCAGCATGGAAATAAGGTTCGGAATCGCCATGAGCGCATTGGCAATATCTGACAGGTTCCATACGAGATCAAGGGTCTGTGTCGCCCCCACATAGACGACAAGAGAAAACACAAGGCGGTAAATGATATTGTATTTATGGGTACCCCAAAGATATTCCCACGCTTTTTCGCCATTATATTCCCAGCCGAGAATGGTGGAGTAGGCGAAGAGCATAATGCCGATAGAAACGATCCAGCTTCCCGCTGTGCCGATATGTGTGGAAAAAGCAGCCATAGTCAATTCTACACCTGCCAGCGGTTTTCCGTCAGGCCCAACGGTTCCCAAAACGCCGGAAGACGCAATGGTAAGTCCGGTGATGGTGCAGACGATGATGGTGTCGATGAAAGTCCCTGTCATGGAAACATATCCCTGCCGTGCCGGATCATCGGTAGTGGACGCAGCGGCGGAAATAGCGGCGGAGCCGAGGCCGGCCTCATTGGAAAAACAGCCGCGGGCCACACCGAAACGGACCGCATTCATCACGGAAACAGTTATCGTACCGACCACCCCGCCTTCCACAGCAACAGGATCAAAAGCCATCATAAAAATGAGGTACAAACCGTGCGGTACATTTTCAAAATTCAAAGCGATACAGAAAAGCCCCGCAGCAATGTAGAATACCGCCATTCCGGGAACGATGAGGGATGATACTCTGGAAATGGAAGTGATCCCTCCGACAATGACCGCCAGCGTGAGAACCGTAAGGGCAGCACCGATGATTTCATTGGAAAATCCGAACGTGGCACTCACCGCTGTGGTGATAGAGTTTGCCTGGGTCATATTCCCAATCCCAAAAGAAGCGATGACAGTAAACATGGCAAAAATAAAGCCCATAAAGAGTCCTGCTCTTTTATTTTTAAACCCGTTCTTCATAGTGAACATGGGGCCGCCCTTCATTTCCCCTTTCGCATTCACTTCGCGGAACTTGAAACCAAGCATGCATTCAGAAAACTTGGTCGTCAGTCCGAAGCAGGCGGAAACCCACATCCATACCAGAGCGCCCGGCCCGCCGGCAAACATGGCGGTCGCCACACCCACAATATTTCCCGTACCGATGGTTGCGGCAAGCGCCGTCATCAGTGCGGAAAAAGGAGAAACATCTCCCGATCCCCGATTTGTTTTACGGGCTTCCCGGGAAAATACGCTTTTCATCGCATAAGGCAAATTGCGCCATGTACGGAAATTCAGGTATGCCGTAAGGTAAATTCCTGTACCCACGAGCAGACACAACATCACAGGACCCCAGACAAAGCTGTCAATATCCCCCACAATCTGATTCATTGCCGTCATATCCATTTCGTTTCCCCCTTTACTTTTCCTAATACTCTTTCAACAACAAAACCGCCGCACTCAAGCCTTGTATGACTTGGGCCGGCGGTTGTATGCATGTATGCATCCACGTATACAATGGGTGTTACCCAATGCCAGCCCTGTCCTTTTGCCTGAGAGATTGGAATGACCCAGTCAGCCATTTTTGCCCCTTCGGCGCCCAATTGAATGGGACTCTCCAGAGTCGTGTCCGTACACAGTTTCGTGTTCCAAAGAACGCCTGATAGTGTTACTCCTTCGGCAGACACTTCCGTGTCATTTTTCAGTGTACATCATCCACTTATTCAGTTATGCCCCGGCAGGATATACTCATTTGTCCGAAACAGTATCCCAGCCTGCGGAATCTCCATCAGAAATTTTTAACTTTCTGATGTGTGTCGAATGATACACCTGTTTTTTCAAGATGGCAACAGGTATTTCTATACCGATTTTTTATCAAAACGGATTTTCTTTATGCGTTTTTCATCTCATTCGGATCAATCCTCATACTCTTCATACGGTTTGCCTGTCTTCAGATGATCCATATATTTCTTCGTCTCACGGACACAGATGCCCGACAGGAAAAGAAGAGCAATCAGGTTCGGAATGGCCATGAGGCCGTTCACGATATCCGCAAGAATCCAGATGGCTTCCAACTTGAGGAACGCGCCGCTGGCAATGAGAAGGATAAAAACCAAACGGTACGGGAGAACGCCCTTCGTCCCCACGAGATAAATCATGCAGCGTTCGCCATAGTAGTTCCAGCCCAAGATCGTCGTGAAAGCAAAGAGAACAAGACCGACTAGCAGCATGTATCCGCCGAAAACAGGAAACGCGGAAGTAAACGCCGCATTTGTAAGCGCCGCACCGTTTTCCATACCGCACCATACACCGGTGACCACAAGAGTCAGGCCGGTCAGGGTACAGATAACAATGGTGTCGATAAAAGTGCCGGTCATGGAAATAAGACCCTGCTCAGCCGGCCATTTCGTTTTAGCGGCAGCCGCCACGATCGGAGCAGAACCGAGGCCCGATTCATTGGAGAATACCCCGCGGGCCACGCCGTTTCTCATTGCCATCATGACAGTCGCGCCAAGGAAACCGCCTGTTGCCGCCGTGGTGGTAAAAGCACTTTCAAAAATCATGGAAACCGCGGCAGGCACCTTATCGGCAAAGACGAGAAGAACGCCGATGGTTGACAGAAAATAAATAAACGCCATGGCAGGAACAATCCTGCTGGCCGCTGCCGCAATCGACTGGAGACCTCCGATAGTAATCGCCGCCACAAAAATGGTGAGAATCGCCCCCGTCCAGACAGGATCAAGACCGATGGTCATCTTCGTAATATCCACAATGGAATTGACCTGGGCAAACGTACCGATACCGAAGTACGCGACGAGGACACCGAAAAACGCAAAGAGCCCCCCCAGCCATTTGTATTTCTCACCCATGCCGTTTTTAATATAGTACATCGGGCCGCCGGCAATTTCACCTTTTTCATCAGTCTCACGATATTTGACAGCAAGAAGACCTTCCGCATACTTTGTCGCCATACCGAAGAATGCCGCCATCCACATCCAGAAAAGCGCCCCTGGGCCGCCCGCATGGATCGCTGTCGCGACACCTACAATATTTCCCGTACCGACCGTCGCGGAGAGCGCCGTACAAAGAGCCTTAAAACTGTCGATATCTCCGCTGCCCGCATTTTGCGCTCTGAAAATCAGGCTCAGCGCCTTCGGCAGCTTGAATATCTGCAAAAGATGCAGCCGGATTGTAAGCAGGATACCCGTCCCTACAAGAAGCACCAGCAGCGGCGGCCCCCATATAAAATTATCAATTTCATTCAATACCGCTAAAAAATCCATTTAAAAAACGCCCTCCTTGGGAAAATAAAAAAGCCGGCTCCAGGTAAAACTTGTACTCCGGAAGCCGGCATATTGCCAAATAACGCTAAAAATCATGCGTCTTTTGCTCTGTCCTTTTGCCTGAGAGATTTGGATCTGCATCCTTACACCTTCGGCGGCCAAAATGGCACTCTCCAGAGTATGTCCGCATACGGTACCGCCCCTGAGGGCACCTGAGAGTGTTACTCCTTCGGTAAGCCAAACGGCTTTCTCCCGCATACATCATCCACCTGTATAAATTTGTTGATATGAATTATACGGTGTCAAGTGAAAATACGCAAGTTAAATTAAAAATATTAATTATTTTCTAACAAATTTCGACAGCAGATCCTTCACGTTCGTTCAGGATGACGACTGACGCTTTCCTCATTATGACGCCTTGCCGTCCGCTGTCATTCTGAATGGATGCAAGAATGCTGTTTGAGAAAGACGGGAAGCGGAATAGTAGCACGGAGTGAAGAATCTATTACCCGGATGACACCTTACCGTCTTCCTCACCACGGTAATAGATCCTTCACATTCGTTCAGGATGACGTTTTACCGTGAGTACCGCTTTTATCAGACAAAAGGCTGTTGGAAATTCGGCACACGAAAAAAGAATCTTCATTCTAATCTTTCATGTATAATAGCCTCTAGCCGATAGCTCTTAGCTGCTAGTTCTTAGCTCCTAGCTGCTAGTTCTTAGCTTCTAGCTGCTAGTTGCTAACTGCTAATAGCTAATGGCTAACAACTGACGGCTTGATATCCCCATCCATAAAAAAGAAAGTCCATCGGTTTGATATATCCGACAGACTTTCTGATTTCGACAGCAAAACAGGCTTACTATTTCCTGTTTTCAGTCATACTGCCATACTCCCCTTAATTCGGGAAGAAAGGCCATACCACGGGGATTACCGCAATAGATACCACGAGGCAGATGACAACAAGACCGGTGCCGCACTTGACGAAGTCCATAAAGGAGTACTTGCCCGGGCCGAGAACGAGAGTATTCGGCGGAGTACCTACAGGACTTGCGAAAGCACAGGAGGATGCGATAAGAATCGCCATGAGAACAGCCCGCGGGGACGCGCCGACCTGGGCTGCCAAAGCGATGCCCACAGGGCAGAGGAGTGCTTTGGAAGCGGTATTGCTCATGAACTGCGTCAGGACAACGGCCAGGATGAAGAGCACCGCGGTGATGACATAGGGAGACGGATTTCCACCGAGAGCCGCCACTGTATATTCCGCGATGAGTTTCCCCGCGCCGGAGGTATTCATAGCGCTCGCCAGCGGAATCATGCCGGCGAAGAGGAAAATGGTGACCCAGTCAATAGAATCATACGCCTGGCGTTCGGAAAGGCAGCCGGTGATGACACAGAGAAGCGCACCGATAACCGCCGCAATTTCCAGCGGTACGAAGCCTGTCGCCATGGTGATAATTACACCGAGCATGATCATACCGCAGATGATTTTCTTTGTTTTAGATGTTTCATTGGCCTCGATTTCCTGTTCCACTTCATCCACATTAAAATCATCGGCGTTTGTCTTAGGCAGCAAGTGGCGGCCGATGAATACCATGTAGAGAATGCCTGCCACGGTAATCGGCACACCGATCCAGGCATATTCAAAGAAGCCGAACTGGAGGTCCCCCATGCCCGCCGCTTTCAGGGCGACGTTCGCAATGATGTTTGGAGGGGTACCGATGAGGGTGCAGGTACCGCCGAGACCTGCCGCAAAGGCAAGGGGCATCATTTCACGGGAAACGGGAATGTGTGCTTCTTTACAGATACCGATAACCACCGGAATAAGACACGCCGTGGTGCCTGTATTGGACAGGAAGGCAGACATGACAGCAGCAATAACCATAATGCCGACCATCAGTTTAATTTCCCCCGTACCAAAAAGCTTGACGATCTGTCCGCCGATATCCTGGGCAAGACCGGTGTAAAACATGGCGGCGCCTACGATAAACATACCGCCGAAGAGGACGACCGTCGAATCGGCAAGTCCCAGAAATACCTGTTCAATCGGCACAAGGCCCAGAAGCCAGCAAAAAATGGCTGCGAAAACTGACGTCACCGCCAGCGGAAGTTTTTCCGTAACAAAGAGGATCGCCACGACAGCAAGAAGGCAAAGACACTTCACTGCCGGATCCATCATCATAATCATTTCCATAAATTGAATACTCCCCCAATCCTGTAAAAGCAATGGTAAATTGTAAGCATGAAATAAGTCATAAAAGTGCAGTAATCACCAAGACGTTTTCTGAACTATTTCCTACCTGCAGGGTTACTCCTCCTCCAAAGGAGGAATAGTTCCGCCCGTCTCTTCTGCCGCATCTACCATTTCTTCGGACAAGGATTTCCTTTCTTTGATATCGGGACGATAATATTTTTTATCCACCTTCTTCAGGAATTCACGAATCTTACGTTTTTCCTCTTCTTCCATTTCCATGCAGCAACCTCCTTTCTGTCCGGGACTTTAGGAAATACGGAACCGCCATTTTCGCAAGGTTCCATCAGTTCGTCATAAGAAACATGCCGGCAGGGGCTGCCATGCACTTTAACCGCTTCTTTTTTCAGAGCAGGCCGATTAATTCCGGATCACTGCGGAGCGGTTTCCTGCCGTCGTTCCTTTGGCTGATAAAAGATTAACATTTATTCTAAAATATTAAAAATATCTTATAAGAATATTTAGATATGCCTTATAAATAAGTTATTCCTATTTTTTCTTTTTAATATGAAATATAGGCAATAAAATATAGACCCTGAAAAGCCCGCTTCCCTTTCCTGAGGGGAATAAACCGCCTTCCCGCTCTACTAATTATTCTTTAATAATTTTTATTTCTACATCAGAATAAAAATTATTTTCTCTTTACCATTAGTCATTAGTCATTAGCTATTAGCAGTTAGCGGTCAGCAGTTAGCGGTCAGCAGTTAGCGGTTAGCAATTAGCAGCTAGAAGCTAAAAGCTAATAGCTAATAGCTAATAGCTAATAGATAGGAGCTAAGGGCTAGCAGCTAGGAGCTATTATACATAAAATATTCCTCATCACTGATGCAGTGGCTGGAGGATACTGGCTCGCCGCAATGACTATAATCGTAAAAAACTTCTGACACGTTCTGTTTTCCTCACCACGACAGCAGATCCTTCGCTCACACTCTGGATGACGCCTTACCGTCCCCGGTCATTCTGAACGGTGGCAAGAATGCTTTGTGGAAAAGACGGGAAGCAGCAATATGACACAAAGCGAAGAATCTATTACTCGGGTGACATCTTGCCGTTTTCCTCACTACGGCGGCAGATCCTTCTTTGGCACCCTGAATGACGATCAGCGTCTCCTGTCATTATGACGACTTCTTTCGCCGACTCAGTAATGCGGGCAAGACCGTTAGAATGATTTGTGCCGGTGCCCGCCTATTTCCTAAATAAGCAAACAAAAAATGACCTGCACAGGCAAGCCATTTCGCTAAAGGGACAGATAATAAAATCGAATCTGGGAAGGTGAGAGCCGATCCGATATTATTTTGTCACAAGAGATAATCTGATTTTTTCTGCATGACGGGCGAGCTCCGATTTGGTCACGGGCGCCCCCTGGATATAATCGGTGAAATCTTTTCCCTTCTCACCTAAATTCGGGAATAATTTCGCAGCGTCAAGACGATGGCGCAAAATTCTGCCAAAAGCCTGTTTTTTCTGAACTGTCATGATAATTCTCCTCTCTGTTTCGGAAACAGCAAACTCAGTACATTATGCAAATCTATTTGGCCGGCAGCCTTTCTTATGTCTATACAGTACACCAGGCAGAAAGAAAATAAAAATACCCGATTGGAATTTGAAATATTTCTTATTAGAAATTTTCCCATTTTTGCATACTTTTTATTGACTTGCAATTAATAATATACTAATCTATATAAGGACACAGCAAACCCTGACAAATGCAAATTCGACCGGCATCGAAACGAAAAAGAGGAAACTTTTTCCATTGCATTGAAAAGGAGTCTACTCATGGAAATAGATAATTACAGAAATTTTCTGGCTATCGTGGAAGCAGGCAGCATGACGTCCGCTTCTGAATTTGTCCATATCGCCCAGCCGGCGCTTTCCAAACAGCTGAAATCGCTGGAAGGATATTTCGGTACGAAATTGATTATCACCACAAGAGGAAGCAAGCATCTGATCTTAACGGATGCAGGAAAAATCCTCTACCATAAGGCGAAGTATATTTGTTCACTGGAAGATATGGCACGGATTGAAATTGATGACATCAGCGATGGAAACCGGGGCACGCTGCGTATCAGCGCCGCCAACTCCCGTTCATCCATTTTCATTAAGACCTGTTTGGAACCGTTCCATGACTTATTTCCGAATGTGGTTTATGAAATTTACGAAGGCAGCGTAAATGAGCAGTCACAGCAGCTTCTTTCCGGTATCACGGAACTGGGCATTTTAAGTGTACCCCTGATCCATCAAAATGATTTCGAAATCTTATTCCAAAGAGAGGAAGATATATGCGCCATTTTCTCGAAAAATTCCAAATTCCTCACCGACATCGGCGACAAGGAAACAGTTTCCATTAAGGATCTGGCTTCTCTGCCGCTCTGTGCATCCGCAGGCTGCAATCTGATCATGAACAAAATTTTTAAGGCGCACAATTTAAAGCCGAATATTCTCAGCATCTGCACGACAAGGACCGCGGCGCTCCAATGGGCGGAAGATGATTACGGCGTAAGCCTCGTTCCCATTGAGCCCGGAGAGGACATCGGCTGTCATTTTACCTGCCGCCGTATCGAAGAAGCCGACACAGAACTGTACAAAACGGTGGTCAAGGTCAAAGGCCGTCCCCTCTCCGTCATCGCGCGGAAGTTCCTCAAGTTCTATTCTGAAGCGCGCCATTCCCAAAGAGTGGGAAAGCTCAGCACGATGCTGTAAAGAAATACGAGGATTACGGAACATCATGCCCACCCTTTAATCGTAAACAAGAAGTATAAAAAGGAAGTGCGTAAGTTATCGGCATCCGACTTACGCGCTTCCTTTTTGTCCTGTTTAAATCTCTTACGATGCCAATCTGAAAAGATTTCCCACTTCTCATGGCAATACAGGGTTTTACATAAAGCAAAACACCTTCCTCCCTATCTTGGGAAAAGAAATACAACTTCTTTCTTTATATATTAGTATTCTTTTTCCTCCGATTATCCGTAATATTATTATTGTCTGTCACCGCCTTATCTGTTTACAAGCCGGCAGCAGGGATTCCGTTTGCAGGCGGCATAGCGTTCCGTTCTCTTCGATATTCTTTTTCAAAATAAAAATAGGTTCGTTCCAATCCTTTCTGCCAATCCGTTTCCGGTGCCCAGCCAAGATATTTTCCCGCCATCTGGCTGCACAATGCCGATCGGAAGATATCTCCTTCTCTTGCCGCGGCATGGCAGATCGGCTTTGACAAGCCGGACAGCCGGAGCAGCCGGTCCGCTGCATCCTTGACTGTCACTTCGCATCCGGTGGACAGATTGCAGGTGATATTCGCCGTTTCCGAAAACAGCGCTTTCCGTATGCCGTTGGCAATATCTCCAGCGTAAATGAAATCCCGCGTCTGCTGTCCGTTTCCATAAACGGTCGGCGATTTCCCTTCCGCCAGCTGTCTGGCAAAAATACTCACTACGCCGCCTTCCCCGCCGTTTCCCTGCCGTTCGCCGTACACATTGGCAAAGCGGAAGATGACATAGGAAAGGCCGTAAGCTTTCTGATAGAGGCGGATATAATTCTCACAGGTCATTTTAGACAGTCCGTAAAAAGATACCGGGCGGAGCGGCTCCGTTTCCCTCACAGGAAGGCACTCCGGAGCAATATCTCCGTAAACGGCGGCCGAAGAAGAAAAAATGATCCGCTTCACACCGTATTTCCTCGCCGCTTCCAGGATATTCACTGTGCCTTCTATATTATCTTCCATATCTTTCTTCGGATCCTCCATAGAGGCAGGTACCATGGTCTGCGCCGCCAGGTGGACAATGGCATCGAAGTGTCCATTTTTCACCACGTCCCGGGCCAGCGGGCTTTTGACATCACAGCAGACGAAATTTGCATCATCCGGTATATTTTCCAGCCTGCCGGCGGACAAGTCATCCAATATGGTAACTGTCTCGGAGGATAGCAGCCCAGTCAAATGGGAACCGATAAATCCGGCCCCTCCTGTAATCAGAATTCTCATCACTTGCACTTCCTTTCACTTCAATAATCTCGGTGTCTCCCATTTCCGTACGGGGCGATACAACAATAAAATATCCGTCTTTATTGTCTTTAAGTTTTTCCTCAGAATAGAACGGCATCACATTTTTGGCGTTCCAGGAAAGCGTTCCCGGTTTTAACCTGTCTATCTCATCTGCTGATGCCAGACGGTAAATTATTTTTCCGCTGTAAAAAACAGTTGATGTCCGGTACTTATTTTCATAAACGATGATTTTATTTCCCGTATCCATAGATGCCAGCGCGGTTCCCGGCCCTTTTCCCGACCGCATGTATGTCAGAACGGGTACAACGGTCAGCACCAGAAGTGTATATACAGCGCCTGTCATCAACGCTTTGCGCTCCACTGCCATATCATATCCGGCAAGAAGCTTTGCCGTAAGGATGGCAAAGGCAAAAAGAGAAGGAAACGTATAGGTCGTATACTTGGTGGCAATCAGCTGGAAAACAAGGAGAACCGTCACTCCCCAAACCAGAAGGAACTGTGTTGCCGTATCCGCCCGGGCAAAAGAAAGTCCGTGTTCTTTCCATTTTCGGAAAAGAGCGGGAAGCATGAAAAAGCTCCAAGGGAAAAAACCGGCGAAGTACATGGCAATGTAGAACCACCAGTGGGCGGTACTCTGATGCTCCGCCACCGTGGCACGAAGATAGTTATGGACACCGAAGAAATTCAAAAGGAAATCGGTGCCGTGATAGACGGTCATGTATATGTACCACGGCGCGCAGAGAAGAAGAAATAACACCATGCCGGAAATCAGACGGACGTGGAGCATTTCCCTCAGATCCCGCCTCCATAAAAGGAACAGGATTGCTGAAAGCCCCGGCAGCGCCAGCCCGATCGGACCCTTTGTCAGAACCGCCAGTGCCGCCGCCGCATAGCAGAGGAAATAGTACTTCCTGTCTTCCCGATAGCCCAGATAGAAGGAAGCAATGGAAACACTCATAAAAAAGAAAAGCGCCGCATCGGTGACCACTGCCTTGGACAGGAGCCAGAACTCCAAAGATGTTCCGAGGATCAAAGCCGCCGTCCAGCCTGTTTTCCTGTCATAAACCTTGGAGGAGAACCAGAAAGTATACAGCACGGACGCCACACCGAAAACAGCCGACGGAAGGCGCGCCGCAAATTCATTAAAACCGAAATCGGCAAAAGACAATGCCAGTTCCCAATAAAAAAAGATCGGCTTGTCATACCAGTAATGTCCATAAATCCGCGGCGACATCCAGTCCCCGGACAGCACCATTTCCCTGGCGGTAAGCGCATAATTGGATTCCGCCGTGTCCGTCACGGCAGCCAGCTCGTTTCCCGCAAGAAACAGCAGAGCAAAGATCGCCGCCAGAAACAAATACGGATGGCTTTTCATTTTTTCCTTCATAGATTTCATTTCCCCTCTTGTTCTCTATGTATGTGTCTGGTCAGGTTAAATTATATCACACAACAGTGACCCATAGATTTCATTCCCCTTCTTGTTCCCTATGGATACAATAGCTGAAAACCATGAACGCATCTTTATCTGTTTTTAAGCAAAAATTAAACTCTTCCTTTTTTATTGAAGGAGTCTATCATTTGAGATAGGGTAAAAGCAGAAACTATACAAGGAGAAACTATGACTGTAAAAAGCCGGCTGCTGATTTCGCACCTCATCATGTTTATCGTGCCTATTTTCATGACTGTCATCGTCGCCGCCGTTATGCCGGCCGGCGCCCCAACCTTGAGCCGCGGCAATAATTATCTGTATCTGGAAAATATATCCAAGTGCACGCGTGCCGCCGAAATTTCCTGCCATATCTTTTTTCACGGCAATCTGGAACATCCGGAAAATTCCGCCGGCCGGCGGCTGATTTCCCTCCTGTCCCCAAAGCAGAATCTTATTCTCTTCACCAAAGGAAAAAATCCCATTTACATCTACGGAAACAAAGACTATCTGCCGCAGGCTGCGGGAACAGCTGGATATTCCCATCCTCATCGTCAGTGCCAGAAGAGATGACATTGACAAAATCAGAAGTCTCGGATTCGGCGCCGACGATTACATCGAAAAACCATTTTCTCCCGCAGTACTGGCCGCCCGCGTAAAATCACAGCTTGCCCGTTACGAACAACTGAAAGGGACGGCAAAGGAAAATACCGGCATCATCACGATCGGTGACATCACTTTAAACCCATCCACCCGCATCGTCACCGTCCGGGGAGAAAACAAACTGCTTCCCAATAAAGAATTCCAGCTGCTTGAATTTCTTATGATTAACGCGGATATCGTTTTCAGCCGGGAAACCATCTACAACCGCATCTGGGGCATGGAATCCTTCGGCAATACATCCACCGTCCCCGTCCACATCAACCGCATCCGGGACGCCATCGAAAAAGACCCCGCCGATCCCCAGCATATCCTGACCATCTGGGGCGTGGGATACAAGTTCAGGCCATGACCGGCCCTTCCCATGCGAAAAGCCCGTGCAGGATTTTCCCGTACAGGCTTTTTTATTTCTGAAAACACGAAATGAAGTATACTGCCACGGTATCAATTACAGGAAAAGCCATGAGGATCTTTCGTTTTCTTTCCTCACGGCTTTTTGATTTACAGGTTCCAATACTTGGGCATATATTTCTCTTTGAACAGGTTGATGGCGAAATTATCGGTAAGCCCGCTGATGTAATCTCTGGCGGCGAGAGAAATATTTCCTCCCGCCAGTTTTTTCTGTTTCTCCGGCAGTTCATCAGGATGGTTCATGTACCATTCATAAAGCATGACGACTACGCCATGTCCCCGTTTCCGATCGGGGATGAGCGGCTGTGACATGTAGACCCGGTCAAACATGAAGGACCGGAATTCAAGAAGGACTTCGTCCCCTTCTTTGTCCATGTGTATGGTATCTTCATCCATGGAATTTTCCACCAGATTCTGTACCATGGCTGTAATCATGGAGGAGTGGGTCGTTCCCAGCACGCGGCGGACACGGTCGGGCAGTTCCTTTGCCGAGATGAGTCCCATATTTTCCGCGTCATCATAGTCATGGCAGAGATAGGCAATACGGTCAGCGTACTTGATGAGCCCGCCTTCCAGCGTGTGCGCCTTGAGATTCCCTGAATGGTTGAGCATGCCGTCTTTCACTTCCTCGGTCAGATTGAGTCCTCTGCCGTCATTTTCAAGACATTCCACGATGCGCACGCTTTGCTCATTATGCTCGAAATGTCCGCATACGTCGCGGAGCGCCTGCTCTCCCACATGTCCGAAAGGAGTGTGTCCCAGGTCGTGGCCCATGGCGATGGCTTCCACAAGGTCTTCATTCAGCCGCAGGGCGCGGGCCATCGTACGGCCGATCTGCGCCACTTCAAGGGTATGCGTCATGCGTGTCCGGTAGTGGTCGCCTTCAGGCGCGATATATACCTGTGTCTTATGTTTCAGCCGGCGGAAAGAATTGCTGTGGAGAATACGGTCCCTGTCGCGCTGAAATTTCGTGCGCATGGGATCTTCCGTTTCCTCCCTGCTTCTTTTTGCGTCCGCGGAAAAAGCCGCTTTAGGACTCAGAAGTTTCTTTTCCAGCTCCTCTGTACGTTCACGGATCAGCATGGTCGCTCCTTTCTCGATTCATCACTTCTCTGTCTTTTATTGTATCACATGTTTTGAGAAAGACTTTCAAGAAATACGCGGACCGCCTTCCGGTAAGCATCGCCGTTTGCCGCCATTTCCATGGTGTGGCCCGCGCCGTCAAAAATAAAAAGTTCCTTTTTGCTGCTTCCTGATGCCTGCAGTAGTTCCTCTGCCGTCTTCGGCGGAATGAGTGTGTCCGCGCCGCCGTGGAGAAAAAGGACAGGCGCTGTCATACGTCTGACCGCCTCCAGCGGATCTATGTCGGACAGTGTCTTTCCGCTCCTCAGCCACAGGACGCTTTGGAAAAAAGGCTCCACGAGATCCATCCCCCACAAAAACCGGGGATCGCCGGTATAGGCGGAGATCTTGTCCTTCCCCAGTTCCATCATGCCCCCATAAGCACTGTCAGCCACATAGAAAGAAATATTTTTCCCTCTTTCCGTTCCGCTGTAAATAAGAGCCATCGCCGCGCCGAGCGAAATCCCATGCATACCGATTTTCACACCGCCGTCCTTTCCTCTCAGCCACTCTGTCCAGGCATCAAGATCGTCTGTTTCACGAAGACCCCAGGTGGTATGGCTGCCGCCGCTTTCTCCGTGGCCCCGCTGGTCGATGAGGAGGACATTATACCCCATATCCCGATACATATCCACATAAGGGATGCACATGGAGCGATTCTGATAAAGCCCGTGAAGAAGAATAACCGTACGGTCAGAAGAGCGGCTGTTTTCGATGTAGGTTCCGCGAAGTTTCGTCCCGTCAGCGGAACGGATTTCCACGGGCTGCCAACCGTCCTTCTGCTCCCTGCGGTGAATGCGCGAAAGATCTGCCGTCTGTTTCGTCACGCCGAGGATTTTTTCCCACGGCGCGGTGAGCATCGTTTCATAAGCGGTATTTCCCGCATAGAATCCTGCTCCGACAAAGGCAAGCAGAAGAAAAAGAATCAGTATTTTTACTATTTTAAAGAAAAAACGCAATCAAATCTCCTTATTTCCGTTTATTTCATCTTTGAAATTGATATATACGACAATACCCGCCGCAAAGAACGCAACCGCGGTAGACCAGAAAACGGCCGCATAGCCGCATACCATGGCAAGCGCTCCGCTGCATACAGGGCCCGCCACGTTGCCCATGAGAACGACGCTTGACACGACGCCGAAGACGATGGATCTCTTTTCATTGGGCACCGCCTGCGCGATGAGCGTATTGGCCACAGGCATGATGAACCCCATGCCGATTCCTGTAACGGCACGAAAGAAACCAAGCCCCCACACGTTTGTCATCATATACTGCATGATAAAAGTCAGTCCCACAAAAACGGTCGCCGCTGTCAAAAGCCGCGGCAGAGAAACGCGGGCCGTCACCGCCCCTGTGGAAAGAGAGCAGAGCGCGCTCGCGCCGCCGGCAAGAAATATAATGATGCCTACGATCGTGGCGATAATCTCCGACCCGCCGCCGAGCATGTCCTTGATGTAAAGAGGGAGTATGGGACCGATACCGGTGATGCCGAAATTACAGAGGAACTGGATCCCCACCATAAGACGCACGCGGGGAATGGCAGCAAAATATTTCAATTCCTGCCAGGTGGAAGATTTTTCTCCCGACGCCCCCTTGCGATGGATTTCCGGCATGAACAGGCGGAGGCAGATCAGACAGATCAGGGACAGAACGCCAAAGAAGACAAAGGGCATGCGGTACCCCAGCGTGTCCGCCACAAGACCTCCCACAAGAGGGCCGAACATAATGCCTGACACCATGGCCGCCTGAAAGTAACCGAGCGTACGGGACGTTTCTTCTTCCGGAGATACGGAAGCAATGACCGACAGTCCGATGGGAACGAAACCGCCCACCAGCCCCTGCAGCAGGCGGAAGATAAACACCTGCCACGGCGAAGTAGACACGGCGCAGAGAAACGCTGTCAGTGTCACCGCCGCAAGGACGATGGACATGACAAGTTTCGGGCCGCGGCGGTCTGCCTGGATAGACCAGAAAGGCGCGGAAAGAGCAATCATAAACGGCGTGACTCCTGAAATGAGCCCCGCCCAAAAAGCCGCCTCGCCCGCATCAGTGACACCGAGTTCACCAAGAAAAAGAGGAAGAAACGCCATGACGCCGATCATCGCGATTCCCGCACCCACCTGGATGGCACACATCAGGTACACGATACGCTTCCAGCCTGTATTTCTTTCCATAGCTCTTCCTTCCCTTTTATCATTTTAATATTCTCTTACAATATACAGTTATATCCAATGCATTCCTGAATGTCAAATGGCTGCCGCACCGCTTTCCCCGCTTCTCTTCCTCCTCGCCTGATTCTCACCGATTTGTTATACTGTTTATGTCAATTACAAATCATTTATAAAAGGAGGCTTGTGATGGCTTTTACAGAAATCACCCCGGAAGAAATAAACATCAATCCCTTTACCTCATGGAGCAGGTACGTTCTTGTAACCGCGGGAAATATAGAGAAATGCAATACGCTTCTCGTCACCTGGGGCGGCTTCGGCGTCATGTGGAGAAAGAAAACCGCCACCATCTACATCCGACAGAGCCGTTTCACCAAAACGATTCTCGACAGCCAGGACTATTTCACCCTGTCATTCCTCCCGGAGAAACATAAACCGCAGATGAGCTACATGGGCAGCCACTCCGGCCGGGATGAAAACAAGTATGAAGGCTCCGGACTCCACCCTCTTGCCATCGGCGACGCGGCAGGCATCGAAGAAGCGGATCTCATCTTCGTATGCAAAAAAATTTATACCGCCGAGATGACGCCGGATCATTACACCGACAAGAGCGTGTATGACGAGTGGAACACAGGGCGCCGCGCCGGCAATAACCACAGCGCCTACACCGGGGAAATCATCAAGATCCTTCAGAAAAAATGAAAACTACAAGCCAAAACATCATTTCCGGCTTCCACCGGAGAAATAAAAAAGACGCCGCGTCTTTTTTATTTTCCTGCCTTATTTCACATCATAGAGGCCCGTGGTACCCTCTTTCAAATTAATCATGATATTTTTCGTCTGGCTGTAATGTTCCAGCATGACCTTGTGGGTTTCACGGCCGATACCGGACTCCTTGTAACCGCCGAAGGGAGCGCCCGCGGGAATCGCATTGTACGTATTGACCCAGACACGGCCCGTCTGTACGCCGCGGCTGACCTTCATGGCCGTATTCAGGCTGCCTGTAAAGACACCGCCGCCAAGACCGTATACGCTGTCGTTTGCCAGCTCAATCACTTCATCAACCGTCTTGAACTTCTGCACTACAACGACCGGTCCGAAGATTTCTTCCTGGCATACGCGTGCCGCATTTGTCTTCGAGATAAGAATGGTCGGTTTCAGGAAGAAGCCCTTGTCGCATCCGTTTTCCGTGTAGCGTTCGCCGCCGGTCACCAGTTCGCCGCCTTCTTCCAGACCGATCTTAATATATTTCAGCACCTTTTCCTGCTGGCTCTTGTAAATCTGAGCACCCAGCTGGGTAGACGGATCTGTCGGATCGCCCACTTTGACGCCTTCAAAAGTTGCCTTCAGCTTGGCGATAAACTTGTCAAAGATGCCTTCCTGCACAAACACGCGGGAACCGGCGCAGCAGACCTGTCCCTGATTGAAGAGGATGCCTGTCGCCACACCTTCCACCGCCTGTTCCAGATCACAGTCATCAAAAATCATGTTGGCCGATTTGCCGCCGAGTTCCAAAGTGACAGGAATCAGTTTATCTACAGCTGCCTGGTATACGCTGCGGCCGATTTCAGTAGAGCCTGTGAATGCCAGCTTATCGAAATCCGGATGATCAAGAATCCACTGCCCGGATTTCGATCCGGCACCGGTAATCACGTTCAGCACGCCTGCCGGCAGCACATCGGCAATCAGCCTGACAAGTTCCATGAGAGACAAAGACGTATGGGAAGACGGCTTGATAACGATCGTATCGCCTGCCGCCAGCGCCGGAGCAAGCTTCCAGCAGGCCATGAGGAACGGGAAATTCCAGGGAATAATCTGTCCGACCACACCGATCGGTTCATGAATCACAAGAGACATCGTATTGTCGTCAAGCATCGTCGCCGTACCTTCCTGCGCACGGATACAGCCTGCGAAATAACGGAAATGGTCAGCCCCCATAGGAATATCCACCGCGCTGGTTTCACGAATCGGCTTACCGTTGTCCAGCGTTTCGACAAGAGCCAGATGCTCAGCATTCTGATCAATAATATCCGCAATCTTCAGGAGATAATTCTGTCTTTCAATGGGAGAAGTCCTGCGCCAGGATTTCAAGGCGCGCTGGGCGGCTTTCACTGCCAGATCCACATCTTCCCGGGTCGCTTCCGCAAAAGACGCAAGCACTTCTCCGTTGGCGGGATTGTGGGCTTCAAAAGTTTTGCCGTCAGAGGCGGGCACAAATTTGCCGTCAATGAAAAGATCATACTGTTTCTGAATGTTTGCCATAAATAAACCACCTTTCAAAAAAACATGAAACAAGAGATTGTCTTCCCGGAGTTTTTACGATTGGCCGGAGGTCCGAGAGTTCATTCAAAGTCATCCTAACCAAAGACATCACCTGACATAGATTCACACAGTATTCTTCGGCTCATCCGATTTTGTGCCTTTATTATAACAGGGCATATCGAAACATTCAAGTCATTCGATATACTTTTGCGAAAAATTTTTATTTTTAGTGAAATATGCGGTATAGCAGGTAACAAAAAACAGTAAACCCTTTTTTGATTTACTGTTTCATGCGCAACCGTGTGATAAAATTTTATTTCATTATTTCAGTTGGACAAACAGGACTGTCCTATTCAGTTTCCATTTCCTTTACTATCTTATATCCATCATCTTTTACTAATACCGCTTCGCTGTTGTTTATCGGTATTAAATCTATCTTATCTTTATAAAAATCCAAGGTTTCCTGTGCAGTTTCCTCAAAAGGATATTCTCCCATATGCGGCAAAATATAGTATTTAAATACATTTAATCCGACGTAATCTTTTAATTCTGTCGCGACATTTTTATCATCCATGATCTGGCTATATGCGATATCCTTCGACATAATCATCGCTCCCGCCGATTCACCCATATAGAACATGCCTTCTTTAATCCTGCCCGATAAAAGCTCTGTAAGATTCTTTCTTTTTAATTCCTGCAGTAAATAAAAGGTATTGCCTCCCGATATACATATACATTCCGCTTTTAAAAATTTATCCTTCAGGATCTCTTCTTCATATTTTGCGATATCGACAATCTCTATTTCATAGCCTAATTCTTTCAGCATACCGACACCTTCATCGATAAACCCAGTATATTCCTCAACATTTCCGGCAGTAGGTATGAACGTTATCTTCTTATCAGTCATTTTTGAAAGATATTTCTCAACAATCGCCTTGGTTCCGGCTAAATACGACATAAGTAAAATTTCCATCAGTGTACCTCCTATAAATTCCATCACTGCGACCGTTTAATCCATGCATCAAGAAATGCCATCTGCTCCTTTGTATGAAACCAATGCTCGCCGCCTTTCATCACCGTCAATCCCGCGCCGGTCAAACTTGCAAATGCGGATATCGTTTCGAAGGACGTCATATAATCATTCTCCCCATACAACACTTCGGTAGGAATATTCCATGCAAGAGGATTCTTTCTGACATAGCACAGGTACTCCCACAATAATTTTTCCCCACAGGATATACTATCTCTTTTCTCTTTTTCAGTTCATCCTTCGGCATGTGCTGATCTCTCTGTATTTTTCTTAAACCTTTTCTGCAATCTTTCCTGCGCTTCTTCTCACAGAAACAGCTCTATAACCCGAAAATCCGCTCCGTATTTATTTTCGCGTGACGAATCACGTCCTCTTCGCTGACCCCCATGTAGTGGGCAAGGGTCCGGGCAACATATACGATATTCTGAGGCACATTCGTCCGCTTAAGGCCGGGAATCCCCCGCGGGGTGAGGTAGGGTGCGTCCGTTTCCAAAAGAATGCGGTCCGGGGGAATGATTTTCACCGCTTCCCGCAATGCCTCCGCCCGGCGCTCATCACAGATCCATCCGGTGATCCCGATGGAAAACCCCATATCCAAAAGCGTCTCCGCCGTCTCTTTATCTCCCGTGTAGCAATGCACCACCGAACGCCTGCATATGTCTTCATGCCCGTCAAAGCAGGAAATGAAATCTTCCTCCGCGTCCCGCTCATGGAGGAACAGCGGCTTCTTCAGTTTCTCGCCGAGAGCAATCAGCTTTTTGAAATAATAAAGCTGGTTTTCCTTCGTCGAATACATTCGGTCATAATCCAGTCCGCATTCCCCCACCGCCACGATCTTCGGATTGGAAAGAATAATTTCCTCAATCCGTTCCAGATCCTTGTCCGCAGCACCATCAGCAGCATGGGGATGGATACCCGCCGTGCCGTAAACATCATGGGTTTTTACGAACTCATTCACAAGCTCATTCTCCCGCGCTTCCGAGCCCGTAAGAATGCAGCAGATCCCCGCCGCTTCCGCGTCCGCGATAATCCGCTCCGGATCAGGAAAAGAACGGGTAAATAAATTCAGTCCAATATCATAATATGTCCTCATAACTCCTCGCTTTCATTTCCCATCGTATCAAACTTCCCCCGCCGCGGCAACTCCTGCCGTATTGTCTTTTGCCATAACATAGAAAAAATATATCGGAAGCAGTAAAATCCTTTCGCAAAATGAACAGTCTTCTCTTTAGCAGAAGCAGGTTTTGTTATAATTCCTGTACAATGATAAAAAGGCAGCGCCATCAAAAACGGTTCTGCCCTTATTTACTATCCGATTCCGAGGACTGCACAGAATGGTTTACATGTCCTCAAAATAATTCTGTCCGCTGTTGAAACTTAAGACCTATTTTTATACTGCCTTCCGTCAGATAAAACGGTACTCCCCCTGATGATCCGCCTCATGATTTCCCTCAGTATAACAATCAGAAGTTTTTATATCTTTCCGGTGCGATTTCTTTAAACTTTTCTCCCGCATAGATATACTCTTTTCTGCCGCCCGTTTTCACCTCAAACAGCCAACCGAAGTTCACCTTGCAGTTAATTTCCAGCGTATGCAAAATTCCGCCTTGAATAAAATCGTAAAAACGGTATCCATTATGAGCAAATTCTCTTTTCATGGTATTCAATATGGCAATTATACTTTTATCTGTAAGTTTTTCAAAGACAATAATGCAGAGCAAAAAATTTATTCCTCTGGATGACACCTTACCGTCCCCCGTCATTTAGGTCGGATGCGAAAATGCTTTGTGGGAAAAACAGAAAAAGGGGCGACAACACAAATCGAAGAATGACGCTTTAGGGAAAAGTGTCAAATGTCATCTGCCAGCGTTCCATGATAAGTCGTAAATTTAGATGGCATAAAACTTTTCCTCCACTCTTCCGATAAAGAAAAAATCCCCGCGTTCAGATTGCAGGAATTCTTTTCTTCTCTATTTTCTTTGCAGGTAAATTTCTTTTATCCGGTACATGTACCCGCCGTTTTCATAAATGATCTTTTCCGCTTCCACCCAGCTTTCTTCATCAGTGAAATGGAACATGTGGAGGGTGCCCGCCATTTCCATGTACTGCCAGTAGGGCTTTCCTTCTTCCGTTTCCAACAGAAGAAATATATACGGCGTGAGACTGTTCACCACTGTGGCGTAACAGTTGTGCTTTTCCGAAAGCTTTTTCAGTTTTTCCAATTCTTTATCCGCCGCTTTCCAGTCTGCCGTGCCTTCGGCAAGAGACCCGTTCGCCTGTGAAATAAAATCTTTGGCTACGGTAATCATGCTGTAATAGCGTATGGGATACCGCTCTGTCGTCTTTTCCATGTTCATCTTTTATTCCTTTTTTAAATTTTCCAAATTGGCAAGAGCCAGCTGTTTTATATTTTCCGCCATGGTTTCTATCGGTATATGGACCGGCATTTCCCTGCGCAGGGAATGGTGCCGTCCGAGGAGGCACACGGCAAAAGGCGCGGCAAGTGTAATAATCCCGCTGTACAGCCGGGGATCATCGGCTGTATAACCTGTGTATTCTGAAAATATTTTCATGATGACGAAGATTTTCGGGAGCGCTTCTTTTTGAAATATTTTTTCCAGCATGGGCGAAGGATTCATCACTTCCCGTACCCACACGCTGATCTGCCATTCATTTTTTCGGAAGGCATTTCCTGCCAGAAAGTCAATAAGTTTTTCCATTTTTTGCCGCGGTGCCAAGTCCGACTCATACAAGTCGATCAGCTGCTGCAGCTCGACAAGATACTGCTGGACGTTTTCCAATACGGCAAGATAGAGTCCGCCACGGCTTCCAAAATGGTAATTGACCGCCGCCAGATTCACACCTGCCGCCCGGCATATTTCCTTGCTTGTCACAGAAGCGAATCCTTTCTCTGCAATGAGCTGTCCCGCGCATTCGATGATTTTCTCTTCGGTTTCCCGCCCGTCCATACGGCGTCCGTTTTTCTGATTTTCTTTCATTGCAATTCCTTTATCCTAATTTATGTCTGAACATCCACGCGGCAAGGGGCATCGTCACCGCCGCCACGATAAGCATGGGAATGAAGTCGGAAGCAATCATGGAAAGAGAAGCCCCCTCGATATATACGCGCCGTACGCCGTCGATAGCAAAGCGCATGGGATTGATATAGGTGAAATACTGAAGCACTGTGGGCATATTCCTTACAGGCGTCGCCATGCCTGACAGGAGCATGATGGGAAGAAGCACCACAAAGTTATACACAATAACCTGCTGCATATTTTTGGCGACAGCAGAAATGGAAAGACCGATTCCTACACAGGAAAGGAGAAATACCGCCATGACGAGGGCGAGGGTAAAGAGGGAGCCCACGAGGGCTACTTTGAACCATGCAACAGCAATCGTCAGTACGATGAAGGACTGGACCATACCGATAAGGAGCGGCGGTACCGCTTTTCCGATGAGTATTTCCATGGGAAGGAGCGGCGTCACCATGAGCTGGTCGAAAGTACCGTTTTCCCTTTCCCTCGCCACGGACAGCCCCGCAAGGATCATTACCTGTGTCAGGCTGACCATGGGAAGGAGCGACGCGAGGAACCCCCATCGGGAAATCAGGTTCGGATTATACCATGCTACCGGGTCTATATGGAGAAGCTGATGACCGCCGTGAAGCCGGCTGTTATATGCCGCTGCCACCGCGGAAATATATCCTGATGCAATGCTCGATGTCATCGTATTCCTTCCGTCAGTAATCACCTGGACGGGTGCGGTTTCCCCTGCGGTTATCTTATCTGCAAAATCATGACCGATAACAAGGACGACGCCCGCTTTCCGCCCATCAATAAATCGGGCGATCTGCGATGTGCTCCCAAGTGTCGCCACCCGTTTAAATATCCCGCTTCCATCCAATTCGGCAATCAATTCTTCGGAGCAGCGGCTCCTGCTTAAATCAAGGACAGCATAATCCACGCTGTCCAGATTATACGATGCCACATAACCGAAAAGCAGGGACTGGATAATGACAGGCATAATAAGGATAATGCGGCTTTTCGGATCTTTCAGGGTGGTCAGCATTTCTTTCCGCACCATGAAAAGGATGCGGCGGATGTAAAGCATAATATGTTCCATCATTCCAGCCTCTTTTTCGTTACTACGCAGGAGAGTCCCGTAAAGAACACAGCGTATCCCCCTAAGATCAGACAGTTCTCCCTGATAAGCGCCCAGTCATTTCCCGCAAGGAAGAGCGATTTCAAAAGTTCCATATAGTATGTAGCAGGAAGGACATGTCCCACGGCATAGACCACGGCAGGCACGCTTCGCAGATCGAAAATAAATCCTGACAGCATGACCGTAGGAAGCGTACTCACCAGCATAGACACCTGGCACGCAAAGAACTGGTTTTTGATCACCGACGAAATCGTAAGTCCCATGCCCAACGTCACGATGAGGTAAATAACCGATCCCAGAAGGATCATGAAGAATGACCCGTGCACAGGCACGCCATATAAGTAACGCGCCGCCGCCATGCATAGCCAGAAGCCGATTGTGGCGATACCGAAGTAAGGAATCATTTTCGAAAGAAGTATTTCTATCGGTCTCACCGGCGTGATGAAAAGAGCTTCCAGCGTGCCCCTTTCCCATTCCCGCGCCATGACCATCGTAGTAAGAAATACGCCGACAAGCGTCATGATGAGCACCACCAGCCCGGGAATAAAGAACCACGTACTTGTATTGGCGTCATTAAACCACTGCCGCGGCGTGACAGATACGAAACCGATCCCGTCGGATACGGTCATGTACTTTGACGCATTGGCCGCCTGCCATGAAGCAAGACCCGCCTCAAGATAAGAACCTGCCGTCCGTGCGGAAGCCGCGTCCACACCCCAGAGAATAATCTGCACATGGCTGCCTCCACGGGAAAGGCTTTCCGTGAAATTCGGCGGCACACGGATTATGGCGTCCACTTCCCGCCGGTCCATCATTTCCGTACCTTCTTTCATAGACGTGGTATAGCGGGGATCGAAATAGTCGGAGCCGTCCATAAAAGAAAGCATATCCTGCACCGTGGGTGATGTATCTTCCATGACCACCGCCACAGGCACATTTTTCACATCCAGCGACAAGCCGTACCCGATAAGAAGAATGAGCATGATGGGAATAACGATCCCAATCACCAGACTGCTGCGGTCACGGATAAGCTGGTTATATTCCTTTCTCACCAGTGAAGAAATACGGCGGAAGGTCTCCATCATAACTCCTCCTTTCTCCGGCTGTTTTCCACAATGGCAATAAACGCTTCATTCATGGTGAGATTTTGCCCGCCCCGGTTCCGTACTTCCTCGGGCGTTCCAAGAATAAGCATCTTTCCCTGATCCTGTATCATGATGCGGTCGCAGTATTCCGCCTCGTCCATAAAATGCGTCGTGATGATCACTGTCGTCCCCTTTGCGACCAGCGCTGTTATCTGCCGCCAGAAAATCCGCCGGGCAGGGGAATCAATGCCGCTTGTCGGTTCATCGAGAAATAATATTTTCGGTTCATGAAGAAGGGCCGCCGCCATGGACAGACGCTGTTTGTACCCGCCGGGCAGATCGCCGGCCATCCTGTCTTCCGCGCCGCTGAGACCAAACTGGGAAAGGACCTCTTTTATCCTTTCTCTTATTTTTTGCCGGGGCAGTCCGTAAGCGCCGCCAAAAAACTCCAGATTTTCCCGGACAGTAAGCATACCGTAGAGAGAAAATTTCTGCGCCACATATCCCACATTGGCCCGAGCCGCCGCCCGTGCTGTCCGCAAGTTTACCCCTGCCACCGACAATTCGCCGCTGCTGGCGGGAAGAAGTCCGCAAAGCATTTTAAACGTTGTCGACTTGCCTGCGCCGTTCGGCCCTAAAAACCCGAAGATTTCTCCCTCATGAACCTGAAATGATGTATTGTCCACAGCGGTGAAATCACCAAACCGGCGCACCAGATTTTTTACTTCAATATCCACTTTGCCGGAAATATGTGCCGGTTCTTTATAATCCAGTTCAAATCCTTCAAGAGGACTTTCTTTTCTTTCCAATTTCCCAAGACAGCACATAAAACTGTCTTCCAGACGAGACGGCACGCCTTCCGTTTCCAAACGGGGATAACAGGAAAACGCTTTTATCCGTTCAAGCGGCACCCCTTCCTTTAAAACGAACCGTACATTCCCCTTTTCGGGAACGGCATCCTCCACAGACTCCCGATCATCCAGAAATGCAGCCTGAAGCACGCGGGGCGGTATCCCTTCCGGCGTTTTCGCCATCCGGCAGCGGCCTTCCGTTTCCTTCCTCAGCTCCTCCGGCGTGCCTCTGTCAAGAACTTTCCCTTTATTCAGGATGTATACCTCGTCGCAAAGCTCCGCCTCTTCCATGTAGGCTGTGGATACAAGGACGGAAATATGCCCGCCCTTCACAAGGTCTTTCAATATTTCCCAAAGCTCCCGTCGGGAAAGAGGATCGACGCCTGCTGTCGGTTCGTCAAGAATAAGCAGCTCCGGTGTCCGCACGAGAGTACACGCCAGTCCCAGTTTCTGCTTCATGCCGCCTGACAGCTTTCCCGCAAGACGTTGTGCAAACGGTGCAAGACCGGTCATATGAAATAATTTTTCAAACCGTTCTTTCCGTTCCTCTGCCGAAATCCCATGAAGATCAGCGTAAAGATTCATATTTTCCATACACGTCAGATCCTCATAGAGCCCAAACCTCTGGGGCATGTATCCAAGACGCCTCTGCACATCTGCAGGTTTGTCCGCCACAGAAATGCCAAGTACGGAAAGAATCCCTTCAGTAGGAAACATCAGCCCGCAGACCATGCGAAGGAATGTCGTCTTCCCCGCGCCGTCTGGCCCGATAAGCGCTGTCATCTTCCCCCGCGCCGCCCGTATATCCAGACAGTCCACGGCAGTCAGCAGTGCTCCCCCGCGGGAATCCCTGAACCGTTTCGTCACACCGGCCGCTTCCACCACATATCCGTCAGCCACGATACATCCTTTCCCGGTATTTAAAAACTTTCCGTGATTTCAAAACTTCACCGTTGCCGGCATTCCCATGCGGAGGCGATTCTCTTCATCATCCACAAAAATGCGCACTTCATAAAGGAGCGATGTCCTGAGCTCCTCCGTCTGTACAGATTTTGGCGTGAACTCCGCTGTATCGGAAATATATCCCACTTTTCCCTTAATTGCTTCATTCGGGAAACTGTCCACATAAACATCCGCTTCCATACCTTCCCGTAACTCGCCAAGACGGCTTTCAGGCACATACGCACGGATCCATTTCGGATCGGACAGACCGATAAGATACACCGGCCTGGCAGCAGATGCCATATCCCCCGTTTCCACCAAACGGGAACGGATCACACCGTCCTGCGGCGCGACAAGCGTTGCCTGGCTCAAATTGTACAGATCATTTTCAAGACCTGCCTTCAAAGCGGAAAGCTGCGCTTCCGCCGCCGCGATATCTTCATCGCGGGGTCCTTTGTTTGTCAAAGATAATGCAGCCTTCGCATTTTCTAAATTGGCCGCCGCCGCTTTCCATCGTGCTTCCGCATCATCGGCGCTTTGCCTGCTTACCGCACCGTCGGCAAGAAGCGATGCCATACGCTGATAATAAGCGCGGGCATTATTTTCCGCGGCCGCCAGAGATTCCACCTGTGCCGCCGCCTGGGTAATTTCTTCCGGACGGGAACCTTTGTGCAGCTTTTCCACCACCGCTTCCTGCTGGGCAATCGCTGCCTTCCTTTGGGCAATCGCCAGCTCCAGCGGACGGGTATCCAGCCGCGCCAGCACATCTCCCGCCTTCACCGCATCGCCTTCCTCTTTCAGCATTTCCTCAATCCGCCCATTGCTGTTGAAAGCAAGAGAAATCTGACGAATATCTACATTTCCGTAAAGGATCAGTCTTCCCTGTTCCGCATTCCTGCTCTTATAAAAGAAATATCCCGCAGCAAAGGCGATCACCAAAACCATGGCAATGATAACCGATTTCCTGTTCCGCTCCAGCCATTCCATTTTCAAGTATCCTTTCTTCCTGAACGCTGCCCTTTCATAAATTCCATTCTTTTCTCCATGGTATCAAATTCAAATTTGAATTACAAGTTCACGAGGGATATTTATAAAAACTATATATTTGATATGTATCGATTTTGTCAAATGCCATTAAAATTATTTGATTTTTTATACCGCTAAAATATAATGTTTGCATTTTAATAATTTAAAAGCTATACTTGATGCAAAGAAATAGATTACCGACAGCAGAAAATCGCCTATGCTGCTAAATAATGGTGGGAACCAGATTTTTATTCTGGACGGCGTCCATCCGGTAATCTATTTTTGTTGCGCGATTTATACGCTGCCAAAACGAAAGTAAACTTCCCTTGCTTTAACATGAGCCCGTTCCCTTTTAATGATATTACATTTTCACCATCTCGTTATTCTTGCAAATAAATAAGCACCCGTTATGAGTGCTTATTGAGATGACCCCCAAAAGTTAGTCTAAGGATCTAACTGAAGGATGCCAGTTTTGTTATGGATATATTTAATTCTAAAAATTAAACCCTACCGATAGCAATAGAGCCAACACTGAAATCAATATTATTAGACATATACATTCCCAAAGGCTCCAGCAATCAAACTTCTTATCATTAATCCCAAAAATAAAAGAAACCAACATGTGGATAATAGAAACTAAAACTGAACCAACAACCGCGGTAATAACAATAAGCCTAGGCAACTCCACAGTAGCTATTGTCACCGCGTTTATCGCCTCTCTTGAATATGACAAACCACCAACAACAGCTAAAATAATTGCGGCAAAAATACCTAGTATGGTCACATATTCATTTTGTGATTTATCAAGCTTCTTATTTACAACACTATACTTCTTTTTTAGTTCTCTTGTTTGATCTACAGTTTCTTTCTTTATCTTTTCAATCTGGTAGAGAACCAAATGCATGTGATCAAAGATTTTTAAAAAGATTTCTGTCGCCTCTTTATTATTTTTATCATTTTGATATACAACAAATTTTCTTGTGGAGTACTGCGGATTACCTTTCTCTAAAATATAATCATGAAGTACATCGTCTTTCAGTTGGTCAATATTTTGAACAATTCTTGAAAGTGTTTGTTCATCCACAGAAAATATGTTTGAACTTATTTCAGAATATAAGATTCGTGGTAAACGTTTGTCAGAAACAATATATTGTAGAATGATTTCAAACGTTTTCGCCGATGAATAAGCATCAGCTGCCATGTCAAGTGAATTACAAACCATAGAAATAAATTCCCTATTATGGGCTAACATTTCTTTAGAATCTACATCTTTATCATTAGAGCTTAAAAGACTTTTAGCCAATTTACTTACAAGCGGAGTATAATCTATCGAATCATTTTTACTGTCCATCAAAATATTCCTTTATCGCAGAATTTCCTATTTTTATATTCTTTTCATCCTCATGATATACATTTTTCCACGGATCCTGTCCATGAGTGACTCTTACCAAATCTGAGGCCGAATATTTCGCCAATGAATCAATGACTTCCGCAATTGCATTTTGACTTTTTAAAGAAATATGTCCATTATACGTACCTCCAAAAGCATATGGTATTTCTCCAGCTCCAAACCTTTTATATACATGATAAGCAACTGGTACTACCGGACCAAAATCCCAAGCTTCTATATCTTCGGCAAAACAAGGTTCATTAAACTTAATCAAAAAATAAGCTTGTACAAAATAAAGAAGTTTCTGTAATTTTAAATTAGAAAGACTGTAGTTTCTCTTATTACTGTAATAAATAATATACTCACAAACATCAATTACAGAATACATAATTGCACCTCCTTATCTCATAGAATTTTTATTATATAATTATTTTACCACAAAATGTAAAAACGATCCCAATATGAAATCAACAAAAGCATATGCCAACTTATAACACGTACTCTCCTCAGAAAAAATCTCTCAACTTTCACACCTACACTATATCACAGATCTTACAACATTCTTAACGAAAACATTAAACACATGGAAATTGACCCAGTCGATAAGCCTTGACGGACGAGTATTTTGAAATCCGCTGCGGCAGTCTGCCGCCGGTGTAAGATAAAAAACTCTCCCGTGGTGATGATTGGGAAATCATTTGTACTGGTATAAAAAAGATAATCTTTTATCATTTTCATTCCTTGTAAATACCGTTTCCATAAAAAATTTTAAAAAAATAATTGAAAGTAGTTTTCAAAATCATTTATTTGTGATATACTACTTACAGGCAGAAGCGGATTCATGAAACGATTCTGCCGTTGGGAAATTTTCGCACTCCCAAGCGAAAATCACTCCTTTCCAACTTCCTTTATTTTTTTATACTCCTGAAAAGGGACGGTGCGAGCCGTCCTTTTTTACTGTATAAGAATACCAATTGGCGGAAATGCCGCCCTCCCGTTATTTTCTGAAAAGGAAAACAAGGCTTACAGGACATTTCATGTCAATACATTGCGATAACGGATTCCGCCCTCTATACTGTTTTGCAGCAGCTTTCCATTCCCGCAATCCTAACCACGGAAATAAACATTTAATGCAAACCTGGTCCAAGACAGACACGTGAAAAGCCCGCGATGAGCTTATTTTCTCCCGCGGGCTTTTCATTTTTGATTTTATTTTTCGATGCTTACGAATTTGTAATCTTTGTCTTCGACAGCCTTCCGTACATCCGCATCAGCGACTTCTTTGGAAAGGGTGAGCATGGCGGTACCCGTTTCATGGGACACTTCCGCGCGATCCACGCCGTCAATGGCCTCCAGCGATTTCTTTACTGCCGCCTCGCAGTGGCCGCACATCATGCCTTCAATTTTTACTGTTTCTTTCATTTTCATTTCCTCCTTTGGAAATACCATTCCTTTGTAAATGTAATCCGCTTCGGAAATTGCTTTCTTCACGGTTTCTTCATCAGGAGCGGCCGAGCAAGTCATCTTTACTTTTCCTGTGGTATGATCCGCTTTTGCTTCCACAATACCTCTTATTTCCTTCAACGCATTTTCCACATGACGCTCGCACATTTCGCAGGTCATGCCTTCTACGGAAATAATAGCCGCCCTTTCCTTTCCTACCACCTCTTTCTTCTCTATAGCGGCGCCGGTTTCTGCACCGGGCGCTTCCGCCGATAGAAGCGCTTTCCTTTTCAGGGGTTTATCTTTCCTGCTGTCATGAACTTCAAACAGATTCAGCCGAAGGGCATTCAGACAGACGGTGACACTGGAAAGAGCCATCGCCGCCGCGCTCCACATGGGATTTATGGAAATCATGGGATATACGCCGGCCGCCACGGGAATGAGCAGAATATTATAAGCAAAGGCCCAGAATAAATTTTCACGGATATTTTTCAGCGTCTTCCTGCTTAATCGAATGGCAGCGGAAACATCGGTGATCCTGGAATTCATAAGAACGATATCGGCGGAGTCGACAGCCACATCTGTCCCTGCGCCGATGGCGATTCCGATATCCGATCCGGTAAGCGCGGGCGCATCATTGATCCCGTCCCCTACCATAGCCGTCCTTCCCCGTTTCTGCAGGTTTTTGATAACAGCCGCTTTCCCGTCAGGAAGGACGCCTGCAATGACGCGGTCAACGCCTGCTTCTTTCCCGATGGCGTCTGCCGTCCGCTGATTATCTCCTGTCAGCATGATGACTTCGATCCCCATATGCTGCAGTTCTTTAACAGCTTGGGCGGAGTCTTTCTTAATCACATCGGCGGCAGCTATAATCCCCAAGAAGATCCCGTTCCGTTCAAAGAAAATCGGCGTTTTCCCTTCCCCCCCCAATGCCCGGGAGAGTTCTGTCATATCCTGCGGTATATCCGCCAGCGTGGAAATATAGGTTTCCGACCCGCCGTGAATCGTGTCCCCGTCCATAATAGCGGCAAGGCCGTTTCCCGCAAGAACCTGGAATCCGGAAGTTTCTTTCGGACTCATGCCTCTTTCTTCCGCCTTTTCCACAACGGCCCGGGCAAGGGGATGCTCGGATTTCCATTCCAGCGAATACGCCAGAAGGAGAAGTTCATCGTCCGTCATATGTCCCGCAGGATAAATGCCGGTAACTTTCGGCTTCCCTTCCGTAACGGTACCGGTCTTGTCAAGCGCGACGATCTGTATTTTTCCCGCATTTTCAAGAGATTCGCTTATTTTGAAAAGAATGCCGTTTTTCGCGCCTACGCCGCTGCCGACCATAATGGCAACGGGCGTTGCCAGTCCCAGCGCGCAGGGACAGGAAATGACGAGGACGCAGATGGCGTATTCCAATGCTTTCGCCACGGGCGCGCCGAGGAGTATCCACACGATCATGACGAGAACGGCTACACCGATAACGGCAGGTACAAAGACGGCGGACACGGCATCAGCGATTCTTGCAATCGGCGCTTTTGTAGCGGCCGCATCGCTGACCATGCGGATGATCTGTGAGAAGGTCGTGTCTTCGCCTACACGGGTGGCACGGGCACGGATGAATCCGGAACGGTTTATGGTGGCGGCTTTCACGGGGTCGCCTTCCGCTTTGTCCACCGGAACGGATTCTCCCGTAAGAGCGGATTCATCCGTCGCTGTCGTACCTTCTATAATCACGCCGTCTACGGGAATGGTTTCTCCCGGTCTTACGACAAAGATATCTCCCGGCTGCACCTCGTCGATGGCAACGGATACTTCCTGCCCGTTTTTTTCGATGAACGCCGTCTTCGGCGCCATCCTCATCAGACTTTTCAAAGCATCGGTGGTCCGGCCTTTGGAGAGGGATTCCAGTGTTTTCCCTACGGTGATGAGAGCAGGAATCATGGCGGCGGACTCGAAGTAGAGCCGGTCATGGTAAAATCCCATGAGATCCGCATTCGATGTGCCTTGCGTAAGGAGGTAGGTCATCTTATAAAGGACATAGAGCGACCAGAGAAAGGAAACTCCCGAGCCGAGCGCCACGAGGGTATCCATATTCGGCGCGCCATGGGCGAGGGATTTCCCGCCGGAAAGAAAGAAATCCTTATTGACATACATCACGATAAGGGCAAGGAACATTTCTGTCAGAGCAAGTCCCAGATGATTATGGTCAAAAAATGCGGGAACAGGCCAGCCGAGCATATTGTGCCCCATGGTGATATACATGAGGAGCGCAAGAAATACGGCAGACCATATGAGGCGCCTTTTGAGCTTCGGTGTTTCATGGTCGGCCAGGGCTTCCGCTTCCTGTGCCAGTTTTTCTGAAGCGGAGCTCTTTTTCTTTTCTTCACCTTTGAGCCGCGCTCCGTACCCCGCGTTTTCAACGGCGCGGATGATTTCTTCGTTTGATGCGGTGCCGTCGACCGCCATGGAATTTGTCAGGAGCGCCACGGCCACCGAAGAGACCCCCGGTACTTTAGCGACTGCCTTTTCCACATGGGACTGGCACGCTGCGCAGGTCATGCCTGTGACTGTATATTGTCTCATCTTTTATCTCTTTCTTTTCCTGTCAAAAAATTATTTCATTAATTTCTGGAGCATGGTGCAGAGTTCATCCACTTTTCCGTCCCGGCCTTCGCGGATATCATCGGAAACGCAGCCTCGGATGTGGGATGCCAGGAGCAGTTTGTTAAAAGAATTCAGCGCATTGGATACAGCCGATACCTGCATGAGGATATCAGGGCAATACGCGTCGGCTTCCACCATTTTTTGTATGCCCCTGATCTGCCCTTCCACCGTCTTAAGGCGGGTAAGCAGTTTCTTTTGTTCTGCCGGTGTCCGTTCCGTACGGCAGCAGGCTTCTCCCATTTCCATACCGGCCATCTGCTTTGTCTCCTTCGCTTCCATTTCATTTCCCTCTCTGCTTTTTCGTACTCTCTCTCATTCTTACTGCTGAATCGAAAATCTTCTTTCTAATTAGACTATACCCCCCTGGGGTCTATCTGTCAATAAAGAAATTAAATATACGGAATAAATCCGAAAAACCTGTCCGCTGCCATACGGAAATAAACTGGAAGAACGCAGTCATATGCAAACAAAATACCGAACGGTAAAAACAAAACGGCGGGATTGTCTCGTCACCCCACCGTCTTGTATAAAGCTAAACTTTCTGTAAACCGAGATTTGCCTGTTTCTTTTCAGAAATGGATATTCCTACAACCGCACACCTATCTCCATACACCGCTTCGGAAATCAATGAATCCTATCCCCGTCCGGCTTCTTCTCTTCCGCATTGATAATTTCTGTTTTTCTCATTGTTTATATATTCTTCTAACGCCTGTATCATGAGCGGATCCCGTTCCGGAATATAGTATGGATTCTCATACAAGTCAGCCTGTTTATATCCCGACTTGGTCAATATACTGCACGAAAGGCTGTCCAATATGTCCTGATCCGAATCATATTCTTCCACATCCATACCAATCCTGTAATAGAAGTATCCTATAAACCTGTATGGCTCTTCAATCGGGTAATTCCACCACCAGGATTCCCAATACAGATGTGCGAAATTCATTACAGACTCCGGTGTCCGGCAGTTTTCTTTCAGCTATTTGAACGCTGCATGAAAAACCGTATCCCAGCCAAAATCTTTCACAAGACTGGCCGCGAGTTCTTCCATCTTTTCCTCTTCCTGTTCCGACAACTCAACAAACCAGTCACGATTAAAGAATACATTCAGTTTTTGATTCAGCTCTTCATGAAAAGACATTTTTATCTCCGGATGTTAAAATGTCAATTTATGCGATTTCCCTGTGTATAAATTCATTATACCATCTTTGTCTGCGATTCATATATCTCCTTATGCTTGCTGTTCAGCTGCCGGGAGAGGATTATTTTTACAGCTTTTTCTCCGTTTTACATCCTGTCTCCCCCATACTATAATGAAAGAAAATATATTTCTTTAAGGAGGTTATCATGGCAGATCTTACGGTGGGCAAAAAAGCGCCCCTATTCACACTTCCGTCTGACGGCGGACAGGATATTTCCCTTTCCGATTACAAGGGCGGGAAGGTGATTCTTTATTTCTATCCGAAAGATAATACTTCCGGGTGCACGCTGGAAGCGCAGACATTCCGCGCTAATCTGGAAGAATTTAAGAAGCGGGGTTATTCCGTACTTGGCGTAAGCCGCGACAGCGTGAAAAAGCACTGCAATTTCCGCGACAAGTATGAACTTAATTTCCCTCTCCTTTCTGATGAAAAGGAAACGGTGTGCAATTTGTACGGCGTCATGAAAGAAAAGAGCATGTACGGAAAAAAATACATGGGCATCGAGCGCTCCACGTTCATCATTGACGAAAAAGGCATATTGGTGAAAGAATACAGGAACGTGAAAGCCGCTTCTCATGTAAACGATCTGCTGAGGGATCTACAATAGCCAATTATAAAGAGGCTGTGACAAAATATTTTTGTACCTCGTCACAACCCCTCCACTCATGCCTTTTCGGCAGACAAAAAAGAGCGTCGTTTCTTTTTACGGAAACTCCGCTCTTTTTTCATTTCAATCCGTCAGATCTTCAATGAGCCATGCCTTTTCAAAGGGGAAAGCGGCATATGCTTCGCCTTCCAGGATCGTCCTGCCGGGGTCGTAAATATCGATAATCCATTCCTTGCCAAGACTGTCATTGACAAAGTAGCGGATTTTTTCTCCAAGGAACATTTTATTTTGAATGGTGACTTTTACATTCACCTGCCCGTCAACGGCCTCTTTCACCAACTTCAGACATTCGGGACGGATGCTCAGGCAGTATTCCTGCCCTGCATTTACGCTCTTCGTAGTGGGAATTCTGTCGTTTCCGTAAGAAACAGTATTTTCTCCCAGCCCTTTTACGCTGAGGAGGTTTGTCGTGCCGATGAAGTCCGCCACGAACGGCGTCTTCGGTTCAAAGTAGATCTCCTGGGGCGATCCTGTCTGATGGACGACGCCGCCTTTCAGAACAACAATCATGTCCGACATGGAAAGCGCTTCCGACTGGTCATGAGTGACATAAATCGTGGAAAGCCCCATCTTCTTCTGAATATCACGGAGTTCCACGCGGACGCTTTCGCGCAGCTTCGCATCCAAATTGGACAGCGGTTCATCAAGAAGAAGAACTTCAGGATTCATAACAAGGGCACGGGCCACAGCAACACGCTGCTGCTGTCCGCCGGACATCTGGTTCGGGAAACGGTCCTCCATGCCTTTGAGCTGCATGAGGTCAAGCGCTTCTTTGACACGTCTTTCTATTTCCTCTTTCGGACGGTTCTTCACACGAAGTCCATAGGAAACATTATCAAAAACGTTCATATGCGGAAAGAGGGCATATTCCTGAAATACCATGGCCGTATTTCTGCTGTAAGGAGGAATCCTTTCGATTCGTTTGCCGTTAAGAAGTATTTCCCCATCATCCGGTTCATAGAAACCTGCCACCATGCGGAGAAGCGTGGTCTTCCCGCAGCCTGACGGCCCGAGGAATGTAACGAAATGCCCCTTTTCAAAATCAATGTTCACGTCTTTGATGACATGGCTCCGACCGAAATATTTATTGATCTGTTTCAGCTGCAATACTAAGTCTGACATATTTCCACCTCTGTTGTAAACTTTGAGCGATTATAAATCAAAGATATTGATCTTGTCACGGAGTATCAGTTTTACCACACCGAAAGTCAGGTAAATAACAAGCATGATGCCTACGGCAGTGGCGCTGGCAGTCGGGAGGAATCCCTGATTTGCCAGGCTCATGATATTGATGGACGCCAGGTTCCATTCCGGTGACACGAGGAAAATAACGGTGCTTAAGGTGTTCATGGAACGCATGAACGCGTATACAAAGCTGACAGAAAGTGAATTTTTCAGCATAGGCAGCACAATTTTCCGGAAAGTCGTGAAGCTGCCTGCCCCTAAGTTGGTAGACGCCTGCTCTAAGGAGCCTTCGATCTGTTTCAGCCCCGCCACGGCCTGCCGATATCCTACCGGCAGCTGGCGGAGAGCCATACCGAGAATGATAATAGCAAGCGTACCCGTCATTTCAAGCGGTCCGTCATTAAAGGCGAGAATCATGGCAAGACCGATAAACGTCCCCGGCAGAGAGACGGGAAGCATGGCAAGAAAATCCATAACTGTTCTTCCCGGGAATTTTTTACGGAGCACCAGAAACGCCAGAGCAATGCCGAAGACCGTGCTGATTGCCGCCGTGGACATGGATGCCACCCAGGAGTTCACCATGACATTGGAGTTGATGACGCCTTCTTTGAAATACTCAAGAGTGAAGGTGTAATCCGCACCGAAAGAAACGGTAAAGGCAAAAAGCACAACCACGCCGATAATCATAAGGATGCCCAGGCTGAGAAGCATGCAGAAAGTAAAGAAACACCATGTTGCCGCCGGTCCCGCCGTCACACGGATGAGGCCTGCCACGGGCTTTCCCGTAACGGTAACATAAGAGTTCTTTTCCAGATAATACCGCTGTACAAAGAAAACAATGAGTGTCGGAATGACAAGGAATACGGAAAGCGTGGCGCCCATGGGAAGATCCCAGGCACCGGTGACCTGTGTGTATGCCTCCGTGGCCAGAACATGATAATTACCTCCGACCAGCATGGGGTTGCCGAAGTCCGCCAATGAGTTGATACCGACCAGGAGGAACGCGCTTGCCAGCCCCGGCGTCGCCAGTCTGAGGGTCACCGTACGGAAAAGGTACCACCCTTTTGCTCCCAGGTTCTGTGCCGCCAGTTCCAAATTCGGACTGATATTTTTCAAGACACCTGAAATGGTGATGTACGCCAGCGGGAAAAAAGCGATAGTCTGCGCTGCCCAAAGTCCAACAGGTCCGTAAAGATCCACCTTCAAATGAAGCATTTCCCATGTAATAAAGCCGCGGCGGCCGAAAAGCATGATGAATGCCAGACCGCTGACAACGGACGGCGCCATGGTAGGAAGCAGAGCCACCACCTGGAAGAAACGCTTGCACGGCATATTCGTGTAATTCACGCCGTAAGCGAAAATGAATCCGAAAACGATAGCCGTCGCCGTAGCAACAAAGGACGAGAAGATCGTGTGGCTGAATACCTCGATGAACTCCTTATCCGTGACGGCGCGCATCCAGTCTGCCGATGTCGGAACGAGAAGAATTTTCACAAAAGGATAAATAATAAATACGGCAAACAGAAGGAATACGGCAAGAATACCGATGAGAAGCGGCGGCTCCCGAAGAAGCACTTTCATCTCCGCTGCGATTCCGGTGTGTTCGCGGCCGGACTCTTTTTCATTCATACAAAACTCCTTAGATATAAAAAGGATTTATTTCTTTAAAACAGCAGGTGCCTTCCGGCTTTTCCATCGGCGAGGGAAGGGCAGGTATAAAGCAGACTATTTCTTAAATAAGTAAAAGTAATAGATAAAAAGTTACCCCCACCGTCATTGGTGGAGGCAGCTTTTTGACAGACATATTATTCAGCAAAGAATGTATCGCAGTTCTTCTGTTTATCGGCGCCCGCCTTGACCAAATCATAAGTCTTGAACAGCGGCAGCTCTTTCAGCGGCTTCATGCCCTGGGGCGGAGCCACTTCCGGATTGCAGGCAATGCCGTTCGTCGTCTTTACAAGGATATCTCCCGCTTCTTTGGTAAGGACAAAATCAATAAACGCTTTCGCCACATCTTCATTGGCTTTGTTCTTAATCTTGCCTACGGGACATACTGTCCAGCCTGCCTGATCGTAAATGGTGCTCACCAGTTTCTGTCCCTTGGCGCTGACCAGATTCTGATCGGAAATAAAGTTGACAGTGATAAGATATTCGCCGGCGCCGGCTTTCTGTCCCGGTGTGAATCCGGAAGGAGTGAACTGCGCTATCTGCGGTTTCAGCGCTTTCAGATATTCCCAGCCTTTTTCTTCACCCATATTCTGAAGAACGGAACTGATAAAGGTGTTGCCTGTACCGGATTTACGGGGATCAGGCATAATAATTTCCCCTTTGAATTCAGGTTTCAGAAGATCCTGCAGTGTCGTCGGAGCGACAACGCCTTTCGGTTTAAACTCTTCATTGAAACGTTTTTCATTGTAGCCGATTGCCAAAACTTCCAGATACGTGCCATACCAGAAACCGTCTTTGTCCTGGTATTCAGGCATGATCATTTTGGCATTCTTGGATTTATAAGCTTCCAGAAGTCCGTCAGCCGCCGCTTTCGCATGGGCGTCCGCCGTGCCGCCGAGCCAGATATCCGCTTTCGGTGCGTCTTTTTCTGCCGTGATACGGGCAAGAGCTTCCCCGGTCGGCAGACGGATGAAGCTTACATCTGCACCGGTCTGCTTCTTAAACAGATCCGCCAGTTCTTTCGCCGTGTCTTCATGGAAAGACACATACATCACCAACTTCTTGCCTTTCAGATCCTGACCGCCCGCTTTCGCACCGCCTGCAGCCGCCTTGTCACCGCCGCCGCAGCCGGCAGCAATCAACGCCAGTCCGGCCAGGGTGCATGCAGCAAGAGCCTTCCATTTCATGAAAAACATCTCCTCTCAAATCTTAAATATGTTTACTTACCAAAGCAATTTTAGCATATATCCCAGACACTAACTATAAAAAGAAAGTCCGTTGTAATTTTAGCATAAATGTATGCTGTTTTCATTACTTTTTATCATTACATAACACATATTCCTTTTCCCGTTTTCATATTTTCTGCAAGAGAAAAGGACGCCTTTTACGAAACGTCCTGTCCTTTGTCAATTTATCTTCTTCCTGTTACTGTTTTTCCCCGGACTTTTCTGCCGATCGGCCCGAAATCCTGTCAAGAAGTTTATTCCCCGCAGATTTCACTTTATCCTCCAATGCTTTTTTCTTTTTCTCCGCTTCTTCTTTTTTCTTCTTTTCCGCCGCTTCCGCTTCCTGCTTCGCCCGCGCGGCTCTTGCTTTTTCCATACTGCTTCTTACGGATGCAGGAATTTCGAAATTCTTCACGGTGTAACCGCTTTCCGCTTCGTACATATAATCGCGCCAGATCGCCGCCGGAATGGTGCCGCCGGTATACCCCGCATTGGTGGATGTGTCATCGCCGACCCAGACAGCCGTGGAGAGATCCGGCGTATATCCGACAAACCATGCGTCATGTTCATCATCAGTAGTCCCTGTCTTTCCTGCCGACGGCCGTCCGATATATGCATTTCCGCCAGTTCCGCGGGAGATGACTTCTTCCAGCACGCTCGTCAATGTCCATGCCGAGGCTTCATCAACGGCCTGTGTACTTTCCCGCGCGCCGGAATGATCTTCAATTACTTTTCCATTGCGGTCAACAACTTTCATAATGACTGTCGGTTCCACCAGTTTGCCGCCGTTTGCAAACACGCTGTATGCTTTTGCCATATCCCAGACGGACACGCCGTAGGTAAGGCCGCCGAGAGCTGTTGCCAAGTTCGTATCACTGTATTCACCCTCGGTAACTAAGGTGGAAATTCCCACATTTTTTGCCGTCTGAATAACTTTTCCCATGCCTACCTGATCCGCCAGATGGACCGTAGGTATATTCATGGACTTCACAAGCGCTTCCATGACGGTTACACTGCCGCCGGAAGTGCCACCGTAATTCTTCGGTGTCCAGCCGCCGCCGAAATCTTTCGTTTCATTACTAAGAATGTCGAAAGGCGTTACTTTGTTTGCAAATGCCGTCAGATAGACAAAAGGTTTGAAAGCCGAACCCGGCTGGCGGGTCATCTGCACAGCACGGTTAAAATGATCCTGTCCGCGGCCGCCTACCATGGCACGGACATATCCCGTTCCCACTTCTATGGAAACAAGGGCACCCTGGGGCTGAGTCAGATTATTATCATCCGTATAGGCATTAGGAAGATTTTTCTTCAGGGCCGCTTCCGCTTCCTTCTGCAAATCAAGATCCAGTGTAGTGTAAATCTGCAGGCCCTCTTTGTAGATCGCATCGGAATCATACTTTTCGCTGATCAAGTGAATGACATAATTTACAAAATAAGACGCCACACTATCCGTTCCCCGCTGTTCCTGGGGCCGGGCCAGATGGATATCCGCTTCTTTTGCCGCAGCGGCCTCACTCTCGGTAATGTACCCATACTTCACCATCTGATCAAGAACGATGGACTGCCGCTGTTTTGCCGCTTCCACACTGTGGAACGGAGAGTAATAATTCGGACTGTTCGGAAGACCCGCTATAAGCGCGCACTGGGCAAGAGACAAATCCTTCACGTCTTTTCCAAAATACACTTTAGATGCCGTCTGGATACCATAACAGCCCTGTCCGAAATAAATCTGGTTCATATACATTTCCAGAATTTCTTTTTTGGTATACTGCCGCTCTATCTTTAAGGCAAGAAAAGCCTCCAGCAACTTGCGTTTCAGCGTCTGTTCCTGCGAAAGGAAAGCGTTTCGCGCCAGCTGCTGCGTAATGGTGCTCCCCCCCTGCGCCGTGGCATTGCCGCTGATGATATTTCTGAAAACGGCACGGATGATACCGAGAGGATCCACGCCGTGATGTTCATAAAAGCGGTTATCCTCTACCGCAATAAATGCGTTTTGTAAATTAGCCGGCACTTCATCAATGGACACGGGGAGACGGTTTTCCTCGGCGTGAACCGTAGTAATAAGCCGCCCCTTGGCATCATAAATGCGGGATGACGCATCCGGTGCAATATTTGCGGAAATATCCGGAAGCCCGCTGCTCACCGACAGAAAGAAACCTGCCGCCGCCCCGGCGCCTGCAATAAAAACAATAATGAAAAGAAAAAGAAAAATCTTTTTTACCGTGGAAGATTTTTCTTTATGCTGTCTGCGAATTTCAGAATTTCTCATGAAAGCCGGCGCTCCTCTGATTAATCAATGTATATCTCATATAAAAATTTTTACTCAAGAATATGAACGGTTAAACCAAAAGATAATAATATTTGTTCCATTATAGCACAATCCCGCCGGCAAAGAAGAAAGAAGGCTTTCTCTTCCTTTTTAGAATCATCGTTTTTAAAATCATCGTTCCCCTTTTCTTTTCTGCCGCTGTTTCTTTTATCCCCGGTATAAGACTTTATCCCCTCATACCGTTTATGGAAATTTCATTTCCTTTCCTACTATATATAGTATTTTCTTCTCTATAGGTGCCTATAGAAAAAATCTTGAATGAGTATCTCCATTGTGAAACGTTTCGTGAAACGCCAAAGCCTCCTGTCTCCTTTCCGCCCCATATCGACATGCCTGCATTTTCCATATTTTTGATTTTCCGCAGCTTTGAAAAATAATGGTATTTTTTTAATTCGTTTTTCCTATTCCATTTCCTGTGAATATGTTGTACTATAAATCACGATACAATATGTTGTATTACAACAGAAGTAAAAACTATATTTTGTACGTGTTATTTTAATTTTATTATATCCAATCATTAATAGGGAGTGTAGTCATGCAACAGGGAAATGAAGAGAACGTCATCGTCCGCACAAATGTCATCAAAAGAAACGGACAGGAAGTCACTTTCGATATCACGAAAATCATCAACGCTATCGGCAAAGCCAATCATGAAGTCGCCGGCATCCATCAGATGAATAATTTCCAGATCCACGCGATTGCGGATAATATCGCGAAGAAAATTTCCAATTATCCCCACGCGGCTAACGTCGAAGATATCCAGGATATGGTAGAAACGGGCATCATGGAAATGCGCGGCTATGAAGTAGCACAGAAATACGTCCGTTATCGTTATAAACGCGAAATTTCCCGCAAGAGCAATACCACCGATGACGGTATTCTTTCTCTGATCGAACTTAATAATGAAGAAGTAAAACAGGAAAACTCCAATAAAAATCCTGTCATCAATTCTACCCAGCGCGACTATATGGCCGGCGAGGTATCCAAAGACCTCACGCGCCGCCTTCTTCTTCCTGAAGAAATCGTCAAGGCGCACGATGAAGGTATCATTCACTTCCATGATGCCGACTATTTCGCGCAGAAAGAACATAACTGCGATCTCATTAACCTGGAAGACATGCTCCAGAACGGTACTGTCATCAGCCAGACGATGATTGAAAAACCCCATTCTTTCTTCACCGCCTGCAACGTAACGACCCAGATTGTTGCCCAGGTGGCGTCCAACCAGTACGGCGGCCAGTCTTTTACGCTTTCCCATCTTGCGCCCTTTGTCGATATCAGCCGTCAGAAAATCAAAAAGGAAGTCATCGAAGAACGGAAGCTGACCGGCGAATCCATGAATGATGAAATCATTTCCAAAATTGTTGAAGCCCGTCTCCATGAAGAGATTAAGAGCGGTATTCAGACAATCCAGTACCAGCTCATTACTCTGATGACCTGTAACGGCCAGGCTCCTTTCGTCACCATGTTCATGTATCTTGATGAAGTACCGGAAGGCCGCACCCGTGACGATCTCGCCATGATCATCAAAGAAGTCCTTCTCCAAAGAATGAAGGGAGTAAAGAATGAAAAAGGCGTATGGATCACACCGGCATTCCCGAAACTGATCTACGTCCTTGATGAAGATAATATCCATGATGACTCCCCCTACTATGAGCTGACGAAACTTGCTGCGGAATGCACAGCAAAACGTCTCGTTCCCGACTATATTTCCGCGAAAATCATGAAGGAATACAAAAACGGCGACGTATACCCCTGCATGGGCTGCCGCAGCTTCCTCACCCCCGACACGGAAGGTCTTGGTAAAAATGGCGAGCATAAATATTACGGCCGTTTCAACCAGGGCGTTGTCACACTGAATCTGGTAGACGTAGCCTGCTCGGCAGAAGGAAATATGGATGAATTCTGGAAAATCCTTGAAGACCGTCTTGAACTTTGCCACCGGGCTCTCCGCTGCCGTCACGAAAGACTTCTGGGCACCATTTCCGACGTAGCCCCTATCCTCTGGCAGCACGGCGCTCTCGCCCGTCTGAAAAAAGGCGAAGCCATCGATAAACTGCTCTTCAATAATTACAGCACCATTTCCCTCGGCTACGCAGGCCTTTATGAAATGTGCGTAAGAATGCTGGGCGTTTCCCACACCACGGAAGAAGGCAAAGCATTCGGCATGAAAGTCATGCAGAAACTGAACGATAAATGCGCCGAATGGAAAGCCGCCGAACATATCAGTTACTCCGTCTACGGCACTCCTATGGAATCCACCACTTATAAGTTTGCCAAATGCCTCCAGAAACGTTTCGGCATGATCCCCGGCGTCACGGATAAAAACTATATCACTAACAGCTACCATGTCCATGTGGCCGAACATATCGACGCTTTCCATAAGCTGAAATTTGAATCCGATTTCCAGCGGCTCTCCCCGGGCGGCGCGATTTCCTACATCGAAGTGCCGAATATGCAGAACAACATCCCCGCTGTCATTGCCGTCATGAAGTACATCTATGAAAACATCATGTATGCGGAGCTGAATACCAAGAGCGACTACTGCATGCAGTGCGGCTACGACGGAGAAATCAAGATTATTGATGATGAAAACGGCAAGCTCATCTGGGAATGCCCGAACTGCGGCAACCACGACCAGCACACCATGTCCGTGGCAAGAAGGACATGCGGATACATCGGCACCCAGTTCTGGAACCAGGGCCGCACACAGGAAATCAAAGACAGAGTCCTCCACCTTTAATCACCATTATTGAAACAAGGCGGCGCCATCCTGTATGAGCGCCGTTTTTATTCCCTATCGCGAGGTATTTATGAACTACGCCGGAATCAAAGAATATGATATCGCCAACGGGCCGGGCATCCGCTTTTCCCTTTTCGTTTCCGGCTGCACCCACCACTGCAGAGGCTGTTTCAATCCGGATACATGGTCTTTTCACTACGGCAAGCCCTTCACGAAAGAAACGGAAGACTACATCATCAGACAATTGGGGCAGGACTGCTACCAGGGCATGACTCTCCTCGGCGGCGAGCCCATGGAGCCGGTCAACCAAAAGGGACTTCTGCCCTTGGTGAAACGATTCAAGGAAACCTATCCGGAAAAAGATCTCTGGTGCTTCTCCGGCTATCTTTTCGATAAGGAAATACTCGGTCATTTCGCAAAGATTATGCCTGAAACAATGGAGCTTCTAAAATATATAGACATCCTTGTGGACGGCGAATTTGTCCTCGCGAAAAAAGATATCACCCTTCTCTTCAAAGGCTCTTCCAACCAGCGGACAATCGATGTGCAGAAATCTCTCCAAGCGGGAGAACTGCATTTTTGGAATCCGGGAGACACAAGTATGTCAAAAATGACAAAAATTTAAAAGCTGTGATATAAAAGGAACCCACCGGCTATGCCGGCAGGTTCCTTTTTATATTTTATCCATGATGACGGGCTTTCCCGTAGTATGAAGTGCCTTTGTCAGAGTCATGCATAAGATCCATGAGTTCTTTGGCCCGTTCCAAAGTGAATCCGCATCGGTTGGCGTATTCCACAAGGGGATTTCCCCGCAGTTCACGTTTCTTTTTCATATATGCCCTGCGGTCTTCCTCGGAAAGCCCTTCCACATCCTGCAAATCCTGCATACGGCGGGCATTCCTGAAAATCATGTACACTTCCGTCCGCTCTGCTTCTTCTGCCGTCATCTTTCCTTCTTTCACAAGCTCCGTCAGATAGTACACCGCCGCTTCCGGCTTATGGGGACTTGCTCCTTTGATATCCTGCGGCATGGAAACCGGTTCGGGAAGTCTCGCCGATATGGTGCCGGCAGTGCAAAGAGCGACTGCTAAAACAAGTCCAAATATTTTCTTCATCGTGCCTCCTTAAAAAGAATGACGCAGTGTAAGGGTGTATGTTCTGCCGCTTGCCGCTTCGCTGTCATAAATCACCTTGTCGAAAAGGTTGTAAATATAGAACTGGGCAGCGGTGTTCTTCGTAAAGTTGTAATTGGCCGATAAGCTGGCGATGAAGAATTTTCCCGCAGAGTAGTACACGCCTGTTGCCGCATCAGGTTCCTGGCGTGCGCTGACATACTGGGCATCAGCAAGAATATCCCATCTCTTATTGGTAAACTCCGCGCCGAAGTGGATAAGGTGTTTCGGAATATCCCAGTTATGTTCACCATCAATGGATTCCGTTTCCCATGCATAATTCAAATAGCCGCTTACCTTATCGGAGAATTGATGGGTAGCACTGAGTTCGAAGCCTTTCTTTTTTGCCTTGCCAAAGTTCCTGTACTGGGAATAGCCTTTTTTATAGAGTACCCCGTTGTAAACAGATGCTTTGCCCGTGGAGAAATAACGGATAGCATCTTTCGTATCCGCTTTGTAGACAGCAATATTCGCAGTGGTGTCTTTCCATTTTTTCTTCAATCCCAGTTCATACGTATCCGTCTGTTCCGGGTCAAGATCGGGATTGGGCAAAGATCCCCTTGTAGAAGCCGTAGGCACGCCATTGACAATCTTGATGGGGGATCTTTCAGAACGATACACCTGGTAGAGTATAGGCGGCGTGAAGGAATGTCCATAACTTGCATATACAGTGGTATCATTCCCCACAAGGTACTCTAAGGATAATTTCGGGCTCCATGCATTATAAATACCTTCTTCATCGTCCTTCACATAACCGGTCGTAAGGAATTCATGATGGCCGCCATATTTCTTGTAGCGGTCAAAACGGAGGCCTGCGTAAACAGCAAATTTTTCAGAAGCCTGCCATTTATCCTGGAAATAAGCGGACAGGGATTCGTCTTTACCGCGATGTTTTTCATAAGCATTTATTTTACTGCCGTGATCTTTGTAATGGGCCAGATTGTATCTCGTTTGGTCAAAAGAATTTGCCCTGTACGCTAAGCCGCCGATCAGGGTATGGGACCCCAATTCCCAGGTTTTATTCAAATCAAAGTCTTTTGTCTTGCTCGGATAAAAAGACTGTACTCCTTCCCCATTCCACGCATAAGTCTCCTCTTCTGTCATGGGCAGCCACGCATCATCTCCGTCGGCACTGCTGTAACCGTCTTTTTTGATATCTGTATATCCTGCATGGACATGGAATCGGTTTTTATTGTCATCATAAAAAATATTGTGCATACCCCATTCTTTCGCGCCCACATATCCGAGAAAATCGCCCGGCGCAAAATCTATGCCTTTTCCATTGGGATAAACAACGCTGCCATAGAAAATGCTCTTTCCGGAAGCATCCTTAATCAAAGTGAAGGGATGCTCATAACTGTATTTATGATCCGTATGAAGGTAGGAATAAGTTAAAGACTTGTCATCATTGAAATGATAGGTCAGCTTGGCATGGTAACTTTCAGAAGTCCACGCTTTTTCGCCGCGTCCCCCAAGGATGACCCTGCCGCGGCCGTCAATAGGTAAATTACCCGCATCAAATTGCGGTATATTTTCCGTGCTGCTTGATACGCGGGAATCCACATAATATCCCCGCCAACCGTCAGTTTTACGTTTTTCATACCCTGCGCCGATATCCCATTTATCTTTACGAACAGATACATCATAAACCTGTTTTGTCGTACTGTTGCTTCCGTAAGAAAGCGTCATATTCCCATGAACCCCTTCCTCATGGGTATTTGTCGTAATCGAAATGACGCCGCCTGTCGCACGGCCGCCGTAAAGAGAAGAGGCCGCACCGCGGAGCACTTCAATCTTCTTTATATTTTCCACGGGGATCATCGTCCAGTCTACAGAACCGTTCCAACCGGAATTGACAGGCTGTCCATCTACCAGGACAAGGATATCGCTGGATGCGAAACCGCGAAGGGAAATCCCGCCATTTGCTACAGGCGACAGGTAAACCCCCGGTTCCTGCCCCAATGCCTGGGCTACACTCTGGTAACCGCGGTCTTTAATTTCCTTTGCCGTTACCACAGATATACTGGCCGGCACTTTTTCCGTGGACTCTTCAATTTTAGTCGCTGTAACGACAACTCCTTCCAACTCATAAACACCGGCCGCATGAGCCGTGCCGCCTGCCAGGGCAAGCAATACCGCCAGCCCTAAAACCCCTGATTTCTTCATACTATACTCCTCTCCTTGCATATAAAAAATACCTGTGAGAGCCAGCACCGAAGTCTCCAAATTTCCTTCTCTGCCATATTCCCTCAGGTTCATAAACAGACTGATTCGTGCGGAAAAGTATCATTCATCCCCGTCTGCTACTATTCCACATGAATTATTATACTTATATCCATATGTATAATCAATCTATTTCACATTTTATTATAATTTTTTCGGTCTATTCGTTTAGAAATATATGGTTTTATTCCAAAAATAAAGGAAATTCGCTGGCTTGCCATTGGTAGTATAATGAAAAGTATTCAAAAAGAAAGAAGGTCCACTATGATTATTACCATCGCCCGCGAAAGCGGCAGCGGCGGATATACCGTCGGAGCCATGCTTGCAAAACATTACAGCATCCCCATTTATGATCGGGACTCCCTTTCCGGGCTCGCCAGGGAGCAGGGTATTTATGACACTATGCCCATGTTCTTTGACGAACTTCCCGCCCAGGGATTTCTCCTGGCCTTATCCATGGGTGCGTCGGTGAAACAGATTAACAAACCCACCGCGGAAGCAATGACGAAACTCATCGGCCATCAGGACTGCGTCATTATCGGACGCTGCGGAAATTATATTTTCAGAAACAGAAAAGACTGTGTCAGCATTTTCACCCATGGCGACAAAGAAGCCCGGATTGCTTACAAGATGAAGCACTGGAATTTCTCCCGGAAAGAAGCGGAAGATATCGTTTTCCATTCTGATCAGAACAGAAAAGATTACCATAAATTCCACACCGGTGAAAACTGGGGAGAAGCGAAATATTACGACCTCTGCATAGACGCAATCCGTCTGGGTCATGAAAACACAGCTAAAATGATTATACAATATATTTCCGCTGTGCTTGCCTGAGGTTGTCCATGAAATATCTTTTACAATTCGGCATCATCATGGCCATCTCTTTCGCCGGAGAACTTCTCCATGATTTCTTGCCTTTGCCTGTGCCTGCCAGCATTTACGGCATTTTAATTTTATTTTCCCTGCTCCGGTTCAAAATTCTCCACGTAGCGCAAATCAAGGAAACAGCGATGTTCCTCATCAGCATTATGGCGTTCCTTTTCCTTCCCGCCGCCGTGGGGCTTGTAGTGGCGTGGCCCGTTATGAAGTCCGCCATCCTCCAATATATTGCGGCCAATGTGCTCTCCCTCATCGCCTGCATGGCAGGAACGGGATTTGCCGCGCAGTTCCTCCTGTCCCGTTTACAAAAAAAAGAAAACCCGAAGGAGGCCTCCCATGATTTCTCTTCTTGAAAATTCCGTTTACATCGGCGTATTTCTGAGTATCGCCACCTTCTGGCTGGGCATGTATCTCCAGCAAAAATTCAGATCGCCTGTTCTGAATCCGCTCTTAGTGTCCACCGTCCTGATGATCGGGTTCATCAAATTCACAGGTTACGATTATGCCACCATGGACAGAAGCCTCCAGTATATCAATTACCTGCTCACGCCCGCGACGATCTGCCTGGCGGTACCACTTTATGAGCAGATGAAGACGCTGAAGAATAATATGTCCGCTATTTTTCTCGGCATCTTTTCCGGCGTCCTGTCCAGCCTTGTTTCCATTTTCCTCTTATGTGTCCTTTTCGGCTTTGACCACGCAGCCTATGTGACGCTTCTGCCGAAATCCATTACCACGCCGATCGGAATGGGTATTTCTTCAGAATTGGGCGGTTATGTTCCCATCACGGTTGCCTCCATCATTTTTACGGGGATTATTGGAAACATAGCGGGCGAATATATCCTGAAAGCGCTCCGTATCACCAACCCGATTGCAAAAGGTCTTGCCATGGGTACGTCTTCCCACGGCATGGGGACGGCGCGGGCCATGGAAATGGGGCCGGTGGAAGGCGCTATGAGTTCCCTTTCCATCTGCATCGCCGGTATCATGACCGTAGCAGGCGCGACCTTTTTTTCCTCCCTGCTGTAAAATTTCACAAAAAAAGCAAAAGCGTATCGTACTTTTGTCCGCGGTACGCTTTTGCTTTTTCCTGTTCTGAGAAATATCTCTGTCCGGCCTTTCTTAACAAGAACCGGATATCAAATGGACGCAGTCTTCATAGAGGCTGATATATTCCGAATCCTCTTCGCCTGACGTAAAGAATTCATTCATCGGTCCTCCCGCGGCATAGTACGCGGCGTAACTGTCCCGGGAACTGTCCGCATTCAGCCCGGAACGATCGAACGTTTTCCTGCTGCCTTTTTTAATCCGTATGCCGTCCACAATCCCTCCATAGAAATGTACACCGACACCTTCCTTTACATAGCTCCAGCTCTGGTATGGAAATCTCCCGTCCTCGCAGTCCGGTTCTCCGTAGAGACGCCGCACCTCTCTCATCTCCATTCCCAGATATACACCATCCACAGACTCAAAATGCTTTCCGGTGAGACGACAGTATACCTGATTTCCATATACCAGTATTTTATAATTCGGACTCATCACATTCCAGCTGATCTGCTCCGTGACCGGCTGTCCCTCATGCAGAAACACCGCTTTTACTGCTCCTTTCACCCCTCCGCCGGCCACATCATACATGCCGTCCAAAAGATCTCCGTTCACGGCACGGGGGGTAATCTCCAACGTCCTTTCTCCATGAATATCCGTCCATGTTCCGCAGATTTCATGGGGAAATTCAGCCTGTTCATAAACCCTTTCATCAGCAAAGGATACCACCGACATTCCGATGAGAAACAGCCCGATGCCTGCCGGCAGCCATTTCATACGCATCACGCATCTCCCCCTTCAGACATGACAAAGTTTACATCAGGCCTTACATAATCCGTCCATTCCTCATCCACTACGATTTTAAATCCGGGAAGGCTCCACTCCTTCGCCTCAAGCTTCATCTCATCCATGCTGCCGTGCATTCCGTCGGGCTTATTTTTCACAAGGCTGCCGTATATGGTTCGTACACCTTCCACATACAAAGAAATATCCGTATTCCCGACCGCCTTTTTATCTTCCGCCGAAGCGACAACTTTCCCCTGCCCGTCCAGTCCGTACCATTGGGAAAGAATGATTTTCAGATACACGCCGCCCTTCTGATTCGCCAGCACCTCTCCCACTTGCACATGCTTCATTTTCTGTATTCTTTCATCATTAAGAAAAGTCGTTTTGACCCCTCCATGATAATAAGTGACGATCGCCATATAAGAAGTATGCCCGCTGCACTGTCCGTCCATCAAAGCAAAACGGCCTTTAAATGCTCCTTTTTCAAAATCAGCAATCTTATGCATCTGGTCCTCATAGGCGGTACTCATCTGGCACATATCCTGATGAATCACTTTCGCCTCTGCCGGATATCCCATACAGGTGAAGAATAAAAGCAGACCTATAATCCGTTTGAAAAATTTCATTTTCAGCGCCTCCCTTCCCACAACTCAAGATCAATGGATGGCCCGGCCGTCTCAGAATTCCCCTAAAAAGAGAGAACCGTCGTCCCCGCTCATGCCGATATAGAACCGTCTGGTTCTTCCGTTTCCGTCCGTATAGGAAATCCCGTACCCCGGCGTGTCTCCGTGAAATGCCATGCCGAGCACAAGCGGTCTTTCCGCCGTGAGCCGGCCGGTATAGTAGAGTTCCGTCTCAGAGAACGTCATATTTCCTTCTTCATCCAGATCAGGAACCAAACGCAGTATTCTGAAATCCCTGACCTCATCTCGCGCAGAAAACAGGACCCGCGCCTGGTATTCCGACATCTCCGCCATAAATTCATCGTACTCCCCATAATCGGAAAGCGCGTCATCCGCCCAGCGGGCCTGCACCGTTCCATCTGCCGCCGCTTCATGGCTGCAGGCATATTCCGAAAAGGGAACCTTTCCTATCGCTCTTATCCCTGTTCGTAATGTTTCGTCCATTTCAAAAAAACGGCCGCGTGAAATAAATAATTCTTCCGCTTCCGCTTTCTTCCATACGCCCGTTGTATTATGGAAATACCCGATCGTTCCCGCACTGCTGTCTTTGATATCGGAGAAGTAAAAATCTTCCCACTCTATCCGGCTGCCGTCATAAGAAAGATGACAAGTCCCGAATGCGCTGTACGCCGCGCCGCCGGAACCGTGGTAATAAAACCGTCCGCCGCCGAGCGCATAATACCCGTTTCTTGCCCACCCGTCAAGAACGGCTGCCGGCGTGCCGTTCCGTATCGTATACACGGCATATACAGACTCTCCGGAACCGGGCATACTCCCTACCAGCAGCTCGGGAACCCCGTCGCCGGTGATATCCTCTATGGCAAAACCTGTCCCCTGAAGCGCTGCTTCCCGTCCCAGGGCATGCACCGTCTCCATAATCCCTGCCGAACCCGCCAGCTGATCATTTGAACCTTCTCCGGCAGCCAAATTCTCATAGAGTGCATCCAGCGTTTCTTTATAAGGCCCTCCTCCGCTCCTTTCAAAATCGGAACAGCTGAACGCTCCTGCCGATACGGCGGCAGCCGCTATACATCCTGACACGGCCAATATCCGCAGCCATTTGGAAAACTTCATAAAATACTCCTTTCCGCCCAGCAGCACACTTCATGTCATAAACAATGAACCTTACCTGCATGAAAGAAAATGTAGTACATGAATCGGTATTTTTTACCTGTCACATATCTTTTGCCGAATGTATCCCTTTCCTCTGATAATATCCCGGCAGATATCGTTACGGTATCCTTTCCGCCGATACCAGTATTTTTGTATGGGGATAGTACGTTATCCGGTACATGACATCTTTTCCGCCAGAGATCTGTCCGCCGTCGTACATCGCAAAACTCTTCCGTCCCTCTTCCACGGCAGGTATCAGATCCTCTATCCGTATCGTTTTCCCTCTGACCGTCAGCCCCTCCATCATGGACGCGAGAACCTCCCTGTCTCTTCGCGCAATATGGAAATGGATATATTCGTCCCCGCCGTCCATCATCAGATCGAACCGCCCTGCACTTTGCGAAGGCAGAAACCGGCTGTACATACCGGCGCCTCTTGCCCAGGTCTTCTCATACATCACATGGCTCAGCGCCATATCTTTCGTCACCGTCCCCGAAAAGACATCCTCCACGCCGCCAAAGCAGTCGGTAAACGACATTATACCGAACAGGACAAACATCCCTGCCGAAAGCGCATATTTCACATACTGCCGGATCCTCTGCGGACCGGCCAATACGACCCACATGAAAGACGTGACAGCCACAGTCAGTGACGGCCCCGCCAGCAGCCCTTTCCAGATCAACCCCGGCACACCGACTGACGGCATATCAAAATACATATCCAAAGCCAGCACCGCCGTGGAACTGATCATCACCACCCACGCATAAGGCCGGTTTTTAAGCCGCGGATTCCTCTTCCGCTCCCTGTCCGCCATCGCCTTATCACGCGCGGCAGCCTCTGCCAGCGGTTTCCTGTATATCCAAAGCAGAACTATCAATATAAAGATGACAAGATGCAACAGAAGCATCCCCACAAACATTCCGCCCATCATAATTCTCCTTTTCAAACGGCCGCCGGTTTACAGCAGTTTTTTCCAAAACCGGTCACAGCCGTACGCGGGGGCATGCACATAAAAAACCGCTCCCTTTACTTTGTATTATAAAGGAAGCGGTTTTATAAATTCCAGTTTTTCGGTCTTATGATTCCACTGCGCTTTTCAGTTCCTCTACGAAAGCGTCGAGCGGACGATAGCCGGACATGCGCTTTACAGGCTTGCCGTCTTTAAAAACCACCAAAGTCGGAATGGACATGATATCAAATTCAGCGGCCAGCTGCTGCTGCTCATCAACATCGACCTTTGCGAAATTAATCTGGCTGCCAAGCTGCTTCTCGGCGCTTTCCAGCACAGGCGCCATCATACGGCACGGCTGGCACCAGGTCGCCCAGAAGTCCACAAGGGCGTATCCTTTGTGATTGGTTATTTCCTTTTCAAACTCCGCTGCGGAATGAATTTCTTTGCTCATCATCATCTCTCCTTTTCAAATCACTTTATATCCACATCTTTCTATGCATTTATTATAATATAGATATCTTTCGATGTAAAGCTCCGCTGAAATTATTTTTATCCCCTGTGTTCCTATAGTATAATGAAAACATTACAAATTAAGGAGACCCTATGAAATCAGGATATTGGACGCGGGAATTTATTGCGGGGCTTTTTCACCTGATTACCCCCTACTGGAACAGCGAAGAAAAGAAATCGGCACGGCTCTATCTCGCGGGTATCATTACCCTCACAATTGCCGCCGTATATATGACACTGCTTTTAAACGAATGGTTCAATTCTTTTTACAGCGCTTTGCAGAATTATGACAGCGGCGCAGTTTACCGCGGGCTGCTCCGTTTCACGGGACTGGCCTTCGCCCACATCGCCTTTGCGGTCTACAGCTACTACCTGCAGCAGCGCCTGGCGCTCCGCTGGCGGAAATGGATGACTAAAAATTATCTTGCCAAATGGACCGGACGGCAGATGTACTACCGCCTTGAAATGTTTTCCCAAGGCACGGCAGACAATCCCGACCAGCGTATTTCCGAAGACATCAATCTTTTTACGGCACGCACGCTTTCCTTCATGAGCGGACTGCTCCGCTCGGCAACGACTATCGTGTGCTTTATCTTTGTTCTCTGGAATTTATCGGAAGTCCTGTCGTTTTCTGCCGCAGGACAGGAAATTCATATTTACGGCTACCTTGTCTGGACGGCGCTCGCCTACTCCGTTCTCGGCACATGGATCACCCATAAAGTCGGCCACCGCCTCGTTTCCCTCAATTACCTCCAGCAAAAACTGGAAGCCGACTTCCGTTTCTCCATGGTCCGTCTCCGTGAAACGGCGGAAAGCGTGGCATTTTATAACGGCGCGGCAAAAGAAGAATCCTTCCTGTCAAACCGTTTCATGACCCTCCTCAGAAATACCCTTTTCATCATCAAAAAGCAAAAACAGCTTTCCTGGCTGACAAACAGCTACGCCCAGATTGCCATTATATTTCCCTTTGTCGTTGCTGTGCCGAGATATCTATCTCAAAATATTTCCTTAGGCGGCCTGATGCAGATTGCCAACTGCTTCGGCAAAGTCCAGGACGCCATGTCCTACTTCGTCGATGTATATGCGTCTCTGGCGGAATGGCAGTCCTGTGCGGAACGTCTGCTGTCCTTTGACAGGCACATAGCAGCCATCGAAAAAGAGACAGAAGAAAAATCAGGCAGCCTTGTCCGCGAAGAGACTCCTGACAAGCTCCGCCTCACGGATGTCACCATTTCCGTACCTGCCATGGATGAAAACAAAAGGACACGGGAAATCATTTCATCTGCGAGCTGTTCAATCAAGTCGGGAGAACATGTCATCCTGAAAGGCCCTTCGGGAAGCGGGAAATCCACCCTTCTCCGTACGCTGGCAGGCTTCTGGCCCTACGTCAAAGGACATATCTCCATGCCCGCCCCCTCTGAAATGATGTTCATTCCCCAAAGACCTTACATTCCCATGGGCACCTCTGCCGAAGCCGCATCGTACCCGCTGGAAACGGCGGATAAGGAAATACTTTCCCCGCTCCTTGTGGAATGCGGTCTCTCCCATTTAATGGAAAAACCGGATACCGAAGCGGACTGGAGCCACATCCTCTCTTTAGGGGAACAGCAGAAACTGGCTTTTGTCCGCGTGTTCCTCAGAAAACCGAAATGGGTCTTCCTTGACGAAGCCACCAGTGCCATGGATGAAGAAACAGAAGAAAAGATGTACCGTCTTCTGACGGCGCTACCCGGCACAACGGTCATCAGCATCGGCCACCGTTCCACCTTGGATAAATGGCACAACAGGGTTCTCCGTATTGAAAACGGAAAGCTCATCGGATAACAACACCGCTTTTTTCCGTTCCACCGCACAGGCGCCGTTAATAAGACAAAAGAAAACAGTCCGTCTCTGTCAGTCCCGGTTTCCCGGACACAGATACAGACTGTTTTTTATAATGGATAAGAAATGGTGACGGGCGTACTCATAGGATAGAATGTCCTGTCTCACGCTTTGATTCCCATCGCCTTGCGGTCAGCTTCTATAACTTTTCTGAAATCATCCGTACTGTATACTTTCCCTTTATAAGTAAAAGTTCTTGCAAAAGGATCCACCGCCACATGGTAATATACATGTCCTTCCGGATATATGCGGAAATCTATTTCCAGGCGATTCCCCGCTTCTTCCATATGCTCCAGGTTATAAGAATGGCACAGGGGTATGATCTCCTCTCCCGTCACCGCATCAGACAGGCCGAACCCGTTGATCCAAAGTGCCATCCGGAACTCCATCGGATCTATAATCAGCTTGACCTGTCTCTTAAGCAGCAGTCTTTCCTTTCTGTATTCTCCCATCATATCCTTCTTAAGATTTCTTCGATTTCATGAACTCACTGATCTGCGCCCTTGCTACCTTTTGGTAAATAAAAGCCCCTTCCGGATCACATTGATTCAGGTCTGAATAGGATGTCGTTTTTTTCAGATCCAGCGGTTCCACTTCCACCACATCCGTCGCTTCCAGCATTCCCGCTTCATTCTCCGCCGCATCTCGGAGCGCTTTCAGAAGTACGGCTCCGTTCTCCATGAAATAATCATCGACCGCTTCCCGTACTTCCTTATTTCCTTCATAATCGGAAAGAAGTTCTTTCACCTGTTCTGCGGACAGATAAACGCCGGCAGAATAATTTTCGACAATTCCCTGCTGTGCAGGGGGTAAGATGCCTTCAGGAAGAATATCCTTCCATGGCGTAATATACCTTTCCATCATCGGGTACTCCTCCGCCATGAAAGAAACGGCAGTCCCCCGCACATAATAATGCTTGCGGAAAAACCCCTGCACCACCGCCATATAAAACCCGTGGGTGGTTTCAAATCGTTCTGAAGGCGGCGTCCCGGCGGCATACTTCATCAGATCCCTGTATTTATTTATGTAAAACGGATCCATCCCCGCTTCTTCCGCCACCGCCTCCAGCCGGGATGTATCCCCTTTCGCCAGGCTGTCCAGCAGGGAAAAATACCATGCATCCATCTGCGCTTCGCTGATCGGGTGGAAAGTGATGTCATACCCCATATCCATTCTCCTTTATGCTCTGAATCCTTTTATATCATGATAAATCGGTACAGTAAAGCATGAAACGCCATGTCATAACAAACCTTACAGGCTATACTTCATCTTCCCTTAGCTCTCTGAAATCCCAAAGATGATATCCAAAATAACATTTGCCCGATCGGCCTATAAAAATTCCATGTTCCGGCATGTTGGCCAGTTCCCCCAAGTAAACTAAAGGAAGGTCATCGGAAAACGGATAATCAACTGCTGCTTCTTCTTTGAGCGTAACCAATATTCTTTCAGCTTACTCATGAATTGCCTCTCTTCACATCACCCGTCCACGCTGAAATGGCTTAACTGCTTAAATTCGTCATCCAGGTATTCCAGCGTAAAGATATGCTCGTAATCAAACGTATGCTCCAGATAATTAATTTCTCCCATCGTAAGGTCGATGACAGGTTTCCCCAGTTTGCTCTTTATCTCCCCGGGATCCGTAACTCCATACATTTCTTTCAAATCGGGGGCAATATGCCGGACGATGTCATCAAGCCTTTCATAATAACCTGCTGCCAGTTTCTTCACCGTATCAGAAAAGTCTTTCTCCGGTTCCTCATCCCAGGCAAAGATGATCCCCTCGTACTCATAAACAAACTGACGCAGGTTTTCATCAAACCGCATACCCTCTCCCCCTTATCCGGCATGAAATCAATCCGTTTTACTCCACACATAAGTTTACAGCAAGCCGTCTGCCGCAATAAATGAAACAGCAGATGGTTTGAAATGATAAGCAAACAACCGTTACCCGGTATGCTTATTAAAAGTCAAGGTAACCCTTCTTACGCCTTTGTAGTATTTGTTCATTGTAAATAAAATTTTAATGTTTTTATATGGCACGCCTTCTGCATTTTCCTCCTCTGTTTCCGGCGGAGAAATCCCCAGCATTTCATAGGGATCCTTCCATTCCCTCCGTTCATCAAAAGCAAGATCAATCCTTACCGGATCGACATATATTTCTTTCGCATCATCTATGACTGCTTTTACAATCGCTGCCTCAGGCAAAGAACAGGGCGAGTCCGATACGTTTTCAGCCTGTAATGTTATCGTTGTAAATTCATACCGGCTCTCACTTTTGAAAATATAGGGTCTGCTTATTTCTCCGGGCTGCAAGATGATATTGTCCAATTCTTCAGGCGTGCCGTTCTCTAAAATAAGGTTTTTGTGAAGGCAGTCACCAAAAGTATCGCTGCCCAAAATAAATGACTTTCCTATATCTGCGTGAAATGTAAAACCGTCCGGATTATCCGCATGCGTTTTTAGCTTCGGCGCTAATTCCCGGCAAATTTCTTCATATGGCACAATGCTGAGACCGTCTTTTTTTGCTTTGGATATGTGTTGAAATATCAGGGTATCGTCATCATCTGCGCCTTTCAAACGGATACCGGTAATATCCATTCGTATATTCAGTAACCCTTCATCAACAAGAACCGGATATTTTTCAGAAACAAAGGCAATAAATCCCATCGCCCTGTCATAAGGCACTTTCAATTCTTCAAGAGATTTAACTTTTGTGTGATATACGAAATCAATGGAATCATCAAAAACAAGATCATCATCACCAAGTGCATGCGTTTTTTTGTATTCTTCAACTGCATGCTCACTGAAAACTTCGTCAAAATTTGTCGTTATAGAAGGTGATGTCATGGAAAGAGGATCACGGGATACCGTATAGTAAACAGTAAGATCCGGATATTGGTTCAATGTCACAAACCAGCGATAATAACTCTCATCCTGCTTAATTGTATATGTATCCTTTCCAAATCTGTTATCCAAATACCGGATGATCCTTTCTTGATCTTCTTTTGTATGACCACAGCCGCCGGATAAAACGGTACTGAACAGCAGGAATAAAATGACTATCGGTTTTAAAAATTTCATCTGCCCCACCTTTTATGTTACATACGCAGATATTCTCTACGCACAGAATCCCCTGATCCTTCTATAAAACAGCCGAGAGAATAGCTCCCGAAACCATTATGACGGCGCCGAATATAATCCCCAGTATACACAGGGATAAAACCATACCGGATGTATGACGGTACACCTGAACAGAAAACAAACTGTAATCTACGGGCCGCTTAGTTACGGCATTCACAAGAAACGCGCATGCTTTGTCTCTGATACGCACTTCATCACTTAAGGAAACCGTATATGTGCCGGCTTCCGCCTGAAAGGAATACAATTTCAGCCTGGACTTGCTGAGCCCGGTCACAGCGGTACGCAAAAGAGGAGCACACAGGGGAACGGATTGTCCCGTATCCCGGTTGACAAGGGTCAGTCCAAATTCTCCAAGCGGCGCTTTTTTAAACTTTTCCCCGCTGATCCATAAGCCATATTTCCCCCTTGCAGCAAGCGTAAATGTACCCGTTCCCCTGCTATAAGGCATTTCATAAATCATTTCAGACTTAGCAAAACGAATAACATATTTGATGCTTATAATCAACAAGAACAGTCCTGCCGGTATCAATAAACAAAATAAGTATTTCACGGTTCCCTTTCAAATAAAACTTTATAAAAGCACAAAACTGTCCGCCTGCCGCACCATTTTTTCAGTCAGCCGCAAGTATCTGTACAGCAATAAATCTGAGTAACCGGCTTTAAGCACAGCGGATAAGCCATAGTGAGTATTACAGCAAGCCATCCACAATCTCAATGGTATACTTCATTCCCGATCGCCTGCGGATATGGCTGTTTATGAGTTCCTTTGCCAAGCCGCAGGCCTCCGCTTCATTCTTACCGCTAAAATAATAAATACTGTTATCATCCATATCCGCTTCACTGTCCGTTGCTTCCAGCTGCAGGCCGGGAATATGCCGGATAAGATACTCATCGACTTCCCCGTCAATCTCCAACTCCCTGCTCACATGGAGCATACCGCCGCCATAATTATAAAAACAGATTCTAATCATTGTCCCCCTCACAAAGACCTGTTCTTTTCGTAAGTCATATCCGCCGCTTCAAATGCGGCAAACCAATCCTATAACTGAATCCATTTCAGGCCATGAACATCCTGCAGCCTTAAAGAATGTCCGTCATGGCCGTTTTTCAATTCTATCCCCTTCTCTTCCACAGATATACGGGAATACCGGTGTTCCAGGCCGGCATACTTCCCTCTATGAATGTCAATCATGACACTGGTTATTGGACTCCATGTATTGTTATTAACTGTTTCTGCCAGTAAATAATAGGCATCTAAAAACAGCAGGCCCCTTCCATACACCCAAAAGGGAAGAGTGACGTCCAGCAGCGGAAGTTTTGCCGAATAAATTCCATCTCCCCGAGGCGATACAATCGTCCTGTTCAATTCTATTTCGCTTCCGTAATAAGCAATAACCGCATTTTGATCGCAAATGTATAAGGGAACACCTTCTTCGGCTACGTAAAATTTTTCCGTGTCCACGTCCCTTTCTTCTGTTTTATTTTCAATTTTATTGGCCGGTTTATCATGCATATCAATCTGTCTCATCAATCTTTCGGTTACTCTCTTATATCAAAATCGAGGCCAATCATGCCAATCCGCATATCTGCCACAAATCATATACTTGTTCTCTTTTCTTCACTCTTCCCTTTCCGGTCACCCAGCAATTTCCGCATCCTTTACGGTTCCGTTTTTATCCATACGCACAATGATGCAGTGTCCCCAGAAAATATCCCCGTCATCATAATACGCTTCTATTGATCCGTCGTTACGGAAAGCCAATCCGAACAAGGTGATCCGATCTGCAAATTGATCTGCCGTGATTGGTTCCTCATCAGCATCGCCCAGCCAGTCGTTCGCTGTGTCCAGCATATGACCGGCAGCATAGGCGCGAAGCTGCCGATCCAGTTCAGGCACATTCATTTCGTGCTTCTTATATGCGGCTAATGCAGCTTCACAGGTCTCGTCAGAACCTTCATCCACATCTAAGGTAAACCCACAGTCCGGTGTCTTCATTTCGTACCATTTATACTGCCGGTTTAACAGAAAGTCTCCCCGCTGTGTGTGAATGTATTTAGGCTGCTGTAAATAGGCTGCCAGGGCTTCCAGCTCCTTCTGTCCGGCATCCCATTCCAGAACTTTCAGTACCAGGTACCGATTATTCCATGACGCCACCCTATTCTCATCTAATGGTTTGATTTTTGCTTTTCTGACTAAGAGCCTGTAAATCCCATACTGTTTGAAGTCATAGCCCCAGCCCGCTTCACGATCTGACGAAATAAGCCAAGTAAGAATCCCCTCACGCCGATCCAGCGCCCCTGTTTTGCAGTCTACGGTAGCATCCGTATAGACAAGAGGCCTGAGATAATCCTTCAAGTAAGCTGCGGCACCATTGGGCGCCTCTCGAAGCAGTGCATAGATTTCAATTTCTTCCTGCTCAAACTCCTCTTCAAATTCTTTTACACGTACAATACCCATCATGCCTCCTAATTTTTTAACAACCTGTTTTTATATAAGGATACCATATATTTTCTTCACAGAGTTTATAACCGGATTCCTATTTATATCCCTTGATTTCTTCTTCTGTCATGTTCAAAAGCCCGGCCACCCACATTCCTATGATATCGGAAAGAACGGGGGCACACCTGTATTCCTTTTCTCCATCCGGGTATGTACAGGAAAAAGCAGGTTCTCTTACAGCGGCTTCATAAAACTTCATAGCCAAACCGGCTAATTGATCGGGATTAAAAGAAAGAGATAATTTTTCAGCTATGGCACTGCGAATATTATCCCAGTCCCGATTCCGCTCTTTATAATCGGCTCTTACCTTTGCCACATATGCCGCGCAAAAGGTATGAAGCAAAGTTTGATTTTCATACAGATATTTACAATCAAAGTCAGAAATACATCCGGCATGGAGCAGGAACGTCAATAATTCGTCCATGTTTTCCACTACTCTCCCGACACTGCCTTCACTGCTGATGAAACCGATACTGCCGTCTTCAAGAAAAACATATTCTCCTCCGCTGCCGTCACAGGCAAAAGCCCTGCACAGCATGGAGTAGGTTTCCTGATTTTCCGAAAACTGCACGTCCTGAAGCTGTTCATAAAAATAAATATCACATTCATGCATCAGCATGGTATTCAATTCTTTATTTTTTCCTATACTATTACAAAAGAAGCTGTCCATATATCCCTCTCTCCATACGCCTTACAGCGGACGGCATTACTCAAAATATAAATAAGGATGCGCCTGTATCAGCGCATGCCAATCCCTGTCGTATTCTACTATAATACTTTTTATGGATAAGTACATTTATGATAACAACAATGGTCTATGGCATGAGCTGCAAGGCGATCATTACATCCCCTGCCTGACAATTCCGGAGGAAGAAAAACATTCCATTGGCATATGGGGGCGGCGCAGGAAACGGTCCGACGGCCTTCTGTAACTGTTTTCCTTGTATCAGGATTATTATTTCTTGACCATTCATCAATTATTGGAAGTGCTTTTCTTAATCCATATCAATTATTCTCCAGCGGACTTTTATCGTTCAATCATTCTTCTTTGTTGTCTTTGGAATTGTTCCATCTGTTGCATAAAAAATTCCGATTCTTTTCTATCCGCAATGAGATTTACACTCATTAACTTATTTAGTTTCTTCTCATGAAACCCATAAAAAACAGGATTCCGAACTTTGATGGTCAGCTTTAGGCAATTAAATGGACGCTTTTTAAATTTTATTTGTTCTATATCTTCGAGTTTAAATTTAAAATGCAATACACTCCGCCCTCTGCTTCCATAAGTATAATATTTAACGATATTATTTTCGTAAATTTCTAATTTCACTCCATTTATGAAGAGATAATATCCCATAAACCATATAAGGAGCGGAGCGCCAACCAGCACTATTGCCATAATAATTTTATCTGAAAAATCAGTATTATAACTCATAAGATGATTCAGTATCCACAGAACAATAAAAGATAAAGATACCATGGATGAAAAGCCTATCCTATTAAATGTAGACTTATGAGGATATGTCAAGATAAGTTTTGGTTCATCCTGTAAATGATCTACTCCCATAATTTACCCTTTCTCACTTATCATTTCATTTTATTATTTAAATCCCGATTTATCCATCACTAAAAACGGGATTTGTAAGGCTCTTTTTTCTTCTTTGAAGCTGTTTCCCATCAAAGAAAATTTTTTCTATTGCTGCTTTCGTATCGTGCAGCATAAAGAACGAGCCTAATGCCCCGAACACACAGATGGTCATTACAACGTATAGTATGCTGTCCCAACGCCAAGCTGCACGGACTGAGTTTGATTTCATCATTTGCGTCAAAAATCTTACCATGGCGTTTCTTCACACGCTCAAAGATTTTTCCGGTTCTGTTATGGACAGTGAGCTGACCGTCAGGATTGGAACGCGCATCAGAAACAGTATAAAACTTCAAGGGACTATGAATATTACATTCGTCCTCTTATAATCCTTCAGAAAGAAATAACGGCAGGCAGTCCAAACCATTTCGCAATCACACCATACAGAACCCAGGGCAGGAAAAGAAACAAAGGTGTCGCCAGGAAACACACGGCTTCAACTGCCGTTATGGCTGCATCCAGAAGCGCTCCGCCCAGATAGGCTGTATCCCAACTTTTTATGGCTTGATAGAGCACCAGGATATCTCCCCTGCTGTAAGACGAAGAGATGAGTTTTTCCCGGACTTTCCAACCGTAATGGTACACAATAATCTTCCACACGGAGAGTACTTCCAACGCAGGCAGGCAAAAGAGAAACAGTACCATCCAGAAAGAGCCTCCCCAAACGGCAATGCGGTTTATGATTATATATTGAAGTATATATATCTTAATTAACATAACCAGGAAGAACAGGGGAATCAGCAAAAAAATCAAGGGAATTTGAAAGAGTCGTTTAATGTCCATCATCTACACACCGCCCTTATGTCATCACAAGTTTTCAGAAGCATATCTCACGGTTCTTTTATCAAATCCTGTACCTCCATGCATCCGCACAAGTGCAGCTCAGGAACACCAATTCCGTTCCTTAAAGCATTGGACCCCATGCTGCCGAAGCTCTTTCATCAGTAAATCCGTGGATAAATCAATGATGTGTTCATTGGTAATCCAAACTATATGTCCATAGTACACGCTGCCGTCAAAAGAAATCCACCGGCACCGATGACCATTCATTTTAATAACCCGTAATTCACCCACATAACCGCCCAGACTCCAACGGCCTTTTATAGGAAATTTTACAAATTGTACTTCTAAAATTTCATTCAGCTTATATGTATGAGCAAACAGTCCGTACCCTATAGTCAGGCTGTCTCCTTTGAATCGGAGAACTTTATACCGTTCCCGCGCAGGAAGAGAGGAGAGTTTCATTAAATTATACGTCGCGGCTCCTATACAGACAGCCGCTATCAGCATAAAAGCCAATAATACCGTTTCCATCATTCCATACCCCGCTGATAAACATCTTCTGCTGTCTCTTCAGCCCGTTTTTCCACTTTTTTCTGCCTTCCGTTATTTCCTATAGACAGAAGAAATACCATGTCTTTTTAACTCCTCCCGTAAATACGCTATGGTCTGCTCGATATCTTCTCCGGAATCGAGGATCGGGCAGAATTCTCCGGTGCGGGATCCGCTGTCAAACTGGAACGGTCCGCTTCTTGTCCCGTCTTTCATAATAATCAACATCTTTCCTGCATGAGCCCATGGAATGCGCCAGCTGTGCATGCAGGAAAAAATGATCGTTGCTATCTTATCCTTTTCATACCTGACAGAAAATAACGCACGGACAACCAGCTGATTTCCTTCTATGGTAAAGATTCCGGTGTGCAAATGAAATTTCTTCACTAAGAAATCCAGCATCCATTTAAAAATATACAGAAAACCAAAAATGAAAACCAAGCGTTCAAACAATTCATCCATATAATGCCTCAAATCACAAGATAATTTACTTCTGTAAACAAGGCCTCGGAAATATCCGGCCGTTCCCTGAATCAAAAACAGATGCCAAGGGAATCCTTTACGCAGAAGGCTAACCTTTCATACCCATGCGGATTGTCTCCGCCAGCCTGGCATACCCCGGCGCGCCTTTGTATTTCCGGACAGATGCCAGCAGCCTGCCGTCCGCATTTTCCTGCAGCCATAATTCGATACCGTCATATACATCATAATTGAACGTATTTTCATATGTTTCATCAAAATACAAATCAATCATTTTTTCCAGGGCGGCAGGGAGATCGCTTTGCGCCAGCGCTTCATACTCTTTCATTAATTTTTCCATTTCATCATACGCATCCGCCATGCTTTCTCCTCCTTCGGCCGCCGCCGTCGGGACACACAAAAAAAGAAACGAATCTTCATTTCTTAGGCAGATCCCGCAAAACGGCTCCAGGCAAAAAAGAGAGCCGCGCCTTGCAGACTCTCTTTATATGTCATCGTCTTATTCATTCTTGCATAAGCATCTTCAAATCGTACCCATAACCGGCAGTGCGGTCACAGGCAGTCTTCTGCCAATCCTCATGAGCCGTGCCGTCCTTATGGAGGAAGTACCCGGAATCCAGGTAACGGATGATGACAAATTCCGAAGTGCTCTGCCCGAAACCGTCACCCCGTGAGAAATCAATTCCATGCCCTGTATTTCTGGTCATGACGGCTTCCAGCAAAGGAACGGTCAAAGCGTTCAGGGTAACGGTCATCTTTGGCATGTCAAAGAAAAATCTTCCTTTATCCGTAGTATAGATGCACAGATTGCTGATCGTACCGTTTGTAACGCATTTGACACGGCGGATATCACGGATGGGGATTTCCTTTTTCCCATTTGTAATCACCCCTCCGGACAGGCGGGTTTCCCTCTTTTTAAAGTAAGAATAATCCAGCGGCAAGTCCAGTGTGTCCAGATTGTCCGGAAAATCATCAGTCAGCTTATGACGGGCAAAAGCGGTAATAATGGCTTTGGTCTCCCGTATATTATGGCCGCCAGAGGTATTGTACCGATCCGTATCCAGCTCAGAAGCCATATTTTTCCAGTTCCGGCCGCGGAAAATAAGGTTATAACTGATGTTCGAATTCAGGTAACGTAAAGGCAGAATCCCATTTACGTCTTCAAAGTCCACATCTTTTAAAACTTCCCCATTGCTGTCTTTATACAGCAGACCGTTTCTGCTGACCGTCAGTACATGTCCGTCTTTTTCTTCCAGAATGACGGGCTGCGTATCAAATACAGATATCATGTTTTTCCTCCTGTGCACCTATAACGTTTTCAAAATGATTTCTATGACAAGCCCATGATTTTATTCAGCGGGATAACTCCCCTCTGGTTTTTGATTATAGCATAAACATAACGGCAGCGGTATAAATCAGATCGGCCCGTTATCACTTATTTCAAGCTTTCTGCCCGCCGGTTCATAGCGGAGTATATAGCGCCTGCCGCCGGTAAATCGGACCGTCCGCTCCTGCTGCTTTCCCTTACTTGGAAAAGACGGTATATTCGACAGCTGGTGCCGCAAGGTATATCCCGCCATTTCCAGCCTGTGCTCCCCGGGAAGAATATATACGCTCTTTCCGACCACAACAGCCGCTTTCGATTTTTGAATCGGCACGCCGTCTACAGAAAGGATTACGGCGCCGACGGCTTTCAGGAAACCGCCGCGTCTTTTCATCCGGATAAGGGCATGAGACGGATTCCTTTTCCGCCACCGCCATGCCAGCGCAATACTTCTCATGTACACAAGGATGATACCCAATATAGGCATGCCGGGCGCCAGTAAAAATGCTTTTTCCCGAAACCGGGTCAGCACAAAATCCAATCCCAAAAAGAGCAGGGTTATCAAGGTGAAAATGATGCCTCCTATTTTCAGCGCCTGCTTCCAGAAACTCTCTTCATAAGCAGAGCGGAGCTCCATGATCACCACACTCATATACACAAAGAGTATGGTCCCCGTTGCTATGATCAGGAACGGCAGAGATATGGAATTACTCATGACCTTTATTCTCCTTGGATGTTTTAAAATTGGAGAAGCTTTTCTCCTTCTTTGCCAAAAGCATTTTATACCTTTCTCTTAAATCAGAAGAATATACTTTCGGTAGGTCAGATTCTTTCACTGCCTGCCATAGGGCAGCCGCCATCCGCAGCGGATAACGAAATCCCGTGTTCCTTTTATCCCGGAAGAAATCTTTTACAAATCGGTTCCACTCACAAACCGATGCGTCATACTTTGCATAGTCCGATTTCCCCCGGTATACATCCAGCATATCCTGCATGGTAAACAATCTGTCTTCTTCCTTCTTTACTTTCCGCCATGCCGCCGCCATATCTGCCGTGAATTTAAAAGGCCTGGTTCCTGTCTGTTTCGCAAAATACTCTCTGAAAAAAGCGTTAAAGGAAAAACCGCAGTCCAAAAGCGGCGTATGTAATTCTATATCAGATACTTTTTTAGAAAGGCGCGGTACATCTTTCCTTTCCGCCAATTTTCCGCAAAAGTACTCTTCTATATGATGATTCAGTTCCTGTTTGGTTCCCCTGTATTCGATCCCGAGCCTTCTGCATATACCGGATAGTTCTTTACGGTACCAATAATATTTTTTAAACTCTTCATAAGAGGCCAATGTCTCAAAATCAGGCCGTTTTTCCATTGAATCCTCCTAAAATAACGCTGACAGACAGAATGCACCTATCCGTATGATTGTCATTTTCCCTCATTAATATTGAATATCTTACGTTTCCTGTCAAATATAATTTGATAGTGTCGGCCGGCTTTCAGTGCAACGGTCTTTTCACACCGCCCCTCCTCCACAGGAAATGAAGGCCGTTTATAGCCATGCCTTGCTGTATATCCCGCCAGTTCCAGAGTGTGTTCCCCCGCGCGGATATATGCTGTCCTTCCCGCAACAACCGCATCATTGGAATATTGAACGGGAACCCGGTTTATGGAAAGGAGCATGACGCCCCGCTCTTTCCACAACCCATAGCGGTATTCCATCTTGACGACAGCATATAAAGGATTTTGTTTACGCCACCTCCGTGTTTTTCTGTAAGTAAAAGCAAGCAATAAACCTATCTCAAGTACTGCAATTCCTGTGAGCCACAAAAGAAATGACGGCCCCGCTTTCTCCCATGACAGAAACAGATTAGAAAGTGCTCCTATCCCCAACACGAGAACAATAGAAGAAACTGCAGCCGCCGTTACGATTTTCCCCTTCCCTATCGGTTTCTGATAAGACGAACGTATAGGAAAGCAAAAAGCTGCCACGATGAGAAGAAATCCCCATCCCGCCACCAATCCCAAAATTTCCGCCGGTACGCTTGAAAACATCTCTCTCCCCTTCTTTTAATTCGCCGGATCCTTCCGCATCCCCTCTTCCACAAACGGATCCTCTGTCCACAAAACAAGCACACCGGCAACACTGCCGCGGCAAGGGACATGTAAAGGCTTTTCCTTTACCGCCCGGCCATCCATCTTACAAAAATCAGACTGGCCGCAGCCATTCCCGTAGCAACAGCGATCGTAGCCCCCATGGACAAAATAATGGAAAAATAGTAAAAGTCCCTCCGCAATTCGGGCACAATTCCGGAATCAAGGCGCTCGGACTGCCGGGCTTTCCACAGAATCCACCATCCAAGAGGCACACCGTTAATTACACCACAGACAATATACGCCAGAAGGAGAGCTGCCATCATGCCCACATCAGACTCATTAAAATACCACGTATTCATGCCGAGAATAACCGTAACGGCAAGCCATGCTCCCAAATCAATCTCTATCCGTTCTGTCAATGTCAGATTTTTCAGAAGCCGTCCGAGTCTCACCCGATATCTTTGCAGGGAGCGTACCGTATCCAGACCAACAAGCAGGACAGCAGTCAATACAGCGACGCTTCCCAGAAACCATTCCATACTGTCCATTCTGACGAAGCTCCTCTCATTGCCTGTCTCTCTTTACTATATGATTATCTTTGATAATGCTGCCCACCACGTCTGTTATATTTTCCGCCGCATAAGTTACACTGTCCGGATCATGCACGTAACAGAGAAGCTGCCCCTCTTTCCCCGCCTTTCCGGGCGCAAAGTCCAGCATCAAATAGCAGCTGTCACAATACTCCGCAAAGGGAAACCATTTCGTGTGAAATAAATAAGGCCGCAATTTTTCATCTGCCATCCGATTTATATCTTCTTTGGAAAAATAATCAGGAAAATCCGTCAGAAGTGCATCCCTATTCTGAAAGTATCCCTTTACACGCCTTATCTGTTCTAAAGATAAGAGAGAAAATGCATACTCCCCCTTTCCCAATACGCAGGGCAGTATGCTGAAAAAACCGCTGCCGTTCTTATAACGGTAAAGCTCTTTCCAGTCTTCAGGCAGAGAAACGCCATATTCTTCCTCAAAGATTTGAAGCTCTTTCTCCGAAGCGCCTTTTATTTCTTCATAAGCAGAAAAATATTCTTCCTCTACAGGATCATCCAGCCCCAGTTCTTCAAAATTTTCGCATACATATGTCTCTATTGCCTTTATTTTTTCTATGAGATTCATCTGCTCCTCCGTTTCAGATATACCGCCGGTCCAACATATCACTCCAGAAAAATATGCCACCAACTCAGTATGTCACTCAATGGAACGCCACCGATGAAATACGCCATGAAGCCCCATATCACCCACCCCGCTCCATACAGCAGCACCTTGTAAAGATAGGGCGCCGCCAAAAGAAATATAATAACCACCCCTGCTATGATGACAATCTTTTTCATTTTATTTTCTGTATTCATTCCCCATTCTCCCTTCATGAGCCGGATCTATCATATCTTCTGCCGATTCTCCCGCAAAATGACTTTCCGCTTCTAAAAGGCGATATACCAGTTCCCCCGCATCATATAAATCCTTTTCTTTCAGGCTTTCACGATTGGTATGGAAATCTGTCATTCCCACGCCGACCAGGACGGAAGGAAATCCTTTCACACAGAAAAAGTTCGCATCGCTTCCTCCTCCGCAGGGCGCTGTTTTTACAGCAAATCCCGCTTCTTTGCAGGCCATGCGGAATAAATTCATAAGCGGCGCGGTTTCTTCGATATGGAACGCGTCGTATTCTTTTACTTTTTCTATTTCCAGTGTGCCGGAAGGAAATGTCCCGGCGGCATTTTCAAAAGCGGCCACAATTTCACCGACCAGCTTTTCCAGTTTTCCTTCGTCACGGCTCCGTGCTTCCGCTTCCACCACACAAAGTTCGGGAATTATATTCGTCGCGCGCCCGCCGGTAATCGTTCCGATATTGCAGGTTGTCTCTTCATCAATCCGTCCCGATGGGCACGAAGCAATGGCCTTTGCCGCCATGGCGATGGCATTCAACCCCTTTTCCGGTTCCATGCCGGCATGGGCCGCTTTTCCGTGAAATGTGAATTTCATCGCGTAATGCGACGGCCCTGCGGTGAAAACATGCCCTGCTTCTCCGTCCGCGTCAAACGTATAGCCGAAATCAATATCCTGCAGATATTTTTCTTCTATATTCTTTGAACCTACAAGTCCGATTTCCTCCTGTACCGTAAAGATGGCGGTAACCTTCCCGTGGGGAATGAAATTTTCCTTCATCAGCGCAAGTCCTTCCAAAATAGCCGCCACGCCCGCTTTGTCATCACTCCCGAGAATGGTTTCGCCGCGGGAACGGTACACACCGCCCTCAAGAACAGGATCAATTCCCCGGCAGCATTCCACACAGTCCATGTGTGCCGTGAGCGCCACTGACGGAAGCCCTTCCGCATTTGCAGGAAAAATAGCAATCAGGTTGCCGCTGTCCCCCCCTTCTACGGAACCGTGATTGTCCTCAATGATTTCCGAGGCCCCCAGCGCTTTCAATTTCTTTTTCAAAAGGTCGCACACGTCCCGTTCCCCTTTACTGGGCGCATAAATGCGTACCAATTCTTCAAACGTTTCTCTCATTCTTTTTTCGTTGACCATGCTAACCTCCTGTGACATGTATCTGTGTCTGTTGTAAAACTCATCCGTTATGAAGGAGCTCTTACTCTTCTTCGGGCGCTTCCTTGTTTTCTTTTTCCTCTTCTTCCATCTCTTTCCTTTTTTCTTCCTCCAGCCAGAAGCCTTTCCGCAAAGCATGCTCCCCGAATTTTTCCTGTATGGCGTCCATCACTGCTGCCGCTTTGGCCTGCTTTTCCCTCACAGTCGAAAAAAGATCCACCGTTTCCAGCGGCGGCGCCAGGTTGGATGCCGTCACCCCGATCAGGCGCACCCCCTCATTCATGTAAATCCGTTTTTTGAGTTCCAGCGCGGCGGCATATATTTCCTCCTGCAAATCTGTCCCCTCTTCCAGAGAGAGGGAACGCGTCACTGTACGGAATGAAGCAAACCGTACCTTAAGGGAAATCGTCCGTCCCGCCAGCTTGTGCCTGCGGAGCCGCTTTGCCACCACATCGCTGTGTATGGCGATCTGCCGGTCAATGTCTGCAGGTTCCGTCAAATCCTTTTCGTAAGTCGACTCGTCTCCGATGGACTTAATCCGCCGTGACGCCTCTACGGCACGGTCATCCACGCCGAAAGACAGCCTTTGTATGAGAGACGCCTGGTTCCCCAAAACGGAAGCCAGTTTTGCGAAGGGCGCTTTTTGTATATCTCCGATTGTCAAAAACCCCGCATTCCGCAATTTCCTTTCCGTCACGTTTCCTACACCCCAAAGGCAGCGTACGGGAAGGGGCGCAAGGATTTCCCTTTCTTTCCCATAAGGGATAATACGGAGACCGTCAGGCTTATCCAGATCGCTTGCCAGCTTTGCCAGGAATTTATTTGGTGCGATGCCTGCCGATGCCACAAGCTCCGTTTTTTCTTTTATTTCCGCTTTGATGGCACGGCCTACCGCCCCCAGAGTTTCATACTTCCCGCAAAGACCTGAAATATCCATGAATGCTTCATCTAAAGAAAGCGGCTCGATTTCCACCGCATAATGCAGCATGATCTCATGAATTTCAGCTGAAACGGCTTTGTACACCTCAAAGCGGGGCGCTGTAAAAATGGCGTCAGGGCAAAGCTCTTTCGCTTTTACCGCGGGCATGGCGGAATGGACGCCGAACGCGCGGGCCTCATAGGATGCAGTCGCCACCACGCCGCGGCGGGAACTGCCGCCCACGATGACCGGTTTCCCCCGCCATTCCGGATGATCCCGCTGTTCTACAGACGCATAAAAAGCATCCATATCCACGTGCATGATCCACCGCCTCATCCCCTCGCCTCCTCCGGTCTGCAAATATTTCCGTATTTCATCTTATGAAGAAATACGCCTGCTGTCAAACTGCTATCTTTACGGAAATGTCTGCATCGGTTAGTATAAATAGGAAGATTTAAATATATAAGTTAATCGATTGTCGAGGAGGTATCATGAAAGCACTCGTACTTTGGTCATCTCGCACAGGAAATACGAAAGCCGTGGGAGAAGCGATTTATGAAGCTCTTCCCTGTGAAAAGGAAATTTTTGAATCCGGCCGTCAGCCAAAAGATCTTTCCGGTTATGATTTGATTTACGTAGGCTTCTGGGGTTACCGCCAGGGCGCCGACATGCCATCAAGAAATGTCCTCTCTTCCCTCCATGGAAAGAAAGTCGCTATCTACGGCACGGCAGGCACCTATCCCGACTCTCCTGCGGCAATGAGCTACCTGAAAAGTTCATCAGAGCTGCTGGCAAAAGATAATATATTTTTAGGCGGTTTTATGTCACAGGGCCGCGTCCACTCCTTCCACATCGGAAAACGGAATGAGCATGCGGAAAAAGTCCACCCCATGACACCGGAACGTCTGGCGCGTTTACAGGAAGCGGAAAAGCACCCGAACGAAACAGATTTTAAAAATGCCGCTGCATGGGCCTTAAAAATGCTGGAAAAAGCGAAACCATAAAATCTGCAAAACCGGGTAACCTTTTTCAAACGGGTATATACGTTTTCATTTTAATAAGCTATTTTTCTTTCTTTTATAATGAAATAATTTCATACACATTTACCATGTCATCCATTCCTTAAACGCATTTCATTCCCATTTATTATGAAACTTTCGAATACATACGCTTTTATTTATTGACAATACTTTTTATATCATTTACAATGGCTACATATTTAAATGTATCGATAGAACTGCTTGGAAATCTGCTTATGGAATTTCCGCGGAAAAGAGGATTTTATGGATTACGAACCGAGTTACAAAGAATTTGCCACCATTTTCAAAGCGCTGTCCGACGAAACGCGTCTCCGCGTCATTGATATGCTTTCCTGCAAGGAAATGTCCGCCTGTGATATTCTCTCCAATTTCACCCTGTCCCAGTCTACACTGAGCTACCACATGAAGATTCTCATTGAAGCAGGCGTCGTTGATGCCAGAAGGGAAGGACTTTGGACGAAATATTCCATCAACGATGATACGTTCAACAGGATCATGGACTTCATGCCGGAGCTGTACAAGCTGAAAGATAAATGCATCTGCCGGCAGATTAAATACTGCAAGACACCGGAAGAATGCGGCGAAGGAAAAGATCCTTTTGGTAACTGAAAAGGATTAAGAGCCTGTAAAGGCTCTTTTTTTGTCTGCATAGACAAAAATGACCATTGTGTGAGGACACCCCGGCGCAGTGAATTTCCATTTCTGCCCAAATGACAGCAAAAATGAAAAAGACTTTCCTTTTGACGGGGAAGTCTTTTTCATTATGTAATTCCTTTATAAGATTCTTTTACCGGCGATGCAGTGTGACGGCTGCAGACTGTTTATCGGCTGCATCGTCTTCATCTTTTTCTACCGTTTCTTTCCATTCATCCGACACCCTCCCCGACTTCGCAAGAGAGTCCGACAGTTCTGCCACTGCCTTGAAGTTGGCGCGGACACCGCTGCCCGTATTTTTATATTTGACCGCACGGTCTCTGTCGATCCCCAGGTTTTCCGCTGCCGCCGCGGCATCGATATTCGCGCCGAGGAAAATAAATTCCCAGCCCGCATTTTCCTGCCGGTCCTTAATGAGCTTCTTCACATCGGCATAAGTATATTCTTTGCTGTCATTTTCCTCTCCATCGGTAATAATGACAAAAAGGACCTTATTCCCTTTATCTTTACGATGAATCCCTGCTACCATATCCATCTTGTGGATCGTACGTCCCACAGCATCCAAAAGCGCCGTCATGCCGCCAGGCGTGTAATCCTTATCCGTCATTTTGCTGACATCCTTGAGTTCCCGTCGGTTATAAAGCATCTTATACTGATCATTAAAAAGCACAGTCGTCACATGGACGTCCACGTCCAGTTTCTTTTCCTTTTCAATCATGGAATTGAAACCGCCAATCGTATCACGGGTCAGGTCGCTCATGGAACCGCTTTCATCAAGGACAAGGACCATTTCCACATGGGACGGTTTTACTTCCTCTGCCGCTTTTTCTTCCGCCGCAGCAGTCTGCCCGAAAAAAAGCGCCGCTGATAATGCAGTGATTGCCAATAATTTTTTCATAGTTCCTCCTTATGTTTCAAAAAGAAATTTGTCTCCAACTCCTCTTCATCCATCACGGAAATTCCTTTTTCCATAAGCGCTTCGGCAAAAATACCGACGCCCTTGATTTTCGTTCCCGTAAATGTGCCGTCATAAATTTCACGGACACCGCATGTAGGGCTCCGTGCTTTTAAAACCGCTAATTCAATTTCTTCACCTTTAATCTCCTCCATGACCTTTTCCACACCGCCGCGGTAGATTTCATCCACGTCTTTCCCATTTCTATCGGTTACTTTTCCGTTAACGATTTCCGCAGGCACCCGCGGACTTCCCATACCGGAAGAAATTTCAGGGCAGACGGCAATAACTTCCTTCCCTCTGCAAAACGCTGCCACCGTTTCATTGAAATTGCTTCCGCCGTCGTACTTGCACTTTTCTCCCAGCAGACAGGCACTGACCAAAATTTTCATATTGCTCCCCGCTGAATTTCTCTATATTTCTTTTAGTATACCAACTGACTTGAAATATTACAATTTTACGGCGGTACCATAAAAGTCAAACGCCGGTCGGTTTCTTTTTTATAACGAGGATAAGAAAAATTCTTTAGCCTCTATATAAAAATACAATGCAGGCTATCCATTTTTCATGAAAAACATGGTAAAATAATGATGGAATATTAACTTTATGACTCCATGCAGCTTAGTATGCAGCAGTACAAAATCAGAAAGCCGATTACAGAAAGGACTTTTCATGTCTGTCCGGTCATATTTACCGATCATTTTTACAGTGGCGGTTCTGTTGCCTTGCGCCGTATTTGCCAATACCGCAAAAGGGACAGCCGTTATTATCCATAACAGCGTTTCCGGTATGGATAATCAAATCTTATATTCTTCTTTTTATTCCGCCGATGACGGCGCCGATGAAGCGTCTACCGTATTTTTCAATGACGGGTTCGGCCGGCTTACCGCGTTTGAAAAAGAATATAAAGACGGTAGGATGACGATTACAATCCGTCAAAATATGAATGTCGTCTGGAAAAACACATATGCCGTCTCAAGCAATCATTTTTCCGTAGAGCGCATTGATACAGACAGCCATATCCTGTTCCGCATCCATGTAGGAGAACGGATCCTGGTCGGGGAAATTGACAGCAGGGACAGATGGATTATGACGGAACCCCGAAAAGCCCCCCATGATGAGACCATGATTCCCCTTGCTTCAGCAGGAACTGCAGAGCAGCCGTAACATTCCTGCGCAAGTTACTTACGTTTTTTACCGTAAATTCCGCTCGTGTACCCTTTTATTTCCTTTATAACCGTATGTGAGTTTTGTATAAACAGAGACAGGTGGTATCCATGAAAAAGCAAATCCATTTACACCCTGACGACCTGAAAAAAAGCGACCAGATGGGGTTGACGTATAATCTGGGGCAGGCACATAAACGCATGCTCCTGAAACAGTCTTCCATCATGAAGAAATATGGGCTCACCGCCCGCCAGGCGCTTATCATCGCCTACCTGTCCACACATAAAAAGGAAGTGGTCACCCAGAAGGTACTGGAAGACCACCTCCACCTGACCAACCCCACGATCACCGTCATGGTACGGACCATGATTAAAAAGGGCCTCATACGCAAAGAGCGGGTCGAAGAAGATGCAAGAAAATACCGCCTCTTCCTCACCGACCGGGCAAAAGAAGTGGAAGAAGTCAGCCGCAGAGAAGCCATCGACCTGGACAGACGTTTCTACCAGGGCGTATCGGATACGGACATGAAAATTTTCCAGGGTGTCCTTGGAAAAATTTTGAAAAACCTGGATACCGTCTGATTTGTATACATCAGGAACCGACTTGTTTCGGTTCTTTTTTATTGCATTCCTGCAGGGTACAAACGGGGAATGGTAAAGCGTTCTGAGCCGTGCAAAGTCTGCTGTCGTGGAGTGGAAAATGGTAAGAAGATAAAAGCTATCAGCTGTAAACTATTAGCCGTTAGCCTGCAGCTGTCAGCTAAAAGTGCTGAATGACGGCAGACGGTCAGGTGTCACCCGGAGCGATGACGAAGGCTTGCTGCCGTGATGAGGAAGACCATAAGACGTCATTCTGAGCGACAGCGAAGGATCTATACCCGTGGTGAGGAAAATGGTAAGAAGATAAAAGCTATCAGCTGTGAGCTGTCAGCTGCAAGCTAACTATTCTTTTACGATTCCATTCTGCTTTCCATGCAAAAACCGCGGGGCAGGGAAACCTCCGCGGTTGATGTTATTATAAGTTCTCATTATTATTGTTTATTATTTCACAAGATCCACTTTCTTTTTATGCGGTCCGTCCTGCGAAGAGAGCACGCATAGCATTCAGTACGGCAAGAATCATGACGCCTACATCGGCAAAGATGGCAAACCACATATTGGCGATGCCGACCGCTCCCAGGAGGAGAACAACCAGTTTGATGCCGATAGAGAACCAAGTGTTCTGGTTGACGATAGCCAGGCATTTACGGGAAATCCGGATCGCCTGGGAAATCTTCATGGGATCATCATCCATAAGAACCACATCCGCCGCTTCAATTGCCGCGTCAGACCCCATTGCGCCCATGGCAATTCCGATATCCGCGCGGGTGAGCACGGGAGCGTCATTGATACCATCTCCGACAAAAGCAAGATTTCCGTTTCCTTTATTCTCCATAAGGAGCTCTTCCACGTTCTGCACCTTATCAGCCGGCAGGAGCTCGCTGCGTACCTGGTCGATGCCAAGTTCCTTTGCTACAGCGTCAGCGACTTCTTTCGCATCACCTGTGAGCATGACCGTCTTGGCGACACCCACCGATTTCAGAGCGGCAATGGCCGCTTTTGATGTTTCTTTCACCACGTCGGAAATAATCACATGACCTGCATATCTTCCATTGATGGACACATGGATGACCGTACCCGCAGCATGACGGTGGCAGTCATACCATTCGGCGCCTACGGCTTCCATCATTTTGGAATTTCCCACACATACGACATTGCCATTTACATGGGCACGGATCCCCTCCCCGGCTATTTCCTCTACTGCTTCCACACGGCAGCTGTCCGATTCGTTAGGATACGCCGCGCGGAGAGAAGCCGCGATAGGATGCGTGGAATACCGTTCTACATGAGCTGCCAGATGGAGCAGTTCTTTTTCGCTCATTTCCTGCGGATGGGCGGCAGTCACCTGGAACACCCCTTTGGTCAGGGTACCGGTCTTATCAAAAACCACCGTCTTAACCTTGGAGAGCGTTTCCAGATAGTTCGATCCTTTCACAAGGACGCCCGCCTTGCTCGCGCCGCCGATGCCGGCGAAGAAACTCAGGGGAATACTGATAACCAGAGCGCAGGGGCAGGAAATAACGAGGAACGTAAGCGCCCTGTAAATCCACACATCCCAGTCAGCAGGCACCCCCATGAATCCCATACGGACAAACGGAGGAACGAGGGCAAGAGCGATCGCCGCCGCTACCACGGCCGGAGTATATACACGGGCAAATTTAGAAATAAAATCTTCCGCTTTTGATTTACGGGAACTGGCGTTTTCCACAAGATCAAGAATTTTAGAAACCGTCGATTCCCCAAACTCTTTCGTCGTCCGGATTTTCAGAAGACCATTGATATTGATGCAGCCGCTGATGACTTCATCGCCCGATTCCACTTCACGGGGCAGGCTTTCCCCTGTCAGGGCGCTGGTATTTAGTGTAGAACTGCCTTCCACCACTTCGCCGTCAATCGGAATCTTTTCACCGGGCTTCACGACGATGATTGTCCCCACTTCCACTTCGTCAGGATCGACCGCTTCCAGCTGCCCGTTTTCCCTTTCCACATTTGCGTAATCAGGACGGATATCCATCAGCTCGCTGATATTTCTGCGGCTCTTGCCGACGGCATAGCTCTGGAACCATTCGCCGATCTGGTAGAAAAGCATGACGCCGATGGCTTCCGTGTAATCACCGTCTTCATAAACAGCCAGGATAATCGCCCCCAGCGTGGCAATCGCCATAAGAAGGCTTTCATCAAAAGGCTGCCGGTTCTTCACGCCTTTAAAGGCTTTCCACAAAATATCATGCCCGATAATCAAGTAAGGAACCAGGTAAAGCCCGAACCGTACCATACCGCTTACCGGCGCAAAATGGAGGACAATCATCAGGATTGCCGCCACGATAATGCGCATTAAATTTCTTTTCTGTTTCTTGTTCATGTCAGCCTCTTTTCCCCTGCTGGCCAATATTCAAACATTCTGCCGACCATCTTATTTCAGGAAAATCTCGCAGTCATCCTCCACCTTTTTGCAGTTCTTATACACTTCCTGCATAACGGTTTTCGGATCCTGCCCGTCTTCAAACTCCACATTCATTTTAAGCAGCATGTAATTGACCACGCAGTCTTTAACGCCGGCCGTTGCTTTGGCAGCAGCTTCCATTTTCAGCGCGCATGCAGCGCAGTCCACGTCGATCTTGTAACTTTTTTTCATTTTTCTTCTCCTTTATTTTATGTTTAAATAACTATTTAATCGTTAATCATATTATATTTTTTCTTTTACATTTTGTCAAGACTCTTTTCCGATAAATCTATCCTGCCATTTTCCTATGTATGTTACAATTAAGAAAAATAATTTCTAAAGAGGTATACCATATGACAAAAAATAAATGCGGACTTCCGCACCACCATGGAAATGATGAAGAACGTATCATCAGCCGCCTGCCGTCCCAAGAGACAATCGACGATGTATCCATCCTGCTGAAACAGCTCAGCGATCCCACACGGCTGAAAATTTTCTGGATCCTCTGCCACATGGAAGAATGCGTCATCAATATTGCCGCCATCATGGACATGAGCAGTCCTGCCATTTCCCACCACCTGCGTCTGCTGAAAGCCTGCGGACTGATTACATCCCGCCGCAACGGAAAAGAAATGTATTACAAAGCCGCCGATACGGAAATCGTAAATGAGCTCCACTACGCGATTGATAAAATCGCCTCTATTACCTGCCCTGACTGAAAGCAGCAAAGACCGTTCCCTATATAGGCAGCGGTTTTTTTACGTTGAATAACATCTTACCGCTTTCCCCACCATGGGTACAGATTCTTCGCATCCGTTCAGGATGACGTCTTATCGTCTTCCTCATCACGACAGCAAGCCTTCGTCATCGCTCCGGGTGATACCTGACCGTCCGCCGTCATTCAGCACTTTTAGCTGACAGCTGCCAGCTAACGGCTAATAGTTTACAGCTCACAGCTGATAGCTTTTATCTTCTTACCGCTTTCCCCACCACGGTCATAGATTCTTCGCTGGCGCTCAGAATGACGCCTTTCGTTCTCCGTCATTATGACGCTTTCCGTTCCCCATTACTAGTGACGTGCTTTCCCCAAATCGTCATTCTGAACGGTGGCAAGAATGCTTTGTGGGAAAAACGGGAAACGGGACAGTGACACAGAGTGAAGAATCTATTACCCGGATGACGTCTTACCGGCTTCCTCACCATGGGCGCAGATCCTTCACATTCGTTCAGGATGACGACTAACGTTCTCCTCATTATGACGCCTTAACGTCTTATACAAGGATCATGGAGTCGACCGTTGAAAGGAGCTGTAGCGCATGTAGTGCGATTGAGAATACTCGCTTGTCGTAATGATTTAAATCGTAAAAGAATAGTTAGCTTGCAGCTGACAGCTCACAGCTGATAGCTTTTATCTTCTTACCGTCTTCCCCAAACATAAAAACCGACCCATTATTTGTATGGATCGGTTCTTTTGTTGGGATCAAAGGGTTCCTGTCGTTTTGAGCCGTGTCAGCGCACGCTGGAGAGCGAGTTTAGCACGGTCGACATCAATCTCTTTGCTCTTGGACGCGAGCCTGTCTTCCGCACGTTTCTTCGCGGCTTGGGCACGGGCAATATCGATGGTGTCCGCCAGCTCCGCCAGGGGGGCTACGATATTTACCTGATTGTCCTTTATTTCCAGGAAACCGCCAAATACGGCCACCTTTTGTTCCTTTCCGCCTTTAATGATGCGCACGGGGCACATTTCAAGAGCGGCTGCCAGAGGCAGATGGTTTTTCATGACGGCAAATTCGCCGTCTGCTGCACGGGCCACCACCATTTCCACGCCGGTTTCTCGATAAATCGGTCCGTCGGGGCTGATGACTTCCACGTGCATGGGATTCGTAAGGGTATCAGCCATGGCTTATTCCCCTTTCTTCATCTTTTCAGCCTTTTCGATCGCTTCATCAATTGTGCCGACCATGTAGAACGCGCCTTCAGGCATATCATCGTGCTGGCCTGCAAGGATTTCCTTGAAGCCGCGGATGGTTTCCTTCAGGGATACGTATCTGCCGGGGGAGCCCGTAAACTGTTCAGCTACGAAGAAGGGCTGAGACAGGAATCTCTGTACCTTTCTTGCGCGGGCTACGATGACTTTGTCATCATCGGAAAGTTCTTCCATGCCCAGGATGGCGATGATATCCTGTAGTTCTTTGTAGCGCTGCAGAATAGCCTGTACGCCGCGGGCCACTTCGTAATGCTCTTCACCCAAAACGTTCGGGTCAAGGATACGGCTGGTGGAGTCCAGCGGGTCTACCGCCGGATAGATGCCCAGTTCCGCGATGGAACGGCTCAGTACGGTGGTAGCATCCAAGTGTGTAAATACGCCTGCCGGAGCCGGATCTGTCAAGTCATCGGCCGGTACGTATACGGCCTGGATGGATGTGATGGAACCGTCTTTGGTGGAAGTGATGCGTTCCTGCAGTTCGCCGATATCGGTGGCCAGGGTCGGCTGGTAACCTACGGCGGACGGCATACGCCCGAGCAGCGCGGATACTTCGGAACCTGCCTGTACGAAACGGAAAATATTATCTACGAAGAGCAGGACGTCCTGTCCCTGTTTGTCGCGGAAATATTCAGCCATGGTCAAACCGGTGAGAGCTACACGCATACGCGCTCCCGGAGGTTCGTTCATCTGGCCGTATACCAGCGCAACTTTGGAAAGAACGCCGGAGTCTTTCATTTCTCCCCAGAGATCGTTCCCTTCACGGGTACGTTCGCCGACGCCGCAGAATACGGAGCAGCCGGAGTGTTCTGTCGCCACGTTATGGATCAATTCCTGGATAAGAACGGTCTTACCTACACCCGCACCGCCGAAGAGCCCGATCTTACCGCCTTTTGCATACGGAGCGATGAGGTCGACGACTTTGATGCCGGTTTCAAAAATTTCGGTTGCCGGAGACTGGTCTTTAAAGGCCGGTGCCGGACGATGAATAGGCCAGTAGTCGGATGCCGGTACTTTTGTATCGTCATTGTCGACGGTCTGTCCGAGTACGTTGAAAATACGTCCCAGGCATCCGTCGCCGACCGGTGCTGCAATAGCACGGCCGGTATCTACTGCTTTCATTCCGCGTACCATGCCATCGGTGGAACTCATCGCAACGGTGCGGACTACGCCGTCACCTAAGTGCTGCATGGTTTCACAGATAACATCTACCGGAACAGTGCCTTCTTCATCTTTGACATGAATTGCGTTATAGATGGCAGGAAGTTCCTGATCGTCGGAAAAAGCGATATCGACGACAGCGCCCATGACCTGTACGACCTTGCCTACCTGTCCCTGCTGTTCATTTGCCATGAAGAAGCATTCCTCCTTAATCAAATTAAGCCGGTTTATTCGAGAGCTGCCGCACCGCCGACAATTTCGGAAATTTCATTGGTGACCTGTGCCTGACGCGCTTTGTTGTACGTAAGGTTGAGGTCGGCAATTCTTTCCGTCGCGTTGTCAGTGGCAGCGGACATGGCCGCCATACGGCTGCCCAGCTCGGACGCCGCGGATTGCAGCATCGCATTATAAACCTGTACTTGTATATATTCAGGAAGCAGTTTGGAAAGCACTGCCGCCGCATTGGGAAGGAAAATATAGGGATCTTCCTCGATACGGAGGAAATCCTGTCTTTCTTTTTCCCATTCGCTGGCAGCCGCTTTTGCTGCTTCTTCCGTTTTTCCCTCAGCCGGCGCTTCAATGGGGAGCAGCCGGTCTACCCGGACCTGCTGGCGGAGGGCGGTGATGAATTTGGTATAAATAATATAAACTTCATCGACTTCTTCTTTTGTGAAGTATTCCACCATCTCTTTGGAGAGATCGATGGAATCCTGAGCCGACGGCTTATCAGAAAAGCCGAAATGATAGGTATCGGGATCATACCCGCGGAATTTCAGATAATTCTTCGCCTGTTTCCCGCAGACATATAAAGCGTATGCAGAACGATCCTTTCCGGAGATTTCCTGCAGGGTACGCTTCATCACGTTGGAGTTATAAGCGCCGGCAAGGCCTTTGTCGCCGCAAATGACGAGATATCCGACCTTCTTTACTTCGCCTGTCCTGAAGAGCGGGCTCGTAAATCCGGGTGTCACCGAAGAAGCGCGGCGCAGGAGCTCTCCGATCTTTTCCGCATAAGGACGGGAGCCGTTTGCCTTTTCCTCCGCTTTGCGCAGACGGGCGGCGGCTACCATCTTCATGGCTTTCGTGATCTGCTGGATGTTGGTGACGGATTTTATGCGCCCTTTTATATCACGCGTACTTTCCAATCAGATCACCCCTCTACCGTTTCAGACTTTTCTTCTGTTTCGCTTTGTGCCTTGTAACGTTTCTTGAATTCATCAAGAGCTTCTCTGAGTTTCGCTTCATTTTCATCTGTCAGCTTCTTTTTATCCACGATATCAGCGCCGATTTCCGGATGGCTGCTGTGGAGGAAATTCAGAACCTGCTGTTCAAACCCGACAACCTGGTCTACGTCCACGTCATCAAGATACCCTTTGACGGCCGTGTAGATCGCCATAACCTGGTCTTCGACCGGATAGGGGGAATACTGCGGCTGCTTCAGAATTTCCGTCGTCCTCTGGCCGCGGTCGATCTGCGCTTTGGTGGCAGCGTCAAGATCGGAACCGAACTGGGCAAATGCCGCCAATTCACGGAACTGTGCCAGATCCAGACGCAGCGTGCCTGCGACCTGTTTCATGGCCTTAATCTGCGCGGAACCGCCTACACGGGATACGGACAGGCCGACATTGATGGCCGGACGGATCCCGGAATAAAAGAGTGCCGTTTCCAGATAAATCTGTCCGTCCGTGATGGAAATGACGTTTGTCGGAATGTACGCACCGACATCGCCTGCCAGTGTTTCAATGATCGGCAGCGCGGTGATGGAGCCGCCGCCCAGTGCATCGGACAGACGTGCCGCACGTTCCAGCAGACGGGAATGCAGATAGAATACGTCACCGGGGTAAGCTTCGCGTCCCGGCGGGCGGCGCAGCAGAAGCGACATGGCGCGGTAAGCGACAGCATGTTTGGAGAGGTCGTCATAGATAATGAGGACATCCTTGCCCTGGTGCATGAAATGTTCCGCAATGGATACACCGGAGTATGGTGCAAGGTACTGCATCGGAGACCCTTCGGAAGCACCGGCATGTACGATGATGGAGTAATCCATAGCGCCGGCAGCTCTCAGCCGTTCGTATACACGGACGACATTGGAGTTCTTCTGCCCGATGGAAACATAAATACAAATGACATCCTGCCCCTTCTGGTTCAGAATGGTATCAATAGCGATGGCGGTCTTGCCTGTACCGCGGTCGCCGATAATCAGCTCACGCTGTCCGCGGCCGATCGGGACCATGGAGTCGATACATTTCAGACCGGTCTGCAGCGGGACGTTTACCGGCTGTCTGTCGGCAATGCCCGGAGCTTTGATTTCAATGTCGCGATAAGCGTCAGTCTTGATTTCGCCTCTGCCGTCAATCGGCTGTCCCAGCGCATTGACCACGCGGCCGATGACCGCATTGCCTACGGGAACCTGCATCAGACGGCCCGTTCTCTTTACTACGTCACCTTCCTTGATGGTTTCCGCATTCCCCAGAAGAACGGCACCTACATTGCTTTCTTCCAGGTTCATGGCCATGCCGTAAACGCCGTTCGGCAGTTCCAGCAATTCACCGGCCATGCAGTTTTCAAGGCCATATACATGGGCGATACCGTCGCCGACTTCAAGAACCGTACCTACTTCATCGACATTGAGGTCTACTTTGTAATTTTCAATCTGTTTTTTAATGACAGATGTGATTTCATCTGAACTGATTTTCATATCCTGTAAGTCACCTCAATCTCTTTGCATCATTTGCGAGCGGAGCGCCGCAAGCTGGCGGGCTATGGATCCGTCAATCAGACGGTCTCCCATCCGGACCGTGAATCCGCCTATCAAAGATGCGTCTACTTTCTGTTTCATGATAATTTTGCTTCCCGTGATTTCCGCAAGTTTGGCTTTCAAAGCGTCCACCTGGGATTTGGTCAATGGAAACGCAGAGGTTACCACGGCTTCCTCCATGCCCATCCCATGATGCGCAAGATTGGCATAGACATCCGCCATGGCAGCAAAATCAGCGATGCGGCCTTTGTCGATAACAACATAGCAGAACTGTAAAACTATCGGCTGCACCTTATCTGCAAATAACTTCTTTATAGTATCTTTCTTGACATCCTTAGCAAGCAGAGGATGGTTCAGAATCTCCCCGAGCTCTTTGCTTTTCCCTATGGTATCGGCAATGAGGCGGAGATCTTCTTCCGTTTGTTCCAGGCAGTGCTGCTCTGCGGCAATTTCATAGATGGCTCGTCCGTACTTCTTTGCAAGGATTACGTTCTTATCCATGATTACTTACCTGCCTGCCCGGCATCCAGTCTTGCGATGCTTTCCGCTATGAGCCGGTCATTCGTATCCGGCGTCATATTTTTGCTGATGATCTTCGATGCAATATCACAGGAAAGAGCGGCCACCTGCGTCTTCAGATCCTCCAGGGCATCCTTGCGTTCCCTTTCGATCTGTTTAGCAGCCTGGACTTTTTCCCTCTCAATAGCCGCATGGGCCTCATCGATCTGCGCCTGGGCCTGTACCTTGGCCTCTTTTACGGCCTTGTCCACGATCCCCTGTGCGGCGACCTGGGCATTGGCAAGTTCCGCTTCCAGATCGGATTTGAGCTTGGCCGCCTCCGCGCTGGACCGGGCCGCGCTGTCCAGATCATTCCGGATCTTGTTCCTGCGGTCATCCATAACCTTCAGTACCGGCTTATAGCAGAAATGCGCCAAAACGGCAATGAGAATGATAAAGTTGAGGATTGAAATCAGCAGCGTACCATTTAATTCTACCAATGAAATCCCCTCCTTAGGCTAACAATGAATTGGAATTAGCCGAGGAAAGGATTGGCGAATACGAGGACGAGAGAAATAACGATAGCGATAATCGGAATAGATTCTACCAGGCCGATGCCGACAAGCATGGAAGTGAAGAGCTGGCCCTGAATTTCCGGCTGGCGGGTCATGCCGTCGATAGCGTGAGATGCTACTTTAGAATCGCTGAATGCAGCTGCAAATGCGGCAACTGCGGCAATCAGCGCAGATGCGATAAGGGAATACTGAACAACAATAGTCTGATCCATGGTAATGATTCCTCCTAAAAATGTAATGCCCCGGTTTTTCCGGATATAATGAGTACCGTTTCGCGGGCGGCGCCGGGCATTTTACGGAGTGCCGCTCCCATTCACCTGCACACCTTCACTTACTCCACGCTCTCCTTGAGATAAATGGAAGTGAGCGTAGTGAAAATGTACGCCTGGATCAATCCGACCACAAGGCTGAACACGACCCAGAGCAAAGGTACAAGCACAGGTGCCAACGCGTAGAGGATTTCCATCAGGATTTCCCCTGCCAGAATATTGCCGAATAGACGCATTGCCAGTGTCACCGGCCGGGAAAGTTCTTCTACGATATTGATGATTACGAACGGCGGCATCGGTTCAAAGAAATGTTTCAGCCATTTGCCGAATCCCCTGTTCCTGATATAAACGAAATGAATACATAATGTGCCGGCCAGTGCCAGCCCCAGGGTCGTATTCACATCATTTGTCGGAGACGCCGTCAGATGGGCTGTCGGCAGAAGCCCGATCTCATTGGCCACAAAGATGAACATGAAAAGCGTCAGCAGGAAATAAACAACCTTTTTATAATGCGATCCCATATTCTTCTCAAACTGGGAGCATAGCGGCTCAATGATCATTTCCACCGCATTCTGGATACCGCTTGGAACGAGCGAACGCCCCCGGCTCGCAGCAAAGACGATAATAAATACTATGAGAGCAGTAAGCCATTGTGTAAAAATCGTATCCAGATTGACCGACATTCCGAAAAGCTGTGCAACCACATGTGTACCCGTATGAAGATGCATAGTCTCACCCCCTCTCTGTTTTGGACGTCAGGAAAATATTATTATTCTTATTCCACACTATTGCCTTGCCCAGATAGTAGCAGGGAACAGTGACAATAAGCCCGCCAGAAAGCCGAGAATGGAAAGCGGTGTCCACAAAACCACCGCCACCGCCAGCCCCGCTTCCACAAAAAGCCGGGAGCCGGCAAGCGCGGCGCCCATCTGGCCTATGTAGGCCGCGTCCCGCTCTTCTTTCTCCCAGTGGATGTAACGCTGTTTCATGTACAAGAAAAAAAGAATATGAAATACGACGCCGGCGGCAAATCCTGCCGCTACAGTCCATTCCCATTTCAAAAATGCGGCGGCCGCGCCGACAGCGCCTATGGCTGCCAGACGGCTGACCACTCTATCCGCAAAAGCAGGGAATACCGTATCATACTTCATTTCTTACTTTCCTATCATTTTTCTAATTATGGCCCACAATCCGGATATGGCGCCCAAAAGGGATAACCCGATAAGGCCGAAAGGATACGTCCCCAAGTATTCATCACACTTAAGTCCGCCCCAGATACCGAGGCCGATACAGGAAAGAAGGGTCATGCCCGCTCCGCCTGCCACAGCGATACTGCGCATCGGATTGAACTCTTTTCCTTTATCTCCCTGTCCTCCGGCATTCTTCATGGCCATCTCCGGCATGTGCATATCATGAAAAACTGCACGCAAAATACGTACAGCTCTACCCATACAAAGTTATTGTAACATATGCGGATTTACTTAGCTATAAATTTAGACGGTTTTTTATGAGAAATCCCCTCCGCATACAAAAGCGTCTCCACGATGCGCCCGGCGGATCTGCCGTCACCGTAAGGATTCACTGCTTCCGCCATCGCATGATATGCTGCCTCATCGGTCAGCAGCCGGTATGCCGTCTGATAAATCTTCTCTTCCCCAGTGCCTACCAGTTTTACCGTCCCCGCCTCTACCGCTTCGGGACGCTCTGTCGTATCGCGAAGGACAAGGACGGGTTTCCCCAGGCTCGGCGCTTCCTCCTGTATGCCGCCTGAATCGGTCAGCACAAGGGCAGACCGCGCCATCAGATTCGTGAAAGGCTCATACTCCATCGGTTCCACAAGATGGATGCCCGCCGCGCCGTCCAGCTCTTCCTCCACCGCTTCACGGACAAGAGGATTCCGATGGACAGGAAATACGACTTCCGTATCCGGCACGGTTTCCACCAGCCGGCGGAGCGCACGGTACACATGGTGCATGGGCGCGCCCAGATTTTCACGGCGGTGGGTGGTCACAAGGATGACGCGCTTGTGTTCTTCAATCGCCTGTATTTCTTCATCTTCAAAAGTATAATCTTTCTTTACCGTTGAAAGGAGCGCATCAATGACGGTATTCCCCACGACAAAAATATTTTCATCCTTTTTATTTTCACGGAGCAGATTTTCCCGCGCTGTTTCCGTCGGGGCAAAATGAAGACTGGCCAGGACGCCCGTAAGCTGGCGGTTCGCCTCTTCAGGAAAAGGGGCCGCCAGATCTCCCGTGCGCAGCCCCGCTTCCACATGTCCGACTTTGATCTGCTTGTAAAAAGCGGCAAGCGACGCGGTAAACGTCGTCGTCGTATCCCCATGGACAAGGACATAATCCGGTTTTTCCTTTTCCAGTACTTCTTCCAGTCCGCGAAGGACGCGGGAAGTGATGTCATACAGGGACTGTCCGCTCCTCATGATATCCAGATCGTAATCGACGGGCAGCTTGAAAAGATCCACCACCTGATCGAGCATTTCCCGATGCTGCGCCGTGAGGCAGACCTTCGTTTCTATTTCGGGATGCGCCAGAAGCGACTGCACGACAGGAGCCATCTTTATCGCTTCAGGCCGCGTGCCGAAAACCGTCATGACTTTCACAGGACTACTCCTTTTCATAAAACAAACTGATAAAATGAAATATTTCTGTCAATTCTTTTTTTATTTCTCATCTTTTTCCGATGGCGGAAGAACGACCTCTCTCATGACGCCGAGTTTCTTCGCCCAGAAAATAAACATCCCGAGTGCGAGGAGGATCACCGCCACGCCGAGAAATGGATTCAGCCTCACCACAAGGAGCGCCGCTGCCGAGAAAAAAGCGGTCAGCGCGTACATGACCAGCACCACCTGTTTCTGCGACAATCCCGCCGCCAGAAGACGATGGTGGAGATGGTTCTTGTCCGGTGAAAAAATCGGCACCCCTGACTGCCTGCGCCGCACGATAGCAAGTACCGTATCGGTAATGGGCACGGCCAGCGCCACCAAAGGCACGATAAGGACTGCGGCAGCCGCCGTCTTCATAGATCCCATGACCGACACCGCGGCAATCACATACCCAAGGAACATGGATCCCGTATCGCCCATGAAAATTTTAGCCGGATTGAAATTATACTGCAGAAAGCCGAGACACGCGCCTGTCATGGCCACCATAGCAGCAGCCGATATCCACTGCCCCATCTGGAATGCAAGAAAGGCAATGGCAATAGACGCTATCGTGGCGATCCCCGCAGCAAGCCCGTCAAGACCGTCAATAAGATTGACCGTATTGATAAATCCGATGATCCAGAAAATAGTAAGCGGTATGGAAATAAAGAGAGGAAATTCAATAATCCCCACATAGGGAAGATCGATCCAATCAATATTCACATCAAAGAATATCACAAGCACGGCGGCGGATAAGATCTGCCCGAGAAGTTTCACCTTGGCGGGAAGAGACACGATATCATCTGCAATCCCCACAAAAACAAGACAGGTCGCGCCGATCATAATCCCTGTCATTTCATAAGTAAAGCCCACCGTAAGAATGACGGATACCATAAACCCCGCGTATATGGCAAGCCCGCCCAAACGGGGCACCAGTCCGTGATGCACCTTCCGCGCGTCCGGCTTATCCACGGCGCCGATCTGCACAGCGAAATTCTTTACGGCCGGAGTAAGAATAAACGTCACGGCAAGCGCGGCAAGGAACGTGAACGCGTAAGCGAACAACGAACCACCTCCCCTTTCTATGTATATGGTTATTTTAGCACAACTGATGAAATATTGTTGCCTGTCCTGCCGCAAAAAATAAAGCGGAGCCCAAAAGAAGCTGAAACCGCAAAAGAAAGACACACGAAACGGAGAACCGTATTTCCGTCCCCATACAGCAAAAACCTCACGGCTGTTTGATTGAAATCATTCTGCCATGAGGTTTTTATACTACTTCGCACGAATCACAACGCAGCGATACGGCGCTTCTCCGTCGCTTTCCGTAGATACCGCGCTGTCATTCTGGAGCGCCAGGTGGATCATGCGGCGGTCGCCTGCCGACATCGGTTCAAGGCGGATTTCTTCCCCTGTACGCTTTGCTTTATCCGCCAGACGGTGCGCCAGCGATTCCAGGGTCTGCCTGCGGCGCTGCCGATAGTCTTCTACATCAAGAAGCACGAAGTAATGGTGACGGAAATTTTTATTTGCCGCCAGATTCGTCAGGTACTGGAGCGCGTCCAGCGTCTGGCCGTGCTTTCCGATAAGGATGCCCAGACCCTCGCCGTGAAGGTTGAAAAGAATGCGTTCTTCATTCACCATCTTTTCAAGCTGCACTTCCATCTTCATTCCTTTGAAAACGCCCGTCAGGAAACGTTTCGCTTCTTCAGCGGCTTCTTCCTGCTCTTCCGCGGAAAACGGAGTTTCCTCACGGCCGCGTTTTTCCTTCTTCGCCGTAAGAACTTCTTCCGTATCGCCGCCCATGACGTTTTCCCCCGGCTCCTCCGCAGCGGAAACGGTTTCTTCCTCTCCGTCTGCAGCCCCGGCAGCAGCCGAAGTCATGTCCCCGGCAGTCTCCGTAACATCTTCCGTTTCCGATCCTGCCGCGCCGACCTCGACAACGGCATCTTTCTTGTTGAACAAACCGAAAAGTCCGCTTGAGGGCTGTTCAATAACACGGATCACTGCTTCTGCGCGGGAAAGCCCCAGCTTCTTCAATCCTTCTTCCACTGCTTCGTCAACGGTTTTTGCGGTAATTCTGACAGTTTCCATAGTTATCCCTCCGCTTTCCCGGAACTATCCCCGGCCTCTGCCGTCTTTTCAGCAGAAGCCGTTTTTTCTTTTTCATCACCGGCCTTCGGTGCTTCATCGGCCGCCGGTTTCTTTGCTACCTTTTTAATAATTTTTCTGCGGATAATCTTTTTCCTCTTTGTCTTAGCCACAGCCTCTTCATCGGTATGGACAGTGACTACGCCTTTTTTCGAAGGCCCGTTTATCATTTCCTTTCCCTTTTCCCCGCGGAACATGATAAGCTGCTGGAAAAACTGGTAAATATTGCTCACCACCCAGTAAATCACCAAACCGCTCGGAAAATGAAGAGACATCCAGCCGATCATAAGAGGCATCATGAAAAGCATCGTCTTTTGGTTGCCCGGCGCGTCTTTCGGCGTCGTCTGCCAGGAAACAAGGAACGTGGACGCGGCGGAAAGAACAGGCAGGATGTACGTGCCGTCTTCCGCTGCCAGACTTTCAATCCAGAGGAAACCCGCGTGGAGAGGGTCATAACTGAACCCCTGAATCGCATAGTACATCGCGATAAGGAAAGGCATCTGTATGAGCAAAGGCAGGCATCCCGCCATGGGGGACGCATTATGCTCTTTGTACAGACGCCCCATTTCCTGCCGCATCATGGCAGGGTCATTTCTGTACTTCTTCTGGATTTTCTGGATCTCCGGCTGTATTGCCTGCATCGCTTTCATGGAACGGATCTGTTTCACTGCGAGGGGAAGCAGCAGCGTCTTGATGAGTATCGTCAAAACGACGATAGCGATGACGTAATTGGGAAATCCGAGACCGGAAGTAAATTCATAACAAATCTGCAGGCCGATGCGCATCAGATCGGCAATCATGCCTACAATAGCCGAGAGTACGGGAATCTGGAACTCAGATCCGCCTCCGCCAAAGCCAAGATTCATAATTTCTCCTTATACGGCCTCTATTTCAGCCGCCTAAATGTTCCTGCTTTCTGAATTTCAAAAGCAGGATGAGACAAAAATGCAGAAACTCTGCAAAATTCATGGCGTGACAGGATAACAAAACGCGAAAGATGAAAAAAGCGGCGCCTTATCAAAAGCGCCGTACATTGCCTATCGGAAAAGCCTTATGGAACAGGGTCATAACCGCCCTTATGGAAAGGATGGCACTTCAAGATCCGCTTTAACGCGAGCCATCCGCCTTTCAGCGCGCCGTATTTCTCCACCGCTTCCAGCGCGTAAGTGCTGCAGGTGGGAGTGAAACGGCAGCATGGCGGTTTCAGGGGAGAAACATATTTCCTGTAAAATCGAATAAGAACGATCAGCACCGTCTTCATCATGCCCCCTTCAGCATGCCCGCTTTACGCCACAGCGCAAGCAAAGCCTTTTCCGCCTCGCTATACGTCGCTGTCGTCAGAAAAGCGGCGGCAAGCAATATGGCTTCATAATGGGAAGAAAGTTCATGACGATGGAGGCGATAAACCTCTTTCATCAGGCGCCTTGCCCGGTTGCGCGCCACGGCATTGCCGATGCGCTTCGTCGTCACAAACCCGATCCGGACAGGTTCCCGTTTCGTCCTGACCACGTACATAAGTCCCGCGCGGTTGCTGAAACGCCGGCCGGCCGAGTATATACGCCGGTAATCCCTGTTTTGCCGGATACGGAAATCACGGTGAAGCGGATACTTCTTCTCCTGCTTCGATTCTGACTCAGGCACTTAATACCTTTCTGCCCTTGGCTCTTCTTCTTTTCAGAACAATACGGCCGGCTTTCGTCTTCATACGGGCGCGGAATCCGTGGGTATGTTTTCTCCAGTGGTTATTAGGCTGGAATGTCATTTTTGCCATCAGTGAACACCTCCTTACTGCGTCCTGTGTATTCACACACCATAACATGCTAATTATAGCTAAACGGCCATCAGATGTCAAACGAAAACACTTCACACACACTCCGTTTTTCACGAAGAAATCAGTACCGCAATTTCCTTTCTTGCTTCCGGATAAAGAAAAAAGGAAACGGTCTCCCGTCTCCCTTATTTTCTTCCGTACCACCTATTGCAGTGCGGACCTCTGCAAGCTTCCCGGTCGTCACCGCTTCTCTCCGGAACACCGCAGACTCCCCGCTCACCGTTTTCTCCGATGGGACAGAGCTGTACGTTTTCATCCTGCGGCGAATTATCTCCGCCATCATATGCGGCAAAACCGCCAACTACCCCGCCTGCAATCAGTGCCGCGGCAAGTATTGTTTTCTTCCACATAAGAACACCTTCTTTCAAAGCTAAAGCTTATTCATATATTTATATATACTTATTATAACATACCCTGTATAGTGCCTTATTGACAGAGAACGGTCAGATGTCACCCGGAACGCAGCGAAAAAATCTGTACTCGTGGTGAGGAAGACCATAAGAAGATAAAAGCTATCAGCTGTGAGCAGTCAGCTGCAAGCTGTTAGCTGTGAGTTAAAAGCCGAAGCATATGATTTCCATTAGGTGTCATACGAAATATCAGCAAAGGATTTGCTGTTGTAGTAAGGGGAGCGTTAATCGTCATTCGAAGCAAATGTGAAGAATCTATTACCGTGGTGAGGAAAACCGTAAGACGTCATCAGAGTCATAGATTCTTCACTCCATGTCACTGCTCCGTTTCCCGTCCTTCCCTCAAGGCTTTCTCGACTCCGTTCAGAATGACGCTTGAAGGAAAGAGTGTCATAATAACGGGAACATTAAGCGTCATTCAGAGCGCCAGCGAAGAATCTATGCCTGTGGTGAGGAAGACGGTAAGGCGTCATCAGCGCAATAGATTCTTCACTCTGTGCCACTGTCCCGTTTCCCGTCTTTCCCACAAAGCATTCTTACCACCGTTCTGAATGACGATTTTGGGAAAACACGTCATAATGAAGGAAACGTTAAGCGTCATCATAAGCGGACATGAAGGATCTGTACCTCCAGTGAGGACATCGGCAAGGCGTCATTCAGAGCAACAGCGAAGGATCTATACCCGTGGTGAGGAAAACCGTAAGATGTCATTCAAGGTAACAGATTCTTCACTCCATGCCACTGCTCCGTTTCCCGTTTTTCCCTCAAGGCTTTCTCGACTCCGTTCAGAATGACGCTTGAAGGAAAGAGTGTCATAATAACGGGAACATTAAGCGTCATTCAGAGCGCCAGCGAAGAATCTATGCCTGTGGTGAGGAAGACGGTAAGGCGTCATCAGCGCAATAGATTCTTCACTCTGTGCCACTGTCCCGTTTCCCGTCTTTCCCACAAAGCATTCTTACCACCGTTCTGAATGACGATTTTGGGAAAACACGTCATAATGAAGGAAACGTTAAGCGTCATCATAAGCGGACATGAAGGATCTGTACCTCCAGTGAGGACATCGGCAAGGCGTCATTCAGAGCAACAGCGAAGGATCTATACCCGTGGTGAGGAAAACCGTAAGATGTCATTCAAGGTAACAGATTCTTCACTCCATGCCACTGCTCCGTTTCCCGTCCTTCCCACAAAGCATTCTTACCACCGTTCTGAATGACGGCAGACGGTAAGCGTCATCCGAAGCGAACACGAAGAATCTGTTACTCGAATGAAATAAAAAGGAAACAGGCTGTTCCGAAGAATGAAAAACGTCCTACAAACGGATGGAAACAGGCGTTCCTGTCCGACAGCCATTTTTCGCAAAATAAAAGACCCCCGAAGAGGTCTTCTATTGTTAGCTTACAATCACGAATTAGAAAGCGTAGTTCAGTTCAACGCCCCATGTATTCGCGGGATTTTCCGCCTGGCTGTCATATGTTTTCGCGCCGAAGTTGTAGTAAGCGTCCAGTTCTACATTCTTCTGTACAGCAACACCTGCTTTTGCTGTCCAGAACTTCACGCCTGCACCATTGTCCCAGCCATATTCCAGCTGATCCGTCATGTCCAAAGCGGAGTTGCCGAGGAGATAAGAACCTGCATCAGCTCTTACATAGTGAACACCGAGGGTAAAGCTGCCCGGTTTATTCAAATCCACTTCGCCATAATTCAGTCCGGCTGTCCACAGATTGCCATGTCCGAACTCGTGATTACCCTTGGTCTGGATAAAATCACCGTCAATACTCAGACCGGAATCGCCCAGTCCGATGGTTGCGCCGGCACCCCAAGCATAAATATGTGCTCCCTTGTAAGCAGGAGCTACACTACTTCCATTGAGTCCCTGTACATTGTCTAAATAGAAAGCAGAAAGCATGGAAGACTCGCCAAAGTGCCCGGTCAGCTTGCCATACCAGGCTTCAATGGACGCACTGTTTTCCCAGTGATAGGTATCCATGCTGCGCTCAGCGTCCTGGAAACGGCCATAACCGAATTCAGCGCCGAATTTACCATTATCATAACCTGCTACAACGCCGTCAAATCTTCCATCTTCATCCCAGAACACGCCGGTCTGGTCCAGTGCCACACCCTGGCGGCCGAGATCCATGTAGAAAGCGTCATTCGGTGTCCAGCGGGCATGGATGCGGTCCATGATAGTATTGGCATCTTTATTATCCTTGAAATTCATTTCAGATACGAAACGACCGGAAACAACGACCTGGTCATTGACCTGGGCGTCCGCATTGATGCGCAGACGGCCTGTCCAAGCATCCGTATGATCTTTAGCTCCGTCAAGGTTATGCTGGTACTGCATACGGGCATCGCCGGACCAGGAAATGTTGCCGACTTTCTTTTCCAGGTTGCTTACGCGGACACCAAGGTTTGCCAGTTCATCTGCGTATTCCCCTGCCAGTTTGTCCAAGGTTGCTTTCTGTTCTGCATTCAGCTGGTCTTCGCGGGCCATCAGACGGGCAATAACCTGCGCCAATTCATAACGGGTCATGTTTCTTTCGCCTTTGAATGTACCGTCCGGATAGCCTTCTACAACGCCCTGATCGGAGAGATCGGACACTGCCTGGTAGGCCCAATCATCGGTGGATACATCAGAGAATGGATTTGCAGCGTATGCGGATACGCCTGCGGTGAGTGCAGCTGCTGCTGCGATTGCGAGAATCTTTTTCATGATTCTTCCTCCTTTGAGAAAAAACTTTGCGTCCTTAGCTCAGCAGGAATCAGAAAATCTCGCTCGAGTGACCGTGTTTCCTCTGCCTGTTTTCTGAATCTCCGCACTAAAAAAGAAGGACTGCCTTTTTAGCAACTTCAGTGTACCACAATTATTAGATTTTGACAAATTTCAGTCTTTTTATTTCTTAATTGCTTCAAACCTGAAATCTACGGTTCCCATACAAATACCTTAAAAAGTATCTTACTATATATCTATAATACATATAATATGCAGTATGTGCTAAGCAGTATGGTTTCCTTTTCCTTCATTTGCGCAACAGATTCTTCGCTGCCGCCCCGGATGACATCTTACCGCTTTCCCCACCACGGTCATAGATTCTTCACATTCGTTCAGGATGACGCCTTACGGTCTTCCTCACCACGGGTTACAGGCCTTTCATTGATACTCTAAATGACGTCTTACCGTTTCCTGTCATTCTGAATGGAGGCAAGAATGCTGCCTGAGAAAACGGGAAAGCGGAACGATGACACGGAGTGAAGAATCTATTACTTTAATGACAGCTTACCGGCTTTCTCACCACGGTAACAGATCCTTCACTCGCGCTCAGGATGACGTCTTACCGCCTTCCTCACTACGACAGCAGTCCTTCACATTCGCTTTGGATGACGCTTTACCAGACAGCGCTGCTTTTCATTTATTACCTACCTGCTACATATTTGTATATAATCTTATGCAGGAGGTATTTCCATGGGTTATGTCTATATTCTTACCAATTATAATAAAACCGTTCTTTATACAGGTGTCACAAATAATTTGCAACGTCGTTTATATGAACATCGCATGGGAATCAACGATAGTTTTACCAAAAGATATCACGTTTATTATCTTGTATATTATGAAATAGCAAGCAATATAAAAGATGCCATTCATAGAGAAAAAAGCACAAAAGGATTTTCCCGAAATAAAAAAGAAGTTTTAATAAACAGCATAAATCCTGAATGGAAAGATTTATCAAAAGAATGGTTGTAATAAATCTATATAATCCTTGCTTCTCTTCCTCATCAAGGCAGCAGATTCTTCGCTGCGCTCAGAATGACGTCTTATGGTCTTCTCTACCATGGGTGCAGATCCTTCACGTCCGCTTATGATGACGATTAACGTTTCCTTCATTATGACGTGCTTTCCCAAAATCGTCATTCAGAACGGTGGTAAGAATGCTTTGTGGGAAGGACGGGAAACGGGATGGTGACACGGAGTGAAGAATCTATTACATTGAATGGCATCTTACCGGTTTTCCTCACCATGGTGGCAGACCCTTCACATTCGCTTCGGATGACGCCTTACCGTCCTTCGTCATTCTGAACGGGGGTAAGAATGCTGTATGAAAAAGCAGGGAAACGGCAATGTAGCACGGAGTGAAGAATCTATGACTCGGACGACATCTTACCGCTTTCCCCACCACGGTAACAGATCCTTCACATTCGTTCAGGATGACGATTAACGTTTTCTCTCATTATAAACCTGGCTGTACCGTCTGTTTAACGTCATTCTAAATGGGGATAAGAATGCTGTATGAAAAAGCGGGAAAGCGGAACGATGACACGGAGTGAAGAATCTGTTACTTCGATGACAGCTTACCGTGGGTGCCGCTTTTATCAAAAGACGAAAAAACTGTCAGCTTACAGATGATAGAATCCGGCTATCCGTTTGTTTCCTTTCATAAGAAAAAGACTCTTTTCGGAGTCTTTCTTTTATTTTATTTTTGTATTTTCGTTTCAGAGATCTTTTTTCTTATTTCAGGAAATTTTTCATTGATTATTTTCCCCATTTTTTCTTTTGCTTCTTTGTCTGGATGAAGGCCGTCCGCCGCAAGATTTTCCGGCATGTCTTCATACATGGCAAAGGGCGCTGCCGTATCGATATGGGTCTGCGTCCGTATCCAGCCGTTCACTTTGTCAAATTCCGCTTTCCAGTTTTCTGCCGTCGGCTGGTGGTAATATTTCCAAATCCGATCCGGGGCGATCGGGGGAATGGTAAGCAGGACAGGCTTGATGTCATTAGCCCTGCATTTTTCCTGAAGAGCTTCCAGGTCAGAAATGACCTCTTCCGCCGTTCCCCCGCAGCGCAGATTGTTTGTTCCACCCATAATGAGAAGGTACCGTACATGGAAAGGGATGACATCTGCATCGAACCGCCGGAGAAGGTCGTCCGTTTTATCACCGCTCCGGGACATATTTATCGTAGGAAAATCAAGGTAGTACGCATAATTGTAAGGCCAGTCCGCCGGACTGTAAGACATCCTTCCGCCGCCGTGGCTGATACTGTCTCCAAGAATGCCGGTTTCCCAGTTTTCCGCGGGATCATTCACGATCTTTTCCGCTTCGCTCCATACGCCTACAGGCCCGCCATTTTCATCAAGACCGCGGACACGCCACCAGACCGTTCCCTGCCGCGGCAGCTCGTCAAAAAGTTCGGGGATTGTAACAATCCCCTGCGAAATGCGATGGACAGACGGTTCACAGCCGTCAGGATTTTCCGGTTCTTCATCAGTGATTTCCACTTCATAAGAAACCGCGTGGGGAATTTTCACAAAAGAATACGCCGGATAAAGAAGAACCGTACCGTTCTGCTCATGGTATTTCACGCGGATCTTCGGCGCGTACCGTTCCATTTCCTGCGCGGCCTTTTCCATCGGCACAGGTGCCGAATAGGCGGAAATGCTCTGCCCGTCCAGACCGATGGCTTTCACCTGGCAGCAGAGGATCCCCGGTCCGTCATAGCTGTCTGTAATTTCTTTTTCAATCATCACACTGTCACGGAAAACATGGCCGTCTTCATAAATCGGCGGGCGCATTTCTTTCCGTCCGAAATGCTGTGTCACAGGCACGATGCGGAAAGAATACCACACCGCGTCCGGATTCGCCGGCCAGCGGACAAAAAGAAGTTCCGGAGAAGCATCCGCCCCGGCAGCGGTCCACATAAAAGCAAAAAAGAAAAGAGAAATAAAAATCCTCTTCATTACAGTCCCCTTTCATTAAACCATGAAAGAAGTATAAGGGATGGAAGAAGAAATAACAAGAAAAAGAAATTTGCCCATCAAAAAAGAGCCCCCGCAGAGGAAACTCTTATCTGCCATAAAAGAAAAACACTCGCTGCCGGCAGCAGGAATGTTCTCTTTCTTCCCTTTTCTATTTTTATGCTTTTGCGGTTTTCGCCTTTCGTGATCTTTTGTCCTTCCGATTTACCGTTTCTTCCGCTTCTTTCACACCGGCCGCTTCCGTTTTTCCTGTGCGCTTTCTTTTCGGCTTTTCTTCCGCGGGCTTTTCCTCTGCCGGTTTTCCGGATTTTATTTTCCCTTTTTCAGATCCGGCCGTTTTAACTTTTGTTTTCTGTTTTGCCTTTTCTCTTCTCAGGCGCTTTTCATACAGGTGATACAGTTTATCCGCCAGACCGGCAATGATTTCTTCCCCTTCCACCAGATCCTTCCAGTAATTCGGAAGAAAATCTGCGCCGAAGCGGACACCTTCTATGGCTCCTGTCAGCGCTGCCGTAATCGGGCTGTTTCCATTATGGTTCGCCGCGGCGATGATCGCATCCACAGGATCATCCACGGCAAGGGCAGCATATACGGCTATCGCCAGAGCTTCATCTGCCTGATCGCCGCTTCCCAGAGAATGGATACTGTCGATGTATGCCCAGACATTCCCCTTTCCGGCAGGCTGGTCATTAGCCTGCTGCTGCGCTGCAGAAAGAAGTGTGGTAATGCTGTCGGTCCGATGGGTTTTATTCAAAAGCCCGTGAATCCGTTCAATAGCCTTGGGAAGCGTCATTCCGTCAGCAAGGCAGGCAATCAGTGCCGATACCGCCCCTGCCGCATAGTAGGCGACAGGAGTCGAGTGGGAAAAAGCCGCCGCCCTTACGCCGGCATTAAAAGCTGTCTTACTGTCGCCGGCATAAAGGAGCCCGATAGGTACCACTCTTGTCAGCGCGCCGCCGCCTTTGCTTTCATTTACCTTATTTTTCGTTGTCCCCATCGTTTCCCCGGAAAACGCATTCAAAAGACCTTCTTCCGGTTTACGGCGGGCATGCATGAATTTTTCCCGCACAAGGCAGATCTCCCGTTCATGAGGCTGCCGTCTCATCCACGTACGCTGCCCGCGCCGCGGTTCCTCCCCCGTCTGGCTGTAAAACCAGCGCATATAGCCGCGGTACAGCCCTTCTGCTTCTTCCAATTTTTTTGCATCTGTCCACAGAAGTCCGTCTACCGTGGCCAGTTCCATCTGCGTATTTCCCGTCACCGGCGCCAGATTTCCGCACTGCCCGTTCCGCACAAGCGTACGCAGGCCAAAGGGCCCGTACTTGTGTTGAATACGACAGACAGAAAGCTCCTGCAAAGGGTACCCCAGAGCATCTCCGCAGGCGCCGCCGATCATCGCGCCGCGGAACATTTCTATCTCCGTCATCTATCCTCCCTCAATCCCGCAAAACCTGATTCCAAATAAAAACACGACCAAAGAAATACGAAAACGGTTCTCCGCATTTCCAATACATAAAGAGGGAACTGCAAAAATTTCCGTAAACCCCAAAAATCCACAGAAACACTGCTGAAAAATAAAAAATAACCGTTTTATATTTATGTATATTGTATCATAATTCACCGCTTTAATCATCTAAAGATACTTCTTTGGAAGGAAAAACGTCCTTTCTCCGTTTCATTTTTTCTGCCGTGGTTAACTTTCTTTTTTCCGCTCCATCCATTAAAATGTAAATGTACTTTATTTTAAAGAAAACGAGGTCACTATGAAAAGAATATTAATCTCATTATCCGCAGCACTCCTTCTTTCTTCCGGCATTTCCCAGGCAGCGGTTCCGCAGGGAGGATATTTCCTTGACAAGAACGGCGTTCCGCTCACGGAAGAAATGCAGACAAAGCCAAGTCTGAAAAGCAATCCCATGCTTCCTCAGAGCGGTGCCGTCCATGCCGCCATGGAATCCCTTCCTCATTCTTCCGCCACAGTCATCCGGATGACCGTCACGGAAGACGGGATCCCCGCTGATGCCGTTGTCACCCAAAGCGCAGGGTCCGTCGTTCTTGACGAATATGCCATGAGATGCGTAGAAGGCTGGCGCTTCAACCCTGCCAAACTGGGAGACAAGCCGGTGAGCGCTGCCGTATCCATTCCTGTACGCTTCCTTTCCATGATGGTTTCCACACCTGCTGCTCCGTCCGACCGTCCGATGAAGAAGGCGTCTGCCGAAGTGAAAGAAGCCATAGAAAGAAATAACCATCCTGTGATTCGTGTTTCCGTCTACATCACGGCGGATGGAAAAACTGACGGCAAACCGAAAGCAGACAACGATGGAAATCTGCCGGGCAGCGATTTCAAAATCCTTTCCGGGTATGCGGAAAATTCCGTAAAAGAATGGAGCTTCACACCGGCCGTGAATCCTGACGGAGAACCCATTCCCCAGGAATTGATTGTCCCGGTGCAGTTATAATATTTCTTTATATCCTATTTCAAAATCATATCCTGTTTAAAATAAACCCCTTTTGCCGGCAAAGCATTGTCAAAAGGGGTTTTCACTGCAATAAAAAAATCCGCCGGTCTTTCGACTGATGGAAAATGGTGCGAGCGAAGGGACTCGAACCCTTATGCGCAAGGCGCAGGATCCTAAATCCTGTGCGTCTACCAATTCCGCCACGCTCGCATATTTTCTTATTATAGTTTGTAACGGAAACAGGGTCAAGAAAAGACCGGTAAAAAACCTTCTCCGCAAAAACAGAGAAGGCATCCTGCAGAAAAATTACTTTGTTTCATCAAGAACAGCTGTGCAGTGTGGACAGCGGGTCGCATCATCGGCAATGGGTTCTTTGCAGAACTGACAGGTGCGCGCCGGTGCGGCTTCTTCTTTCGGAAAAGCCCTGTTCATCTGGCGGATCACAAGGAAAATCACGAAAGCGATGATCAGGAAATCAATGATTGTATTGAAAAACTGTCCGTAAGCGATGACAGGCACGTTCATTTCTTTGGCTTCCGCCAGTGTAGCCACCGGTGTTTTTCCCAAATTGATAAATCGATTCGAGAAATCAACACCGCCCATAATCATTCCGATGGGCGGCATGATGACATTTTCCACCAGGGAAGATATGATCTTTCCGAAAGCGCCGCCGATAACGACGCCGACTGCCATATCGACCACATTGCCCCTGACAGCAAAATCCCTGAATTCTTTCATCATGCCCATCTTATTTCTCCTTTTCATTCGCAAATATATTAATTTTTTATACTATAGCACATCCTCATCTGCATTTCTACATATTTCTATATAGCTTTATAAAATTTCCGCGCTTCGATTGTTAATCTCCTGTCACTTTCTTGCTTGACAAATAATTGTCATCAAGATACAATAGAAGCGTAAACAGAAGAGACAGCCATTGGCCGTGGCGTTTCTGCTCATTGTTGCTTCTTACACAACCTCTATGAAAAGCTTCCTTTCACCGGGAAGTTTTTTTCGTACTGCAAAAGAGAGAAACCGCCCGGGTTCCCCTCTCCTTTCATCATAGATACGGATTCTTCACTGCTCAGAATAACGCTTAACAGTTCCGCCGTGCCTGCAGCATACCTGCCCTCAACCGTAAAAAGAATCTGTATTTTCCTATTTCTGTCTTTTCTGATCGGGGGAAACATCCCGATTGCTCATCTGCCGGCATCCATCCGCTAAAAAACAGCGGATAAGCACCCGCTGCCTTTCTGATAACCGTTTTATTCCTTAATGAATGTATTTCCTGTCACTACAGGAACAGAGCGATCCTGCCGGACCATTTCTCCTCCCAGCGGATCGATGGCAGACGATACGGTAAGCATCGTGCAGAATGCCCCCCACACAAGAAGAACCGCCTTGTTCTCCTTCAATTCCGCCGTCATCCTTCCGAAGAATCTTTTCATCGGCAGCCTGCCCCCTGCTGCGCCTCTTCTTTCTGATTCTGCCGGTGTATAATGATTGGCTGCTGTCATGAACTTCATCTCCTTTATCATCCGCTCTTGTACCATTTCCTTTTCTTGGCCTCATTATACCCACATGGGTATTTACATTCAATAATCATTTGCAAAATAAAGTCCATTAATGGACAATTCACGCAGATTGTACATTGAATGGCAAAATCAGTCATATGCCTGCACAATAAAAAACTCACAGCAGATCCGTGTCAAATCTCCATACACGAAGAGGCCGCCATGAGCTGTAAAAATTTCCGGCCGGAAAAATAAAATGAAACTTCACACCGGCAAGAACATTTCCTTTCTGTTTTTCACTTATTTCCCTTGTCCGTACGTCGCATTCGGACCGTGCTTTCTTTGGTAGTGCTCGTCAAGGATGTATGCGGGAAGCGAGGCCGAAGGATTCAATAATTTTGTTTTCAGCGCCATTTCCGCCGCAGTCTCCATGACGACCGCATGGTACACAGCGTCCGCCGCATTTTTTCCCCAGGCAAAAGGCCCGTGGTTCCGTACAAGGGCACCGGGCACGGCAAGCGGCTCGTATCCGCGGCATCGCACAGTTTCTATAATGACGGCACCCGTATTTTTCTCATAAGCGCTTTTCGTTTCTTCTTCCGTAAGCGCCCTTGTGCAGGGGATATCCCCATAAAAATAATCCGCATGGGTCGTACCGAGGGCAGGAATATCGAGTCCCGCCTGGGCAAAAGCTGTGGCATTGACGGAATGGGTATGTGTCACACCTCCGATTTCAGGAAACGCGCGGTACAGCGCCAAGTGGGTCTCCGTATCGGAAGACGGTTTCCATTTCCCTTCCACTGTTTCTCCCGTCTCCACATCGACTGCTACCATGTCGCCCGCTGTCATGCTCTCATAAGGCACACCTGACGGTTTGATGACCATAAGGCCTTTCTCCCGGTCGATACCGCTCACATTCCCCCATGTATAGATCACGACACCCCGTTTCACAAGTTCCAGATTGGCGGCGCACACCGCTTCTTTTAATGTCTCCAGCATAGAACCCTCCTGCTTTTTCCTTTTTAATAACAGTACAAGACCGCACCCTGTTATTTTATATTTTACGCTTTACGGTTTTTACCAATTCTTCCATAAATTTCTCTGCCGCGGGAGATCGTGTTTCTTTTTTGGCTGCTGCGGTATATTTCACCCAGCCTCACCATTTTGCGGATGACACTTACCATCTTCCTTATCACGGCAATAGATTCTTCGCTGTTGCTCTGAATGACGCCTTGCCGATGTCCTCACTACAGGTACAGATCCTTCACATTTGCTTCGGATGACGTTTAACGTTTTCCTCACTACAACAGCAAATCCTTTGCTGATATTTCGTATGACACCTAATGGAAAATATGCTTCGGCTTTTAACTCACAGCTAATGGCTAATGGCTAACAGCTTATAGCTGACAGCTCACAGCTGATAGCTTTTATCTTCTTCCTCCAATCGTCATTCTGAACGGTGGCAAGAATGCTTTGTGGGAAAAACGGGAAGCAGCAACATGACACCGAGTGAAGAATCTATGACTCTGATGACATCTTACCACTTTCCTCACCACGGGCATAGATCCTTCACATTCGCTTCGGATGACGATTAACGTTCCCCCCATTATGACGCCTTTTCTCCCAATCGTCATTCTGAATGGACGCAAGAATGCTGTTCGAGAAAAACGGGAAACAGCAACATGACACCGAGTGAAGAATCTATGACTCTGATGACGCCTTACCGCTTTCCTCACCACGGGTATAGATCCTTCACGTTCGCTTCGGATGACGTTTAACGTTTTCCTCACTACAACAGCAAATCCTTTGCTGTTGTTTCGTATGACACCTAATGGAAATCATATGCTTCGGCTTTTAACTCACAGCTAACGGCTCACAGCTCACAGCTGATAGCTTTTATCCTCTTCCTCCAATCGTCATTCTGAATGGACGCAAGAATGCTTTGTGAAAAAGCAGCAAAGCAGCAATATGGCACGGAGTGAAGAATCTATGACTCGGATGACGCCTTACCACTTTCCCCACCACGGGTACAGATCCTTCACATTCGCTTCGGATGACGCCTGACCGTCAGCTTATCCTCAGTCATACAAAAATACGGTACCCATCACATCTGACGAGTACCGTATTTTATGTTTCTTAAGTTATTTCCTTACCCTTGCTTTCCATTACGCTTTCGGGGAAATATGAGAACCATACACATCGCGGTAATCATTTTTCGCCTTATCGTCTTCACTGTTGACACGGACACGTTCTACCTTGTTTCTGTCATTGTCCTTGCCGGAAATGCGGTCGACACGGATACGATCCAGACGGATCTGGCGGAGTTCCGGTTCGAACTCATTCATGGCTCTATCCATATTGTCATCTACCGGCGCTCCATTCTTCAATGCACGATAGAACATCGCCGCAAATTCATAGCGGGTCATGGAACGGTCACCCTTGAATTCACCGTCCGGATAGCCTTCGATGATACCGTTTCCTGCCAATGTAGCCACATATTCATAAGCCCAGTGGTTTTCCGGCACATCGGGGAAATCCTTCTTCTTACCCATATCCAGGATGCCAAGAATAGAATTCATCTTCTGCTCCATGGTATCCAGGCGTTTCTTCAAGTCCTTGTTCTCATCACGGAGATCGACGATTTCTTTTGCCATGGCTACTTTGGATGTGGATACATGGTTGCCCTGTCCCAGCTTCACGCTAACTCCGGCATTCACCATGTTTTCACCGGCACCGAAGGAACCGCCCACGCTGAACATGGTATCTTCATTAGGGCGGTAGAATGCGCCTACCGATACGGCATGAGCATCTTTGTAGTTGCCGTAACCGGCTGCGAAATCCCACTTATCATCCGGGTCGAAATCAAGGGGATGAAGGGCTGCCAATGCTGCAGCGCCCGCTCCTACACGGTTCACACGGGTTCCCAGTTCGCCTACTTTATTGGTTACATTTTTGATATCCTGCGAAGACGCGATGCCGGAAACGGAATAGGTGCTGCCGTCATTACGAGTGAAGTTCAACGTATCCCCGCTAAGTGAAGCAGATGATGTATAGCGGTCCTGCAATCCGGTGACGGTTGCTGTCGTTCCATCACTGTTTGTCAGCGTAGCAGTACCTGCACCGTTCGAGGCATAGGTCGCCGTGCCGCCGGTTACTACCGTATCCTTGGCATTGATCGTGTATATAGCATGTCCGTCCCCAGGATCTGCCGTCTTATTCACCGACGTAATATTCGTCCCGGCCCTTACTTCTGTGGAAGCAGCCGCTACGATGGATGTTTTTGCTTTCCTCAGCTGCGCTACATTGACAGCATCAGTATCATTTGTGCCGGCTGCAACTCCGGTAATCTGGCGGGTGATACCTTTGGACGTATCGCCTACGGAAACAGCTGCTTGCGTAGATTTCCATACCGAAGATGTATCCGTGGAATTCGTACCTGTTCCGGGATCATAGCCCGCAACGCCTTTATCCACGGACGCCACAGAACCTGCGCCAAGCGCTACACCGCCTTCTTTGGTCACGTTGGCTTCACTGCCGATGGCTACAGCATTCTTGACACTGGTACTGGTACCGGCTTGAGACGAACCGATGACAACGCTGCCGTCGGCACCTGTCAGTGTTCTCTTATCCCCAAAGACAACAGCGCCATTTGTATTGGTCACATTATTTTCAGAACCGATGACGGAGACGTGATTGATATTAGTCGCTGTATTATTATAACCGGTGATCGAGTTGTAGGTACTCGGACTGCCGCTGGTACCGGTCACGGTATTGTTAACGCCAATAATGGATGTTTTCTGGGTATAATCCGCTTTGTTGCCACCGCCAATAGCTAAAGTGGCACCGCCACTTTTAGAACCTGTAATCGCAGTTCTCAATTTATCAGCAAATTCTTTTGCAGAAGAACCACTATCAGATGGTGCAGAAATATTGGTGATGGAATTGGTAATTTCATTTCCGGCACCGTAAATGAGAGATCCATTGGAATTAAAGGTGCGGTTTGCCACACCAGTAACAGTATTAGCGATACCAGCATAACGATTATTTGATGTTTTCGATTCAATACTATTCAAAGAACCTGTAATGGTGGCTCCTAAATTCTTTACCGGATTTGCCAGTCGTCCACCATTATACTCGCTGGAAATAATATTATAGACACCGGTACTTGTCGTAAAAGCGCCATTGCTGAAACTGTTGGCACCGATGGTGGTGGCATAGACATTCAACGCGTCTGTCCGCGTAGAAGCGCTGTCTACCGTGGTATCCCCCAGTGCGCCTTTGTAATTATGTGAACCGATCATCGTACTACCGGTACGGGCAAATGTATTATCACCGATAGCAACAACTGCCTACGACCTTCGTCGGATCAGCAGGAATTCTAGCAGAAGAGAACCAACTTCCGCTAAATGTTGTCTGTCCAAAGGCAAAGCTGGCTTCTCCGCCGCCAGCCATATTTTCTACTTTTGCATTTTTGCCAATGGCAATGCTGCCACCCTGGCTGGCATAGTTATTGATGTTAGCACCGTTGCCTACCACAATATCACCGGTAGCGTTACTTGCACCATTGGAATAGGAAATACCTGCCCCTTTGCCAATGGCCACATTTTCTGCTTTCGGCGCGTCACTGCCCGTACCATACGCCACGCCGCTGCCGGAACCTGTCGTTGTATCCGCCGCATTCGCCGTGTATCCACCCATGAGGACTCCCATCCCCACAGCTGCTGCCAGAGCGGCTTTCACTGCTTTTCCCGAAGCGCTTTTCGTGTGGCTCTTTGCCACTTCAGAAGTGACGACATAGGCATGTTTTGCCTTACTCCATACGACCTTGTAAATTTTGTTCATACTTTCCTCCCAATTTAAAGAAAATAAAAAATATAAAAGAGCTATCATGTTTTACCCTTCGCGCTCCGTCTCACCTCTCCCTGTCACACAACCGGTTTCAGATTTTAACAGACAAATTCCGCAGGTTACACAAAACTGCTTTTCTAATAATTAAATATTATAGCAGAGAATTTATCTTATTTCCACTTTTTTAAAAACTATCATGAATAATTAAGAAACAAGGTTAGTTGTAAAATGAAATCAGACACTAAACCGCAACAGCAAATCGGGTAGTTACACAGGAAAACATTTCATTCTGTATTCTTCATCCCCCTCCCGCAAGTGAGTATCCCCAAGATCTACAGCATCGATGATGATCACAACTTCATGCGCCGCTTAGCGTCTTTGAAATCGGCGCCTTCCTAAACCCGCAAGGGCAAGACGTTTCATTTATTTTCAAAATCGTTCACCTGCTTTCTTTATAGACAATAGAAAATCATGCCTCCTGAATTCTATCGCATATTCATGGAGGCATGATTTCATACTACATGGAAATTATTTTACAGGATTATCTATTGTGAATAACACGTACACGTTCGATTGTCGGTTGTCCTGCTTTGTTCTGCGCAATCGTGTCCACGCGGAACCGTTCCAATTCAGGTTCAAATTCCTTGAGCATTCTAGCAGGTACTTCGAATCCTCTCTGCATCGCGCGGTATACAATAGCACCGAATTCATAACGTGTCATCATACGGTCGCCGCCAAAGTTTCCGTCAGGATACCCTTCAAGGATACCATTCCCCGCAAGGGTGGCGATATATTCGTAAGCCCAGTGGTTCTCCGGTACATCAGGGAAGAGCTTGATCTTCATCGGATCCAACGCCTGTCCCTGAACGACCTGGCCAAGCGCGCCGCGCAGCTGTTCCACTTCCTTACGGAGGTCTTTGATTTCTTTCGCCATTGCCACTTTTGATGTGGATACATTGTTGCCCTGTCCCAGTTTCAAGCTGACGCCGGCATTCACCATATTCTCTCCGCCGCCAAAGGAACCTCCCACACTAAACATGGTATCTTCATTCGGACGGTAGAATACGCCGATAGCCCCCGCATTGGCATTTCTGTAATGTCCATAACCGGCTGCCACATCCCATTTATCATCGGGATCGAAGTCCAGCGGATGGAGGGATGCCAAGGCGGCTGCCCCAGCGCCAACTTTGTTCACACGGTCCCCCAGCTTGCTGATGCTCTGGTTTGTCTGGAACAGCTGGGAACCGTTCACCGCATCTTTGCTGGTCGGGCTAATATCGCCGGGCGCCACATTGGTGATCTTCTTATCTCCCGCATCTACACCGTTTTTGGTGATGGAAGGCCCGTTATTGATAGTCAGTCCGTTATCATTAATCGTGGTATCTCCCGTCTTGACGGTCGTGGCATTGACAGTCTTGGCATTCACTGTATCGGAATTTACCGTAGTGATATTTCCTGTCTCGGCAGTAACTGTCTTTGTCATCACAGTTTCCAAACCTTTCAGGTCTTTGGCCATGCGGACTTTCAGGTTGTTATTGCCGTCGGATACGACGCCAAGGTTGTCTTCTGTGGTCAGTTTGTTTGTGTCTGTAATGCCTCCGACTACGTTCACCTGTTCGTTCAGTTTCTTCTTGATGACCGCTCCTGTATCACCGCCATACTTCATGCCATCATTTAAGGTAGCCACTTCTTCTTTGCTTCCGTCCGGTTTCTCGTATACGATACGGGTCGTGGTCGTACCCGGCGCGCCGTCTACTCCGGGCTTGCCATCACGGGTAACGGAAATATTTGTCGTTACGCCGTCTTTACCATTAATACCGATTTTACCATCTTTGCCGTCTTTACCTGTAGCAACAATAGTTTCGCTTTTCAGGTTCTTGTCCAAGCCAACAATCATTTCACCGTTGCTATTCACCATGGTCTTGATGTTGGAAGAATCATATTCCGTATCCGCCTTCGTACCGGTGCCCTTGATGGTCATGGTTTCATTCAGTTTTTTAGCTACGGTACCGGTATTTCCTGCAAACTTGAGCCCATCATCCAGGGTAGCGACGTCATGCTTATCACCATTCTTTTCTTCGATGATCAGACGTGTGATATTCGTTCCGTCAACGCCGGGTTTACCATCACCACCTTTAATGGTAAGTCCGTTAGCGCCGTCCTTGCCATTCAAACCGATGGAGCCATCTTTGCCGTTGATGACCACAGCAGAGCCATCTTTACCGTTGACTCCGATGGAGCCGTCTTTGCCGTTCGCGCCTTTTTCACCAAGATTGATGTTATCTTTTACATTGACTTTATACGGATTGGCTGCTGTTCCGTCGCCTTCAACGGTGGTATTCTTTCCGTCTACCAGCTTGGTCGCATTGGCTGCGATCTCGTCTTTCAGCTGATCTACATTGACCGCATCTGTACCGGCCGTACCTTTTGCCACATTATGGATCTGGTTGCCGCCATTATTCAGTCCGTCCGCGGTTAAAGAAACATTTGTCTTACCGGGTCCCGGTGTCTTCGGCGTAATGGTAATGCCACCGGCGGTGACCTCCGTCTTATTCCCGGTGCTGTCGGTAATGGTCGTACCGGCTCCGTTGGTTACTGTCGTATTTCCTGCCGCGTCTTTTGTCGTCACACTGTTGACATTAATATCGTCTTTCAATGCCACTTTGACCTTGCCGCCCTCGACTTTGGTGGTAATATTTTTTCCATCACCTACAACTTCCACATCACTACCGAGGTCTTTATGCACTTTTTGTCCATCTTCCGCCTGGATACCGAAGCCCTTTTGAATAAGATCAGAAGACTGAGCCTTCAGTTGGCTGACATTGACCGCATCCGTATCGGCTGTGCCTTTTTCTACATTATGGATCTGGTTGCCGCCATTATTCAGTCCGTCCGCGGTTAAAGAAACATTCGTTTTGCCGGGTCCCGGTGTCTTCGGCGTAATGGTGACACCTCCGGCGGTGACTTCCGTCTTATTTCCGGCACTGTCGGTCACAGTCATACCGGCTCCGTTGGTTACTGTCGTATTTCCTGCCGCATCTTTTGTCGTCACACTGGTCAGATCTTTCAGCTCTTTGGCAAGTTTGACGTTGAACTTGTTATTCGCCGCATCGGCTACCACGCCGATATTGTTATCACTCAGTTTGCTGCCGTCAGCACCGCCCAAGATGGACATCACCTGGTCAGATCCCCGTTTAACCACATTGACGTCTGCCGCACTTGTCGCACCGATAGTGGAATTGTCTCCGCCAAAACGGAGCGGACGGGTCATGGTATAGAGCTGGCTTCCATTGACTGCATCCGTACTCTGCGGAGCAACCAATCCGGCCGCCACGTTTTGAATACGGCGTTCCTTGCCTTTAGCTCCTACCGTGACAACACCTGCCGGTGTGCCGCCTGCATAGGCATAAGTGCCATCACTGTTATAAACTGCCATGCCTTTGGTGGACGCGCCATCTGCCACATAAGCGGAGCCGCTCCCCAGATATACGGAATTCCCCATGGTGGCATTCACATTGCTGCCCAATATCTGGGTATTGGACAAATCAAGCGCTTTATTTGATGTGTCTATCGTATTATTATTCCCGACAATCTGGACATCTGTAAGATTCTTTGTATTATTTTTTGCCTTTACCGTGTTCTTTGAACCGGTAATCGTGATACCGGATACCTTGCCGGCATCATCCTGCGTCGTTGTATCCGTATCGCCGCTGACTGTATTATTATTCCCTGTCAGCATGATATCCGTTAGCCCTGTTGCCGTTTCTTTTTTGACGATGTTACTGTTTCCGGTTACTCTGTTATTCTCACCGTCCAACGTATTTTCATTTCCAAACACACCGGAATTGACCGCCGTGATATTTGAACCATTACTTGCTACCGGAGTTGTGGGGGCACTGTTCCGTGCGCCGATGACATATGTCCCTGCTCCATTGACAGTGTTGGCCGTACCGATTGCACCGGAAGATTCTCCTGTAGCACTTGCCGTTGTACCTATAGCCAAAGCATCATTCGCCAATGCATGTGCCCGATCACCCAAAGCTACCGCGCTCCGGCTGTTACTCTTAGCTTCACTGCCTATTGCTACTGCTTTATCATCAGAGGCTCCGGCGGCATAACCGATAGCCACTGCCTTATCCACACTGGTCCCGCCATTCTTTATGGTGGTGACGGCACGGGTACCCATGGCAATAGAATGATTCCCTTCCGACTGTGCTCCTGCACCAATGGCCATATTGTATTTATAACCGGAAGCCGCCACAGTCTGCGTAATGGTAGGTGTACCACCATTTATTTCCTCATAGCCGGTTCCCAGGGCGATGCTGCCTTCTCCCTGTGCCTCCACATTATTCCCAATGGCCGCGCTGCGTTTTTTCAACGCTTTGGCGCCAACTCCTGCTGCCATAGAATCTTCGCCGGCAGCCCCGTCATTATTGTAATTATTCGCATTTGTGGACTTCACAGAGTAATAATGAGTCTTTGCCTGATCCACGGTTTCGTTCAACTGATTAACATTAACCGCATCTGTTCCCGATGTACCTTTAGCCACATTGTGAATTACGGTTCCTTTGTTATTGGTATTCTTTAAAGTGATACTTTCTCCCTGCCCGGTAGTTACAGTATCATAGTAGACTCCTGTAGTCGTCGTACTGGTAATACTGGCATTCACCTGCCGGACCGTTTCATCGATGGATTTCTTCAGCTGTGCCACTGTAACGGCATCCTGATCCTGCGCGCCATCCGCTACATTCGTAATACGACGCAATGCTGCCGCCGTACCAACTGAAACACCTGTGGAAGGAGCGGCAGTCCCTGTCAGATAACCAGTACCGCTAATCATGGCCGCGCTGGCTTCCGAACCATTACCGATGGCAATGTTCCCGCCGGAAGCCTTTGCCCCTTGTCCCAGCGCCATGCTGGCCGCGTCTTCCGCCAATGCATTAAACCCGGCAGCTATGGATCCATTTCCTGCTGCCTGCGCATGAAAACCAAGCGCCAACGCGTCATCAGCGGCTTTCGTATCACTGCCGACTGCTGTCGCCTGGAGGCGGGACACCAGGGTAGTATTCTTATTAGCATTATATCCAATGGATACATTTTTCCCAATAGAAGGATTACCGGCAGTACCTATATTCGTCCCTGCCTCTACACCAATGGCAATATTATAATTGCTGGATACATTTCCGCCCGCCTTGGTGCCGATGGCAATATCATGCTGTCCATCCACATTTTGTCCGGCTTCGTCACCAATAGACACATGCGAGCCCTTCGTTCCCAATACATCACCAATCATGCCCTTACCGGCACCAATACCGACAGACACAGATCTGCCGGCTGCCGCGCCGGCCTCATCACCGACAGCAACAGAACTGGAACCGGCTGTCTGACTGGCATTCCCAATAGCAACCGCATTTTTTCCTTTTGCTTCCGTTCCCTGACCAACAGATACGGCATTTTCTCCTTCGGCCACAGCAGAAGTACCGGCTGCCAGACTGTTTTTGCCTTTAGCAGCCGCTTCTTTGCCGATCGCCGTTGCGGCTTCCTTACCGGCCTGGGCACTTTCGCCAACAGCAATCGCACTGTGACTGTTTTTGGCAACAAAAGCACCGTGCCCGATAGCTGTCGCATTATTAGAAGACACCGTCTTTGCCGCTGTTCCAATCGCCATACTGTTGTTATTAACTATACGATTGCCGCCATCATTTTGAACAACCGCTCCATCTCCCAACGCAATAGAAGAATTACCACGGGCATTGGCTTTATTCCCGACAGACACACTATTCTTGCCGCCGCCGACAAGTACGACCGTGCTGTCTCCATCCGGTGTCATACCGCTGACAGCACCGTTAATTGCCCCATGGCCGATGGCCACGCCATTTACTGCATTAGAAACGTTTCTGGAAGCATGCCCTACCGACACGGAATCTTCGGCTTCTGCTTTGGCCTCCACCCCCATTGCCATCGCATTATCTTTGGTGGCTCTGGCCTGCGTCCCTACCGCGACAGCATCCGAGCCAACAGCTGAAGCATCTGCCCCCGTGGAATTGGCACGGAAATACTTAATCCCCGGTTTTGCAGCATCAAGTCCCAGGCTATTTGTCAGTGCTGTGAGCGTGTTGATTTTTAATGTATTATTGCTGATATTGCCGGCGTTTGTGCTGATATTGGTAGCATTCGTACTGATATGGGTAGCATTATTGTTGATATTGCCGGTGTTGGTATTCACCTGCGTACTTAATGTAGCCAAATCACCCGTCGTGGCCAGCCCGGTCGTTGATATGGTAATCGTCTTGGTTGCCGGATCCTTAGTTACGGTGATATGGGTACTGCCGTTCAATGTATCCCCATCATTGACTGTAGCCGCCTCACTGCCGACAAAACCGCCAAAGCCCAGCATCGCCGTTAAAACCGCAGCCAGCGCAGATTTATATGCTTTATTCCCCTTATTTTTGCTGCTGCTGGCGGCAATTTCTGGAACTACCACATAACTGTTCTTCACTTTGCTCCAAATGACTTTGTAAATTTTGTTCATATAACCCTTCCTCTCTACATACCCAAAAAATATAATGCTATATCAAAAATTTATTTATATGATCCGGCAGATCTCCTACACCTCCTTCTATACTTCTCATCATATTTACCAGCCTTTATAAAAACACAAGATTTTTCACTGATGAATATTTATCTACCGGTTCAGTGCCATTTCATTCATATAATGTAAACAGCTGTGCTCTTAATTTTTGCAATAACAGTACAGCTGTCCTTACTTTAATTCCAAATGCCTTTATGAATATGATTCATATCAATATTTCTTAAGAATGGAGATGAATTTCGGAGCGATCGATTATTTCCAAGGCATTCCTAAAAAGCTACCTTATTCTCCATATTTCTGTTCAAGTCCACTTTAATAAAAGAGTTTCCTTATTTCCCGTCATGTGTATGTCGTTACATACTGTAACAGCATACATACAAAATGGCCCAATCATATAATTCTAAATTTCAAATCGACTCCCAAAAAAAAAGCTCCTCCAACGGCATATCCGTTTTTAGAATCATTTTAATCTTCACAGCCTCCTTAAAATTAATTCCATGACGGTTTTCCATTTTCAACAGCAGCATTTCCTGCTTGATCCCCATTTCTTTTGACAGTTCTTCAAGGCTCATCTCCTGTTTTGCCAATTCTGCCATCAGATTTTTATACACGTTCCTCTCTCCCTTTAATTTGAAATTTCAAATTACTATATCATTATAACTTTTTATTACTAAAAAATCCACATCCCACTCCTGATTCATTGAAATTTCGATATTATTTATGTAAAATCAACAGTAAGGAGGCGATTATGACAAAAGAGGAATATTTGAAAAAGCTGATCCTCCAACGATGGACACTGAAAGATTTCGCCGCAAAGATCAATATGCCATATGGAACTCTATATTCCATTCTGAAGAATGTAGATGGCGGATCCATGTACAATATAGTAAAAATCTGCAGTGGTCTGCACCTTTCCACTGACGAACTGTCTCAGATAGGAAAGCCCCGGAATTATATCCTGCAGGAAGATAGAAGTACGTACAATACAAAAGAACTACCGGATCTGAGATCCATCTTGAGCAGCACATTTCTCTTCAATGGAACGGAATATACTCTCTCAGAGAAAAAACAGGACATGCTGTCTCAAATCATCCAAGCTGTACTGAGCGAAAAAACATAGTAGATCCCGTATCGCACTTTTCTCGGAAAATAACGGAATTACCAGCTTATTTTATCCAAGCCGGCAGGCGTAAACACACATAGCACTTCCACATCCATTTCCTATGTATTCATACATTTACTTTATCAGTACAATTATTTATCTTCTGCCCCAACCAAGCGGGTCTCGGTTTTCTATACCATAATCTTCACATAGTGCTACCTGAAGGTAATCATAGAAGAATCACGGGCAATAAGCTTTCCTCAAACAGAATCACCCCCGCAAAACCCAAAGCGTCAAAAATATATCCTCACAACACAAAAAGCGTTCCTTCCCAGATATACAATTAGGAAGAAACGTTTTTATTTTTATACCTTATATGTACAATATGGGTTGTGCCAATAATTTTTCACAAATTCAGACATATCATCGGTAATGGATCAAATCAACCGGTACTTTCCTATTCAGAAACTCCCCTTCTTTAGAAAGCAAAGTTTGAGGCAAATCAAGCCGGCGCCTTTCTTGCCAATTCAGTGCACTTATTATTATGCGCCCGATGACCAACGAAGCCGAAACGGATACTCGCATGCCAAGATGATTCAACCCGTAAAAGAATATTTAGCTTATAGCTGACAGCTCACAGCTGATAGCTTTTATCTTCTTACCGGCTTCCCCACCACGGTGACAGATTCTTCGCTGGCGCTCAGAATGACGTTTAATGTTCTCTGTCATTATGATGCTTAGCGTCCCTCCCTCATTATGACGCCTTATACCATCCGCAGTCATTCAGCACTTTTAGCTGACAGCTCACAGCTGATAGCTTTTATCTTCTTACCGGCTTTCTCACCACGGTGACAGATTCTTCGCCAGCACTTTGGATGACGCCTTACCATCCCTCGTCATTCAGAGCGGGGGTCAAGAATGCCTTGTGAGAAAGACGGGAAACAGCAATGTGACACAAAGCGAAGAATCTATTACTCTGACGACATCTTACCGTCTTCCTTGCCACGATAGATAATTTCTGTCACGCCATATACTTTCTGCCTTCCCGGTATGCGTTTCCCACCGCGTCACCGAGAGCAATATACTTCCCGCCGGCCGGATCAAAGGTAATCGCCTGCAATTTCTTCACGTCAATCTTTCCATCGGTCAGAATGTCCTCATCGACCAGAATATTCACAATATCCCCGACGAAATGGTAATCCTCACCTACCTTCGTCACCTTGGATACTTTGCACTCCAGGGTCAAAGGAAATTCCGAAAGCACCGGTGCGTCCACAAACTCGCTCTTCACCACATGAAGTCCGGCGCGCGCCACCTTATCGGGTACACGATTTCCCGATACGATTCCCAGATAATCCGCTTCCGCCATCGTAGAAACGGTCGCCATGCTTACGGTAAAGGCTTTCTTTTCCAATAGATTCGCCACAGTCTTATGGGTATGATCCAGCATGAATCCTACCCTGTTCGTATCATAAATCCCGCCCCAGGCAGCCACCATACCATCCGCCGTACCATCCGCACCATAAGAAGCAATCACAAGTACCGGCTGCGGGTACAGCCAGGTATTCGGTTTAAAATTCTTTTTCATAACGGAGCCTCCCTAACTGTTTTATCTATCATACATTCTCGAATCTCATTAAATTACATATCCATCAACTCTTTAACCTCCTTAATTTCTTCGGTCTCTATCTCACCAATTATCCTTTTAAAAAATTTTTGAATATCATTATCCGATAAGATGAATTTCACCTGTGTATTTGTTATTGCTATATGTATCAACTTATCTTTTTGCTTATTATCCCAATCTTCAATCATATCCAGTTGCTTAATAATTTCATGGGTATTAGCAAAAGAACGACTTTCTTCCAACTGAATTATCAGTTCGTTCTTATGAATTTCTTCTATACTTTTGTTCTTCTGTTCTTCACTCATTTCATCAAAACACTTAAAGTATTTTCTCTCCAAAACCTCATTTGTTTTAGTTCTATCAACAATATTTTTAATTAAGCCCTCCAAAGATGAGCCTTCCCTATAATCAGCTGGAGCAAAATACTTAATTCTATGTTCCCTAAGCATTTTAAAAACTTTAGTCTTATCTTGCGTTTCCGAATCATATACGCCAATAGAATAACCCCCATTGCTATTCACCAGTTTCATACAAGGAATATCTGTATCACTATCGCCAATGTACACCATATTTCTAAAAGGAACAACAACCTTGTCAGGATCAAAATAATCATTTACTTTTTGATCATTTATATCCAAAATTCCTTTCTTTATTCTAAATAAATATTGTGTTTTATTTGTATAATTAACCGCCTGTGCCGGCCAAACCGCAACTCCAACATCATCGAAATAAAAAGAGCTAGCGTATATCTTTTTAAAATACTTAGCTACCATCGTGCCTTCTATCATTTCCTTCAATCCGGAAGAAATAATATAATGCTCAATGGTAATTCCTTTTTCTTGTCCATATTGGTTTACACGTGTAAACCAAGTATCAACCCCTGGATAAAGTTTAATTTTTGCGCCATCCGCTTTCAATATTTCCTTATTAAACACCAGCCTTCCTCTGGCTTTCGTAACCATCGTATACATATATGCAAGATTTTGATCCATATCATTGTCCGCAGCTAAACTATTGGATTCTTTCCAAAAGTCTGCCACATCATAACCAATAGATTGAATATATCCTTGTGCCTGCATATCCTCCGGCGATAAAGTCCTATCGAAATCATAACAAATGGCCAGTATCGGCTTGTCCCCTATTTCCTTACGCGCTGTTTTCACGATAACACTTCCTTTCTGTCCCTGTCTTTTAAAACCATTATACGACACAAAAATCTGAAAAGTCTCTCTTCTGCCAAATGTATTTTCTTGCTGCAAGAAAAAAGATGGTACCACTACCATCTTCTCATGTATCATTTCCTGTCAATATTTTCCGTTTTAAAAAATGCCAACCCTTTTTCATCCAGTCTACATGTTCCAGCATGACCACATCCGCCTCATAAATCTTTATATCCTGCTTTTCCAGCCACACATTGAATAAACGTTCTGCAAGAAACCCGAACACTCTTTTTTCATATACACTGCGACCTGTCAGATCGATCCGCTTTTCCAGCTCGGAAAGAATCGCAAAAAGCCAGGCGCAATAGGTATCAAAAAGATTTTTCTTCATAACGAACATATTCAGTATATGAAGTTTCTTCCTATTCATGACTTTGGAAAATGCTTCCGCGTACGGGGGATACATTTCTTTTACCACCCGCTCCGCTTCGTCCAGATCCGACTTGCAGTGGGCATGCTCGTACTGGCTGCGCACGGTTTCTATATAATAATTTCTCTTTTTCGGCAGCAGCACATCATATGTCTGAAGCAAGTTTTCATAGTCTTCCCTATGGAATATGGCTTCTTTTTTCTTGTCTATATTTTTTGTATGAATACTCTTGCCAAAGTATCTTCTGTAATGGCAGAGACCGATATATTCACAGTCCAGATTTTTCCATGCCCAGTAAAGTCCTGTCAGTTCGCAGTAACTCGGATTCTTAGAGGAAATATGGTCTCCCGTATTATCCGGAAGATATCCCAGAGATTCTTTCCCTTCCGCCCCCGCATGAAGCGGTACATATACATCGTCATCGGGCATCCAGTATCTTTTATGGGTCGCCACGAGTATCTTGATATCCACTTTATATTTCCTTCTTTGCCATGACAAGCGCACTTTCAATAACGGCATCCATGTCGTAATACTTGTATTCCCCTAAACGTCCGCCGAAAATGACCTTGCTCTCTTTGTCTGCCAGCGCCTTATATTTTTCGTACAGCTCCCCGTTTTTCTCATCATTCACCGGATAGTAGGGTTCATCTCCCGCTTTCCATTCCGAACTGTACTCACGGCTGATGACTGTTTTCGGCAAGTCCTGTCCTTTGGCATCTTTCCCGAACTCAAACCACTTGTGCTCTATGATCCTTGTCCACGGTGTTTCCCGGTCTGTATAATTCACTGCGGCATTTCCCTGAAAATTCGGTATATCCAGCACTTCCGTCTCAAACCGGACACTCCTGTATTCCAATGTTCCTAATTCATAACGGAAATAAGCGTCAATCGGCCCGGTATAAATTATCTTCTCCGCTAGACCATCCAATTCCGCTTTATTTTTCAGATAATCCGTCTGCAAACGGACTTCAATGCCATCCAGCATATTCGCGACCATCTTCGTGTAACCGCCGACAGGGATTCCCTGATAAAGCGCATTGAAATAATTATTGTCAAAAGTCAGGCGCACAGGAAGTCTTTTGATGATGAAAGCCGGCAATTCCGTGCAGGGACGTTCCCACTGCTTTTCCGTGTATCCTTTGATCAGCTTTTCATAAATATCCGTTCCCACCAAAGAAATGGCTTGCTCCTCCAGATTTTTCGGTTCCGCAATACCGGCTGCTTTCCGCTGTTCCTCAATTTTTGCCGCCGCTTCTTCCGGTGTCACCACCCCCCATATTTTATTAAAGGTATACATATTAAATGGCAGGGAATATAATTCTCCGTGATAGTTCGCCACAGGAGAATTGGTAAAACGGTTGAAAACAGCAAATTGGTTCACATAGTCCCAGACTGTTTTATTATTTGTATGGAAGATATGGGCGCCATATACATGGACATGGATGCCCTCTACCTTTTCCGTATATACATTTCCTCCGATGTGGCAGCGCTTATCCACCACAAAAACTTTCTTCCCCGCCTTCACCGCTTCACGGGCAAATACCGCACCGAATAAACCGGCACCGACAATCAGGTAGTCATACTTTTCCATAATCAACCTCACCATTAGAAATAATTATTTCCTCAATAATATATGTTTTCTCCACAAGACGCATCCCATCATCATCGTCACAAATATTTCCGTTACAAGCATCGCGACAGCAACACCGGAAGCATCCTTCCAGTAGATAAACGGGACAATAATCATTACGTTCAAAATAGATGCACAAAACAAGATTTTACTATATGTTTTCTCCATTCCCAAAGGAAGCATTGTTTCATACCCCAATACATTGCTCACTGCCACTGCTAAAGGTACAAAAGCCATAATCTGCAGCGGTAGAATAGAAGGAATATATGTACTCCCCAAAAGGAACGGAACCACCACCGGAGAGCCGAATAAAATCAAAAACCCTCCAATAATACCGAACCCTGTATAAATAAATAACTGTTTTCGTAATAAGGAAAACGCCTTTATTTGTGATTCCTTCATTAGTCTGCTTATGTACGGATATACTGCATCATTAATTGCGCCAACTCCGAGTTTGACACAATTAATCAGTTTATCGGCACCGCTGTAATATCCCACAATCGTATGGTTCGTTAAAAGTCCTAATACAACCACATCACTGGCAGTATATAAATTAATGGCCAGAGTAGAAAGAAAAATCTGCCAGCCTTCCCCATAAACTCTTTTCAGTTCACTCCACCGCGGCAGCTGCAGAATCCCCGGAAATTTCCTATGAATCAGAAATAAGGAACATATCCCTGCGAATACCGGAGTACAAGATTGCAAAAAGCCCGATAAAACATAATCCTCGGGACCTTTCACCCAAACAAATATCCCAATCATGGTTACCAATCGTCCAATCAGATTCAATATCGTAATATACCGCATCTGTTGTATCCCCTGGAAAAACCAGACAGGAAAAATAACTGCTCCAATGACCATCATATAAACAGCCCAAAACAGCGGCATATCCATCTCAACTTGGAAAAATACACGCAGTCCTTCATAAATGAAAAAAAACACACCAGTAACACTGATCCACAATAAAATGCGGGCCCACATATATACAGAAAAGACAAAAGATATATCTTCTTCATCCGCCCGCGCCAAAGCCCGCGGAGCCGTCAGATTGAATCCATAGTTCACCACTAAGACAAGGTATCCCATGAGCCCCTGCATAAATACTACCGCGCCAAAATTTGACGGCCCCAGGACGCGCAAAAGATAGGGTACTAAAATAAATGCAAGGATATACTCCAATGCCCGTAAAGTAACCATGGAAAAAATATTGTTATATAAATTAGCTGATTCCTTTGACAAAATACAGGTTCCTCTACAATCCGAAAGATACATTTACAATTGATAAATATACAAATTAAGATTAGCGCAAGAATGCCTAATACTGTCTAAATGATTTATTCTTTATCATTTAAACACATTCGAAATATCCAAGGTAAAAAATTCATATACACAAAAGAAGGAAATAAATTTATACAAAATAGCTGTATTAACTACAGTGCTTAAGAAAAAATCATCATTTGTAAAAAAGAATATCGGAAAAATAACCAATCCATAAAAGGCAATTCCGATCATTCCTTTCATTTTAAATCGGACAATGTCATAGAAAGCAGTATAAAAAATACCTAAGATAGACATGAGAAGTACCATTCCCACAAAACCATAGTCGAGAATATAACGGCCTGCAATACTATATACATTTGTATTAATCCCACCAAAATCTACAAAAGGCAAGAATGCTTTTACTTTGGGTAAATCAGCGCCAAGACTATTAAGATTATTATAAATACCCACTAAAGTATGTGAACCGATCAAGCTGTTTTCCAAATGAATCTGATCAAGAAATTTCGATAATGCAGGCAGGGAAAGCCCTCCGTAATGAATTAAAATTCTTATCGGATCACTTCTCCCCGGAACCACTTTGCCCGTAACTATTCCCATCAAAAGAAAAATAATAAAACTAACGCACCCGCACCCTAAGAATATCAATATTGTTCTTTTTTTTGCCGATAAGCTGAAACCATTTACTCTTTGGTAAATAATTGCCCCCACTATAAGCGTAAATATAAATAATTCCAACACGCCTCCACGGCCGCCGGATAAGATAAAAAACGGGAAATCAAATAATACCGGCAAAAGTATTTTAGCATTCTTTAAAACACCGGCATATTGTGAAGAAAATACATTGATGAAGAAAATATATATGGAACAATATGCAATTCCTGTCGCAAAGATAAACCGATATTGATACCATCTCGAATAATAGAGCTTGTTCATCTCAATAGCATGCCTTACTGTTTTTATCATGTTAAATACATCAAAAATACCGGAAGTGTTTCCATAAACTATTGAAGCTTCATAAACCTCCTTATATTGGAAACAAGCCATTCCTATCATAAGTAAAACTGCACAGATTACTTTCCAACTTTTAATTTTATATCCAATTTCAGGACCATATATCCGTTTTTGTAAATTTAGCCCTCCTCTAATTGTCCAATCCGACCAAATACTTCCAAAACCAAAAGACAGCACACATCCAATTATCACCATAGATGCATCTATGCTCATGTATAAATTCCATCTGGACATTCCTAAAACAGCTAAAAATACGCTAAAAGTCATTAATAACGCAACAATACAAAATGGATGCAGAATGTCATAATTTGTTAATACAAATGCACTAATAGAAATAGCTGCCATCACAAATAACAGTAAATGAAAAGAGTTTTCCATCTCACTCATTTCTTTTTTCCTAATGCGACTACGCTAACAACCAGAAATGAAAGTATTTCCCCCAATATAAAACCAACTATGCCATACTTAACCAATATAGCTGCTTGGGGTAACGGCTTATATTCCGGTTCGGCGCTATCCTGACTTAATATCTCTATTTGAGTTCCAGGACGGAGGCCATTTATCGTATTATTGGAAACATCAACAAATGCATTGATAAAATTCTGTCCATTAGCATTTAGATAGTCAACATTTTTAGGAGTATCTTTGGATATTCGTAAAACAATTTCATAAATACCATTACGAAAATCATGTATTACAATCACTTTCCGCAAAAAATCTAATTTTTCAATTTTACTCAATTTTTCCCATTCCAAATTAAGATTATCAAATCGGAAACCATTCTTTTGATCATTAATTAGACTATCAAGATTATAATTTGTATACATAATCCCCCTATAATCAACAGATTTATCTGACAGGGGAGAATCATTGGGATCATTTACTTTAATAATTTTTGTTTGAATCAAATCACCGCTTTCAACCACAAAATCAGTAGTAAAAGATTTTTCACATACCAAAGCGATTGAACAAACTATCCCTACCACAATAATTTTAACAATATTTTTTATAAAGGCACCTTTTATGATATTAATATAATTTGTATCCACTTTATCCTCCTATTTTACGGATGACGGTTGCCATCCCGGTTTATAAATAATATTTTTCCCCATATTTCCAGAAATAGCATCCTTAATCGCATATAATCGAAGCTTCATTTCTGCTACAGACCGACCTTTCAACGGACACAACAAAGTTTTAAAAAACAATTTCATCACAATAGCGGGAAAATGCATTTTAAAATGTTGCTTAAAAAACATAAGATCATTACGATACCCATAATAACTTTTCCATGATAATTCATCATTACTGATATCTACATCATGGATGATAGAATATGCAGGAATACAAACAATTTTACCAACAGTACCTAATCGATACGTATGCTCCGTATCATCACACCAAATAAAATATTCTTTGTTAACTAAGCCAACCTGTTCTAATTTAGATTTATTAATAACGATACCTACATATGAAACAAAATCCGGATTAAATTCCGGCTTTTGATAACATCCTGCCGGAGCGGCTTCATGAAAATTACGGTCCCACTTACTTCGGAAAACAGTCCGATGAATATTATCAAAGTGATTGTGCTCTGCCACTTTCCCACAAACAATTGATATTTTTGAAAAATCATGATGATCAATATACTTTTGCATCCCTTCAAGATAATTCGGTTCCGGGTAAGCATCATCATCCGCAATCATAACCCAATCCGCATCAAGATGCAGCGCCCTTTCTTCTCCAAGATAAAAGCCGCCACTACCGCCTAAATTTTCTGCCGTATGAATAACAAGTTTTTTAAATCCCTCAGAAATCTTTTCCCACTGGCAAAGATATTCGCCAGTACCATCCGTAGAGCAATTATTAACTACTAATATATATTTAGGTGGAACCGTTTGAGTCGAATAGCACTCCAGAGTTTTTTTCAATTTCTCAATTCTGTTATATGTAACTAAAACACAGCCGATTTCTGATGTCATGATGGATCCCTCAATATTTAGAGACAAAATATACTCTTTCTAATTATTAATTTAGTTTTAGAATGTTTTTAACCGCCGAAAATACCCTATCGGGGGTAACTAATTCCATACATTGCTTTATCGGACTTCCATAATACATATCCGTCCCGAAACAATGCTTATCAGGCGTCTCTTCTTCACACTCCACAAACACCGCCTTATTTGAATACGCTCCATGAGTTTTCGGATTAGTCGGCCCAAAAATGGAAACTGTAGTCACGCCTAACGCATCCGCCACATGCTGCATTCCCGTATCCACACCAACACTTAACACAGCATCCGCGATAAAATCAATACTTTCACTTATACTTGTCGCCGCAATACAGTTAAATACATTTCTTTTTTTCAAAACTTCTGAATACGCATCTAATAGTCCCTTTTCCAGAATTCCGCCTAAAAGACAAATATCATAATCCAACGAAGATAACAGATCAACAAGTTTTACCATATAGGCAGGATTCCAGTTCCGGGTATAGACATAAGTCCCTTTATAATAGTTTTTATCTCCTCCGCCAATATTGACGATTATCTTTCTATTATGAATATTAAATTTTTTATTCAATAAATCTGTATTGGATGATATGGAAACAAGATGCGGCTGTTTGTCCACTGTACCACCCACGAGATCTTTAATGAGATCAATATTCCTATCTACAAAATGCAAGGTATTATCTAAATCCAAAAATTCCATTCCCCGGTACTGTTCTCCCAACGGATGCTTTACACCAATGAGCCTGAACAGTATATGCCCTTTTTTCTTCGGTGTCATAACAGCCAAAATACCATAATCAAAATGTTCTTTTTTCAGCATATAAACGATTTTTATCGTATGCAGCAGCGGTCTGTCCTTCAAACTTAAAAAATAAAAACGATCGATTTTAGCGGCGCTTCTATTAAAAATTTCCACATTGCTGTTCCCATTTACAATCATGGCGATATAGGCATCAGGATACCGTCTCCTAAGTGCATCTACTGCAGGAATCATACAGACACAATCTCCCAAACCATGTTTCATTTCGATTAAGAATTTAGGACATCTCATCAAATATGACTCCCCTCATAAAACTGCATCAATTGCCGGCAATGTTCCTCCACGGGAATTAATCTCAATTGTTTACTCCAATAATCATGAATTATTTCCGGATGATGAATGATATTTTCTAATTTTTCTATAAAATCAATATAATCACCTGCTTTAAATTCAAATGCACCCGATCTAGACAATTCAGACGCACCGCCTTTATCGCTTGCCATAACAGCAATTCCCATCGCTTTAAACTCTATAGCTACTTGAGGTAAGTTATCTTCCCAAAGAACCGGAACTATTCCCAAATGCACGCCATCAACGATTTCCGGTATTTGTTTATGGGTATATCCATTATAAAGAGCAATAGACTCAAATTTATTTTTCAACTTCTCTATACGTTTCACTGCATTTAAATCATCGTATCGCGCAGCAATGACGACAGATATCTTCCTTGCCAAAGAAATTTCCATCCGTTCTAATGCTTCAAGAAAAAAATAGAACCCTTTATCCTTACGCATGTATCCCATATACGCGACTTTTAACGTATCCCCTGCTGAATATTTAAATTTACTTTCTGTCGCCTGTCCTTCTGCAAATTGGGTTCCTATGTAATTAGTGATTACCTTACCAGAATCTATTCCAAAATTAATAGCGATTCTCCTAACTTGCTCGGAAACGCATAAAACTAAATCCACATATCTATTTATGTATTGAATGTTCTTTTCTCTAAATTGCATAAATGTATTAGCATTGCAAAAGTGATTATAATTAATGGGAATTTTCGCATTCTCATACCTACGCTGACCCGTTTTAAGCTTATTGTAAAATAATTTAATATAATTCAATATAGACTTACTATAAATTCCCAACCCCGCTTTCCTGAAGTAATAATCAAATATATAGTACTGCTTGAACTGTTTTGTACCAGGATAACGCCCTAAACAATGCAAACAGTCATTTCCACCGTGGAAGTCATCACAACTTATCGAATCATTTTTCCATAAGTTAGCCTGGGGGCAAAAATACTGATAATTATGCACTGAAACAATAAATTTAATATGGGGAAACTCTTGTTTCAGTTCTAAAATTTTAAGAGTCAGCCCCTCAAATGATTGGAAGTGAATAACATCTACTCCACCAATTTTTGTCAAAAATCCTCTAATAGTATTCTTGAGCCTTTCATCATTAAGATAAATATTTTGCATATAAAACGACGATTTTGACGGAGCAAGCATTGGTGAGTTAACAATTTGATACTGGTCAATATTAGAATTATTCTTGATTTTTTCAATGTGGCAGGATGCCCCAAAATTATATGCAACCCCGGAAGATAATGTATAAATCTTAATATCTCTCACTGCATTCAATTTTGTTATTATATTTTTCAAATAAACCTGAACTCCACCACCACGATTATTTGTATCATTATATTGCATCCAATAGCAATACAAAATCTTTTTCATACCGATCCTCTCAAGAGTTTATAATATAAAATTTACAAAATTAATCCATTCAATTGATATTTTCAATACGCGCCCTTATGTTTCAAGACCACACTAACTGTCCGCCAGAGCATGACTATATCCAGCCATATACTCCAGTTATGAACATACCAGCTGTCCATGCGAACCCGCTCAGGATAGTCTATATCATTTCTCCCGCTTACCTGCCACATTCCGGTAATACCGGGAAGGACACTATAGTATTCTTTGATAAACTTTTCATAACGGGGTACTTCTTCTCTGACAATCGGTCTCGGACCTACAAGGCTCATTTCCCCCCTTAATACATTGATCAGCTGAGGGAGTTCATCAAGGCTTGTCTTCCTAAGGAAAGCTCCGCTTCTGGTAATACGGGGATCATTTCTCAGTTTAAAATCTCTGTCCCATTCTTCTTTCGCCTGTGGATCCGCTGCCAGAAGTTTTTCAAGTACCTCCTGTGAGTTTACACACATGCTACGAAACTTATAGCAGTCAAATTCTTTCCCATTTTTTCCGATTCGCCGATGTTTATAAATGACTGGCCCCGGCGAATCATAGTATATCCATGCGGCCACTATAAAAAGGACAGGCAGCATACATATACCCCCTATCACAGTCGCTGTAATATCAAAAAGTCTCTTAACTATCTGATTCGATTTCCTTGCCAGATTATTTTTGATATGGAGTACCATGATTTTCTCATCGAAAAAGGACTCCACTTCTACATTGGACATCGGCACCCCCACCAGGTTCGGGATGACACCCACGTCTTTCACTAAAAACTGGGCCCGGTAAATGAGATCCGACAGGGCGGACTGGGACAATCCGGGCGCGGCAATCAAGACGGATTCCACACTTGTTTCCCGCACTACTTTTTCTAAATCACCGAATCCGCCAAGGATAGGGTAACGGCTGACATACTGTGTTTTCGGTTTATTATCTTCCAGAAATCCGATGATTTTGTACCCCATGCCGGAATCCTGCCGTATTTCCTTTGTAATGGCCTCTCCGGAAAGTCCGGCACCGAGAATAAGAATAGGAATCTGAAGAAGGCGGAGTTTACGAAGGATCTTATTTGTCAGAAAACGAACGAAACAGAGAAGTATAAAATTAAATAATACAAAAAAAATCACGAAAAGCCGTGATACTTCTCCCGCCACCTGGGCGATGAACATAAGGATAATGGAAAACACCGTTCCATACAAAGAGGCATAGAACAGTTTCTCTGTTATTTTATAAGTAAGCATCCGCTTGGTATACAGCCCGCTGTACAGGATAAAGGGCATAAAAACCAAAGGAACCCAGAAAAATATATAAGATAAGTTGATATGATATACGTTATAAGTCATCACGATGTTTCTGAGATGCAGTGCCAAACACGCTGAAAGGGTCAATGCCATATAGTCTCCCACAGCAAAGACAAGGCCTGCCAGAAGTTTCCTGTCCGCAAATCCGTTCATTTTTTTATGCTGCTTTACCGGCTGACTGTTTTCCTGTTTCATCCTCTACCTCAAAGAATAATCTTGTATCACTATAAATTTTACATTTTTTACAGTATAACGTATCTGCTTCACACACGCTACTAATGTACCGCCAAAGCTGTCTCTTATAAAATCGGATTCCGCGAATGGATTGCCGCTTCCTTGTATCTGCTCCGGCATTCACCGAAAGATACCAACGCCGCGAAGATGCTGCAGAAGAAGTATCTATCGAACAGCAGCCTTAATCAAAAGGTTTTTGCTCTCCTCTCTTTTCTTGTGCATTATACCGGCTTGTTTAATATAAGAAGTCCGTTCCCCTATTTTTCAAAAATGTTGGATGTTAATGTGAAAAATAAAATCGTGAACAGGAAGCTAAGAGATGGTAACTAGCTACTAGCGGCTAGAAGCTAGAAGCCAGCATCTAAAAGATAGAGGCTAAAAGCCGCTTTATCAAAGGAAAATAACATGAAATAAGGTTTAAATATTCATGAGCAGAAAAGAAACGTTAATATTGCATATAAAAAGTACACCATCCTTTCCGCTGAATCAGCATTTTACAAAACAGGACATGTGTACTTTTTATAATTTCCCGGAAAGCGGTAAAACCCTTATCAATCACCGTTTACTCTCCGCTATGTTTTACAGTCCGCTTTCCGCTATATCCTCATCTTCCTGCGCGGCGCCCAGTATACCGGCCAGGGTGTAGAGTCCTTTTTTGAATATCTTTTTTTCTTTGGCCGCTTCGCTGTACGGCAGAATACGGATTTCCCCCTTATTCATCCCGATAAGAGAAGTGATTTGTCCGTCTAAGAGGGCTTTCACGGCTGCCGCACCGAGGAGGGAGCCGAGGATGCTGTCTCTGGCGCTGGGACGTCCGCCTCTTTGGATAAATCCCAGAATGGTGGTGCAGATATCTATATTCGTCCGTTCTTTCAGCCAGTCTCCCAAAGCTCTGCCATCGTCGGCGCCTTCCGCGCAGATGATGATGCTGTTTGTTCTGCCTTCTTTCATCTGCCCGATCAGGCTCCTTGCCAGCTTTTCACGGCTGAAGGGAACTTCGGGAACAAGGATGTATTCGGCACCGCAGGCAATTCCCGCATCAAGGGCTATATTTCCGGCAAACCGTCCCATCACCTCAATAATGGCTGCTCTGTCGTGGGCAGATGCGGTATCACGGATACGGCTGACCGCACCCACCACGGCATTGACCGCCGTATCATGGCCGATAGTTTCATCCGTGCCGTGCATATCATTGTCTATGGTGCCGGGTATGGTTACAGTGGGTATGCCAAGGCTGGACAAGGCCGCCGCCCCCTGGACAGAACCATCGCCGCCGATGACGATAAGTCCTTCTATCCCGTGATTTTTTAAGATCTGCGCGCCTTTTTTCTGATTGTCTTCATCAAAAAAGGCGGGACAACGGGCGGTTCTCAGCATCGTACCGCCGCGGAGGACGATCCCGCCAGCATCACGATTCGTGAGCAGCCGGAAATCTTCTTCCAAAAGTCCCGAGTACCCCCGATGGATACCCACGATTTCACAATGCAGAAAACCCGCCATCCGTATCACGCTTCGAATGGCCGCGTTCATGCCCGGCGCGTCCCCGCCGGAGGTAAGCACAGCTATTTTTTTCATAGTTTCTCCTTTGATAAAGATGGTTGTCAGCTGTCAGTTGTCAGTTGTCAGTCGTCAGCTATCAGTTACCAGTTGTCAGCTATCAGCTATCAGATTTCAGATTTCAGATTTCAGATCAATCCGATTCTTCAGACCAAATATCATTTTTCGTATTTCTTCTGTTCGTCTTAATAAACTATATATATCTGCTTGATCTGCAAAATCGAGTTTTTCACAGATAAGTAATTGCGTTTCTAATTCCGCAATTGAACCATTTGCAATGAACAGGAATCTTTTGAATTCTTTGTCAGAGTTTCTACCTGCTCCCTCTGCAATATTTGATGGAATCGATACGACTGCTCTTCTCATCTGATCCGACAATCCAAACAATTCTTCCTTAGGCAGCTGTTTAGTTAAACGATAGATATCTGCAGTTAAATCTAAAGATCTCTTCCAAACTTCAAGATTTCGATAATTCATGAATCCCCTCATTAATAAGATATCTGGAGCCTTTTCTGTAACCTGTCAGCTGATTTCTGTATGCTAATTTAATTTCTTTCTACAAATTCCACATGATGGCGGTCAATGTACCTGGCCACGAGGAGTGCGGTCTGCTCGGGATGGGTATTTGTCGTGTTGATGACGAGATCGACGCGGTCTTTCCATTTTGTCCATTTGCGGAGCATCTGCCGGACGTAACCATCGACATCGGAATAGTCCATAGTCGGCCGTTTCCCGACACGGCGGCGTACCCGCTCTGCCAGACGGTAAGGTTTGGCAAAAAGCAAAATCACAAGGCCATGCTCGGACAGCAGCCTGAATTTCTTTTCCGTCATGGGATAATTCCCGCCCATAGCGATGACAGCCTCATGGTAGTACCGGACGCGGTTAATCAGCGCCATTTCCTTTTCTTCAAAGGCTTCGGCGCCTGCTGCGCGGTAATAGTCGGCAATCCGCATTCCTGTTTCCCGTTCCATCATGCGGTCGGTATCGGCAAGCTGCCAGTCAAAACCGTCAGCGAGTATTTTGGCCGCCCGGCTCTTTCCCGTCCCCATAGGCCCGATCAGGACTATATTTCTCTTTTTCATACGTACCTCGGTTTCGGACGGCGCGGACTTCTACTTCATAAGCAAGAAAGTTTCCTTCCCGTTTCAGGGCGCAAAGCTCCGCCGCCGACCATCTCTCTTTGCTTTTTATTATACCAAAGGCCGCGGTGATTTGTGAAAAAGAACCTTTCCCTTTTACATGAAATACATGGAACTTTTCATTTTCTTCTTCCTTTATTTCTTCCACAGCGCAGCCGCTTTCCATAAAGGCGGAGAAAACCGTGTCTGCCGCAGTATCTTCGAGAAGAGTTTCCAGAAAGGGCATCCGGCTGCTTCTTTTCGGAAGTTTGGCCCGGTTTTCCAGAAGAGCGGTTTCTGTCTCCAGCCGGCGGATGTGTTCTTCCTTTTCCCCCACGGCAGCAAAAAGATACCAGTCAAGGAGAAAGAAACACAGCGCCAGCAGAAAGAAGGCGGCAGTATATTTTTTATCATTCAGAAATTCATTGAGGCTCATGGCTGACCGCCTTTCCACAAAAGAGTGAACGCCGCCATTTTTAAGTTTGGTTCCCGTTTTTGCTTTTCGATATATGTTTTACCGCCCCAGGCCTTTTCCAGTTCCTTTTGAAACCGCATGGCCGTCACCGGGGAATCCGCCGTACCCGTGATATGGACCGTTCCTTCGCCGGCGTTTATTTCGGACAGGACGATCCCCTGCGGCGTGCACTCCGACAGCGCCACCAATTTTTGTTCCCACCGGAGATCATTTTCTTCCAGGGATTTCAATTCCCACAGGAGCTGATTTTCTTTTTCCCGTTCTTTCCGTTCCGCATCCATTTCGATGCGTACGGCGGACAGTCCCGCCAGTTTCGCTTCCGCCTCCCTTTCTTCAAGAAAAGTATATCCGAGAAGAATAAAACAGAGAATCCCCGCAGCGGCAAAGAGTGCCGACACCCCCTGGCCTGCGCGGAGCCAATTCACTTCACCGGCTGGAAGTACTTTCCTCTTTTTCCCGGCAAGAAAATCAATCTCTGCTCCGTCCGCCGCTTCCATGACAGGAAGAAGGATCGTCCACAATTCCTCTTCCATTTCTTCTCCACAGGCAAAAGTTTTTACAAGATGATCCTCTTCTCCGCTTTCCTCAGAAAAGGCTTCTCTTTCATCAGCCGGATCCGTAAAATCATCCGGTTCTGATTCTATTTCGTCCGGCAGGGATAAAGTTTTGATTTTTTCCCGCCATCTTTCCGCCAAATCTTTCCAGAAAGGAATTTCTTTCACTCCGCCGCTCATGGGAATGAAAACGATATCCCGCCCTTCCATATCATAGGATTTTAAGAGATGGCGGATAAATACTTGTAATTTTTTATCAGCGTCGGCTGTATTCAGTATTCGTGATTCCTGCACATGCTCTTCACGGAAGAGGAAGAGTGCAGACTTTCCTTTCCCATACAAATACAGCGGCCGCCGCTCCCGCGGAAGTTCCACCGCCGTCACAGGTATGCACCGGGTTATTTTTCTCCCCGCTTTTTCCGCCGCTGACTGCCAGCATGCCACCGAGTCTTCCCGCACTCCTGCCAGAGATACTGTCCAGCCGGTAAAATCCTTTGAAATCGCTTTCCATGAAAGCCGTAAGTCCTCGCGGACGCCAAAAATCCTGTCCTGCTCCCAGTACATGGTTTCCGCCAGTTCTTCTTCTGCCATAGCGGGAAATGTTCTGCACGCCGTGTGAAGATCAGGAGAATTATAAATCAAGATTATCTCACGTTCCCCTATACCGCTGAGGGAGGAAAACGCTTCCGCAAGGGATTCTTCCGTTATCTTCGGAAGCGCTGCGCTTTTCTTTACAAGGTACTTTCCTTTTTCCATTTCCGCCAGCCATAACCGCCCTGCCGCCGCCATGACCACGGTTTTCCGTCCTCCTGCAGGCAGGAAAGCCTTCACCTGTGATACTATGCCTTCTGTCCACAACCTCATCGGTCACTCGCCACGCTTTCCACCATAATTTTCCGTTCTCCACCGTCTTCTACAGTAAAAGTAATTTTCACAAAGCGCATCACCTTCGTCTGTAAATCCACGCCGTCGGAAGAAATCTTTCCTTTCCATGTATTTCCTTCTTTTGTCACGGAAGAAATACGGACACGCGCTTCTCTGCCATCCAAGGGGATGGTTCTTTCTTTATTTTCTACAGGTCCCTGTTTTAAAGAGGCGAGCGCCCAGTTTGCTCCGCTCTCCGCCGCGTATATGGCAGACAGTCCGTTTCTATATGCCAGGCTCCCGCCGCGCCCCCGCGAAAGGGAGAAGAGAAGCCCTCCCAGCACCGCCGTGAGCGCCGACAGAAGAAGCAGAAGCGATACCGCCATAAATCCTTTCCGCCTGCTCATTACTGCACCCCGTAAAAGTCACGATAAGGAAGGATCGCCGTTTTCACAGCATATACTTCTTTCGGATTCCGGCTTTCCATCCGGAAAGATACGTTCACCAGCCCTTTCGGCTGTACTTGAAATACGGATCCTTCTTCCGGCAGGAGGAATGCCGTCATTTCCGTGCTCCCCGTATTCTCTCCTGTCACGGGCTCACTCATGCCGTTATGAAGACGGACCTTGAGTTTTTCTCCCTCTACGAAAAAGCTGTAAGGAGCCCGTACTTTTTTCTTTTTATCCTTGCCATCCTTCACCCATATATACGCTTCGTACCTGTACACGTTCCCGCTCATCTGCGCCGCGCTTTCCCTAAGATTGTTCCGTATCTTCTCTATCATGAAATCGGCAACAAAAACAGCTTCGTTCACTGCCCGCCTCCGCCGGTCCATAAATGCCATGGCTCCCGCCGTCTGCCCGAGAATCGGAAAAACAGCCGCCGCCAGCGCTGACAAGAGCAGAAGTGCCAGCAGGACTTCCATAAAAATGAACCCTTTCCGCTTCATGGCGCCTCCAAAAGCATGACAGCAGAAAAGGACGTGCCTGTCTTATCGGTGACAGTGCAGGAGACCTCCCGCATTTCCACGCCCTCTATCGTTCGATGATTTTCCTCTATTAAAATATGGTACCGCCGTCCGTTCCGCTCCAGGTCTCCGGAAGGAACAGGGAGCGCGCCCTGCAGGCGGCTGTTATACTTGATTGTTTCCATAACTTCCTGTACCAGAAAAGCTTCATCCGCCTCAATCTCCATGGCCTGTTCAGAGCGCAGCGCTGCCCGGAGCATAAAAAAAGCGGTCCCTCCGAGAAGAAATACGATGCTTACCGCCGATACCGCCCAAAGCAAGGCGAACCCCTGACGTTTCCGCATACATCCTCCCCGTCTACAAACCGCAACCACTCTTGATCAAATTTATATCTTTCCGCTGCCGCAGCGCTTATCCCCTCACTCTTTCATAAGTGACAAAGCGATGGACCGGATCTCCCTTCCCCATGACAGATTCCGTCTCTTTCCATTCTTCTTTGCGGAAAGAAGGAAATACCGCGTCGCCGTCATACTCTTTTTCTATTTCCGTGATATACATTTTATCTGCATAGGGAAACATGGCTTCGTACGTCTTTTCCCCGCCGATGATAAAGTTCTCCCCTTCAGGAAGAGCAGAGAGCAATTCTTTTACAGTGTGGAACACATAAACCCCTTCCGGCACGCTGTATGCCCTGTTTCCTGTCAGTACATAATGGACGCGGCCGGGAAGCACTTTCGGCAGACTCTCAAAGGTCTTTCTTCCCATGATGATGGGGCGTCCCATCGTGCGGGATTTAAACATTTTCAAATCGTCCGGCAAATGCCAGATGAGTTTATTATCATTACCGATGACGCCGTTCGCCGCGCGGGCAACGATGATGGACAGGCTCATACGGAAACCTCCATGGCAATCTTTTCATGGTGCTTATAATTTTCCAGCATGATATCTTCCGGTTTGAAGTCGTAGAAATCATGAACATCAGGATTCAGTTTCAGGACAGGCGCATCGTAAGCCTTCGGCAGACGGGCCAGCTGTGTCTTCATAGCATCCACGTGGTTTTTATACACATGGGCATTATTGATAACATGCGTAAAAAGTCCGACACGGAGTCCGCTCACCTGGGCAATCATGTGGACAAGAGCCGCATACTGCGCCATATTAAAAGGAACGCCAAGACCCATATCCCCCGAGCGCTGGACGAGCATACAATTTAAGCGGCCGTCGTCGGAAACATCCCACATCGTAAGAAACGCACAGGGATACAGCGCCATATCGGGCAGATCCTTCACATTCCACAGATCTACCACCATACGGCGGCTTTGAGGATCTTTTTTCAACGTTTCCAGAAGCGTATCCACCTGATGATACTTGCCAAGCTGGTAGCCGTAAGCCTTTCCGATGGTGCCGTCTTCCTGCATCCATTCATCCCACACATGGCAGTTCCACTGCTGGAGAAGACGCACATCATTGGACTGTTTCTGCCATATCCAAAGGATTTCTTTCACCGATGTCTTGAATGCTACAAATTTGGTGGTCAGGATCGGAAACTCCTTTTCCAAATCAAACTGCATGATCTGGTGCGGCAGTTTATACGCCGGCATCCCCGTGCGGTTATCGCCTAAGCTCCCTGCGTCCAGTATATTCTTTATAATTCCAAGGTATTGTGTATCTGCCCGGCTCATGCGTCCTCCCTGATTTTTCCATTGCAAATTTATTTTTATTATACCATGTCATTTACGGACGGCGTGAAGAATTTTCCAAGACTCCCAAATGGAGGAAGTGATCCTATCGGCTTCCTCACCACAATAGCAGATCCTTCACGTTCGTTCAGGATGACGATTAACGTTTTATACAAGGATCATATCATAAAAGAATATTTAGCTTGCAGCTAACAGCTCACAGCTGATAGCTTTTATCTTCTTATCGTTTCCCTCACTATGACGCCTTGCCGTCCGCTGTCATTCTGACAAACATTCTTTATATAAAGTTATTTTTCTATAATATATCGAGATCCTGATAAACAGGCTGTACAAGCCATTTTCCGGAAGCGCCCATGATTCCCCACTTTCCCTTGGCTTTCACTGCGCTGTATCCGTGGCTGAACGGGCGTGCCTCTTCAATAAGGCCTTCTTTATCGGCAAACAGGATTTGTCCCTGATCATTGATGACCTCGTAATTGCTGCTTCCCTGGTGCACCCATGTCAGCCGGTCATGAAGGAAAGGATCGATCGTCATGTCGGTAGATACGGAAAATACAGAATACCCTGTTCTCATATTGTATAAGCTGCGGACCCCATTTTTCTCTACGACCAGACGGTCGGAACCGGCAAAGGTGATACCGTCATACCGGAAAGGAATCACCTGCTGTCCCGTTTCCACACTGAAAATCCCGCTTTTCCCGGTCTTTCCTTCTTTCAATACCAAAAGACCATTAATCTCGTCCAAGTCGCCTACATCATAATCTCCCGGCCGGATAACATATTCTCCTTTCCGATTTACAAAGCCGGTTTTCCCGTCATTTTTAATGACTGTACCATACCAGGTCATGGGCCATACTTTATCATTCCTGCTGTCGATAACGATATTTCCGTCACGGTCTATGTAACCGCGCTTGGCTCCGTCATAGGTAAAACCGCCAAGACCGATGCCGTTATAGCCGAATCCTCCGTATATCAGGCCGCCGGTCACAAAGCCCAGCAGACTGCCCACATTGAAGCCCCCTACTTTACGGCGGTACTCGGCCAAACCGCCTTCATACGCATACATTTGATTGGACGGCGCCTGGAACAGTTCCCTGCCGCTGCCGTCAACAGCAACGATTTTCCCTTTCTCATTCTTCACGAAAGCACGGTCTTCACTGAACTCGGCAAGCACATCCTTATACCGCGGCGAGATGACCACCTTCCCCATGCCGTCTTTGAAACCGTATTTCCCTTTTTCTTTAAAGGACGTATAGCCGTCGCTGTCATAATACTCCCGGCTGTCTTCCTGCCCGGCAGCATCCGTCCTGCTCCGGCGGTCCGATTCATCGGCGGCCTCCGGTGTCAGCTGTTCGCCTGTTTTGGAAATGAACCGGGTGGTTTTCTTATCCACCATGACATGAATCACACCGGTGCGGTCATTCACATCCAGGATTTCCTTATAAGCAGGAGCAATCAGCTCTTTCCCATCTGTGCCAAGAATACCCCACTTGCCGCCGGATTTGCATTTCGCCAGGATCCCCTGCTCTATAATCCTATCATTTTGGAAAGTCATTCCTGCCCATGTCCCAATCGACTTGGGAACGTTTCGGTTAGGTACCACAAGCGGCGCCAGGAGCTCATTCAGCACCACGCCGGACTCATACTGATATTCCACCTTCTCATTAAGCTCCCGGTCTCCTGTATGAGGCAATCCCATATGTTCCATTTGCCGGCGCTGTTCCGCGGCCATATTCCGAATCGCATCACTGTCCTTTGTCTCACTGGAAACCGTTGTGCGCGATTCTGTCCGCCGGACACGCTCGGCAATCGTTCCATTCCTGTCCACTGTCGTCCGCGTCTCACTGCGGCTTTCCGCCGTTGTGCTTTCCGCCTGCACAAAACCCCCGCCAAACATAACAGCGCCGAAACACACCAATGCCGCCAAAATGTATCTTTTCTTCAATCCATCATACATACGATGAGTCCTCCTTCAACACATCTATTTCTCAATAAACATATTATACAAAAACTCCTCTTTTCCCGCATCACAAATGATTTAAATCGTAAAGAATAGTTAGCTTGCAGCTTACAGCTCACAGCTCACAGCTAACGGCTAATAGCTGACAGCTCACAGCTGATAGCTTTTATCTTCTTACCGTTTCCCTCACCACGGTAACAGATCCTTCACATTCGTTCAGGATGACGTTTAACGTCTTATACAAGGATCATGGAGTCGGCCGTCAGAAGGAGCTGCTGGCGCACGCGGTGCGATTGAGGATACTCGCTTGTCGTAATGATTTAAATCGTAAAAGAATAGTTAGCTTGTAGCTGACAGCTCACAGCTGATAGTTTTTATCTTCTCATCGGCCTTCCTCAGAACGCCTTCTTTCATAATGTAGTGGGAATCGGCATAGGGCAGCATATCCATCTCGTGGGTGACGACAAAAACCGTTTTCCCACTGTCTGCCGCCCGGCGGAGGAGCTTTGCGACGATATCCGTATTCTCTTCATCAAGGTCAGAAGTCGGCTCGTCGGCAAGAAGGATCCCGGTGTCCCGGCAGAGCGCCCCGGCAATGGCTACACGGCGCAGTTCGCCGCCGGAAAGTTCGGAGGGATACGCGTCTTTCAGCAGTTCGATCCCCAATTCTCTCATGAGCGGCAGGATGTCTTTCTCTTCTTTCTTTCCATAGATATTCCGGGCCAGACGGATATTTTCTTCCGCCGTCAGGCTGTAAATCGCTCCGCCGCCCTGGGGAATGACGGCGATATTTTCATTTCTGAATTTTGACAATTCACCGTCCGCCATGCGGTACAAATCTTTTCCTCCCGCCAGCACGCAGCCCGATGTCGGCTGAAGCAGCCCTGCAAGGATATGGAGGAGCGTGGATTTTCCGCTTCCCGATTTTCCTGTAATGACGGCAAATTCTCCGCTCTCCACCACCAGATCGGTTCCGGAAAGGGCATAAGTGAACCGTGCTTTTTTCGGATCCGTTTGGTATTGTTTCGTTACCTGTTCCGCTTCCAGACGCATTTATTCACCCTCCCTTAAAATCGTTGCAGGATCGACACGAGACAGGCGCAGCACAGCATATGCCGATGCCGCGGGGCCCGCCAGGCAGATGACCGCCATCGCGGCAAACGCCAGCCATCCCGTTTCCCTGATCCCGGGAAGAAGGAAGGGCAGTTTCAGTCCCGTTTCAATAAGCCCGCTGAAAGGAATCACCACAAGAAGTCCCATGAACACGCCTGCCGCGCCGCCGGAAACGCTCAGAATAAGAGTTTCTTTCAATAAAATCCCTGCCAGTTTTCTTCGTGACGTTCCCATCACGCGGAGCAGGGCAAATTCTTTTTTCCTTTCTCCCACAAGGACGGAAAAAGAAACGACCAAAACGATGAACACCATCACCCAGACCGCCGCGAAAAGAAGGGTGATCGTTTTTGAAATCCCTGAAAGGCTGCCCGCTATTTCGGAAAGCATGTCTTTCATCTGTACCGCCTTCACACGGCGTACACGGAGATTGATATTTTCCGTCACTTTTTTTATGTCATAACCGTCTTTTACTTTGATGTAAACGGAAGAAATAACGTTTTCCACATCGCCTTCAAAGAGCGGATTCAGCCCCATCTTCGACGATGCCTCAATGAGCGTCCGTATGGTCTCCGCTTTCGTATAGACCGCGGTATCAAGCCCCGTACCGGTCGCCGCCAGTTTCGCTACGATGCGGCAGTCTTTATTGTAAAAACGGATTGTATCGCCCACGTCCGCATTGACTGCCGATCCCACCACCACATCGCCATGGGCAAGTTCTCTGCCGTAGCTTTCGCGGATCCACGGCTGGATAATAAAATCCGTTTCCGGTTCAAACCCGATAATCTGCACCGGAACGGAGCAGCATGAAGCGGAAAGGGACGCAAGAAATATCTGAGGCGACACCTTTTCCACGCCTTCAATATGGGAAATCAGCACCATCTTTTCCCGCTCCATGTAAAAATAGCCCGGTGTCCCGTCCAGTATCATCGTTTTAGGATCTACTTTCCGTTTTGCTGTATTCGGTACGACGATAATGTCCGCGCCAAGACGATTTTCCAATGTTTCCAGACCGTTCTGAAGGCTCACGACTGTCATGGATCCGGCAAAAATGACAAAGGACAGGAAAAAGGTAAGCACGAGGAGAGCCGCCGTCCGCAGCGGCCTGCGGGACAGATTCCTCCAGGGCAGCCGGTTAAGATCCATGGGCAGCCTCTTTCTTCACGACGCGGCGCCGGAAAAAGAAATCACCCAGCGCCGCCGCGATCATCAATACCCCCATAATCAGAACAAAAGGCTCCATGACCGTATGGCACTGCATATGGTTTTTCATACAAAGATGAATAAGGCGGTTGGGAATCATCAGTAAAAGGACGGCATTGGCAATGACTGCCAGATCTAAGCCCAATTTCATACCGTCATTTTTAAAGGCCAGATGAAGCAGCGAAAGAACCACAAGCACGATCCCCACGCCGAGAACCGCCTGCCCCGCCCAATGGCACACCATAAATCTGCCGTCCGGCATAACAGGGCACGGTCCCGCCACCGTCTGCTCCCCGATGACAAAAAGAAGGCTCAAGACAAGCAGAATAAACCCTCCCGCATATTTTCTCATTTATAAGCACCCCGTTTCAGGTAAAATATGATAATGATAGATATTTTCATTATTACCATAAGAAAAAATAAAAGTCAATGCAAAAGCGGGAAGCCCGCCGGAAAACGCCCGGCAGCTCCGCCGCCTTATCTAAACATATCCGATTGATTCTCTGCCCCATGATTTATGGAAGAACTTTATTTCCCCACGCAGAAGCGTCTGAAAATGGAATGGATCAGTTCATCATCCATGGTATCGCCCGTGATTTCCCCCATCGTTTTCCAGGCTTCCGTGAGATCGATGACGATGAAGTCCGCCTGAAGGCCCTCACGGACGGACGCCCTCGCGCGGAGGACATTGTCCAGCGCCTTCCGTACCAATTCCACATGGCGAAGGTTGGTCAGGAAGAGGACACGGCCCGCGTCGGTATCCTGCTTTTCGGTGATCTTCCGCAGTTCGTCCCGCAGTTCGTCCATCCCGCTCCCGTAACGGGCGGAAAGAGAAACTACAGGGACATGTCCCGCGATTTCCCATATATCTTCCGCCTTGACTTCCGGCGTGAGGTCATATTTATTTAAAATGACAATCGCCTTTTTTCCGACGAGGCTGTGAAGAATCTCTTTATCTTCCTCATCCAGAGGCGACGAACCGTCAATGACCGCAAGAATGAGATCTGCTTTTTCCATGGATGCCCGCGCCCGTTCGATCCCGATCTGTTCCACTTTATTGTCTGTTTCCCGCAAACCAGCGGTATCCATAAGAAGGAGGGAAACTCCCGATATGCGAACCGCCTCTTCAATGGTGTCCCGCGTCGTGCCTGGCACATCGGTGACAATCGCCCGTTCTTCCTGCAGAAGGGCATTCAGCAGGGATGATTTCCCCGCGTTCGGTCTCCCGATAATCGCGGTGCGGAGTCCTTCCCTGATGACCCGCCCCTCTTCGGAGCGTTTCAGAAGCGCCGACAGGGATTTGTCAATTTTCTCCAAAGCGTCCCCTGTTTCTTCCATGGTAAGGTCTTCCAAATCTTCTTCGGGATAATCGATGGTCACTTCCAATTTCGTAATGAGGTCTTTGAGTTCTTCCATGACCTCATGGACAAAACCGGAAAGCGCGCCGGACAGATGGCTTTCCGCCTGGGTAAGTGCCGCTTCCCCTTTCGCGCTGATAATGTCCATGACGGCTTCCGCCTGCGCCAGATCAAGACGGCCGTTCAAAAAAGCCCGTTTGGTAAATTCGCCGCGCATGGCGGGAACTGCGCCGCTTCGCAAAGCAAGAGACAGTGTTTCCCGGAGCGCCTCCGCCGAGCCGTGGATCTGGATTTCCACCACGTCTTCTCCCGTGTAGGAATGAGGGGCTTTCATGTACACCGCAAGACCTTCGTCAATCCTCTTTCCGCCGTCCGTCACATGGCCGAAATACATCATGCGAGGCACAGCTTCTTTAAAGGTTTTAATTGTTCCCGTATGAAATATTTTATCCGCGATCTCCGCCGCGGAAACGCCGCTCAGGCGGATGATGCCGATTCCCCCTTCACCGGGCGCGGTAGCGATGGCGGCAATCGTTGTCTCTTCGTACATACTCTGCTCCTTCATGAAATAAAGGGTATTTTTTCCATTGTACCATACATTCCCCTCTGCATCGAAAACGATAGACACAGAATAGTGCGGTGAAACAGAAAAGCATTTTCTCCCGCTGCTACGGATGCTCTTTTTTATCGGCTGATAAAAATGTCACTAACGGTAAAACGTCATCCTGAACGAATGTGAAAGTCTATTACAGTAATGAGGGGAGACGGTAAGAAGATAAAAGCTATCAGCTATCAGCTGTGAGCTGTCAGCTGCAAGCTAAATATTCTTTTACGATTTAAATCATTACGACAAGCGAGTATCCTCAATCGCACTGCGTGCGCCAGCAGCTCCTTCTGACGGCCAACTCCATGATCCTTGTATAAGAACGTTAAGGCGTCATCCTGAACGAATGTGAAGGATCTATTACCATGATGAGGAAGTCGGCAAAAAGGGTAATAGCTATTAGCTATTAGCTGTGAGCTGTTAGCCGTTAGCTGTGAGCTGTCAGCTGCAAGCTAACTATTCTTTTACGATTTAAGCCATTACGACAAGCGAGTATCCTCAATCGCACTACGTGCGCCAGCAGCTTCTTCTGACGGCCAACTCCATGATCCTTGTATAAGACGTTAAACGTCATCCTGAACGAATGTGAAGGATCTGTTACCGTGATGAGGGGAGATGGTAAGGCGTCTTCCAGAACGCCAGCGAAGGATCTGCTGCTGTAGTGAAAAAGACGGTAAGCATCAGAAGTTCTTTTATGCTTTCATATGGCAGGACGCTTCGGAGAGCGGCACCTTTCACATCTTATAATTATTTTTCTTATTTTATATGCCTGATGAGTGCTATAATAGAAAAAATATAGGTTTTATGAAAGGAGTACCCTGTGAAAAATTACGCCGGTCCCGCAGAAATCATGTACCACACGGGGCTTTCTGCCGGCATGATCCGCGGCGCGAAGTACGCCCTTCTCCCCGGCGACCCGGGCCGCGTGGAAGGTCTTGCCAAAGCACTGGATGAAAACGCTTTGTTCGTCGCCTCCCACAGAGATTACACCTCATGGCTCGCCCGGGTGGAAAACGCGCCTGTCCTTGTCATGTCCACCGGCATGGGCGGCCCCTGCGTCACCTTTGCCGTAGAGGAGCTGGCCCGCCTCGGCGTGGAAACATTTATCCGCGTCGGCACGACCGGTTCCATTCAGGAGGATCTGCACCTGGGCGATGTAGTCATCAATACGGCATCGGTCCGCATGGACGGCGCTTCCCGCGCATACGCCCCCATCGAATTTCCTGCGGTAGCCGACCCGGATACGGTTCTTGCGCTCCGCGAAGCGGCAGAGGAATCGGGCGTCCCTTTCAAAACGGGGATTTCCATCAGCACCGACAGCTTCTGGCCGGGACAGGAACGGTATGACAGCTTCGGCGGCTATGTATTGAAACGGCTGCAAGGTTCTCTGGAAGATTTCCGGCATATCGGATGTACGAATTATGAAATGGAAAATGCCACCCTTTTCACACTTTGTTCCGTGCTGGGACTGAAAGCCGCTTCCATCTGCGGCGTCATCGCCAAACGGACAGACAGCGAATCCGTCGCTCCTCATGACATCTATGAAAAAGCTGAACAACGCTTTCAAGACGTGGTAAAGCGGGCGCTGGAAAAAATGATTGCCCGCTCCCGATCCGGCGGAAATATTTCCTGAGAAACCTTCTTCTTTCTTCATTTCATTATTTTATTTGACATTCGTTTCCACTGTGTTATAATAATTTGCGAGAAAATCGCATATTTAGAAAGTGTGCTCCCATGTATATGACCGAACAGAGAAAAAAATTATTTGAATTTTTCAAAAGCCACCCTGACATGACCATTTCCGCGCGGGATCTGGCGGCGCAGCTTGTCGCGGAAGAGCACGCGAAAATCAGCGTCAGCGCAGTGTACCGGAATCTCGCCATGCTGGAGCGGGAAGGGCTTATCCTCCGCTCGCCGGGCAAAAACAACCGGGAAAATGTGTACCGCTATGTTTCACTGGGAGCCTGTGAGGACAAGCTTCACATCACCTGCCTGAAATGCGGCCGGACGACCCATATGACACAGAAAATTTCCGATAAACTTCTCAAGGACGTCCTCCGCGGCGACAAGTTTGACATTGATTTATCGAAAACGACGGTTTACGGCGTCTGCAAAGACTGCCGCTGAGAAACTTTACGGGACTGCGCACCGCCTTTAAAACGTGCGCTTTTTTATTTTCCATCATTAAAAAGGAGGAATCATGGCATACCGCAGAAAACTGACAGCGCTCTTCATCAGTGCCGCTTTCGTTCTCACTTTGGCTCTATCCTTCTTTTTCATTGCAAAAGAACTGTCCCATGACCACGGCCATGGCAGCGATCCCTGCCCGATCTGCGAAAAGATCGATTTGTGCCTCCGGACGCTTTCCGTCTGTTCGTCTGTCACGATCCCGGCGGACAATGGAGGATCCGTTTCCATCCCCCATCTTTTTTCCGCTGTTCTTTCCCTTTCCGCCGTTTCTCTTCTCACGGTTTCCTCCACGCTGGTCACCCTCCGTGTCAAGCTCACCGATTAAACCCGGCGCTTGCATTTTTATTTCCATTGTATTAGTTAGGAGGATTTCCATGAAAAAAATAATTGCCTGCCTGATGGCGTGCTTCGCCGTCTTTGCTTTTGCCGCCTGTTCATTAAACAAGAGCGGCGCTCCCGATTCCAAAGGAAAAGAACCTTTGAAAATCATCTGCACCAATTTTGCGTCTTACGACTTTGTCCGCCAGATTGTCGGCGATAAAGCAGAGGTCACGATGCTTCTCAAACCGGGCGCGGAAGCCCACAGTTATGAACCGTCTCCGAAAGACATCCAGGCCATCGGCAAGAGCGATCTTTTCGTTTACACCGGCGGCGACTCCGATGAATGGGTGGACGGCATGTTAAGCTCCATAGACAAGAGCAAGCTCAAAACACTCAAAATGATGGATACCGTCAAACTGTATGAAGAAGAAATGTCTGAAGGCATGCAGGAAGAAGAACATGAACACCATCACGATGACAAAGATCACCATGATGAAGATAAGGACCATCATCATGACGAAGACAAAGAACATCACCACGATGACAAGGACAACCATGATAAGGAGCATCATCATGATGACAAGGAGCACCACCACCATGACGGCGAAGAAGGCCCTGAAATGGATGAGCATGTCTGGACCTCTCCCGCCAACGCTATCCAGATCGTAAAAGCCCTCACCGAAACCATTTCCGGTCTCGACAAGGACAATGCCCAGACTTATCAGAAAAACGCTGAGGCTTACATTGCGAAACTGGAAAAACTGGATAAGGATTTCCATGACGTCATTGATCACGCGAAGAGAAAAGAAATCATCGTCGGTGACCGTTTCCCCTTCCTTTATTTCGCTAAAGAATTCGGCCTGACCTACTACGCCGCTTTCCCCGGCTGCTCCACTGATACGGAAGCCAATCCGGCAACTATTGCCTTCCTCGTGGATAAGGTGAAGGAAGACCATATTCCCGTCGTATTCCACATCGAGATGTCCAATGAACAGATGAGCAAAGCCATCGCGGAAGCCACAGGCGCGAAAAATGAGCTTCTGAACGCCGTCCACAACGTAAGCGATGAAGAATTCAAAAAAGGCGTAACTTATATTGACCTCATGAACCATAATGTGAAAGTTCTCAAGGAGGCGCTCAACTGATGAGTCTGCTTACATGCCGCCATCTTTCCGTATCTTATGATGGAAAAGCGGTTCTTTCCGACCTGAATTTCTCTGTCGATGAAGGGGACTACCTCGGAATCGTCGGTGAAAACGGCGCAGGAAAAAGCACACTGGTGAAAGCGCTTCTGCGCCTGAAAAAAATATCTGGCGGGGAAATCGTAACTGCCGACGGCTTCAAGCCTACGGAAATCGGATACCTTCCCCAGCAGACCCCCGTGCAGAAAGATTTTCCCGCCAGTGTCTGGGAAGTCGTTCTTTCAGGCCGTCTGAACCGCTGCGGCATGTATCCTTTTTATCGAAAATCGGATAAAGAAGACGCGGAAGAAAAAATGGAAATGCTCGGCATCGCCGACCTGAAGAAACGGTGCTACCGCGATCTTTCAGGCGGCCAGCAGCAGCGTGTACTCCTTGCGCGGGCACTCTGCGCCACGGGAAAACTCCTGCTCCTGGACGAGCCGGTGACCGGCCTTGATCCCATCATGACCGGTGAGCTTTACCATATTTTCAAAGACTGCATAGAGAAGTACGGCGTCACTGTCATCATGGTTTCCCACGACATCCGCGGCACCCTGGGACAGGCAAACCGTATTCTCCACCTGTCCGGCGGGACACAGCAGTTCTTCGGGACGACGGAAGAGTATCTCAGAAGCCCCGTGGGGCAGAGATTTGCAGGAGGCGGGCTATGATGGATATCTTTATTGAAATGATCAGCTATCCCTTCATGGTGCGTGCCATCATTGTGGGCTGCCTTGTTTCCCTCTGCGCTTCCCTCTTAGGAACCAGCCTTGTACTGAAACGGTACTCCATGATCGGCGACGGACTCTCCCATGTGGGATTTGCCGCCCTCGCCATCGCTTATGCTTTCCACGCAGAGCCCCTCACCATTTCCATCCCTGCCTGCATCGCCGCCGCCTTTTTCCTTCTCCAGCTGAAAGACAGCGCGAAGATCAAAGGCGACTCTGCCACGGCTCTTCTCTGCAGCGGCGCTCTTGCCATCGGCGTCATGACGATTTCCTTAAGTACGGGAATGAATACCGACGTGTGCAACTACATGTTCGGCAGCATCCTTGCCATGAGCGCCGATGACGTGCGCCTTTCCGTCATCCTCGGCATCTCCGTCGTGCTCCTTTTCATTTTGTTTTATAACCGTATATTTGCAGTCACCTTTGATGAACCGTTCGCCTCCGCCACCGGCACACGGACAAGGCTCTATAATATGATCATCGCCTTTCTCACAGCCATCACGATCGTCCTTGGCATGCGCATGATGGGCGCGCTCCTTATTTCCAGCCTGATCGTATTCCCTTCGCTCACCGCGATGCAGCTCTGCCGGCAGTTCAAGACGACGATCATCCTCTCCTCCGTTTTCTCCGTGGCCACATTCATGGCAGGACTCACCATCTCCTACATGGGCTCGATTCCCACAGGAGCATCTATTGTCGTCACTGACATTGTCCTCCTCTTTATCGCCGCGGGCATACGAAAAATGAAAGAAGGCTTTTGAATGAGAAAAGAAATATGGCTTCTCTGCCTGCCGCTTCTTCTCTTAGGCGGCTGCGGCACACAGGAAAAAGCGCAGGATCCGCCGCAGATCATTACCAGGAAAACCGTGCAGGAAGCAAAAAAAGCGGAAACTCCTCCGGAGGCCAAGGAAACACCGGCGCCGGCAGAAACACCGGAGCCGGCTCCGCAGAAAGAAGAACAGCCGGCGCCTAAACCGGCTGCTCCTGAAGGGAAAAAATCGAAGTATCCTGTCTTTGAATATCCCTACAATCTGGAAACGGACCGGCAAAACTTTGATTACAACAACATAGACATCGTCGTCGGCGATAAGCGGTATATGACACAGATCAACGACTGGTTCATGAACTTCCGCGACTACAAAGACAAAACTGTCCTCATCGAAGGCTATTTCATTTCCATCAACGGCCACTACTTCGTAGGAAGAAACGGCCCCACCTGCCCTTACTGCACAGGCGGCTATGTGGATTTTGAATTTACCTCTGACGGCGACTTCACCGGCTATGAAGACGGCGTCACATGGATCAAAGTGTATGGCATCCTCCGCGAAGCCACTGTCCATCTGAACGACCATCTCACCGCCCCCTTCTACCATCTGGAAGCGGTAAAAGTGGAAAAAATGGATCAGCCGGGAATCGGAACCATCACAGATTAAAAGAAAAAGTAAGGTAGGAAATTCTGTTTTCCCCTTACTTTTTTATTTTTATATTTGAATTGCAGCTCATGAAACAACATACAGGATCGGAAATAAAGAACAGGGAACCTCTTTTGCTGAAGAAGCGCTGATTAAATTATTATCCGGTTTACGCAGCGGTTCCTTAACTCCGCAAATGCTGTTATTTCACAAAAAGTATAATCTCATGATATGATTAGTTATATTAAGGGAAAAGTATTCCCGAATATACAAAATAGGAAAAGGAGATGAAGGTCATGAAAACAGGATTTGAGTTATTGGATGATGCATTCCTGAATAAAGGAACCGCATTTACGGAATCTGAAAGAAAAAAACTTGGATTGGACGGATTGCTTCCGCCTTGTGTAGAAGATATAGAAACGCAGGCACAGCGTATCTACCGCCAAATGGAAAGGAAAACTTCCTTGATTGAGAAAAGACGTTTTCTGATGGAAGTCTTTAACTTCAACCGGACACTGTTCTTCCATGTATTCAGTGAGCATCTGGTAGAATTGATGCCAATTGTTTATGATCCGGTTATCGCGGAAAGCATTGAACAATACAGCGGACAGTTTGTCAATCCGCAATGTGCAGCCTTCCTTTCTATCGATCATCCCGAACTTATTGAAGCTTCGCTTAAACAGGCTGCCGGGGACAGAAAAATCCGCCTTATTGTTGTTACTGATGCAGAAGGCATTCTTGGTATTGGTGACTGGGGTACTAACGGTGTGGATATTTCTGTTGGAAAACTGATGGTCTATACTGCCGCTGCCGGTATCGACCCGCAGACTGTACTTCCGGTTGTCCTGGACTGCGGAACTAACCGGGAAACCTTACTGAAAGATCCTTTCTATCTCGGAAACCGCCATAAGAGAATATATGGCGATCCTTATTATGATTTCGTGAATCAATTTGTTGAAACGGCGGAAAAGCTGTTTCCCGATTTGTACTTGCATTTTGAAGACTTCGGACGGTCTAACGCTGCAGCCATCCTGAAGAAGTATCAAAAAACCTATCCCGTTTTTAATGATGACTGTCAAGGGACCGGCATAATAACATTAGCCGGTATTCTTGGCGCCATGAAAATTAACGGGGAAAAACTTACAAACCATACCTACATGTGTTTTGGAGCAGGTACGGCCGGAGCCGGTATCACTGACCGCATATTCAGGGAAATGGTTGCGCAGGGATTGTCAGAAAAAGAAGCACGGAAACACTTCTATATGGTGGATAAGCAAGGATTGCTCTTTGACGATATGGATGACCTGACACCTGAGCAGAAACCCTTTGCAAGAGCACGTTCTGAGTTCGATAATGCCGGAGAACTGAATAATTTAACAGCGGCAGTAATGGCTGTCAAGCCTACAATTCTTGTGGGAACTTCAACTGCTCCGAAGACATTTACCGAAGAAATAGTAAAAGCCATGGCATCATGGTGCGAACACCCGATTATTTTCCCGCTCAGTAATCCGACGGAACTGGCGGAAGCAACAGCGGAAGACATCATCAAATGGTCTGACGGCAAAGCGATGGTCGCAACCGGTATTCCTGCAGAACCTGTTGAATATAATGGCGTGACTTACGTTATCGGGCAGGCAAATAATGCCCTGATATATCCCGGGCTGGGACTTGGAAGCATCGCCGTTAATGCTTCTTTGCTTACGGATGAAATGATTTCCTCCGCCGCACATTCTCTTAGTGAATTTCTTGAAATCAATGTGAAAGGGGCTGCCGTTCTGCCGCCGGTGTCTAAATTAACGCAGTTTTCTGAAACAGTGGCTAACGCGGTAGCAGAATGCGCTGTAAAACAAGGCTTGAACAGAGTGCAGACAAATGATGTTAAAAGAACCGTGCAGTCATTAATCTGGAAGCCTGTTTACAGAAATTACTAATGTGTATGGAAGATAAAAGAGCAAATTTTAAGTTTTGTATGTAAATACCGAAAATAAATACCTCCTGTCTCCCACAGCAGGATATGCGGAAAATGGAAAGAGTATCTTTACTCCCGCGCGGAGAAGATACTCTTTTCATTTCCATATTTCCTTTTACTCCCATTACTCCCACGTAAAAACGCCGTCTCCCGTCAAGACAGCGTTTTTCTTTATAAGCACAGGAGCCCGTCCCTCCGCTTCCTGTAATATTTTGTCTTCCCCCGGATCAGTTCCCCTCCGGGAACCAGCCGGCCGCCGTCGCCGTAATCGGGGACATAGAGCAGATCCCAGCGCATATCCGGATCACCGCTTCCGATCCCATACCCGTCAGACGCGGCCATTTCCGCGTGGGTGTAAATACTCGACACCGGCAGTTCCAGCTTCTCCACAGCCTCCGCGCAGAACATCGCAAGCGCCTCCACCTGCGCTTCTGTCGGCGGCTCGCGTCCCAGATCCACGCCGCTCGGCGCATCATAGTAGCAGCATGCATCGCGGCAGCACGCCAGCGCTACACCGATCGACCGGCTGTTCCTGCGCCACGTATGCGCCAGGCACTCCGTGAAATCCTCATGGATCACGTGGCAGTACCCTCCCCGGTCAATCACCACATGGTATGCCAGGCACTCCACCAGCTGGTACGGCGCCCCCGTCCAGTGGCAGTAAATCCGGTCAATCTTCCCGCGGGCCGCCTCCAGGCGCGCTCCTATTTCATCCAAAGTCATAATCCGTTTATCCATACTTTACGGAAAGAAATACTTCCCGCCTTTCATCACTTCCTTTTCAACTTCCTTACCAGCCCCGACAGCACCCCGACACCGGCATCATTCAGATTCTCCACGATACTCAGCATCTCCGACGCCGCCAGATAACTGACACACATTTCCATAAACAGATCCGGCCGTCCCACACTTGCCAGAAGCCGGTCTGCCGCACCGCCGCCGACGGTCAGCAGAATGTAAAGCACCATCTTTCCGGCGAACTGCCGCTTCATCTGCCTGCTGGAAATCATTCCGGCCCGATGCGCCGAGGGAATCGCCAGAATGCACGATACCATATCACGATCCTCTTCCCCCTTCGCCTCCAGATACTTGTGGGCAAGCGCCATCCACTTCGTCACCAGATCAATAAATACCGCCAGCGCAAACAAACTGATCAGCTCCACAGGAAAAACCCCTTCCGCCAAAAGACCCGTCGTCACCAGCTTCACCTGCCAGTCCGCCACAAGCCGCTCCGAAGCCCGTTCAAAAGCCTCCATCCACGAACCTGCATCCATAGGCCCTCCTTTCCGTCAAAAATAAAACTCCTCACAACGGGGCCGCTCAAAGAAATACGCCCCCACCTCATCCGGCCTGATCTGCAAAATCCGCATGGAATTATAAATATCCCGCTGGGAAAAATGAAGCTGATTATTCAGCCGCAGAGACAAAGACGTCTTGCTGATCCCCAGCCTTGCCGCAAAAACAACGTCAGACCCCAGCTTCTCACGAATTCGTGCCCGAAGCCTGATATAATCAAAATGCATTCCCAATCCTCACTTTCATTCAAGCAATATTCATTCCCGTCACAAGAAATTCCTCGTTTTTGCATCTTTTATAAAATATCGTTCCTTTTATAGAACATATGTTCTATATTAATTTAAGAATAGAACTTTCTCCCCCGTCTGTCAATAGGCGTTTCCGCAGCCCTGCGAACCCTATTTTCAAAAACGGACGGGAGAGCGTCCTATCCTAAAAAGGAAAAGCCCGAGTCCGTAACCCGGGCCCTTCCCTGCCCATCTCCGGCGGATTATTCGCCGTCAGTCAGAACAGCCACATCAGAGCGGCGGACAGAATCAAGCGCCTTCACCTGCAGTCCGGCGATCGCCTTCCCCGCATGAAGCAGCTCTTCATCAGACGCGCTTTCCCTGATATTGTTAAAAGTCAGATTCTTCAAAGAACCGTCCGTATTTTCAACACGTACCAGAAGCCTTGTTTTTTCCACAGATTTGGAAACTGCCATCATTATCCCTCCTTTCCTTTTCAATATATTTCTCCTTATAGTTCTCTTTCAAAATTAATGAATTTCCTCTTCCGTAGTGGTCACCATGACCGCCTTAGCGAAAGAAGCCGCCCCGATGCCCTTGCCGTTTGCCAGCACCGGCATGATTTTCGCGGCCTCCGCCTGCACGGCGGACAAAGCGAGCCCGTCCTTCGGATCGGCAATGCTCACAATAAGCTCCGTATTCGCGGAAGTCAGGAATTTAAGTTCCAATTTCTTAGCCATACTCTTTTCTCCTTTCCCTGTTCCCTCTCCGGAAAGGAACAGTCCTTAGCGCTGCCATTATAGTATCCCTTTCGAGTTTAAATTTGCTGAAACAGGAAAAATAATTTGAAATTTTTTTGAAATACTTTTCCTGCATTCCCATTTCTTCCCATTTTTATCCCGACAATGCAATAAAAAAATACCGCTGTTAAGCGGTACTTCTCAGTTACATTTACAGCACGCCTGCTGTGTCTGTGGTTCGTATATACTTTGCTGGAATCGGATGGTCCAAACGATAAATAATGGACATGGGCTGGGAACCTTCATAATTTACGAAATGAGCAGTTCCTAAAAAAGTGTACGGCATTGATTCTCCATAAGCATCTTTTTTACTTTTTCTTACAAAGAGGAACACAATATTTCCTTTCTCATTTTGCTGTATATACCTTTGCCCTGTTTTAGAGTGGTCAGAAGTTGTGCTTTGAGACTGCCAATGGAAAAGCGTTTTGCTGATAGAATAATCTTCATACAAGGTAGTGTCAGAAAATTCTTTTTCTGATTTATTCAGCGTCACCAGGAACACGTCGGTGTCCGTTGTGACGGAATCGGTATTCGTCATATTCAGGAATTTCACGCCTTCACGAATACTATTTGGCTTTTTAAACCCTAAGGCTGCAAAAATTTGGTCTCTTGTGTAGTTTGCATAGACATCCAAAGGACAAATATAAGGAACACTCACTTTTTGGGGTACAATTTCCACACTTTCCCTCTGCATGGTAAGGAGACTTATTATTTCTTCTTTTATATATGTCACTTTGGATAATCGATGTATAGCATCCAAAGGAGATTCCATTCCTGCGTCATCATGGTCTTTTCCCCATATCGTCCACTGCCACATACGGAGGTATTTCTTTTGCAAGGCTGTTAAGTATCTTTCTTCCTGATCATTGTCAAAAAGTGACAGCAAGAAGGAAATCCAGTCCGTTGAATCTATGGAAAGCATTCTTGGAACAGCTTTTTGAAGAAATGTTTCTTCTTCTGTTGTTTCAAAGTTTGGAATAATACCGGCGTCAGCACAAAGACGAGCATAGGTTCGTTTATCATTGTAAAAAACATGGGGCTCTACTTTTGATGCCTCAAAAAATTCTGCTGCTGTCGGCACTTTTCCTAAAGTCTCTCTCAGCTCAAGGACAAGTTCTTTATAGAAATCATAACGGCTAAGCTGTTTCTTTATATTATCAAGAATCCGTTCCTGCGCAACTTTTTCAAGCTGAATGGCACAACCTTTCGGCACATGAGGGAATCCACCTTCAATTTCTTTTTTGATGGAAACATCTTTCTTCCCAAGGAGTGCCGTAAAACGACCTGCAAAATTATATTTCTTATTTGCCTGAGCCACAAAATCCAAAACAGTGAGGCAATCTTTCCCCCTATCTAATCGAAGTCCGCGCCCCAATTGCTGAATAAAGACGGTCATGCTGTTCGTCGGACGAAGGAAAAGCACGGTATTCACCGCAGGAATATCTACGCCTTCATTAAATATATCTACCGTAAAGATAAATTTGATGTCCCCTGTTTCCAATTTTCGTTTGGCACCATCGCGATCTTCTTTTTTTGAGTTTGCGTCAAGTGCTATCGACGGCAAACCATGTTTGTTCATATAGTCTGCCATAAAAGCGGCATGTTTTTGCGAAACACAGAACCCAATGCCCTTTACATCACGCAGATCGGCGCTATACTGCTCTATGGCGTTCATAATGGCATAGGCTCTTTTGTCTGCCCCATAAGAAGTCGTGTACAGGTCAGTAAGCTCTTTTATATCGTAATCGCCAGAAGTCCATTTTACATTTTCCAAGTTGGTGGTGTCCTGTACACCAAAATAATGGAAGGGACAGAGCAATCTCCGCTCAATAGCATCAGACAGTCGAATTTCCGCTGCCATACGATTATCGAAGTAGGTTAAAATGGATTTTCCGTCCATTCGTTCAGGTGTTGCTGTCAGTCCTAGCAGAATTTTTGGTTTAAAATGAGACAGCAGTTTTTGGTAGGAGTCCGCAGCCGCATGATGAAATTCATCGACAATAATCATGTCATAGTAGTCTGCGTCCATACGTTCCCAAAGTTTTTGACTGTTAAAGGTCTGTACAGAAATGAAAAGATGTTCTGCCGAGGTCGCTCTATTTCCACCCACTGCCAGTTCACCAAAGTCTGCATTTTTCAAAACTTGTCTGAAACATGCCTGGCTCTGTTTTAATATTTCTTCCCGATGTGCGACAAATAACAATCTTGTGGTCTGTGGCAATCTGCTTCCCATGAAATTTCTGTAATCAAAAGCAGAAATCGCTGTTTTTCCTGTGCCTGTCGCAGCGACCACTAAATTTTTCCAATGATTTTTCTGTTTTCGTTCCGCTTCCAACGCATCTAAAATAGCCTGCTGGTACGGATAGGGCTTGATGTCAAATTGATAAACGACCTGATTTTTTCCGCTACCATCCCGTCCTCGCTCGTGATCAATGGCTTTGATGAGCTCGTCTTTTTGTTCCACATGAAACTCTTGAAATTCGTCGGAATTCCAGTACGTTTCAAAAGTAGCCGTCATTTTTTCCATAATAGACGGCATATCCTGCTCCGTGATTTTCATATTCCATTCCAGGCCTTCCGCAATGGCAGCGTGAGACAAGTTGGATGAACCTATATAAGCTGTAGAAAACTGGCTGTCCCTATGGAAAATATAGGATTTTGCATGAAGACGTGTTTCTTTTACGTTGTAAGAAATATGAATTTCCGTATTTGGCAATTTGGCAAGTTCCACCACCGCTTTCGGATCAGTCGCGCCCATGTAAGTCGTTGTAATAACTCTTAAATGCCCGCCTTTATTTGTAAAGTCTCGTAAGTATGGTAAAAGAAGCGCTAACCCCGAAAAACGAATAAAGGAAACGAGAAAATCAATTCTGTCCGCAGACATGATTTCTTTACGCAATTCAGAAACCATAGACGTATCGTTATGGCTGTTAGTAAAAAGGAAACTTTTCGTCAGCGATGTATCAGGAGATTCCCATTTCCTTGGACTGGTTTTATTGGCTACATGCTCAAGAGATTTTAAAAGAAACTGATTTTTCACCACGCTGTGACCGTGACCTAAATCAGGCAAACGTTCTGCAAGCATTTCTACCAGCTGATTTGTTAATTCTATTTCATCAGAAAGCACGGCTTCTGTATTTCTGTCTGCAATGTCTTTCAAGCAAAGACGAATAAGCTTTTCAAGGTATGACGATAAATATCCCGTCGCTTCATAAGCGTCTGCGTCATCTCGTTCTGCCCAAACTTTTTTCGCTTCTATCGCTTCCATCAGTTTGTCGGCAAATTCCTTCGACATGACTTTTTCATAAATGCCATCTTTCATATGTTCGATGTGTTCTGCCATTTCAATCTCCTCATCATGAAATCGTGTATGCCTTATTATACCAGGTTAATTGCCTGTAATTTCAGAAAGCACAAAAAAAGCAGCCATGATACATTCGCATAGCTGCTTTTACGCTGAAAAGAATTGTGCTGCGTACATATTTTCTATAGCAAAACTGTTTCCCTTTTTATGGGAAAACAACTTCGTACTTACACTGACACGTCGCGCCGGCCTGTCACTTTATAGAAAAGGAGCAGAGACAGGATGGATGTCACCGTGAGAATGGTGGCATACGCGGAAGCGTTCCCGTAGTTGCCGCGGATGACTTCCGTGTAGATGGATACGGTGAGTGTCTGCGTGCTGTTCGTATACAGGATAATGGATGACGACAGCTCGCTGATGATGGTGACCCAGCTCATGATGGCGCCGGAAAGAACGCCGGGCATCATCATGGGAACCGTAATCTTACGGAATGTCGTCATGTCGGAGGCGCCCAGGGAAATAGCCGCTTCTTCGATGCTGGGACTGATATTTCCCAAAATGGCTGTGGAGGAACGGACGGTATAGGGCATTCTCCGCACCGCGAAAGAAATAATCATGATCAGAGCCGTTCCGGTAAGGATAATCGGCGATTTATTGAAAGCAAAGACGAAAGCGATACCGAGGACGGAGCCGGGAATGATGAAGGGGAACATCGTAATGACGTCAAGAATGCTGTTCAGTGTATTTCTTTTCCGCACGGAAAGGTAGGCGATAAGGACACCTAAGACAAGGACGGCAGCGATGGCGCAAAGCCCCAGGAAGTAGGTATGCCAGATGACGTCATTGTCCTTGGCAAAGAGTGTCGCGTCATAACTCTGAAGAGCGAAGCCGCCGGTAAATACCTGTCCTCCGTTTGTGGCAAGGAAAGAGGTGTACACGACGACGAACTGGGGAAGGATTGCCAATCCCACGGTCATGTAGACGGCCAGATGGGCAAGGATATTCCGCAGACCGCTGAGTGATTCTGCCGCCATGGGTTTCAGGGCGGTCATGGCGTAGGTATTTCTTCCCGCGAGAAAGCGCTGAACGAAGAACATGACGATGGTGAGCCCGATCACGATGCAGCAGATGGCTGCCGCGAAGCCGTCATCGCCCGATACTTCGCCCATGAACTGGTTGTAAATAAGGACGGGGAGTGTCTTGTATCCCTCACCGATGAGCATGGGCGTGCCGAAGTCAGCAAAGACACGCATGAAAACGAGCATGGAGCTGGCAAGGAGCGTGGGCATGACAAGAGGCACGATGATTTTCCAAATGCGCCCCATGCGGCTGCACCCCAGGCTTTCCGCCGCTTCATTCAAAGAGTTGTCCAGATTTTTCAGCGCTCCCGATACGTAAATGTAAACGAGGGGAAATGACTGGAGCGTAAAGACGAGGACAATGCCGGCAAAGCCGTACACACCGCCATAATGAAGTCCGAAGGTGTCGTTCAGGAACTGGGTGATGACGCCCTGCCGCCCGAGCATCTGTATCCACGCGTATGCCCCGATGAAAGGTGGCGACAGATAGGAGATAACGATGAGGATATTCAGGAAACTGCTTCCTTTTATTTTCACGCTCCTCATGAGGTATGCCAGCGGGAGGCCGAGAGCCGCCGATAAAATCGTGGAAACGACGGTCACTTTCAGCGAGTTCACCATCGTTCCCCAGTAGAATTTTTTAGCGAAGAAATGGGCGAAATTCTGAAACGTGAGCGCCCCTGTATCCCCATGAATGACACTCCGGTACAGAATGAGGAATATGGGATACATGATGAAAAGGGCGAAAGCCGCAAGAATGACGACACTGAAAAGGTTCCAGACAGTCAGATTCTTTTTCATAGTCCTTCCTCTCTAATCAATGTTTCTTCCGTTGCCCGGCGGAAGACATTGATCCGCCCGGCTTTGACGGTGAGCGTGACGGCGCTGCCGTCGGGAAGAATATCGTGGCCTTCCTGGGTCTGGAGAATCTCCAATTCCTGCCCTCCGTCAGTGGTGATGAAGTAATGGGTGGTGAGTCCGAGGAAGACGGAAGAACGGATCACGCCGCGGATCCCCTCTTTCGTGCCGGGTTCCATATCAAATTCTTCCGGGCGGACGGAAATGATGACTTCTTCTCCGTCCTCTACGCCTCCTGATAAGTTATCCATGTCTACAAGCCAGTCTTCATTTTCTTTAAAGGAAATGCTTGTCTTATCTCCTTTTTTCACGATATGTCCGTCCAGCAGGTTGGAGAGCCCGATGAAAGTCGAAACGAAGACGTTCTTCGGCCTTTTATAAATATCCGCCGGTCTGCCGATCTGGCAGATGACCCCGCCATTCATGACGGCGATACGGTCGGACACCGCCAGCGCCTCTTCCTGGTCGTGGGTGACATACACCGTGGTTATATCCACCCGGCGCTGGATCTGCTTGATGGCATTCCTCATTTCGATACGGAGTTTCGCGTCCAGATTGGACAGCGGTTCATCCATCAGAAGTACCTGCGGCCGGATGACGATCGCCCGCGCAAGGGCGACACGCTGCTGCTGCCCGCCGGAAAGCGCTGTGGGCATACGGTCTTTCAGGTGGTCGATCTTCACGATCTTCAGGATTTTATCCACCCGCTCTTCGATTTCCTTTTCAGGCACCTTCCGCATCCGCAGACCGAAAGCCACATTATCTTTCACCGACATGTGGGGGAAAATGGCATAATTCTGAAAAACCATGCCCATATTTCTTTTATCTGTCGCCACATCGTTGATGACATTCCCGTCGACGGAAATCGTACCGCCTTCGATGGAATTGAATCCGATAATCATACGGAGCAGTGTCGTTTTACCGCAGCCCGACGGCCCTAAAAGGGTGAAAAATTCGCCCGGCATAATATCCACGGACAGGCCGTTCACCACCACCGTATCCCCGTACTTCTTCACCACTTTGTCTATATTGATAGAAACACTCATAATAACCTCATAACCTCGCGCTTCAAGCGTCATCTATAAAAAAGAACGTCAGGCGAAATGCCCGACGCCCTCTGATGACCTGATTACTTATTACTGCCTGGAATTTTCCAGATGTTTATTCCATTCCGCCACGACTTCTTTCTTATGGGCAGCTACCCAGCCTTCGTCATAATTCTTGAACAAAGCGATTGTGTCCTGGGGTGTCATGTAGTCAGCAAGCTTCACACCTTTGCGGAGCGGACGGACGGTGAGCGTCTTTCCTGCCGCTTCCTGGATCTTCTGGGAAAGCATGAAATCGACAAATTTCTTCGCATTTTCCATATGTTTCGCGCCTTTGATGATCTGTACGGATTCGCCCGGGAAAATGGCTCCCTCTTTCGGGAATACGACTTCTACGTCAGCGCCGTTCTTCACATAGGTAGCCGCCGGATCTTCCCAAGTAAGCCCCACGGTATATTCGCCGTCGGCAGCGCCTTTATGGACAGCACCGGAACTGTTCAGGAATTTCCCATCTACATTCTTAATGAAGTTATCCACGTACGCCCAAGCCTCGGGGGACATGGGATCTCCATCCTTGCCCTTGGCGTAAAGCATCGCCATGAGCACCTGGAACGCGGAGCTGGAGTTGGCAGGATCGCCGCAGGCAATCTTGCCCTTCAGCGCCGGATTGAGAAGATCGTCAAACCCGGCAATCTTCATATCGCCTGCCAGTTTTTTATTAACGATGAAAACGGTGGGATCGGCAAATGCGGGAGAGAAATATCCCGTCTTATTTTTGGCGGCATCAATCATATTCGCGTCTTCCGGTGATACATATTTCTCAAAAAGTTCCTTCTGGGAATCCAGCATCGTCTGGTCAGCCGCCCAGAGAATATCGCCCTGGGGATTGTCCTTTTCCGATGCTACACGCTTTACGAGGGGTCCTGTCCCCGCCACAATAACATTAACCTTGATTCCCGTTTCTTTTTCAAAAGCGGGAATGACAAGATTGTTTAAGCTTTCGCTGCGCGCCGTATAAACGGTCAGCACTTTTTCCTCTGCGGGAGCGGCCTTGGCAGTATCCTTTTTATCTCCGCCGCAGCCGGAAAATACGGAACAGAGCACAGCAGCACATGCCACCGCCAAAGCTGCTTTCTTCAATCTTTTCATGACAATCCTCCTTGCCTTTCATCGTAAGTAAACTTCCTATTTAAATAATACCATGTATATTGTATCATTATTCATTCCTGTGTCTACACCTTATAAGCACAATGTATAGCTTGCCTGCAACTGTATAGGAAATACTCATAGAGTGACCAACAGGCATACCGATGTGTGCGGAAACGGGTACGCAGAAAGCAGGACATATATACTTCCATTACTATGGCAAAATAAAAGCGCCGATTGCCGGTCAGCGTCTGTATTTCATTCGGCAGCTCCTGCCGCTGCCTTTTCCTTTTCCCCTTTGGGAAATATAAGATTCAGAAGAACCGCCACGATGAAAACCACCGCTACACAGTTCTCTGCGAATACGCTCCGCAGCAGTTCGGGAAATATGCGGAAAATCTGCGGTGTCTGCGTGAATCCCAGTCCGATGGAAAGAGACAGGGCGGCAATACTCATATTTCTTTGTGAATATCCGCAGCGGCTGATCATCTGCACACCGGACACCACGATGGAGCCGAACATCATAAGCGTACAGCCGCCGAGGACGGCTTCAGGCAGTGACGCCAAAATGACCCCCAGCGCGGGAATGAGTCCTGCCAGAACCATGATGACGGCGCCGCTGGCGATGGCTTTCCTGTTTACCACATGCGTCATGGCGATAAGCCCCACATTCTGGCTGAAAGATGTAATCGGCAAACACCCGAAGAGAGAAGACGCGGCAGAAACAAACCCGTCCACGGCAATGGAACCGGATATTTCCCTGTCTTTCGCCTCCCGATTGAACCCCATGGCGGCAAGCGCCGAGGTGTCGCCCAGCGTTTCTGTGGCAGACACCAGGAAAATAAGGAATACGGAGAAAATGGCGTCATAATGAAATTCCAGAGAATAAGGCATGAAAACCGGCAGAGACACAAGGGATACTTCCGTCAGGCGGCCCAAATCAACCATGCCGTAGAAGTATGCCGCAATGTATCCCACAAAAAGCCCGAAAAGGACAGATAACTGCTTATAGAAAGATTTCGCCCGAATATTAAAAATAAGGCAGGAAACCAGAGTAATCGTACCGACAATAAGGAAACGGGCATCGCCGAACTCAGGATGGCCGAAACCGCCGCCAAAAGAATTCGCTCCGATGGGAAGCAGTGAAAACCCGATGGCCGTCACGACAGTCGCCGAAACGATGGGCGGTACCAATTTCCGCCACCATGCCGCGCCGAGACCGAGGATCCCCTCCAGAACCCCTCCCACAAGGACAGCGCCGAGAATAGCACCGTAGCCGTATTTCAATCCGATCACACAAAAAACAGAAACAAAGGTAAAGCTGATCCCCATGATGACGGGAAGTCCGCTGCCCAAACGGAAGACGGGATACATCTGGAGCAGGGAGCCGATGCCTGCAATGATCATGGCCGCCTGCACAACAGCGCCCGCTTCTGAGGCGGGTATCTTCACCACCCCCGTCACGATAAGAATCGGCGCGATATTTGCCACGAACATGGCAAGAACATGCTGGAGACCGAAAGGCACTGCTTTGCGGACAGATATTTTCCCATCCGCTTCATAAATCGGATCTGTATTCATTCCGGCCTCCTCAGCGAAACGTAATGACGCCTGTTTCGGCATCCATTTTTTCAATAACTGCCAGAGAGCGGACATCATATCCCGCTTCACGGAGCGCGTCGCCGCCGCCCTGGAAACCTTTTTCGATGCAGATGCCGATGCCTTCCACGATACCATCCGCCTGTTTTACCAGATCAAGAAGCCCGCTCACGGCGCAGCCGTTGGCAAGAAAATCGTCCATGATGAGGATATGTTCGCCGGGTTTCAGATATTTCTTTGATACCACCACATGGTTTTTCCGATTATGAGTATATGACATAACCTCCGTAGCAAACATTTCCTTATCCATATTGCTTCCCGCAGATTTCTTCGCAAAAACAACAGGCACCCCGAAATACACCGCCGTGAGGCAGGCAATGCCGATCCCCGACGCTTCGATCGTCAGAATCTTGTCCACTTTCCGATCCCCGAAAAGCTTTTTAAATTCCTTCCCCAGTTCACTGATAAAAGGCACATCGATTTGATGATTCAGAAAACTGTCCACCTTGAGCACATTCCCCGGACGGATCACTCCGTCGCTCAAAATTTTCTCCTGCAGTAAATTCAGCTCTTCCACCCTGATACTCCCTCCAAAGACAATACACACCCTATAATTTATTTATTATAACACAGCTTATAGACGACAGCTGACAGCTCACAGCTGATAGCTTTTATCTTCTTACGACTTTCCTCACCACGAATACAGATCCTTCACGTTCGCTTCGGATGACGACTGACGTTTCCCTCATTATAACGCCTTACCGTCTCCGTCATTATGATGCTTTCCGTTCCCCATTGTTAGTGACGTGCTTTCCCAAAATCGTCATTCTGAACGGGGCAAGAATGCTTTGTGAGAAAGCAGGGAAACGGGACGGTGAAATGGAGTGAAGAATCTATTACCCGGATGACATCTTACGGCTTTCCTCACCACGGCAGCAGATCCTTCGCTTCCGCTCTGGATGACGCCTCAACGTCTTATACAAGGATCATAGAGCCGGCCGTCAGAAGGAGCTGCTGGCGCACGTAGTGCGATTGAGGATACTCGCTTGTCGTAATGATTTAAATCGTAAAAGAATAGTTAGCTTGTAGCTAACAGCTCACAGCTGATAGCTTTTATCTTCTTACCGTCTTCCTCACCACGGTAATAGATCCTTCGCTATCGCTCAGGATGACGCCTGACGTTTTCCTCATTATGACGCCATTTCCTCCAATCGTCATTCTGAGCGGGGACAAGAATGCTGTTTGAGAAAGCAGGGAGACGGCTATGTGACACAGAGTGAAGAATCTATGACTCGGATGAGATCTTACGGCTTTCCTCACCACAGCAGCAGACTCTTCACATTCGCTTAGGATGACGATTAACGTTTCCCTCACTACAACAGCAAATCCTTTGCTGTTGTTTCGTATGACACCTAACGGAAATCATATGCTTCGGCTTTTAACTCACAGCTAACGGCTAACAGCTCACAGCTTGTAGCTGACAGCTCACAGCTGATAGCTTTTATCTTCTTACCGCTTTCCTCACCACGATAACAGATCCCTCACATTCGCTTCGGATGACACCTTAACGTCAACTTATCCCCCCCGCCCACATAAAAATACGGTACCCATCATACCTGACGGATACCGTACTTTCTGTTTCTTATACTATTTCCTTGTCTTTGCTTTCCGGGTTACGCTTCCGGTGAAATATGGGAACCGTACACATCACGGTAGTCACCCTTTTCTTTATTGCTTTCATTATTGACACGGACGCGTTCCACCTTATGCCGGTCATTATCCTTGCCGGAAATACGGTCGACACGGGTGCGGTCCAGATCCTTTATCCGATTGATTTCGGGATCGAATTCACCGATGGCTTTTGCCATATCGCTGTCAATAGGTGCGCCGTTCTGCAGTGCGCGGTAAATAATGGCCGCAAATTCATAGCGGGTCATGGAACGGTCACCCTTGAACTCTCCATCCGGATACCCTTCCAAAAGACCTCTGTCTGCCAATGATTTCACATAAGAATATGCCCAGTGGTCTTTAGGCACATCGGGGAAATTAACATCCTTCATTACCGATGTCCCAGACTGCATGGCTCCGCGCATAGCTTTAATCTCAGCACTCTGCGCCTTGACAATCGCTTTCAGGTCTTCTACTTCCTTGGCCAAAGCTACCCGTGAGGTAGATACATGGTTGCCCTGTCCCAGCTTCACGCTGACTCCGGCATTCACCATGTTTTCTCCTCCGCCGAAGGAGCCTCCTACGCTGAACATGGTATCTTCATTGGGACGGTAGAATGCGCCTACCGATACGGCATGGGCGTCTTTGTAGTTGCCGTAGCCGGCTGCCACATCCCACTTGTCATCCGGGTCGAAATCCAGCGGGTGGAGGGCTGCCAGTGCTGCCGCTCCCGCTCCTACACGGTTCACACGGGTTCCCAGTTCATTAACGGCTCCTCCTATATTGTTGATTGTCTGGTTTGTTTTCCACAGCTGTCCGCCATTCACGGCGTCAGTGCTGTTTGCGCTGATGTCTCCGGCTGCTACGTTGCTGATTTTCTTGTTTCCTGCGTTGATGCCGCTGTTGTCGATTTTCACGTCTCCCACGGTCAGGGTGTTGGTGGTCACACTGTTCAATCCTTTCAGGTCTTTGGCCATGCGGACTTTCAGGTTGTTATTGCCGTCGGATACGACGCCGAGGTTGTCTTCTGTGGTGAGTTTGTTGGTGTCTGTAATCCCTCCGACTACGTTCACCTGTTCGTTCAGTTTCTTCTTGATGACGTTTCCTGTATCGCCGCCGTATTTCATGCCGTCGTCTAAGGTGGCGATATCATGCTGCGTCCCGTTCTTCTCTTCTATAACAAGGCGGGTAATATTTGTGCCATCCACGCCAGCTTTTCCGGTACCGCCTTTGATGGCTGCGCCGTCTTGTCCATTCTGTCCGTTAATAGCAAGGCTGTCTGCTTTCAGGTTTTTGTCCATTTTAACAACAACATTTCCATTCGCGTCGGCAAAGGTTCTGATGTTTTCACCGGAGTATTCGGAGGCAGCTTTTGTCCCTTCTCCCTTGATGGTGACTTTTTCTCCCAGGTTACGGTGGAATTCTCCTTCGTTGCCGGCAAAATCCATGCCTTTATTTGTCAGTTCCGTGGATGTGTTGGTAATCTTATTGTCCACTTCTTTAAGCTGGTCTTCTGTGGCTGCCTGTCCGCTGGTGATGTTGTTCGGATCCCAGGTTTTATTGGTCAGTCCGTTGACGGTTCCGTCTTTCCCGTTGATTTTCACTTTTCCGGCATCGATGTTTCCTGTCGTGCCGTCAATGGTGACTTTGTCTCCGGCTTTGATGATGCCTGTTGTTCCGTCGATTGATACCTGTTTGGTCGGATCGGTTCCCAGTGTAACTTTGTCGCCGAGTCCGATAGTATATTCCGTGCCGCCGGATGCATTGGGACCCGTCGTAACAGTTACATTGGCATCCTTGGCTTTGACGGTCGTATGTTTGGCAGCTTCTCCGGCAACGGTATTCAGCTGGTTTACATTGACCGCGTCTGTACCGTTGACACCGGCCGCCACGTTGGTGATTGTGTTGCCGCCGTTATCAAGACCGTTCTTGGTCAGGGATACAGGATTTCCGGCCGCGCCATTATTAATCGTAACGCCACTATTATTCATAACTGTATCGCCGGTTGTCACGCTTTCGAGGCCTTTCAGGGCTTTGGCAAGGCGGACTTTCAGGTTGTTACTACCATCAGATACGACACCGAGGTTGTCTTCTGTGGTGAGTTTGTTGGTGTCTGTAATCCCTCCGATGACGTTGACCTGTTCGTTCAGTTTCTTCTGAATAACGTTTCCTGTGTCACCGCCGTATTTCATGCCGTCATCCAATGTGGCCACATCATGTTTCGTGCCGTCTTTTTCTTCAATAACGAGGCGGGTGATGTTGGTGCCGTCCACACCAGGTTTGCCGTCGCCGCCTTTGATGGTAAGTCCGTTCGCGCCATTGGCACCGTTCAGTCCGATGGAACCGTCTTTACCATTAATAGCGACGGCAGATCCGTCTTTACCCTTGACACCGATCGAGCCGTCTTTACCAGCCGCTCCATCCTTGCCGACAGTGATTTCGTCATTCAGTTTCAAGTCATAAGTAGCCTGTCCGTTATTGTCTGTCTTGGTGATGAGCAAGTTGCCGTCGGTGCGGTTTTCCTGTCCATCCACTTTGACAATGGTATGCTTTCCTGCCAAATTTTTTACATCATTTAACTGGTTCAGATTGACAGCATCCGTTCCGTCTGTCCCGGCCGCTACATTGGTGATTTTCTGGCTGTTCGCATTGATACCGTTATTTGTCACATAGGTATTTCCGCCTACGGTCAGTCCGTTGTTATTGATGACCGTATTGCCCGCTGTAACGCTGTCCACTTTCACGTCTTTGGCCAGTTTGATATTCAGCGTATCTGTCCCATTGGATACCACGCCGATATTTCCGTCTGTCAACTTAGATGTATCTGCCACGCCGCCGACGATATTTGTCTGTTCGCCTAATTTCCGTGTAAACTTGTTAGCCGCGGCTGCCGCATCTTTCACATCGCCTGCATAGGCCACGCCTTTATCTACTTCTGAGGTTACCGCATAGAGCTGGCTGCCATTGATGGCATCGGTAGAAGTGGCGGAAATACGGCCGGCCGCCACATTGGTAATTGTTCGTTCTGCGCCTGCCTTACCTACACTTACTGTGGAAGCCGGATTTACTCCTGCGAAATTATGTGCTACACCATTGATTGTTGCGGAGGGTGTCGCTACAGCAGCTGCTGTTTCTGAACCATTGCCGATAGCCACGGCATTTTCATTGGCTACTTTTGTATTATTGCCAAGCGCAACGCCATTCTTCCCTGTCACAGAAGCACTGCTCCCCAGAACCATAGCCCCATCAGCAGAAGCTGTGGAATTATTCCCTACCACATAGGCATTATCCGTTGTGACGGTATTCTTATAACCGAAAGCACCTGCCGTACTTCCTTTGACCGTACCGGCAGTAACCTTCTTAATTTTATCGCCATTGGCTTCTGTCGTTTCCGTAATGGTGGCGGAACCAATCGTATTGCCGCCACCGATCGCATAGGAATTATTCCCATAGACTTTGTTATCCGTACCGACAGCCGAAGAAGCTGCACCAGACGTGGTGCCGTCCGTCATGTCAAAGCCCACCGTATTCGCATCGCCGACAGCTGTAGATTTATTTCCGTAAGTCTCCGCCCGACTGCCGAGTGCCAGAGACTTATCGCCCCAGCTCCGCGCCATGACGCCGATACCGGTGCTGGCAATCCCCTTCGTCAGTGTATTGACGCCAATCGCCGTCGAACCTGTACCATAAGACTGAGTCATCATACCGATGGCCATACTGGCATTCCCTATAGAAGCAGTATTCACATAATTCTTACTGTCATTGATAGCTGCACTTCCCAATGTCGTCCCGGGATATAATACAGCCAGTTCCCGGTTAAAGTTTTTCTGCACACCGGCGGTCGCCATGTCCGGAATGGCAGCCGTTAGAACAGGTTTTGCCTTATCAATATCATCCCCGCCGATGGCAATGGAAGAATGCCCGATAGATCTTGAGTCAGCGCCTATGGATGTGGATTGGGTACCATAAACTTTAGCCCGGCTGCCGATGGCTACGCCCTGTGAATACTCCGGCTTATCCGCCGGATTAGTTACATCTTTTCTGAGCAGGCAGGCTTCCGCTCCGGCGCCGAGAACCACATCGCCCCGGGAGCCGTAGGAAGCGGCCTCCGCTCCCATGACAACCGCGCCATTACCGCCTAGGGGATGGTTATGATACTGGGAAACCGTGCTCTTCGCCTGGCGGCCGATGACAATATCCCCGTTTTCCGTCGCTGTTGCATTATTCCCGATGGCGATGGTGCTCGCAGTAAACTGATCACTGACCCGCTTCTGACCTAAAGCCTGGGCCCCCCGTCCTATGGCAACACTGTTTTCAGCAGTCGCTCCTGACTTTGCCTGCAACCCTGCCACAAAAGAATTCACCCCATCAGCCTCTGTCAAGGTTCCGACAGCGGTAGCATGGCCTGCGGTCGCCTTAGCACTGTCACCTACCGCCACGCTGTCACCGCCGGTAGCGGAAGCACCCGGACCATACTGTGTATTCGCTTCCGCCACCCCCGGCATCAGGCATCCTGTAAGAGCAAGGGCGCACAGAAATGCATGGAAAGGCAGGCTCTTTTTTTCAGAAGCCACCCCCCCATTTTTTCCATTGCTGCCGGCAATTTCTGAAACCACTACATAGCAGCGCTTCACCCGGCTCCAAATGACTTTGTAAATCTGATTCATAATTTTCCTCCCTCATAAATTTCATCCTTAAAAACAGATGATGGGATATACTCCAAAAACAGGAGTTACCATTCATCAATCAAAATCATTATAGTTCAAAACTCCCATAAATCAAAGACCAATCACTTTTATCAAAACAACCGGCTTCTATTTTATATGTAATGAATTATTTACCGGCTGCGATATGCGAACCGTATATGTCGCGGCAATCACCCTTTTCTTTATTGCCTTCATTGTTGACACGGACGCGTTCTACTTTATTCCTGTCATTATCTTCGCCGGAAATGCGGTCTACCCGGAAACGATAAGCTTCTCTTACCTTTTCCATCTCAGGACCAAATTCTTCCATAGCTTTACCCATATTTCCATCAACAGGCGCCCCATTCTGCAGTGCGCGGTAAATAATGGCCGCAAATTCATAGCGGGTCATAGAACGATCCCCTTTGAACTCTCCATCCGGATAGCCTTCCAAAAGACCTCTGTCCGCCAGTGATTTTACATAAGAATATGCCCAGTGGTCTTTCGGCACATCGGGGAACGCCACATTCCTTACAGGCTGCCCCGCCATCTGCCCAATGATCTGCCGGAACTGTTCATTTTGCGCTTCCAGACGGGTAACCGCATCTTTCAGGTCGACGATTTCTTTTGCCATAGCTACTTTGGATGTGGACACATGGTTGCCCTGTCCCAGCTTCACGCTGACTCCGGCATTCACCATGTTTTCTCCTCCGCCGAAGGAGCCTCCTACGCTGAACATGGTATCTTCATTGGGACGGTAGAATGCGCCTACCGATACGGCATGGGCGTCTTTGTAGTTGCCGTAGCCGGCTGCCACATCCCACTTGTCATCCGGGTCGAAATCCAGCGGGTGGAGGGCTGCCAGTGCTGCCGCTCCCGCTCCTACACGGTTCACACGGGTTCCCAGTTCATTAACGGCTCCTCCTATATTGTTGATTGTCTGGTTTGTTTTCCACAGCTGTCCGCCATTCACGGCGTCAGTGCTGTTTGCGCTGATGTCTCCGGCTGCTACGTTGCTGATTTTCTTGTTTCCTGCGTTGATGCCGCTGTTGTCGATTTTCACGTCTCCCACGGTCAGGGTGTTGGTGGTCACACTGTTCAATCCTTTCAGGTCTTTGGCCATGCGGACTTTCAGGTTGTTATTGCCGTCGGATACGACGCCGAGGTTGTCTTCTGTGGTCAGTTTGTTGGTGTCTGTAATTCCTCCGACTACGTTCACCTGTTCATTCAGTTTCTTCTTGATGACCGCTCCTGTATCGCCGCCGTATTTCATGCCGTCATTTAGGGTAGCCACTTCTTCTTTGGTGCCATCGGGTTTCTCGTATACGATACGGGTCGTGGTCGTCCCCGGCGCGCCGTCTACTCCGGGTTTGCCGTCACTGGTAACGGAGATGTTTGTCGTCTGGCCGTCGTTACCATTAATACCGATTTTACCATTTTTGCCGTCTTTACCTGCAGCGACGATTGTTTCGGTCTTCAGGTTCTTGTCCATTTTGACGGTGAGGTTTCCGTTTGAGTCGGCAAAGGTTTTGATGTTTTCACCGGAGTATTCGGAGGCAGCTTTTGTCCCTTCTCCTTTGATGGTGACTTTGTCTCCCAAGTTCCGGTGGAATTCTCCGTCATTACCGGCAAAGTCCATGCCTTTATTTGTCAGTTCCGTGGATGTGTTGGTAATCTTATTGTCCACTTCTTTAAGCTGGTCTTCTGTGGCTGCCTGTCCGCTGGTGATGTTGTTCGGATCCCAGGTTTTATTGGTCAGTCCGTTGACGGTTCCGTCTTTCCCGTTGATTTTCACTTTTCCGGCATCGATGTTTCCTGTCGTGCCATCAATGGTGACTTTATCTCCGGCTTTGATGATGCCTGTTGTTCCGTCGATGGATACCTGTTTGGCCGGATCGCTTCCCAGTGTCACTTTGTTTCCAAGTCCGATAGTATATTCCGTGCCGCCTGCCGCATTAGTACCTTCGGTGACTGTTACATTAGCGTCTTTGGCCTTGACGGTCGTATGCTGGCCTGCCAGTGTCTTTACTTCATGCAGCTGGCTGCCGTTGACTGCATCGGTGCTGTTTGCGCTGACGTCGCCGGCTGCCACATTGGTAATCTTATTGCCACCATTATTGAGGCCGTTCTTGGTCAGGGATACAGGATTTCCGGCCGCACCGTTATTGATTGTAACGCCACTATTGTTCATAACTGTATCGCCGGTTGTCACGCTTTCGAGGCCTTTCAGGGCTTTGGCAAGGCGGACTTTCAGGTTGTTGCTGCCATCGGATACGACGCCGAGGTTGTCTTCTGTGGTGAGTTTGTTGGTGTCTGTAATCCCTCCGACGACGTTCACCTGTTCGTTCAGTTTCTTCTTGATGACCGCTCCTGTATCGCCGCCGTATTTCATGCCATCATTTAAGGTAGCCACTTCTTCCTTGGTGCCGTCCGGTTTCTCGTATACGATACGGGTCGTGGTTGTCCCCGGCGCGCCGTCTACTCCGGGTTTGCCGTCACGGGTAACGGAGATGTTTGTCGTCTGGCCGTCTTTGCCATTGATGCCGATTTTTCCGTCTTTGCCGTTTTCACCTGTAGCGACGACGGTTTCGGCTTTCAGGTTTTTATTCATCTTCACGTCGATTGTCGTATTTCCGGCAGGGTCTTGCGTGATAAAGGTTTTAAGGTTTTCCCCGCTGTAGTCTGTATCGGCCGCGGTACCTTCTCCTTTCACGGTTATCTTGGAACCTAATTTATTGGTCTGTACACCACCTACATTGGCATCGAACTGCAAGCCTTTGTTAATCACATCATCCAATTTGGATTTGGACGCGATGTCCTTTAATTTTACAGTTTCTTTCTGGCCTGCATGGTTTTTATCTTCTACGGTGAGATCGATATCGCCGTTGGTATCGACCGTATAAGACCCGTCCGCACTGGATGCGTTTTGTACCAGCCGATAATCAGCAGTACTAGCGACGATCTTTTTGGCCAGACCCTTTATCTGCGCCACATTCACGGCATCCGTATCTTCGGTACCTGCTGCCACCCCGGTAATCTGACGGGTATTGGCACTACTGCCTACAGATACTGCACCATCAGTTGCTTTCCACGTACTATCATTGACTGTCGATACCGCCCCGGTTGTAAAATCATACCCTGCCCTACCGGACTTGCGCTCTGCGACAGAATTCCGTCCCAAAGCAATCCCGCCTTCCGCATCGACAAAGCTTGATGCGCCTAGCGCCACACCACTTTTAGCTCTTACAGTAGCTTTAAACCCTGCTGCTGTACCATTTTCCGCCTTGACACTTGCTTCACCGCCAATAGCTGTTCCATTCTTACCGTCTTTTGTAACACCGGTGTTTTCGCCGAGAGCTACGCTATTTAAAGCCATAACATTTGCTTCATGGCCGATGGCTACACTATTTGTAGCATCGACCTCCCCATTGTAAACCGCCGTTATTTTTCCCGTTGTTGGATCAATCGTTGTCGCTACATTAAAATTACTTACACCAACACGGGCATTCTGTCCAATTGCTACTGCGTCTTTAGACGTAGAGCCGATAGTATTATAAAATCCGGCCGCAAAACTATGCTCTCCTCCTACTTTATTGGTATTCCCCACCGTCACTGCCCAACGGGCGGTATTCAGATTGCCGCCGCCAAAAGCGAAAGAATTCATTGAACCCACTTGGTTACTGTTTCCATAAGCAAAAGAATTAGCTTCGGAAACAATATTGTTCATTCCATATGCTTGGGAATACATTTTCCACACGGCATTTTGGAGTCCGAATGCATATGTTCCCATAGCATGCACCTTATTAGAATGCCCCACAGCCGCGCTACCATCACCTTCTGCGGTATTATTTTCTCCTATGGCTAAACCTCCCATACCTTGCGCAATATTTCTTGCGCCTACAGCCAATGAACCGCCGGCCATCGCTTTATTCCCATTACCGACAGCCATGGCACCATCGGCGTCCGCTATACTATCATAGCCCACTGCCAACGCACTTTCACCGGTCGTTTTCGCATTTTTGCCGACAGCAGTAGAATCCACCTTTTGGGAAGATGATCCTGTGCCGATGGCAATACCCGGACCATCACCGGACGGGTTAGTCGCCGGCGCGGCATCAGCCACATAACCGCCCATGAGGACTCCCATCCCCATAGCTGCTGTCAGCGCTGCTTTCACCATTTTTCCCGAAGCGTTCTTCGTGTGGTTTTTCGCCAGTTCCGATGTCACCACATAAGCATTTTTCGCCTTACTCCATACGATTTTGTAAACCCTATTCATATTTTCCTCCCAATTTTTAAAGAAAATAAAAATATAAAAGAACTGTTATGTTTTGCCCTTCGCGTTCCGTCTCCCCCTATCATACAATCGGCTTCAGATTTTAACAAATAAATCCCACAGATTACACCAAACTATTTTTCTGATATTTTTCGATAAACATATTTTTATATAGTTTAATATTGTATATCTAAAGCAATTATAAATCAACTAAATTGCAATATCAAATCAGACAGTCCCATGGATTGAAATATCAAATCAAATGGTCACACAAATAATTGTTTTGTGTCACTCGATTTTATATTCAGCCCCTGAATGCCACTTTATCAACTTCTTCACCACGGGTGCAGATCCTTCACATTCGCCTCGGATGACGCTTAACGTTTCCCTCACTATGACGCCTTGCCATCCCCGATCATTCTGAACGGGGATAAGAACGCTGTGCGGAAAAAACGGAAAACGGAACAGTAACACAGAGTGAAGAATCTATTATGCTGGTGACATCTTACCGTCTTCCTCACCGCGGGTATAGATCCTTCACATTCGTTCAGGATGACGTTTACCGATAGCTCCGTTATGACGCCTTGCCGTCCGTCATCATTTAGAACAGGGGCAGAAAAAGAATCTTCATTCTATTTTTTTGCGTCATTCCCCCAAGCCAGTATCCTCCGTCCGGCTTCGCCGGCCACCTCCTTATAAACAAGGAGGCTTACCCAATCCCTATTCTTCCCGTTAGAATCCCTTTCCTTAACACTGTAGCAAATCCTTTGTTGGCGCTTTGAATGACGCCTTACCGTCCTTCGTCATTCTGAGCGGAGATAAGAATGCTTTGTGAGAAAGACGGAAAACGGAACGGTGACGCAAAGTGAAGAATCTATTACTCTGATGACACCTTAACGTCTTATACAAGGATCATGGAGTCGGTCGTCAGAAGGAGCTGTGGCGCACGCAGTGCGATTGAGGATACTCGCTTGTCGTAATGATTTAAATCGTAAAAGAATAGTTAGCTTGTAGCTGACAGCTCACAGCTGATAGCTGATAGCTTTTATCTTCTTACCGTTTTCCTCACCACAGTAACAGATTCTTCGCTGCCGCTCAGAATGACGTTTAATGTTCTCTGTCATTATGATGTTTAGCGTCCCTCCGTCATTATGATGCCTTACCGTATTCCGTCATTCAGAGCGGGGGTAAGAATGCTGTGTGAGAAAAACAGAAAACGGGATAGTGACACTGAGCGAAGAATCTATTGCACTGATGACACCTTACCGGCTTTCCTCACCACGGGTATAGATTCTTCGCTATCGCTCAGAATGACGCTTTGCGGAAAAGCAGCACTTCTCTTGATAAACGGCTACCGGATAAAAGGGAACATCCCGCGAATTATACAGCATTCATCAATACACCATTTTAAGCCTAATGCAAAAAATCTGCCGCTCTTTACCTGCGGCAGATTTTTTCTGCGTTTACCTCTTAATTTCCACACGATACTTTTTCAGCTTGCCTCCATAGACCGGAAAAAAACTGAATTCGCCGTAATCCTTTACCGGCTCCGCATTCTTCAGCAGCTCCATATCGGCATCAGAAATCACAAAATCAATATCCCCATTTGCTTTCATATGCTCCGGATCCGCCGTTTTGGGCAGCACCACCGTGCCCAGCTGCCAATCATAACGGATGCAGAGCTGAGGAATCGTGACCCCGTATTTCTCCGCCATTTCCGCAAGGCGGCCGTCTTTCAGCGCTTCGCCGTGCGCCACGGGAGAGTAGGCTTCCACTACGATATCCCGCTTCCGGCAGTAATCAATCAAAGCCAGCGGACTGTTTCCCACATGGCAAAGAATCTGGTTCACCATGGGTTTCACACGGCAGCCGGCAAAAATATTTTCAAGATCTCCCTCCAGGAAATTGGAAACGCCGATTGCCCACAGTTTCCCGGCTTCCAAAGCATCTTCAAGTGCACGCCATACTTCTCTGTTCTCTTTATAGTAGCGGTCCTCCGACTGATTCACCTCCACCCAGGGCTGGGGCGAATGAATAATCATCATGTCCAGATAATCAAGTCCCATCGTTTCCAGTGTCTTTTCGATGGATTCCATGGCGGACGCATAGCTTTTATTTTCAGCCGCTACTTTGGATGTGACAAAGATATCCTTCCTGTCAATGCCGCAGGTGCGGATTCCTTCTCCGACACCGCGTTCATTGCCGTACGCCTGTGCCGTATCGATATGGCGGTATCCGATATTTACCGCCGCCTGCACAGCCTCCGCCGCCTTGTCGTCATCAATAAACCATGTGCCCAGCGCCAGTTTCGGAATGGCTACGCCATTATGCAACGTATAACTTTCCTCAAAAATCATAATTGCCTCCTCTATAAACCATTGCCCCTACAAAACGATAAGTATTCAAAATAAATCACTGTGCGATTAAACAGCCGATTTGATTAAATATAGCATGCCTTCATGCTTTTATACCCTTTTGCAGTTCAGAAACACATCAAAAGGCCCCTGCAGGTCTTCCCCTTTTTCTGCCGTCTCTATGGCCGTATAGGAGTCGGATTCGGTTCACCATGTCATATTTCCTTTCGCCATGACAATTCTTTTTATATGCTTACTCTTCAAAATCATTATATCCAAGCACCAATCAGGCTACAAGTACGTTGCACATATTTTCCCTCCCAAAAGCGGTTCCCCAGGGAAACTTCATCGGCACATTTCATCGTCTCCTCTTTGCATATTTCCTTATATAAAGATAAAATATAGAATCATAACGCTAAGAAAGGACAGACTCGTGAAAAGGATTTTATTTCTGGTTCCCCGCATGAACATCGGCGGTGCGGAAACCTATGTATATACCGCGGCAAAAGAACTCCGTGCCCGGGGCTATGAAGTTTTTCTCGCTTCCGGCGGCGGACGTCTGGCAGATAAACTGAAAGCGGCAGGCGTCAGGACCTTTTTCGTCCCGGTCCGGCAGAGCAGGTTCTTATCCGTCTGGCGCGTTTCATCCATCGTGAAGAAATACCATATAGACGTCATTCATGCCAACTCGGGAGCCGCGGGCATCATCGCGGCAAGAGTAAAAAGGAATACGTCTGTCCCCGTAGTATACACGGCACACGGCATTCTGGGAAATATGGAAAAAGAATATGTTATTGACCAATTGGACCAAATCATCTGCGTCAGTGAATACGTCAGGCAGGATTCCATAGCACGCGGATTCCATGAGGATCATCTTCTTGTCCGTTACAGCGGCATCGACACGGAACGTTTCACCGCAAATGAAGAGGAGCGGATCCGGCTGCGAAAAGAATTCGGTTTCAATAAAGACACCCTCGTTCTTGCCATGGTATCCCGCATAAAAAATCTGGAACATAAAGGCCACGGCCATCTTCTCTCCATGCTGGACAAGTATGGACGCAAAGAAAACTGGAAGCTCCTTGTCATCGGAAAAGGGAACGGGCTCCCTCTGCTGAAAGCGAAAATACGCGCCATGCACTTATCCGATAAAGTTCTCTGCCTCGGACACCGGACAGATGTGGAACACCTGCTGAACGCCGCGGATCTGACCGCCCTCCCTTCCCACTTTGAGACGTTCGGTCTTGTTCTGGCGGAAGGCATGGCGATGGGAAAACCGGCCATCGCTTTTTCCGTAGGCGGCACGCCGGAAATCGTGAAAAACGGGGAAACAGGATTTCTCGTGGAAAAAGACAATGAAAAAGAGCTGTATGAATGTATCAAACAGCTCGACAGTGACCGATCTCTTCTTAAACAATTTTCAGAAAACGGTATCCGATGGGTACGCTCCCGTTTCACCAACCGCCGGATGGTCGATGATTTGAAAGTCATCTATCACAAGTTGTCTCCTTAATTATTTCCTGAAGGTCTTTTTAAAACGCCGTTCCAACTGGCGGAGCCAGATAAAAATCAAATGGATACGGCTCACCTTTAATTTAAATTCCCACATCGGCTGCCTGGCAGGAATCGGAATACGAGGCAGGGCAAGCAGATCCTGTGTCCACAACGGGACATCATAGAAAATCGCCAGCCCCAGTTTATACCCGCACTTCGCCGCCTCCTGCATGACCTTTCTGTCAAAATCTCCGTAAGGATAGCAAAGACATTCCACCGGCTTCCCATTAAGTTTTTCAAAAAAGCGTTTGCTCTCTGACAGCTCATCATGAAGACGATCCGTACCGCAGCGGCTCAGAAACGGGTGATCCATGGTATGGGAGCCGACATAATGCCCCTCATTCTGCCACAGGGTCAATTCACGTTCATCCATTGTCCGCGTCGGCGCTTTCCCGAAATTTTCCCATTTGTTCTCCCTGCCGATCCAATTGGCAATGGGAAATACATTTCCCACATGGCGGTATTTTTTCAAAATCGGTAAGGCCGCGGAAAAATTATCTTCATAACCGTCATCAAAAGTAAGGACCACCGGTTTCTTCGGCAGCCGCTTTCCATGGAGAAAATGCGCCTGCAGCTCCTCCACCGTGATGCTGTGAAATCCGTTTTCTTCCAAGTATCTCATCTGCTCTTCAAACTTCTCCACCGGCAGCGCGTTCCGATCCCCCGGGACAGAAGCAATGCGGTGGTACATTAAAATAGGTACCCGATCACGGAAATGGTAATATGTGTACAATAAAGCAGAAAAGATTATAATAGAAACGTATAACATAAATAAACTCCTTAATTTATTCTAATTATTGTATCACATATATTTTTCCTGATCAGAGGATTTCATGAAAACATTTTTAGTTTATAATACCTCTTATTTCGGAGACACTATCCTGACAGACGCACTGTGCAGGAATCTGAAACGTCTATATCCGGAAAGCCGTCTGGTTTTCATATCCAACAAACCGTTCGCCGACATTTCCCGATACATGGACGGTGTCGATGAAGTCTGGACCTATGACAAATGGGGCATCCATAAGGGACTTGCCGGATGGTATAAATTTTATAAAGAACATAAAAACCAATATGTTTTTGATGCCGCTTTTGTCATTTACGGCAATGAGCGGGGCATTTTATTATCCAAATTTTTAGGCGCAAAAAAAATATACGCAGACAATCGGCATGCGATCGTCCGCCTGCTCCTCTCCAACGGAAAAATTAATTACGGAAAATGGATCCATGTGCAGGACCGGCATGCCTATCTGGCGGAACTGTATGCGGGAAAACCTATGGAAAGCATGAAAATCAGGTACCATGTCCCTGATGAAGCTTTTGCATACATCAATGAACAGCTTTTAAAGGGAATCACCAAACCAATCATTGCATTGAATCCGGTCACCAAGCGAAAAGAAAAAGATTTGAAACCGGACACACTCCTTGCACTGGCACAAAAAATAAAAGACGCAGGGATGATTCCCGCCATGATCGGTGCAGGAAAAGATTGTGAATCATATTATGAAAATCTTCCGCCTGCTGACAGACAGGTGCTGCTGAATCTGGTAAACAAAACCACCATTCCCCAACTGGGCGCCCTGCTGAAAAGCTGTGCCGTCCTTATCAGCGCCGACACCGGTACTGCCCACTTTGCTCTCGCCTTAGACGTTCCCGTGGTAGATGTTTTTTACCTGAATGATGAATCCAATCTCGCCGCCTGGGGACCGAAGACATTCTACCGCCACCGCCTGATTGCCCGCGGCGGAGATTTCAGCGCTGAAAATATTTGGAAAAATGCGCAGGATCTGATAGAAGAAAACTCTTCCCTGTAACTTTGTATATTTCCGGTTTGTATCAGGAAAGGATATTGATATGTTCTCACGGTATTTCACGGATAGCCATTCTATAAAAACGCTCCCGTCTTATCTTTTGTCTTCTTTTATTTTCATAAGCGTCATCTTTTTACTTTTCCATATTTCCGGATTTGAACGTGTTTTCGAATGGAATAAGAGTCTCCGTGATGCGGCCACAGGTTTTGCCGTCTTCAGCCTCATTACATATGCACTGAGAGAAAAATTGTATTCCCCCTTGTGGTGTTTATCCCTGTTTCCTTATCTAACGCAGCTTGTAATTTACGCCTATGTACTCATTCATGCCAATATGTCCTGGACGATTGATTACGACTTGATCCACCCCTATTTCCTGCTTTTCGTTTACGAATCAACCCTCACGGCATGCTTCTTTGCCTTCTCACAAAACCGTCCAGGGAAATGGCGCTTTTCCATTTCTGTCCTTTATGGAATTATCGTCGCGGCAAGCCTTCTGTTTGCTGCTATATATCTGGGATACTACCTCCTATACAATGACACGATACGCGCGGAAAATATGCTGCCCATCCTGCAGACCAACAAAAAAGAAGCGTTTGAATTTATTTCAGACCGCATCGGACTGCCCGTCCTGTTTTCTTCCCTTATCTTTTTTGTGCTGCTCTTACCGGCCTCTTTCTTCTGCTGCCATAAAGCCATTTCCGTCGGCCGGGATCGTTACAGTAAAATGCGTATCCTATGGATAGGCATGATTTGCATTCTGTCCATCATCAGCATCCATAAATATATCCCGTCTCTTTTTCCTATTTCACAAACTTATGGCGCTTTCCACTATATACATGAAATGCGGCGGATCAGCCAAAAGCATGAACAAAATATAAGCCGGTTCCGTATATATACCCCCGTCAGCGAAGCCATGCCGCAAAAATTACCGGGTACCGTCATTGTCGTCATCGGAGAAAGCGCCACCCGTGACCGGATGAAAGCCTTTACCCCGTCTTATCCGTCTGAAACAACCCCATGGCTCTCAGAAATGAAAGAAACACCTTATTTTTACCTCATGGATAAAACATATTCCTGCTTTCCCGTCACTGTTCCCGCGCTTTCCATGTTCCTTTACGGGCGAAACCAATATGACCACCGGAACATAGATGACGTAGCCAATATCATAGACGTGGCACACCTTTCCGGCTATAAAACATGGTGGATGAGCAACCAGGGCAAAATGAGCGGTGAAGACAGTCCCATCGATTTCGTCGCGCAAAACTGCGATACGGAACAACGGACGCCGTTTCCGCTGGGCGACGATTATCAGCTGCTTGATTTTGTAAAGCAGCTTCCCAAAAATGAAAATAACTTTGTCATTATCCATCTTATGGGCAGCCATATCAGGTACAGCGACCGCACCCCGCCGGACTTTAAAGGAATCGACAACCCGCAGCACGACAAGCGGACCAACCAGTATGACACCACACTGCTTTACACAGACCGCCTTCTCCGAGATATCTATACGTATGCCAAAGATCATTTGAATCTGCAAGTCATGATGTACTGCTCCGACCACGGAGAAAACATGGAACGAAGCCATGTCGCCAGCAAAAACATGACTTATGATATGGTTCGGATTCCTTTTTTCATTTATCTTTCCCCCGCGTATACACGGCTCTACCCGGATACGGCACAAGCCTTGCGTCAAAATGAACACAAAGTATTCACCAATGACCTAATGTATGACACCATCAGCGGAATCCTGCACCTGCCGAATACAGACTATGAACCGAATTTTGATTTAAGCAGTGACACATATGATCTAAAACCGGCAGATGCAAGAACGAAGTATGGAGAATGGACCATCCTTGATGATCCGGATTACAAGTAAGTAATCCAGGCATGACAAAAACCGTTACAGTTTCTCCAAAAGGAGCTGTAACGGTTTTTTACAACAAATTCACACTCTTTTCTCCTCCGAGTGCAGCGTATCCCATCTTTCAAAAAGCAGTGTAATGCCAAATGCAAGATAATATAATCTGCCAAACGATGTGGAAGAAAATGTTTCATCCAAAAGCCCGTTAAGAACAAAAGCAAGAAAAACTGCCAGCATGCACCAGCTGAATGGATTCAAAGCATATATACGTATCCTTTTCCAGAAATACATCCCCATAAGAATCAGATATGCATTATAACCCAGAAAAGCAAGAATCCCTCCGGTTGATAAAAAAATCAGCCACGTATTATGGGCATGCACATTTTTTTTTAACTCCCTGCTTCCCTCCAGTTGATATTTATGGTCATAAACATTCTTCCATCCATTCAGTCCCACTCCGGCCAATTTATGGTCCTCCCACATATGGTAACTGCTCTTCCATATAAACGGTCGGTCTGCCCCTTGCATCCGATATGGATCATGTATTCCAAACCGGAGGGAACACAGCAAAGCAAGTACGACCAGCAGACCTGCCCCCATCCCTAAGAGCCGCCGCCTGGTTTTCCCCATTGCAATTTGATTTCTAAACAGGAAAATCAGCACAGTAATAAAAATCGCTATGGATAAAGCTCCCATGGCACCTCTTGTTTGCGTCAGGACCAATGTAACTGCCTCCAGCACTAAAAGTACCGACATTACAGCCAGATGAAAAATATTATCACGATAATAGCAGATAAAAGCAATAGTGAGTGGAATAAAGACATCCATCATAATACCCACGTGGGGCGGTGATGTATAAAAGCTGTCCAGGCGCTCCATGTGTTTGGCAGCATACTCATATATCCCATATCCGCATATTGCATACCCAATCGTAACAAATGTATAGCATACAGTTTTTCTGATATCATGCTCCCAGCCGATGTATAAAATCATAAATAAAGGCAGCGGAATCATAACATAAGACAGAAAACTATATGATCCGCCATACATATTTCCAGTATTGTCCAAATGAAATAGCGTGGAAATAAACAGGCAGGCATAAAATACAGCGAACGCCCATAGAATATTTTTATGAAGTGTAACCTTGGGAATCGCATGATTTTTCAGTGCATAAGCAATTACAAACAGAGTAAATGCGATCATACTGATAGACATTCCCGTATTAATATAATGGTAAGCCGTAGCCCCCCATACGACAACAGCCGCTGCCAACCGACTGCCCCAATTTATATTCAAAAATTTCATGAATCCCGCTCCTAATAGTTTTTATCGGGCAGCCATAAATTTCCACTGCCGCATTTTATATTGTAATGAAACTGCCATTTTACGGACATATCCGCAAAGCTGCAGCAAAATCGTACATTCACTTACAATCAGATACCGCTGAAAAGAAAAAAGAAACGGCAACGATACATCTCTATGCATAAAGATATATGATTCCAACTCTCTGTAATCCAAATCCGGCAATTCCCGCGTATTGAAATCCGCCACAAAAGTCTTTACAGCGCACTTCAGTGCCTGAATGCAGCAAACCTTCTTATCCGACAATGCATGTAAATCCGCAATCCGTTCATGTTCACGCCACGCCAGAAACCTTCCATATTTCAATTGTATAAAATCCTTTATATTTTTCCCCCTCATAAGACTGTTTTCATTTTCATAACTGTAACGATATAAAGATACCGGAGTCAGATAAGCACTTCCCGCCTTAAAAAAAACGGTAGCACTCACATACATATCTTCCACCAGCCGCCCTGCCGGAAATATCAGATCATTCCATAGATAACGCTTATATAATTTCCCATGGGCAAAATTCGGCAATTCATCAAGAAGGATCCCTCTCCGGATTTTCGATAAATTATCCGTCTCTTTCCATCCGGAAGACCTGCAATCCTCGCTTCCATCAGCATAGATAATACTGAAACCCGCCATGATGATATCATAAGTCCCTGATTTTGAAAAAAATATCATTTTCTCTAAAGCATCTTCCACGATAAAATCATCAGAATCAAGAAAATATATCCACTCACCTTTACAGATTTTTATACCTGCATTTCGGGCAGCGCTAAGTCCCTGATTTTCCTGATGGATGACATGAATCCTGCCATCTTTTTCCGCATAGGAGTCACATATCTGCCCGCATGCATCAGGCGAGCCGTCATCAACCAGGATCATTTCCCAGTTGGAATACGTCTGGTTCAGCACGCTGTCAATACATCTATGTATAAATTTTTCAGTTTTATATACCGGCACGATGACCGACACCAACGGAGCATATCCCATAGGTTTTATCCCCTTATTCCGCCTTTTAAGCGTTTCAGCACATTGCCGCCGATTTCCATATTCAGGTACGCATAGCAGTATGCATTTAAAATGAAGACAATTCCAAGCATCACCATGCCTGATGTGGTAAACATCGCTTTACCCGGATCCGGATCAAATCCGAAGACCGATGACAAGGGTGTCCATATCCAGCGAAGAAATGTGGTGAAGCGGTCAATCGCACCAGTAAGGGCATCGGCAATGCCGAGAACATAAATGGAAAATATGATTTTATAAGACATCTCAAGTATATATGCGAGAATCGTGAGGCAAAGCGTTTTCCCGTAGGACAGTTTATGAAGAAATCCATAGCCCATGGCCATGCCGAGGGCACCCGCATAAAAGGCTGTCGTCAGTCCGATTTCAGGCCCTCCGATCATGGTAACGAGAATAACCACGCCCGCCGATGTGCCGAAGCCCCACTTCATCCCATGGAAATCGCAAATAACGGCAATCGGAATGGGGGACGCGGTCATAGTGACGAACACGAGAAACGGCGCCAAAAGTTTCAGCAGCACCAGGAGTGACGCAATGGCCGCCGCTGCCGCCGCTTCTGTCAGATATTTTGTTTTTCTCACTGATTCGTTCAATCTGTATCCTTTCCAAAAGAAGCCGCCAATACTTCTTTCTCCTGTTTTGTTTTCCGTTTCAAATAGAATTCACAGGACCGGGCATCATGACCGTTGTTCCATTCCCTGTACCACACAAGACGGACAGGCAGCCGGCCTTTCGTATACTTCGCGCCCTTCCCCGCGTTATGGACAGCCACCCGTTTTTCCGGATCATCCACGGTAAATCCCGTATAGAGTGTGCCGTCTTGGCAGCGCACCATGTAAGTAAAATATTTCTTTTCCATCTCTTTCTCTTAGCCGCAGGCGGCAAAAGGGCACCGAATTGTTTACATTTAGGTGTATGGTCTCCGCATGGTCACGCATGCCGTCGTCCCCGTTTCCAGACTGCTGTTTTATTACCCCTCTATTGTATACAAACAATAAAAGAAATGCCAGCTGCATTGATAGCAGCTGGCATTTCTTTTTTATTTCCACGTTTTTTCATGTCATTCGGATAACAGATTATTCACTGACATGGTGAGAAAAACGGTAAGAAGATAAAAGCTATCAGCTATCAGCTGTGAGCTGTTAGCCGTTAGCTGTGAGCCATCAGCTAAAAGTGCTGAATAACGGCGGATGGCAAGACGTCATTCTGAGTGTCAGCGAAGAATCTGCACCCATAATGAGGAAGTCGGTAAAATGTCATCCAAAGCGATAGCAAAGGATCTGCTGTTGTGATGAAGAAAGCGGTAAGATGTCACCAGCATAACAGATTCTTCACCTTGTGTCCTATTGCTGCTCCCCTTTAATAAAAAGTGCAGCAGGGGAAATGTTGCATTTCTCTTTGCTGCACTTATATGGAACTAATACACAAACTGGTATCAGACAGGTGAAAAACCGACGGCCGGAGGCTCAGTACCATTCATTGATCCAATTTTTTTCAGAGGGAAGCATGTTTTCCGCCGTTTCAAGAACTTTTTCACGCTCCGCACCTTCCAGCCATTCGATGCGCCCCAGATCCGACAACTCTCTTAAAGACAGCGCTCCAAAGAAAAGCTGGGCGAGGGCGCCTGCGGTCATGGTGAAATCCGGTTCGGGAATTTTATTTCCCAATTTCACGCCGGAAATATCTTCAATATGAAGCTTCAGTGTGTAAAATACATCATATTTCACAGCGTAAATTCTTCCTTCCTTGGCGGAAAGGACGTAAATTCCGCTGTTTTCGGGAAGGAACTCATCCGCCAGCTGGAAAGACAGAAAGCCTTTCATCTCTTTGCAGGGAAGTCCGTCAAATGCCACGACCGGATCTGTGACACGTCCCATCATGGTCGGGAAAGAGGCATTATGTATATAGGTATGCTCCGCGCCATTCTGCCAGTAGAAAAATGCCCTGTCATCAAAAGGTTCATACCACACGCATTCATCCACGGAACCGCGGTGTCCAGCCATGTAAGCATAGAGTCCTTTCCGTCCCGCATCGGAGGCGTACGCCATTTCCGACACGATGAGTTTCCTTCCGTCCAGATGGTAGAAAATATATCCGGCCGCACCATCCAGGTCATTGACGACAGCGATGTAACCGCCGTCACAGAACTGGGCACTGATGTGCTTCTTCCATGACGCCTCATCACGAAAAGCCCAGCCATTCCGCCCTTTCACATACCTGTCATAAACAGAGGCAAGAGTTTTCCATTCCTCTATCGAAGTGATGCTCCCTGCGGACTGCGCCCGCTTACTTAAGAAACTTAAATGCTCAGGTGCGGCGCTTCGTTTCCACTGGTGCGCATAAAATGAAAATCCCATAGGATAGTAATACGATGCCGCCGAGGGCATAAGAATGACAGCGCCCTTATTTTCCATCCGCGCCATATGGAACGCGCCGCGGATCAGTTCAGTCGCAAGCCCTTTCCCTCTTGCAGCAGGATGGGTAGCTACCCCGACAAGGTAATCCACCGGCATCTTTGCACCGCGGACATATATTTCATAAGGGCGGCGGTGAAGACTGCACGCTATTTTTCCTGCTTCTTCTCCCGCCAGTACATCTTCCGGGCGGTAGAGTTCCCTGAAATACCAGCGGAACCACGGGTCGTCCTCCCTTTCAAAACAGTACGACCAAAGCGCGCGTATATCCTTTTCATCCGTCCGACTGCATTTACGTATTTTCATAACCGCCTCAAAAACAACCGCCTTCTTTTACGACGACATCATACTTTTCCGCGAAATGATCAGGATTGTATTCCATTTTTGCCTGACGCAGGCCAGGCAGCCCCATGTCTTCTTCACGGTTTACAAATTCTGTTTCCGCAAATTCATGCATCAGGAAATCGCGGTTAATCGCCTGATACAGCCCGCGGATATTCGGATTTGCCTTTTCAAAGAAAATATGCGCCACCCGGGGGTTGACCAAATCTCCGTTCGTAAAGGCCTCTACCTTTCCATAAATGCGGATAATAGCGCCTTTCAATTTCAAAGCGTCCCAATTGGCAAAACACCGCTGCAGCGCTTCTTTTTCTTCCGCAATGTCTCCATGCCGTTCAAACCAGTCTTCAATCCCCTGCCATGCGTCTTCCCTGTTTTCCGACGTGATGGACTCGTATGTATAATCACCGTACTGGCGGAGAAAAGCGTTCAGATGATTTTTCTTCATCCGGAGTTTCTTTCCCGATAAATTGATCATGTCTGCCGTACGGTATACATATTCCCAATTATCCCGATCCGCAGTGAATTCATACCGGTTCGGGCAATGGGCTTTGATCTGTTCCAGCACCCAGGGTGAAGCAGCCTTAATGATAAACGGTTTTCCCTCGCGCTCCAGGCATTCATGGATAATCTCCATGCCGCGGCCGAAAGACGCCCCTTCACCGGCAAAAGGGGGCATAAAAAACGTATTCTCTCCTTCCCCCGCACGGACGAATAAGATATTCTCCTCTACCGCCCACTGCGTATGGTACGCTTCCTGCCATAAAAAAAGTGTATTGAATGAACAGTCGATCCCCTCATAATGATGGACATGAAAAAAGCTGTCGATATACTCTCTTTTTTCAATTGTAAACGGTTTGAAGTCTATGATGAACATCTCCTTAAAAAATAACAGCTATATTATAAATATTCTATCCTTTTTTATGCCTTTTGGCAAAAGCCGGAACGGACCTTCTAAGCCACAACATGGCCTGCTGGTGAAATCAGAAGACAGATAAACACCGGCTCCGTCAATTTTCCGGTGCAGAAAAATAAATCTGCCGCAAAAGCAGTAAACAAAATTTTTTACAAAAATAAAGAAATTCTTTCCTCCTCTCATTTAAGCCTCTTTCTTGATAATGAGAAAACCGATATTATAAGAAACAGCAGATCTGGCTTTTTCCAATTTCCCATAAAATCAGGTTTCACCGCGGCGAACATGATTTCCCCGAAACTTCATTCGCTGCGTTTTTCTTTCGATAAAAATTACACTTATTCACATTATTCACAAACTTATTCACAACTATTCACATCATGTGGATAAAAACAATCTGTTTTTTCTCTTTTCGCGATAAATCAAAGCTTTTTTCCGCCTGTCCATCCCAGACAGACACACGAACTGTGCATAACTGTGCATAACCGTTTTGCCATTCTGTAAATGAGAATGGAAAACTTTCCGTATTTATCGTATATCTTTCTCACTTTCACTCTCACAGGATACCCCCGATATGCATGTGAATAACTTTCTCTCCATCTGTCCCCCTTTCTTCCAATCATCCATTTTTCTTCCCCTCTTGACAACGAATACGTGCAAAATAGAAAGAAAAAAAGCGAATAAAAGAATTCATTTCAAATCACGCCTTTATTTGTCCGCCTGCTGTGTACATAAGAAATAAAAACTTTCTAAAAGAAAAAATGATTTCCTTCCGTTCCGACATCGGCAGAAATGAAAATCATTTTCCCGTTTTGTCTCTTTCATTCCATTTTATTTGCAAACTCCCATTTCTGCCTTTTTTGTGCTAAAATATGACATGTACACGCGTCCATAGCTCAGCTGGATAGAGCAACGGTTTCCTAAACCGTGTGTCGGGGGTTCAAATCCCTTTGGGCGCACCAGAAATGCACAGCTGCCAAAAGGCGGCTTTTTTTATTTGCCTTCAAAATGTATTTCCTATCGGGGTAAAATCCTCTTTTTCGACCCATGTCGCCGTCTGTGGAGTCTTTCAGAGAAAAAATGATATAATATATATGGTAAATACTTTATAAATACTTTTTTACGGGGAGACAAATCATGGATACGGTACATATCAATTTAGGAAATGATTCTTATGATGTGATAATCGACTCAGGCATCATCGGCCGCCTGGGAAAAGAAACCGCCCCCCTGTCGGATCACGGGCGCGCAGTCATTATCACGGAAGAAGGAATTGACGAACTGTATGGCCAGGATTTGAAGCGCCAGCTGGAAAAAGAGAACCTGAACGTACAGCAGATCGTTCTTTCTTCGAGCGAAAAGAGCCGAAGCCTTTCTGTCGTGAGCCGTGTATGCGAGGCGCTGGCAGACTTCGGGTTCTGTGCAGGAGATCTGCTCATCGGCCTTGGCGGACGTGTCGTCGGCGATGTGACAGGCTTTGTTGCAGCAACTTACCGGAGAGGGACTCCCTACGTGCAGGTGCCCACTTCTCTCCTGGCACAGATCGGCAGCGCCATCGGAGGGAAAATCTCCATCGATATCAATGGAAGAAAAAATCTCATCGGTACATTCTACCAGCCAAAAGCCGTGTATGTAGATCCTGCCATGGTCCGCACGCTGCCTGCCCGTTTCTTCCATAACGGCCTCGGCGAAGCGATTAAAATCGGCTGCGTGGCAGACAAGGACCTCTTTGAAATATTTGAAAAAGCCGCCTCTGACCAGGATATCCTTCGTGTTCTTCCGGAAATCATCCGCCGCTGCATTACCATCAAGGCACACTATGTGGAAATCGATCCCGAAGACAAAGGCGAGCGCCGTATCCTTGATTTCGGCCACACACTGGGCGGCGCGGCAGAGAGATACTACCGTTTCAATGATCTCCGCCTGACCCACGGTGAAGCGACGGCGGCCGGCATGTACATGATCACGAGCGCTTCTGAAATTCTGGGACTCACCAAGCGGGGTACAGCGGAACGGATCAAGTACGTCCTCCAGTCTATCGGCCTTCCCACCAATCTTGACGTCCCCCGTGATATTCTTGTCTCCCTTCTGGAACATGGAAAAAATGTAAAAGATGAAAAAATAGAAACACCCCTCGTTCTGGAAATTGGAAAAGGATATATTTATACGGGAGAAATTGAAACCTTAAAAAAATATATACAAATGGAATAATTGCAAACCTTCGAAAGAAATACCGGGAGTAAAAATAAACTTCCGGTATTTTTTTCGCCCTGTTTCTCATAACCTGTAAAACCTGTTCTCCATGGGGTGCTATGCTATAATGCAGACAATAAAACAATCTGCCTGAAAGGTATACTATTTTAAACCGGAAACAGGAGTATAAAAATGGATTTCAGCAAAATAACAGCGGCCGTTATCGGCCTGGGTCTGATGGGCGGTTCCTTTGCCATGAGACTGAAGGAACTCGGAGCGGCAGTAATCGGCATCAATCGGACATTATCGACGGCAGAGGCCGCCCTTCGGCAGGGCATAGTGGATTCCATCGATATCAGTGACCTGAAACACGCGGACATTGTTATATTCTGCACACCTGCCAAAGCGACACTCGCCTTTGTGAAAAATCACCTGCCGGACTTCCGCTCCGACGCGATCATGACCGATATCGCCGGCGTAAAAGGAAACCTCGCCGATGATATCCGGCAAATACTGCCGCCCGGCATGGATTTCATTTCATCCCACCCTATGTGCGGACATGAAGGCCAAGGACTTTCCCGGGCGGATCCGGACATTTTCCGCGGAGCAAATTATATCCTTCTTCCCGATAAAACGAACCGCCCAGAGAGTGTGGAACTGCTCCGAAACATGGCGCTGGCTCTCGGCTGCCGCCACGTGCCGTCAATCACACCGGAAGAACACGACCGCCACATCGCCTACACCAGCGACCTGACCCACGTCCTTGCGGCGGCGCTGATAAACAGCACTTCCCTGAAAGAAGACACAAAGTACTTTACAGGCGGATCATTCCGTGATGAAACAAGAGTAGCGGATATCAACAGCCCCCTTTGGACAGATTTATTCCTTGCCAACCGTGAAAACCTGCTTCTTGAAATCGACCGTTTCACAGAAAGCCTTTCTGCAATAAAAACAGCACTGGACAGGGCAGATAAAAATACCCTTCATGAACTTCTTGAAAAAGCAGGAAAAAGAAAACGGAACCTGACAACCGCCGATAAAACATAATCGGACGTAAGCTGCCGGCTCCTAAAACCGACAATTGTGAATCAGCTGCCCGCACCAGTAATGGAGGATACTCGCATGCCGTAGTGACTCAAACCGTAAAAGAATAGTTAGCTTATAGCTGGCAGCTCACAGCTGATAGCTTTTATCTTCTTACCGCTTTCCTCATCACAACAGCAGATCTTTCACATTCGCTTCGGATGACGCTTAACGTTTCCCTCATTATGACGCCTTTTCTCCAATTGTCATTCTGAACGGGGGGCAAGCATTCTGTTTGAAAAAGGTAGGAAGCAAGATAGTGACACGGAGTGAAGAATCTATAATCCTGATGACGCCTTATCGGCTACCTTACCACGAGTACAGATTTTTCGCACAATTCTGGCGGACACCCTGCCATGAGTTCCACTTTTACCGGACAACGAAAAAGGAGCAGGCACCATCAGCAGTGCCTGCTCCTTTCTTTTTGGAAGTTCCTTACTTCTTGGCAGCGAGAGCTGCTACCTGGGCCTTCAATTCATCCAGCTCCGATCTCATCTCTTTATTTTCCGCCTGCATCTTGTCATTTTTCTCTTTCAAGTCCTTAATCTGGTTCGCCATTTCCACTTTGGAGTAACGGGTATAAACGTCACCGCGTCCCAGCTTCACAGAAATCCCTGCATTGAGCATGTTCCTGTCATCACCCATGGTCCAGCCGAGACTCATCATCGTTCTTTCGTTCGGCCGATAGAAGAGGCCTACCGCCGCAGCGCTGGCGTTACGATAATTGCCGAAGCCTGCCGCGATGTCCCACTTGTCATGGGGGTCGAAGTCCAGCGGATGGAGGGCTGCCAGTGCTGCTGCCCCCGCACCTACTTTGTTAATCCGGGTTCCCAGTTCTCCTACCTTTTTACCCATGTTGTATATGTTCTGCGTATTATTCTGCACATCATTCTTTACGGCCTGGAGCTGGCTTCCATTGACAGCATCAGTGGAAGTGGCGCTTATTTCACCGGCCGCCACATGGGTAATTTTTTTGCTGCCTGCGTCAATGCCGCCTTTGGTCACAGACGGGCCGCCCTGGATGGCCAGTCCTTTGTTGTCCATCTTTGTATCACCGGTCTTGATGCTGCCGTCGCTTCCGAGATCAATATTTTTTGCCAGTTTCAGATTCAGTTTGCCATTTTCGGAAACGACACCGATATTATTGGCTGCTGCCACTTCTGTCGCGCCGCCGGTAATCTGCAGTGTTTCGCCTGAATTTTTAGTAATGGCGCTGCCCGTATCTCCCGCAAAGGTCAGGCTGCCGGTTCCGCCGCTCCCTACGAGACCGCTCACATCGACTTCATAGTTCTTGGACGGATCATTCTGTGTAAATTTGATTTTCTTCGTGGCTGCATCGTAGGTACCGCCCGTCGTATAGGTATCCTTGGCGGAGACTTTGTATGTATTTGTCGTGGAATCATGAGTAACGGTCACATTATCACCGGCCGTCACATTAGTCTTAGCTGCTGCCGCCGTGGCTTCCACTTTCTTCAGCTGTGCCACATTGACGGCATCGGTATCTGCCGCGCCGGCCGCTACACCGGTGATCTGGCGGGTGATACCTTTGGACGCATCACCTACGGAAACAGCGCCTACAGTCGATTTCCAGGCAGCTGACGTATCCGTAGAAGCCGCTTTGGTGGAGGGGTCATATCCGCTCACACCCGCTGCCGTATCCACCACACTCCACGAGCCGAGGGCCACGCCGCCGGCGACTTTGGCATGAGAATCATAGCCAAAAGCCATAGCAGTTTCTTTCTCCGCTTTACTATTTTTGCCCATGGCAATGGCCCAGTCCGCGGTCGCGGAAGCATTTGTACCTACAGCTACCGCTTCTTCACCCTTGACTGTCAGATAATTCCCCAAGGCAAGACCTCTCTGTCCGCCGCCGCTATTCGAGCCGATGACTTTATTCCCATGACCGAAAGAGACCCCCAGATTTTCCGCTTCGGAACTGGTGCCTACCACGACACTACCACCATTTGCCGTATTTGTCATACCGACAGCCACGTTCTGATCACTGCCGCTGGAGTTCTTGGTGTAAATCCATTTTGTCGGATCGCTCGGATCTTTTTCTGCCGTATAGCCAACCAGGTTCCCCAAGCCGATGACCGTATTCTGTTCCCCGAAGACTTTTGTCAGCTTATGGTCATAATTGTTATAATCCGTGCCGAATACGGCATTATGGGCGCCTTCCACTTCCAGATCCTGACCGGCAACGATACTGTTGTTTCTTCCGTTTTTATCCCCTGTCAGTTTGTTGTTATTTCCGACAACGGTGCTGTTCACCCCTTTCGAAGAAGAGGAAATACCGAGCACGATGCTGTCTTCCGCCTCGGCGCCGTCATTATCATAGTTGCTGCCGGCTCCCGTTTTTGTAGACTTGGCGCTGTAATAATGCACTTTCGCCGCACCGGCAGCTGCCTGTACCTTTTTCAGCTGTGCCACATTGACGGCATCGGTATCCTGCGTGCCGGCTGCCACGTTTGTAATCTGGCGGGTGACTGCCGCACTGGTCGGAGTTGCCGCTTTACCTACAGAAACAGCGGCGGCCGTCGCTTTCCATGTTGCTGACGTATCCGCAGAAGCCGTATCGGTCGATGGATCGTAACCGGCAGCTCCCTTGTCGACAGAGGCAATCGAATCCGCGCCGATCGCTACGCCGCCGTCTTTTTCCACATCCGTATTGTAGCCGAGCATCACCGCATTGCTTATATTCGCCGTATGCGATTTAATCGGTACATTTTCCGTCACCTTATATTTCTTTTCAAGAATAACATTGCCCGAAGCATCTTTCATCGTATACGTTTTCGTTACAGTCTTCTTTTCCGTAGCCATGGATCCAAGAATTACATTGTTTTTACCGCCGTCCATATGGTGATAATCCCCAATCACTACATCGGCCGTACTGCCGGACATATTATTCCCGGTCCCCATCATAGACATACGTTCCACATTCCTGCCTGTATTTCCATATCCGTTGATCGTATTATTGATGCTGGGTGTATTTGCTGTACCTGTAAGGATATTTCCGGAGCCGATGATCTGGGAATGGACGGCATAATCTGAGGTATTTCCATTCCCCATGGTGACCACGGAGCCGCCGCCGGTCGACATGGCCAGTCCCATCGCTTTCCTGAGCTCATCATGGCCCAGCGGTCCTTCTCCCATAGCATACTTCTGTCCTCCTCCAAGTATGGCATCGCTCCAATGCTCATTCATACTGTTTCCATCTTCATCGGTCGGTGCCGTCCCGAAAGAATGTGTAACGCTATTGCCCGCGCCGAAAACGAGTGCCCCATTGGCGCCTTCTGTTTTGTTCAGGGTACCGACGACGGTGTTTGCCATCCCATCATTCTGGTCCGCCTTATTTGACGCTACGGTATTAAGACCGCCATAGACAGAAGCCAGATAACCGTCATAGCCGGAGCCTGCCTCCACAATGGATTTGATCCCTGTCACGGTCTCCTGCCAGCCATAAGCTTTTGCGCCATGGCCAAGAGCCACATTCATTCCGCCGCCGTCTCTGGTCCCGCTCTGGGCATGATACCCGACAACGACACTGGCATGTTTCTGCCCGATATCGGGATCGGCCTTTTCTTCCGGTGTCATGGAACCGATAACAACAGATTCTTCAATCGCTGATAACTTCTGATTATCCCCGATCACGATAGACGAGCTGGGATTGACTGCTTTGTTATTATTCCCGATAACAGTCAGGCTCTCATACCCTTTCATATAGGTGTCGTTGCCGGAAATATCATTTCCCTTGCCGATGACAAGGTCGGACACATTCTTCGTCCTTTCTTCCTGTTTCCCGGAAACCGTACCGGCATTTCTATCGGTAATCTTATTGCTGTCCCCGATGACGGTCTGACTCTTGCTGTTTTCAACGGTATTCTGAGAGCCGCTGATTGTAACATTCATTCCTTGTGAAACGGTATTTCCGTCGCCGGTAACAAAGACATGGCTTCCCCATTTGCCGATGTACTTACCCAGAGGCTTGCCATCCGCCATCGCCTGCGCCAATTTCTGCTGCTCCGAAGCGGAGAGTTGTCCGAACTGATAAGAATCGGATACATGGTTCCACGCGCCGGTCACGAAAGCGCCATTGGACTCCTGTATCGTATTGTTGCTTCCGAGTATACCGTCATTAGAGCCGGCATGTTCTTTCGTGCCGCCTTTATCAACATTTTCCGTACCGATGATAATGCTGCTGTTTCCTTTGGAAGCCCCCCGTTTTGATGCATCAGGAATCAGGCCGGATGATTCGCCGATAACGATACTTCCGGAACCGTTGGACTGGGCATTAAAACCCATGGCAACCGCACTATTTGCCGTCGCCTCTGCATTTGCTCCAATCGCAATGGCTCCGGTCTCTTTTGCCCCATCGTTGTTATAATTGACTGATGATGCATTTCCGCCTTTCACGGATACGAAATGAATGCTGCCCGTACCTCCGGCAATAGCTTTCAGCTGCGCTACATTGACTGCATCGGTGTCATTCGTGCCGGCTGCCACACCGGTAATCTGCCTTGTAGCAGTACTGCCATTACCAACAGATACCGCTGCATGCGTCGCTTTCCATGCGGCCGATGTATTTGCAGAAGCTAATTTGGTAGACGGATCATATCCCGCAATATCCTTGTCAACAGAGGCAACGGAATCCGCCCCGAGCGCTACGCCGCCGTCTTTTTCCGCATTGGCTTCCGAACCGAGTATGACCGCCTTGCTGGCGGTTGTAGTAATACCGCCGGCAGAAGAACCCATCACAATCGTATCTTTTGCATTGGAAACCGTGCGGTTCGTACCGATGACAGTTACACCGCTTACATTGGTACCTGTATTTTTATAACCGTTCAGTAAATTGTAAGCAGCCTTTTCCGCTGCGGTTCCTGTCAGGGTATTTCCCACCCCGACCAGCTGGGAGCGGTATGCGTAGTCTGCTTTATTTCCGCCGCCGATGGCAAGGACAGCGCCGCCGGAATCATTTCTCCGTATATCCTCCCTGAGTTTTTCTGCCAATTCCTTGGGACTGTTGATCCCCAAAAACGACATGGGATTTGCTATATTGTCCACTGAATTGGTCACTTCATTGCCCGCGCCGAAAACCAAGGTACCGTTTGCGTTGTGGGTCCGATTGGCAGTCCCTACGACCGCATTGGCGATTCCCGATACACTGCTGCCTGACGTTTTTGATTCAATGCTGTTAAAGGATCCGTTGATGACCGCCCCGAAATTCTGAGCGGCAGAGCCCTGGTTCGTATTTCCGTCATACGCATTCGTCATGATGGAGTAGGCGCCGGTCGTCGTCGCAAACGCACCGGCAGAATAACTGTTCAGCCCGACGGTGGTCGCGCCTACCAAGACGGACAGTTTGCGCTTTTCATCATCCGTATTGGAATTTACCGTGGTATCTCCCAAGGCGCCGACTACTTATGGTCGCCGATCATCAGACTGCCGCTGCGGGCATAAGTATTCTGCCCAATGGCAATCCCTGCCGGCAGTAAATGGTCTGTACGGGAAGGATCCGTCGAATGCATCCCGAAACGGAATATTTTGTCCTGCGTTCCCCACATGTTTTCTACAAAAGCATTCTTACCGACGGCAATACTGCCTTCCTGCATAACATAATCATCAATCTGGGCGTGATCGCCTATCGCAATGGCACCGTTTTTCGTACTGTTATTTCTTAAATCAGTACCATTTCCGATTTTAATATTCTGATTCCCCGGTTCTACAAACGTATTGACCCCGTCAAGCGCCGCAGATACAGGGCTTACAGAAATCCCTGTCAATAAAAAAGCCGCCAAAACTGCTGCCAGCGTGTTTTTAGAGACTCTCACCCTCCCGCTTTTTCTCGCTGTGCCCGCAATTTCTGAAACGACGACATAACTGTTCTTCACTCGACTCCAAATGACTTTGTAGATGTGATTCATGTTTTCCTCCCATAAAAAAACAATATAATTTAGAAACGCAATAAAAAGAAGCACCATCCCCATGCTGCCGATACTGCCTTCATACCACCTCTCCCCATAACACTTCATTTGCCTGAAAAGCCGGGTACAGAATCCGTAAATAGGAAAATTCCTACCGGTTTCTCCCGCTCTTCTTTCAACACTTATTTTATTAAACAACCTCTGTTCTCATTATAACAAAATATTTATCTTATTTCTATATAATATGTACTGTTTTACGAATACCTTTATTCACACCGCTTTCTCATCCACGGCCTCAATGTCTCCCGCTGTCATTCAGCACTTTTAGCTGACAGCTCACAGCTCACAGCTGATAGCTTTTATCTTCTTACCGCTTTTCCTCATTACGGTCATAGATCCTTCACATTCGTTCAGGATGACGCTTAACTGTCCGTCATCACTCAGAACGGGGGCAGAAAAAGAATCTTCATTCTATTCTTTTGCGTCATTCCCCCAAGCCAGTATCCTCCGTCCGGCTTCGCCGGCCACCTCCTTATAAACAAGGAGGCTTACCCAATCCCTATTCTTCCCGTTAGAATCCCTTTCCTTAACACTGTAGCAAATCCTTTGTTGGCGCTTTGAATGACGCCTTACCGTCTCCGGTCATTCTGAACGGAGGCAAGAATGCTTTGTAGGAAAACGGGAAACAAAACGATGAATCGGAGTGAAGAATCTATGACTCGGATGACATCTTACCGTCTTCCTCACCACGGCAGCAGATCCTTCACGTTCGCTTCGGATGACGATTAACGTTCCCCTCACTACAACAGCAGATCCTTTGCTGTTGTTTCGTATGACACCTAATGGAAATCATATGCTTCGGCTTTTAACTTACAACTAACAGCTCACAGCTCACAGCTCGCAGCTAACAGCTAATAGCTAATAGCTATTACCCTTTTTGCCGGCCGCTCCTGTCATCTGATATCTGATTTGTTTATAGGTGGCGATGGCTTTTTCAAATTCCACTTTTACAGCGGCAGGCAGGTTTTGGGATACGGTTTCGCTTTTCACCATCTTTTCCAAATCCCTGTCGGCACAGATGCTTCCCGCCGGCAGGTCCGCTTCTTTGGCAAGCCGCGCTCTTACTTTTTTCAGATAGAGGAAAAACGCTCTTGTTTCTATGTCTATGGACGCCGTCTGTCCGGCCTGAATCGTTTCTTTTCGCATCATCGTGATTTTCCCTTTCCGTCCGCGGACGGGTTTTGCCGTTTTGGGAATGATATGTTTTCTTTTTTCCGGCATTTTACTTTCTGTTTTTGGGGAAATACGGCTCCGTTCCGGATGGAGGGCCTGTAAAAAGACTGCCGCGTATTTGTCCGCTTTTTTCGGGCCGATGCCTTTCACACCGCGGAATTCTTCTTCGGTTGCAGGGCGGGTTTCTGCGATCCTCCGGAGGACTGTATCGGAAAGAATTTGTGATGTCGACAAATTTTCTTTTTTTGCCAAAGAGCGGCGGAGCCGTTCGAGTCTCTCATATATGTTTTTTTCTTCTTTTTTGTCTTTTCCCCTTATTTCTTCCGCTCCGCTGAATTCTCCAAGTGCCGCAAGGAAACGTTCTCCATACTTCTTTAATTTGAAAGCGCCGATGCCGTGGACTTCCGCCATTTCTTCTTCTGTCCGCGGGAGGCGGGACACCATATCTTCCAGGGTGGCATCGGAGAATACGACAAAAGGCGGGACGTGTTCTTCCCGGGCAATGGCAAGTCGGAGTCCGCGAAGTTTTTCAAAGATACCGCTTTTTGTTTCTGAAAGGATGGCTTTCTTTTCTACCGCCACAGACGCCATGACGTCTTCCGCACCGAAAGCAAAACCCAGTACCGGCGCTTTTCTTTCGAGAACAATTTCCGCTTTTTCCGTAAGATGCAGCAGGGGAGATTCGCCGCCGTCACGTTTGAGGTAACCGTCAGCGATGAGGAAATGGATGGCGGTTCTCAAATGTTTGATTTTCGCGAAGGACAGTTTGCCGTAGGTAGGAAGGCTGTCCAGGTTCCGTTCCCTGATCATTTTCGTGCGGCTTCCTTTAAGGATATCCGCCACTATGCCGGCGCCGTACCGTTCCTTGAGAGATCTGACGGTTCGGAAAATGAGAACCGCCTCGTCGGTGATATCCACCTTTCCTCTTCCGCTTTCGCAGTTCCCGCAGCGGCCGCAGGTCTCATCAGCAGTCTCGCCGAAGTAATTTAAGATGTAATTCCGCAGGCAGCCTGTGGTGCTGCAATAGCCGTCCATGGCATAAAGGCGGTCGTAGTCCATCCGTTTCTGGCCGTCCGTCTGGTTTCCCGATTCGATGAGGTACCGCTGTATGCCTACGTCCTGCCCGCTGTAAAGGAGGATGCATTCCGCTTTCACGCCGTCACGTCCTGCCCGCCCCGCTTCCTGATAATAGGCTTCCATGCTTTTGGGCATCTGGTAGTGGAGGACGTAGCGCACGTTGCTCTTGTCGATACCCATGCCAAAAGCGTTTGTCGCCACCATGACATGGATGCGGTCGAAGGAAAAATCTTCCTGCCCTTTCTTCCGCGCGTCATCTTCCATGCCCGCGTGGTACCGCCCCGCTTTTATTTTCCGGCTTGCGAGCATTTCATAAATTTCGTCCACTGCTTTCCTGGTGGCGCAGTAAATGATGCCGCTTTCTTTTCCGTGGTTCTGCACATAGCGGAGAATGAAATCTTTCCGGTCCGCGCCGTGGATGACACGGAAAGACAGGTTCGGCCGATCCAGTCCCGTACGGAAAACGGCTGCTTTCCCCAGGCCGAGGCTTCGTTTCATATCTTCTTCCACCAAGGAGGTCGCCGTAGCGGTGAAAGCGGTAACTACGGGTTTTGCGGGAAGCGTATCGATAAAGGTTTTTATTTTCCGGTAACTCGGACGGAAATCATGGCCCCACTGGGAAACGCAGTGCGCTTCGTCAATGACAACCATGGACAGGGGTACTTTGGACAGGCAGTCGGTGAAATAGGTGGGTTCCAGTTTTTCCGGCGCCATGTAAAGCAGCTTCAGACGCCCCCGGAATAAATCGCGGAGCCGCTCGATAGATTCGTCAAAAGGCACGGTGGAGTTTACATAGGACGCGGAAATCCCCTGCTCTGCAAGCGCTTCCACCTGGTCTTTCATGAGAGAAATCAAAGGAGAAATAATAATCGTACCGTGGGGAAAGAGGAGGGCGGGAATCTGGAAGCAGACCGACTTTCCCGCGCCGGTGGGCATGACAGCCAGCACATCCCTGCCCGACAGAATGGTTTTGATGACATCTTCCTGCATAGGCCGGAATGTATCATAACCGAAATATTTTTTTAAAAGTTCCGCCGGTTCCATCGTTTCCTCCTTTCTTCAAATACTTTTCTATTATACCAGTTATTTCCCCCAAAGCGGCAAAATAAAAAGGACCGCAGCGGTCCCTTTGTTTCTTTATTTCAAAGCATATCTTTCTTCCACAGCACCAGCGCCGATACGAGGGTCAGCACGAGACCGAGAAGGGTGACCGCAGCAAATCCGATCTCGCTTGATTCCCACGGCACGGGCACATTAATACCCCAAAGGCTGAATATCAAAGTGGGCACGGCAAGAAGGATCGTCACCGAGGTGAGGAATTTCATAATCTGTGACAGACGGTTGGAAATAATCGAGGAGAAGGAGTCCATCATGGACATCAGGATGTTCGTGTAAATTTCCACCATTTCCAAAGCCTGCTTATTTTCAATGATGACGTCTTCCAGAAGATCCTCATCTTCTTCATACATTTTCAGGAGTGTATGGATGGGACTGTTGCGAAGACGCATGAGGCGCTCCATGACGTTTTCATTCGCATGAAGGGCGAAGTTGAAGTAGGTCAGAGATTTCTGCAGTTCCAGCATGCGGAAGAGTTCTTTGTTCTGCAAAGATTTCCGCACCTGCGTTTCGATGCCGTCCGTCTTTTTATAAATCTGCTGCAGGAAGTACAGGAAGGACGACGATGCGGTAGACAGTATCTGGAAAAGGAATCTTGTCTTTTTATAGGTTTGGAAAGAGGCGTAATTATTATTTATAAACTTCTGGATCACCGTATTATTTTCAAGACACACGGTAACGAATACCTTATCCGTGATAAAAATCCCCAGCGGCAGCGCATCGTAAGCATCTGTCTCCAGGACGACAGGCGTATTTACGACAACGAAAATAAAATCGTCTTCCAGTTCCACGTGGGAACGTTCTTCACGGTCAAGAGCGGTCTGGAGGGAATCAACAGGAATACCGGTAAGCTCATTCAGCTTTTCCAGCTCCGCCGCATCAGGAGCCGCACAATTGATCCACGACCCTTTTTCCATCTCCTCAAAAGCGACGGGACAAAGTCTGTGGTTTTCATCATGTTTATAAGCGGTAAGCATCGGGCTCCCTCCTTTCCATATAAAAGGAAATACCGTCTTCCCCTGTATTTCCATAATAATCCTACCCTCTAATATAGTGATAAAGGGGAAATATGTCAATCAGAAAGTAAGGAACTCTTTTCATCCATCATAAAAGCGCACAGGTCCCGCCCGCACGCTTTTACCTTTTCTTTCAAATTTCTTTTAGGCCTGTTCTTTCTTTCCGGTCACCAGCATCTGGACGATACCAACAGCAAATCCCACCGCAAAGAAACAGATCCAGCCCATGCTGTATTCCGCCAGCGGAAGAGCCGCGAGCATCGGTTCCATGGAACCCAGCTTCAGACCGAACCCGTGAAGTCCGTCACAAAGAGCGGGCACAGCGGTAAAAAGCGTCGTCCATACATATACGCAGCGGCGGCCGTTAAAGAAATTATGCAGGAACGCCAGCGCAATGAGGGAAATGGACATGGGATACAGGAAAAGCAGTACGGGAACAGCATTCTTGATGATCGTCGTCAGGCCGAAGAGCGCCACGAAGAAGCAGACAACGACCATGACGGTAACAAAGGTTTTTGAAGAGATTTTCGGCAGGAGCAGGTTAAAATAGGCCGCGCAGGAAGCCGCCAGACCGACACTGGTGGTCAGGCAGGCAAAGATAACGATCACTCCCAGAATGCCTCCGCCGGCGGCCCCAAAGTAGTGGAGCGCCGTTTTTACGAGAACAGGAGCGCCGTTTTCCTGCACACCGATGAGGGATACGGAACTGGCGCCGATGTAGCAGAGCGCCGCATAAATAATCGCCATGAAGAATGTGGAAATCAGACCGGACCGGAGTGTATCTTTCGTAATCTCCGCTTCGGAGACCGCACCGTACATCTTGACCGATTCCACCACGATAATGCCGAAGACGAGAGCAGCAAGGCCGTCCATTGTATTATACCCGTCAACGATCCCCTGCCCGAAAGCTTTCACACCGGTGTCATAAGCGGCTGCCGGTGCCTGCCAGCTTCCCATGGGCGAGGCAATGGCGCTGATAATCAAAAGGAAAAGGAATACCAGAAGGACGGGAGTCATGAACTTGCCGACACGGGATACCAGCTTGGACGGTGAAATCGCAAGCCACCAGGTAATGATAAAAAACACCGCGGCAAAAATATACAGCCCTACGCTCCGCATTTCAGGAGGCAGGTACTGCGCCACAGCAATCTCATAAGCCACCGTCGCCGTACGGGGAGCTGCAAAAAACGGCCCGATGGTCAGGTACAGCGCCGTGCAGAAGAAAATGCTGTACGCCGGATGAATACGCCCCGCCAGTTCACGGAGATTCACACCGGAGTAGCAAATGGCAAGAACACCCAAAAGCGGAAGACCTACGCCTGTCATCAAAAAGCCGATTGTCGCGGGAATCGTATTTACCCCCGCGTTCTGCCCCATGAAGACCGGAAAGATTAAATTCCCCGCCCCGAAAAATAATGCGAACAGCATGAGCCCGATCGCGATAAATGCGTTGTTCGTCTTTTCCCCCATAAAAATCTTCCTTTCTGCTATACTCCAAAACACCCGGGAATTGCAACCGCTCCCTCAAGTAGATACACACTTTGTGTGCTATGTACGCAACATTATATCACACTTTCTGCTAATTATTAACCACTTTTTCAATATTTCCCCGTCTGCCTTTCGGCGGCCGCTCTTCCGTAAGAGACATGCTTTTCCTTGACCGTCCTGTTTTTCAAGATTATGATAAACATATATTATATAAGGAATAATAAAGGAGAATCCCCATGAGCATAAAAGAAGAAGCGGCAAAAATGAAACTGGCGTCGCCCCTTATGGCATCCGCACCTGCGGAAAAAAGAAATTCCGCGCTCCTTCACATGATTGAAAATCTGGAAGCAGGAAAAGAAAAAATATTTGCTGCCAACAGGATCGATCTTGCCGCGGCAAAAGCATCCGGACTTCCTCCTGCCGTCATGAAACGGCTGGCATTCGATGAAGGGAAACTGGCAGACAGCATCAGCGGCATCCGGCAGCTCATTTCCCTTCCCGATCCCGTGGGAAAGGTTACCCTTGCCCGCCAGCTTGATGAAGGGCTCCGCCTTTACCGCGTCACCTGTCCCATCGGCGTCATCGCCATGATCTTTGAAGCGCGCCCCGACGCCATGATCCAGATTTCCTCCCTTGCGGTGAAAAGCGGAAACTGCGCCATCCTGAAGGGTGGAAAAGAGACGAAAGAAACGAACCGCGTTCTTTTTTCCATCCTCCATGAAGCCTCCACCTCCGCGAATCTTCCATCTGAAGCTTTGTTCCAAGCAGAACAGCACAGCGAAATAGATGAGCTCCTCACCTGCCGCGAATCGGTAGACCTCATCATTCCGCGGGGCTCGAATGCTTTTGTCCAGCACATCATGAGCCGCACGAAGATCCCCGTCATGGGACATGCCGACGGTATCTGCCACGTCTATGTGGACAAAGATTATGACATGGCAAAAGCCATCCCCATCGTCATTGACGCGAAGACCCAGTACACCGCTGCGTGCAATGCCGCAGAAACGCTTCTCGTCCACCGGGATATCGCCAAAGACTTTCTGCCCGTATTGGAAAAAGCCGCCGGAGAAAAACACATCCGTCTCCGCGGCACAAAAGAAGCGGGAGAAATTATCCCCCTAGACATCATTGAAGACAATGACTTCCGCCATGAGTACCTTGATCTCGTCCTTGCCGTGAAAATCGTCTCCACTGTAGAGGAAGCCATCGATCACATCAACAGGTACGGCTCCCATCATACCGATGCCATCATCACGGAAAATATCAATACCGCCGCACGGTTCATGCAGCTTGTCGACTCGGCTGGTGTTTACCAGAACGCGTCCACCCGCTTTGCCGACGGGTTCCGGTACGGCTTCGGCGCGGAAGTGGGCATTTCTACAGGCAAGCTCCATGCCAGGGGTCCCGTCGGATTGGAAGGGCTCCTGTCATACAAGTACAAGCTTTTCGGCAAAGGCCATATCGTTGAAGACTATGCCTGCCATAAAAAAGATTTCCATTTCAAAGAATTGTAACTTTGGGTGAGATCTTCATGATCGACTTTTTCCACCGGCACCGATCCGCTTTACGGCGGCTTTCCTTCCTGCTGCTTGCCGCCGTCTTGGGTCTTCTCCTCATCGCCCAGATCGCCGCTTTTGCGGCCGCCCGCATTTTCAGCTATGCCATGAACAGGCAGCACATGCTCCGGGGACATATTTCCGTTGAAAAAATCTCCGCCGACATCGCAGGCTACGTTTCCTTTGAAAACCTGCTCTGGACGGATGACCACGGCATCCCCATCCTCTTTGTCCCCGACGGGAAAATAAAAGTGCGTCCGGAAGATATCCTCCGGGGCAAACTGCGGGCCACCGCCATTTCCGAGATAAGGCTCCGCAATGCTTCCGCAGCGCTCCAATTTGACAAGAATATGAATGTCGACCTCATCAATAAACCAGCCGCTGAATCCGAACCGGCAGAGGAACGTGCGGAAACTCTCCACGAGAAAATCGCCAACTTCAAGCGGAACGGACAGAAAATGAAAATGAATATCCACCTGGAAAACTGCCAGCTGGAAGCTTTCTATGAAAACAGGCACTTCCTTCTTTCCCATGTGGACATGCACCTGAATATCGACACCGATGATGCCCTTTTTGTCGATCTGTCCTCCGGTAAATTTGGCGGTACCGCTATCGGCGATAGCGTGAAGCTTTATGGCGACATCGATATGAAAAGCGATGAACACACCATTGCCATGAATGTATCTTTTTACGGTGTCGATCCGGCATCTCTGGGACTGGGAAACAATATTCACGACAAGCTTACCCTCACCGCCGAGGCGGGCGGCCCCGTCGCTTCCCCGAAAGCGGAAGGAAAAATCACCATGGAGCAGCTCCATATCCCTGCCCTTTCTTTCTCCCATCTGGACGGCCATGTTTTCTACCACCACGGGAAAATGAAATTTACCGATGTCACGGGACGCGTCTACGGCGGCACAGTCAAAGCATCGGGAAACTATGACATAGACACAAGGGCCTACAACATCCACCTGGCAGGCAAAAAACTGGATTCCCGCTATCCCGCGAAAGACGCTGCCATTTTCTGCTACGTCGATTTAGAAGGCGACATCCGCTGTGACGGAAATCCGAAAGAGATCATCTCCGAAGGCACCTTTACCTCAGGCAGCGGTCATTACAAACTGATCCCTTTCAAAAAGATACAGGGTGCTTTCCACAACAGGGGAAAAGAGCTGGACTTCTATGACGTATCCATAGAGACCGCCCTCGGCACCTTTTCCACCGACGCTTTCCACATCAGGAACGGCAAACTCCAGCTGGGCGACATTATCCTCACCAATGACAGGGGGGAGGAAACCGATGTAAAAGGCGCCATGGAGCATGCGGAAAACACTTTCCAGCAAATAGGACAAGATATAAAGGAAATAAAAGAACAGATCAGCGGATTAAAACCGTAATGGCGGTTTCCCCTTTCCCGCTCTTTTCCGTTTTACGCGCCTAGGCAAAGCGAGCCGCTTATTTTCATGGCAAAACGCAGAAAGAATTCTTTGCCACTCAATACCGCATCTGCGTAACCGCTATAAAAATTCACCTATAATAAAAACTCCTGCAAGAAAGATTTTCCTTCTTACAGGAGCTTTTATTCTTTTACGCTTCGCCTATGATCGGTTTCTTTTCCGCCACGCCCACTTTCCTCGGATAGGTTTTAGGCGACGGCGCGGTTTTCCTGAAGTAGAGAATCGTCCTTCTCTCTCCCGTAGGGAGCTCCAACTCTTTTCGCTCCATGAGCTCCGCTTTCAATTCTTTCAGGATCTTTCCCGACTGTCTGAGTTCCTCGTCAGCACCAGGTCCTTTCATCGCTGCGAAAATACCGCCTTCCTTCACAAAGGGGATACCCCATTCGGCAATGACGGGAAGCATCTTTACCGCTCTTGCCGTCACCATATCAAAGGTTTCCCTTGTCTTCCTCCGCCGTCCGCCTTCTTCGGCGCGAATATGGAGAATCTTTATATTTTTAATCCCCAGCTTTGCCGCGGCATTCTCTATAAATACAAGTTTCTTTAAGACAGAATCCACCAGCACGACCTGCATATCCGGCCGCAGGATGGCCAGCGGAATTCCCGGAAACCCGGCACCTGTCCCCAAATCCAGCATACGCCCGTTCTTCGGAAAATATTTCTCCTCATACACGGTCAGCGAATCATAAATATTTTTGACCAGGCTTTCTTCTGCATCTTTGATTCCCGTTAAATTCATTTTCCTGCTCATGGCAATCACCATGGCATTGTACTCTGCCATTTTTCTTACAGCGTCCTCATCTGCTGCCAGGCCGAGCGTTTCCACTATTTCCCTGACGGTCATCATGTCTCCCTTGTGCGGCATACATCTCAAAAATAATTATTTTTTATCAGTATAACAGATTTCACGAAAAGAAAGCCATCCGCTGCTTTCCCATGCATAAAAAAAGAGACATGGGGAAAGCGGATGCTCCCTGTCTCTTCTTTCAGACAATTACTGTTTCTTCCTTTTCAGGAAAAAACCGCCTGCCGTCAGCGCGATGCCGATCCCTGCAAGAAAATTCCCTGCCATATGGATCATAAGCTCCCTTTGGTTATTGCCTGAAATAGCGGCAGCAGCTTCCTGCGCATTTTTCGCATTTCTGGCAATTTCCAGATTGGCGGCGCTTTGATCCGGATTAAACAGCAGGATACCGACTCCCACCACCAGTAGTACAATCCCTACAATCAGCATGTTTTTTGGATTACGCATAATACCCTCCTTTTAATTTTTTATCATTATACCATACTCACGCTTCATGTCATAAAGTTTTTTAAGAACCTGATAAGAAAACTAATAAATTTTAAAATAGCTTTCTTCCGCCCTTTAATGATATAATGAAACCGTTTGTGGGAGATCATACTATAGAAACGATTTTATTTACAATAGGAGGCGATTTTAGTGGATTACACCCCCCATCTGACAAAACGAATCGGTTTATTTTTATTGGTACTGGCAGCGGCGATCATGATGCTGACAGGCTGCGGCGGAGGCGGCTCTTCTTCCGGCGGCGGAAAAGAAACATCTGCAAAGCCGACAAGCCAGCTGGAAAAAATCAGCAGCTATGTAAAAGCCACCAACGGTTTCAACGGCCATAATGTAAGATTTGCCTTTGCCATCGATAAAGTCCTGGCAAAGATGAAAGCCGGTGAGGATCTGGACTTTGCCAGCTTCCCCGCTTATGACAGCCTGAAAGAGAACCTGACGGAAGCCAAAGCGGAAAGCAGCGGTTTCTCCGATATTGATGAAAGTACGACAGCCGTACTTAAGGTATTGGATGAAATGGTGCCCCTGACCAGCAAAATGGAATCTTACTATAAATCCAAGGAATATACCACAGACGGGCATCAGAAAGGCCGCGAAATGGTCGCCTCTTATCTGAAACTCTATGACCAGTTCAACGAGGAATACGGCAAACTGGACAGTGCCATCAGCCGGCACAATTCCGAACTCCGCGACCTTCTGATAGAAGAAATGAAAAAGGACAACAAAGTCATGGCAGCCACTTATATGGAAATCGGCCGCGACATGAGACGGGCTCTGGAAGCTATTGATCCGGAAGATCCTGCCAAGACAGATAAGGCGCAGATAGAAAAACTGCTGGGACAGGTAAAGGAAAATATGGAAAAACTCAAACCGGCGGAAGATGTCTCCGGTGTAAAATCTTTCAAAAGCTCTGCTGAACGCACCATCGGAAGGATCCGTACCTATCTGGCAGGGGGCGGCGGCAATGACGCCTTCAATGACATGGTAGAATCCTACAACGATTTCATCCGTGACAGTAACAGAATAGACGCAAGCGAACTGGATAATAAAAAGAAATAAGAAAAAAGATTCTCCCAGCAAAAAATCCCCTTTTCTCAAAGAAGGGGATTTTTTGCTTCCTTATTTACATGCTCATCAGCCGGTCAAAAATAGGAATACCGGATCAAAGCCCCGACAGTCCCCAGCCATAAAACAGCCATAATAACCTTAGCCCACAGATGTATATACAAAGGGCCGTCATGCCGGCGGAAATAAAGCAAATGGATGATCCAATAGATAAACAAAAAACAAAAGAAAGCACTGCTGAATCTAAACATATAAACGGCTCTGCCGGTGCCGCTCATCATCAATGTAACAGATGCAAAAATAATAAAGACGGAAAATGCGGTCATCAAACTCCCGATCCCATATAACTGCCACTTTTCTCCTCTTTTCCAGGGTCTTTCTTTGAAAGGCATGTACCGCATATTCCCTCTGAGAAGATATTTATACTTTCGGTTTTTCTTATCCCACGTGCCCAGCCCTATAAGCAGGGAAGGAAGAATACAAAGCCAAAAGCCGAGCCCGAAAAAAGTGGCAGCTTCTTCCGCCAGCTGATCCATCCGCACCGTAGACCATATATCCGGATTGATTGCCGTCAGCATCAGGGGAATAACGATAATCCCAAAAAGGAACCAGTAGGCGAGATACCGCAGGCAGCCGGCCGCGCCCCTGTATTTCTCCCAATTTTTTATAAATTCTTTCTCCGTTTCCATAAATCCTAACATAATCATCCTCCCGTATCCTTTCATATTTTCACAATCAACTTTCCATGAAGCAGTACGCGGCTTTCCCCGTCGGAAAGGTTCCTATTCACCTAAAAGCTGACTTTCCTTTTCCCGCATCCGGTTTCCGCCTGCCGTTTTTATTTCCGACGCCTGTCATAATGTTTGAAATGATCGCGTTTTATTATGTAAAATATAAAATACATCAGCGCGATGGAAAGCAGTCCGGATTCCCAGCCTATGGAGGCAAAACTCTCTTCAAGAATGATCCGGCATTCCTCCATGCTGTGCCCGTCCAGCATATAATTGAAGCACAGCAGCCCCAGAAGAGCCATAACTGTATTTACGGATACAGACCCCATCATTTTTACTTTTTCTTTCCAAGCCGCATTTTTCCCACCTTTTTCAAAAAAGCGGAGAAGAAAAATGGAATACACGGCAGGCACAATAACCAGAAGAAATCCGGCACCCCGATAAGTATGGGTGCGGCCGCTCCATAGCGCTTCCTGTAAAACAGTCCTGACAACCATGCTTTCCCGGCTTGCCAGAAAAACACCTGCCAGGATTCCATAGGCCAGCACCAGTCCCAACATGTACGACAAGACTCTGCTTTCCAATGTATCCAGGTACAGTCTTTTAAAGGCAAACAGCACCAGGCCATACATCAGAAGCCCGCTGTAAAATATCCATGAAGCCGTTTCTCCATCCATGCCCTTTCCTCTTTCTAATAAAATAAATTTCCGCCGCAGGACGAGACGTTTTATCCATTTACAGCAGCACTTCCCCGCTACCGTTTACGGCTGACCTTCAGTTTCTCATCCCGACCCTAAAATTTTTTCCGCCGCTTCCTGCAAATTATTATACACTTCTATCTGCCGCCTGTGTTCTTCCCAGGGCGGGAGCAGGTCGGGAATCATGACGGCTTTCATTCCCGCGCGCAATGCGCCTTCGATGCCGTGGGGGCTGTCTTCAAAAACGGTACATTCTCCCGGAGGAACGCCGATCCGCTTTGCCGCCAGAAGAAATATATCAGGCGCTGGTTTCCCCTTTTCCACCTCATCACCGCTCACAATAGCATCGAAACAGTTCTCCATTCCCGCGTTTTCCAGATTATTTTCTATCTGCCGGAGCGGACTGCTGCTGGCTACCGCGGTTTTGATACCAAGCAGGCGGCAGCGTCCGAGTATTTCCACCGCTCCCGTTTTGACAGGTACATTCTTTGCCAGATGGCGCAGAACCCTTTCTTTGCAGTCTTTTTGAATTTTCCCGCCGTCCTCCGTGTGGTAGTATTTTTTCAAAATGCGGTTCATCATTTCCCCGCTCGTCCCCGTGATTTCCGTGATGAAACTGTCCGCAAGGACAATACCCCGCTCTGCCGCGATGGCTCTCCAGTAATTTTGAAAAATCCGTTCCGTGTCAAACAGAAGCCCGTCCATGTCGAAAATGCAGCCGCTTACCATAATTTCCACCCTCTTCCGCTTGTCTCCAGCATACCACATTCCGTGCTTTTCACCATAAAAACCGTGACAGTCACCCGCCACGGTTCTTATGAATGTTGGAAATCATTTTATGACGGTCACGCGGCCCTGTTCTTTTTCATACTTTGCAGGAACTGTTCCTTTCAATTCCTCTTTAAGATAGTTTTCCACCGCTTCCGTATCCACATAACCGATGGCCTGGATGTCCACAGCCCCCGGTTCCGTCAGTTTCCCGTAAGCGTCTCCGCCGCGGCAGATGAATTCTGTCGTAACAAGAGTGTAAACTTTATCCACATCGAATGGTTCCCCGCCGATTTCATGGATAGTGACGCGGCTTCCCGGTTTGGCAGGCGCAAAATAGGTGGAATTTTCATACTGCTTCCCGTTTTCATAAGGCACTTTTGTATTCACAGTGTAGCGGATTCCCGACACCTGGGGAAAAGCGCCGATCTGGGACGGAAGGGAACAGGTGGCAGCTTCTATGATTTCCAGAAGCGTTTCGCCCTTAATTTTCATCACATAAAGCTGATTATTGTAAGGAAGCACACCGGAAATATTTCCTACGGTGATATTTCCTTTTTCAATAGACTGGCGCAGGCTGCCGCCATTGAACAGACAGCCGTCCACGCTGACGCCTGAAGCTGCCATTGCCTGCTGCGCCTGCCAAAGGTACGCATCTGCAACGAAGTCTCCCAGGTTCGTTTCATCCGTACGCACACCGGGGTCGCGGCTGCCATTCAAAAGCAACGGTGTTTCCCCCAGCTTCAATGCCATCGCATCGTCCACTTCCCGCTGCGTCTTATCTACCAGTTCTTTGACGATAGGATCTTCTTTATTAAAATCGCCATACTTGCAGAAATTCTCCGTCCATTTATTATCCATGTGGGTAATGACGCCGATATTTTTCGTATAGTGTCCTGTCTCTGCAAGCAGCGCCCCATTGATATATTTATTCTTTGCCGTATGATCATGTCCGTCGATAAAAATATCAATACCGTTTACATTCATGAGAATATCATCAGAACGGTGCCCCCTATTGGCATCTTCACTGCCCAGATGTCCAACTGCCACGATGAGATCGCATTTATCCTCTTCTTTTAATTTCTTCACCAGATTCTGTGTAACGGCAATCGTCGCCTTATCGTCCAGGAATTTCAAACCATATACATTTTTCGGATTCGTAGTCACCACGGTTTCCGGTGTAGTGAGACCGATAATTCCGATCTTCACATCCCCCTTTTTGTATATGACAGAATCTTTGGTAAGCGGCTTGTTCGTCGCTTCTACAATGACATTAGCGGACAGCATGGGAAACTTCGCCTCCCGGATACGCTCTGCCAGAACCTCCTGCCCGTAATCAAATTCATGATTGCCCAATGCCATAGCGTCATAACCGACAGCATTCATGAAAGCGATTGCCGACTTTCCCTTGCTGAAATTTACAAGATTATTGTCCTGTATGGCATCGCCGGCATCTACAAGAAGCACATCTTTTCCCTGTGACAGGTAATGCTTACGCAGGGCGGACACGGTGGCCATACCGTTGATTCCTTCCGCCCGCCGGTCAAAACCGTGGGTATCATTGGTGTGGATAATAACCAGATTGGAAAAATCGGCAGCCAGCGCCTGTCCGCAAAGCAGCATGGACACTGCCAAAAACGCAGCCATCTTCTTTTTCATAATATCCTCCATTCCACCGCCCTCCGCCAGGCGGCATAAACGACCTGTAATTCCCCGCTTTCTCCGTATCTTACTTTATCCTACCGCTCTCGAATATTTCGTAGCCGCTCCTGAATTTAATTCGAAACAACGTTTCCGCGAAGCTCCGCTCTCCCCGCAGGGAAGCATAAATATAATGAGGTTGGACTCATCCACATAGAAGCGGTAAGGGCCGGGCATTTCTGCCGGACGATATCCGTCCGGAATGCAGCCGTCAGGCCTCTCCGAGCTCCATACCCCATCCTTGTAAAAGAACATTCCCGCCCGGATATTCTTTTCCAGACTTTCCACGGTCATGAAACGTTCATCCTCCTTGCGGACAATATCCTTCCATGATACCCGCTTCCCCGTATTCTGCAAAAAAGTGAATGCTTCGTCCATATATACATCCAACTGGCCGTGAAGAATCTGCTTGACCATGACAAGAGAATAAATATTATCCCCGTTCTTCGTAATCATCGGATAGACCCATGTGCCCGGCTCTCCCTCTTTCTGATAGTCTTGATACGCTTTGTCTACATAAGCGCGAAGCTGTTTATTGACCGCCTTCGCCGCCCCGCTGCACTCGTTTACCGGCGTCCTCCCGTCTATAAAACTGACCGCCTGCACTTGGGGTACAGTTGCTCTAAACTTTCCCTTTTCAAGGGTATACTCTTTCTTCGGGATGAACAGGACGCCATAAACAGGTTCCCGCGCCATGGCAAAAACACCTGTCACGAGAGCCAAAAGAAACACGCAAACCGAAACCAGCTTTTTCATTTCCCTCTCCTTTCCGCAATGACAAAAATTCAAGTTCATAAAAATAATACTGCCCTGCCCTTAGTATACAGGAAATACAGAAAAAAATCAGTTGACAAAAGAAGACATTCATACCGTCCTTCCGTACCGCAGCCTGCGTCGCCCCATGCTTTAATACCGGACACCAGAAGCCGGCAGCCCTTCCTGACTCCTGTCATTCTGAAGAGAAGTAAGAATGCCTTGTGGAAAAGGCGGAAAATGGGATAGTGACACAGAGTGAAGAATCTATTACTCGGATAACATCTTACGGCTTTCCTCACCACAGCAGCAGATTCTTCGCTGGCGCGCCAGATGACGATTAACGTCCCCCCTCATTATGATGACTTCCATGCCACGGTCATTCTGAACGGAGACAAGAATGCCTTGTGGAAAAGACGGGAAATGGAATGATAACACGGAGTGAAGAATCTATTACTCGGATGACGCCTTACCGGCTTCCTCACCACGGTAATAGATCCTTCACATTCGTTCAGGATGACGCTCAACGTTTCCCTCCTCACTACAACAGCAAATCTTTTGCTGTTGTTTCGTATGACACCTAACGGAAATCATATGCTTCGGCTTTTAACTCATAGCTAACAGCTTATAGCTGGCAGCTCACAGCTGATAGCTTTTATCTTCTTACCGCTTTCTTCATCACAACAGCAGATTTTTCACATTCGCTTCGGATGACGCCTTGCTATGAGCGCGTTTTCATCAGCAAATGAAAAAGCTGTCAAAAATCCGACTTTCGCCTTCTGACAGCTTTTTGTTATCTCATATCTCGCTTCCCGTACCTGTTTTCCGCATCGCTTCCAGCCTATTTAAAATTTGTTTTTCCTCCTCTTCGCCGAAGAAGCGCCCAACGGGCAGCCCTTTATCATTAAAGCCCTGTATGGTGACATCGGTTCCGGTATGAACAAACTTTCCGTAGATACGGATTTCATCATCTCGCACCTCATACCGATCTACGGAACACACGGATACGCAGCCTCTATAAGGCGGGATCCGGTACAGAGAAAAAAAGCGCCGCCCCCAGTACCAATTGTACACAACCATCCCCGGCGAATCTTCCGGCAGGTATATACGATACCCGAAATACACCCTGCGATATATCCGAATGGCCGCGCAGCACGTAAGAACCGTAAAAAGGAATACTATAAAAAGCTTCTCTCCGCCGTTCAAAAACGGATGCGTACCTGTATATTCCACTGCCAGCCCGTAAAAGACAAACAGCAGAACAGCCAGAAGCATATTTTTCAAATCCATCAATCCATGTCCTCCGAAAGGAGCCGCGATTTCCGTATATCCGTCCGGCGGCGGTTCAGGCTTGATGACTTGCTCCCGCTGTCTCGCCTGTTCCATCATTTTCAGATTCACTTTTTCCTGTTCGCAGGCATCCGGATCTGCGGTCCGGGTATTCTTCCGGTACCATTCTTTTACTTTATATATACTCAGTGCCAGGCATCCCATGGCCGCCAGCAGCACAAGCACTGCAATCATTTCTGTTTCCACGATATTCTCACCATCATATTCCTGTAATAAAAAACGGAATAGATTACTCTACTCCGTTTCAGCAGCGGACCGAAAAGAACTGCCGTTTACAGCAAAGGCTTACCCGATCCGCGCCCTGTTTATTCTTCAGGACAGGCAGGCGCCTTGATCAAGTTGCCGTCCGCATCCTTATCCTTATATACGATGACATACGCTGTTCCATAAGAAGTCGATCCTGTTACAGACAATTCTTTTGAAAAAACGGCTTCCCCTACTTCCCCTTTGTAATACTCATACCGGCTCTTGGGCGAATAGAAATAAATACCCGCCGTATAAACAAAACCTTTTTCTAAAAACAAATCACAGGGAATCGGTTCCGGCGTCTTATAATTCTGATTGCCCGAAACACCGGCGGATGTTGTCTGGAACTTCGCCTCCAGCGTATGGCGGCCTTCCGGAAGCACTACGGTATAGTAAGAAAGCTTACTTCCCATGTGTTCATATTCGGAAAACTTTTTCCCGTCAATCCGGATGGGATCCCCGTATATCTGCAGCACGGCCTGATCTCTGTTTTCACTGATAAGCTGCTGTTCCTTCTTCTCTTTCTTCTTATAATACATCATACAAGGGATACTCAAAAGTGAAACAGCGATAAAAAAAGCCACAACGATAAAAATAGAATCCATTAGCACACATTCCTTCCTTCAATTCATATATTTCAGACAATGATACAAAAACTTCCGCCGGCAGGCAGATACCGTTTCCGGTTTCAAGTATAGCACAGTTCTCATCCTTTGAAAAAACGGTTTAAACAGAAATAGTATCCGCCCGGAAAATTATATTCCCCACAAAAACGGCTTCCCCCATTTCGAAAACAGGGCATGCCGTTTTTATTTTTAATATTTTTTTATTCCGCGCCTTTCTTTCCTTTGCGCTGCTTCACATACACCATCAGCACCGATATATCCGCCGGAGAAACACCTGGAATTCTCGCTGCCTGCCCCAGAGAGAGAGGCCGGATTTTATCCATTTTCTGTTTTGCTTCTGTGGAAATACCGTCAAGGGACAGGTAGTCCATATCAAGGGGAAGTTTTTCGTTTTCCATGCGGGCAGCTTTCCGCACGGCTGCTTCCTGCCTTGCGATGTAGCCTTCATACTTCACGGTAATTTCCATCTCTTCCACAGCTTCCTCGTCAAAAGCAGGACAGCCGAGCATTTCCATCATTTTCCGATAGGTCATTTCAGGCCGTTTCAAAATCTGATCGGCCCCGGTACCTGTCGTCAGGGGTGCGGTTCCCATACTCTCCAGTGCCTGATTGATCTCTTCTTTCGGGGTAAAACGCTGTGTACGGATATAGTCCATAGCTTCTTCATATTTCTTTTTCCGCTCCAGGAAACGGGCATACCGTTCTTCTCCCACCAGACCGATACTATGTCCTTTTTCGGTGAGTCGGAGATCGGCATTGTCCTGCCTCAGAATGAGGCGGTATTCACTGCGGCTCGTCATCATGCGGTACGGTTCGTCAGCACCCTTGGTGACGAGATCGTCTACGAGAGATCCGATATATGCTTCATGGCGGGCAAGGATAAACGGATCTTTTCCCTGTATTTTGAGCGCGGCATTGATCCCCGCCACGAGTCCCTGGGCAGCTGCCTCTTCGTAACCGCTCGTACCATTTGACTGCCCCGCGGAATAAAGGCCGGGAAGTTTGATTACTTCCAGCGTGGGATAGAGCTGGAGAGGATCGAGCAGATCATATTCGATGGCATAAGCGGGCCGCATCATTTTCACATCTTCAAACCCGGGAATGGTGCGGAGGAAAGCATACTGCACATCGATCGGCATGGAGGTGGACATGCCCTGCACGTACATTTCCGTGGTGTCCAGTCCCTCAGGTTCGACGAAGAGCTGGTGGCGGTCTTTATCTGCAAAACGGACGACCTTGTCTTCAATGGAAGGGCAGTAACGGGCGCCGATGCCATGAATCTTTCCCGCATACTTGGGGGCGCGCATAATATTTTCCCTGATGATTTCATGGGTCTTTTCATTGGTATACGTAAGCCAGCAGTTCCGCTTATTTCTGTCTTTCCGTTCACTCATAAAGGAAAAAGCATGATTCTCCGGATCGCCTTCTTCCAGTTCCATTTTATCCATATGAAGGCTCCGCCTGTCTACGCGGGATGGCGTCCCCGTTTTGAAACGGAGGATTTCCAGCCCGTGCTTTTTCAGATTGGCGGACAGCCCCACAGAAGGGCGCATACCGTTGGGGCCGCCGGAATACATAGTGTCGCCGATGATGATCATGCTGTCCAGGTACGTGCCGGTACAGAGGATGACAGCCTTCGCTCGGTATTCTTCATCCAGTTCGGTGTTAATGCCCACGCACTTTCCGTCTTCCACGATGATATCCATGACCTGCACCTGTTTCAGATCCAGGTTGTTCGTATTTTCCACCACATTTTTCATATAGCGGTGATAAGCGCCTTTATCCGATTGGGCACGGAGGGCATATACCGCCGGTCCTTTCCCGCGGTTCAGCATGCGCATCTGGACAGCTGTCGCATCGGCGGCAATACCCATTTCCCCTCCGAGAGCATCTATTTCCTTTACAAGATGGCTCTTGCCCGGTCCGCCGACAGCGGGATTGCATGGCATCATGGCCACATTGTCCAGTGAAATCGTCGTAAGAAGCGTACGGCATCCCATGCGGGCAGCGGCCAGAGCCGCTTCACACCCCGCATGGCCCGCGCCGATGACAATCACATCATAAGTATCAATGAAATACATTTTATCCTTCTTTCTTTATCTTCCGGAGAATTTCTTCCTGATATAACTAATTTATTATATCGAATTTCTTTGTTTTTTTCAAAAAAAGAAATGGGCCTGTACGTACTGCGTAAAAAATAAACCACCGCATCAGCGATGGTCCTCGTTCATCTTTATTCCTTTTCCCTGCTTATTGTTTTTATATTCCCTTCTTTATCTTGCCCTACTTTGATTTCCTGCTTACTTCGGTTTCAAAGCGGGGTTTCTTGTTTCCATGATCCACTGCGAAAAATCTTCAGGCGTTACTCCCAGATTGATTTCCGCCCACTCTTTCCATTTCATCGTTTTCTTTCTCACCGCCAGAATTTCTTCCATCTTCTTTCCCGTCTTCACTTCGAGAAGGTAAGCAAGGCGGATCCAATGGTTCGGGTATCCTTCCTTCAAGGCGTTAAACGCACGGTCTTCTTCCAAGCCATAGAAACGATGCAGCCGGCGGGCACGGTGGCGGAAATATTTTTCATCATACCTGTCTCCCGTGATGCCCAGTCTGACCTGCACACGGCCCCAGGGCTCTTCCCTGCGGAGCGCCAGTACTTCCTCGATATCCTTTCCCGTCATGCAGGCAAAAAGCGCCGCTTTGTCCGCATCTGCATAGCGGACACCTCTTTCGAGTATGTCCCGCACTTTCTCTTTATCCATTTCATACTTTTGGCTGATGGAACGGATTTCGTCTTCTCTTGTCATCTGCGCTGCTTTCATAGAGCCTCCCTGATCATGATTTCTTTTAAAACAGTATAGCATAATTTCGATAAATCCCGTCCTGTTTGAACTGCCAGTCGATTTCTGCTACAATAAGTTGGTATTCTCACTAAAGAGGTGAATCTATGTTTATTCATGAAATATTTAAAAATGCAGACCCGAAAAGTCTTGCAATGACAGGTGAATCCAATGTCACTTACGGCCGGCTTGAAAAAGCAGTGGAAAATTACAGGAATACGCTGTATGCTATGGGCATCCGCCGCGGCGACACGGTGGGACTGTACACGGCGAACCGCGCGGAGTTCGTGTATGTATACATGGCAGTCGTCAGCCTCGGCGCGATCATCGTTCCGATAAACAATTCTCTTGTTGACCGCGAAGTGGATTTCATTCTCCGCGACGCGGAGTCGAAACTTCTGATTTCTGATATGCCCCTTACAGTTTCCGTACCGTGCATCGACATCCATGATCTGGATTACCGCGCATCCACGGAAAACGCGCCGAAGGCTCCTGCCTTCCCGGCGGATCTGACAGAAGATGACGTATGCGCCCTAATTTATACATCAGGTACGACAGGAAGCCCGAAAGGCGCCATGATCACCCACAAGAACCAGGTGCGCAATGTGGAACAGTACACTGCCGTAGTCCGTTTCAAACCGGAGGACAAAGTGCTCTGCGTGCTCCCCATGTTCCACTGCTACGGTCTGACCACCGTGGTGCTGGGAAGTTTGTACCACCATTCCACCATCGTCATCCTCCGCTCGAAAAGCCCAACGGAAATCATCCATACGATTATGAAATACTCCGTCACCATCGCAATCATGGTGCCGCCGCTTTACAACCTGCTTGCCCGCCGCGGCGAACCGAGCAGCATGAAAACGGTGCACACCTTTGTTTCCGGCGGTGCATCCCTACCCCAGCCTGTGGCACAATCTTTCTATGAACGGTTCGGCCACCCCGTGCAGGAAGGTTACGGCCTGACAGAAGCGTCTCCCGTCGTTTCCATCCTCCCCACGGCTAAGCCGAAATACCTCACTTCCGGCCCCGCGCTCCCCGGTGTAGAGGTAAAAGTCATCACTGATAAGGAAGGATCTTACGTTCCGGGCACGGTCGGCGAACTCGTCGTCCGCGGGGACAACGTGATGAAAGGTTACTGGAAAAAACCTGAAGAAACAAAGAAAGTACTCGATGAGGACGGCTGGCTTCGTACCGGCGACCTGGTATACATGGACGCTGACGGATATATTTACATTGTAGACCGCATTAAAGACCTGATCATCATGAACGGTGAAAATATTTATCCCGGCGAAGTAGAAGACTGCATCTATGAAGTGGAAGGCGTCGGCGAATGCGCTGTCGTAGGACATCCCGATCCGCTCCGCGGACAGTCGGTATGGGCATATGTGGTCATGAAGGAAGGCTTTGCCTTTGACGAAGACAAGATCCGCAAGCACATGGTAAAAAACATCGCGTCTTACAAAATACCGAGACGTTTTATTCCCCTTGACGCTCTTCCGAAAAACGCGACCGGCAAAATTTTGAAACGCGCCCTCCGTGACAGCTGAGATATAAAATACATGTACAAACATAAAAAAGATGGCAATTCCGCTTTTCGGACCCTGCCGTCTTTTTTTATGCGGGAAATGCGCAAAGGTCTGCAGAATCCCCTGACTCCTGTCTTTTGAAATGAGTCCTCCCCATATGCTTTCTTTCCGTGTGCCATTATTTCAAGACTCTTTTTGTTCCCTTTATTCGGAATATATTATTTATTTTATATGACATACTTTATTTAAATATTAGATATACCAATTTTAAATATTTACATATGCCGACTTATATGCTACTATACCTTATATGATAATTACTCTCAAATAATTTGCGGGTCATTATTAAATAAATACAAAGGAGAATTTCTCATGTTAAAGAAAATAGTTTTCGGTCTCTGTATTCCCCTCGCCATCCTCGGCGCGGCGGCCCTGTCTTTTTCAGGCTGCGGAAAATCTGCACCCGCTTCCGATTCTGCCGGCAAAATGAAAGTCGTCGCCACCACGACGATGCTCACCGACCTCGCCCGGCAGATCGGCGGGGATAAAGTGGAAGTATCCGGCCTCATGAAAGCCGGTGTGGATCCTCATCTTTATCAGGCCGGTGCCGGCGATGTAGACGCCATGAACAAAGCGGATATCGTCGTGTACAACGGTGTCCATCTGGAAGGGAAAATGGGTGCGATTTTCGATAATCTCCACGCGCAGAAGAAACCCACGATCCGGGTAAGCGACGGCATTCCTTCCGAAACGCTCCTCGACTTTGAAGAAGACGGTGAAAAAACGAAAGATCCCCATATCTGGTTTTCTGTAAAGAACTGGAAAGCTGCCGCGAAAGAAGTAGCAAAAGGATTTTCGGAAAAAGATCCGAAGAACAAATCATACTATGAAGATCATCTGAACGCTTACCTCGCCGAACTGGACAGCCTGGACAAATACATCAGAAAGGAAGTGGAATCTGTTCCGAAAGATTCCCGTATCCTTGTCACCGCCCATGACGCTTTTGCTTATTTCGCCAGAGATTACGGATTTGAGGTCAAAGGCATCCAGGGAATCAGCACCGCCAGTGAAGCAGGCACCTCCGACATCAGCACGCTGGCCGCTTTCATCGCGGAGCATAAAATCAAAGCGGTCTTCGTGGAATCTTCCGTCCCCCATAAAACCATCGAGTCTCTCCAGGCTGCTGTCAAAGCACGGGGCTTCGATGTTTCCATCGGCGGCGAACTGTACTCCGACTCTCTTGGCGGCGAGTCCACGAAAGAGGGCACTTATATCGGCATGTACGAGCACAATATAAAGACAATCACGGAAGCGCTCCGCTGAACATTTTGAATTTCCGGCGCATGGATCGGGGATCCCCTCGTTCCGTGCGCTTTCATTTCATGAAATATCTTTTGGAGGTGTCATCGTGGAACACGTTATCGAACTGGAAGACATCACCGCTGCCTATGACCGCCAGCCCGTCTTATGGGATTTGGATCTGAATATCCCGAAAGGCTCACTTATGGGAATCGTCGGACCGAACGGCGCGGGCAAGTCTACCCTTTTAAAAATTATACTGAACCTGCTTGCCCCCGTTTCAGGGCGGATCCGTTTTTCCATAGACGGCGAAACCGATGCGAAAAAAGCACGGCGGAAAATCGCGTATGTCCCGCAGAATGGTTCAGTCAACTGGGATTTTCCCGCCACAGTAAAAGATATCGTCCTCATGGGACGGTATGGCCACATCGGCTGGTGCCGCCCTCCCTCACAGGGCGACCGTCTGATCGCGGAGGAAATGATTGCCCGCGTCGGCATGGACGGTTACGAAGACAGACAGATCAATGAGCTTTCCGGGGGACAGCAGCAGCGCGTTTTCCTGGCCCGGGCCCTTGCGCAGGAAGCATCTGTCTATCTTCTGGACGAGCCTTTTAAAGGCGTGGATATGCAGACGGAAAAAATCATCGTCCGCATTTTAAAAGAAATGGAGAGCCGCGGAAAGACGATTCTTGTCGTCCACCACGCGCTCCGCACCGTCCCTCTTTATTTCGACCATGTCGCCATGATCAACCGCCGCCTTATAGCGGCAGGACCCGTACAGAACATTTTCACGGAAGAAAATATCGAAAAGACTTTTTCTCCGTCGAAAGGAGTCTGACCATGGAACCGGCCGCTTTCTTTGCTTTACCTTTATGGCGGGACTATACCTTTCAAATCGTCCTGGCAGGAACGACTATCTTAGGCGTGCTCTGCGGCGTGGTGGGATCTTTTATCGTCCTCCGCAGGGAAGCGCTTCTGGGGGACGGTATCTCCCATTCGTCCTATCCCGGGATTATGCTGGCTTTTCTATTTCTCGGCGTGAAAACATTGGAGGGCCTTTTATTGGGCGCTTTTCTGTCCGCCCTTGCCGCACTGTCCCTTATCCTTCTCGCCCGCCACTATACGAAACTTCCTTTTGACGGCGTCCTTGCCTCCATTCTTTCCTCTTTTTTCGGCGCGGGTCTCGTTCTGTCTTCCATCATCCAGCATACAGGAAATGCCAACCAGTCCGGATTGAATCAATTTATTTTCGGACAGGCATCCACTATTCTTTACCGCGACGTCCTTCTCACAGGATCTATTTCTATTTTTACCCTTTTCCTGATTTTCCTTTTCAGAAAAGAATTAAAACTTATGGCTTTTGATCCGGACTATGCCGCAGTTCTCGGATTTCCGCGGGGCAAGCTGAATGTATTCCTCTCCTTCCTTGCCACGATCACCGTCCTTCTTTCCATCCAGGCCGTAGGCATTATCCTCATGAGCGCCATGCTCATCGCGCCTGCCGTTGCCGCAAGGCAGTGGACAAGGCGTCTTGAACCGATGATCCTTCTGTCTGCCGTCATCGGCGCGCTGTCCTCCGCCATCGGTACGACGGCAAGCTCTCTCATTCCCAAAATGCCCACAGGCCCCGCCATCGTCGTGGCATTATCTTTTTTCGTTATTCCCGGCCTTTTGCTGGCGCCGCAGCGGGGTATCCTTTCCCGATGTCTCCATAAAAAGAAAATGACCGCCCTCGCGGAAGGAGACCGATTATGAATTCTTTTGCTGAAATACTTCTTATCGCCATCTTCATGTCAGCCGCCTGCGCCCTGCCGGGGAACTTCCTCGTTCTCCGGCGCATGTCCATGCTGACTGATGCCATCAGCCATACCGTCCTCCTCGGCATCGTTCTCGCTTTCCTTGCCGTCGGCAGCCTGGACTCGCCGCTTCTCATTATCGGCGCGTCCCTCATGGGTGTCCTTACAGTGTGGCTGATCGAACTCCTCTACCAGAGCCGGCTCGTCGCCTCCGATTCCGCTATCGGCCTCATATTTCCGCTGCTCTTCAGTATCGCCGTCATCCTCGTGACACGGTACGCGGGCAATGTCCATCTGGACACGGACTGCATCCTTTTAGGAGAACTTGCCTTTGCCCCCTTCGACCGCCTGATCATAAACGGGATAGATCTCGGCGCGAAAGGCCTGTACACGGGCGGTGCAGTTCTTGTGATTTCCGTCGCCGTCATTTCCCTTTTTTATAAAGAAATAAAATTAGCTACTTTTGATCCCGTCCTAGCAGGTGTGCTGGGATTTTCTCCCGCCGTCATCCACTACGGACTGATGAGCCTCGTCTCCCTCGTGGCGGTCACTTCCTTCCAGTCCATCGGCTCGATTCTCGTCATCGCATTTATGATCATTCCCGCCATGACTGCCGCTCTGTGGACAAGGACGCTTTCAGGACGCCTCGTGCTCAGCTGTCTTCTCGGTACGGCCGGCGCGGTACTCGGCATCATCGGCGCGATTGCTTCAGACTCATCCCTTGCGGGCATGATGGCCGCCGTTCTTGGCGTATTTTTCATTGTTTCCCTGATTTTCGCTCCCGCCACAGGTATCCTGGCGGCTTTCCGCCAGCGAAAAAAACAGCGGTTCGCTTTCGGACGGGAAACGCTTCTCCAGCATCTTCTTTTCCATGCGGGAACGAAAGAGGAATCACGGGAAAACGCTCTTTCCACCCTCTCCGTCCACATGAAATGGCCGGAAAACTTCACGCGCAAAATCTGCCGTTCCCTCTTAAAAGACGGGTACATCACAGAAAGAAACGGCCTCCTTCTCCCCACGGAACAGGGAAAGGCCCATAACCTTTTTTACAGAGAAAATGTGCGGGCGTAAAACGCAAAAAAGACAGCAGTCCCATGGTAAGGCTTGCTGTCTTTTTTCATCCGGAAACAGGAGCGTTATTCTCCGTAAAGCACCCTGATCGCTCCGCTGGCGCCTATGCGGTCCGCACCCGCCGTGAGGAAAGCTTCCATATCTTCCCTTGTACGGATACCTCCCGCCGCTTTGATTTTTACATTTTTCCCGATGTGTTTTCTGAAAAGTGCGATATCCGCCAAAGAAGCGCCTGCCGTACCGAACCCTGTGGATGTCTTGATATAGTCCGCTCTGCCTTTCGTGACACATTCGCAAAGACGGATTTTTTCTTCCTCTGTCAGATAACAGGTTTCCACAATCACTTTCAGAATTTTGTCGCCCGCTATTTCTTTCAGGACAGCGATTTCTTCTGTGACCAAATCATAATTTTTATTTTTTACCGCCCCTATGTTGATGACCATATCAATTTCATCGGCGCCGTCATCAATGGCATGAATCGTTTCTGCCGCTTTCGATTCGCTGTTCCCGTTGCCCAGGGGAAATCCGACTACCGTACAGATGGTAAGGCGGGGATAATTTTCACGGATTTTTTTAACATAGCACGACGGCACACAGACGGACGCGGTACGGTACTCCATTGCCTCATCGCATAATTTCCGTATTTCTTCCCAGCTTGCCGCGGCTTTCAAAAGTGTGTGATCCACATGACTCAAAATATCTTCTGTTTTCATAATTGCTCCTTTATGAATTCTTTTCTGCTTTTACCTGCGCCGACACAAGAAGTGTGAAAACACCGGTGCCGCCTAAAATATTTCCTAAGCCTGTAGGAATGAGGAATTTAAAGAAATAATCCGCAACTGACGAGTTTCCCACAAGCACATCATACGCCGCTTCACAGGAACCGACAACAACATGGGAAAACCCACCGATAGAGATGAAGTAGGTAAAAGTGAGGACGGTGAAAAAACTGAACCCCCGCGACATGGGAATCATCCACACAATGGCGGCGATGAGGATGCCTGCCGGTATACCGCGGTAAATATTGTCGATGGCACCGACACTCATAATGTGGGCAGACAGTTCAGAGAGCGCTTCCGTTATCCCAGGCTGGGCAAAAGCCGGCAACCAGAGAAAGATGGCGGCGATAAAGGTGCCCACAAAATTCGCCGAAAGGACAATCGCCCAAAGGCGGAACAGCTTCATCAAATTCTCCATATTCGGGTGTTTCATAAAAGGAAGCACCGTGGTGATGGTATTTTCCGTAAACAGCTGGAGCCGTCCCAGGATAACCATGAGGAAACCCGTGGTGTAACCGAAGCCGGAGATGGCTTCCGCCCAGAGCGTGTGCCCCACGTACATTGCAAGAATGGCTTTGAAGTAGAATGAAAAGGAAATAATAATTCCGGCTGCCAATCCTGACAGGATAAGAGGTTTTGTCTTTCGTTCCAGTTCTTCTTCACCGTCGTGGCGGATAATTTCAAAAATCAAGTCAGGCGACAGTTTTTCATACTCTTCCAGTATGACCCTTTCCCTGCAGTCGTGGTTGTCATGGTTGTATGTACTCATAGTACCTCCTATTTTATTGTAACAGATTGTTGCTCCATGAAATATTTTTACAGGAATGTTTTCATGACTTTTCTCATTTTTTCAAATACCGGGGGCCCGTAAAGGCGTTCCATGGCGTTTCTTGTAACGAGCCAGGTCCGTCCCGATTTCCTTCGGTCGCCGTCCCCCATTCTTGCCGCCCGATGCCCCGCCCCCGATGCCGCCGAACGCACATCGCCGCTGTCACGATTCCACAATTCCGCCGCCTCCAAAGTGGTAAAAACGACGAGAAGGGGATTCATAGGCGGCGCCTCTTCGCTGTTTCTCCCATAGCGGAGAGCAGCAGCCTGCTTTGTAATAAGCCAGCTCTTCCCCGACTTCCGGGCTTCTTTCCTTTTGAAAATTCCCTCCTCGCAATCGGCGATAACCGTTTTCTTTCCTGCGCCGTAGAGCATACCCGCTTCTTCAGCACTAAGCACATAAGCGGTAAAATCATCTTCCTGTTTCCATTCCGTGAAACCTTCCCCCGGCGACCAAAGCTTATCGGGAAAAAGGCTGATTCCCTGCTTCGTCATCGCCGCGGTGACGCCTAACGGCAGACGGCGGCCACACAGAAATTCACGGCACGCGAAAAGGCTTTTACTCTCCGAATCCAAAGCGGACAGCACCGTTCCGTAAGGAGTTTTCAAAACCTGCCCTTCTATTTCTATCCGCTCCCTGCTTATATAGAAAAATGCCCCCTGCATGAAAACCGATCCCTCCGCCGAAGGACGCCCCAAAAAGTAATTCTCCCAGATATGAAACGCTCGCGCTTCTTCAATATTTATAAAAATTCCCGCCATGATACGCCTCCATTTTTTTATTATACCAATTCTCCGCTTGAAGAAATATTTCTCCCGTTTATAATGAAATAAGAAACAAAGGAGATTCTTATGAAAATAACAATTATAGGAGCCGGCAATACGGCCGTCGCCGCCGCCTGCTTTCTCAAAACGCTCGGTCTTTCGAGCCTCATCTATACCCGCCGTGAAGAACGGGCAAAACAGTGGAATCAATTTCCCGTAAAAGCAAGCAGCGCCTGCACCGGGTCCTTTTCACTGGAAAGCACGACGGATCTGAAAACCGCCGTGCATTATGGCGACATTCTTCTCGTCTGCACGCTGGCGGCAGATCACGAAACGGTCATTTCTGAAATCGCGCCCCACCTGCAGGCGCACCAGTCCATTCTCTTTTTCAACGGCTGCTGGGGCGCCCTCAAAGCATACCGCGCTCTTTCAAAAAGACAGGATATGCCCCCTCTGACCATCGGGGAAACGGCCAATATGCCCTTTATCGCCGCGCTCTCGCAGGACGGATCTGAAATCCTCATCAAAGGAATCAAGGAAGAAATCGCTTACTCCGCTGCCGGTGATGATAAAGCCGTCAGCGCCTTCCTTCATCGCCTTGCGCCGCGGGTAGTGAAAACCGCTTCTTTCGCGTCCACTTCCCTTTCGGCAACAAACCCTGTCATCCATGTCACCGCCTCTCTCTTCAACGTGACCCGTATAGAGAACGAAGAAGATTTCTATTTCTTCGGCGCTCCCATGACTGACCGCGTCATTTCCTTCATGGAACACTGCGATGAAGAACGCCTTGCCGTGGGAAAAGCGCTGGGCATCCGCCTGTCCCCCCTGCTGGAAGTGCTTAACTCTTTCTGGCCCGAAAAGAAAAATACGCTGAAAGAGGCTTTGAAAGAAAATCCTTCTTACCGCGCCGTAAAAGGCCCGTCCTCTACGGAATACCGCTACTTCACAGAAGACCTTCCCTGCGGCCTCGGCCCTGTCCTTGATCTGGCGGAGCTGATGCATATTCCCTGCCCCTACATCCGCACCCTCGTGCAGACGGCATCCCTCTACCTGGGAAAGCCCTACACCCCCTTCCTCACGAAAGAAGACCTGCGGATTCTGAAAAACTGCATGCTGATTAACGGAAAGGATATCCCATGAATAAAATTCTCCCTCTTGCTTTTACATTCTGCCTTGCCTTTGCGGGTATGCAGGTTTCCGCGGAAAACTGGATAAAGAACGCCGACGGCTCGCCCTCATGGATCGACACCGACTCCATCCGTCAGGAGCAGGCCATCTCCTCCTTTGACATGCGTTTGGAATCCTCCGATTTCACCGTCGTATCCACCATGGAGTTCGACACCTCGAAAAACACCTGGCGCACCGCCGCGCTTGTCACCCGTGACAAAGACGGAAAAGTCCTCCACGCGGAAAAGAAAGAAAATCCTGACGACGGCTGGAACAAGCTCATGCCCGGCACCTATGGAAAGAATCTGTACAGGCATTATGTGGAAACGCCCCTGCCCCCGTCTGACGCGAAGTGGAAACAGCTTTACAAAGACAATCGGGGCGGAGCCTTCTCCATTGATACAAACTCTCTCCGTTATAAAAATGGCTATGCCGACTTCTGGCTTGCCGTGGAAGTCCCTAATCAGGAAAAGGATTTATCCCGGATCATTTACCGGATAAGAATGAACATGGCTTACAAAAAGGTAATGACTCTTTCCGCAACAGAGTACAACGCTGCCGGAAAAATCCGTCTCCATGCTGCCGCAGAGGGAGCAAAGGAAAACATTCCCAACGATTCGCCGGTAGAAAAAGTTTTTGAATACCTGAAAAATGAAATCGACAGCAGCCGTTTGTGACGGAATAGGAAGACCTGTCACGTCCTTCTGATATTTGCGCCTGCCGAAATTTTGTGTTATAGTGTTTCATATTCCTTAACTGCGCGATGACGGGAGAAAGTAGGGAAACAGAACCGTTTCAGAAAGCCCTGATGATGGAAACGGGTACGGTGATTTTTCCGAAGTGCCTCTCCGAGTGGTTTTCCGAAAAGAAAATTTCCCGAGTAAGAAAACCGGGCGCGCCCGATACAGCGCTTAAGTCATACGACTTTCCAAGGTTTCTCCGGCAACGTGGAAACGAAATTGGGTGGAACACGGAATTTACCGTCCCTTTGCACAGGGGCGGTTTTTATTTTCGCGGTTTTACGGAAAGAAGGCTGCCATGTCCCGCATACTCACTGCAGAACATATCAAGAAATCATTTGGTAAAAACACAATATTAAAAGATATCAATCTCACCGTAGAAAAAGGCGATGTCATTTCCATTCTCGGCCCGTCAGGCACGGGAAAGACAACGCTTCTCCGGTGCTTCAATTATCTGGAAAAACCCGAAGCCGGCCGTCTTTCCATTGACGACGTGTCTGTGGACTTTTCCCATATTTCCAAAACGGAAGTGCAGAAACTCCGGCGGAAATCCACCATGGTCTTCCAGCAGTTCAATCTGTTCCGCAACAAGAATGTCCTTGAAAATATCACGGAAGGGCTGATTTACGGTTACGGAAAAACAAAAAAGGAAGCGGAAGAAATCGCCATGGAAGAACTCTCCCGCGTCCGCATGACAGACTACGCCCACATGTATCCGTCGGAACTTTCCGGCGGCATGCAGCAGCGCGTGGGAATCGCCAGAGCTCTTGCGCCGAAACCTGATGTCATCCTCTTTGACGAACCCACTTCGGCGCTTGATCCCGAACTCGTAGGGGAAGTTCTGGATACCATCGCCTCCGTCGCGACCCTCGGCATCACCATGATCATCGTCACCCATGAAATGCATTTCGCTCAGGATATATCCACAAAAGCCGTATTCATGTCGGACGGCCTCATTGTGGAAGAAGGACATCCGAAAGAATTCTTCTCCCATCCGAAAGAGGAGCAGACCCGCGCCTTTCTCCGGCGCATGCTGAAAAGGGAAGAGGTATAACGCTCCCCGTCCCGCTTGTTTTATAAAGGAATGATTCCATGCTTACTTTTGACCCCTCTTTTTTCATAGGCGTATTTCCCCGGCTGATCTCCGCCCTTCCTTTCACGGTGGAAGTCATCATCGCGTCCATCCTGCTCTGTCTCTTCTTCGGCACGATCATCGCCGTCATCAGGATCGCCCGTGTGCCCGTGCTGGCGCCTTTCTGCGATATATGGCTCTCTTATAACAGGAGCATGCCCTTTATCCTCGATCTTTACCTTGTCTATTTCTGCCTTCCCGCCATCATACGGGGGCTCGGCATCAATCCCGACGGCTGGCCTCTTACCGTATACGTCTTAGTCTCCCTTACCTTCCACTACGCCCCCGTTATTTCAGAAATACTCCGCCCCGCTTACCTTTCTGTCGACCGGGGACAGCATGAAGCGGCCATCGTTTTCGGACTTTCTCCGGTTCGGCGCGTTTTCAGCATCATTGCTCCCCAGGTGCTCCCTGTCGCCATTCCCGGTTTGGTGAGCGAATCTGTCAATATACTGAAAGACACGTCCATCATGTTCTTCATCGGCGTCATCGACCTCATGGGCCGCGCCAACCTCATCATCAACGCCGCCTTCGGCCAGCACCGTCTGGAAACATACACCGCCGTCGCCCTGATCTACTGGGCCATCGTCATTGCCATCGAAGCGGCATTCTGGCTCTTCCAGAAACAGGGCCATAAAGAAATAAGGAGGACTGCATGATCGATTTTAAAGTCCTTCCCGAAGCGCTCCTCTTCATAGCAGGCGCCGTACCGAATACCCTTTTCATGGCATTCGTCAGTATTTTCTTCGGCATCCTCTTCGGCTCTTTTATCGCTGTGCTCCGTTTGGGAAACAATATGTTTATCAACATTTTCTTTGCCGTATTTGTTTCCTTCTTCCGCGCCGTGCCAGGCATCGTCCAGCTTTTCATCGTATACTACTCCCTCCCCTACTTTCTTGCGCCCGTATTCAGTGCTTTTTCGGGAACGGAAGTAAAGCCTTTTGACGTAAGCCCCTACTGGAGCGTCTACCTTTGCTTCATTTTATATAACACCGCCTATCAGTCGGAAAATATCCGCGGCGCTCTCCGTTCCGTAGACCACGGCCAGTATGAAGCAGCCGTCGCCATGGGCATGACCTCATTCCGCGCTTTCACAAGGATCGTCCTTCCCCAGGCGTTCGTCGTGGCGCTTCCCGCCTTCTTCACATACTATCTGAAAACCATCAAACTCCTCGCCCTTGTCTTCACAGTCAAAGTCGTAGACATGTTCGCAAAAGCGGATATCTTCTCCGCCCTCTACAATCGGCGCATGGAACCGTACATCGCGGACGCCATCGCCTACTGGGGACTGGCCATACTCCTCACCTTCCTCTTCGACCGGTGGGAAAAGAAACTTCGCGGCAAAGGCTTCAACAAATCTGCCTGACGAAAAGAATAGAACCATTTCCCGGCAGATTATTTCTTTTTTTCTATCCTATCTAAAACCGACCTTTGTAGACAGCTCAATTTTCTTATCAGAATAAATACTATTACTATCAATAACGGAGGAATGATTATGGATAATAAAACTATTATGACTTATTAAATGTTCGTCCGAATGCCTCCTGCCGGGAAATACACGCTTCTTATATCCGCCTTTTGGAAGAATACAAAACCGATCTGAACAAAACGGAAGAAGAAGATTATTTTTTGAAGATGGCGGCAAAAATGAATATAGCCGAGTTGGAAAAAGCATACGCCATTTTATCCGATGCGGAAAAAAGGAAAGCCTACAATGACGAAATACACATCGACATAACAGCCTTGCCATCGGAACCTGTGTCAGATACATCCCCGGAAACAGCGCAAGTTCCCCCAGCAGCAAACGCTGTCCCCACAGAAAAGAAAACGCTTACCTTCATAGGCGCCAACAAACGATTTCTTTCCCACTGGTATTCTTTCCACGGACGAACCACACGGAAAGAATTCTGGTACGCCTTTCCTATCATTTTTCTCGGACTTTTTCTTTTCAATATAATCTTCAGTTCTATTTTATTCTTCTTTTTCGATCCCATCCCTTATGACGGCCTGATTGTATTGGTTGCTACATCCATAGTCAATTCCTATATTTTCTGTGCCGCATATACAAGACGATTCCACGACATCGGCCGTTCAGGAAAATGGCTGATTCCCTTTTACCTCATTTCCTGGATTCCTTATTTCCCCCTCTTTGTATTTTCTTTGGCATGCGGCTGTTTTCTTCTCTTTATCACTACCATTGCTTCTGACCGCGACAATAAATACGGCCCCCAGTGGGAAGAAACAAAAAAATAAAGTGATATTATAAAAATATCCTATGACAAGACTTTCCTCTATATAAGCAATATCCGATCCATAATAATTTAAAATCCATGAAAAGGAGAAATTATGACGAACTCAAATGAAAACACTCTCTTTGCGCAAAAAGAACAGGCACCAAAACATCTCACCTTCAGTGCAGGAGTAAAACGACTAAAATCCCACTGGCTCTCTCTCAAAGGACGCAGTACAAGAAAGGAATATTGGCTCATCGGTTTGTGCATTTACATCCTTGTCGGCCTTGCGCTCAACATCGCCTCTATTATCTTATTCTTCATACTGCCGGGAATACGCTCTAACTTAATCACAACTCCCGTAACTTTGGCTCTGATCTACATGAACTTTGCGCTCTCCGTCCGCCGCCTCCACGATATAGGCTACTCCGGCTGGTATGCCCTTTTAGCTTATATACCGCTCATCAACCTTTTCTTCCTTTACCTTACAGTAAAACCATCTGTCCCGGACAATGAGTACGGTCCCCAGTGGGAAGAAACGAAATATTGACCTGCACATATTTCCAAAAGAAAGAACACCGTTGCATTCTCGTTTCAACAAAAAGAATGGAAATTCCCAAAAAGGAATATTCATTCTTTTTTTATTTTATTCTGTTGCAAGTTTTTTATTTTTCGCTATTTTCATAAATTCATTTTCCGATACCGTCCTAAAAACATTTCCCAGTTTCAGCGCAAAAAAAGCACCCATTTCGAGATGCTTCACAGATCCCCGATTGGACACGCCGCTACGGAAAGAGAAATTCTCCTTGCGTTTTTCAGCTAAGCCGTCTCGAAAAACTATGAAGTCTATCGTGTTTTATATAAGTACACCACCGGACATGATAGATAAAATCATATAAGCGTGACATAATATATAAAACGATGGATGGAAGAATGCTCTGGCAATTAGTCACAAAAACTTTTACACTGGATGATAGAAAAAGATTTGACCAATCAGAATGCAATGAGTAATACAAAAATTTCTGCCAATGTTTTTATCAAATTACGAAATAGATAATATTGCTTTGGATAAACTGAAATGTACTTGTATCCCTTTGGACCGTACACCTAATGATGTTTTAGAATTCATACCGGAGGATGATGAATCATGGGTAATGACGTAAAGTTATTTGAAGGAAACCGGATCCGTTCTATCTGGAACAATGAAAAAGAAGAGTGGTATTTCAGCATCATAGATGTAGTGAACGTTTTGACTGATAGCAAAAATCCAAGAAGATATTGGAGTGATCTTAAAAGAAAAATGAAAGAGGAAGAGGGTGCAGACCAACTGTACGAGAATATCGTACAGTTAAAATTGAAAGCACCGGATGGAAAGATGCGCGAAACAGATGTCGCTGATATGCAAGGTCTATTCCGTATCATCCAGTCGATTCCCTCACCTAAAGCGGAGCCCTTCAAAATGTGGCTGGCGGAAGTAGGAAAAGAGAGAGTGGATGAAACCATCGATCCTGAACTTACAATAGACAGGGCTTTAGAAACCTACCTAAAAAAAGGGTACACAAGAGAATGGATCAATCAAAGACTGCAGGCGATCCAGGTCAGAAAAGAACTGACCGACTCCTGGCAAGACCACGGTGTGACAGAAGGCAAAGAATATGCGATTCTTACCAATGAAATTTCAAAGGCCTGGAGCGGAATGACCACAAGGCAGTATAAAGATTTGAAAGGTTTAAAAAAGGAAAACCTGCGGGACAATATGTCCACTACCGAATTGATATTAAATATGCTGGCTGAAACCGCCACAAAGGATATCGCAGAATCCGCCAATCCACAAGGTTTGGAAGAAAATAAAAAAGTGGCAAAACGCGGCGGGGAAATTGCCGGAAATGCCAGACGGGAAATAGAAGCGGAAACGGGAAAACCTGTCATCACTTCAAAAAATGCCATAGACTTCGGGCAGCTGATTGATGGTGTCACAAAGACCATAGATAAAGGAGATACAAACAATGGCAAGTAAACAAAAACTGGAACTGACTTGGCTTGGTAAAGATAAAGAGATAAAAATAGAACCAAGGATTCTGATTGAAGATAAAGAAAAATCCAACTGTAAAAATGATCCTGATACAGAGAATTCGTGGCATAAGGTTCACTTCTTCATGCTACAATACAAAAGCAGGAATAGAAGCACTAATCATCGGATTTTTACTAAGTCTTTATGGACTACCGATGATAGGAACAACTGTGATAGCATTTATTGAATTAATAAATGAGAAGAAAATTAAAGCGGTGTAGACAAATTTGACGGAGATAAATAATAATGTTGAGATTAAAACCTTATAATTTAAACGATGCAGATATAATTCTTTCTTGGAGTAAAGATGAAATGGCTTTTTATAAATGGTCAGCAGGTATTTTGGGTGAATATCCGATAACAAAAGAGAATTTTGGTTTTGTTAATAATCTAATGGCTTTTACAGCTATTGAAGATGATAAGACAGTAGGTTTTTTTACAATGAGAAGACCTTCAGAAAGCTTTGATGAGTTGAGGTTTGGCTTTATAGTTGTTGACCCTTCAAAGCGTGGCAAAGGATATGGAAAAAGGATGCTTCAGTTAGGTTTAAAGTTTGCATTTGAAATTTATGGCGCAAAAAAGGTTTCACTAAGTGTTTTTGAAAATAATGAATCTGCATATTTCTGTTACAAAGCAGTTGGTTTTAATGATGTAATTCTTGATAAGACAGAAACATATTTTGTTTTGGGAGAAGAATGGAAATGCAAAGAATTGATGATTGAAAATCGATAACTCCCAGTTTGTCAAGCTAAATAAAACTGACTACTGAGATAACGTATAATAAGTTTCGCAAATTCAAGCTTTGACAGCTTAACAGAAAGATTTATGAAGTAGCACACAAAAAAAGCACCTCCTTCGAGATGCTTCACAGGCATGGCATATGGCCGCCGTTTTATTCTTCCGCCGGATATTCACCGCGGTAGGTTACCGTTTCGGAAAGCGGTTTCCGCGGGAGCGGTTGGATTTCTCTGTCCGTGTATCCCAGAGCGATGGCTGCCACCATTTCCCCTTCCACATTCAGCCATTTTTTCAGTTCGTCATAAGCGAAGAAAATATTGCAGGTCCACAGCGTCCCGATATTCCTCGCCGTCGCTTCCAGACACATATTCTGGATCGCCGCGCTCACCGACTGGATGTCCGCCATTTCCATCAGATGTTCGTCTATGGGAAATTCGCCATAGTAGTCCTTTCCCTTGCTGTTGATAAAGAAGACGATGACCGGTGCCTGTTCCAACACGCGGGCCGTATAAATCGCGGCGGGGATATATTTCTCATACCCTTTTCCGAAAATGGCCGCTTTATCGCTCCGGTTCCTTTTGATGCCTTCCTTCAGAGCGCGGACCACTTCTTTCCGCGCGTCTCCGCGGACGACCACAAAGCGCCAGGGCTGCTCATTATGCTCCGACGGCGCCCAGGAGGCTGCTTCCAAAAGAGCATGCAGATCTTCCTCTGGGATGTTCTTTTTGATGAAACGCCGTGTGCTGCGGCGCGCTGCTATTTCATGTATCACGTTTCCAACTTCCTTTTTCTATTACATATTCTCCTCATATATGCGTTTTATTATAAACAAATGTGATTTATACTGCAAGTGACCCCCGGACAGTTTAGAAGAAACATGTTTTGCTTCCGATTCCCGATCCCGCAGTGATAAGCGCCATATTCTCCGCGGCAGCTCCGGTCCTCCCGGATTTCTTTTTATAATATATGTTTTTATAAGACATTCTGTCATATAATAAAAGAAACTTAGCATTGCAAAAAGGAGAACTGTCATGCTTGAACCGATCGTCCGCAAAAACGCTTTCGGCGGAAAAGGCGAAGTGACTCTCCGGCCGCTTCTGACCGATGAACAGAAAAATGAAAAGATTCAAATGTATGCGGAAGTCACCATTCCTAAAGGCGCTTCGCTTGGCATCCACCGGCATAGGGAAAATGCAGAGTCCTACTACATCCTTGCCGGAACAGGTCTTTACACCGACGACGGAAAAACCTATGAAGTCCATGCGGGTGACACGACATACTGCGCCGATGGCCACTGCCACGGGCTTGAAAATACGGGAGACGGCGACCTGAAATTCATGGCGCTCATCATTCCGTCATGAATTTGCTGTAAAAATATAGTTTAATAAAGGAGATTCATTATGGCTTTAAAAGAATACAAACTTCCTTTCGGCCGCGGGTTCCAGACGGTCATGCTCCCCGAAGAGCATGTATCCGACGTATTGGAAGGTGTACCGACAGCTGCCTGCGACATTAAAGAAGCGACTGTCGAATGTATGCGCCACCCCATCGGCTCCGCGCCGCTTGCCGAAAAAGTACAAAAAGGCGACAAGGTCTGCCTTATCATCGCCGACATCACCCGCGCGTGGAACCATGCCCGCGATTTCACTGTCCATGTAGTCAATGAACTGAACCTCGCAGGAATTCCTGATGAAGACATTTTCATCGTTTTCGCCCAGGGTACCCACAGGGCACACACCGACGCGGAAAATATCGAATGTGTGGGAGAAGAAGTGGCGCGACGCATTACCATGTACCAGCATGACTGCCGGGATAAAAACATGCTCACCCATATGGGCGTGACCACCCGCGGCACGGAAGTATGGCTGAATAAACGCGTCGCGGAAGCGGACAAAGTCATTCTCCTGAACGCTCTTTCCACCCATGACATGGCAGGCTTCGGCGGCGGACGCAAACTTGTCCTTCCCGGCGTAGCAGGGTGGGATACCATCCAGCAGAACCACTGCCACGCCCTGGGCGACGAAGTCGGCTCCGGCCTGAATCCCGATTCCCATGTCCTTAAAACCGAAGGAAATCCGGTCAGCGAAGATATGCAGGAAGGCTGCGACATGCTCCACCCCTGTTTCCTCGTCCATTCCCTTATCAACGCTGACGGCGAAGTGTCGGGCATGGTCGGCGGAGACCCCTATGAAGCATGGGCGGCAGGCGCAAAAGAAACATACCGTATGCAGAAAGTTCCCATAAAACAGAAAGCCGACGTGACCATCGTCAGCGCGGGAGGCTACCCGAAAGACACCAATCTTTACCAGGGAACGAAGTGCTACACGTCATCCGACATGGCAACAAAAAAGGGCGGCATCATCATCACTATGATCGAAGCGGATGACATTATGGAACCGCCGGCCTACCTGGACAGTTTCAAATACGATAATCTGGAAGACATGGAAAAAGCTCTCCGTAAATGCTTTACTATCCCCTTCTTTGTCGCTTTTGAAAACCTCATCACCGCTACGACCCATACTATCTACTTCGTAACAAAACCGGAAAATTTCGACATCATCCGGAAAAAAACGCCGCAGATCCCCGTCGCCACCGTACAGGAAGCCTGGGAACTGGCAAAGAAACAATTAGAGAAAGAAGGTAAGACGGACTACACCATCAATATCATCCCCCACGGCAGCGCCGTCGTCCCTTTCCTGGAATGATCTCACGTAAAAGGAGCAGACTTTTGAAAATCTGCTCTTTTTTGATGCACGAATATGAGTCCTGACAAAATTTAAAAGACAAGGGCACTGCTATATTTCTTTCATTCCGGTAAAAAGACCGCCGGACTCTATGAATCCACAGTGATCTAAAGCATACTGATATTACTTCCAAAGAACTGATTCGCTGAGCGGACGGCGGGTCTTATTCCGATGAACATCTTCTCCGCGGTATCCGAAAGCTGCCATCACGGCGATCCCGAAATGTTCCGTATCGAAAAGGCCGTGCTCTTCTCCCAAAAGCCTATCCATCTCCTTGGGTATAAATCCTTCCAAGGGGCACGAATCAATTCCCATGAGCGCTGCCACGGCCATCATATGTGCCATGACGATGTACGCCTGTTTCCCCGCCCAGTCAAAAGCGCTCCGTTCGCTTTCCAGTGTTTTGAAATCATTTTCCGAGAAATTACTGTAAGCGTTTCTGTAAAATTCATAGACTTCATCAGGTACCTGGTGGACGTCTTTCAGCATATGCCTGATGTAATCTGAGCCGAAAGTGATATCTGCTTTTTTCCGTGCCAGGAATACCACGAAATGACTGGCATCCAGTTTGTCCTTAATACCCCATCCGAATTCCTTCATTTCTTCACGAAGCGTTTTGTCCTGAATGACAAGTATTTTCCACGTTTCCAGTCCGAAAGAAGTCGGAGCCAGACGGGCCGTTTCCAAAAGCACTTCAAAGTCTTCCGGCGGAATAGTTTTTTCGCTGAATCTTTTTGTCGCATAGCGGTACTTCATAGCGTTCAGCAGTTCTTCTTTCTTAAAATTCGGTTTTGCCGCATTGACCGTTTCAATAACGGTTGATTCTCCATGATTCATAAGGTACTCCTTCATAACTGTTATAATACTGTTTGTGCCCTAAGACTATCTTCTTTTTCGAATTTTGTCAATATAGATTTCATTTCTTCTCTTTTTTCATACCCATCCCGGTTAGCATCCCATAAGTATAAGGATATATTTTTTTACCGCTTCTTTAGTTTTTCTGGAGAAAAGTATTCTATCAATTGCAAATACTGAACAAAAGAAGTAAAATGTACATATATTAAATCGACAATTTTAAAAATATTTAATCATGAGGCATATATGATCCGGAGTTACGATAAAAAATATTTAAAGATCGCATTGCCTGCGGCGCTGGAAGGTCTCTTCATGATTCTCCTTGCTTCCGCGGATTTAATCATGGTCGGCACCTTGGGGGCTGTTTCCATCGCGGCGGTCAGTATTTTCCTCCAGCCGCGGCTCGTCATTCTCTGCTTTACCCGTTCTCTTGCTTCCTCCGTGACTCTTCTTGTTTCCCGGGACGCCGGGCGGAATGACAGGACAAACGCCTCCGATATCCTGAAGAAATCTATTTTCATCGGAGCCATCGTCCTTCTGTTCATCCATAGTATCTTTTATCTGTTCCTCGAAGATATTTTCTACCTTATGGGCGCAAAGACAGAATATATGGCGGAAGCTCTCGCTTATGGAAATATTGCGCTGCTTTCCGTTTTTATTTCTTCATTCACCCTCTTTTTCCAGGCAGTCCAGCTTGGCTTCGGCCAGACGGCAATCATCATGAAGACAAATATTCTGGGAAATATAGTGAATGTCATCATGAATTTCATCCTGATCTTCGGCATGGGGCCGATTCCTGCCATGGGTGTCGCCGGCGCGGCAATCGGTACAGTCATAAGCACCATTTTCAGTCTGTGCTGGACGATTTATCTTATGAAAAAAGACCACCTTCTTGAAGGCGGTTCTTTCATTCCCGACCAAGCGTATTTCAAAAAAGTCACACCTATTTTCCTTTCTGTTTTCAGTGAACAGGGTTTTGAGCGTATAGGCATGGTTCTTTTCACCCGCATGGCGGCGAGCCTTGGCACGATTCCCTTTGCCGTCCACAGTATCTGTATGAATATTGCCGATATTTACTGGGACTACATCGTAGGATTCGGCAAAGCGAGCATGGTCACCGCAGGGCAGTCTATCGGCAAAAAATCGGAAACCGAATGGCACGCGTTTAAACGGGCAGGCATTAAATGGACTCTGATCTGTTCCACCGTCGCGTTCACCCTCACTGCCGTTTTCAGAGAAGAAATCTTTTCCTTCTATTCTTCCGATCCCGAAGCGCTTGCTATGAGCGGCATCGCTATGCTTATCTGCGCTGTCGTGAATTTTCCGGCAGGACATGCCCTCGTCTGTGCAGGTATCCTGCGCGGCAGCGGAAAGACCGCTTCTGTTGCGGCGTATGCTTTCGTAAGCATCACGATTCTCCGTCCTATCATGACAGCATTCTTCCTTTTTGTCATGGGCTGGGGCCTTGTCGGCGCATGGTGCGCCCTTTTACTCGACCAATGCATCCGCGCCTCTTGCGCGACTGTCCTGCTTCACCGCCTCCAAAAAGCCGGATGGAATAAAATGATTGAAAAACTGGCGTAAATATGCCCGCTGTCCATCGGATGGCGGTTTTTTACCGGCAGATATATTTGAAATATTTCTTACTTCCGGCCACGAAATCACGAGAAAATATTCTTTTGCTTTTTCCTGTATTATAATTTAAATGGCAGCCGTTAAAATAAGTTTTCTTATTTGCGAAGACAATGATGAATTTTTCTGAAGAACTTTCTTTCAATCAAAAAATAATTACCGAAGTACACCCCTTTGAAGCACCTGTCCTTACCCGGTTTAAACTGAAAAGTGTAAAAATCTTGGGACTGGCTGCCGAATAATATATCCTTTCAAAACTCATTAGTTTTATAAAGGAGAAATCAATTTATAGCACTATACGCTCCAAACGGCAAAATCGTCTGCGTGGAAATTAATAATAAAAAAGTCTGTTTGAAACGATTTTATAATCGGCAGGCGGTATAATGCTTGTATCGGAAAATCCAAGATGCATACCGATACAACTCAATCGGTTTAACTGCCAAAGTATTAGAATTTTAGGATTAGCCGTTCTATGCAATCTGATATTCAATAACTTTTATTGAGGAGAAACAAGTATGAAAGTAATAGGTGCCAATTTCGCTAAAAAAGTTGAAATTAATAATACCGGTAAAAATATAGTTTTAGGTTATACAGATAAAAGCGGGAAGTTCCGCGTTATCCGTGTCGACAAGGATCTGGAAGTCTGGGAACGAATCACTGAAGAAAATAAATTTAAATTTGGCCCATCGATGGGGTGGGGGTTCTTAGGTGCTGTTATCCTCGGCCCTATCGGAGCTATTGCCGGTATTCTTCTCAAAGGCCGAGCAAAACAGTGTACAGTGGCTTGCGTATTTACGGAAAGCCGCCGATGCGCTATTGAAATGTCTCCGGAAGAATTTACCACCTTCCAGTTTGCTGCCCCTGCCGGGTCAGATGTCGAAAGTATCCGGGCCGAGGCAGCAAAACTTGTAGAGATGGCAGAAGCCGAAGAAACTGCAGAAAAAGAAGCCGTAGCGAATGCGGCCACTGTGGCAGAGACTCTGCTGAAGCTAAAACAGCTTTACGATGCAGGAGTTCTAACTGAAGAGGAGTACGCGGGAAAACGAGAAAAGTTAATAGAGAAATTATAATTGCAATATAAAAAAATCCCGCTATCGTACCGTTAATACGACAGCGGGAATGTAATACCCCAACCGGGGCTTATTACGTTTATGGGAATAGCACACAGCCGACCTACTTTTTGAAGGAGGCTGTTTTTTCATACAGTAAAAGCCGTTATCCATACCCGGCATTCATCCGATCAGCAGCATAAAAATCTATTGAAGACCGGACTTCATATAGGAAAACTTTTTAAAGCATCACCGTACAATTATAAAACCGAACTCCCCATCTTACAAAATTCTGTAAAATGGGGAGTTCGGATAAACATATTCTGGTGACCATCCCGATAGAACATGCGAACATGCGTTTGTTTATGTATTCAGATTACTTCTCTGTCCGTATTCGACGCATTGCTTAATTACTGGTCTGCAGGTATCATTTTAGACAACAGTTTATCGACCATCCACAGTACAACAGAAATTAAAGTAGGAAGGAATGCGGAATCACGAAACTTATTCCAACCAGTCTCTTTTTCAGCATCCGCTTTTAGTGCTGTAGTATAAGAATCAGCTATCTCCTTTACTGCAGGAAGTGCAGTATCTTTTAACCAGGCAACAGCAGCATTCTTTGCATCGTTAGTCACAAATTCAGTGATATTAGCCACAATATCTTTCTTAATTTCTTCCATAGTCATAATTTTTCCTCCTATTTACATATTAAACACTTACCATTGAGCGACGGTGTACATGACATATCCACCTTTAACTTTCCTGCCATCTGTAGCAACGGCTACATCAAAACGTCCAGTTTGATAACCGACAGCAGGATACACGTGCTCTTTGACAGCCAGAACACCAGCCTTTACCTTGTGATTATTCCGGAGATTAATCTTATACACATCTACCTTCTGTTGTTCCATATTTGCGGTTACAATAGTTTTATCCGTTTTCTCTGTAGCTGTGTCAGGAATAGCAGCATTATTAGCTCTAATCTGCGCTATTGTCTTCGTAGCAGCATCTTCAAGCGTCGGTGCTGTCACATAGTAAGTTACTTCAGGAGCCGTCGCTCCATCATGGATATACTGGATCTCCCGGACAATTTCCTTTGTCTCCTGCGAATCTGTACCTAGTACTTCTTTTACAGCACTAGAATTCGTCGTATCGGAATACGGCATTTCTACGGTTGTCTTTTCTGGCGCGGCGTTTACTTCTCTATACTTTTGGATAGCCGTATAAACAGTAAATACTACACAAGCCGCCAGAAACGCGTAAAGTAGGTATTTCAGTCCCTGCTTTGCCTTTGTCCATACTTCATCAAAGATCATGCGGCACCGCCTCTACATAGAAAGAATCTGAAAATCGGTTACGCCTCTGGCGATGGCACGGGCAAATTCGTCTTGCCTTGTAGCAAGCAGTTTCTCATCCCCGCTATTAGAGATGAAGGCCAGTTCTACCAGAACAGCCGGTGCATCAGTATTGGTGAGCACGTAGAGGCCATTAACACCAGGTGTGGCGATTTTGACACCACGGTTTATTGTTCCCAAAGTATCTACAATCTGTTTTTGAATGCACCCAGCCAGTTTGCCGCCACGATCGCTTCCGGCACAAGCCCAAGTCTCGGTACCGGAAGGACCTGGTTCATTGTAGCTGTTGCAGTGAATAGAAATGAAGAGGTCAGCACCACTGGTGTTCGCCTGGGTGCAAATTTCTCCCAGATCATCACACTGAAAGACGTTTGTCACACTCACGCCCGCGGCAATGAGGTATTTCGCCGCCAAATTTCCTACTGCCAGAGCTACATCGCATTCCCTCAAACCAGTGGTACCATTTACAGCACCGGGGTCTGGATTACCATTCGGCGCATGGCCCGGATTGATAAATACGTTCATTTGGTTTCACCTCCTTTCGTTGTATTACTCTTGATTGTTCCACCAATATACCCAAGTAGGCCTGTCACTATGCTCATAGCCAAGTTGTCCAAGCCATAAAAAATAGCCATTATCAAACTCACCGAGAGCGCAATAATGACTAAAATATTTTCAATATCAATTTTTTCAAATTGAAACAAATCCATCGCCTCCTATTGGTGGTCCGGTGGTATATGGGGCAGCCTAATAAATTTCTTATATACCTCTGTTACAATCCCATTACCACCTAAATTGTGATATGCCATATACATAGATACAAGGATTTCTACCGTACTGATCGGCGCATATTCTTTTGTAATGCAATCTTCCATACCGATAATGAGCCGGTCGCGTAAAAGTGCCTCTACACCTTTTACCAGTGCTACACGCTTCTGCTCTTTTTCGGTTTCTTCAATCTTGCTCTGATTACGTTGCTGCTTCCATTCATAAAGCAGGATGCCGGAAAGCAGCGAAGGAACTCCTGCTAAAAGCATTTGCCACCATTCCACTATTTAGCCTCCCCGGGCACCGAAGTACCAGACGTATCCGAAGTTGTATTTGCCACACCTGCGGTAGTATCCGTTGCAGAAAGCTCCTTAGGCGGTTCAGCTACATACAGGCAACACTTAGGATATTGGCAAGTTCCATCATCCCTAAGCACCTTCAGGCAGCGTACGCATCTCTTTTTTAATTTAAAGGCCATGGTTCAATTCCTCCTTATTCGTCCATTGTTTTTACATCTGTATCAAACTGCGCATCTAGATCAGCAAGTTCCTGTTTCAGATCAGTCTGCGTATCCATATCACCGGCCATGGCAGCGGACAAATAATACTTCATGAGATTTTTCTTATTTGCTTCGTATTGGATCTGTAACGCTGCCTTCCGAGCAGCTTTCTTTTCTTCGGCCGTTGGCTCTGGGGCAGCATAGGGCACAGGCTTGCCCGCCGCGCCTCGGATATAGTCACCGGTTAGGTACAGATTGTAGTCTTCGGCGGTGATGATATCTACAATGACAGCCCCATCAAAGAGCTCTTTTGCTTTTCCCTTAAATGCAGCCAGCTTATCTGCATTTTTCTCTTTCGTGGGGTCAAAGTCACAGATAAGAGAACCTACGCGTTTACCCTCTGCATCAAATCCAGATGCGTAATAATCGACGTTCGTACCATTCATATATTTAATCCTCCTGTACTAAAATAACCTCCATAAAGGAGGTTTTTATTATGCGTAAGCCCAATGGTTATGGCTCCATTAAGAAATTATCCGGGAACCGGAGGCGTCCGTTTGCTTTTGTAATATCTGAAAACGGTAGACAAAAGCCTGTTGCGTATTTCACCAATCAGATTGATGCGGAAATTTTTCAAGCTGATTACAACAAGATTCATCGTCATCGTTCCCTTCCCGGACACCAAATCACTTTGTCCGAACTGTACCACCGCTGGCTGCCTGCACATGTAGCAGATACCGCCCCATCAAGCTCAGCACTTTGTAGTTATAAAAATTCTTATCACCACCTATCCTCTTTGCGCCATGAGCCGTTCACGGATCTGAAATATATGAATTATCAGAGGATTATAGATGACATGAGAAAGAGCGGGCTATCTTACAGTTCCTGCAAGAAGGTCCGCTCTCTTATATCATTGTTATCACAGTATGCCAGCAAGATTGAGCTTACCGGCAAGAATTACGCCCCTCTGCTATCTATTGGCAAGAACAAGCCAATTCGGCCGCATAAGCCGTTCAGCCGGCAAAAGATTAACCGACTATGGAGTCATATCGATATTCCTGATGTTGATACTGTACTGATCTTGCTTTACACAGGCATGCGCATTGGAGAGTTACTGCATCTGCAGAAGTCTGACGTCAATCTCCGAAAGCGTTTCATCCGGATTACAAAAAGCAAAACCGCTTCCGGAATTCGAATCATCCCTATCCATTCCCGGATCTTCCCTTTGGTCACTGCCCGAATGAATCATTCGGGGTCCTCATTGATTAGTGATATTGACGGGAATCCATATACCTACAGCCGCTATTGCACTGTCTGGCAGCGGATAATAGCACTCATCAACGCCCAAGGGCATACCACTCACGACTGCCGCCATACGGTAACGACATTGCTCGATAATGCCGGAGCCAATGAGACAGCAAAACGACGTATCCTTGGTCATTCCGGCGGAGATGTGACTGAACGGGTCTATACGCATAAGGGGCTCAGACAACTCCGGAAATGCATCGAATCACTTAGGTGATTGTTACTAGTACGTTCATGATACTGACGGAGCCTTTCTTACCCCCCCTATATATATACCAAGCTTGGTTGTTACTAATTGATACTAGGCCAATATGGCAAAAATATGATTTTTTACACTTATTTTGACGATGCCTCCACAGGAAACACGCAAATATCTGCTATAAAGAACATCAATCCTAATCAAAAAGATAACCCCATTCTATCAAGGGTATTATTGGCAATGACACCGCAAATTAAACAGTGGGGAAATGGGGATGTTGGTGGAACATCTGCAACTATCCAATTTCCTATTAGCTTTGGTAAGTGTTTTCAGATTTTAGCGGGCGACGTCGGGTCCGGCGCACATCCACTTGGCGCATCTGGCACCAATGCCACGGCAACAATTTACAATGCAAGTGCAACGAGTGTAACCTATCGATGGATTGCAGTCGGCAAAAGTTAGACAGTGGGGAA